>Ga0316204_10000064_pt1 | contig 456592 bp, 413 predicted proteins | sample 6monrhotite_MG_2_FD_205661 | JGI IMG/M metagenome (GOLD analysis project Ga0316204, IMG submission 205661) | Microbial mat bacterial communities from mineral coupon in-situ incubated in ocean water Damariscotta River, Maine, United States -... | ecosystem: Environmental > Aquatic > Marine >...
CTTCTGTCACCATGACTCAACCAGCAACACTTGGTTCTTCGGCAGCTGTTAGTACGATACTGGATTGTTTTGGAGATACGGATGGTCAAGTCACTGCATCTGGTTCAGGTGGTACCACACCTTATACCTTCTCCTGGAACACAGGCGGCACCGCAGCTTTGGAAACAGGCCTTGGAGCAGGCACTTACTCCGTCACGGTCACGGACCAAAACGGTTGCACGGATAGTTCGACTGTTACTTTGACCCAGCCAGCAGGCATGACAAGTTCGGCAGCCGTCACTTCAACCCTGGATTGTTTTGGCGATACCGATGGTCAAGTCACCGCATCCGCATCAGGCGGCACCACACCCTATACCTTCTCCTGGAACACAGGTGGCACCGCAGCTTTGGAAACAGGTCTTGGCGTAGGAACATATTCAGTAACGGTCACCGATCAAAACGGTTGTACCGATAGTTCTTCGGTGACTGTAGTTCAGCCCGCAGGCATGACAAGTTCGGCAGCGGTTACTTCAACCCTGGATTGTTTTGGAGATACGGATGGTCAAGTCACTGCATCTGGTTCAGGTGGTACCACACCTTATACTTTCTCCTGGAACACAGGTGGTACTTTTGCTTTGGAAACAGGCCTTGGAGCAGGTACGTACTCAGTAACCATAACCGACCAAAACGGTTGTACCGACAGTACTTCGGTTACAATGACCCAGCCAGCTACGCTCGGTTCTTCGGCAGCTGTCACTCAAATTTTGGATTGTAATGGAGATAATGATGGTCAAGTCACGGCATCTGGTTCAGGCGGTACCACACCTTATACTTTCTCCTGGAACACAGGTGGTACTTTTGCTTTGGAAACAGGCCTTGGAGCAGGTACGTACTCAGTAACCATCACCGACCAAAACGGTTGTACTGACAGTACTTCTGTCACCATGACTCAACCCGCAACACTTGGTTCTTCGGCCGCAGTTAGTACGATACTGGATTGTTTTGGAGATACGGATGGTCAAGTCACTGCATCTGGTTCAGGTGGTACCACACCCTATACTTTCTCATGGAACACAGGTGGTACTTTTGCTTTAGAAACAGGCCTTGGAGCAGGCACTTACTCAGTAACCATCACGGATCAAAATGGCTGTACTGACAGTACTTCAGTTACCATGACTCAACCAGCAGGCATGATTAGTTCAGCGGCAGTTACTATCGCATTGAATTGTAATGGCGATAACAATGGTCAAGTCACTGCATCCGGTTCAGGTGGTACTACACCTTATACTTTCTCCTGGAACACAGGTGGTACTTTTGCTTTGGAAACAGGCCTTGGAGCAGGTACGTACTCAGTAACCATCACCGACCAAAACGGTTGTACAGATAGTTCGTCTGTTACTTTGACCCAGCCAGCAGGCATGACAAGTTCGGCAGCCGTCACTTCAACCCTGGATTGTTTTGGCGATACCGATGGTCAAGTCACGGCATCTGGTTCAGGTGGTACCACACCCTATACTTTCTCATGGAACACAGGTGGTACTTTTGCTTTAGAAACAGGTCTTGGCGCAGGCACTTACTCCGTCACCGTCACGGATCAAAACGGATGTACGGATAGTTCATCTGTTACCTTAACAGAGCCAGTTACGCTCAGTTCTTCGGCAGCAGTCACTTCCACATTGGATTGTTTTGGCGATACCGATGGACAGGTTACAGCCTCCGCCTCAGGAGGTACCACACCTTATACCTTCTCCTGGAACACAGGCGGGACGGCAGCCCTGGAAACAGGTCTTGGAGTAGGCACTTACTCAGTCACTGTCACGGACCAAAACGGTTGTACCGATAGTTCTTCGGTGACTGTAGTTCAGCCAGCAGGCATGACAAGTTCTACAGCGGTCACCTCAACCCTGGATTGTTTTGGCGATACCGATGGTCAAGTCACCGCATCCGCCAGTGGCGGCACCACACCTTATACCTTCTCCTGGAACACAGGAGGCACAGCCGCTTTGGAAACAGGTCTTGGCGCAGGCACTTACTCCGTCACGGTCACGGACCAAAACGGATGTACGGACAGTTCTTCGGTTACGGTGATTCAGCCAGCAGGCATGACAAGTTCAGCAGCGGTTACTTCGACATTAGATTGTTTTGGCGATACGGATGGTCAAGTCACCGCCTCCGCCAGTGGCGGCACCACACCTTATACCTTCTCCTGGAACACAGGAGAAACAAATGACATTGAAACCAATCTTGGAGCCGGCACTTACTCCGTAACGATCACTGACCAAAACGGTTGTACGGATAGTACTTCCGTCACCATTACTCAGCCAGCAGGCATGACCAGTTCGGCAGCCGTCACACAGGCATTGGATTGTAATGGCGATACGGATGGTCAGGTTACAGCATCCGCCACAGGCGGCACCACACCATACACCTTCGCTTGGAATACAGGAGAAACCAATGCCATTGAAACCAACCTTGGAGCGGGAACTTACTCAGTAACTATTACCGACCAAAATGGATGTACGGACTCGGCCAGTGTCGTAATTACAGAACCAGCCAGTTTGGTCGCCTCTGCTGTAGTGGATAACAACGTTTCAACCGCTGGAGGAAATGATGGCGGAGCTACAGCAAGTGGTGCTGGAGGAACAACGGCCTACACTTATGCTTGGTCCAACAGTGCAACCACTGCAAGTATTACAGGGGTAGCAGCCGGAACTTATTCCGTTACCATAACCGATGCCAATGGTTGCACAGACAGCGCTAGCGTGGCAATTTACGAACCAGCAGGAGCACTCCACGTTGACGGAACAAACGATTATGTTACCATTGCTGATGACCCCAGTCTTCGGTTGAGTGATGCTGCCTTTACGGTCGAGTTTTGGGCTCGGCCGACATTGGTAAATAGCCAACATCATTGGGTTGTCAACAAAGGAGATGGTAATGGGAACCTGGATTACTTGTTGGGTATTCGGATAGCAAATAATTGGCAACTTTCAGGAAGAAATACATTGATAAATATTAACGATCCGGCAACTGTGGTTGCCAATCAATGGTACTATGTAGCTGGTGTTTTTGATGGGCAGGTAGCCCAGCTCTATGTTGATGGAGTATTAGTGGGAACGGATAGTACGGTGGGAACAGCAGTTACCAATACTTTACCTGTGACGTTAGGAGCAAGGTATACCTCAGGCTACACTCAACATTTTGAAGGCGACATTGATGAATTGCGAATTTGGTCGCGTGCTCTTTGTTCTGATGAGATCAATGCGCATATGAATTGTGGGTTAGATACTACCATACAGCAGGACAGCTTGGTTGCCTATTACATCTTTAACCAAGGAGTGGACCAGGGCAATAATACCGGATTGGATTCATTGGTTGATGGAAGTGGCAATGGCCTCAATGGAACACTCACGAACATGGCGCTGACTGGAGCCACCTCCAATTGGGTTGCAGGAACTGATAGTGTAAGCGGCTCGTGCGGTGCATTTGTTGCAACTGCTATCACCGCAAGCACAACTGTTGATGCCAATGTAAGTTGCAATGGCTTGTCTGATGGTGCTGCAACCGCAAGTGCCACAGGAAGTGCTTCATTTACATACATATGGTCGAATGGTAGTACAACAGCTTCAGTGAGTAGCCTGGCTGCTGGCACTTATTCTGTTACTGTTACCGATGCTTGTGGGACAACTGACTCCAGTTCAGTCACTATTACAGAACCATTAGCCTTAGTAGCCAATGCAGCCGTTACCACACCAGTTTCTTGTAATGGAGCAACAGATGGTCAAGTCACCGCATCGGGGACAGGTGGTACTACGCCCTATACTTACTCTTGGAACACAGGTGGTACTGCAGCCTTGGAAACAGGTCTTGGCGCAGGCACTTACTCCGTCACCGTCACGGATCAAAACGGATGTACGGATAGTTCATCTGTTACCTTAACACAGCCAGTTACGCTCAGTTCTTCGGCAGCAGTCACTTCCACATTGGATTGTTTTGGCGATGCGGATGGTCAGGTGACCGCATCCGCCAGTGGCGGCACCACACCCTACACGTTTGCCTGGAACACAGGAGGCACCGCAGCCTTGGAAACAGGCCTTGGAGCAGGCACTTACTCGGTCACCGTCACGGACCAAAACGGATGTACGGACAGTTCTTCGGTCACTTTAACCCAACCAGTTGCTATCAGTTCTTCGGCAGCCGTTACTTCAACCCTGGATTGTTTTGGCGATACGGATGGTCAAGTCACTGCATCTGGTTCAGGAGGCACGACACCTTTTACTTTCTCATGGAACACAGGTGGTACTTTTGCTTTGGAAACAGGCCTTGGAGCAGGTACGTACTCAGTAACTATAACCGACCAAAACGGTTGTACCGACAGTACTTCGGTTACAATGACCCAGCCAGCTACGCTCGGTTCTTCGGCAGCTGTCACTCAAATTTTGGATTGTAATGGAGATAATGATGGTCAAGTCACGGCATCTGGTTCAGGCGGTACCACACCTTATACTTTCTCCTGGAACACAGGTGGTACTTTTGCTTTGGAAACAGGCCTTGGAGCAGGTACGTACTCAGTAACCATCACCGACCAAAACGGTTGTACTGACAGTACTTCTGTCACCATGACTCAACCCGCAACACTTGGTTCTTCGGCCGCAGTTAGTACGATACTGGATTGTTTTGGAGATACGGATGGTCAAGTCACTGCATCTGGTTCAGGTGGTACCACACCCTATACTTTCTCATGGAACACAGGTGGTACTTTTGCTTTAGAAACAGGCCTTGGAGCAGGCACTTACTCAGTAACCATCACGGATCAAAATGGCTGTACTGACAGTACTTCAGTTACCATGACTCAACCAGCAGGCATGATTAGTTCAGCGGCAGTTACTATCGCATTGAATTGTAATGGCGATAACAATGGTCAAGTCACTGCATCCGGTTCAGGTGGTACTACACCTTATACTTTCTCCTGGAACACAGGTGGTACTTTTGCTTTGGAAACAGGCCTTGGAGCAGGTACGTACTCAGTAACCATCACCGACCAAAACGGTTGTACAGATAGTTCGTCTGTTACTTTGACCCAGCCAGCAGGCATGACAAGTTCGGCAGCCGTCACTTCAACCCTGGATTGTTTTGGCGATACCGATGGTCAAGTCACGGCATCTGGTTCAGGTGGTACCACACCCTATACCTTCTCCTGGAACACAGGTGGCACCGCAGCTTTGGAAACAGGTCTTGGCGTAGGAACATATTCAGTAACAGTAACTGATCAAAACGGTTGTACGGACAGCTCTTCTGTCACACTGACACAACCATTTGCCATAAATGCGGCTACTGCTGTAGATAATAATGCAAGTTGCAATGGTTTTGCTGATGGTGGAGCTACTGCCAGTGCTACAGGCGGCACCGGAACGTACACGTATACCTGGTCCAATACTGCAACTACCGCCAGTATTGTAGGAGTCATAGCAGGAACTTATTCTGTGACTGTTACCGATGCCAACGGTTGTACCGATTCAACTTCTGTCACCATTACTGAGCCAGTTGCATTGATAGCATCTACTGCGGTAGATAACAATGTTAGTTGTAACGGTCTTGCTGATGGTGGGGCTACTGCAAGTGGTACAGGTGGCACAACAGCTTACACTTACACCTGGTCTAACAGTGCAACTACTCAAAGCATCACCGGAGTAATAGCCGGAACTTACTCAGTAACCATTACCGATGCCAACGGCTGTACTGATTCAGCATCTGTTACTATTACCGAGCCAGTGACCTTGGTTGCAGCCGCAATAGTAGACAGCAATGCCAGTTGCAATGGTTTTGCCGATGGTGGAGCTACTGCCAGTGGCACAGGAGGTACCATGGCATACACCTATACCTGGTCCAACAGTGCGACCACAGCCAGTATCACTGGGGTGATAGCCGGAACTTACTCAATAACCATTACCGATGCCAACGGCTGTACAGATTCAGCTTCAGTGACCATCACAGAACCTATAACGTTGATTGCCTCATCAAGTGTGGACAACACAGTAAGTTGTGGTGGCCTCTCCGATGGCGGAGCCACAGCGAGTGGCACAGGAGGAACAGGAGTTTACACCTACACCTGGAGCAACACAGCCACCACACAAAGTATCACCGGAGTCATTGCAGGAACTTATTCAGTGACGGTGACCGATGCCAACGGTTGTACTGATAGCAGCAGTGTGACCATTACCGAGCCACCCACATTGGTAGCCGCAACGGCAGTAGACAGCAATGTCAGTTGCAACATGTTCTCTGATGGAGGAGCAACGGCCAGTACTACAGGAGGCACAGGAGTTTACACCTATACCTGGAGCAACACAGCAACAACAGCAGGTATCACTGGAGTTATCGCAGGCACTTATTCCGTAACGGTGGCCGATGCCAACGGTTGTACCGATTCAACGACAGTCACCATTACAGAGCCAGCAACACTAGTAGCAGCGACCGTAGTAGACAGCAATGTCACTTGCAATGGAGCTTCCGATGGCGGAGCCACCGCCAGTGCCACAGGCGGAACCATGGCTTACACCTACACCTGGTCCAACAGTGCCACCACAGCCAGCATCACAGGAGTAATGGCCGGCATTTATTCCGTCACGATTACCGATGCCAACGGCTGCACCGATTCCACCTCAGTGACCATTACCGAACCAATCGCTTTAGTAGCAGCCACAGCAGTTGATAGCAACGTTAGTTGTAACATGTTCTCTGATGGCGGAGCGACAGTCATTGCTACCAACGGTACAACGCCATACACGTATACCTGGAGCAACAGTGCAACCACGGCCAGTATTACTGGAGTGATTGCCGGCACTTACTCCGTAACAGTAACCGATGCCAACGGCTGTACTGACAGTACAACTGTGACCATTACAGAGCCAGCAACACTGGTAGCAGCCACCGCAGTCGACAGCAATGTGACTTGCAATGGAGCTTCCGATGGAGGAGCCATTGCCAGTGCCACAGGCGGAACCATGGCTTACACCTACACCTGGTCCAACAGTGCCACAACAGCTGGTATTACCGGAGTCATTGCAGGTACTTATTCAGTGACGGTGACCGATGCCAACGGCTGCACAGATTCTGCTTCCGTGGCCATTACTGAGCCAATTGCACTTATTGCAACAACAGTAGTTGACAGCAATGTCAGTTGCAACATGTTCTCTGATGGCGGAGCCACAGCAAGTGGCACAGGCGGCACCGGAACGTATACCTACACTTGGAGCAACAGTGCAACAACAGCAAGCATCACTGGAGTGATAGCTGGAACTTATTCGGTCACCATTACTGATGCCAACGGTTGTACCGATTCCACGACAGTCACCATTACAGAGCCAGCAACACTAGTAGCAGCGACCGTAGTCGACAGCAATGTCACTTGTAACGGAGCTTCCGATGGTGGAGCCACTGCCAGTGCCACAGGCGGTACTATGGCGTACACTTATACTTGGTCCAACAGTGCAACGACACAAAGTATCACTGGAGTGATAGCCGGAACTTATTCCGTGACTGTTACGGATGCCAATGGCTGTACTGATTCCACCTCAGTGACCATTAGCGAACCAATCGCTTTAGTAGCCGCTACAACAGTAGACAGCAATGCCAGTTGCAATGGTTTTGCAGATGGAGGAGCCACCGCCAGTGCCACCAACGGTACCACACCATACACTTACACCTGGTCCAACAGTGCAACCACGCAAAGCATTACCGGAGTGGTAGCCGGCACTTACTCAGTGACGGTGACCGACCAAAATGGCTGTACGGATTCCACGACAGTAACGATTACCGAACCAGTCACACTCGTTGCAGCGACAGTAGTGGACAGCACGGTCAGTTGTGGTGGACTCTCCGATGGCGGAGCAACTGCTTCTGGCACAGGCGGCACAGGAGCTTATACTTATACCTGGTCCAACAGTGCAACTACACAAAGCATCACCGGAGTGATAGCAGGCACTTATTCAGTAACGGTGACCGACCAAAACGGTTGTACCGATAGCAGCAGTGTGACCATTACCGAGCCACCAACGTTGGTAGTCGCCACAGTAGTAGACAGCAATGTCAGTTGCAACACTTTCTCTGATGGTGGAGCAACAGCCAGCACTACAGGGGGCACCGGAACGTATACCTACACCTGGTCCAATACTGCAACTACCGCCAGTATTGTAGGAGTCATCGCAGGCACTTACTTCGTAACGGTGACCGATGCCAACGGTTGTACCGACAGTACAACAGTAACCATTACCGAACCAGCTACCCTGGCAGCAGCCACCGTAGTAGACAGCAATGTCACTTGTAACGGAGCTTCCGATGGAGGAGCCACAGCCAGCGGCACAGGCGGCACCATGGCTTATACCTACACCTGGTCCAACACAGCAACGACACAAAGTATTACTGGCGTAATGGCAGGAACGTACTCCGTAACGATTACCGATGCCAAGGGCTGTACGGACTCCAGCTCAGTGACCATCACCGAGCCAATCGCTTTACTAGCAGCCACAGCAGTAGACAGCAATGTGAGTTGCAACGGATTTGCCGATGGCGGAGCAACTGCCAGTGCCACAAATGGCACCACACCTTACACTTATACCTGGAGCAACAGTGCCACCACGGCCAGTATAACAGGAGTGATAGCCGGCACTTACTCAGTAACAGTTACGGATGCCAACGGCTGTACCGATTCGGCCAATGTGGTAATTACGGAGCCAACCACACTAGTTGCAGCAACAGTAGTGGACAGCACGGTCAGTTGTGGTGGTCTCTCCGATGGCGGAGCCACGGCCAGTGGCACAGGCGGCACAGGAGCTTATACTTATACCTGGTCCAACAGTGCAACTACACAAAGCATCACCGGAGTGATAGCAGGCACTTATTCAGTAACGGTGACCGACCAAAACGGTTGTACCGATAGCAGCAGTGTGACCATTACCGAGCCACCCACCTTGGTAGCGACAACAGCAGTAGACAGCAATGTTAGTTGTAACACATTTGCAGATGGCGGAGCCACAGCAAGTACTACAGGCGGTACCATGGCCTACACCTACACCTGGTCCAACAGTGGCACCACCGCCAGCATCACCGGAGTGATAGCAGGAACCTATTCCGTAACGGTGACCGATGCCAACGGTTGTACCGATAGTACAACGGTAACCATTACAGAGCCAGCAATACTCATCGCAGCTACGGTAGTAGACAGCAATGTCACTTGTAACGGAGCTTCCGATGGAGGAGCTACTGCCAGTGCTACAGGCGGCACCATGGCTTATACCTACACCTGGTCTAACAGTGCAACGACACAAAGTATTACTGGCGTAATGGCTGGAACTTATTCCGTAACGATTACCGATGCCAAGGGCTGTACGGATTCCAGCTCAGTGACCATTACTGAGCCAATCGCTTTACTAGCAGCAACAGCAGTAGACAGCAACGTTAGTTGCAACGGTTTTGCCGATGGCGGAGCGACCGCCAGTGGAACGAATGGCACAACGCCATATACTTACACCTGGAGCAACAGTGCTACCACAGCCAGTATTACCGGAGTCGTAGCCGGAACATACTCAGTAACCATTACCGATGCCAACGGCTGTACAGACAGTGCGAGTGTGACCATTACCGAACCAGTCACACTCATTGCAGCGACAGTAGTGGACAGCACGGTCAGTTGTGGTGGCCTCTCCGATGGCGGAGCCACGGCCAGTGGCACCGGTGGAACAGGAGCTTATACTTATACCTGGTTCAACAGTGCAACTACACAAAGTATCACCGGAGTGATAGCAGGCACTTATTCAGTAACGGTGACCGACCAAAACGGTTGTACCGATAGCAGCAGTGTGACTATTATCGAGCCCCCAACCTTGGTAGCGACAACGGCAGTAGACAGCAATGTCAGTTGCAACACTTTCTCTGATGGCGGAGCCACGGCCAGTGCCACAGGTGGCACCGGAACGTATACCTACACCTGGTCCAATACTGCAACTACCGCCAGTATTGTAGGAGTCATCGCAGGCACTTATTCCGTAACGGTGACCGATGCCAACGGTTGTACCGATTCAACGACAGTCACCATTACCGAACCAGCTGTATTAATAGCCGCCACCGTAGTAGACAGCAACGTAACATGCAACGGAGCTTCCGATGGCGGAGCTACTGCCAGTGCTACAGGCGGCACCATGGCCTACACCTACACCTGGTCCAACAGTGCCACCACACAAAGTATTACTGGCGTAATGGCAGGAACTTATTCCGTCACGATTACCGATGCCAATGGGTGTACTGATTCAACTTCGGTAATCATAACAGAACCAGCGAGCCTCATCGCAGCAACAGTGGTAGATAGCAACGTTAGTTGTAACACCTTCTCTGATGGCGGAGCTACTGCAATTGGCACAGGCGGTACAATGGCTTATAGCTATAGCTGGTCCAACAGTGCAACAACTGCGAGTATAACAGGAGTGATAGCTGGAACTTACTCTGTAACTATCACCGATGCGAACGGCTGTACTGACTCAACTTCAGTTGTCATCACAGAACCTACTACTTTATCAATAACTGCTTCACTCGATAGTAACGAAAATTGCGTTGGCTCACTTGACGGTGGAGCTTCAACAGTTACAGGAGGTGGTACTGCTGCTTATACTTATTCTTGGTCCAATGGTGCAACATCTGCAAACATAACAGGAGTAGGGGCAGGCACTTATTCCATGACAGTGACCGATGCCAACGGCTGTACAGACTCCGCTTCGGTGTCCATCATAGTATTAGATGTAACACCACCTGTCGCTATTGCTCAAAATTTAACAGTTCATCTGGGCGCCAACGGGCAGGGTAGCATAACAGCTGCTAATGTTGACAATGGTTCAACAGACAATTGTGGTACTGTTAACCTTGCGATTGATAGTTCGAATTTTAGCTGTATAAATGTCGGAACACCTGTAACGGTAATTTTAACTGTGACTGACATGAATGGGAATAGTGATACTGCTTCTTCAACCATCACAGTTTTAGATACTGTCAGTCCAATTGCAATAGCTCAGAACCTGACCGTCCAGTTGGATGCAAGTGGTCAGGCTACCATCACGGCCAATGACATTGATAATGGCTCGACTGATAGTTGCGGAATTGCCAGCCTGGTAATTGATACTGCTAATTTCAGTTGTGCCAATGTAGGCACTCCGGTGACGGTTACTTTAACAGTGACAGATGTGAACGGTAACGTAGATACGGCTACTGCAATAGTTACTGTTTTGGATACGATTAATCCGATTGCGATTGCTCAAAACCTGACAGTTTATTTAGATGTCAATGGAATGGCAACCATCACAGCAAACGATGTTGACAATGGTTCGAGCGACATTTGTGGCATTGGTAACTTAGCAATTGATACCGCGAACTTCGATTGCGCCAATGTCGGTACGCCCGTTACAGTTACTCTAACTGTTACTGATGTGAACAGTAATGTAGATACGGCTACGGCAACCGTCACAGTGCTGGATACTGTTAGTCCAATTGCAATTGCTCAGAACCTGACGGTTCAATTGGATGCTAATGGACAGGCTACTATAACCGCGAATGATGTAGACAATGGGTCGAGTGACAGTTGTGGCATCGTTTCATTGACAATCGATACTGCTAACTTCGATTGTGGCAATGTTGGTACGCCAGTTACAGTTACTCTGACAGTTACTGATGTGAACACCAATGTAAGCACAGCTACAGCTACAATAACTGTAATGGACACTGTAAGCCCGATAGCGATTGCTCAACCACTGACTGTTTTCTTAGATGCTAATGGAATGGTAAGTATCACTGCTAACGATATCGACAATGGTTCGAATGATAGTTGTGGCATTACCAGTCTGGCGATTGATACCGCTAACTTCAGTTGTGCCAATGTAGGTGCTCCATTGACAGTGACGTTGACGGTTACTGATGTGAATAATAACATTGGAACAGCCACTTCACTTGTCACCGTCTTGGATACGATTAATCCTGTTGCGATTGCTCAGAATCTTACGGTTTATCTGGATGCCACGGGCCAGAGCACTATCACCGCCAATGATATGGACAATGGTTCTTTCGATAGCTGTGGTGTTACCTTGGCCATCGATACTGCCAACTTCGATTGTGGCAATGTTGGTTCTCCATTAACGGTTACCTTAACAGTAACAGATGCTAGCAACAATGTAAGTACAGCCACTTCAACGGTTACGGTACTCGATACTATTGCACCAAGTGTGTTGACTCAGAACATTACAGTCTACCTGGATGGAGCCGGTGTAGTCAGCATCATTCCAAATGACATTGACAATGGAACCTGGGATAGTTGCGGTGTGGTCAATTTGGTAATCGATACTTCGAACTTCGATTGTGCCAATGTTGGAGTTCCGGTGACGGTCACACTGACGGCAACGGATGTCAATGGCAACAGTGACTCTACTATTGCGATTGTAACGGTGCTGGATACAATAGCACCAGTGATAAGCTGCCCAGTTGATATCGTCATGAACAATGACAGTGCACAATGTGGTGCAATCATTGGCTTTAATTATCCAACGGCCACTGAAAATTGTGGCATCGATTCTATCATCCAGATTGATGTAACTGGACTGGATTCGGGAGCTTTCTTCCCGATAGGAACAACCACATTGGAATATGTAGCCTACGACCCAAGTGGAAATACTGACACATGTAGCTTTACAGTTACCGTTCTGGATACAACGGCTCCGGTAATAGTATGTCCTTCCGATACAGTGATATGTGATTCAGTGCTCAATTATCCCCTGGTTACCAGCGTTGACAATTGTCCTGGAGAGACCGTAATTCAGATTGCTGGATTGCCAAGTGGCTCTACTTTCCCAATAGGTATTACCATCAACACTTTTGTAGCTCTTGATACTAGCGGAAACAGCGACACATGCAGCTTTACAGTTACCAGGGATGTTGAACCTACTGTTGCCGATGCTGGTCCTGACAACATTCTTTGTGATGCTACAGCTTACAACATGCTAGGAAACACTGCTGCATCCGGTTCGGGAGTGTGGTCTACGATTACCGGAAGCGCTGCCGTGACAGATGCAGTTAATCCAACAAGTGGTGTAACCGGCCTGGAAGTAGGAAGCAATCAATTTGTATGGACGATTTCCAATGGGGTATGTCCACCATCGATTGATACCGTTACGGTTGGAGTAGACCAGGTGCCGACTATTGCCAACGCGGGTGTCGACCAAAATTTGTGTGATGCAGGAAGCTTTGTATTGGAAGGCAACGGACCAGTAATTGGTGTCGGAACGTGGTCTGTGATTTTAGGAAATGGAGCAGTAGATGATGTGAATGATTCTGCTGGAACTATCAACAACTTATCGATTGACGACAACATACTTGTTTGGAGCATTGCCAACGGAGTTTGTCCGGTGTCTACCGATACTGTGCTGATTGATGACAATGAGCTGCCAACAGTTACCGCTCAAGTGGCCTTAGGATTTAGCGAAGAGGTCTTCCCAGGGTTGAAAATGCAATTGGAAGCAATCGCTACATTGGCTCAGGATTACTTGTGGAGTCCTGCCGTGGCATTGGACGATGCAACAATCCCCGACCCGATGGCGACTGTTAGTTTGACTACAACTTATACAGTAACTGTTACTTCTGATGAGGGATGTACAGCAACGGATGCTGTTACCATCAATGTAGGAGATGTCTCCAATGTTCCAACAGGTATTACGCCAAACGGAGACGGAAAGAACGATACCTGGAACATCAAAGGATTGGAAAATTATCCAGACTGTGTAGTTGAAATTCGCGGTCGAAATGGCGGGGCTATCTTCTCGTCAACAGGATACAATACACCATGGGATGGTCGATTCAAAGGAAAAGATCTTCCAGTTGCTTCATACTATTACGTCATTGATTTGAAAGATGGAATTAACAAACCATTTGCTGGAATCGTAACCATTATTCGGTAATGAAATTAATATATACAGGGATGTTTAAAAGTCAAATTACCAAAAGAGGAAGGTATCTTACCTCCTTGATGATAGCCACCTTTGTTTGGGTGGGGTCCGTGTCATTTGCTCAACAGGTTGGCCAATACAGCTTGTATTTGCAAAACCCTTACATCATTAATCCTGCTGCTGCAGGGTTGGAAAACGAGTTTGATGTCTCGTTGGGGTTCCGCAAGCAGTGGGTTGGATTTGAGAATTCTCCGCAGACTTACTATGTGAGCGCGAACACTGCAATCATCAAGTCGGCTGCTTCACCGCGCCCTTCATCTGTGCGGATCAGTAGCCCGTCAGAATATGATAAGTATGAATCGGGTGGCAATATCCGGCATGGACTTGGAGGATTTTTGGCAGCAGATGAGTTTGGTGCGTTTAAGAAAAATACGGCCAATTTGACGTATGCCATTCATCTACCATTTACCAGAAAATTGACCGTTTCTTTTGGAACGAGCGTGGGGCTTTCCAATTGGCAGTTTGATCAAAATGCTGTGACGCTGGAGGAACCGGACGATGCCGTCTACGATATGTTCGCTGGACAAAGTGGCAACACTGCCAATGTTCTGGACATTAACTTTGGCACCTGGATTTACACCAAAAAGTTCTTTGTGGGGTATGCGCCAACGCAGTTGTTGCAAAACAACATTTCTTTTGATGGCAATCAAACGGAATCAAAGCTGAATGTCTTTCATCAGGTAATGGGCGGGTACAATTATCGAATGAGCCGCGATTTAGTTTTGGTCCCTAATTTCCTGCTGAAGTATACTTCGGCAGCGCCACTTTCAGTTGATATAAATGTTCGGGCAGATTATCAAGACCGTTTTTGGTTTGGTGGTAGCTACCGTCACAATGATGCAGTGGTGGCAATGGCCGGATTGCACATCAACGATATGTTTAGATTTGGCTATTCATTTGATATAACCACTTCAGCTTTGGCCAAATACAACTCTGGAAGTCACGAGATTGTTCTTGGAATTAGACCATTCAATAGTGTTGGTAAAACTGTATTTTAGTAGAATTATGTTGAGGAAGCACTACGTATTTATTGGCTTATTGATAGCATTGCTGACCCTGCCGGGGATTCAGTCTATTGCACAGTTTAAACCTGAGTTTTCGGCCTCCCAAAAGCTTTCAGGACCTATCAATTCAGAGGCAGAGGAGGGGCTGCCATACGTTACCCCTGACGGACAAATGTTATACTTTGTCCGAACTTTCCACGCCTCCAATGTGGGCGGAATAGGTGCTGGCCAGGACATTTGGTACAGCGTTCAGAAAAATGGTAAATGGACAGAACCGGTAAATGTCATCCCTAACATCAACGACATCAGCAACAATGCTATTGCTGGTGTGAGCGTTGATGGTCAAAAGGTATTCCTCAAAGGAACCTATATCAACAAAGCTGAGTTGGACAAGGGAGTGTCTTATTCCAAAACAACGGGCAATGGAGATTGGGCCAGACCTGTACCTATCAAGGTTCCTAAATTGTACATCAAAGGCAATTATTACGGGGTTTATATGAATCCATCAGAGGACATTCTCATCATTTCGATGTTGGGTAAGAAGTCGATGGGGGAGGAAGATCTCTACGTTTGTCTGAAAGACGGAGAAGGCAAATGGCAAGCTCCAATACACCTTGGGAATGCCATTAACAGCAATGGTTATGAAATAGGACCATATCTTTCCAAGGATGGCAAAACATTGTACTTCGCCAGTAATGGCCATGGAGGTTATGGCGGAGTTGACATTTTTTCAAGTACACGTTTGGATGATACCTGGACCAACTGGTCGACTCCGGCAAATCTTGGAAACAAGATTAACTCGGATGGATTTGATGCTTTTTTCAGCACACATAAAGACATGGTCTATTTTGCCAGCAACCGGGCAGGCGATTTAAGTGACATATACAGTTCAAAAATTCTGAACTACACGGAAGAGGTTGAGGCGGCTCCGATGCTGGCGAACAATTTTTCCACCATCGAGGGAATTGTGGAATACAACAACATTCCAGCATCAAACATCAGCCTCAAATTGGTCGATTCAGAAGGCACAGAAGTGCAGTCGCTTAAAACAGATGAAAACGGTCGTTTTCAATTGGAACAACTGGCGCAAGGCGAACAATTTTACATGTCGATTGCTGAGGAAAGAAGCAGTATACCTGCTGATTCCAGGTTCTTCTTATTGAACGAACAAGGGGAAAAGATCAAAGAAATTTTGCGCCTGACTGATGGTACATTCCCCTTTCAAGCACTGCCTAAGGAAGATATTGTGGGCATGAGCCTCTATGCGGAAGATGATCTGACTTCCATGCAAGGTATGTTGGATTACAACGATGTGCCCCTCAGAAATGTAGAGGTGGATATTTTGGATGAAAGGAACCAGGTTATTCAAACGACCACGACCGATGAAAATGGCCTGTTCTTTTTCGATCGGCTGAGAGCTGGAAAAACTTTCTCGTTGGCCACTCGGGGTGCTAACGGTAGCAGCGTTCCCGCTGGAAGTCAATTCTATTTGATGAACCAGCAAGACAAGCGCGTTTCGGAAAGTACCCTCGATGAGTATGGCCGATTCACCTATTCAGCACTGGGTAAAGATGCTATTGCCGGTATGGCGACACTGCCTGAAATTGACTTTACTTCGGTGCAGGGAATGTTTGAATACAATAGTCTTCCTCTTGCAAATGTTGGTGTGAACCTCGTTGATGAAAACGACAACATTATTCGCAGCGGTATTACGGACAAAGATGGTTTGTTTTTCTTCGATCGAATTCGGCCTGGAAAGTCAATGCACCTAGTGCTGGCAGATGGGAGTATAGTTCCTGACGGAACCAAGGCATATATGCTCAATGAAAGAGGAGAGCGCATTGCCGTCAATGGTTTCAGTGGCGACAAGCGATTTATTTACAAAACATTGTCCAGAGATGAATTGGCTAGTATGGATGTGTTGGAAGAGGGAGATGATGCGAGCATGAGCGCGGTCGAAGGCCTCTTTGAATACAACAAATTGCCTGCATCAGGAGTGAAGGTAAACTTGCTGGATGAAGAGGACAACATTATTCAGTCGACTTTTACAAATGCCCAAGGTAGATTCATATTTGAAAAACTGGATCCAGAGAAAAACTACCTGGTGAAAATTGCTGAAGACGATGAGAAGTCGTTTAGTAATTTCTACTTGTTCTTTTTGGACGGAACTGGTGGTAAGATGGCCATGGAAAGGAATTCGGATAATGCTGGGTTTGAATTTGCAACGTTGCCAGCTGACGCAACAGAAGGTCTGGGAACTGGTGAAATGGCGGACAATTCTAAGGGGCTGTCAAATATGACAGGGTTTTATAACTACAAGAATTTACCTGCCTCGAAGGTTACTTTGGAGCTGTTGGACGAAAATGACAATGTTGTCGGATTGACAAAAACTGATGCCGATGGAAAGTTTAAGTTTTCGGCACTACCGACAGACAATAATTATGCGATAAGGATTGCAGAAAAGGATGCTGCCCAATTCGATAAGGGCACTATCGTCTTAACCGATGGTCAAGGTGCTGAGGTAGCTCAAATGGAGCAGGATAAGGGAACTAAAGGAACCTACAGTCTTGAACAATTGAGAACCAATTACTTTTCTCAGGTAGTTGCGGCTGAAGAGGTGGACAAGGGCCCCTCAAAACAAGACAAAGGGAGGGTGAACACTGTTCGGTTGAGAAACTACAATGGAATTGTTTTGGCGAACAAGGCCAACGGAGGAGAAGACTTGGCGGTTCGTACTACAGAGGTTGCTCCTGTTTTGGAAGAGCCAGTGGTGGCTATGGTCGAAACTCCTCAAGTACCTGTGGTGGAAGCTCCAAAACCTGAGAAACCGATTGTTGAGAAAGCACCGGAACCGAAAAAAGCTCCTAAAGCGGAGAAGGTGGAGCCAAAATCTGCACCAAAACGGGCCACTCCAGCCAAACCAGTATTGGTTCCCAAAGCGGGAGAAGTGGCGGTGTTGTTTGGCTACAACTCCTGGAAGCTGACCAACAATGACTACCTGTTGTTGAGAGGGAAAGTTCTGCCCGTACTTGAACAGAATCCCAATACAACTCTTGAGATTCATGGCCATACGGATAATACTGGATCAGCCTACAATAACCAGAAAGTCTCGGAGTTCAGAGCGGTTATGGTCAAGCGCTACCTGGTTTTAAAAGGAATTAGCGCAAGCAGAATTAAAACCAAAGGGTTTGGCGAAGAGCGTCCCGTTGCAGACAATGCAGGAAGGGAAGAGCGCAAGCTTAACAGACGAGCCGAGCTGATTTTTAAGAAATAGAACGGGACACCTGAATATAAAAAAAGCCTGATGCGCATTGCATCAGGCTTTTTTGTTTGAGACTTGTTGGTCGTTAACCCAGGTAAGTTTTTAGAATCTTGCTCCTGGAAGTATGTTTCAGCCTGCGAATGGCTTTTTCTTTTATCTGTCGAACGCGTTCTCGAGTGAGGTCAAACTTCTCTCCAATTTCCTCAAGTGTCAATGCATGCGCTCCGGAAAGGCCAAAATATAGTTTGACCACATCCGCTTCACGGGCAGTGAGTGTAGACAATGAACGCTCAATTTCTCTGCGCAAGGACTCGTGAATTAATCCAGCCTCGGGACTAGGACTGTCTTCGCCCGTCATAACTTCATACATATTCCTGCCTGCATCATCTGCATTGGGAATAGGAGCATCCATAGAGACATGTCTGGCCGAGTTTTTCATCGACTCCTTTACTTCTTTTGTGCCTAGTTCCAGATTGGTTGCAATCTCATCAGCAGAAGGCTCGCGCTCAAACTCCTGTTCGAGCTTGGAAAATGCCTTGTTGATTTTGTTGATGGCACCAATCTTATTCAAGGGTAGTCTTACAATACGAGATTGCTCGGCCAAAGCCTGTAGGATGGATTGTCGAATCCACCAGACAGCGTAAGAGATGAATTTGAACCCACGGGTCTCATCAAATCTTTTAGCGGCCTTGATGAGTCCTAAATTGCCTTCGTTGATGAGATCAGGAAGGCTGAGTCCTTGGTTTTGGTATTGTTTTGAGACAGAGACAACAAAACGAAGATTGGCTTTTGTCAATTTTTCCAGAGCAGCCTGATCGCCCTCCCGGATTCTTTGAGCAAGTTCCACTTCTTCTTCCGCAGTAATCAATTCTACCTTGCCAATTTCTTGCAGGTACTTATCAAGTGAAGCGGTTTCACGGTTCGTTATTTGTTTTGTAATCTTTAGTTGTCTCATTCTTCGGCTGGGGTATTAGGTGTATCACTAGAGTATTTACAATAGTATAAACGCGCAAAACCGGGAAATAGTTAGGCGTCTATCGTAAATTTAGCAAATAGTGAAAATAGGAAACGGGCCTATGTTAACAAATAACGACATTTGTTAATTAATATTGCCCGTTCCTAAAAGGGGAAGAATGAGTATGTACGTGGTCGATTATGCCTCGTTGCGCTCAGGTTTTGGAAGTAAAGCTTTTCTTGAAAGACGTAGCTTTCCAGACTTAGGATCTACTTCGATTAATTTTACCTGAACTTCTTGACCTTCTTTCAATACGCTGTCAACAGAATCCAATCTGCGCCATTCGATTTCAGAAATGTGCAACAAGCCATCTTTACCTGGAAGAATCTCAACAAAGGCTCCAAAAGCAGTAATCGTTTTGACTTTACCGTTGTAGATTTCACCAACCTCAGGAATAGCTGTGATGGCTTTTACTCTGGCAACAGCCTGGTCACGTGATTCCTGGTTGTCAGAAACGATGTCTACAACACCAGTGTCACCTACTTCTTCAATAACCAAAGTAGCACCAGTTTCTTTTTGAATTTCTTGAATGATTTTTCCGCCTGGTCCAATCACTGAACCAATCATGTCCTTTGGAATGATCAATTGTACAATGCGTGGAGCGTGTGGCTTAAGTTCAGCGTTTGGTGCAGAAATCGTTTTGGCCATCTCACCAAGGATGTGAAGACGTCCTTCTTTTGCTTGCAACAAAGCTTTCTCCATGATTTCATAAGAAAGACCACCTACTTTGATGTCCATTTGACAAGCAGTGATACCATCTTCTGTTCCGGTCACTTTGAAGTCCATATCTCCCAAGTGATCTTCATCACCCAAAATGTCAGACAAGACCATGTATTTTCCTTCATCGTTGATGATGAGGCCCATCGCGATACCAGAAACTGGTTTCTTGATTTGGATACCTGCATCCATCAAGGCCATAGAACCTGCACAAACAGTAGCCATTGAAGAAGAACCATTGGATTCGAGGATGTCAGAAACAACACGCACAGTGTAAGGGTTGTCTTGACCTGTAGGAATCATTGGCTTCAAAGCGCGCATGGCCAAGTTACCGTGACCAATTTCTCTTCGGCTAATGCCTCTGATAGGACGAGTCTCTCCAGTTGAAAAAGGAGGGAAGTTATAGTGCAACATGAATTTATCACTTCCTTCATGGAAAGCACCATCCACATTTTGCTCGTTCATCTTTGTACCAAGAGTGATAGTCGTCAATGACTGAGTTTCACCACGGGTAAAGACAGCAGAACCGTGAGTTCCTGGTAGGTAATTAACTTCAGACCAGATGTCACGAATTTGATTTGGTCCACGGCCATCGAGACGTTGATTTTCGCTCAACATCATGGTGCGGATAGCTTCTTTTTGAATGCGGTAGAAGTACTTAGAAACCAAACCACCTTTTTCGGCAGCTTCTTCCTCGTCCATGGAAGTAACAAACTCTTCTTTGATAGCGGAGAAAGCTTCTTTACGGGCGTGTTTTTCATTGTTTTGCTTAGCCGCATCGTAGCACTTTTGGTAAGTACCAGCTTTAACACGGTCATACAAATCTTCATCAATTTCTTCTACTTCAAGTGCTCTCTTGGTAGCGGCTTTTGCAACTTGTGCTGCTAAATCCAATTGAGCTTGACACTGAACTTTAATAGCCTCGTGAGCTATTTTTACAGCTTCCAACATCTCGCCTTCAGAAACTTCCAACATCTCGCCTTCAACCATCACGACATTGTCGAGGGTCGCAGCAACCATGATATCGAGGTCAGCTTCTTCCATTTGGCTTTTGCCAGGATTGACAACAAATTCTCCGTTGATTCTCGCTACACGTGCCTCAGAAATAGGACCGCCAAAATTAATGTCAGAAACCGCCAATGCTGAAGATGCAGCTAAGCAAGCCAATGCATCTGGCATAGTTTCCTTGTCTGAAGAAATCAGGGAAATAAAAACTTGTGTATCGTGGTGGTATCCAGAAGGAAAGAGTGGGCGCAAAGCGCGGTCAACCAATCGGGAAACGAGAATCTCGTTATCTCCAGGGCGCATCTCACGTTTGATGAAACCACCAGGAAATTTTCCGGTAGAAGGATATTTTTCGCGGTATTCTACAGTTAATGGAAGGAAATCGATTCCTTCTTTAGCTCCTTTTGCTGAGACAACAGTAGCTAACAGCATTGTGTCTCCTTGTCTAACAACAACTGATCCGTCAGCTTGCTTGGCAAGTTTACCGGTCTCAATTGTAATATCTCTGCCAGCACCTAATTCAAAGGTTTGGCTATGTCCAATATTCATAATCGTCTAGTAAAAGTAGGGTTTATCAAATACAAAAAAAGGCAATAGATATTGCCTTTTTAATAAACCCAGAGTTATCGTCTAAGGTTGAGTTTCTTTACAATCGCCCGGTAGCGGTCAATCTCCTGATTTTTGAGGTAGTCTAACATATCTCTACGCTTACCAACCAATGCTATCAGGGCACGTTGGGTAACAAAATCCTTGCGATTCTTCTTGAGGTGTTCAGTCAGGTGGCTGATACGATGGGTGAAAAGCGCAATCTGCGCTTCTGTAGACCCGGTGTCTGTATCAGACTTCCCGTGCTCTTTAAAAAAAGTCTTCTTTGTTTCCGCTGTTAAATACATCTTTTCGTCTTGCGTTATAATTTCCTACTGAAAATTAAGGCTGCAAATATATAGAAATCTTTAATAAACCCCAATAGAACTTAGGGGTTAATTTTTGAGGAGTTTTATCAACAGCGATAGCTTCTCCCGAAGTTTCTTGCGTTCCACGATAAAATCAAGAAAACCATGTTCCAGCAAGAACTCAGAAGTTTGAAATCCTTCTGGAAGATCTTTACCAATTGTTTCCTTTACAACACGTGGTCCGGCAAAACCAATCAATGCGCCAGGTTCGGCAATGTTGAAGTCGCCCAACATGGCAAAGGAGGCAGTAACACCACCAGTAGTCGGGTCTGTCAACACAGAGAGGTAAGGGATTTTATTTCTGGAAAGTAAGGTCAACTTAGCAGTAGTCTTAGCCATCTGCATCAGTGAAAACGCTGCTTCCATCATTCTCGCGCCACCAGATTTGGAAATCATGATGAAGGGAATGTTGTGCTTCAAGCTGTGGTCAATGGCCCGTGAAATTTTTTCTCCAACCACTGAGCCCATCGAGCCACCAATGAACGAAAAGTCCATGGATGCAATCACCACATCGTGGTCATGCATTTTTCCATAACCCGTTCGAATGGCATCTTGAAGCCCCGTTTTTTTGCGCGATTGCCTGATGCGGTCTTCGTACTTCTTAGTATCCTCAAATTTCAGCGGGTCGGCCGAGGTCAAGTGAGGATTCAATTCTGTGAATTGATTGCGATCAAATAATATTTGAAAGTAATTGGAGGAAGAGATACGTTCGTGAAAGCCACAGCTTTCACAAACCCAAATGCTGGCTGCATGTTCTTCGGAGGTGACGACATGATTGCATGATCGGCACTTATACCAAAGTCCTTCAGGAATTTCTTTCTTCTCTCGAGTGGGAGTTTTAATTCCCCCTTTTATCCGTTTAAACCAACCCATGTGATACCTGGAATTACCGTTTGGTGACTTTGTCCGGTGTGCCGTTTTAGTGGCTTTTTTAGAGCCGACAACTGAGCAAAACTAAGGCAAATATGTGTGAATGGGAAACTCGAACGTGCTAAATTCACTTTCAGTGGAATGGGCTTAAAACGGATATCCGATACCCAGGTTAAAATTGAATTTGGTTCGGTAGGTATCCAACTTGTTCAGGCCAAGTGATTCCCGGTAGGTATTGGCCTCTTTCCGAGCGTCATTGGTTTTGTCTTTTGGCTGGAAAATCCATTGTTCTCCTGCGGGCAGAGATGGGTCCAAGGCCTGTAGGCCGGTATCAAACCGAAGGGTAAAAAAACTGAAAGTAAGGCGCACTCCCACTCCTGGGCTCATCGCTATTTCTTTGTAGAACCGGTCGATTTGAAATTCACCGCCAGTTCGTTGTGGATCTTTTTCAAGCAACCAGATATTTCCAAAATCGCTGAATAAAGCACCTTCGACAACCTGGGTTATTTTAAACCGGTATTCCAGGTTGAGTTCCAGTTGAACATCGCCTACCTGATCCACACTTAGGCTGGTCGTGTCGGAGAGTGAACCTGGTCCAAGGGTCCGTGCTTGCCAAGCTCGAATGCCGTTGGCTCCACCACCAAAGAAGCTCTTTTCAAAAGGCAATACTCCCAAATTGTTGAGGGGGATGCCGATGCCTGTGACTGCGCGCCAAACGAATTTGCTCCTGCGGTTCAGGATGTTGTATTTAATAAAGGTGATGTCCGTCTTCACATATTGGGCAAAGCGGATACCAAAAATCTCATAACTATCAGTTGAATCAAGGGGAGCTCCAGCCAAAGAATGTGCTGCTCGAAGCATGTTGCCAGCACCTTCCAGGTTCGCCCTGTAGTAGAAGAAATTCTTGAGTTTATTGATGTTTTGTGTACTGAAAGAATAACTGATTTTGGAGGCAGAGATAAAGTGGTTGTTGTAACTGCTGATGAGCAGGTTGTTACGGGTGTTGCTCAGTTGTTCCTCAAAGGCTGGTTGCTTGTCGATCTGAATCACGCTGATTTCTGCTGGAAAAATGGACAAGCTTCCGTATTTTTCTCCTTCGAAAGAGAAGCTATAAGATGCACTGGCTAAATTTCGCTTGTAGTCAGGGCGGTTCTGGAAATTGTAAGCAAGGTTTACTTTCGTTTTGGGGCTGCTCAGTTTCTTAAAGGCTTCCAGTTGTTGGCTTAACAGCAAATTGGGTACATACAAGGAAAGCTCCCCTCCAAATTCAAGGGTGTTGAACGGTGTAAAGTTTTCAATGACTTCAGCATCCTGATTTTCGTTGCTCGAATTGGCCAGTCGCTGTGCTTCTAATCCACCTTTTACCTTGGCTTCCAGAATTTGGGCACCTCGGAAAGTGTTTTTGTTTTGATACGTAACACTGCCAGCAATTCCAAGGTTACCTGAACGGTTAGTGCCTTCCGTTTCCAAGGTGGCGCTTTGGCGGGGCAACCGGGATAGGTTGATGAAACAGTCGAGTTTGTTGTTGCCTTCCTTGGCAGGCTTAAACTCAATGTTGATGAACCGAAACGTGCGCAAGGCGGCCAGGTGATTTTGGCTGTACTCCACATTTTCCAGCCGATAAAGTTCCCCCTTTTTGAAAAAGATCGATTTGGCCAAAACACTTTGCTTGTGTTGCATTTGATCAGGGTTGAGAAAATAGTACCCCATATTATAGACCGTATCTGTAATCACCGAATTCTTACGGGCATTGTAATCGGAATTGATATAAATATTATTGATGAAATACACCTGATGTTTTTTTTCCAACAAGGTATCCTGACCATCAATTGTGGCGCGTTCATATGGGTTGAGAACTTTTACCAAGGCGTCCACCTTGTGACGGCCCAAGGTGCTGTCGACATCAAACCGGATGTATTCTTTGTTGAAGTAATAATAGCCTTGGTTTCGCATGGAGCGGCTTACCCGTTCGCGTTCTTTCTCAAACACGTCCACCTCGTAATTGTGACCGGGGCGAATCAACGTCCCGACACTTTTGCGAATGGGCCTTAGCAACGAAGTATCGGCAAGGGCAAAAGCTACTTGTCTGACGATATAAGGCTGCCCTGGCTTGAGGGTGTAAATGACACGCGCCTTTTTTCGTTTGCGAATGGTGGTACCCGTCACCGTTCCATTGAAGTAGCCGGTGTTAAAGAGGTATTGTTGGAGTTGCTTGGAAGATTTGACGGTGAGGCTGCTGTCCAATACCACCGGAGGTTCGCCAATGGTATTTTTCAACCATTCCCGAAACTTACTATCCTTCTCCTTTTTCGTATTGGCGTAGTTGTAAACTCCGAGGTGAAATCGGATTAAGCCCAGTATTTTTCGGTTGGGCTTTTGCTTAATGATTCCATACAACTCATCGGTATCAATCTTCTTGTTGTCAATTTCTACCTTGTTTTTGACCAACAGGTACTGACCTTCGGGAACATGCCTCGTGATATTACAACTGCTCAGGGCAACTGAAATAGCTATGAAAAGCAATGCAAATTGAGGCGGACGTAAGCTCCTTGGTACAGCTAGCATGTAAATAGCTATTTTTGCAAATCTACTAATTTCGAAAGGTCGGGAAACCATGCTTTCCAAAAATCAAATCAAGTTCGTCCGTTCACTTGCCCAAAAGAAATTTAGGAAGCAACATCGGTTATTCCTGACGGAGGGGACAAAGATCGTTCCTGAATTTTTAGCCTCTTCGTACCAATTACACAGCTTGTATGCATTGCCCCCATGGCTCGAACAGAACAAACCTGCGTTGCCTGCTGATGCTGAGGTAGTTACTGTTGCTCTCAAGGATTTAGAACGCATTTCAGAATTGAAGACACCCAATGAAGTAGCGGGCGTTTTTCACATGCCGCAGCCCACTTTTAATTGGTCGTTGCAGCAAGGATTGTTGCCTGTGTTGGATGGCATTCAGGATCCAGGGAATCTGGGAACAATTGTGCGCACGGCCGATTGGTTTGGTCTGAAGCAAGTGATTTGCTCCGAAAATTGTGTGGATGTGTTTAATCCTAAAACGGTGCAGTCGACCATGGGATCTTTGAGTCGTGTGGCTGTTCATTATGTGGATTTGCCCAGCTGGTTGGAACAGGTTCCTGCGGGTACAGAGATTTACGGAGCAGTAATGGATGGAACGAGCCTTTACCAACAGACTTTTTCAAAAAACGGATTGTTGGTGCTCGGGAATGAATCCAACGGCATTTCGGAAGCAGTGATGGCTAAAGTGCAGCACCCGACAACCATACCGGCTTTTGGTGGAGCGGAGTCACTCAACGTTGCGATGGCCCATGCGATCATCAGTTCTGAGTACAAGCGCCAGCACGCTTAGGAGACCATTATTCCTGGGGTATCTTTTTTCCTAGTTTCAACGCCAATTGAACTGCACAGCGTTCTCCGTCAATGGCAGCTGAAACAATTCCTCCGGCATAGCCTGCTCCTTCTCCACACGGATAAAAACCACTAACCTCGGGATGTTCAAGCGTTTCACGGTCTCTTGGAATGCGCACCGGAGAAGACGTGCGTGATTCGGTCGCTACCAGCACCGCTTCATTGGTTCCGTAACCTTTCAGTTGCTGGGCAAAAACTTTCAACCCCTGTTTCAAGCGGTTGTGAATTTCTCCGGGGAGCACTTTAGACAAATCAGCTGATTGAAGTCCAGGTTGGTAAGAACAGTCGGGTAGTGAAGCTGAATGTTTGTTTTCCAGGTAATCCATCATGCGCTGAGCCGGGGCGGTTTGGCTTTTGCCTCCTGCTATCCAGGCTGTGCGTTCCACTTCCTTTTGCAAGGCGAGTCCAGCTAGAGGGCCGTGCTGTTGGTGGTCTGTTAAATCTTCCAGGTTGATGGCCACGACCATCCCCGAATTGGCAAAGGGATTGTTGCGCTTGGAGGGCGACCAACCGTTGGTCACGATTTCTTCGGGAGCTGTGGCACAGGGAGCAATGATGCCGCCAGGGCACATGCAGAAAGAGTACACGCCTCTTTTTTCCACTTGTTGTGTCAGGTTGTAGGAGGCAGGAGGTAACCACGGTCCGCGCTCCTTTTTGCGGTATCGGATCGTGTCTATCAAAGCCTGAGGGTGCTCAATTCGAACACCCATGGCAAAGGGTTTGGCTTCAATGAGTATGTTTTTCCGGTGGAGCAATTCGAAAATATTGCGTGCGGAGTGGCCCGTGGCTAAAATCACGGCTTGCGCCATCACTTTATCGCCATTTTGCAGGGCGACTCCTTTTATCTGGCCCTGTTCGATCAAAAAATCTTCTACCCGGCTGTTGAAATGCACTTCTCCTCCGGCATCCAGAATGGAGGCACGCAGGGCTTCTACAATTTGCGGCAGCTTGTTGGTGCCAATGTGTGGGTGGGCTTCTACCAAAATGTCGGGAGTTGCGCCATGGCTCACCAACGTGTTCAAAATGCGTTCTACATTCCCTCGTTTTGTCGACCGTGTGTAGAGCTTTCCATCGGAATAAGTTCCTGCTCCACCTTCGCCAAAACAATAGTTAGAGTCTGGGTTGATTTCATGATGTTTGTGGATAGAAGCTAAGTCTCTCCTTCGGCTGCGAACGTCTTTCCCACGTTCGAGAATGATGGGTTTAACGCCCAATTCAATCAAACGCAGGGCAGCAAACAATCCAGCAGGGCCAGCACCCACAATGAGCGCAGCCTCTTCAGAGGCTACATTGGGGTAGTCTTTGTCAAACGTTCTTTTGGCGGGTGTTTCACCGCAATAAACAGCAACTTTTAATTGAACGACTATCTTTTTGGAGCGCGCGTCCAACGATCGTTTGATGGGGACAACTGCGGTTATTTCTTCTGCTTCGATACCGAGGTGCTTTGCAGCAGCTGTTTGTAACGAGCTTGCTTCTCCCGCAACTTCGGGAGGCAGGCGCAACTCAATTTCGTGTTTCATAGTAGGTAGGTGGCTATCCTTCAAAATTAAAGGATATCAGCCAGATTTTGGAGTTGAGTCGGCTGATGGGGTCAGAAAACTCGGATCCGTCATTGACCCTGATGTCGTTTAGACCCACCGAGAGTTTAAGCTCGGGTGAAAATTTAAAGTACTCCAGAAAAAAGTCCATTCCAAAGCCTATTTCATAGGCGTAGTTATGTTTTCGCAGCTTGACAATGATTTCATTTTCATCGTTGAACTCATTGTTGACCTTCTCCTGGGAAGCGAGATCTAAGCTGTACTTGAATCCCGTTACCATGTACGCTGCGAAATTGTTTAATCGGGCCGAACGGTATTTTATCCCAATTGGAAAATCAACCCAGGTTGATTCAATGGGTTTTACTACGACTGAAATGGTATTGTCCGGTTGCCGAAAAGAGTATTCGAGGTTGCGTTGACCAAAAGACAGGGTAGGAGTAAACCGTAAATCAAAAAACGGCCCCAGGTGCAAGTCTGAAATAATGCCCAGGTTAAAGCCACTCTGGCGTTTGGCCTCCAAACTTATGAGCGAATCATTGACTGACAGGTCGTGTTCGATTACAAAATCCGCGGTGTTTATGCCGAGGGCAAAACCAAAATGGATTTTTCGTTGGTCAAATTTGGGCAGGTTGTCCACTTTGTCTCGCTGGGCCATAAGCGATTGGGGCGGAATGATACCAGCCATCACCAACAGCACAAAAAACACAAATAGTGGTCTAATTTTCAAAATACAAAGCTTTCCGTGGTTTAAGTTGGAGAAACGGAGAACAACACTACTTTATTTTTCAGCCAGGTAGATTGAAGCAATTCCCATGGTTAAAGGAATGACCTTTACTTTCGAGAAACCACATTCCTTCAAAATATCTGCAAAGGCTTGCCCAAAGGGAAATTCGCGCACAGATTCGGGAAGGTAAGTATAAGCACGGGAATCTTTCGAAATCCATTTGCCAATGCGCGGTAAGATGTGCGTGAAGTACATAAAATACAGTTGACGCATGGGAAAGCGTTCCGGTTGCGAAAATTCAATGATGGCAGTCCGACCGTTTGGACCAAGGACTCGGTGCATTTCTGTGAGTCCCATTTTTAGGTTTTCGAAGTTGCGCACGCCAAAAGCCACGGTGATGGCATCAAACGACTGGTCTTCAAATTGCAGGTTTTCTGAGTCTCCATAAGTCAACTCAACCTGGCCGTTCAGGTGCTTTTTGATGATTTTTTCCTGGCCAACTGCTACCATTCCTTTGGAAATATCGACTCCAATAATTTTCTCGATTTTGGGTTTCATTTGCGCTGCAGCAATGGCAAAGTCACCCGTGCCAGTGGCAATATCCAACAGGTTTTTGGGCTTGTGTGGTGCCAGCAAACGAATCGCCTTTTTGCGCCAGAGCTTGTCAATACCAAGCGAAAGCAGGTGGTTGAGAAAGTCATATCGTCCCGCAATGTTGTTGAACATGTCTGCGACCTGTTCCTTTTTGCCAACGTTAGTTGTTTTGTACGGTGTTACCATTTTTTGTTTGTTTCCGGGTTAGCCCACCATCATGTGTTCTTCCGGGAATTTATAATTGGCACTGATTAGTTTTTTACCAAGCGCAAAGGCTACAGTCAATGTTCCAAGCCGACCGATATACATCGATATGGCCACCACCAATTTGCCCGTATCGCTCAACATTGGTGTAATTCCAGTGGAAAGTCCGCAAGTAGAAAAGGCAGAGGTCTGTTCGAAAATAAGATCCATAATGTCCCGGTCGGGAAGTGCAAGTATATGTTGTTCAGTGAAGCTGAGCACAAAAAATCCTGTTAATATGCCTCCAATTGAAAACATTAAGATGGAATATGCTTTTAACAAATCACCATTAGGAATAGTTCGATTATATATTTCTATGGCGTTTTTTCCACGAATGGTCGAGATGATAGAAAGCAGCAAAATGGTGAAGGTCGAGGTTTTTATTCCTCCGGCAGTTGAATAAGAGGAACCGCCAATGAACATGAGCAACACAATGAAGATGGTTACGGGCATGGTCATGGCACCAATGTCGATGGTGTTAAAGCCTGCCGAACGTGCCGAAATTGATTGAAAAACAGAGGTGATGGCTCCTTCGACAAAATTAGTTCCAGCCAGCACATTGCTATATTCTGCTAAAAAGAATACCAGCGCTCCAACCACTATGAGGAACATATACATGTTAACGGCAATGCGGGTGCCCATATGGGGTGTTTTCCACGGGTGTTTCAGGCGATCGCGCAATTTTTTCGGACTAAACAGGTCAAATAAGGTGGTGAAACCAATGGCACCAGCAAAAACCAGTATACCAATCACCACATGCAACAGATAAGCATGCTCCAATTCGGCACCGCCCAAACCATTGGTCATTGTGGAGAAACCAGCATTGTTGAAGGCAGACACGGCATGAAAAGCTGAAAAGAACAATTTATCCCCAACACTTTCCATTGGTAATCCTATCCCTGAAAGAAAGTACAAAGCAGCAGTCCCGGCCACTTCGAAAATCAAACTAAGCGACAGAATTTTGACAAACAACCCTTTGGCGCTGAAAAGGGACTCTTTGGTGATAAAATCTTTCATGACGGAATGCTGTTTTACCCCAATCCCAAAACGTCCCAGGAAAGCCAACAGCGAGGCAAAAGAAACGATGTTAAGCCCACCCAGCTTCATCAACAGTAAAATCACAAATTGCCCCTTAAAACTGAAGTAGGTTGCAGTATCTTCCACAATCAATCCGGTGACGCATGTGGCGCTTGTTGAGGTAAAAAGGGCATCAATAAATGGCATGCTTCCCGGATGCACGGTCATTTCTGGTAACATGAGTAACACCGTACCAAATGCTATCAGCACACCAAATGATAACATGAAAATATTGGATGGGTGCAGCTTTATATCCGGAATGATGTTGGCGCTTCGGCTTAATTCCATCGAAACGATGATCAGCAGATAGGCCTGTGTAAACAAAGCTGAAAAGGCTGAAAAACTGGAGAAGCCTAATTTGACAAAGAAGGATTGAATGAACAGCGCATCAAAAAAATTGTAGCTGATTCCTTCCACCACTAATAACAGCATCAACACACCCTCCATCCAATTCTGTTTTAAGAATTGCAGGGGCGAAAAATCATAGAAGACGCGCAGAAAATAGTGCAGGATGTAATAAGCGAACGTTACCTCAAAGCAATTGATCACCCAGTTGGTGGATGCTTCATTTTGAGGGAAACCGTAATAATAGGTGAGGAGGGATATGGCCACCAGCGAAACTGAAATACTGATGAATTGCAGTATCGTAAGCACCTTGACTTTGCTGTCGTAAATGAGCAGGTTTATTCGCTCCCGGAAAGACTGCAGTGACATATCTTAAGTCCTTATCCCAGTAGTAACGCTTCTTTAAGAAGTAATTCCCGGTCAATCGGAACCACTCCAACAGATTCGCACACCAATCCACCGGCCAGGTTCGAAAGGCGTGCAACAAGTTCTGATGAAATGCCTGCTGCCAGACACAACACCGCGACACTGATTACCGTATCACCGGCTCCTGAAACATCCGCTATGCTGCGAATATGTGCAGGAAAAATTTTGGCTTCCCGGCCGTCATTGATGTAGACTCCTAATTCAGAGAGTGTGATCAATGCCATTTCCACAGGCATGACTTCCTGAAGTTGAGCAACAGCTACATCCAGACTGGTCTGGTCAGGTGTTTCAATTTCCAGCTTCAGTCCTTCGCGTAACTCCTTGAGGTTGGGTTTAAAAAGCGTCACACCTGCATATTGCAGGAAGTTTTTCTTTTTGGGGTCTACGGCCGTTGGAATGTTTTTTTGTTGTGCCAATCGCACCACTCCCCGAATGAGTTCAGGTGTCATCAATCCTTTGTCGTAGTCCTCGAAAACAATGGCGTCAATGTTTTCAGTATCCAGTGTTTTTTCAATGGTGGTGAGAAACTGCTGAGTCAATTCAGCGGAGAGGTCATCAATTTGCTCCTCATCCACCCGCAAAATCTGCTGGTTGCTCCCCAGTATCCGCGTTTTAACCGTTGTGGCGCGATCGGCAGCTTGTAAAATTCCAGTGGTGACCATGCTTTCTTCTGCCATCAATTGCAGAAATAGGTTGCCTTTTTCGTCATCGCCAATGACCGAACACATGATGGGTGTTGCTCCCATGGCTTGTACGTTGCGGGCCACATTGGCTGCTCCACCCAGGCGGTTGTCTTTGCGTGTCACCGAAACAACGGGAACCGGTGCCTCGGGCGAAATGCGGTCGACCCTGCCCCAAAAGTAGGCATCTACCATCACGTCCCCTATGATGAGGACCTTTAGGTTAGAAAAGGTCTGAAAAGCTCTATTGACTGATTCGCGCATTAACTGCGTTCTTTTAGTTGAGATAGCGCTGTTTTCATTCGGCTCATTGCCTGGCGCAATTGGGCCTCTGAAGCGGCATAGGAAATGCGCATGCAAGCGGGTGCTCCAAAAGCATCTCCAGTAACCAGAGCGATGTGCGCCTCTTCGAGTAGGTACATGCTCAGGTCTTCGGCATTGTTGATGGTGACGGAGCCGTTTGTTTTGCCAAAAAAGCTCGAAACATCGGGGAATACATAAAAAGCTCCTTCGGGAAGGTTTGTTTTTACACCGGGCATTTCTGCCAGCAATTCCAGCATCATGTCTCTGCGCTTCAGAAATTCATCGCGCATGTAATGAATGCTTGCCGGATCGGCACTTACCGCGGCTTGGGCAGCTTTCTGTGCGATGGTATTCGCACCAGACGTAGACTGTCCTTGCATCTTCGAACACGCTTTTGCAATCCAGGCGGGGGCTCCAATGTAGCCAATGCGCCAACCTGTCATGGCAAATGCTTTGGACACTCCGTTCACCGTGACAACCTGATCGAATATATCGTCAAATGCTCCGATGCTCACATGGCCGCCCACAAAATTGATGTGCTCGTAAATTTCATCCGAAACACAAATAATGTTGGGGTGCTTTTTCAGTACATCGGCAAAACCGCGCAAGTCAGCTTTTGAGTAGACACTTCCACTTGGGTTGCAAGGAGAAGAGAAAAGCAACATCCGCGTTTTGGGTGTGATGCTGGCTTCCAGCTGCTCTTTTGAAATCTTAAAGTCTTGCTCCACTGAGCTGGGTACTTCCACTGCCACGCCTTCCGCCATGTTGATGATGGCTTTGTAGCTGACCCAATAGGGGGCCGGTATAATCACTTCATCGCCCGGATTGATCAGGCTTAGAATGAGGTTGGCAATGGATTGTTTGGCCCCGGTAGATACTACAATCTGTTCGGGTGTATAGTGCAATCCATTGTCCCGCTCAAATTTATGGGCAATGGCTTTGCGCAAATCGAGGTAACCGTTGACAGGTGGGTATTTCGAGAAATTGTCATCGATCGCCTGTTTGGCGGCCTCTTTTACAAAATCAGGGGTGTCAAAGTCTGGTTCTCCCAAACTTAAGCTAATGACCTGGAGCCCTTGCTCTGTCATTTCGCGACTTTTCCGGGCCATCGCCAGAGTGGCTGATTCGGCTAACCGGTTAATTCTGTCCGAGAGTTGGTTCATTTACAGTACTCAGTGAGTGCACAAAACTAAGAAAAATGTAGCAAGTCCCTTTAATTCTGTGGAGAAGGAAATCCAATCTGGGACAATTGTCAATTAGTGACGGCTGTGCTGAAAAATAATCAGAGAACATGCACTATAAACTGCTCTTTCGCAGTTATTTAATAGAGGCGCCAGGAAGCTCCTCTCAGATCCAAAAAATTACGATATTTGACACCCACCTAAAGTTTGATGTTATGGAGCTATTGCAGGAATTGTTGGAAGTAATAAAGTTTGTGTTGCCCTCATTGGTGGTCTTTTTTACGGCCTTTTATGTTCTTAAACATTTCTTTGAAAATGAGCAGCGCAAGCGTGTGCAGGAGATTAAATTGAGTAATTCCAGCACCATTACACCTGTTCGACTACAAGCTTATGAGCGACTGGTGTTGTTGCTCGAACGCATTTCTCCTGAGAGCATGGTGATGCGCACCTTCAAGCAGGGAATGACAGCTCATCAATTGCACACTGAATTGCTGAAAACCATTCGGGGTGAATTTGAACACAACCTGTCTCAACAATTGTATGTCAGCAAAGCGGCATGGGAACTGGCTCGGACTAGCCGGGAGGAACTGACCAAGTTGATCAACCTTGCTGGCGAAACTGCAGGGCCCAATGCTTCAGGACTGGACATGAGTAAAGTGTTGCTCGAAATGGCTAGCCGCCTGGAGAAGTTGCCCAACCAGGTCGCCATCGACTTCCTCAAAAAAGAAATTAAGCTGTTGTTTTAGAAGCGGCTAGTTTTCAATCAGTTTTAGCAGTTTGTAAGCCGCTGAAAAATAACTGATTTCGCCTTTTATTACCCTTTGCTCCATTGCTGGTAATACTTCCCTGATTGTGGGGTGGTTGTAAAAATCTGTGTAGACTTTGTCGCGGATGATTTCGTGCATCCACTCTTGCGCCTGTTGCTGCCTTTTACTTTGAAAATGCCCCGATTCCGAGAGCTGTTTTTGATGGGATTCGATCAAGTTCCAAACTTTCTCGATCCCACGACCATCCAGTGCCGAGCAGGTTTCTACCTTCGGGTACCATTTGTTTTCATTGGGTGGAAAAAGGTGCAATGCATTTTGATACTCGAGTCGTGCCCGGTTGGCATTTTTGACATTCTCTCCATCCGCCTTGTTGATGACCAGGGCATCGGCCATTTCCATGATGCCGCGCTTGATTCCTTGTAATTCATCTCCAGCACCCGCCAACATGAGCAACAAAAAGAAGTCGACCATGCCGTGGACAGCAATTTCGGATTGGCCTACTCCGACCGTTTCAACAAAGATGACGTCAAATCCTGCTGCCTCGCAAAGAATGATGGTGCCTCGGGTGGCTTTGGAAACACCGCCCAACGAGCCTCCGGAAGGAGAGGGTCGGATGAAGGCATTTTCATTGCGTGCCAGTTCTTCCATCCGAGTTTTATCGCCCAGGATACTTCCTTTGCTGCGCGTACTGCTGGGGTCGATGGCCAGGACAGCCAATTTTTTATTGAGGTCGGTGATGTGTGTGCCCAGGGCTTCGATGAAGGTGCTTTTACCCACTCCCGGAACCCCGGTAATGCCAACTCGTACGGCTTTTCCTGAGGCCGGTAGACAATGATCCAATAACTGTCGTGCCAACTCTTGATGCTCTGGGCGGGTACTCTCTAGTAAAGTGATAGCCTGACTTAAAATGGGAATGCTGCCCGCTGCAATGCCCTCGACATAGTCTGATAATTGTAACTGTCGCTTTCGTTTGATCGGGGTCGCTGACATGCCGGATTATTTCTCCAAAATGGGTTCGTCCCTGAACTTGTGGTTGAAAGAAATGAAGAAAGGATTACAGGTGCCAGTTCGAATTTCGCTGACCGTTCCGGTGTATTTGATGCCTACCCGCATGTGGTTGCGTTTGAAATACGCAGAATCAACCACCACTTCCCTTAGCTCTCCAAAAGTTTGATCTTCCAGGGCCAGGGTGCTGGTATTAAAATCCAACACCACATCCAATACATCGGGGTTGTCTTGTTGTGGACGAATGTCTTTCACTTCAGCAACAAAGTCAAAGGTGTCGTATTCACAACCTCCGCCATCTGTCGGCTGGTTGCAACCACCTAGCCCAAGTATAATTAACAGTACAATCAATGGAAATTTACGGAGGACCATGCTTCAAATAGCTTAATTAAAATATTTGCTTTCCCACACATTTTCGCTGAAATCGCGGTACCGCAAGATGCCAAAGATAATGGAGGCAACAAAAAGAGAGCAACTCAATGTGGAAAAGAGAAAAAACTTAACAAAAACGGTTGTTTGCGGAGCTGGAAATTCCAAAGGTAAAAATGCAGTCAGCAAGAAAGATAGCAACACTATACTCAAACCCAAAGAAGAGATGTTGCGAAAGGGGTAAAGGAGTAACTTTCTGTGCCAGACTAAGTCAGAACCCCATTGGTGCATCAGCAAATAATCTCCGTTGCCAAGCACAGCAAACAGTAAAGGGTCCTTCGTGCTGTCTTCTAATTGAAAGAGTGGGGCAGGAGCTACAATTCTAAATTCTTCAAACTGCACCTGGTATTTCTTTTCCATTTGTTTGATGGCGACCAAAGCTTCGTAAGGAATATCTCCTTTAAACAACTGCGTATCCAAAAAACGCAGTCGGTATTTGGTGCACACCTTTCTAATGGTTCCTTCCTCAAACAGGGCTGATTTATCTTCCGAATAAAGTGGAATTTTTAGGGCTTCCTTTTCGGCCGATTCTCCCTGAAGCCTTCGAAGCAATTGTTCGTCCGCTTTGGTGTCGCCAAGCAAGATAGCTTTGGCCTCAGTAATCAAATCTTCAGGAGCGATGTCCCGTTCCCTTTCCAATTCCTCGCGGATGTTTACATTCTTAAACCACATTGCCGTCTGTCTTAGGTTTAGTAAAAATAACGAATTTGAAGCAAATCCTATTTTTTTATGTAACCGTTTGAAACCAGATTATCAAACGGTGTCATTTGTCTTTTTTTCGGCTGCGCTGGATGCGTTTCCATTGCAGATAGATGTAAAGTCCGAAACCGACACTGAACATTAAAATAACAAAAGTGGCAATCAAAAGTTCTCCAATGGAAAGTTCGTCCATGCGATTAGTGTTTGGAAAGGATGCCCAATCCGAGGCCAATGGAAATGATTATCATCAGCACAGCAACGGATACCTGAACAAAGTTAATGGTGATTTTTGTCAATACTTTTTTACCAATTATAGCTCCAACAAAAGCAGCTAATGTAGCAGTAATAAGGATGGGTAAATTGCCGGTAATTGTAGCAGAGCTTGTGGTGAAATCGAAAAAATACCGCGAGAGTCGAGAGACATCAACCAGGCAGGCGATGGAAACACCGGTCGCAATGAAGGCCTCTTTGGTTAGACCCGTTCGGAGCAGAAAGATGCTCCGGAGCGCTCCTTGATGTCCTGAAAGTCCACCAAAAAAACCGCTGAGCATTCCACCTGGAATCAACCATTTATTGCTCAAGGCAATATTCCGCCATTGCGGTATCAACTCTTGTATCGCAAAAATCAACATCAAGCCAGCAATTACCAGATTAACGGGCAACACAGAGTAGGTTGTACCTGCAAGCTCGTATTGCCAAAGTGCTTCGTCATGCGCCAAACCAAGCAACAAGGATGCGCCCAGGTAGGCCGTAAAAAACGCGGGGATTCCAAAAGCAAGTAGTACCTTCAGGTTGATGTGTTTGCCCACCAGCCCTAGTTTGAACAAGTTGTTGAGTAGGTGCACAATTCCGGTCAGTGCGATCGCCATTTCAGGTGGAAAAAAAAGCACAAATGCCGGGGTCAAAATGGTGCCCAGTCCAAACCCTGAAAAAAAGGTAAGCAGTGAGGCCAGACAGGCAACCAAAGCGATAACAATAAAGTCCATTGCAACGTTCCTTTAGGTGTTAGGTGAAAATTAAGAAATTATCCCATTCGGGCTTAGAATTGTAAATTTGTTCTACCGCATGCAACCCATCCCTTTCAAATTGTATCTAATAGGAAAGTGCAACTAATTTATCAGCGCGACATAGAAGAGATCGTCCAAGGATGTGTGGCGGGAGACCGCATCGCTCAGCACAGGCTTTACAAGCTTTACGTTGAGAAAATGTTTGTCGTGTGCATGCGTTACGGGAAAGATGTGTCCGAAGCTGAAGACATTTTGCAAGATGGCTTTATTCGGGTTTTTCGAAAGATTGACACGTTTAAAGGAACAGGTTCTTTAGAAGGTTGGATCAGGAGAGTTGTGGTGAACACAGCTATTCGGCATTGCCAAAATAAACGCAGGCTTTATAAAGTGGTGTACCTGGATGATATGAGCCAGGACGTGGGAGAGGATTTGGCAGAATGCGAATTTGAATTGGACGAGTTACTCAAAATGATCCAAGGATTGCCGGAAGGCTATCGAGCAGTGTTTAATATGTATGTGATTGACGGATATTCACACGCAGAAATAGCCAAACAGCTGGAAATATCAGAAGGTACGTCCAAATCACAACTGTCCAGAGCAAGACAACATTTGAAAGTATTGATTCATCAGCACCGAAAGCAATTAAATAAGTTCAACAGTGAGCAATCAGCAGGATAATCAGGTAGACGAACTGTTTCGGCAGGAGTTGGAGCACGCCCGTGTTGTCCCTTCCAGGGATATGTGGGCTGGCATCGAAGCTGCGCTGGACGAAGAGCCCAAACGCAGGGTTGGCATCTTCTGGTGGGGTGCGGCTGCTACTGTTGCTTTGTTGGTGGTAGTTGGGTTGCAATTTGTTGGCACTGATTCTTATGAACCTTTCAAAGGAGATGGGTTGGCTGATGGCGTCAACAATGCGGTGCAGAAAGTCGAATCTCCCATCACGACTCCAACTGAATTGGAGCAAACTGCTTCGTCTTCCGACTTGAAAAATTCCTCACTTGCTGTCAGTACGGCTGAAACGGAACGGATGGAGCCATCCAACTCTGGTGATAATAACCGAGCGGAAACAGCACAAAACGGAGATGACAAAATTTTGGAAGCTATAAGTCTTGCTGATGCTGAAAAAAACACCACTTCAGTTCCTGAAGCGGAGGGTGTATTTACACAAAAATCGACTCGCGCTGGTAGAGCACAAAAAGAAAGTGAGCTTGCTGCGAGCACCAAAACAGAGGATAATTCTGAAAGTTTGGCCAAGTCATCAACCGAAACATCAACGGATAAATTGGTCGTTACAACCAAGCTGGATTCTGCCGAGAAAGGGACGCTTGCCGCATTGCCTGATTTGCCGTCAGCACCATCCGCGGAGACCATTGGTAGGGATTCTATTGAGGCAATCGCCATGTTATCTACCTTGAATTTGCCGTCTTTGCCCAACAGAAATCGGGCGCCAAGTGACTCTGTGTTGCAGTTGTTGCGACAAGACTATCCCGAATTACAAGAACCTGGAACTCCCGAAGATGCAGAACCTGCAGAGCAGTGGGCCTTGGGTGGCCACTATGGCCCTGCTTTTACTTCTTTGCAATTTGGTGGTGGCGGATCAGAAGCTAGCAGCACCGGCCAGGGCGTTATTGGCTTAGATGTGGCGGACAACGCAAGGGGGGCTCAAAGCAGGGCTGTTTCCCAGGACTTTGCTTATTCAACAGGGATGCAATTGGGACACAATGTTTCCAAACGTATGGTCATTTATTCAGGGTTTAATTACTACGATATTCGCGGGAATTTTCAGGATTTTGCCTTGGAAGGTTCTCAGTATAGCTACACGGCTCCAGCACCTGGGACTGGTACTGGTACGCCAACTACTTCTTATCAAGGTCTTTCGGAATTAGCTGCATCTACTTCTGAGGAGCAAAATTTCAAATACCGGTATTTTGAGTTTCCAGTGATGGTTAGCTACAACCTGTTGAACAGGCGGCTACGCTACTTTGTTTCTTCTGGAGTGTCGACTCATCTGTTCGCCCGCTATATTCAGGAGAATGAAATAAGTGGTCGCAGCTCAGTGTCTTCGGCACTGCCATCACAATTGAATCTGTTGCTTGGAACAGGGCTGGAATACCGTTTTGTTAAACGGAGCAGTTTCAGCATTTTGCCGTTGTATCGTTACGGTTTAATTACCACTGGCGAAGCCCTCACCGGAGGAGCTTTCAATTCGTTTGGGGTCAATGCAGGAATCAACTTTCATTTTTAATTTATCGGATATGAAGAAAATGTTGTTGGCCACACTGGTCTTAGGTGCGATAGCTCTCGGATGCAAGAAGGAGACGTGTGATGATAAGCCAGGACAATTGCCCTGCGAATTAATTGATTGTGCCATCAATGGTGGAGATCCCGTTTGTGGTTGCGATGGAGTGACCTACAACAATACCTGTCATGCCGAGTGTGTTGAGGGGATTACAGAATATACAGAAGGAGCTTGTAAATAAATAGACCCAACACTTTTTATCAGATTGTCGTCCTTATGAGAGCATCCACGACACACTAAAATTACCCCCATGAAACAGGTAAAAAAAGTACTTTCTCAAATTTTGGTTTGTAGCGGATTCATTTTTTTGATGGGCGGGCTTTCATCGTGCGATGAGTTTGATTTTCTCGACTGTTGCATCGACCCGGAGCACGCGAATACAGAGATTACATGCACCATGGATTACACCCCGGTTTGTGGTTGTGATGACAAAACTTACAGCAATGCCTGTATTGCAGAAAATCACCATGGTGTTACTTCCTGGGAGGAAGGACCCTGCGAAAATTCGGGTGGCAACGGCACCATCAAAAAGCCAGGTTTGGCGAATTAATAAGGCTTCAAAATCCCAAATTACTTTGGGGTATGAATGGGCTGGTTCATCATGTGGGATGAACCAGCTTTTTTTTGTTTGATGGTTGGATGCAACCAAAAGTTGTTTTTAGGTATCGATATAGTAATCCGTGCCAATTCAAAAACAACTATCAATTATGAAACAAAAAATTACCACTTTATTCATTGCCTTTTCCCTTTCCTTATCTGTTCCTTTAAGTGCCCAGCAGTTCATACCCTTAGGCTCCGATCCCCAAGGAGACACGCCTTCTTTTGGCATGGATGCTAAAAGCTTTGCAGTGGCTGTGGATACAACCCTCGATAGCATCTGGTTCAGGCTGGAAGCCCACGATACCATTCAGGGCGACTGGGGATTTAAAATTGGCATTGATAACAATGAGAACCCGAATGATGGGGCAACCTGGGATGGTAACAACAATACTTCCCTTAACTACGACAGGCGGATTAACTTCCTCAACAATGTATTCTTTCCACCTACTTTTACCGTTTTGGTGGATGACAGTGGTGGCGTTATCAACGACAGCATTGATTTCTCATTCCTCAATCCATTCACCATCCAGGTCAACCTAAAACTGTCAGACATTGATGATGATCCTTTTATGAACATCATTGTGGGAACCGGTAGCTTCGATGATTTTATTCACGATGACCTCCCCGATTCCGGCTATTTTAGTCTAGGTCAGGTCCTGGGCATTTCCAGCCCTGGCGAAGTTGAATTTAAAATCGGTCCAAATCCGGCCAGTACGCAGTTGATGATTGATTACCAATTTGCTTTGGGTACAGCACGCGAGTTTACGCTGTTTTCAATTGATGGACGTCCGGTGATGCAAAAGGCCATTCGCGGTACCAGTGGAGCCATGCAATTCGATGTATCTGAGCTGACTGCTGGTTATTATTTCTATCGATTGACCAGCACAAATGGAGGATTGCAACAAACTGGAAAGTTGGTGATTGCGCGTTAAGTTATTCCAGCACCAGAATGATCGAAGGATATGTCACCTTCACTGGATTGTTCAGGATAGTGCCGGGTTGCCATTGCGGCATTTGTTCCAATGCCTGGATGACAGCCGCTGCTAGATTCGGGTGGGCAGAGTTGAGAATGGAAATGTTTTCAGCTTTGCCTTGCTCGTTGAGCACAAACTTAAATTTGACTTCTTTATTGATGTCTTCGTTGGCCAGGGAAGTGGGGATTTTAGCCGTTTTGGTCAAGTAGTTTAAAAAGCCAATTTCCCCTCCTGGGTAAAGTGGTTTTTCGTCCAGTTCGTCTAATTTGAACACCCTGGTTCGTTTACTGATAGTTTCCTCTGCTTGATTTTCTCCAGTGAATTCATCCAACGCCCCATCAACAATAGAGCTGTCTCCCCAATTTTTTTGGATGGGCTCCAGGTAGTATTCAGGTATGGGCATGTTGACGGATTCAGCGTTCCACATGAGGTTCACAATCCACCAGCGGTCTTGAGTATAAATCAATTGGATGGCGTTGATGCCCCGCTCTTCAAAAAGCCGATCGCGTCCATCGATGTTGGTGACCATGTAATACGAACTGAACACATGCGCAATGTTGGCATAGTACTCCACCTTCTTGGTAATTTCTTCTTCGTAAAAATCATGTTCATTAAAGAAGGTTCCGGCATTTTTGATGTAGGTATTAACCGTTCCAAATCTTGGTTTGGGTAATCCCTGTTTGTCGTAATTGATGGCATTGAGTTGAGCATTGGGCAAAAAGAGCGATTGAAAACGATCCCAATTTCGTGGCCCTGCAGGACCGGAAATGACATCGTATAGCGCATCCACAATTTGACCGATGTTGGATACATCTTCTGGATTTTCCTTGTAGGTGGTGCTGTCTTGCGCGCTTCCCAAAAGAGTGCTACCAGCAAAACAAACAACCAATATGACCTTGTACCACTGCATCATTCAGTCGTTTGAAAAGGGCAAAGCAATGAAAGTTGCATCCGCACCTTCACGCTCTCCAGGTTTTTAATTCCAGGTTCCCACACGGGCATCGACTTCATGACCCGCAAAATTTCCCTGTTGCATTCGGCATTGCCACCTTGAAGAAGTCTCACATCTTGAAGGCCGCCATCATCTTCCACAACGAATTGAACCGTGATGGTTGTTGCCTCCTGGTTATCGGTTTCGTCCGATAATTGAATTTCATTGTTGAGGTAATCAAACAAGGCTACTTCACCTCCTGGAAATGATGGAACCACCTCCACTTCGGAAGATTCGTAAACTCCAACGAGTTCGCTCTCGTTTACTTCCGAGGGCTTTTTCCTGGTAATGTAGGCACTGGCCTCTTTTCTGTTTTGAAGAATGGGCAGTTCGTTTCTGTAGTTGGGAGGAACCGGGAAATCGGGAATGGCCACATTCCAAATGACGTTGGCGATCCACCAACGATCTTCCAGATACATCAGCTGAAAACTGGCAATACCTTCGTCTTCCCAATTGCCTTGGGTCTCCGGATCAAAATACACAATGGAATAGCTGCTAAATACCTGTGCCATGTTACCATAGTAGTCGGTGTTGTTAGACATCGCACGTTGATGGTAACCGTATTGACGGTAAAAATCGGTGGTGTTTTTGATGTAGTCCTGCACAGAACCGTAGAGGGGAGCAACCTCACCTGAATCGGTATAATTGACTGCGTTGATTTGTGCCGTGTTTCGAAATAGCGCCCTGAAGCGGTCCCAATCACGTTCGCCCGGAGGTCCACTCAGCGTTTTGTAAAATGCATTCACCACTCCTTCAGGAGAAGTGACATCTATCGGAAACAGATCTTCTAAATTCTGATTGGTTTGTGCTGAAACCAACGTTGATAATAATAGGAAAAATGCTAGCTGTAGTAGCTTCATAGATGCGCGAAGATAGGGGTTTCCCCAACTATTTTTCTGGTTTATTATCAAGATTTATGCCAGGTTCTTTGGCGTTGGTCGCTACCAATTTTTGCCCCAGCAAGTTTGCAGGGTACTCCAAAAAGTGGAACGACAGGTAACTGATGGCAAGGCTTAACGGGATGGCAATTGCGATGACCCATAGTTTGCTGATATGAGGCAGAAACAAACTTTCCGTTAAAACTACGAGGGATATCACCGGAGGGTGTAAGAGGTAAATAGAATAACTGGTCTCTCCCAGTCCATACAGAAGGCGGTGCAAGAACTGTGGCAGCCTTAATTCAACCTTGTACATAGCGAAACAGATGATCATGCAAAGGCCGGAAAATATCCAACGTTCTGGTCCTGTGACAATATTGATGCGGTCTCCCGATGCTGGATATCCATACATAACAAGAACTGCAGCGCCTGCAAGCAGTAGGTAAATGTACTGAGGGAGTTTCAGTTTTTTTGTGAGCAGACCTATCAGGATTCCAGAACAAAACAGGAAAAGTTGGTTTGCGGGATGGATATACATACTCGATTGCTCTCTCAGAGAAACCAAAGGATTGAATAGAAATTCACTGAACAGAATTGCGGCTGCAAGTGTTACCAAGAAGATTCCAATTGCGGCTGCCCGTGACTTGACGAAGGCAAAAAGTAGCAGTGGAAATAGCAGGTAAAAAACCAATTCATTGCCAATGGACCAGGCTCCGGTAGCTATTCCCGCATCAGGTTGCAGCAGACCAAAAAGCCCCGAGTAGTTAAGGAACAATTGTGACCAGGGAAGCTCTTTGCCCGGCAGCACCCAGGTGATAGTGGTGACCAACCAGAACAATGGAAAAATTCGAAAAATGCGCTTGAGGTAAAAGCGGGCAATTCCGCCAGGACGAAAGACCAATCTTTCAGCATAAACATGGAAGAGTGTCAATCCACTTAAAATAAAGAAGATGGACACACCGTATATTCCAAGCCTGTTGATGAAAATGGCTGAGTCATCATTTTTTGGAAACATGAAAGTCCACGAATGATACAGCAGTATGGTAAGAGCTGCCAGGCCCCTCAGATAATGAAGAGCCAATAATTTTGTTGGCTTCTTATGCTGGTCGGAGATCCCTTTATTTGAGAAGGTAGGCATTTGTTAAAACAAGCCCGGAATGTTAGGCATCATGCCGGATGCAGCTCCCTTCATTTCCGCTTCAAACACTTTTTCAGCATCGGTGAGCGCATTGTTCATTGCCAGGGTCAACAAATTTTGCAGTTCTTCTTTTCCGCTGGTCATCAGACTGTCGTCTAGTTGCACCTCTTTCACTTGTCGGTTGGCGGAGACCACCACTTTTACTTTGCCATTGGCGGCTTCACCACTCACATAAACAGTGTCCAGACGAGTTTTAATCTCATCCATCTTCTGTTTCATCTCTTTCATTTTCTTCATTGAATCAAACAGGCTCATGGAAATCTATGTTTTGGGTATGAATTTTTTTTGCTTGGAAATAAGAACGGACTATACGTCAAATGCAGCGATCAATGTTTTGAGAATTTCCTGTGCAGCTTTGGAAATGACGGTGCCGGGACCAAAAACGCTGGAGACGCCTGCCTTTTGCAGGTAGTCATAATCCTGTGAAGGAATGACACCACCCGCTACAACAAGAATGTCTTCACGACCAAGGTCTTTTAGGGCCGCAATGACCATTGGGACGAGTGTTTTGTGCCCGCCTGCAAGGGAAGAAACTCCCAGGATGTGCACATCGTTTTCAACGGCTTGTTTGGCCGCTTCTTCCGGTGTTTGAAACAAGGGCCCGATGTCTACGTCAAAGCCAATGTCAGCAAAAGAAGTTGCAATTACCTTGGCTCCCCGGTCGTGGCCGTCTTGCCCCATTTTAGCGACCATGATGCGTGGCCTTCTGCCTTCCAGTTCGGAAAACTGATCGGCCATGTCGCGTGCTTTTTGAAAATTGTCGTCTTGCATAGCTTCCGAAGAATAGACTCCTGAAATGGATTTAATGTCTGCTTTGTAGCGGCCAAAGGATTTTTCAAGGGCGGATGATATTTCGCCCAATGAAGCCCTTTTTCGAGCTGCATCCACCGCCAGCTCCATCAGGTTGCCTTCTCCTGATTCAGCGCTTTCTGTCAAGGCTTCCAAAGCTGCTTGTGTTTCGGCTTCGTTGCGTTCGGCCCGTAGCTTTTGCAGCCGGGCAATTTGTCCCTCTCTTACTTTGGTGTTGTCAACCTCCCGGATGTTGATGTCTGTTTTTTCGTCTTGTTGGTAACGGTTTACACCGACAATGACATCCTTTCCTGAATCGATGCGGGCCTGCTTTCGGGCAGAAGCCTCCTCTATGCGCATTTTGGGAAGTCCTGTTTCAATGGCTTTGGCCATGCCGCCAAGTGTTTCAACTTCCTGGATAAGGTCCCAGGCGCGGTGCGCCAAATCGTGGGTGAGTTTTTCTACATAATGCGAGCCAGCCCAGGGGTCAATTGCTTTGGTAATGTTTGTTTCTTCTTGCAGATAAATTTGTGTATTTCGTGCAATGCGGGCGGAAAAGTCAGTGGGCAAGGCAATGGCCTCGTCCAGGGCATTGGTGTGCAAAGATTGCGTGCCGCCCAATGTTGCAGCCAGTGCTTCCACGCAGGTGCGGGCTACATTGTTGTAAGGATCTTGTTCGGTGAGGCTCCAGCCCGATGTTTGGCAATGCGTTCGCAAGGCCATGGATTTTACATTTTTTGGGTTAAATTGTTTGACCAACTTGGCCCAAAGCATCCGTGCCGCACGCATCTTGGCAATCTCCATAAAGTGGTTCATGCCAACCGCCCAAAAGAAAGAAAGTCGTGGAGCGAAATCGTCAATGTCCAATCCTGTTTTTAGTCCGGTTCTGATATACTCCAGGCCATCCGCCAGGGTGTAAGCTAACTCAATGTCGGCCGAGGCACCGGCTTCTTGCATATGGTATCCTGAGATGCTGATCGAGTTGAAGCGGGGCATCTTTTGCGAGGTGTACTCAAAAATATCGGCAATGATGCGCATCGAGGGCTGGGGTGGGTAGATATAGGTGTTGCGCACCATGAACTCTTTCAAAATGTCGTTTTGTATCGTACCAGCCAGTTGTTCTGGCTTTACGCCTTGCTCCTCAGCGGTAACAATGTAAAAGGCCATAATCGGAATAACCGCTCCATTCATCGTCATGGAAACGGACATTTTGTCCAACGGAATCTGGTCAAAAAGTACCTTCATGTCCAGCACAGAATCGATGGCAACACCGGCCATTCCTACATCTCCAGGAACACGTGGATGATCAGAATCGTAACCTCGGTGCGTGGCCAAATCAAAGGCTACGGACAATCCCTTTTGACCTGCGGCCAGGTTCCTTCTGTAAAAAGCATTGGATTCTTCTGCCGTGCTAAATCCTGCATATTGACGAATGGTCCAGGGACGCGTCACATACATGGTAGAGTACGGTCCGCGAAAATAGGGTGCAATGCCTGCGGCAAATCTTAAATGTTCCAGTTCTTCCAAATCTGCCTGTCGATAGCGCGCATGTACCGCTATTTTTTCTGGAGTGGTCCAGCTGGCCTCCGAGGTATTGTTCGGTGCAGAGGTGGGTGGGGTCAGTGGAATGTTGTTAAAGTCCGGGCGCATCATTCGGTAGTTTTCGGCACTTTGGTTTCAAATGGGGCAAGCGGTTGAGACTTGCTTTGTTGGTTCAAAATTAACAAACCCCCTGCAAAAAGCACGGGCCATAAAAATACAGCCCATTTGGGTGGAATGCCCAGGAAGATGGTCAATAAATTATTCTGTGCAAAAACACCTCCCATCATGCGAGGAATCAAGAGGTCAAATATCGGGTTGGTCACTTCAGTTGGGAGGTTGTAAAGAATGGAGCTTTTTGCCAACCAGGCCATGGAGATTCCAACACTGCCCAACACCCAGGGGATCCATCGGGAATAGCCGTGTCGAACCGCCAACCGAAGTCCTTCAAAAAGCAGCAGCACAACTATCGGTGCCAATTGTCTCGGGCCATAACTCCAGCCTCCCCACCACATAAAATAGCAGGTGATGAGCAGGAAGTAGAGGGCAGTTGACAATGGAACAGGGCGCAACAATAATTGCATCCAACCGGGTCGGTAATGGCGAACAATGGTTAGGAGCACCAGGATGAGCATGGGGGCATAAAAGAGCATGCCCCGGTAAGGTGAAATAAGGAGTTTCCAAATGGCTTCTGGGTTGGGCCATCCAAAACCCAATTGATCTTTCATGGCAGAAAAACCTTCGTGCGACACATGGCTGTAGAGCATGCTTATCGGGGAACCTGTAATGGACCAATTGTAAAACAGGAGGAATGACAGAGCTGGGATTACTCCCAACGCGTAAATGGAAAAATGCCGCAAAGAGCGCTCCTTAACAAGCAACTGAAATCCCCAAACGAGAAAGATAACAGCGGTGGGGTATTCCGTCAAAAATGCCAATCCGGATAAGATGCCCGCTAGAAAAAAGTGCTTTTGGTGGTTCATTAAAATGTGCACAGAAAGTGCCAGGAAAGCGGCCATCACGTGGCTGTAAAAAGTCCCTGAGAAAACAAACACAAAGGAGCCGTAAAAGGCCAACATCGTCAAAATGCGCGAGCGATTTTCTCCGGGTAAAAACCGAATCATCAACAACAAAATGCCCAAAAAGGAAAGACTGCCGCAAATGAAGGAACCGAGAAATTCAGCCGTTTTGTATTTGGCTTCGAACGTGTCTGGAATCAGTCCCATCTTGTAAATGAGGCCGTAAATTGGGTAAATCAGGTAGGTGGGAAAGGGGGCCTTGTCCGAGTAATAATGACCGTTGACAAAACTTTTGTCGATGGTGTGTTCCTCGTAAGCGTCAATTTGAACTGTGTTACTTTCCGCAAGTGTGATGACTGGTAGCACCCGCGAAAGTGCGTTGGGGCTTTTGTCGATGTCGATGAAATAGCTGCACAACAGCAGGTTCACAACAATGAATGCTATTGTTGATTTAGAAATGTGGCGGAAAATTCGTGGTCGTAACACAACCCTATTGCTGACGGTTGGCTTCTTCTTCCTGTGCTATTCGGAATCGTTGCAGCGGTTTTACCGTAGGGATGCCCTCGCTGACCGGAACATTTTTGGCTGTTGCCCGATTGGTCTCCTGCTCAGCCGGGTATTTATTAACACCAACAAGGGTCAACTGTTTCGCAGCAAAAGCAGCCTTTTTCTTGTCAGCTGAAGCGGTGATTTGTTCCTGAATGTATCCTTTTTTCAAGGCTTCCAGAAAGCCACCTTGCTGCTCTGTCTGCTGAAATTCCTCCCAGGCATTTTGTGCTATTTGTGTAGTCAGGTTTTCCAGGTAATGTGAACCTGCAGCAGGATCGATGACCCGATCGAGGTAAGCTTCATCCTGTAAAAGCAATTGGGTGTTTCTGGCCAACCGTTCTGAAAATCCCGAGGCGGCTGCAAACGAGTCATCAAATGGCACAACGGTTAAGCTGTCGCAGCCTCCTAAAATTGCCGACATGGCTTCTGTGGTGCCCCGCAACAGGTTGTTGTGCGCATCCAGTATGGAGGTATTCCAGGAAGAAGTAACGGAATGAATGAAACAGCTTTTGTTTTCGACACCATAAGCTTCCAGTACCTTGTCCCAGAGCCATCGAGCCGCGCGCAACTTCGCTATTTCCAAAAAATAATTGCTGCCGATGGAACAATGGAATTGCATCGAGTCGGCAATGGTTTGAACCGGAAGTCCTTTCTCTGACAAGAGCGATAAGTAATCGCTGCCCTGCGCCATTGAAAAGGCCAATTCCTGCACAATGGTGCCACCTGCTTCATGAAACAAATTTCCGCCTACCAGCAAACTTTTAAAGTTCGGTAGTTGATTTTTGCAGGTTTCTATCAAGTGCTGCGCAGTAGCAAGGTCAGCGGTTGCATCGTTTATCCAGGAACCAGTTTCAGTCAATCGGCCAATGGGGTCAAATTCAATGGCGCCTTGAGCGGCCGTTTTGTCCAAACCTCTGTGATTCAGTTCGGTAATGTAAGCATCCAGGAGGGACTGTGGCTTGTCGTTACCGTCCAGGTTCACACCGATCATATCAATGAACACATCCTTTAGCAGGATCGGCAATTCATTTGACTCACATCTGATGCCAAGGCTGCTGGCTCCTCCCCGGAGGGCTTTTAGTATTCTTTGATTGGTTTCTTTGGAGTTGGTGCCGCTAAAATCCTGTCGGATGATCCACGCATTGGTTTCTTTGTCTAAACCAATAGGAAGTGCAACTGAATTTTCGCCTTCATGAAAATAGGCGGGGGCATCAATGCCTTCAAGGGATTTCCAGACCAGGGTCTCGTCAAAATCTTTGCCTTTGAGGTCCTTAATTACCTGTTGTTTCCAGGTGGCGGTATCAGTACCGTGAAACTCGTCAAAAAGCTTTTCGTTGGGCTCTTCCATGGTTGTGAATTTAGCGCCCACTAAAGTACGAAACGTAAAAGAATCAAAAGGCTAATCGGTGGAAAGGCCGTAGAGTTTTCTTACACGGCAATCAGGAATCGGGTAAATGGCTTCGGCTTTGCCTGTGAGTCGGTTGACTTTTACTTCCACGTAAAAGCCATCCATACTGAAAAGTTTGATGGGATTGTCGTAAAAGATAACTTGACTCAGTAATTCTCCATGATCTTCCAGAAAAAACATTTTGTCGTTCGTGGAAAGGTCACAAAAGAGGTGCCGACCAATAATTGGCAAACGTGGAGTCGATTTGGAAGTTACATCATGAGCCACGATCTAATTTACGAAATGATTTTGGCAAGTCGTATTAAATGATCGTGAAACGTTTCACAAATCTCTATGAATAAAGCTCAAAGCCAGAAACAGTTATTTTTCTTTCGGTGCCGGACATGTTCTTAGTCCTACTATGGAGTAGATGGGGCAAAAGCTGACAAAGCTGGTAAGCGTAAATACAGCACCAACTACCAATAGAATGATACCGATGGTGCCGCCAACGATGTCGGTAAAATAGAGGCCGACAAAAACGGCTGCGATTAAAAGTCGAATTATGCGATCAGAAGTACCCATGTTTTTAATCATGATTCCAGGTGTTCTAGTTGAATGATTGAATGAACAAAACGATTCCACTAATCAACGCGATGCACATCGTACAGGCGAGCATGAGCAGCAAAATTTTTCGTTTCATACCTTAAAAGTAACGGGAGAAATCGGAGGCTAAAGTGACTTGGGTCACCTTGATGATTGAGGCTGGTCAGCTAAAAGAATGCCTGTCGAAGAAAGTCAACCGATTACAACCGCCACCAGTTGCAAAAGGAATCCTGTTGTAAACAGAATGGCTCCGATTAACAGTGCATTTTTTCGGGTTTCGTTGTTGTGAACCAGCTTGTTGGTTAAAGGCAAAGCAATCCGTTGGTCGAGCCATCGGTTCAGCTTTTTGTAGAAAAAAAGGAATACTGCGTATATCAAAAATACTGTACCCACGAAGATGAAATATTGGATTATGTCTTCCTCGGAGACTCCTCCCTCTTCGTTAGCTCTTATTCCCTGAAGGATTCCGTTTGTGGCCATACCAATGCTGAAAGTGAGGATGATTGCCATTGAAACTAACATGGGAATCAAGCGGATGATTTTGCGCAAACCTGCTTCAAACCGTTTCAGGGTTGTTTCTCCCAGTAATTCGGGAGCAGCCATCCAGAAAGAGATGAATTGTAGAATGAGTCCAGCTGCGTTAAGCCATTTCATGCGATTGGAATTGTCGGCAACATAATTTGGTTGTTGCGAGCAGCCAAGATAATTTTTTTGGAGAGAAGATCAATAGTCGGTAGAAGTAGAGGAGAAGGTGACCCGGCAAAGGCCTTTTGCCGGGTGCCCATTTGCGGTATGCAAGCGTGCGAGTTTTTTGTACCTGTTCTTTCAGCGGTCTTGCGACCGCAACATCACTTGCATTGAGCAGGCGGGCCAGCCTTATCAGCTGCTTCTCCAAACCAAACCACTGAATAGCGTTCGTCAACAGCTATCCCAATGGCGTTCCATTTAATTTTTTTCCAATTGGCCCGGTTGATGATTACCTGGTTGTGGCCTGGACTTTTTTTCCACGCGTCAAGCGCTATTTCAGCATCAACATGACCGCCACCCACAGCAATTTCATAACCGGCACTCTTATAAGAGGTCAGTTCTTTGGGTTTATTCCACATGCATTCTGCTTTTGCGTGATTATCCGTGTAGCAGCAAGCCGACCATAGGCCCTTTTTTGACCAGCTGTGGAGGTTGCACCGACCATGACTGGGGTCGTTGTGTTCAAGGTCTTGAACGTGGGCCTTCGCCACTACAGTCAATGACGTGGAAAGTGGAATTTTGGGCAGTCCCTTGCTTTTGCGGTACTCGGTTATAAGTTGATACAGTTTCACCTCTTCATCGTTGAGACATGCTTCCTGTCCCATTCCGATGGAGTGAATACATGCAAATAGCACAACGCATATAAGGGCATAGATTCTCATGATAGCTTCCTGATTGAGTTGGAATTGTTTTGGTCTTTTCGCTTTTGGGGATGCAAAAAAGGAACCAATGCTCCGACTTAATTAATAACGGCCGGTTATCGGTTTTGGTATTTTGAAGGGAGACTATGTTGGAAAAGAAGGGGCGGTTTAAAACGCACTCCTTGGCTCATTTACTGAGATTAAATCCGTCAGTTGAATATCCATGCTCCGACAAATGCCAGTAACATCAGCATAAAAATAGCGAGGAAAAAACCCAACGGAATGCCCAATAGAACCGAAACAAGGAATTGTGGGATTCCTTGAATGAGTCGGCTCGTGAAGAGGTGAATGACCACTTGACCCAATATAAAACCGGCACCATAAATGACCACAGTAACGAAGTTGCCAATTTTTAATAATCCTTCTAGCGAGTGGCGTCCTTCGTCAAAATAAAATATAGCGAGACAAGTAGCTATCGCAAAGAGGAAGTAGGGCAGAATGACAGCAGGTAGCTTTCTGACCATGGATTGTGGAACCATACTTTTGCATTTTACAATTCCAACGCTAAAAACGCGGAACTAGTATTCCAATTTTACTTAAAGGTATTGTTCTCGAATGACATTACCATGATGAATTTCGTGTCCCGGAATGATAAAGCCCAATGCGGCCACGGAGGTAGGTAAGTTATTTGCAGTGCCACTTTGTTGTAGGTCTTCCGGCCTGAAACTGTCGAATAGTGCGGTAGTTGCCGCTCGTACCAATTTAAATTCCTGGGCAATATCACTGAGTTGCCGATGGTCGGCATGGCTGGCCAAGACATAAGCATTGTGATCGTATCCGGGCAGGTCGGTGGTGTCCTGGCGGGCAAAACGCAAAGCTCGGTTACAAAATATGCGTTCGTTATCTATCAGGTGCACCAGTAACTCTTTGATGGACCATTTGCCGTCAGCATATCGGAAGTTTCCTTGCTCTTCAGAGATGTTGCTCAACATTTTCTGGGTTTGGTCGTGAGCAGCTGTCAGAGCCTCGTGCAAGTTGTTCTGAGGAACCAAATCAACGTAGTAATGAAAATAGGGCGCAAATTCTGTTTGTTGTGGTTTCATGACGGCAAGTTTAGCGTATACTTTGAAGTTTTACCCGAAAGGAATTAAGGCTGTTTTTGGTAAACGTGGGTAATGGAGAACTCCTTTCGATGTTGGTCCAATTGTTTCCCCCATTGTTTTTGGATGACCCATGTATCTCCATAGAAATAACTCGTTTCCATGGGGTGTTCGCGACTGTAGCTCTTGTGTAGCACAATATTCCATCCACGTTTGCCTTGTTTTTTGGCGATGGGAAAACGCACATATTCTTCTCCATCATTCGATACTATCGCGCGCATCGGCAGGTAAAACCACTGGGCCAGGGATGGGTCTTTCAGATGACGGGGCAATTTTTTTTTGGAAACGAACCGAATGGAAGTAGGGTTGCTGCGGTAGTTTGTTTTGGAGTAGCAACTGTCGTTGTTGACTGAATATTGGTACACCCAAAAACCGGTAAATTTTGCCTCGGCAGAATCCAGTTGATCTGCTATGGCAGCAATGTTATGATAAGGTTCGCAGTCCTGGGAAGTGGCCGCATTGGCAAAAAGAAGTAATGTCAGCATTGGCCCCAAAAAATACCTCATGGGCCAGGTGTCAGTGGGAATGCTTTTCAAGTTGTTCAATCACATCGATCAGCTGGCTGGCCAATTCCGCTTGATTGTCGGTGTGGGTTAACCAAGCCAAATCTTTTGGTTTTGAGATGGAACCCAAATCGATGAGGAACGAAGGACAAGCCGTTTTTTTCAAGACAAAGAAATTTGCTTGCTTAATTCCAGTGAATGGAAATGGATCTCCGATTAGTGCCAGTTCGTTGGCTACGATTTGACAATACTGTTGAGACAAATCAGCAAATTGGTTCGAATCCGAGTAAAACAATTTATACCCTGTCTTTATCTTTGCTGAATTATTCAAATGAATGGAAATGAACAAATCGGGCTCTTCCAGGCTGGTCAAAGCCGTTCTCTCCTTTAAGGTTAAAAAGTCATCTCCTTCACGGGTATAAAGGAATTTGATTTTCTTGTTTTTTGCTTGCTTTTTGATTTCGTTGCTTATTGCAAGCGTAATTGTTTTTTCAGGAATGGAGGACTCGTACCCAATTGCTCCAGGGTCATGGCCTCCGTGACCAGCATCAATTACAACGGTAAAAGGTTTTTTAGCGGCCTTTCTTGGAATGTGCATTCCTAGTCCGATTATCAGCGTAATAACTAGTGTGATTGCCAGGTAGCGTTTACTCATCTTTCGAAACGATTACAAAAATTTCTTCATTCGGCTGCTTCATGAAGTATTTTTCGCGGGCAAATTTTTCCAATTTCTGATTGTCGCTCAAAAGTTCTTTCAAATCAGCATCGGTTTTTTCAATCTCTTCCTGGAAGTAAGCTTTGTGTTGTTCCAGCGTATAAATCTCATGGCGCAATTGAAGCTGAGAAATGAAGTCGTTCTGGTCAAAATAGAGCATCCAAAGAAAAAATACGATGGCCGTCACCGAATATTTATTTCTTAAATACGGAGGGATTTTAGCCCAATACTCGCGCCATTTCATCACAATAGATCGATTGATTTGCATAGTAAAATTACTGTTCCTACCCTTTTATAACGCAGAAAGCTGTTGATGTTATCAACAGCTTTCTTTTAATTGTCAGTGTTATCGGGTTACCTAGCCCAAGAAAGGGTAACGGTAATCAGTAGCGGGAACAAAAGTTTCCTTGATGGTTCGTGGAGAAACCCAACGCAGTAAGTTCAATGGAGAACCTGCTTTGTCGTTTGTTCCAGAAGCACGAGCACCACCAAAAGGTTGCTGTCCTACAACGGCACCGGTTGGTTTGTCGTTGATGTAAAAGTTACCCGCGGCATTCACCAGTTTCTTCGTAGCCAAATCAATCGCGTAACGATCTTTTGACAAGATGGCTCCGGTCAAAGCGTACACAGAAGTTTCGTCTACCAATTGCAGGGTCTCTTCAAATTTGTTTTCATCGTAAACATAGATGGTAATGACTGGTCCAAAAATCTCTTCACACATCGTGCGGAATTTTGGGTTGGTCGTAACAACTACTGTAGGCTCAATAAAGTATCCAACAGATTTGTCGTATCCACCACCAGCGATAATCTCGGCATCGTCAGCTGCTTTGATGTGGTCGATGAATCCAGCGATTTTGTCAAAAGCACGCTCGTCAATTACCGCATTGATGTAGTTGCCAAAGTCTTCGGGACTGCCCATTTTGAAGCTGTTAACATCAGCTACAACTTGGTTTTTGACTTCATCCCACATGTTGGAAGGAACATAAGCACGAGAAGAGGCAGAACATTTTTGTCCCTGGAATTCGAAAGAGCCACGAACAATAGCGGTAGCTACTTCAGCAGGATTGGCCGAGTGGTGAGCAACGATAAAATCCTTGCCGCCCGTTTCGCCCACGATACGTGGATAACTTCTATAAACGTCCAGGTTGTTGCCAATTTCTTTCCACAAGTGCTTAAACACAGCAGTAGAACCCGTGAAGTGCAATCCAGCAAATTCAGGGTGATTGAAGATAACATCGCCCGCAACAGGTCCATCCACAAAAACCATGTTGATAACGCCATCAGGCATTCCCACCTCGCGGAAAATCTCCATCACGATGTTGGCAGAATAAATTTGAGAATCAGCTGGTTTCCAAACGCATGTGTTGCCCATTAAGGCAGCAGAAGCAGGCAGGTTAGCAGCGATAGAAGTAAAGTTGAATGGTGTGATGGCAAATACAAATCCTTCCAACGGACGGTACTCCAGGCGGTTCCACAATCCAGGGTTGGAATCTGGTTGTTGCATGTAGATTTCCATCATGTAGAAGGTATTGAACTTCAAGAAGTCAATCCATTCACAAGCGGCATCAATCTCTGCTTGAAAAGCATTCTTTGATTGCGCCAACATAGTTGCTGCGTTGATTTTAGCCCGGTAAGGTCCGGCAACTAAATCAGCAGCTTTTAAGAAGATAGCCGCACGTTGTTCCCAAGGCAATGCTGCCCATTGTTCTTTGGCAGCCAAAGCAGCATCAACAGCTTGTTGCACATGTGCGCTGGTGCCATAGTGGTAATGTCCCAACAAATGCTGGTGGTCATGCGGAGGATGACAACTGCGGGTGTCGCTAGTGCGCACTTCTTTGCCACCGATAAACATAGGGATATCAGCAGTCTCTGATTTATAAGCCATGTATTGCGCCAACAATTCTTCGCGTTCTGGAGAACCGGGTGCGTAACTTTTTATAGGTTCATTTTCAGGGTATGGTATGGGATAAACTCCTTTTGGCATCTCGTCTTTTTTTGAGGTTCAAAAATGGAGGGCAAAGGTATCTAAAATGGGCAGGATAATCAAAGAAAACAGGAGGGCAAACTGGTGGGAAGAAAAGGCGGATCAATCATCCTTGTTGGACGGATACTATCTTCTTTCTCTCAAACTGATAGATCCAGCCAATGGAGCCACCGGTAGCTTTAAAAGCGTTTCTGCCTTGCAGCACGGTGTAGGCTCCCAGGGAAATGCCCGTTTTCTCTCCGTAGGCATAGAAAAAGGAAGCTCCTGCCCGGTGGTAAGACACACCCAATTGCCGAAAAGAGGAAGGCCGTTTGTCTCCAACTCCCTGGTAATCTTTGCCACCAATGGCTTCCTGAATTTCGTACCACACATCCATGTAGGTTTTGGTCCAGGTTAAGCCTGCTTTGGCAAAAATTGGGTAGGAGTGAGGTACGGGATTCAGCCGAAACGTATAGCCACTTTGAGCCTGAATGAAAAACTTGTAGTTGGTGTAAAACTGTAAAACGACACGACCATCAAAAGATACCGCTTGTTGTCCAATGGAACTGGCACTTTCCGTTTCATAAGGACTTAAAGGTCCTGAAAAGCCACCTGCGGCAATGGCTGAGAATTGACTTTTCTCTCCAAGTTTCAAACCGAATGGCTGCACTTTTAAGTAGATGCTACCGTCCTGAGGACCACTTTTATTGTCGTTGCTGACAAAAGGAATGTTGGCCTGCACATTGACTTTGTTGGTCAGGCCATAAATGGCGAAAAGGCTGGCCGATATGGCGCTTCTTCCAATGGCAGTAGTCGTAGGGGGGCTGGTGAAATAATCATTGGCTCCTTCAAATCCAGCTGAAGCAGCAAAAACTCCCTGGCGTTTACCTTTCATAAAACCATCTACCGGTGCTTGGCCAAAAGCGAAAGTAGTCAGCAGCAGCGCCAATAAAAGCGCCACAGGAAAACGATTATAGTCGCCCATAGTCTTGGTATTCTTCGGAAATAATAATGATTCAACTAGTTCAAACGGTGTGGAGCCACCATGTGAAATTCAGGAATGTTCACCTTAAATCGAATATTGTCCATTTGGCGCTCCATGAGGTAGGTGCCATACATTTTTCCGATTTCAGTACTCAGGTTGCAAGCAGACTCGTATTCGTGCAATTCGCCCGGTTCCAGGATTGGTTGTTCACCAATAATCCCTTTGCCTTCGACTTCGCGATACTCTCCATTTGAATCGAAGATATACCAATGTCTGCGCAGCAATTGAACAGCATAATCGCTTTGATTTTCAATTTTGATGTGGTAGGAAAACAGGTAGTTATTTCTTCTGGGATCAGAATACTCGGGACGGTAAAATGTCTTCACCGTTATCTTGATGCCCTCAGTAACCTGTACATACATGCTTGTTTCCATAGCTCTTACAAGTATATGAAATAGTTTAGTACGAAGCAAGCAACCCCTAACGGTTAGGGGGAAAGGAGAAGTTTTGTAGTCCAATTAATTTGTCATAATCATCGCTTATTCCACGGTGATAGACCAGAATGGTGTAGGCGTTTTCGGCTTGATAATGCGAACCTTCAATGAACTTTTCATCCGCTTTGGCTTCACCATCCTTCAGGTATATGAATTCATAGTTGTAATAACCTTGTTTGAGGTAGAGCGTTACCTCATAAGCTTGGCTATTATAGTTGTAAGTCATTTTTGCATCCTTGTTAAAATTCCAACCAGTGAGTTCTCCAAAAACATAAATGTCACCGTTGGTGATAACCTGCGGGTATTGCAACTTGAAATGCACAAATGCATAGTCACTGTCCACATCACTGTCCCAGCTGGAACCGTCTCTTTTGACAACGAATTGCCCGTTGAGATCCGGCTGATCCAGGTAGACCTGAGTCGTGCGTGGCTTTTGTGCCGTTAGATATACATTATTGACTTGGTTGGTGTAAGTGATTCGGTCCACGTTAGTAGATCTGAATTGCAGGTCTTTGATGTTGAAAAAGCGAAATTCATTTCCCCCGTTAAAAACGTTTTGGTCGTCCAGGTCAAATTCGATGGAATTTTCTTTGACAAAGACAGGCCGAAGGTTGGTGGCAGCATTGTCCCACCGGTAGTTTTGCAGAATGACCACTTTCAAGTCCTTATAAGGATTGGTCATTTGGTAATTGGTCGAATTGAGGGTAAAATCAACTTCCTGCTTTTGAAAGCGATCCGCCACATTGGTAGCAGGATGAATGTTGGCTTGAATGTTCACCTTGTTGTCAACCACCATAAACCTCCTGGTCAACACAATGTCTTCTTCATTATCTGTCACCCACACTTTGACGATGTAATTGCCCGAGAGTATGAATCGAATGCTGGGATTGGGGAAGTAGAGGTTGTAATGAATGTACCGTTGAAAGGTGCCCCGCGAGTAGAAGTTATCTTGAATAAAATCTTCCGAAAGGCCATTGATGTATTCGGGAAAAACCAGGCCAGATGGTTCCCAGTTAGCGTTGCAATGTATAAAGGTATAACTGTAGTTGGTCAGGGCGCTGTCCAGTTGATCAAAACTGAGCTTTAGCTGTTCTTCTGTATTCAGCCGAATTACCGGTTGTGAAAGTTCCCAGCCCTGGCTGTAAAGTTGTACACTTTTTATGCCTTCAGCATACACATGGTTTTCGTACCGAATGTGGTTGCGGTCGTAATATTCAGCCTCTTCCTGATCCTGATAATCATTTTCTGAGTCAATTGTTCCAACAAATTGGGGAGTTTGTTTGTTTGACTGGGAAGAACTTTTACACTGAACAAAAAGTGAGGAGAGAGAAAGGAAAAAGAGGATGAGAGTACCTGTTTTATTCATGCTAGCCAGCGATAAATCCGCGCAAAGATAGTGATTAACGTATGGTGCCAGATTTAATTTTATGGGGTGGGCAATTTTGTCCCAAAAAAGTTTGGAAGCAAAAACAAATTCATAAATTTGCCGCACCTAAGCGAGGCTATCATTTATCGGTAAAGTATGTCCCAACACATCAAGATTAGAAAGGGCGTCAACATCAAACTGAAAGGCACTGCCGAGAAAGTAAATGTTGATGCGACCTTCCCCGATTCCTTCGCCATAAAACCATCAGATTTTCATGGGGTTATTCCCAAGCTTCTTGTTAAGCAAGGAGATGAGGTTAAGGCAGGAACACCATTATTTTACGACAAGTTAAACGAGCATGTGAAGTTTACTTCTCCAATTAGTGGCGAGGTGGCAGAAATTGTTCGTGGCGATAAGCGTAAAATTTTAGCAGTTAAGATTCTGCCGGACAAAGAAATCCGGCACGAACAATTTAAAAAGGCTGATCCAAAAGATCTGTCGCGGGAAGAAATCCTGAAGCAGCTGCTCGATAGCGGATGCTGGCCAATGATAACGCAACGACCGTTTGCTGTTATTGCCAACCCTCAGGACAAACCCAAGTCGATTTTTATTTCGGCTTTCGATAGCAGTCCATTGGCTCCAGACAGAGATTTCATTGTTCATGGACGTGGAGCAACTTTCCAAAAAGGATTGGATGCCATCGCCAAATTGACCGATGGAACAGTACACTTAAATGTACATACGCAACTCAATGCTTCGGATGTTTATACCAAGGCACAAGGAGTTCAACTCAATAAAATTTCTGGTCCCCACCCTTCAGGAAATGTTGGCATCCAAATTCATCACATTGACCCAATGGGAAAAGGTGATATCGTTTGGTGTCTGGATCCACAAGGAGTATTGGCGATTGGTCGATTGTTTGAAGAAGGTGTTTTTGATGCCAGCCGTGTCGTAGCATTGACCGGTTCTGAAGTGAAGAAACCACGTTATTATAAAACGTTCTTCGGTGCAGCAATTGAAAAAATGCTGGCAGACAATGTCAACGAAGGAGATCTTCGTTACATCAGCGGAAATCCATTGACCGGAACGCGCATCAGCCGCGATAGTTATGTTGGGTTTTACGATGAGCAATTGACTGTGCTTCCTGAAGGAAACCAACCTCAGTTCCTGGGTTGGATTGCACCTGGATTTGATAAATTCAGTTTGTCTCGCACCTTCTTTAGCTGGTTGACTCCCAACAAAAAGTATTCACTCAACACCAACATGAATGGTGAAGAGCGCGCTTATGTTATGACCGGTCAATACGAGAAGGTTTTCCCAATGGACATTTATCCTGTTCACCTGGTGAAGTCTATCATGATTGGCGACATCGAGTTGATGGAGAATCTTGGAATTTATGAAGTAGCTCCTGAAGATTTTGCTCTGTGCGAATACGGATGTACTTCGAAGATTAATGTACAGTCCATCGTTCGTGAAGGACTGGATTTGGTGAAGAAAGAAACGACCTAAGGATTATGAAATTATTCAGAAACTTACTGGACAGCGTAAAGCCTAACTTCGAAGAAGGAGGTAAGCTGGAGAAATTTTTCCCAGCCTTTGACGCATTTGAGACTTTTTTGTTTGTTCCTGGCCACAGTGCACATGAAGGAGCACATATTCGTGATGGCATCGACTTGAAACGTACCATGATTACTGTGGTATTGGCAATGGTTCCTTGCCTTTTATTTGGTATTTGGAATACAGGTCACCAGCACTTTTTGTCCATTGGCGAATTCATGGGCCTGGGCGAAGGGTTCATGGATAAATTCCTCTTTGGCTCCATGAGAGTGTTGCCAATTGTCATCATATCCTACGTAGCAGGATTGACAGTGGAATTTATTTTTGCCATTATCCGAAAGGAATCAGTCAATGAGGGCTTCCTCGTTAGTGGGATGTTAATTCCGTTGGTGATGCCAGCAGAGGTGCCTTTGTGGATGGTTGCTGTAGCAACTGTTTTTGCCGTACTGATAGGTAAAGAGGTATTCGGTGGAACAGGAATGAATATCCTGAACCCTGCTTTAACAGCACGGGCATTCTTATTCTTTGCTTATCCCACAATGATGTCGGGTAACAAGGTGTGGATCTCTACTACCGCAGAAACAACTCCTGTTGATGCCTTTACTGGAGAAACACTGCTTGCTCAGGCAATCAATACACCGTCTGGTTTTACCGATGCAGCGGGCCAATCATATGGTGGAGCATCTGGTGATATGATGGCGTCCTTTATTGGTTACATCCCAGGTTCTGTTGGTGAGACATCAGCTTTGGCCTGTTTGATTGGAGCCGCTATTTTATTGTATACAGGTATCGGTAGCTGGCGCATCATGTTGTCAATGTTGTTGGGCGGTTTGTCCATGGCATGGTTGTTTAACTTGTGGGGTGCTAACCCATTCATGCAAGTCGATCCGATTCAACAAATCATAATGGGTGGCTTTATGTTCGGTATGGTCTTCATGGCCACTGACCCCGTGTCGGCCTCTCAAACCAACACTGGTAAATGGATTTACGGCTTTTTTGCCGGATTCCTCGGAATTATGATTCGGGTGTTTAACCCGGCCTATCCTGAAGGAATCATGATGGCGATTCTATTTATGAATGTTATGGCACCGTTGATTGATCACTACGTGGTACAAGCCAACGTCAACAAACGATTAAAAAGGGTGAGTGTAGCCTCCTAATTTTCTAGAATTATGGCAATAGATAAAGACAGCAACGGATTTACCTTCGGATTCTCAATCGCCATGGTGATTGTGGTCGGAACGCTTTTGGCCAGTGTCTCATTGGGATTGAAGCCGCAACAGAAGGCCAATCAGACACAAGAGAAAATGCAAGACATCCTCGGTTCTATCGGGGTGGAATGCAGTCGCGAAGAGGCGAAAGAGCAATTCAAGAAATACGTTACCAAGCGATTGGTGCTGAGTTCAAACGGTGAATTGACTTCCGAAAATACTGGTGACATTGATGCGACCGATACAAAGGATGCCTTTAACGTTGACGTTAAAAAGGAATTCCGAAGTGTTCCAGACCCAGCGGCAAGAAACTACCCTCTCTACATTTGTGAAAAAGACGGCAGTACTTACTACGTTATTCCAATGGTGGGCAAAGGCCTGTGGGGACCCATTTGGGGGTTTGTGGCACTCGAGTCGGATTTGAACACCGTGTTCGGAGCCAAGTTTGATCACAAAACAGAAACACCAGGTTTGGGTGCAGAAATTAATCAACCATTTTTCCAGGACCCATTTGCAGGAAAAAACATTTTTAATGCATCGGGTGAATTTGCTTCCGTTAAGGTAATTAAAGGAGGAGCAGGAGAAGGAAATATGCACGGAGTAGATGCCATCACCGGAGGTACGATTACCAGTAATGGTGTCAGCGAGATGTTGGAAAGAACTTTGGGAACTTATGTCCCCTACTTTAAAAATCAAAAAGCGAGCTAGCTATGAGTGAAGATGTCGCTACACAAGAAGCGGTAGAGCAAAAGGTGTCAGAACCCTTGTTCTCAAAAAAGAACCGCAAATTATTGTCCGACCCAATGGACGATCAAAACCCGATTTCGGTACAGGTATTGGGAATTTGTTCGGCTTTGGCGATTACTGTTCAAGTACAGCAAGCTGTTATGATGACGCTCAGCGTACTGGTTGTTATGATTGGTGGTAACCTCGCTGTGTCGTTGATGCGTAATGTCATTCCTAACCGAATTCGTATCATCGTTCAGTTGGTTGTTGTTGCTACCCTCGTTATTCTCGTAGATCAAGTACTGAAAGCATACGTTTACGACATTAGCAAAGCACTGTCTGTATTTGTTGGACTGATCATTACCAACTGTATCATCATGGGACGTTTGGAAGCATTTGCTTTGGGCAACAAGCCCTGGCCATCTTTCCTGGATGCTGTAGGTAACGCCCTTGGTTATGGATGGATTTTGATTGCGGTTGCTGTCATTCGAGAAATTCTTGGCTCAGGAGCTATCAGCTTCCCGGTTATCGGACAAATCAAGTTCCTGGAAATGACTCCTGTTTACGAATGGGGATACATGAACAACAACATGATGATTCTGCCTCCGATGGCACTGATTGTGGTTGGACTCATCATTTGGGTGCAGCGCAGCAGGAATACGAAACTCATTGAAGAAAAAGACTAACCCATAATCCATTTCAACTATGATGGAACTAGTAAACATATTTGTCAAGGGCATCTTCATCGAAAACATGATTTTTGCCTACTTCCTGGGTATGTGTTCATACCTGGCAGTATCAAAAACAGTTAAAACAGGTGTTGGTCTTGGTTTGGCGGTCATCTTCGTTTTGGGGATTACTGTGCCCATCAACTACTTGTTGGAAAACTACGTGTTAAAAGAAGGTGCATTGATTTGGTTGAACGAAGACTATGCCACCATTGATTTGAGCTTCCTGGGCTTTATCATGTTCATCGCTGTTATTGCCTCTATGGTGCAGCTGGTGGAGATGATTGTAGAAAAGTTCGCTCCCGCTCTTTACGGAGCCTTGGGTATCTTTCTACCATTGATTGCTGTGAACTGTTCTATTTTGGGTGGTGCCTTGTTTATGCAAGAGCGGCAATATGCTTCTATCGCAGAAGCAACTTCTTTTGGATTGGGCTCTGGAGTGGGTTGGTTTTTGGCCATCGTAGCCATCGCAGCCATCCGCGAAAAGATTCGCTATTCGCATGTCCCGGCACCTTTGAGAGGGCTGGGCATCACGTTCATCATCACCGGATTGATGGGCATGGCTTTTATGAGCTTTATGGGAATTGAACTTTAATGCATTTGTAATAATTACGAGATATGGGCACTACGATTGTTCTGACAATAGCCGTTTTTATGTTTTTCCTGCTGCTTCTGGTAGCAATGATTTTGTTTGCCAAGGCCAAGCTCTCTCCTTCGGGATTGGTAAAGCTGACCATCAACGGTGAAAAAACTATTGAGGTAGAAGCTGGAAGCACAATTCTAACCACGTTGGGTAACGCTAAAATCTTCTTGCCTTCGGCATGTGGAGGTGGCGGAACATGCGCCATGTGCAAATGCCAAATCATGGAAGGTGGCGGAGAGATTCTGCCAACTGAAAAACCTTATTTCTCTCGTAAGGAGATCGCTGATGATTGGAGATTGGGTTGCCAGGTGAAGGTGAAGAACGACATGAACATCGCCATTCCAGAAGAAATTTTTGGTATCAAGAAATGGGAATGCGAAGTGGTTTCTAACTACAATGTAGCTTCTTTTATCAAAGAATTTGTGGTGCGATTACCAGAAGGCGAAACATTGGATTTCGAAGCTGGTGGTTACATCCAGGTGGATGTTCCTCCCGTTGTTTGTGACTTTAGCGACATGAACATCGAGCCTGATTCTGATGACCCGGAAGGGCCAGATAAGTTTAAAGGAGATTGGGACAAGTTCGGATTGTGGGATTTGAAAATGAAAAATGATGAGACCATTTTCCGCGCTTACTCAATGGCTAACCACCCTGCCGAAGGAAATATCGTGATGCTGAACATTCGTATCGCCACTCCGCCATGGGATCGTGCTGCTAACAAATGGATGGATGTAAATCCAGGCATTTGCTCTTCCTACGTTTTTACCAGAAAGCCAGGAGACAAAGTAACCATCTCCGGACCTTACGGTGAGTTCTTTATCAAGGAGACAGAAGCTGAAATGTTGTACATCGGTGGTGGTGCTGGTATGGCTCCCATGCGGTCACATTTGTTTCACCTGTTCCACACGTTGAAGACTGGTCGAAAAGTCACGTACTGGTACGGAGGTCGCTCGAAAAGAGAACTTTTCTACCTCGATCATTTCCAGAAGATTGAAAAGGAATTTCCAAACTTCCGCTTCTTCATTGTTTTGTCTGAGCCTATGCCGGAAGATAACTGGACGGATAAGACAGATGTTGACGACAGAGAAGGTGATGGGTTTACCGGATTTGTGCATCAAGCCGTAATTGATCAATACCTTTCCAAGCATGATGATCCAGAAGAAATAGAGTTTTATTTCTGCGGACCTCCACTGATGAATCAGGCTGTTTTGAAAATGGTGGATGATTGGGGAGTTCCTGAAGAAAACGTAGCCTTCGATGATTTTGGAGGATAAAATATATAACAACAAAAAAGTCCCGATTTCGGGACTTTTTTGTTTCCGGGTGTTACCTGTTGCCAGCCTCTCTTTGATGCTGTTGTTGGGTGCTTGTAATGCTCCTGAGAAGAAAGAATCTGATGAGTCATTGCTCACCACCATGCAAGGACGCGCTCAGGGCACAACCTATTCCATTGCATACGTTGACACCGCTAACCGAGATTTATCATCTGAAGTGAAGGCACTTTTGCTAGACATCGATCAATCGCTGTCTACTTACGTTGACTCTTCCCTGATTTCCAAGTTTAACCACAAGGATTCTATCGCTCAGGTCAGCCAAATGATGACGGAAGTATTCCTGTTGGCTAGCCAGGTTCACGCACAAACGGAAGGTTCATTTGATCCTACTGTCAAGCCGTTGGTTAATTACTGGGGATTTGATGAAGAGAAGAAAAAATTATCCGGTCCCGCTGACTCTTTAGTAGTTGATTCATTGTTGCAATATGTTGGTTTGGATAAGCTGGTGTTGGAGCAAGAAGCGGGAGGCGAAGGGACTCTTCCGCAAGTGATTTTCTACAAGAGTCAACCCGGAGTTCAACTGGATTTTAATGGAATTGCGCAAGGCTATTCGGTTGACCTGATTGCTGATCTATTCAGAGAAAGGGGCATTCACACCTTCATGATCGAATTGGGAGGAGAAGTGTTGACTTCGGGCAAGAAGCCCGATGGATTCCTTTGGCGTATTGGTGTGGACAAGCCGGTTGAAGAAGCAGAAGCAAGAAGTTTGCAAGTGATATTGGCTTTGGATAACAAGGCAGTAGCTACCTCGGGGAGCTATCGAAAATTCTACAAGCGGGAAGGAGTTAAATATTCCCATACGATCGATCCCCGCTCTGGATTTCCAGTTGATCACACGTTGTTGAGTGTAACTGTAGTCACGGATAATTGTGGCAAAGCGGATGCTTATGCAACGGCTTTTATGGTGATGGGATTGGAGAAAACAACGGCTTTTCTGGCTGCTCACCCAGAGTTAAACATAGAAGCCTACCTCATCTATGATGATGGAAACGGAGCGTTGGGAACAGCTATGACTCCCGGAATAAAATCAATGGTTCAGGAAGTCGATTAAGCGTCTTTATTGCCACATTGTTCCGCAGGCTGGGCTCCGCAAATACTACAGGAACCACTGTCATTTTGAAGCAACGGATTATTGCTGGAGCAAGTGCCTGCAAACTGGCCATTTTTCTTGACTAAAATTTTGATGGCTATACCAGCAAAAGCCAGTCCCAGCATAACAATGGATATGAGTATTAGTTCCATGGTAGTATCAATGATTCCTAATGTAGTACAAAGGTAGCAAAACAGTACACAATTAACTGTTGTGCACACGGCAAAAATGGCTTTGTCACCGAAAGAGAAGTTTTCCATTCGCTGTTGTAGTCAGCTCCTTTACCTCACCAGGACCACTGAAATAAACATTGCCATCTCCATGAATGGAACCCCACATGGCCTCTTCAACATAAATTTCAAAGTCTCCGGTACCAGAGTTGTTGAGCAACACTGTTCGGCTGTTCAATTGACTTAATTCCAGGGTGCCGTTGCCTCCTGAGAAAAGTTCGGTGAGCTGTGACTTTCCTTTAATCGTGATGTCGCCAGGGCCGGTTTTAATGTCGAGTTTTAAGCTTTCTGCCTGCATCGTTAAATCTACGCTACCACTGGCTTGGTGCATGTGAATTTCCATGGACTCCAAATGCAGGGTGTCGGTTGATTCTATGTTTCCCGAGCCCATAAATTCTATGTTGACAAGTCGCTTTAGGCGCAGGTGCATGTTGATTTCCTTTTTGTAGCTGCGGGCCCAATTACAACGGTTGTTGTTATAAATGAAAAGTTTGCCACTTATAATTTCCGTAACCAAACCATCCATCAGATTATCTCCAGCCTCAATCTCGATGCTGTTGGCAGTGTCCATGGAGATGCGCACGTTCATCCGACCTTCGATTGAAAGTTTTCGAAAGTTTTCCAATTCACGCACTTCTGTTTCCATAGGACCAGTGCGCTTCAAACAATCTCCCCTGTGTTCTTTCTCACACGAAATGCATCCGATCACCAGCAGTGTGCCCAGGAGGTATGTAAGCCATTTCATCATCTTGCAGTCTGTTTTTGTTTGCCCAATTTTAGAAAGCGATAGCCGATGCCCATCTCCAGGTAGTCTGCCCGGAACAAATGCGTTTTTAGGGAGGAATTGAGCATGATATTCTCCTTAAGAAAATAGCGAAGGCCTACCCGGTTGTAAAATGGTAGGTCATCCTCAAACTGATTGGCAATGTAGATGCCTCCACCTCCGAATAATTCGAAATGCCCAAACATGAGGTGGTATAGCAATTTGACACCTGGCTGAATGAGTTGGAGGTTGTTGGAAATGGTATCTCCAAACTGCTCTCTTTGCTCTTTGAGAGCGGTGTTGTACATGATGTCAATACCAGTTGTTAATGCATGTTTGGCCCAAAACACACGCTGTATTTCAACCGAGGTGGTGGAGGTAAAATAGCGGTTGCTTCCACCGGGACCAGTTTGTTTTAAACCAGCCGTTCCAACGACCTGAAATGCATAGTTTTGGTAGTCTAGAGTCGGCCCTTTCTGTGGTCGCTTGTGGTCGCCAAAACCACCCAAAGCCAGTCCTGCAAAAACGGTAGGAATGTTGATGCCCAGGTTGGGCTTGGAAAAAGCACCATTGGAAAAATGGGTAAATGCCACCCCTGAATTGAGGGAGATTGATTGGCTTACTTTCCATTCCATCATCGTACTCATGGACCCAACAATGTTGAGATATGAACCAATGGCAATGTTCTTAAAATTCTCCTCCCGGTCAAATGGTTTGCTGATGTAGCCTATTCCTGCACCCAGGCGATAGGTCAGTTTAAACCGCTCCCTTTTCAACAAGGGAAATCCAAAGTAAGGATAGATTCCAGTTCCCGTACCCAATTTTTCCTTGCTGGAAAGTTGGCTGTGCGTGAAGGTTATTCCCCAAGTGGGAAAATTGAACAAATGATGCCAGTTTTTTGAGCCATTGTTTGCTCTTTCATAATGTACTTCCAGTGAGGTGACATGTTTTTCGACCAAGCCTTCCATTCCATCACTGTGAGGAATTAAAAAACCATAATGAGCATTGATCCGGATGACCGCAGGAGTGTGTGAAACAGAATCCTGGGCCATCAATGGAGAGGAAGAAATAGTCCATCCAAACAACATCAGCAAAAGGGCAATAATGGGAGCTGTTTTCACACGTTAAAATTAGTTAAAATCCTCGCAGACATTGTGACCAATTTTTCCACTTTTATCAAGACAAAAGTGGAGAGTTATTACTGACGCGCCTCGGTAGCTTTTTGTACCAATTCCTCGTGACTCATTTTTTTAATGCGGGATCCAAGCCACCAAAAATTGCCTTGCGGACCTTTAACTCCGCCTTCACGGTTGCCATAAAATTGGTCTTTTGGCTCTTGAAGTGTGGTCGCTCCGGCTTCGATGGCGCTGTTGTAAACCGAGTCAACATTCGGGACGTACAAGTGAAACATGGCTGACAATGCCGGGAATTCAGGAGAAGCTTTTCCCATCATCACAATGGAGTCGCCTATGCGTACATCTGCATGCATCACTGAGCCATCAGGCAAAGCAATGCGTTCGACAACTTCGGCATCAAAGGCCAGTTTTACAAATTCTATTTGCTGGTCGATGTCTTCAACAACGAGGTAAGGAGAAACTGTGTTGTAGCCTTCTGGGATAGGATCAACAGCCATGGTATTATTTGTTGGTTAGCCTGACTAAATTAACAAGGAAAATAATAGCATAGCGTTTAGTTTTTGATCCAATCGCATTTGTTGAGAACAAATCTTACCTCTCCATTAAACGTGACGCCTGATTTTTGCCAACCTGCATGCTGGTAAAAACGCTCTGCTCGCGTACTGGCTTCAGTGGTAAGGCTGATGGCTTCAAATCCTTGTTCAAAGGCCCAATTCACCGTCATGTCATGCAAGATGCGGCCGATACCGCGGCCTTCAAATTCTGGACGAACAAACAAGGCCCAAACGGATTGATTTTGTCCGTCCAGAAAGCAAAATCCTACCAATTGACTGTCTATTTCACAGAGCCAACCTTTGCCATTTTGTTGTAGAAAATCTGCCAGGTGTTGCTTTGTAATTACTGTTGAATCGGAAAGCTGATTTTCCCGCACAGACAGGCGTACTTCCATCAAAGCTTCAAAATCCGAGAGGATAATTTCCCGAAATGTTTCTTCGGACATTGGTCGGTTACTATTGCGGATACAGCTCATTCATTCGATCCCAGGAAGCTTGCATCAATTCTTTCAGCACTTCCTTGTCAACATCTGCGAGCTTGTTGATGTAAAAACAGGATTTTCCTGTTTTGTATTTACCCACCTTTTCGAGCAATGTTTGTTCCCGATTGGCTCCACTCATGAGGTAGAGGCTGATGTTTTGCTTTCTGGGAGAAAACCCCGTTCGCATCCAATCTCCTTCGCGGCCGCTGGCTCCCTTGTAATGATAAGTGCCAAAACCAATGATGGAACTACCCCACATTTTGGGTGTTTCACCAGTCACTTCCTGAAGCATTTCGAGGATCTCGAAACTGTCTTTTCGTTTTTGTTCATGTTCGACCGAATTGAGGAAGTCGGTGACACTGGCATCATTTAATTTGGTCTTTGGCTCCGCCATAAAAGTATGCTTTGGTTTACATTAATTAGGACTTAGGCGCGTCACAAAAGGATGCCTGTCAGTCTTTGGGTTGCTTTAATAATTGCAAAGTATGCTGCAACAGGCCAAGGTCGCCAACGGGTCCATGCCCAGGGATGACGTTTGTCGCTGTTGGGTATTTGTCCAAAACCGCCTGAAGGGTGCTGGGCCATTGTTCCAGATTCGCATGGGAAAGATTACCCAATGATCGGGAATCAGCCGATTTGACCATACAGCCCCCAAAAAGCACTTTCTCATCAGGTAGCCAAACCACGATGTTGTCGGCAGCATGTCCTGCACCTGGATAATCACAGACAATTGAATTGGTTACAAAAGGGATGATGACCGATTGCTTAAAAGTGGTTGTTGCTATGGGAAGATCATGCTCTATCAGGAGCTCGTTGGTCTGATGCAATACCAACATTTCAATCTCCCTTTTTTCAAGGATGTCCATTCCAGCAGTGCAGTCATCGTGCCAGTGGTTGGGCACAAAGCCCATTATTTCCCAGCGTTTTGTTTCGGTGATCCATTGGAGTAGTAGCTCGGTTGTCGAATCATTCATGGGGGTGTCAAACAACCACACCTCATCATCGATCAAGTAAATCATTCCATTGGAGGAAAATCGGCCGTAGGTCTCTGATTGGACCCAGGAAATGTGTACAAACACCTGCTCCGAAAGTTGCTGGATTTGAAGGTCGGGAGTGATGGTAGTGGTGTCTTGTGCCAACGAATTAACTCCAAAGAAAAGCTGTAGAATTACCGCAAGCACCTGTATTTTTCTGAACCCTCGCATCCAGCCAAAGATAGCAGTTCTTGTCAAAAAAAGTAACACTGGTTTACCCGTCATAGCAAAAGGTTATCCCGTCATCAAAAAGTGTCCTTCCGTCATAATTCTCCCGGTAAATGGTGGTTCCTGGAATAACTTCAATACACAAGTCCTGGCCAGGATGTCTCTAAAACCAGAGCATGTAGGGGGAAACCGAAAACCCAATTAGAGTAGGTGAACGAATAAAAAATGTTAATTATGAAAAATTATCTATTTCGAACAAGTGCCTTGGTATGTTTTGCCTTTTTTGGCTTGCCAAACAGTCAATGCATAGGCTATAAATTGTGGAGATCCTGAGAGGAAAATTGATGTTGAGATTACGCCAATTGAAATACCTGTGTCAACTACGATTCCTGAAAATCAAAGGTACAATGCTGCACTCCAGGGTTGGCGAGATTGGGCCTTAAGCGATGCAGGGACCTTTTCTGCTGGCATTGGTAACTGTAGCAATTTCTGGTACTTTGGAGACATGTCCTGCTTGTAGGGGGAGCAATGTTACCGGATGCGAGCAAACGGCTACAAGCATCAATCCCAACTTTGCTTTTATATCAAGTGGCACCAACCCAACAATTTCCGGAGGGATTGCTTATTATAAGTTTAATGGGGTCGATTGCGCAGAAATAACTTATAGCAGCGCTGGTTGTAATTGAAGCCAATGCCGAGTGGGGTTACACTGCTTGTGACAACAGTGCGGTGGTACCTTGTGCAATGTCGCTTGATGCCAGTCAGAGTGATCCGGTTCCAACGCCAGAATTGAATGAAGGCTATTGGGAATTTCCGGCTTCAGAGGAGTCTGATTTAACCTATTACCTACGCAGCATGTGATGATGATGGCAAAAGAGAGTTAAGCAATGTTACGGAAACGACCGCTGCCATTCAGCATCTTTATCCGAATCCGGCTTCCAGTGAACTGAACATTGAGTTGGCTGCCTTGGAGCAAACGGGCAAGGTAGGTTTGAAGTTAGTCGATGCGCTGGGCCGAACGGTCATGTCAAAAAAATGGTCGGACGGAAACAGGAAATGTGTGATCAAGTTGAATATTTCCGAATTGCCGGAAGGACTTTACTATGCCCAAATATCGGTAGATGGCAAAACTACGGAGCAAAAGTCATTTGCTATTGCCAGATAACCTTGTTAGCCCCTCCGGTAAAGTACAAAAGGCTGCCTCAATCCGAGGCAGCCTTTTGCTATCAATAAGTTGGAATCAATTACAACTTGCGCTCAGACTCAGCAATCGGTTGGTCGTTGATGCTCGCGTAGCGTTTGGCCATCAAGCCGTTTTCGTCAAACTCCCAGTTTTCATTTCCGTGAGCTCGGAACCACTGGCCTGAATCATCTTGCCATTCGTATTCGAAACGCACTGCTATGCGGTTGTCGTGGTGGCTCCAATAAGATTTTTTGAGTTTGTAGTTCAATTCCTTGTTCCACTTGCGGGTTAGGAATTCGCGTACTTCCTCACGGCCGTTGATAAACTCGGTGCGGTTGCGCCACTCCGTATCGATGGTGTAAGCCATGCACACCTTGTTGGGGTCTTTGGAATTCCAGGCGTCTTCAGCCCCTTGAATCTTTTGCCTGGCGGTCTCCTCGGTGAAGGGTGGGAAAGGTGGTTTTTGTTCCATAGTTAACTGCTTTTGACCAAGTTAAACCAGAATGTACAACGAATACAAAAACGTTGTGTCCAAAACAATTGGGAACGTGTGGTCCTAAGAAATTTGCTGGAAATGGGCAGAATGAACTACTCGATGGTGAAATCTTTCACCACCCAATCGAACCTATCGCTGGCCATCTCTTCCGCGGTGGTTTCTGGTGCGAGCCAGCAGAGCTTGTTCTTGCGGCCCTTCTTTTTCTTGCCAGCCGGTATTTGCAGACTTATTTGCTCTGTGCTTTCAGTGGCGACTCCAGTGAGAAAAAATCCAACCGCAAATTTCAAATCAACATCCTTTTCAGTGGTGTTGTGCACCTTCACACAAAGAAACGGAGCTTTATTCTTTTTAGAGTACTTGGTTTTGCCGTAAAACACAATGCCATTCTCTTCGCTTTTCTTCTCGAATTTCTTTTGGGCAAAGGCATGCGTGCTAATCGAAATGACGAATAGCAAGGCAAGCAGGAGTTGTAGTTTTTGTTTCATGATGGAAGGATTAAAATACCGGTTCGCAAGATAGCAGGTTCGGGGTTAAAAGAGAAGTTTTGTCGAAATCAAAGTACCACCAATTGCCAGATTTGCCTTTTCCCGGAAGCCCGTAGCTCAACCGAATAAATGCCTTGTGCCACTGTAGACAAATCGAACACCACTTCGTTTTCCTGATACACCGATTTCTGTTGCACTATTTGGCCCTCTTTGTTGCGGATGTAAATATCACAAGCTTCGTTCAATTGTTTTTCGAAGGAAATCCCAAACCTCCCCGAAGTAGGGTTGGGATAAAGTTTGACGCCATAATCGGCAAAGGAGTTGTAGTTAAATATCCCGATAGGGTTGACCTGAATCAGCACTTCATCGGTGGCGGTGCATCCTTCGCTGTTGGTAACGGTTACACCGAGGGTTGTACTTGCTGTTGGAGTCACAGTTACCGAAGCAGTCGTAGCTCCGGTAGACCATAAGTAAGTGAGGTTACCAGTACCCGCCTGAAAAGTGATGGATTGACCATTGCCGATGGCTGTATCTGGTCCTAGATTGACGGATGGGCCTGGCACTACTTCCACCTCGAATGAACATGCAGCCAAATTGCCACTGCCATCCGTTACTTCAAAAGAATAGGTGTAATCACCGACAGTCAAATTGCTCCCTGAAGGTTGTCCTGAAAGTTGCGTCAAAGTAGGGGTGCAATTGTCTGAATACGCCAGGTTGTCAAAGGAAAATGGTCCCTCACAAACAGTCGTGTCTCCAAAGCAGGAAACAGTCGGTGTAATCGTATCGAACACCCAAATGGTAAAGGGAATGGCTGTAGTATTGCCTCCCTGATCCGATACATTCAATACCAGGTTATTTTGCCCAATATCGTTGCAACCAAACTGGTTAGGCGACAGGGTAAAAATGGGCGTTCCACAATTGTCGGTAGAACCCAAATCGTAGTCAATTGCCTGAACGGTAGCGTTACCAGATCCGTCCAGATAGACCGTGTCTGTTGTTTGAACCAGTACCGTTGGAAACAACGTGTCGAGTACTTGAACGGAAACCTGAACAGAGTCAATGTTGCCGCTGTTATCCGTTGCTATAAACCAAGTCGATACGGTGCCCACATCCGAGCAATCAAATGTTGTTTGACTAACATTCATGGACTGCAATCCACAATTATCCGTTGTGCCATTGTTCACCTGCGCCACTGCGAGACTGCCCATGCCATTTCCATCCAGGTAAACAGTAGCCGTTTGTGTGTTCAAGGTTGGTGGCAGGGTATCCAGCACTGTGAGGACAAAGTTTGCTGTGTCGCTGCCTCCGCTGGAATCCGTGGCTGCAAAAGTGGCGGTTACGGTTCCGAGGTTGGCACATGTTAAAGTGTCGAAATTCACATAGATAGAATCAATGCCACAATTGTCTGTTGATGCACTATCGACCATGAGCGAAGTGAGCGTGCCGACTCCACTTGAATCCAGGTAAATGGTTACTCCACTGAACGGAATTGCAGTTGGAACCAAGGTGTCCAACACAGTGATTGACCATTGCGAAGAGTCAAGGTTGTTGAGGGTATCAACAGCATACAACCAGATGGTATTGACACCCGTTTCGGAACAGTCAAAACTGGTTTGGCTCACCCAGCTACTGTCGGTTTGGCAATTGTCGACCGCCAGGTTCGAAAGGTTGGCAGTGTCAACAAAGGCCTGACCAGTTTGATCGAGGTAGAGAGTCACCGGAGTCGTATTCAATGTAGGTGCCAAGGTGTCAGCCACTGTAAACGACAAGAGCACACTATCAGCGTTGCCAAAAGGATCGGTGACGATAAACCAGGAAGAAGCCAGACCCAAATCGGTGCAATCAAAAGAGTCTACAGACAAGGCCATGGAAGCAATGCCGCAATTGTCAAAGCTACCCGAATCAATGCTGGCGGGGAGCAAAACAGCCTGTCCCGTTGAATCGAGGTAAACCGTGGTGAGGTTAATGGCCTGTGCACTCGGAAGCAACGGATCCAATGTGGTGACCAAAGCAGAATCAATCGTCACGTTTCCAGAGCTGTCGGTTACGGTCATCACGACCATCACGGGCAGGGTGTCGGCACATGTAAATGTGTCCTGGCTTAACACGGTTGATGCTATGCCGCAGTTATCAAACAGGGCAGGATCCAAATCACCCGGAGTGAGAATAACCTGCCCGGAGGCATCCAGCAGTAAGTTGGTTGGTTGGGCATTTACGGTTGGTGCAGTAGTGTCTGATGGAGTGATAGTAAAACTGGAATCGACCGAACATCCATTGGTGTCGCTTACTGTGGCAGTATAGGTGTCTTCAACCAGCCCTGAAATGAGGAAGGTGGTATCAGCATTCGACCATACTACACCCAATTGACCTGCCCCACCAGAAGCAGCGATTTCGATGGAGCCAATAGGATTGCCGCCACAATCGTTTGGAACCAGTTGCACCAATTGCACTTGAATAGGAGGGGGAGGATTCAGCACTATGCTGTCTACTTTGCTACAGCCACCGGCATCGGTAATGGTCACCGCATAGGTACCAGCTCCAAGCGAATCGATTTGTTGCGTGGTGTCTCCGGTATTCCACAAAAATTGGAATCCAGCGGTGGAGGCAGCGCCCACGATGTTGAATTGAATGACTCCATTGGTATCGCCACCACATGCAACCGGATTAACAATGTCGGATTGGATGCTGAAGCCAGATTCAAGTAATACGGGGCAAGCTCCATAGGTGTAACAACCATTTTTTTCTGCTACCGGTTGGTAAATGCCGGGCTGAGTGGTGTAGGTCGAGCTGCTACTTGAAACAAATGTTTGTGGCGTTGGAATATAAACCCAATTGTAGCTATAGGTTGTCAAAGGAAAGCCGCAATCACGTTCAATGAAAGATTGATAGGGTGCTAATTGAACCTCGCCTGGAATCCGTTCCCATGCACCTGCTTTGAGTACGTAAAATTTAGTGCCCTCCCTTAAAAGAAGGTTGCCAAATGGGTCTTGTGAAATATCAAAGTGATCAAAACTATAACTACTCATCTCGGGATGTCGCGCGGTGATGGTATCCCACTGGCCACCTTGGTAATACATGATATGTTCTCCTTGGTTGGAGAAATTGAAATAGTAATCCGTCAAGAACCAAAACGTACCATCGGGGGTGGTGTGAATTGTTGGTGAAGGGGTGGTAGAAAAACCAGTATTCATGTCGTGTTCGTTGTGAAAGGTGGTGCCATCATAACGGTAAATTTGGACCCGCTGTGCTTCAAAATAACACAACCACAATTGGCCCGAATTATCCACTTCTGTTTTCAACCGCACATCTGGATCAATGATGTCGTTGGGAATTCCTGGCACGGTATCCCAGGTGGTGCCATTGTATTGCACGATGATCAAACTGGCTTGTCCCGACCAGGTAGGGTGTTCCGTGAGGTAGGCAAAGGTGGGCGTGCCATTCACATTTTCAATGTTTGGCCAATATGCTTTATCTCCATTGGTGGGAACATTCATCAGCACGGTGGTATCTTGGCCGACACGCACAACCCTCAAATAGCGATTGGAAAAGCTGCCCCGAATAGTGGCAATTAAGAAGTTTTCATTCGAATCTTTGGCCAGCGATGTTAGGCCGCCACTTACGGTGTCCTCCCAAACATTATCCCATCGCGCCTCATTGAAGATGAACAGACCCGAATTGCCACTTGGACCAGAACCACCCATATACAGTTCACCCCCCTTGTTTCCATAGGCTCCACTTGAACTGGTGCCAGCATTCCCAATTTTATGTTCCCATTGTATGGAATCGAAAGACATCCACTGGATCGAAACTGAAGTGTCAGGTTGTACGTCCAGCAAAACGGAGTCCAGATCACAAATGCTTTGGTTCAATGTCGTAGTAACAGTTGGTACATTGACGGGTGCAGGTTCTGTCAGGGTCATCGACAAGGAGTCAGTATTATTGCATCCAGTGATTTGAGCAATGACTGAGTAATTGCCTGGGGGCATGTTGACGCGGGTTTCTATGTTGGATGTTCCTAAATCAGACCAAACCAGGCTGTAAGGAGCCGTGGAGGCAGCAGAGATATCCAGGTAACCATCGGTACCGCCATGACAGGTTACGTGTCGAATAGAGTCTAAAGACACTTGAATAGCAGGGTTTTCTGTCAAAACAATAGAATCAGAAAAACTACATCCAACTCCAGTTATGGTAACAGTATAAACTCCAGCTGTGGCATTGCTCAATATTTGTGAGGTGTCACCGGTATTCCAAAGGAAAGACAACGGGCCGTTCAGCCCAATTGGAACCGGGTCTAACTGAATGGAGTCTCCTGGGCAGAATATGTGCTGATTTTTATCAGTGGAGATGGATGGGCCATTGACGGCAGTAGTTTGGTATTTGGTACAAGTACCTTCGGTGGCAGCCACCATGAGGTAACTTTTTTCATGTACGGTATATTGACTGGACGTGGCGCTTGCAATTACTTGCGGTTGGAAGAGGTGGACCTTGGCAGACGCGCCATTGAACACATTTACTTTTACGGCTACTGGTCGTCCATCGGGTAAAAACTGCAGATCAACAGAGGGTGAAGTGTATCCAGGGCTGTTTGTAGGGATTGATTTCCAGTCGTTTCCGTCAAACCAATATACCAGTCCAGAACGATCCAGGTATGGTATTCCTTCCGGACTTAATTCTAAATCAACCGCCTGACCCAAATTGTTCCAGTTGCCCAATTCTACCCATTGGTTAGATTGTTTGGTGTAGACGCCATTGAAAGTTCTGATGTAAACAGTGCTATCCTCGGCTGCTTCGAATTCAGTTCGGGCATCCCAACCAGTCAAACCGATAAGACTGATGGCCGTAAGCGAAGAACCATCAAAATGATATGCCTCTCCCAGAGATGTTGTTGTTCCCAATACATACCAAGAACCGTTTTGTACTTGGTCGATATCAACGTGGATGAAGGGTGCGGTGCCAATGGACCCGCCTTGCAATGTGTCCACCATGTTGTTGTGAAATTGGAGCAATTGAATGCCGTTAGCATTGCTGGTGGAAGCCAGGTAAAGGTGATTGGTAATAGCATCTTTTTCCAAATCCAGGTCGGTGAAAGTTGTGCCTGAAGCGGAGTAAAGTGTTTGCCATCCTACACCATTCCATTGCCGTACAAAAAGGGAATCAATTGTACCGACATCCCGGATAAAAGCAACGACTGGTGCCTCATTTGAATCAAGCACCATTTTCATGTTGCGGACTTGGTTGCCATTGGTGAATTGGGAGCCCAAATCCCGCCATGATATTCCATCAAAAATGCGTACTTCATTGACACCACCAGAAAAACTACCCGAGGCGTTTGCGACATAATAGTTGCCTGCTGTATTTGCCTCAACATCAACTTGGTTGGTGAAACTGGAGGAGCCAACCTGTCGGTAATCAACACCTCCTACCAACTCCCACGACCCTGTGTCCATGCTGTACCATTGAAATTGAGAGGCGGTGGTTTGAGCAGTGAGCAACAGACTGTCCACACCACACATACTGGCATTGCCAGGGGTGACCTGGATGGGAGCAACGGCAGAACCTGAAATTGGCACAGTAAACTGGGTTGAGTCCGAACAACCCATTGGGTCAGTTACGGTGACCTGATAATCTCCCGAGGGAAGTAACACTGAATCTGCGCTCATATCAGCAAAAAGTGGCCAGCTGTAAGTGTAAGGCATTCTGCCGCCAATAACATCGGCATCGGCCCAACCGTCAAGGCCCTCAAAGCAATTTGGGGCGCCTGTAGCAATTTGAGTAATCGCCAACGTATCGGGTTCGTATATCGAAATGGATTTGACGGTGGTGCAATTATCGACATCGGTAATTGAGAGGGTATAAATACCTCCTGCAACTCCAGTAAGGCTATCGTTGGTAGTTCCATTTGACCACAAATAAGTGAAGGGGGGAACTCCAGAATCGGAGATTAAGTTGACGATTGCACTTCCATCACTGTTGCCATTGCACGAAACTTCCTGAAGCGTATCCAATTGGAAAAGCAGTTTTGGTAAACCATATAAAGGACTGGAGATTCCTGAGCAACCAGCACCATCGGCAATGAGTCGGTATTGACCTTTTTGACTGATGAATGGTGCTGCTGTGGTAGATATCAATTGCGGTTTATTCTCATATAAGTCAATGACCGAATTGCCGCGTTTCAATAGGTAGATATTTCCCGATTTGTCCACGTTAAATGCAAAATTAGCAATGGTGTTGATGGGTTGATAGCTTGACCAATTTCCACCTTCCAATCGGTGAAGTCTGATCGTGCTTGAAAAACCGGAACTAAAACCAAGGTAAATTTGGTCAAGGCTAGGTGCCTGAACGGCTACTTGTGCAATATTTGATCGTTCAAAAGCTCCCAATTGTTGCCAGTTTCCAGCCACTAATTCCATTAGAAAGCAAGAGTCGGTTCCATTTTTACGGTATGCCAGGAGTTTTCGTTGATCGCTGAGTATCTTAAAATCAAATATTTCATCGTGTACATTGAGCGAACCCGAATCCAGGGAAGTCCATGAAGTGCCATCAAATTGTTTCAGCAACAAGTTTCCGGAAGTTTCGATACCCACACCATAGGAAAATCCGTCATGACCATTTTCCAGCTCACAAGCTTCAGTATTGCCGGAAAAACGAAACTCTGTACGTTCGATCCACGAATCGGTGGCAGGGTCGTGCATTATGAGGAAAGTTGAATCTTGGTTGCCGCTAAAGTCTCCACTAATCATGGTGTATAGCAGGCCATTGTGGTAGTCAAAATCGTGATCTTTAAGTTGCCCAGAATGATAGCCCGTTGGAGGTAGAATTTGCCAATTGGTGGAATCATCCTGCAAGGTGTAAACCAAGAAATTCAGGTTGAACCTGGAGTGTACCAAGGTGCTGGCGCAATATTCGATTCCTGTATAATAACCTGCTCCCGTAAAAAGACCCAGGTTCTGCCAGGTTCCATTTACCCTGCGCCTGACTCCTGTGGACCCATTGGCTGCGCCCAATACCAGTTGGCCCGAATTGTCCATGACAATGTTCAGGTTTTGGGAAGTGCCTTCATATTCCACAGCATCGACATTATTGAGTTGCCAGGGAGTGTTATTTATTTTGAACCAGTTGTAATTCGTGAAATTTGTAGTGGCCGATAGTTGTAACGAGTCCTGACAAATAGTGGCACTATCGCCTTGTGTAATTTGGGGAGGAGCAAAACTAGTAGTGGTTCCAACGGTTACTATATCTGTGCGCAAACAAGAATAGGCGTCACGGGTATGAATGGTGTAACTGCCGGAACCCAGGTTTTCCAATTGAGACGCATTGCTCACCAAGCCATTTATAAAGTAGGAGAAGGGAGGTCTGCCGCCAAGTGTGTTGGGTACGATGATGCCATCTTCCTGATTGGTGCACGATTCGTCCGTCACTGAAAATGTATTGGAAAGTGGGCTTGGATCGATGAGGATGACAGAATCTACCAGAATACAGTTGTTCCCGGTAATAGTAACGTAGTAGGTCCCACCAGGAAGGCTGTCAATTCCAGGGGAAATGGCGCCATTATTCCAGGCGTAAGATAAGATGGGTTCCGATCCGGTGAGGTTGGTTTGTATGGCTCCATTTGAATCTCCCTGGCAATGGACCAAATCGACCGCAAAAGAATAATTCGGCACCGGTAAAATATCCACTTTTACGATGTTTCCCATCGTGCAGTTGCCACAAGTGTCTGCTGAAACGACTGCATATTGTCCAGGGTTGGTAATGATTTGACTGGTGTCTTGTAACGAAGCATTAAAATGCGTGGCTGAGTATTGATAAAAACCCGCACCACTTTTCAAAACGGGCCATCCTTTGGCATCGAGGCGCATGGTGGTGACCTGAGAATTGACCGTAAAATCGATCATGTAGTCGTCCCAGGAAGAACCGGTCCAGGTCGCAAAGGCGGTGGGGTTGGAACCATTTTTTTTATAACACAGCACCGGTTGCCCCAGATAGCTTTCCAGTTCGGGTTGCTCGCCCTGCACACTGCCATTGAACACGCCCACATCGGACCAGGATGTACCGTCAAAGGATTTTACTTTTACTTGTTTCTGTCCAAAGGATTTTTCATAGGCCAGAAAAGGCGTTGTGCCGATCATTTCAAGGTCTAGTTCTTCGGAATAATCGAAGGTAAGGTTGGTGCCCAAACTCGACCACGAACTGACGTATCGCTGCACTTCAATTTGCGCTCCAGACCCGTTGCGCATCACTGCCAGGTGGGGCACATTGCCAGAGGTAATTTCCAAATCGACTTGAGAAGCAACGGTGGTGCTGGCCTGGATAAATCCGAGGTAACTCCAACTGGTACCAGCATATTTCATCACCGAAGCAAAATCAAAAGCACTGTCGTTGACAAAAGCCAGCAACAAATCACCTGAGCCATCTACCTCTAGATCAAATTTTTCAACCGAAAAGGACGTAAGGTTGGGTGTGAAGTTTTGCGAGCCAACGGCCGACCAGCTGTTGGCCGACCACTCCCACACCGAAGCCCGGTTGGTGGTGTTGTGCACTGTGGCTACATACAATTGATTGTTGGCGCCAATGGCGAATGAAACGGCTTGTTCGGAAGACGGGAGGCTGTTCGTAGCATTGCCCCAAACACCGTTGTTGAGTTCATACACTTTGTAGCCTGAGGAGAAGAAGAGGCCAAAGATGGTTCCGTCTGAACCGCGCTCAATGTCTTGGGGAGTGGTAGTGCCGCCCAAGTTATTTTGTGTCCAATTGGCGGAGTTGAGGGCATACCAGTAGAAATTTCCCGTGTCTGGCAGCGAAGTAAGGAACAAGGTGTCGCTGTCGGCTGGACAGATTTGAGTCGTGGTCACATTCAACTGGATGTTTCCAAAACCCAGGCATCCCGTTTGTGCCTTTACAGACCCAACGGGTAGCAGGACACACAGTAAGATCAGGTAGAAAATGCGTTTCATAAAATGGTCATTCGACTGTTTTGTGTGGGGCACAAACTTGTGCAGGCACAAAACAGTACCGTGAAATCTGCAATAAACACAGGAGCCACTTATCTCTGATGGCGATAACGAAAGCCCGACTAATGATTAATTATAAGGAGGTGCAAAGCTACGGAAAAGTACAAAACGGGTCAACTTGAAAACAACTTTCGCAAGCACTACCTTAAACCTTAAGGGCGTACCTTAATCGATTGTGTTTCGTTGTCAAAATTCAGGTAGTAAACACCTTTTGTCATCCCCGATAAATCGAGGGTCGTTCCCGAATCTACTTTCACCAAAATACCCTTTTTCGTATAGAGTTCATATTGGGTGAATGCACTGAAATCAATCACCTTTTTTACTTTGTCGTAGTCATGTTTCAGCAATGCAAGGTCACTGTCTATTTTAACTTCGTTAGAGTGCCGTGGCACGCCAAGGAAGTTCTGATGGATTCTGAAGGTGTTTTCTCCAGAGTGCATAGGAACGGTAGCAGTGTAGGTAGTTGGCTTTGCGGATAGAGGTTCTACCTGCTCCATTTCAACCCATTTGTGCCACTTGTATTGCTCCACAATGTATGGGCCTGGCGTAGCATTTTCGGAATATTCAGCCTTCCAGGACAATGTTCCATTTTTAGTAATACCAGTGATTTCAATGGAACCAAAATATGTCCGTTGACTGGGATTGAGCACCTTTGCGCCACAACCGGGTTTGTGAAAAATTTTAATAACCAAATGATCACCCAGCTTAAAACCAGCCGAGTCGAGATAGATGGCGAAGGCTGATGCCTGAATCTTAGCTATGGCGGGTTGACCGTTTATCTTGACACTGTCCACGCAATAAGTATCTCGGGTCCCTTCCGAAAAAGGGTTTCGGACATATAGGTCCGTTCCTTTATAATTTCCCTCAAGCGTGAGGACCTGTGCCTCAGTTGGTGATGCCACCAGAAAGAGTAAGGAAATCAATAATGATCTAATCATCATTTTTATCCAATGCAAAATTTTCCTCTACTAAGTGAATGGTTTGATCCGCCATGAATATCCAGTATTCACCTGGTTCCAACTCGGAAAAGTCTACGCGATCGCCTTGGCCTGATTGCACCTCATTTCCCTTATTATTCAAGATAACAAAAGGGGATGATTGGTTCAGTTGGAATATTTTTTTGACTGGATCATAGTCAATCTTTAATGCGGGTTTTGAGGACGTTGTCCAAATTTTTACCTCTGATTGCTCCGCGTCAGCGTTGAAGCCAGAGATTTTGACGTAGTTATTTCCAGCATGCAACGAGATGGAAGTTTCATACTGGTTGATTGTCTTCCATTTCTGGTCTATCTGTTGAACAGTGACCCAACTACCGACCAAAAAATGCTCCACTTTGAAAGGAAGCCTTCTTCCAGTCTGATCATTGGAACCCGTCCAGGACAATCGACCATTGCTGTCAAGCTGGACATTCGAAACGGTCGTTTCACTGGTGAGAATAGCGCCCGAATTGAGAAATTGTGGAGCGCAATGCGGTGAATGAAATACCTCAATAACCTGGCGCTCTCCAAGGTTAACACGGGTGGAATCGGGAGAAATGGTAAAAATGGATTTGTTCACATTTCCGGTGTAAAATCGCCCATTCACCCTTACGCTGTCAATACAAAAAGTGTTCCAGGGGCTTTTGATATAAATGTTCTGTCCGAAATTGGTGCCATCCAGCACGATGCTTTGCGCTACTATCGGAGCGACCCAAAGTAGCACCAGGCCAATCAACGCAGTCGTTTTTATCATGAGAGTTGGTTTGAACTAATAAAAATAACCAATATCCACCAGATTAGCCGGTAGTTGACTTCCGGTGTGATTGAGGTACAAAATAGTTGCCGGTTAATGCAATTTGTTCAGGCCTAGCATGATGGCATTTTGCCATTCTTCGGCACTCAATTGGGAGATCATCCGAACGGTGTCGGGAGCCGTGTCCCGAATGGCCATTTCCCACCAGCCCACATCGCGGTAGGCACCGTGTTTGAAACCTATGTTGTGGTAAATGCCGACTTGTCGATAGCCCATTTTTTCGTGAAATTGAATGCTGCGGTCGTTGGGCAACGCAATGCCAATCACTGTGTTGGCATAACCCTGAGCTTTCAGCAAAGCGAGGAGTGTCGTGTACAAGGCAGCGGCTATTCCTTTGCCTTGAAATTCCTCGTTGACATACACCGAAAGTTCCCTGGTGTAGCGGTAAGCTGGCCGGCCCCGGTGTCCGCTGGAATAGGCGTAAGCCACGATGGTGTTATCCACTTCAAAAACCAACCAGGGAGCTTGCTGCAAAACAGCCAAAATGCGCTGTTGAAATTCCGCTTCAGAAGGAACTGTTTCTTCAAATGAAACGGCCGTGTGTTCGACATAGTGGGCATAAATTGCCAGTATTGCAGCAGTGTCTTCTTTTTTAGCTAGCCTGATGTTGAAGGTTGTGTTCACTTTTTTGCATGGCTTTCAACACGTTGCCTGCCTGCGAAACGTGCCGTTGGTTGTGGTAGATGACAAATCGAAATGCATCTCCCAAACGAAGAACGATAAATTTTGAAAGCATCGTGTCCGATTTGCTTTTAACCTGAGTTCGATTCTTAAGAAGCTGCAATTGAGTCATTTAATTTTTTTTTACAGGAAAATAAGAGGCAAACTTCCCTAATATTTCACGGACTCCCGGCAGTTGGGTTGCCGTCACTCCCACGAAGGGAATACCTCTCTCGAGTCCTTAGTGGGAGGGTTCCGCTATTTTTACTAGATTTTCTCGGAAGACCGGGCAAAGGCCCAGTGGGCGTTTGAGCCAGTCTGTGCGTGAGCGTCAAGATTTTTTTGGTTCGTTTTTTTTCTCGTGCTGAGCATTTGCCGAAGCATCGACTGAAAAAAATGAACATCCACGAACTGTGGTAAAAGCAAACCCGCCTGCACATGAAATTCAATGGCCAGGTAAGTTTATCAACCTTTAGTAACCTGTCTTTATTGACTCCAACAGTATAAGCTACTGAATGTTATTGTGTTAACAATCGAACTCAGGTTTTTATGCTTTCGACTTATTCAGCGGATTGAAATTAAATACTTGCCATCACTAGTGGGAAAGATAAAGAAGGTCAGGGTAAATTACATGGGGTAGAGAATTACTCAGGTGTTTTAACATCAATTTTAAATGCCATAGCTTTTTCAATGATTTCAATAAAACCGAAACAGCTCACAATCATTATATTGTTACAGCAAAAAAAAAAAGATTTGAGCTGTATGGATAAAAATGAGTTTATCGACAAAATTTTTAACGTTTCGGGAAAATCGACCTTAATGTCAAGAGTCGTAATGGTAAAAGAAAAATCTGGTCACATTGAAAATGATCTTTTTGAACTACTAAATCTTGACAAGAACAGGCTTACAGAGGAAGGGCAGCTTTTGCTTGAAATATTAGAGAATGATGAAAATTTTCCACTACGGAAGAAGTATCAAAAGTTCAAAAGCAAAATTTTAAGCTTCGTAAATATTCAAGACATTTTTCCAAATATCATATTTGACGATTATACGGATAAAGCCCTTTTTGCTCAATACTATTTTTACTATGAAGCGCTTCATATTTTACGCGAATATTTGTACTCTGGATTTAACAATTGTCAAATTGCTGCGAATCATTTACTCCGAACTTTTTTCGAGTTCAATATTCGCCAATGTTATTTCTTTAAAATATGTGAAAATCAAAATTCCTTTAAGCCTTTGCAAAAATATTTGAAGGATGGAATCACGCCATCGAATCAAAATATGGTTAATCTCATTTTTCCGAAGGACGCATTTCACAAACCAATTAAAAAGAAAATTCAAACGATTCTTAAGGGACTTTCAAACTCTTCTTCCCATGCGTTCCAACCAGCTGATTCCGCTCGTGGAAATGGGAAATATCATTTTGAGTATTCCTTAGATACTCTTTTGTTTTGGGTTAGTCTTGATTTTTTTATTACTAGCATTCAATGGATGTACTTTGCTATTTTTCCGATGCTACTTTTTCCGAAAAATGGAATTCAAAAATGGGGATTCTCTGGACCTATGGGTGTTTTTTCATCTGACTACAATTTCCGAGTATTAGAATTGTCTTGTTCATCAAATGACCTTAAAACATTTCAAGCCTACCATGAAAAAACGGAAGAAGTACAAGCCTTATTTGAGTATTATGACTCATTGGATGATTTATCAGAGGAAGAAATAAAAGACACTTGGACGGAAGAACAAGAATATCCAGAGGAAACTGGTGCTTATCTTCACACTGTCGCAAAATCAAGAGCTATAAAAGAATTTGCAGCAAACCAGTGCACGGTAGAAGCTAATAATCGACCTCATAATCCCGCTGCCGAAAAATTGATTAACGAAATGGAAACATTGGAATTCTGGAAAAAAAATTACAAAAAGATGTAGCTTTTCAAGTTAAGAGTATAGTTTTCTCACTCTGTTATTAGATAGACACTGCGCTGTTGAAATTCCGCTTCAGAAGGAACTGTTTCTTCAAATGAAACGGCCGTGTGCTCGACATAGTGGGCATAAATTGCCAGTATTGCAGCAGTGTATTCTTTTTTAGCTAGCCTGATGTTGAAGGTTGTGTTCACTTTTTTGCATGGCTTTCAACACGTTGCCTGCCTGCGAAACGTGCCGTTGGTTGTGGTAGATGACAAATCGAAATACATCTCCCAAACGAAGAACGATAAATTTTGAAAGCATCGTGTCAGTTTTGCTTTTGGATAAGTTCACTTTTCGGGCTTTGCCCAGTAAATCCAACACAATTTTTTGTTGCTCCTCAAAACGGTTCATCACGTCACGCGTGAGTTGACTTCCTGTTGGATTCATGTCTTTCAGGGTATTCATCTTTTTGATGGCCCCATTTTCAGGAACCATCAACTGGGCGAAATAATTGCCGAGCCAGCCACTTTTAAAATCCGTGTTCGGAGAAACGAGAGCAGCCTGTTGGATGCTTTTTTCGAAGCGGGGCAGGTAGAAATCACCATACCGGTTGAGGTGCTCCAAACATTCTAAAATACTCCAACTGTCAGGGTTGGATTTCCAGTTCAATTGCCCATCAGACAAATCTTGAAAGGTTGAAATTTCGTTGAGCAGGAGGCGGGTGCGGTCCAGCAAATCTTCAATAAGGACGTTGTTGGTCTGTTTCATGCGGTTTGTTTTTTACAAAATTCCGACAGGAAGAATTGCCAAACATTGATCGAACTCAAGATTTTCGGATTCTGGAAAGCGTTTCAGGCGTCATACGGAGGTAGGAAGCAATGTATTTCATCGGTATTTCCTGAAACAGCTCAGGACTGCGTTGCAGCACCCGTTTGTAGCGCTCAGCAGGAGATTGAGTCAACAAATCCTTTTCCCGTTCCAATTGCTGTATCACCACCAATTCCAAAATTTTTTGCCAGAGCTCTCCATGCCGACCACTGTGCCCAATAAACTCCATCCAGGTCGCTTTTCGAATAACTTTCACCTGCGTTTTCTTAATCGCCTGAATGTAGTATTCCGAAGGTTGCTCGGTGAGGAAACAATCCAATGCTGCGATAAAGGAATTGACGTAGCCAAAACGGATGGTGTGCTCCTCATGGCCATCGTCCATAAACACGCGCACACTGCCCGATTCGATGTAGTAAAGCTGTAAATCGATGCTGCCTTTCACCTTGAGGTATTCGTTCCGGTTGAGCACCATTTGTTTGTCCCACACCTCGGTGGGATGCGCCTCTAACAATGCCTTTAATTCTTCGACTGGATTCATGCCCACAAAAGATAAAAAAACAAGGCCGTTGAACAATGAAATTGAACAACGGCCCCGGCAAAAAATCTTTAACTGTTAGAGTATCTCGGTCACAAAATTTACTTGCACATCCGTTTCACCAGGCGCGCAGGTTCCGTCTTTGATTCCCGGTTGATGCTTCAGTTCAATTTGAACTGTGCCATTGCTCGCGTTGGTGGTGGTCCAGGTAGATTGCAGACCAATGCCAAAAGTGCCGTCCGAATCGGAGTTGACCACTGTCAAATTGATTCCCGAAGGTGAGAAACAAAACAAGTGTTCATCCCCTTCATCCAACACCTCGTTGCTGATGGTGTCGGCTGGAGTTCTGGATTCGTTGAGCAGCAAGATGGTCACTGAATAGGTCGTGCTATCCGCCAGTCGAATGGTGTCAAATTGAGTGGGTGTATTTCCGCCCCCGCCATCGGAATCGCGGAAGGTTGCAGTCACATTTGGATGGGTACCACCGGTATCGACAAACGTGAGAGACAAGGTGGTGATCAATTCTCCTTCGTTGCTGTTGTCGGGAGGAGTGCTGGCTCCGTCATCGTCTTTTTTACAAGCTGCGAGCAACCCGATGAGTAAGAATAGGAAAATCGTTTGATTGAGTAGATTAGTCGTTTTCATGGTTCGTTAAAAATGTAAATGGGATGAGTAATTTGAGGGAAATATTTCGCCCCATGTCGTCCGCGTAATAGCGAAAACGATTGAGGTAATCCCGGTAAGTTGTGTTGAATAAATTGGTGACAGTCAGGCCACATTGCATGCGTGCTTCTTCAGCTCCGAAGTAAAATCCAGCATAAAAATGAACCAGGTTGTACCCCTTGGGAGGTGCTACAAAATCACTGTTGGCCGGAACGCGCGATTGCTTAAACACCCGTTCACCCGTCAGGGAAATGAAGTTGAATCCGTTGCCCAATTTTCCGGGCAGCACAAACTTCAAGGAACTTTCAACCCGGTCGGCAGGCATTAAAATCAGGTACTCCGAGGTCGATTGGTTCCAAGCCCTTAACAACGATGCTTTCGACTCCAACGTGAATTGATTATTCAGAGGCAACCGCACGGTGGCGTCTACACCACGAAGGACCGCTTGCACTTGTTCGTAACGAAATGTTGGAAAAGCCCCTCGAATCGTCAAGGTGGGCGGAAGCGTGGGTTTCAGAAAAATGAAATTGTCAAAGTAGGTGTAGTATCCATCCAGCCGGACATACACCTTCTTGTGTGTATACCCGGCCCCAAGGCTCAAGCTGTAGGCTGTTTCCGCCACGAGACTGGTGTCGCCAAATTCGACTGAGGCGGCCCCGTGGTGCAATCCGTTGCTATACAATTCGCTCACATTGGGAGGGCGCCAAGCCGTTCCAAGGTTCGCAACAACCTGGATGCGCTCATTGACAGTATATTCAGCACCCAGATTGCCCGAAGGTTGCACGTAGCTATAGTCAGGTGAAACGATGTTGTTGCCTTTCCGCAAATACACTTCCTGTGTGATGTAATCCAATCGTGCACCCGCTCCAAAACTCCAGCGCGAACTGTCAGATTGCCACCTTTCCAAGAGGAAAAGACCAGCACCGTATTTCTCAAAATTTGGAATGAACAGCCGTCCGTCATACGTGTTTTCCTGGTACAACGCACTGAAGCCCATTTCTCCCCGCAGGTGCTTTTGCCATTGGTGTTCCCAAACAACATCTCCGGTGTGCGTGGTCAATTTTAGCTCCAGTTCGGGCAGGTTTAGCGCAGCCAGTGAATCGTTGAGTGGTTCGTCTTTGTCGTACTCCAACCTCCGGTTATACTGGCGTGCATAGGTAATGCTCAGGTTGCCGTTCTCTCCTTGTTGCAACGTAGATTTGACTTTAAACAGCTCGTGCTCCACCTCTTGCCAGGGCCGGGCAATGTCGTAGCTAAATTCCGATGATTCCAAGGGTTCATCCGCTTCAAAAGCCCGTTGTAGATCAGACAAATTGCCAATGTGTGCCGCAGAAAAAACGCCCAGTTTCGTGTTGAACTGGCTGTAGTAGGCTTCGACATTCCATTGGTTGGCTTGATACCGGGCAGCCCAGGAAAAATCAAGTTCTTCACTCCCCGTGTTTTTCAGGAAGTAGTTGGGTGTTTCCACATTACCACCGCGCTTGTACGTCCCTTGTCCGCGCCAGCTGAGGCCGGGCAATTGTTTGACCTGTCCATCCAATCTGGCTGAAACCACTCCCTGGCGTCCGTTGCTGAAGCCCGCTAATTCTACTGCTCCATCCCAACCGGGTGTTGCTCGCAGCGGCCTTGGGTTTATCTGAATAACACCGGCAATGGCATCGGGTCCATACCGAACACTGTTTGCTCCTGTTATCACCCGGAATTCCGCTGCCGTAAATGGATCTATTTCTGGGCCGTGTTCCGTACCCCATTGTTGCCCTTCCAGGCGCACGCCATTGTTGAGGATGAGCAGTCGGTTGCTGTGCATGCCGTGCAGCACTGGTTTGGCAATGCTGTTTCCTGTGCTCAAAGTAGTCATACCGTTGACTTGTTTCAATTGCTCGCCCAAGGGAGTTCCCGTCAGTTGTACCTCCTCAAGCCGAATTATTTCTGTGGGACAAACGAGTCTCACTTCATCCCGGTCTTTGGTGCCAACCACGGTGGCTGCACTCAATTCTTTGGCATGGTGCTCGGGAGTAAAATTGTGCGCAGTAGCTCCTTTGATTTCGAGTTGAGTCGTGATGGTTTCGCACCCCACATGGCTGCATTGAACCGTGTAAGTGCCTTCACACAAGTCTTCTATACGGTAGTTGCCATTAGAATCGCTGGCAACACCCCGTTCCAATTCTTTGATGTAAACGGTGGCATAAAACAAGGCACTTCCATCGTGCTCATCAATCACCCTTCCCGAAAGGGAAGCATTGCAATTGGTTTGAGCAGCAACGGAGACGGTGAACAGCAACGTGATCACCAACGTGCTGATGCATCTATTCAAAAGGCGCACAATGAGATGGCATAATATAAATAAGAGCTTGTCCCAACTGGGAAAGCGAAAATTGGAGAGAAGAAAGGGGTACTAGCAGGCAGGTGGACCTCTGCCGGGAATAGTTTGAATGACTGAGAAGGAAGGTAATTCGGGTAGGGGAGTGTGTGTCGTTGGAGCATCCGCTTTCCAGGAAGGAGTTCCCTGAAGGGCCATGCCGTCACTGTCTCTTTTGGTCAGTAAGAAAGCGCAAAGAGAACAATCGGCCTCTTTTTCAACCAGGTGGGTGGAATGCTTGCAATGCTCGTTTTCAAGTTCGTGTGGGTGATAAAGACTGAGGTGACAAGCACTGATGGCTTCCGCTACATGCGCTTCATGGCAATTATCTTCATCGGCATGATCGTGCAGGACCTCCATCGGCACGAAGGCAAATCCTATGCAGAGAATGACTAATCCCGATAGGAGTCGTAAAAAGAGGTTGGTATGCCGTGCGTTTTTCAAGCGATCAAAGTTAACTTTTTTTAGTTGGACTTTTCAGTGTCTTACCAGCCCGTCCGCTCGTTCTGATTAATTTGATCAACGTCCCATAAATTGGAAAATTGCATGGCGCGGGGACAATGGCGATAAGCTTCATCCACAGTTAAAATTAATCCTTGTATGAGCTGAGCACCTTCGTCCGGGTTGTTGACCTCCAGTTGTTTGATGATCGAATTGACTTCCTGCTCGTTCACCATTTTGACCGTACCATTTACCCGGGCTGCCCAGTTGTTGCCGGGGATAAAAAAGATGATGCCCACCTTGGGGTTGCTATCGATGTTCTCAAAACTTTGAAACAATCGGTTGCCCTTGATGTCGGGAATCAGCAAGGTTTTTTCGTCCAGCACTTTGATGAATCCGGGAAGACCACCGCGCGGGGAGGCGTCACAATCACCGTTTTCGTTGCTGCTTGCCATGACGGCAAAAGGAGAAAGGCGAATAAATTCCTGAACAGACTCGTTCATGTAATTGACCAGCTTTTTCTGCGAGCGTTCAGAAGGTGTTCCGTGCTGGTCCCGAAGTTTTTTGATGGTTTCGTTCATGGGTGAAAAAATACTAGCAACAACCGCTGCCAGGAGCACAAGAATTGTCCGAAGTGAGCGCTGATAGCTGAACTTTTTTCTTTGGTTGAACGAGGTTGCACTTTGTCGGAGCCAGGCAATCGGTGTGAGTGGGGATCAACAAAAAGTGGTCATTTTCAAAGTCCAGAGTGTATTTGCCGATCGTGTCCGTTTGGTATTCCACATCCACCTCATAGTCGGCTCCTTGCAGCACTTTTTCAGAAAGTTGAATGATGCCCAGCAAACTGGTGCCATCCAATCGGTGGTCGAGGTCATCAGCCACCCAAATTTGCAGGTTCACACGTTTTTCTTCGTGCACGGCACCGCCACAATCGATGAAACTTTTGGTGGTTAATCCCACTTCAGTAATGTGGAAATGTGCAGGTACCGGGGCTCCATTGGGCTGAATAAAGCGAACCGCATCAATGGACTGTAAATGGTCTTTTAACTGGGAGAGTTTCATAATTGTCAATTACTGTTTTTTTGTGAATTTAGTGCCTGCATAATCAACGAAGAGGTAGCTCTTTTTTGTGACTGGAAGGTTTTCGATGGCCAATTTTGAAGGTACTAACAGCAACATGGCAAGCTGTCTTTTATCTTCTTTGAAGTGCTTGCTATCTCTTGGAAGCGCCAGCACATGTTGGAAGCTTTTGTTGGCATAAACAAGGTCCTTTTCCAGCTCTATCACCAGCCAACGGCTTTTATCGCCCATTTTGACGAAATCAATCACCGCCCCTTCCATCGGAAAGACTTTGCCCAATTTGTTGGGCCGCTTCAAACCCGGATTGATGTGGACAAGATGACCCACCAAACTGGAAGCCCGCAAGCTGTGGTACACTCCTAAATAAAGCAGCGGAATCGGGTTAAACTCCAACGTCAATGAGCCCAGATTAAGACCAAAGTGTAGGTTGAAAAATTGAGAGGTATGCCAAATGGTCCAGGTTTGGGAAAAAAACATTCCATTTTCCCATGTACCCGAGGTTTCAAATTCAATGTATGGGATTTGGGCAATCATCCATATTTTGACGAGTAAACTGACCAGATGGTGCTGTTTGTAATAAAGCGCCACGGTCACAAAACCCAAAATGGACACCAATAGCATGGGAATGTTGGTCAACTGCCAATTGTCGATCAATCCAAGTGCACTTAAGCATCCGATGGCGATGATGGGAAATTGGTCTCTGAACCTGGGCGTTTTCATTTTTTCAGTTAACAGCACCTAAAATGCAGCATAAATGTATTGGATATCTCCTGAGTCGCTGTACATCAACAGGTAGCACAAAAGTACCAGTATTATGCATCGGATGATCAATTTAGAGGCGGTTCTTTTCATGCAGGTGTTGTTTGATTTTTTGATAAATGAGGTAAGCCCCATAGGAAGAATGGTGCTGCTTGTCGGTAAATGCTCCAATAACAGGAGAGATGTCTGTGGCATCAATAAAATCGACCCGTTCGTGTTGTAAAATTTGCCGGATACTGTCGGAGCATGTTTCAAATCCTGGTAAAATCTCCGGGGCTTTAGCTTCAAAATATCGTTCGTTGTACGGACCCAAAATATAGGTCACCTCTACATTCAGATCCTGACACAAGTGAATAAAAGAAGTTAGTTCGCGGTAGCGGTAATCAGTCGAAACATCTATCGGTTTCGGCTTCGTTTTAACCTGGTAGCTCTTGTCAACATTGCGAGCTGAGTCCAGCTTTTCTAATTCGACTTTCCCAAAATTTGGGTAACGGCTATGCCCTCTGCCTTTCACAACAATTCGGTGATCGTTGAGGTAAGCTTCCGGGTCCAACTGCCAATTTAGATCTTGAAAAAAAGGTTTTCGCCATTCGCGCAGCCAATATTCGGCAGAGTATTGTATTTTTTGCGCCCAATTGATTTTGTTGTAAGAGGCTTCGATCTCCTGGTAATAGCGGATGCGTTCCTCTTCTGTCATTTTCACGCGTTGTAGCATAGCATAGTTGTTATACCTGTTCCAGTATTCCTTATTCGGTTTGGACAGGCCTTTGCTCCAGTAAACCGGGTTGATGAAATAAATGACCTTCAAAGAATCCACTATCTCCCGGTGGTTCAGAAGCATCGGAATATGTTTGCCACAGGTGCGCCCCGCTCCTGCCAGGTAAGAAAACAGATCGGGTTGCTCGGGGTCATAATCCAGGTAGCGGTAGTAGTTACCACCATTGAGCTCTATGGATTCAGAAGTGCCCAAAACCAGATAGCTGTCTTCCTTTTTAACCGATTGCAGGAAACGACTGATCGGGCCGACATCGTTGTATTTGAAGTGCTTTCCTTTTTGCGTATACCATTGGGTGGAGCCTACATCTACTTTAAATTCCGGGATCAACCACGGGCCTGCCAGCATCAAAACCAGCACCGCAATAAGCAGGAACCGGCCGTGGCCACTCAACGAACTTGTTTTATAAAAATCGCGCAGCGTCATTGAAATAGCAAGGTGAAAATTTCGGCCAATTGGTCGGTCTTATAGTGAAAGAAAAGCCACCCGATGGTGACATAACTAAAGGTAATTCCAATGCTGGTCAGTTTGTACACACGCGTTGATACCCACGATCGGTGGCGTGTGTTGGTTGTCCAGATTTTGTTGATGGCCAACCCTGCACCGTGCCACAATCCCCAATATAAAAAGTTGATGGTGCTACCGTGCCAGAGTCCGCAAACGGCAAATGTGGCCAGGTAGGCGAGCACGGTTACAGGCATGCGGTACCTTGTTGTGAGCAGCAAATTGAACAATTGGATGAACGGCTTAAAAACATACCACCGTAGAAAGAGTGAGAAGGTGATGTGCCAGCGTTTCCAAAATTCAGATAGGTTGGCAGAGATGTAGGGGTTGTTGAAATTTTCGGGCGTTTTAATGCCTAGCAGGTAAGCGGTACCAATGGCAATGTCGCTGTATCCTGAAAAGTCGAAATAGATGTAAAACGAATAACACAAAGCACTGAGTAAAACCGCTTGCCAGGGGGCAAAATCGGGAAGCAGTGTTTGATAGTTGGTGGCATATTCAATGAGCAATGGCACAATACCAAACGTTTTGACAGCTCCTAAAAAGATGCGGGTAACTCCGGCAAGCAACAGCGACCGGTCATAGCGCATCCGTGTGTTTCCCAACCAATAATGAAAGTTGTTGTACTGATCAATGGGCCCCGCCAAAAAGGATGGAAAGAAAAAGATATAGTTCAAAAAGGATAACGCATCCGATTGATGAATAGATTTCCTGTGTGATTCAACCAACCAGTGTACCTGGCGAAATAAAATATAGGAAATACCCACCTTTTGTACTGATAAAACAGGGCCATTAATAAAGTCGAGCCAACTGTGTTCCAAAATTGTTTGCACCACTTCGTAGTTACGAATGGCAAAAAGCGCAACAATGAACCCTATAGATATCCCTGTTGCCCAGGACCAATTCTTTTTTTGGAGCAAGCGTCCTAAACCAAAGACGAACAGACTCAACACGCTTAAAACTATCAGGCTGTGCTCTTTGACGAAGGTGGTGAGCAACAACAAGTTGGCCAACAGAATGATCACATTGTTGACAAGGCGTTTTTTGAAGATCCACCGACTTGCGTTGTACACCACCACAATCAGGGCGATGTAGATGAAAATCGTGTAGCTGTTGAATAGCATTTGGGGCGCCTAACCGTTAGATTAAGAGGTAGCTTCAGCCATGGAAATGAGTTTGCGCACGGTATTCAGGTTGCGCCCAGAAGCGCTCACCTTGAGTTTGCTCTCAAAAAAGTTGGTGCTCATTTTGGCTTTGGCAAAACCATTCGGAGAATGATAGAATATGGTTTTTCCCTCGATGGTATATTCTTCAGGCGGGTAGCTGTAGCTGGCCAGGTGCTCAATGCGATCAGTAGCGGGAACATCCGTCAGAAAAAGCACCATCAGCTTTTTTTGATCGTTGTCTTCATCCTTCAAATACGGATTTGTTTCCATGGCTTCCGTCAGATCCGTGGCTTTTCGAATCAGGGTGGGAACCTCAAACCCATACACATCCCGGATTTTATCCGCGATTTGAGTGCCTAATTTTTTCGGGTCGGTGGGAGGGCATTGGAAAACGACATTTCCACTCTGAATGTAGGTTTGCACGTTTTGGTAGCCCAGTTCACCGAGGTGTTCCCGGAGGTCGACCATCTTAATTATTTTGGAGCCGCTCACATTGATGCCTCGAAGCAAAGCGATATATGTTTCCATGGGATAGTGAATTAGTCCCGTGAAAATATCGAATTATTTTTAGCTGCCGAGGTCTAGTCGTTGTAAATGAAGAATCCGAAACCGCCTGGGTCGCGGATGATGACATTGTCTACAATGCCGTCCGGGTTGAAGTGGGTAATCTCCTCAGCAAAAGGAATGCCCGCATCTTTGATTTTTTGAATGTTTTCCAGGTTGTTTCCTCCGTTGAAGTAGGTGAGGGACGGATTGAAAAACAAATGCGGACAGCTCATGGGAGCCATGAAACAAACCATCATTTCATCGCTGTTTTTGGCAGCCACCCACGCTTCGCCTTTGTAAGGTCCAGGCAAAGCAAAGCCTAGAATTCCCCAAAATTCGATTGAGCGGTCCATGTCGGTTGATTCCAGGCTGAGGCCAGCACAATTGCCCAAAGCACTGAATGATTTTTCCTGCAATTGATAGCTAACGGGACATTCGCCTTCCACGAGGTACACCCAAACACCACTGGGGTCACTGGCAACATGTCCCTGAGGGGTGGAAGTTACTTTTGTGATTTTCTCCAGTTCGGTGATGGTCTCGGACCAGCTATCTGCGTATAATTTAACTCCCGCCCGCGAAAAACGATCCGGGTTGATTTCAATCACAGCCTTGCCATCGGTCACCACGGTAGGGGCAGATTCTGAGAGTACTTCAAAATTTAAACTTCTGTAAAAGTCAAGGCTGTTTTGAAGGCCGTTGGTCGGAGTTTGGATAATGCTGTTCATCGAGCTACTGTGTTTGGAGGGTCAATTTTTCTGTATTTGATAGTGAGCCAAAAATACAAGTAAATGAATCATATCGAGGTCACCCAAACGGGTGATTCTTGTACAAATGGGTCGAATTTATTCTATCATTACACCGAACGTTGTCAGGTAATGACTGAAGTCCAGTTCAGGCTGATTGGGACTCACCGAGTAATGGAATTTAGAATAAAAAGGGGGTCGTTCGAAAAATTGCTTGATCGCTTTAAAATTCCCAACCAAAACATCGAATATCATAGGTTGATCTGAACCCACCAGGTACAGGGATATTTCACCACGGTGGACAATTCGAAATGTCGGTTTGAAAAGGCCAATTATATACTGTGGCCCGAAAGAAGCTCTTCGCGAGATACGAACCCTGAAGGCAACTAGGGTGATTCGTTCGATTTCCTCCATCGTACATCCAGCTACTCTAAGTTTGGTAACACGATTAAAACGTACCACCAATCCATTGCGAAACAGCTCGAAATTAGCATAGGCCAACTCGTCTTCTGCAATTTTGCTCAGTTCGTCAAAGTAGGGGATACCGCTGCGGTAAAGAATTTTAGAGGTGCCACTACCACCCATTTTTAGTTTTTCCCGCCAGGTAAACTGTCCACCCAGTTTGTCGGAATCAGTTGACCTTAGTTCGCCATGACTGGCTGTTTTAATCGGTTTCATCGGTTGTTTTGGATGAATTGCGTCTTACCGCGTAAATCAATTCGTCTTCTAATGTCCCAGCTTTGATGATGTTCTTTTCAAAGCGTGCCTCCAGGACAAAACCAGTTTTTTCGAGCACCCGTTGAGAAGCTTTATTGGAACCATAAGGCCGGGCGAAAATGCGGTTGATGGGCCAATGGGTAAATCCGTAATCCAGCATCCTGGGAATCGCGCGGCTGACGATGTTTTTCCCCCAATAGGGTTCCGCCAGCCAATAACCAAGTTCTGCATTGTTGCGGTGAACATCAGTTTGTGGATGGACGCCAATGCCTCCGACTGCCACTCCTGCGATGTCAATGGCCAGAATGTTTCTTGGCGTGTTGGCCATGGTCATGTTGATGAAGGCCGTTCCATTCTCCTCAGTATACGGGTGCGGAAACTGGTCGGTCATGTTGCGCGCAATTTTTGGGTTGTTGGCAAATTGGACCAAATCTGGCAAATCATCCATGGTCCAGGGTCTGAGCTCAAAATCAATCGAATCCATAGCGCATTAATTGTATTGGCCATTTCCGGCCAAAGCTTGTTTTACATGGCCCAGGTGATGGTTGCAATGCCACGCATAATTGGCCGCAGTTTCCTCCAGCGAAAATGTTTCCCCATGCTCGGGATGCATAAACCTGCGTTTCCATTCATCTGGTTTTATTTGTTGCAAGGTGCTGGCCCAACGATGGTGCAGTCCTTCTAAGATCTGGAAAGAGGCATGTAGGTTGGTGTCGTTCGAGTCAGTAAACTTTATCCATTCATCTTGCTCGTACGGTTTGATGGTTGGCCGTTCTTCTGTCAAAGTCAACTTAAAACGGATATACGCATTCATGTGACTGTCGGCACAATGGTGTACGACTTGCAAAATGGTCCAACCGCCCGGACGGTACCGCCAATTGAGTTGCATTTCAGATAGTCCGTGTACCAATGCTTTCAATCGGGAAGAAAACAATTCGATGTGTTCGATCCACCCTGCCAGGTCGTTGGCATTGATTTGAGTTGGCATTACGAATGGCCCAACCGGGAATTTGAGTTGTTCAATATCCATAGAGCAGTTGGTTCGGTTAATCTGTTTCAGGTAGTTTGAAGTCGGGATTGTAAATAATGCCTACAATGTTTTCCCAGGGATCTCTTATGGCTGCGACCACGAGTTCGCCACCTACGTTTGTCGGCTTTTCGTATAACGAGGCACCCAATCCCATTAAGTGGTCAAGCGTTGCATCGATGTCATCAACACCCCAATAACTCAGCACGTTTTCTCCTTTGGGTTCAGGAGGTGTGGATTCCGGTAGTAGCCCCAGCTCATATCCCCCAATGTTGAAACCCACGTAAAATGGCTCGTCAAAATAGGGGGGTGTCCCGAACGCCTTTGAATACCATTCCTTGGCAGCGTCAAGGTCGCTTACTTTATAAATAGTGGTTCTTAGTCCTAGCATCATTTTATCATTAGTTGTTGATTGAAGTAATGAGTGACTCCACCAGAGCCTCAATTTCCTGGAATGTTTTCGGGTCCGTAATGTTTCCATCAGCGTCTACCTTTCCTTTGGCCCCCTGAATCAATAATTTGGAAGAGTCGGCCATCTTTGCTTCAATGGTTGTTAGTACCAAATCCAATGATTCGAACGCTTTTTTACCCGAGGCAGAAGCAACGATAAAAGCCATGGGTTTACCCGAAAATAAGGTAGTTGAAACATTCCATTCCAAAGAATTTTTAAGGCTACCGGGAAGGCTGAATACATATTCCGGAGTGCAAATGATAATGCCGTCAGCCGCTTGAATCTGTTCCCGAAATTCAACTACAGCAGCAGGGAATGGTGCTTTGTCAAGGTCGGGATTAAAATGAGGTAGCTGATCGATGCCCGCATAAAATTGAACCTCCACATGTGCAGGACACAAGTTGGCAAAGGCCTTTAAAATGGCTCCATTCGAGGAGTTGGCACGGGTGCTGCCTGATATGGCGAGTAGTTTCATGGAATGTTGTTTGACGTAAGTAAATTTACAATATCGTCCAGACAAACAAGGGTGCGTAAAAAGGAAAAATGGGGGAGACCCCAACCAATTGGTTCATCCGGGAGTTTTATTAGTACGCTAATCTTAATTGCCCTGTTTAATCACCATCAACTACAGTACCATGGCACTAACCTTACCACGCTTCAACCGATTCAGTCTTGCCCTGATAACCGCAGTTTTACTTTGTAGCAACTCCTTTTCTAATTCCCTTTCCCTCTATGAAAAGTTATGTGAGGTGAATGCCGAATGGAAAAAGCAAACCGATTTTAATCCCATCCTCCATCACTTACCAGCACTGGAAAACGAGCAAGCCATGATCGTTCAACACCTGTCGCTGGTAGAAGAAATTTTGAGAAGCCGTGATGTTGCTCATTTAGCCGTAGAGCAACAGCAAGAACGGCTAGCCAACCTCGATAGGCTTCATGCTTATTGGCTAGCCGGGGCTTTTCCTATCAACGATCGTTACAACAACCGTTTGCCCATTTTTATTGACGCTCAGGACAACTTCTGCGCAGTAGGTCATTTGATGAAAACTTCTGGGAACGAGGACTTGTCACGCTCTATTTCTGACCAGTTTAACCTGAATTATCTGGCAGAAATGTCGGGAGATGCACTCGTTGATTGGGCCAACAACTCTGGTTTTTCTCTCGAAGAGTTGGCTTGGATTCAGCCTGGCTATCCTCCCAACAGCCACATTGAACCACTCGGGGGAGGAGCCAACGGGGTTGTTTACGACATCGTCCGTAATTCCGCTAATGAGGATGTGTTTATCGGAGGTGCATTTTCTGCCGTAGGCGAGGCAACAAATTGCAACAACGTAGCGGTTTATACCAATGGTTTTGCCGGACCTTTTTGGATGAACCTGGGAGCGGGTGTGAACGGTACCGTTTATACCATGACTCTTTTTGACGGTGATTTGTATGTAGGCGGCAGTTTTTCTGAAGCTGGTGGTGTTGCTGCGAGCAACGTTGCCCGTTGGGATGGAGCCAGCTGGGTTTCTATTCCTGGTTTGAATGGGGAAGTACGTTCTTTGGTTGTACACGATGGACAGGTTTATGCCGGGGGCAGTTTTACAGGCCTTTCCGGAGGTAATTCCTACAGCAACATTGCTTTATTATCGGCCTCTGCCTGGGTGTCTGTCGGTGCCTCCACCAATGGGACCGTTTACGCCATGGAGTCGGTCAACATTGATTTGTATGTGGGAGGTGATTTTACCATGGCTGGCGCTGCCAGCGCTTCTAACGTGGCAATCTTTAGTGGTGGTGATTTCCAAAACCTTGATAATGGAGTGGCACATCCAGTTTATGCGTTGGAATGGCACAAAGACAAAATTTTTGCCGGAGGTGAATTTGGAAGTGCGCAGGATATTTTTGGGTTGGCCTGGTTTGATGCGACCAATGGACTTTGGGAGTTACCGACAGCAGCGATATTTGGCACTTCGAATGACGTGGATGAATACCGTATATATGATCTATTGTCTCGGGGCGATAACTTAGAAATTGCTGGGGAGATCGCTGTTCCCGGCATTGTATTTATTTTTGGAAAGAATCTGGCGCGCTTTCATGATGAGACGCAAGAATTTTCCTCACAGTTGGTAGATTTTGATCAACCCAGTAGAACGTTGGAATCCTTTGGCACAGAGAACATGTTGATGGGAGGTGAATTTGAAATTGCTAACGTACTGCAATTTGACCACCCGTATGAAGTTCCCTTCATTGCCTGGACCAATTTTGGCCCATTCACGTCAGTTGATCCCATTGTGGATGCCGCCAATCGATTTAAATTATATCCAAATCCCACGGGAGAAAACGTTACGGTAGAACTAGATCCCACAGCTGTCAAAACCATTCGCATCACCGATTTGTTGGGCCGCATGCAACGGGAGATTGCCGTTGATGGATGGAGCACACAACCCATTTCACTTGAAGGCATGTCGGCAGGAACCTACCTGGTTGAAGTGGCCTCCTTGAATGGTGGTAGCACGACTCAAAAACTGATTGTGCAGTAAACGTTTTACTTTTTGTTTGACTGCTGCTGCGGTGCGAAAAATGCCCGCGGGTAGGCGTAGTCTTTATTGAACAGAAACTCCCTATCCGACAACGTCAGCAAAAAGGCGGTAATATCCACTTTTTCATTCGCGCTTAAGGGAAGCCGGGTTTGTAGCTCTGGCGCCAGCGTTGGACTTTTTTGAATGCCACCTGTGTAATGGTCCATGACCTGTGACAATTGCCTGAAGCGCCCATCATGCATGTAGGGGAAAGTGAACTCGATGTTGCGCAACGTGGGCACCTTAAATTTTAAAGAGTCGTTTGAATTTATGGTCACCCGCATTCTCCCAAAATCGCTGAGTGTGGTGTCGACAGCAAGACCGTTGTTGGCAAATTGATGGTTGGTGAAAAGTGGTTCCTGGTGGCAGGCACCACAATGCATTTGGAACAGTCGATAGCCGTTTTTTTCCTGTTCGGTGAAGTCAATTCCAGCTTCGTTGCGCATTACTTTGTCGTACTTGGAATTGGCACTGACAAAAGTGAGCATGAATTGAGAAAGGGCTTTTAGTAGGTGTTGCCCAGTAATCGTACTATCGGCATAGGCGCGGTAAAAAGCAGCCCGGTAACGCGGAGACTGTTGTAATTTAAGCACCACATTTTCGATGCTTTCGTCCATCTCATCTGGGTGACTGATGGGGGCCAAAGCCTGCATGTCGAGGTGATGAATAGCTCCGTCCCACATAAAACGTTGATGCCAGGCTAAGTTCATCAAGGCCGGGGAGTTGCGCGTTCCGATGCGGTCTTCGATGCCGTGGCTCAAATCGTGGTCGGTGTGGGTGAAGCCGGAATACTGCGAATGACAACTGGTGCAAGAGATCGTGCTGTCACGGGAGAGAATCGGGTCGTGAAACAAAGCCCGTCCCAGCATGATGTTTTCTTTTGACAGTTGATTTTTTGAGAAATCATAGGTCGGTTGAGGCCAACCTTTGGGCACTGAAAAAAATGGTTTTTCTACCGACTTAAAGGCGGCTGCCACCAGCACGATCACAACCAAAGAAATGAGCCGAATTTTCATTGCTTAGCTACCGTAAATAGTTGGCTCAGTTTTTTCGACAATTCCATCGCTTCCATACCGGGAATCATCACGCGGTATTTTTTGGACAAATCCATCGGAGCAAGAAATGCAGCGATATCCACTTGCACCACAATGCCGGTTTGAGAGGTAGTTGGTACAATAATTTTTTGCGCAGTGGGACTCGGTGCAGCATACCCACCCAAATGAAATTGGAAGCGGTTGTTCCGCGCAGGACACCTTGGACTGGTTCCTTCCAACTTAAAATTAATATACCCCGTTTGCCACGTCCAGTACATGCCTTTGGTTGGATCCAAATCGCCTCCCATGGCACCGGCATCATTGGTGGTGCTGTCGATGCCCAGCGTAAAAGAAACAGTGGAAAAAGGGATTTTTGCTGGTATAGTAAGGTGAATGTTACCCGATGCCTTTTCGGATGCATCTACCAGGTGGTAGCTGTTTTCTTCTTGAAAAACCACCTGGTCGCCCTGCATCAATTCAATGTTGGAGATGTAAAATTTGAGGGTTTCAATTTGAATGGTGTCATTGGTGTCGGCTAAGTTGGTGTCCAACTGCAACGGCAGGGCATTGTAAATTGGCTCAAAGGAGAGTTGGAAGGATTGACTTTCCTGCGCCCGCATGGCAGTGGCAAAGTACAAGACCATGACAAGAGAGAATACGATTGGGCGATACGTTTGGATCATGGCAGTTATTAAGTTACGACATGGATAAGATGCCATTTTGCTGTAAAACTTTCCCTGATAGTTGATTTTTGGCAAAATACTTCATTCAAAGCTATTTCCTGTAATTTTGCCCACCTCAAAAGAACCCTATGGAAGAAAAACTGAAAGCATTTGAGCGCCTGTTGGTTATCATGGATGAATTGCGTGAGCAATGTCCGTGGGACAAAAAGCAAACCATGGAAAGTTTGCGCTACCTCAGTATTGAAGAATTGTACGAACTCTCGGATGCCATTCTTGAAAAAGACATGGAGGAGATCAAAAAGGAGTTGGGGGATTTGCTGCTGCACATTGTGTTCTATGCGAAAATTGCTTCTGAAACGAAGGAGTTTGACATCGCAGATGTGTTGAATAGCATTTGCGACAAATTGGTGTACCGGCACCCACATATTTACAGTGATGTGAAGGTAAGTGGGGAAGAGGAAGTGAAGCAAAATTGGGAGAAGCTTAAGCTCAAAGAAGGCAAGACTTCGGTGTTGCAAGGTGTGCCCAAATCATTGCCCGCCATGGTCAAGGCAAACCGTATTCAGGAAAAGGCAAGGGGAGTAGGTTTTGATTGGGATAACCCCGAGCAAGTGTGGGAGAAGGTGCAGGAAGAATTGGGCGAATTAAAAGCCGAAGTGGATTTTAAATCGGGTAAAGAGCTGGTCGAGGCCGAGTTTGGCGATTTGTTGTTTTCCTTGATCAACTACGCCCGATTCATCGATATTAACCCTGAAGATGCCCTGGAGCGGACCAATAAAAAATTCATCAAGCGCTTTCAATACCTCGAAGTCAAGGCCAAAGAGGCTGGCAAAGATTTGCAAGACATGACCCTACGGGAAATGGATGTGTACTGGGAAGAGGCGAAGAAACTTTAGCATTGTTTGGTGGATTCCCATTGTCACGGGAATCCATGTGTAAATGAGCAGAGTGCCCAGATTACCTCACACAAAACAGGCCGGATAGATGATTCTATCCGGCCTGTTAATTTTATTCGTGCAGTGTACTTAGTGAGAGGAGAGGTACTCAGCTACACCTTCATGCGTGTCAGTCATGGCATCATCGCCTTTTGACCAATCAGCTGGACAAACTTCACCGTACTCTTCGTGGTGTTGCAAAGCGTCAACCATACGCAAAGCTTCGTTTACACTACGACCAAGTGGGAAAAAGTTCACAACCTGGTGCATCACGATACCTTCTTTGTTGATGAGGAACAAACCACGGTAAGCGATCATTGGGCCATCGGCTTGAGCATTTCCATCTTCATCCTCGTAATATTCTCCAGCCAAAACTCCGTAGTTGTCGCTGATGGTTTTTGCTGTGTCAGCAACAATTGGGTAAGTCACACCTTTGATACCTCCGGCATTCTTTTCCATTTGCAACCAACCCCAGTGAGACTCTTCAGTGTCTGTTGAGCAAGCTACAACTTCAACACCGCGAGACTTAAACTCGTCTAGCTTCTCTTGAAAAGCGAACAATTCGGTTGGGCATACAAATGTGAAATCCTTTGGATAGAAGAAGAAAAGTACGTGCTTTCCTAAATATTGATCCAATGAAAAATCGTTGACAACTTCAGAACCATTGATAACCGCTGAAGCACTGAATTTTGGTGCCTTCTTTCCTACTAATACTGACATTTGACTTACTTTTTTATAAAGGTTTTGGTATGAATTTCACTTCGGAAGAACAAAGTTAATCAATAATTGTTCGAAGAAAAACGATTGCAATGGAGGAAGTATCTATGAATGAAAATGGATGATTATCTTTCATTTAAAATGGAGAAAAAACAGATGGCACAACGAACGATTTTGGTAACCGGAGCAAACAAAGGAATTGGCCTGGAAATTTGCCGGCAACTGGCCAGATTGGAAATGCGGGTCATTTTAACGGCACGCGATAAAGACAAAGGTTTGGAAGCCGTGAAGCTGCTTGAACCCGAAAAAGGAACCGTTGAATTTCACCAGTTGGATGTGACGGACCCTGCCAGTATTGCGGCATTGCATGATTTTCTACACCAGGAAGTGCAGCAATTGGATGGCTTGATAAACAATGCAGGCATTGGTGTTGGCACTGGCGGAGCCGATGAGGCCGACATTCAGGAAATGAGAGCCATCCTGGAAACCAATTTGTTCGGCCCCATTCAACTCACTCAAGCTTTGTTGCCATTGCTTAAAAAGAGTTCGGATGGCCGTATTGTCAATGTGTCCAGTGGGATGGGGTCGCTGACCAACATGGGGAGCGGCTACGCAGGATACCGTATTTCCAAGACCGCGTTGAATTCTTTCACAGCCGTATTGGCTCAAGATTTAGCAGACACCAACATCACCGTCAACACGATGCATCCAGGGTGGGTGCGCACAGACATGGGGGGGCAAAATGCGGAACGTTCGGTTGAAGAAGGTGCCGATACAGCCGTTTGGCTCGCCACTGCGCCCAACCTTCCCTCAGGAAAATTCTTCATGGATCGCAAAGAGATTCCATGGTAGACTAACATGTCTCGTTTGAATCAGAAGATAAGGCGAATCCCTGCTCCGTACTCCTTGTAAACACGCACAAAGTCTAGACCGCGCCCATTGGAGTGGTTGTAGGTGCCAAAAAAATGAAACCGCTGCCTTTGGTCGTTGTGCAACTCTATGCCAGCTTCTAATTTGCGGTAAAGGAATGGTTCAGCTGACCATTTGAGGATATAACCATGTTCGTTGGAGTAGAAATTGTTGTTGACTTGCTCAAAATATCCATTGCCGTATAAGCTGATGAACTGGTGTACTTTGCCGGAGATACCGATTTCGCCAAATACGCTGTTTTCTAAGTGCCATCGGGAAGTGCTGAGCAACGGCTTGGGGTAGTAACGTCCTCCCACATTTAACAGCAACTGGACTGGACCGGATTGCTGCACAAAATAGAGTTGCCCCTCGTAGAATTCAAAAGAACGCATGGCTCCATTTTCAAAAGTAAAGACGGTTAGGTTGGTAAGTCGCTCGACATAATTGGGGACATCAGTAGCGTGCTGACTTTCGTGAAACCATCCAAGACTGAGCAGTATTCTGTTGCCTTTGCCAAGAGATTGGTTCAATTTTTTGAAATCCCAATAAGTGTTAAAACCCACATTGCCGCGCCAAAGCTGCCACGACATAAATTGGTGCTGGTCAAAATCATGCAATTCAACATATCCGGCCGGACCTGCTGTTACGGCTAGTCCGGGCCATTCCAATGCGACCAGTCCAAAGTTGTGGCCCACCATGTTTCTCCATTTGCCACCTGATTTGGTCATTTTAAACGTGTGAAAGTCAGGGTTGATGGAGTGGGGAAGTCCCAGCCGATGTTCATTGGGTGTTGGCAGCAATGACCACTTGAAACCACTATCAGCAACGGTGCTGTCAGCGGCAAAACCCTGCGCGTAACAACTCATGGAAAAGCTGAAGCAAAGCAAGAGCGCCAGCCATCCGTTTTTTGAAGCCATTGATACAAACAAAGAATTCATTCAGAATACAAGTTATTCAGGTAATTTGGCCCACCCAAATTTTTCATCTGCCGAAGTATCCAGTTTTTCCGCTTTAAAGTATAAGAACTGGGACTTTTAACCGAGTAGATTCTGGGCCCAGGCAGTATGGCGGCTAACAATGCGGCCTGACTGGCTTGCAAACTTGCAGCTTCCTTTTTGTAGTAGATTTCGCTGGCCGCGCCCACGCCAAAAGTCATCTCACCCATTTCGGCAATGTTGAGGTACACTTCGAGAATACGTTCCTTGCTCCAGCAGATCTCTATCAAAGTGGTGAAATACACCTCAATCCCCTTTCGCAAAAAGCCACCGCCCTCCCACAGGTAAAGGTTTTTGGCTACCTGTTGCGAAATTGTGCTGGCTCCGCGCAGCTTTTTTCCTGAACCATGTGCCTCAATGGCCTTGCCGATTTCGTGTAGATCGAAACCAAAATGAGTCGGAAAACGCTGATCTTCCGCAGCAATTACGGCAACAGCCATGTGTGGAGATATGGAGTCAAAGTTTACCCAATTGTAGTGCAACGAGGCATCCTTGTCGGACGCGAGCAAGGCCTCTACTTTGCGCTGTACCATGATGGAACTGGTCCAGGGGTGAACCCACCGAAGCAGCAAAACAGAAGTAAAGGTTATGGCGAAAACAGTCACCAATACTTTTACTAACAGCCACAGGAACCACCTGAGTGCGCGCTTAAAAACGTTTGTTTTCCTTGCCATTTTTACGTCCCCGAAATTACGATTTTTACCATGGAGGTGATGGTGAAATTTAAAGGATGTGTAGGGTGTTTATACCTGCATCTGGTAGCGTATAATTACCTGTAATTTGAATGGGTATTTATACGCTTGTTTCTATTTGATAAAAATCGCATTTTGCTTTTGTTGTGGCTTTTACCATTTCAAAATATGCACTTTGTTGTGATTCCCCCCAAGAGCCTTTAATGTGATGCAAATTTAAATTAGTAGCGACCTCTCATATCGCTTGCCTAAAACAATAAATATGGAAAAAATTACCAACCCTAAATTTCAAATCTTTCGGGGGAAAGATGACCAGTTTTATTTTCGATTAAATGCAAGAAACGGAGAAATCGTTCTGTCCAGCGAAGGATATGTGAACATGGCCAATTGTTCAGCAGGAGTCGATTCTGTTAAAGTCAACGCAGCCAATTTGGCGCTTTTCGTCAAAGGCATCTCTAGATCCGGGCGGCCATTTTTTAACTTGACCGCCTCGAATGGTCAGGTGATTGGAACCAGTCAAATGTATTCCAGCGAGGCAGCATGTGAAAAGGGGATTGAAGCTGTGCATACCATTGCACCGCACAGTCTGATAGAAGTAGATATTTAGATGCAATTAATTAGCAACAAAACATGGAACGTCATTTTATCGCTTGGTGGAACGTAGAAAACTTATTTGATGTGGAGAACTCAGCTGTTCGGCCCGACTGGTTGGCTCGGACTTTGCGAAGTGAGTTGAAAGGATGGACCGCTTCTGTTTTGAACCGAAAAATAGATAACCTGGGTTCGGTGATTGCTCAAATGAATAACGGGGCGGGTCCGGATATATTGGGTGTGTGTGAGGTGGAAAATGAAGCTGTTCTGAGAAAATTGACGGCCAAACTAAAGCAATTGCTGCCCACGCGCAATTACGAAGTTATACATCACGATGCCAGTGACCATCGGGGCATCGATGTTGCTTTCATCTACGATGATAACCGGTACCTATTCGACCAGGATGCTCCGGGTAGTTTTTTCTCTTACGAAGTGCGAAAGCGATATGCAACCCGCGATATTGTGCAGGCGACCATCAAAACCCGGGTGAAGGGAAACGAACTGATATTAATAGGCAATCATTGGCCTTCCCGCAGCGGAGGGCAGTATTCGTCTGAACCGTACCGAATGATTGCTGGTGAAACGCTCAGTTACTGGATAGAGCGCATTCAAGAAATCAAAGGAAGCGGAGCATCTATCATCGCAATGGGGGATTTCAACGATGAACCCTATAACCGTTCATTGACGCAATATGGTCTAAGTACCATCGATCGCAACAAAGTTGTTTATGGGCGAAACCCCTATTTGTTCAACCTCACATGGCCGATTCTCGGGAAACGAACTGCCTCCTATAGCTTTAATTCAGAGCCTTCTATGATCGACCAGATTCTTGTGGCCAAGGGAATTGCGAAAAAATCGGGCACTTTTGTGTTGGAGTCGGATGCAGCCAGGGTGGAGGTATTTGAGGGCATGACTTCTGGGCGCTACGATGTTCCGGTGCGTTTTGGTCGTCCTTCTGCTAAATTAAATGAGGAAGGTTATAGCGATCACTTGCCGATTTCCTTTGTGCTAAAGGAGTAGCTGCCTTTCGTTGAAGCAATGTGAGATGGAGGGAATTTAACTGGTCAGAATTTCGACAAGCTTTTTTTCTTTAACCGGTTTTTCAATGTATTGGTAAGTCACGTCCAGTGTCTGCATTTCCATCATACTTTTCGGACTAAGGGAAATTGAATTGAAGCAAATTTTGGTCTTTTCTATAGCCGGTGGTCCAAATTCATGTACGATGCTTTTGACAAAATCGATTCCGGTCATAGCAGGCATATTGATGTCCACCAAAATCATGTCGGGCATGAATTTGGTAGATCCTAATTCCCGAAGCCTGCGTTTAAGAATTTCAATCCCCTCTTCGCCACTGCGACCAAATTCCATGCAAATACTTGATTGAACCTGCTTCAAGCCACTTTCCAAAATGAAGTTGCAGATGCTGTTGTCATCAATGTGTAAAATGAAAAAATCCTTTGTGCCAGTCATGCGTGAGAATGTGGTACTTCTTATTCTGACGCACAAGAAAAAAAGAAAAACACGAAGTATATAAAAAATAGGATGAAAAGCGGAATTTATCGTTTATTGGTTCACTTCCAGGTACTTCCCAAGATTATATTTGGTGTTGACTAGTTGCATTCTCTGTCAATAATTGATTGGGCATCATTGTTTGGAATGCAAAATCCAGAAGGTAATGAAGTGGGATCGTACCGGTTCAGGTTGGCATCGTTTAATCCGTTTTCTACAAAGTCAGTCAATTGGCCAATCTCAGTTGCGGAGAGTTGAAGCAACTTGAATCCTTCTGCCAGTTGTTCATCTGGAACTCCAGCGTTTTCTTTTACTCCGGCATTTTTGTATTCGATCACCTGCCGCACCGAACTAAACGAAGCCCCATGCCCGTAAAACGGGCTGTAGCCAAGGCTATAGAGTTGTGGAACCTTAAACTTGTACATGTCAGCAGCTTGGCCGGTAAATCCGCCTCGTCCCTTCTTAACAGCGTCACTCGGAGCATTGCCATAAAAACCAGGTCGGTCCAGGTCACGCATACCCAATGCATAAAATTCCATGGAGTTGAGAGCCGGACCATTGTGACAGGTGAAACACTGGGCCTTCTCAAAGAAGAGAATGGCGCCTTTCTTCTGGTTGTCGGTCATGGCATCAAAATCTCCCCGCAACCATTTTTGGAAAGGAGCTTCTGTTGCAAGAATGGTACGTTCATATGCCGCAATGGCCAATCCTGCGGGTTCAAGTTTGTAACGGTCCGCAGTTGAGATATTGGGAAAAGCCGCATCAAACATACCCTTGTATTCTGAGTCGGTAATGTAGGCTTCATCGATACCCATGCGGTGCACTTTTAATCCGGCAATGGCCTGAGTTTCCACACCTTCGTATCCGAGGTTGTTGGCCTCTTTCGGAGAATCAACAGTCCAATTGGCTTCGGTGCCTACATTGGGCCCGGTTCCACCAAATTGTCCATTCCACAAATTGACCAATTGATAGGCCGTGTTGAGCACAGTTGGGGAGCGAATGGGCTGAACATCTAACGAGTCTGCCGGATAATCCGGGTTCAATTCACGTCCTTCTCCGTTGGAGCCAAAACCAACTCCGCCTTCACCAATTCCTTGAAAAATACCAGCTTGAAATCCAGCTGCCGAATGGTGACAACTGGCACAGGAATACGAGAATGCGCCTTCAGTTAACTTGGGGTTGATGGCCAATTTTCCTTCGTGGAAAAGGAGTTTTCCCAGTTTTACTTTTTCTGTGGTCAACGGATTGTTCGGATCTTGCGGAATACTGGCCAATTCATCGCTTTGCGGGAAGCGGTAATAACTCGGACCACCTCCGTTTGAAGCATCGGCCAGAACGTGATTCAAATCAACATCCAATTCATCGACTGTTTCTCCTTCTTTCTTACAAGCATAGGCTGTAAGGAATAAGATTCCAATTATTGCTGCTTTTCTGAGGTTCATATAATTCAATGTTACTAGAGGATTGGCTATAGTTACTCCGGGACGGTATGGCTAAGATAAAGCTTTTTGGTTTTTGTAGTAGATCGAATTGCAAAAGATCAAAAGTTGGAATGATTCTAAATTAGGAGACCAAAGTGGTTTGTTTAATTTGTCATCCAGATGACAAAGTGCTTTTGACCAGTTCTTTCTTCGGTGATGCCAAGCCAATCGCTGGAATCAACAAAAGTGCGCCATAGGTAATGAGCTTGTAATGTTGCGTGATTTTGTTGAGGTCGCGGCCTATAAGACCGTCTGTGGTGAGTGTGGTGAGGCCAAATGCAAGTGACACCAGCACAGCGACAACCCTCCAACGAAGGTCCTTGGTATTCCAACCCTCGACCAAATAGTAAACCAGGTAAAATAAGGCTGGAGCCATGAGAAAAAAGGCATACTTCTGCTGGTGAGGAAAAATGAGCGGTATTAGTAAAAAGAGGTAGCTCAGTTCCCGGAGTTGCAACAGTCGGTTAGAGGCCGGTTTAAAGGGCGGCCACTTGAGGAAAAATAGTACGCCTGCAATCAGCGCCATTCGACACCCATTGAGTACTAAAATAGCGGTGTCTATGGGAAGGTTTATGATGTAACGCTGCAAAGGCAGTCGTCCTTCTGTCTCAGTGAGTAATGTTGGTATTAACGCGGTGAGGCTGTGCAGGCCAATGTCCGCTTCGACCAGATGTTCCGCCTTGGTGGGATTTATGGCTTTCCACCACTCGGAATGGAGCAAGATGTTAAAGTCCCAACCGACAAAAAGTGCCGGTATCAGTAGGGAGAGCAGTGAAAATAAAACGGTGTAAGCGGTGGCAGAAAACTGCTTGCGGTACAACAGGTAAGGCACCAACACCAATGGCAACAGTTTAATGTTGATGGCCAAAGCGAGCAACAATCCTCCTTGCCGAAATCGTTTTCTCTGGAATAAATGCAAACTTTCCAGGCCACTCCACAGTAAAAATATAGTCATTTGAATCATTCCAAAATTGTACAGCACAAACCGAATGCTGAGTACCAACGTGAAAATCAAAACCCCGTTTCGATGTTTTTGAGAAAGCGTTTCCCAAGGTAAATAAGAGGTGAGCAGAACCCAACATCGGTAGAGGAACCAAGTGGATGCCAAGAGCCAAAGCAAGTTGGCCACAAACTGCGGCAGCCAGGTTAAAGGCACCATCAGCACCGCCCAAAATGGGCTGTAAAAATACAAGGCCATACTGTTTTTGCTGACCGGATGCCAATAATCGTAAGGGGAATCTCCTTCAGCTACAAACCGACCCGCTTCCAGAAAAACTTTGAAGTCGCCATTGCCCAAAGCCTCTTTTATCAAAAAAGCGAGAACAGCCAGTCCTGATAGTACATATAGAATCAAAAAAAAGGTCGACTTTTTCATTTTAGAATAACCGGAAATCCAGTTGCCGAATCGGACAAAAACTTAGCAGCGAATTTACACTTTCTAGAAAGTACCCAGTAGCTGCAAACGTGAATTGCTGGCCATCCCATTGGGATTGCAACCAGGAAGTCCTTCTGGAATGGGTTGGTTGAGATCTTCGTAATGTTTTATCCAGGTAGCAGGGAAACTGTCTGTAGCGGGGTCTTTGAAGGTCATAGGCTCCAGGGTGAAGATGGCAGCAGATTCAAAAACGGTGTAAACAAATTCAGAACAGTAGTACCCTTCATCCTCCAACACATAGGTCCAGTTATAGGGCTGGCCTAAAAGAGGTTCTGCTTGTTGCAATAGAACGGTCCTTTCCTCAGTTGTCAATCCATTTATCCGGTATCCGATTAACTCGGCTCCATCCGGGGCGTTGTTGGTGCGAAAATTGGCCAGGGATTCTTTGACAACACCTTGCTCGGGACTGGCATGTAGCACCCATATTTCGTTGTTGTTGATCTGAACAATGCCCATGTGAGAGAAACTGGTATTGGCGTCCGTTTTGGTGACCTGATCGATCGCCTCAGAAAGGTCACTATCCACACTCCCCACAAAAAGCAGATCGCCTGATTGTAGCCCTGCTGAATTGCAACTGGCAAAGGCAAAAAGGATAATTCCCCAAAGGAAAAAAGGGAGTAGGCGGGTTTTGGTAGTATTTAGCATGCCTGTTTTTTATAGGTGATGCCGGGTTAAAAAAGGAATGACACAGAACCAACTGGCAGCGCAAAATTATCAGGATTTCAGCTCCATCCAAATCTCAGGATGTGCCAAGCTTTCAAACCCCATTTTTCGGTAGAGGTCGTGTGCGGTTTGTGTACCCAAAAACCATCGTCCAATGGATTGATGTTCTGGGTGTTCCATCATTTTTCGCATCAGCAATTGCCCATATCCCTTGCCTTGATGTTTTTCGACAATGAAGACATCCATCAGATACCCGAAAACCACAAAATCCGTTAGCAAACGGGCAAAACCAATTTGTTGTCCTTCCAGATACATCCCAAAACAAACGGAGTGTTCAATGGATTTTTGAATGGCTTCCAACGAGCGGTCCTTGGCCCAATAAGAATTGGAAAGAACAGCGTAGATCAATTCAACGTTTAAAAGACTTTTATCTGTTGAGATAACGGGTGCCGCGGACATAGATGCAAAAGTGTTTCAAAAATTTAATCCTTAACCACTTTTGTCCTATAAATATTGCCTGCTTGGGTCTGTATTTCAAAGAAATAAATGCCTGGAGCCCCAGTCAATTATACAACCGTTTGTTCCACTGATTTGAACGATGTGATCGACATCGTTTTACCCAAGACATCGCGCACTGTGACGGTTAAATTTTGATATTCTTTCCCCAAATCAACCGTTACATCTTCTTTTGTGGGGGTGGGGTAAATGGTGAAGTTGGGCCCAAAGTCATTTTCCGCAATGCCCACATTGGTGGAAACAGCGTAACAGGCAGAGGTGTCGCGACAGCCGTGTTCATCAGTGATCTCTACCGCGAAATCTCCTGCGACCAAAGTTGTAAAAGATGGAGATGTTGCTCCTAATACTGTGACTAAAGTGTTGTTATCACACCAGAGGTTAAGACCATGTGCTCTGATGTTAGCTCCCTCGAAACCTCAGTCAAATGATAAATGAACAGGGTACTCACTGGTTGGCCTCATTTAAAGCCTGCCATTCTGCCTCAGTTAATATTTGCACGAGTTCGGTGTTTTCTCTGTAACCAAAAGCATTGCTGACGTTGCTGCTGTAATAACCGATACCCTTTAAGTCGATGAGTGTTCCTTCGCACTTAAATTGCCATTTTTCGCCAGTATTCAGACCTTCACCGTGAACTCGCGAGGTAAGTTCCAACTCTATGCCTTCGCTGGTTCCGAAAGAGTTTTCGACTTCTTTTAATCCCAGCATAGAGGCATCCCATTCAATCAAAAAATTATCCTTAGAGGATTCGTATTCAAATCCGTTTTTGATTAATTTATTGATGGGCCAGTGCCATAAAATGACTTGGCTTTCCGTCACCTGTCCTTCGGATTTAAGATCTCCTTCGAAGATAATAGGTTTGAGCATGCTCACTCCAAACGAGTCGGCTATGAAATGATGATGCATCTTTCGTCCCAAGGTGTCATCGTAGCTTTCCAAAAGCATCGTTCCGTTTGCCTCTTTTTTGAATCGGAGGAACATGGCTTCCTCTACAAAGGTCAATCCCCAATTTGTCGAAGTCGAAACGGAGTACTTGTAAATAATTGGCTCAGAAGCTTTTTCAAAAGGATAATAGTAGGGGTGCATATCTATTTTGGGGCCCAGTTCTGTACCCATGCATGCCGTTAGCAATAGCAGCAGCAGCAGGATACTTACTTGAGGCCATCTGCTGTTCGCAATTTTCATCGTAGGCAATTATTCGGGGTTCGCGACTCTGTCTATCCAAAGTCGATGTTCTGTTTCGATAAGGTTCAACCAAATGCGTTCAGTTTCTTTCCTGGCCTCCGCTCCTGTTTTGAAGTCGGCTACAGAGCGGTCATACACGTTGGATTCTTTGGTGATGATACCCGCAAAATGCCGGTAAAAGAACAGATCATCCAGGTGGGTGATGTGGGCTGGTACATTAAAATCTTTGAGAGAGACTTTGGCCAAGTGCTCACGCAACTCCGGGTAATAAATCCAACACAATTCTTCGGGCACACCGTTTCGAACTATCACCGGACAAATTCCAAGGATGCGGCTCTCCATCACAAACCGCTCGTTGTCGTAAAACCATTCTTCTTTTATCTTGTACCGAATAGTTTCGGCATCGGCAAAGCTCAGTTCAGAAGCTGGTATTTCGGTGGTAAACATGTCATCTTTGGTGCTGTAAGCTTTGACAGTGCCGTCTAACAACAAAGGTTTTAAAGAAAACAGCAGGAGTTCATCCTTGAACAATACTGGATTGTCCGCAGATTCTACATCTTGCCATATACGTTTGAGCCAGACAACCATTCGTTCTTCTAACTGGAAATAGTCGATATACCCTTTGTTATTGTAAACCGGCTCGTATATAGGAGCCGCCAAAACAGGGACAGGGTCATCGGTAGAAACGGGCGGGTAGATGCGATCAAAATTGAATGGAGTGGTGTAATTGCGTTCCGCCTTTTTGACGCCTTCAGCATTCCAAACCGTCCATTTGCCCGTGCGGCAATTGTTGTCAAAAACGCCTTCCGATTTTTTTTGACCATTGGGGTAATAAGAAGTGTAGGCAGCATCCAACCGACCTTCGTTGAGGCGGTATTTGACAGTACCATCTTTGTCGGTGTATTTCTTTACTCCTTGCGCATTTAGCGAAGTTGCGAGCAAAATGATGGCGAGTGTTAACCATCCGGCAAGTCCGTTATTCCAATAGGTTTGTGTGTTCATCTTCTGTTTTTTAACGAGGTCGTTGGCCAGTGTTCTCTTACCAATAAAAACCCTAAAATACCGAAAAAAGCTTTCTTTCGGTGACATCAGGACTTCATCTCACTCCAAATAGTACAAGAATTGTTCTGTAACGTTCTATTCTGGCAATGTGAATTGGTTGGTCATGTAATAAAACGAGCCATTCATGATATCGCGCCTGCCGCAGGTGTATTGTCTATTGATACATAATCCATTGTCAGCTAGATTCGAGTTGAAATTCCTGAAGTGAAGGAATTGTGAACGATTGCAACAAAAAAGGGGATGTCTCGACTTATGAGACAACCCCTTTTTTTGTTGAAGGTCACTGATAAGGCAAACTTTAGGTTATTTGCATTCACTTTGACATTTTTAAGGGCTTTCCGGAAGAGCGGAATTGTTAAGTGAAATAAATGGCTTTCTCATTGTGAGAAAACTTGGGCTTCGTCCGTCTAACAACTTTATTAAATTTGTTCCCGTTAGTTCCACGGGAATATCCTGTTAGAATGAGAAGTGTTTACCTTGGTTTAATCGTTTGTGGTTGGCTGCTATGCCAGTCTGTCTTTGGGCAGCGCTACAATTTTACGCGCTATTCCCTGGAAGAGGGCTTGCCCCGATCGGGCGTGTATTCGCTTTTTGAAGACAAAGACGGCTTCCTATGGATCGGAACAGAAGGAGGCGGAGTCACTGTATTTGACGGATTGTCTTTTACCACCTTCACGAAAAGTGACGGTTTGCCCAACGATGTGATCCGTGTTGTTTACCAGGACAGTGAAGGAGATATGTGGCTGGGTGCCCAGGCTGATGGGGTCGGCCGATATGACGGCAATCAATTTACGTCCATTGGCTTTTCACCCGATGCGGGCAATTATTCCATCCGAACCATCGTAGAAGATCACCAAGGCAACCTATGGTTTGGAACCATTGGTGGTGGCGTATTTCACTATACGGTCGGAGCGCAAAACAGCGATACCTTGCGCCAAAAATGGACCACTGTCAATGGATTGTCTCACAACAATGTAAGGGTTTCACTCTGTGATAGCCGCGGACGTGTTTGGTTTGGTACCGATGATGGAGTCACCATCGTTGCAGGAGATTCTTTGCGTTACATCAAAAAAGCAGATGGATTGCCGAGCAAGCGCATCCTAACGATGTTTGAGGACCGCCAGCAACGCATCTGGCTGGGAACATCAAGTGGCGCAGTGATGTGTACTGATGACACCTTGCGGGTTTACGCTAAAAAAGACGGTTTGGTGAGCAACAGGGTACGCGCCATTAGCCAGGATGTAACTGGTGATTTGTGGTTCGGTACAAAAGAAGGGGTGAGCCGATTTGACGGAACCCATTTTCAAACGTTTACCGAGCGCAATGGGCTGAGCAATAACCGTATTCGATCAATCCTGTCTGATTCTTACAACAACCTTTGGTTCGGGACATATTTTGGTGGAATCTGCCGCTTCGATGGTGATCGTTTTCTCCACTTTTTTGCTGAAGATGGTTTGGTCAATAATCAGATCACCTCCGTGACTCAGGACAGCAAAGGCACCATTTGGTTGGGGTCGCTTGGTGGTGTTAATTTACTGGAAAAGGATACAACAGCGGCAGCAACTACTCCCTATATCATGCGTTCTTTGGCGGCTTTAAGAGGACAAGAAATCAACGCCATAAAAGAGGGGCAAGACGGAGAAATGTGGTTTGCAACTGGCTACGGACTGCACTTGTGGAAAGATGAAAAACATCAATGGATTAGTCAACCAGAAGGACTGAATGGAGAGTCAGTTTACAGCCTGCTCGAAGATACAAATGGTGTTTGGGCAGGAACAAACGTAGGCCTCAGCTTTGTCAGTGCAGCATCCGGAAAAATAGAAGTGACCAACCAACCGATAAATATCAATGGCTCCTCTGAAGTTGGCAGTTTGTACCGCGATAAAAATGACCGAATCTGGTTAGGTCTATTGGATGGTGGATTAGCTGTATTCGACAATGATAGCATTTATACTATCGACATTCTTGGCATTGAAGACATTGTGAATGTCATTGTTGGAGATGATAAAGGACGTGTGTTTGTAGGTACTGAGGGAGGTGGGATTTACTGCTTCAACAGCGTCATACCTGAGGAGGGTAAGTATAATTATTACAGCCTGGATAAAGTGGATGGACTTGCCTCCCATACCGCTTCACTGTTGATTTTTGACTCTGAGGGCGACTTGTGGGTGGGGTCGGAAAAAGGGCTTGACAGGTTGCATTTTGATGAAAAAGGAGAGGTGCAGCAAATTCGCCATTTTGGCCGGGGTGAAGGGTTCACAGGTATTGAGACCAACCGCAATGCAAGCTGTATTGACAACGAAGGAAAACTTTGGTTTGGAACCATCAAAGGTGTCAGCCGATATAATCTTGCCGGTGAACGGTTAAACTCCACACCGCCTTACACTTATTTAACTGATTTAAGGTTGCATGGAAATCAGGTGAACTGGGATCGTAGTCCTTTTTCGGACAGCATTGCAGGGCGCTTTCATCTTCCGCATCGATTGCATTTTCCCCACGATGAAAACAGCCTATCCTTCTATTTTTTAGGAGTAAACCTAACTGCACCTTCCAAGGTAAAATACAGCTGGATTTTGGAAGGATTGGAAGACAATTGGTCCAACCCCGAAGCGCGTCAGGATGTAGCCTATGCCAGCATTCCTCCTGGAGATTATGTGTTTCGCGTCAAGGCTTACAACGAAGACTTAGTAGCAGCTGAAGAGGGGATTGCTCTGCGTTTCAGCATTGCAACGCCCTATTGGAGAACCTGGTGGTTTTTTGCTGGCTGCACTGCTCTGGCCGTGTTGGGATTTGTGCTGTTCGTGAAAATTAGAGAACGCAATTTGGTGCGCGAACGGAAAAGGTTGCAGAAAATGGTGGATGAACGCACGGCAGAAGTGGTGCGGGAAAAGAAAAAATCCGATGAGTTGCTTCTAAATATCCTGCCCCAGGAAACGGCCGATGAACTCAAGGCCAACGGAAAGGCAACTGTTCGAAACTATGACAGCGTCTCAGTTCTTTTTACTGATTTTGTAGGGTTCACCCGAATTACAGAGAAGATATCGCATCCACAGTTGATTGCCGAACTCGATCGCCACTTCAGAAAGTTTGATGAAATCATGGAGCATTACGGGTTGGAAAAAATCAAAACTATTGGAGATGCCTACATGTGTGCGGGAGGAATTCCGGTGGTCGATGATCAGAATGCCATTAAAATTGTTTTGGCAGCATTTGAGATGCAGGATTTTGTGCGGGCACTGAATGCACAACGAATTGCCAATGATGAACACCACTGGAACCTGCGCCTGGGCATTGCCTCAGGGCCGGTGATAACGGGCGTGGTCGGAAAAAAGAAATTCGCCTACGACATTTGGGGAGATACAGTAAATACAGCCAGTCGAATGGAATCGGGAAGTGAGCCGGGCAAGGTGAATGTATCGGGTTCGACTTACCGCCTCATCAGCGACTATTTTGATTGTTCACACCGGGGTAAAATTGAAGCCAAAAACAAGGGTGAAATCAACATGTACTTTGTGGACGGAATAAAAGAAGAGTACACTGCGGAAGATGGTCGCTCACCTGGAAAAAAACTATTGCAGATAATTGGAGTAGAGCAGGAGGAAGGTTAAAAATCTGACCAGCGACAGAATTCATCCAAACTGGATTTTGCTTCATCAAAACCCAATTCCACAGCTTGTTCCCAATCAGTACAAGCTTCACTCTTATTTCTTGTGGACCAATAAATTTTGCCCCGTATGTATCGGGCATATCCGCTAGCAGGATTACCTTCAACCACCTGATCGAGTAACTTCAAACCTTCTTCTGGTTTGCGCTGTGCATCATAGGCAAGGCCCAATTGAATTTTTGCATCTGTAAATTCCGGGTCGAGCAATAAAGCCTCTTTGTAGTCAGTCATTGCCAGGTCGTACTTGCCCATCGTGTAATGGGTCAGGCCGCGGGCGTAGAGCAATTCTTCATTGGAAGGGAGGTAGGTCGCACTTTTTTTGTAATCACCAAGCGCCTCTTCGTATTGTCCCATAAAATGGTAAGACAACCCACGTTGATAATAGGCTTGTCCGTTTTGAGGAAATCGCTCGATAAAGGAGGTCATGTCGGCAATGCAGGCCGGATGCTGTTGGATGTTGTAATGGGCCTTTGCCCGGCTGTAGTAAACCGGGGCATACCGGTATTTCTGATCGTCTGTCACAAGGTTGGAGATGACTTGCGAAAAGTCTTTGATGGCGAGATCATACATTCCAGCCTCACTTTCCACCTCACCTTTGTAAATAAGCAGCGATGCCAAATTAGGCTGAAGCTCCAGGCATTTGTCCAAATCGCGCAGGCTTTCCTTGTACCGGCCCATGGCCCGAAATGTCTTTGCCCGCTCAAAGCGGATAGAACTGTTGTTGGAATCGATTTCAACGGCTTTTTCAAAAGCAGGTATGGCTGCCTCAAAATTCTCTGCCAACACCATCTCCATGGCATAATTCAACGGCAGATTAAAACCTGACTGTTGCGCCCAAATAGGGAGACACAACAACAAACCAAGGGGGACTAAAATTATCTTCTTCAACATGGTCAACGCAACTCTCAGAGAATTAAACGTTGATTCTGGCAAAAGGTTAGACCTAAATGCTAAAAAATGCCAAGGCAATCCCCAACAGGATGGTTAGGAATTTATAGAGGTTAAAACGGTGGTGTTCGCTGGTCTCGAAAAGTATCGTTGTTGAGATGTGTAACAATACACCCAAAACGATTCCCAACACCACAAATGAGTAGTTCGACACTAACACTTCCATTTGCGCATGCAGCAGGTGGTTAAGCAAAGAACCCAGCGGCATCATCAACGAGAACGCCACCAGCCAGCCAATGATGGCCCGTTTGGAAAATCCACGTCCTAAAAGCAAAGATACCAGTACGATGGCCACCGGAATTTTGTGCAGCACAATACCAAAAATGAGGTTGTTTGCGTGGCTATGTCCGTCCACGACATGGCTGTGTGCATCAATGGGCATTCCTTCTAAAAAAGAATGAATAAACAATCCGGCAAACACGGCAATTGGAATCTTTTGTTCGTTTCCATGGTGATCATGGATATGACCATGTTCAATACCTTTTGAGAAGAATTCCAGAGTGATTTGAATGAAGAACCCAATGAGGATGTAAATACCCGCAGAGTGTCCCAACGTTTCGTAGACCTCTGGCAAAAAATGGAGAAAGGAAATTCCGAACAGGTAGGCCCCACTGAATGCAAGCAACAAACGCGTCTTCTTGTATTCTCCTGCATTCAGGTAGAGCACAATCAGCCCGCTAAGAATGACGAGCGCGGTTAATGCAATATATAAGGTCAGGCTCACTGATCGCTCATTTTAGCAACCAGAATTAATCGATCCGAATTGGCGTTTAGCGGCTCCAGTTGGTAGTTGCCAAATGTATCAATTATTGTGAGGCCGCTCTTTTTGAAAAGTGTGTGTAAATCATCTGGAGAGAAGGCCGTTACGCGTTCTTCGTATTGGTGCTGAGCGCCATCGACATCAAAGGAAATGGTTTTAATAATCGTTTTATCCTCCAGCCTTTTCTTGATTTGGAAGGGGATGCCGCCAATTTTTTTTTGCTCAAAAGGAACCAATTTAGCAATCGTGCGATCGGCATGTAGAAAGTCCATCACAAACAGGCCTTGCGGGTTGAGTGCTTGTCTCACCGCTTGCAACACCCGTAAATTATCATTGAGGTCTTCAAAATATCCGAAACTGGTAAATAGGTTAAGAACCACATCATAACAAGCCGTTGGATCGGGTTCTCGAATATCCTGCACCTTGAAATGAACCTTGTTGTCGGAGCTTTGCTTTGCATGGGCAATGCTGGATGCTGCTAAATCAACCCCAGTCACATCAAACCCTTTTTGGCTCAGATAAATCGCATGACGCCCTCGGCCGCAGGCCATGTCCAAAATGGCGGCCTGCGGTGAAGGGTTCAGATATTGAATAAGTGCGTCTAAGAAATTTTGAGCCTCACTATCATTCCTGTCTTTATACAATAAATGATAGTACGGTGAATCAAACCAACTGACAAACCATGTTTGATGCTCGTTGGAATTATTCATAGGTTCAATAAATGCCAATGCTTTCGAACAAGACTAGTTCGAAAGCATTGATTTTTCTTGGTCTGGCTTCTCCATTTTGGAAGAAGCCTTGGCGTTTGATTTACCTTGAATCAAAGTCATTTCATCTACCAAATGACTCGCTCCGGCATATTTGTCGATGATGAAAAGGACATAGCGAATGTCTACAACGATGGTGCGCTGTAACTCGGGCTCAAAAGCAATATCACCACTCATAGCTTCCCAATTGCCGTCAAATGCAATGCCAATCAATTCTCCGTTACCATTGATAACAGGACTTCCAGAGTTGCCTCCAGTGATGTCATTGGTGGTGAGGAAACAGACGTTCAACTTTCCATCTTGACCATAACGACCGTAATCTTTGTTCTTGTAAAGTGTTTTCAATTTCTCAGGAACAATGAACTCATCATTGGTTGGATCTTCTTTCTCCATCACACCATCGAGTGTTGTGAAGTAGTTGTAGTAGACCGCATCCCTGGGGAAATAATCTAATACGGAACCGTAAGTAACACGCATCGTGGAGTTAGCATTCGGGTAGTATTTTTTGTTGGGATTCATTTCTCGAAGTCCAGCAACGTACAATCGGTTACCTTTTCCGAGTTGACCATATATCTCTCTCAACTTTGGAGCAACATCAGCACGGTATTGATTGATGAAAGACATGGCTGCGATGTAAGCAGGGTCTTTTTTAAGCACTTTCAAATTGGGCTTAATCAAGAAAGCATCCAACTTAGCTTCGTCTGCAAAAATCGATTTGCTGAACATGTCAGCAGCATATTTGTCAAAATTATTTTTGTACTTCTTCTCAATGCTGGCAAAAACATCTGGCTGCAAGCTGGCAGGAACGTCTTCCTTATAAAGCTTCATCAAAGCTGCCGTGGTCTTTTGATCGGTAGGTGCGTTGTAATCTTTAAAGTGTCTCTCCGCTCTTATTTTATAAGCGTTGATAACAGCGTTCAGTTGTTTGGGCTCAGGAGCTTTTCCTCCTGCTTCCAATACGCGGGCTAATCTGGAAGCACGCCAGGCAAAAAGAATAATTTCTGAACCAAATGCCGCTTCATTGAGGTAAGTCCGAGCGATGGCATAGTTATCCAATTCTTTGTAAGAATCTTCAATCAAGGAAATTGCTTCTCCGTACTTTGCTTTGCGCTTTGGATCTTTATTGGCCCAAGCGAGGTAAGCATTTTCTTCAGCCTTTTTCTTGTCATAAATCTTAAGACGTTTTAATCCGGCAGTTTGCCCTTGGAAGTACTTCCAATAGTTAGCAACACCAGCATACTTTGAAGCATACTTGATGCGGATGGCATCGCTGGAGTTCATGTCTTCTTTCCACAAACCGAGCTTTACACCTCTCAACTTAACCGTTGCAGGCTGGGTTTTGGTAATGGCCAGGTTCACACCAGCGGAAGGAAGGTATCGGTCCGTGCTGCCAGGGTACCCCATAATCATGGCGTAATCATTTTTCTTAACACCATTCAAAGAAACCGGGAGGTGGTACTTTGGTTGGTAAGGTTTGTTTGACTCACTGTAATCAGCAGGCTTGCCATCATCACCAGTATAAACACGCAACATGGCAAAGTCACCAGTGTGACGTGGCCACATCCAGTTGTCGGTGTCACCACCATATTTTCCAACAGAAGAAGGAGGAGCGCCTACCAATCGAACGTCCTTGTACGTTTCGTACACAAACAAATAGTATTCGTTGCCCTCAAAAAAGGAGCGCACGTGAGAGTTATAATGTGTGTCTTTGGTCGCATCCTCGTCAATAGTAGCTATTGCCTCTGCAATTTTTTTAGCACGTTCTTCCTCGCTCATGTCATCTGTTACCTCAGCAAGTACGCGCTTGGTAACATCTTCCATTCGCACCAAAAAACCTGCGGTCATGCCACTAGCTGGCAATTCGTCTGTTTTTTTCATAGCCCAAAAGCCATCGGTGAGGTAATCGTGCTCAACAGTACTGTTTGCCTGAATAACACCAAATGCGCAGTGGTGGTTGGTCAGTACCAGTCCCTCTTTCGAGACCATTTCTGCTGTACAAGAACCTCCGCTGAGTACAACGATGGCATCTTTAAGGCAAGCTTGGTTAATGCTGTAAATTTCTTCGGCTGTAAGCTGGAGCCCCATTTTTTGCATGTCGACAAAGTTGAGTCGTTTAATGTGCATGGGAAGCCACATTCCTTCATCTGCCTTGCCATTGAATTGCAGGCATAGGATGAAGGCCAGAGCTAGTAGAATTGCTGATTTAAGCTTAGTCATATCTGAATATTGAATAGTTATAAATGGTCAGGGGACAATACTGGCGCAGCAAATTTATAAATATCCTTTGATCTAGTATCATTTTAAAGGTATTTGAATCGGCTGCAACGTGTAATCCCTTTTTGGTTCATGCCGTTAGCATGAGACACCGTTTAGAGCGGACAAAATGCATGTTGTTGCGTTTATTTGTTCAAAGCCGTACTACAGTGTGGATGAATTATCCAAGGTATACTCGAATAATTTCAGCAAATTTTTATATTTGTCCGTGATGGCTGTTTCTTATGATAATTGCATCAAAAATTTTGAATAGAAACTTGTAGGCCCAATGTTGGACGTTATTGACTTTTATGATAAAATGGAGCGCAATAATATATTGCTCTCATTTAAAGGGGAAATAACCTCCGAATTGGTAAGTTCTGTTTTGGCCATTATCGAAGCCAAATTAGAGGAGACAGACGAAAAGCCAGCTACCAAGCGCAAAGTTTACAATGTGTTGGTAGAAGCGTTACAGAACCTGTATCATCATATGGACTCTATTCCTTCTACAAGCAGTTCGAATGCAGACTCAACCAGTGGAAAGGCGCGCACAGCGGTATTTCTAATTGGAAGAGCAGAAGACGGATACGTTATCACTACTGCCAATTACATTGTTTCTGAAAACATTTCTAAGCTGAAAGGTCGATTGGATAAAATTAACTCGTTGGATCGTGAAGGTTTACGAGCGTATTATCAAGAGACATTGGATGATGGGCAGTTTTCTATTCACGGTGGTGGAGGTCTAGGTATGATTGATATCGCCAGAAAATCTGGTCATAAATTGGATTACCAATTTAAAGAAGTGAGCGAAGAATACTCATTCTTCACTTTGAACATTAAGATAGCTACGAAAAAACAATAACTAAACTATAAATAATGGAACCCATTAACATTGAAGGTACACCAAAGACACCTACGGTAAATTTTGACGGAAGTAGCGGGATTCTAGAGATAAAGGGCCGTTCCATTCCTGAGAATGCAGTTGAATTTTATAAGCCCTTAGTTGATTGGTTGGGCAACTATGCTGCTGTTGCACCTGATTCTACAGACGTTAATGTTCAATTGGAATATTTCAACACGAGTTCTTCCAAATGTATTTTGGACGTGTTTAAGAAGTTAGAGGGCATCACTGGTGCTGGTAAGGCTGTCATTATCAAATGGCACTACGAAGAAGATGATGAGGATATGTTGGAAGCTGGTGAAGATTACCAGGCTATCATCAACATCCCTTTTAAAATGATTGAAATGGAGGAGATGTAAATCGAAATCCTTACTGGTACAAAAAAGCCCTGATTCATTTGAACCAGGGCTTTTTTTATGTCTGTAATTCTGTCAATCTGGTTTTTAGCAACCGGAAGGCAGCCGATTGTAAGGTTTAATCTTTCTTTTTGAACTTGCTGGAGATGATTTCAAAAGAGTTCAGCAAGCCAAGTAAGGCATCGTAATAAAGCATTACCGCCATCAGCACACACATGCTCCAAAGCACAATGATGTTGAACCAGAATGTGCTAATCTTTGTGCCAAAGAAGTTTTTGACAGGAGCATAAAAGTGTGACCTCCAGGAGTCTGGAGTCAGGAATACAGGATCCGCCCGTTGAATTAACCGACCATCGTATTCGCTGATTTGGTTGAATTCATTTTTGTTGGTAGCCAGATCGCTCAAGCTTTCATTCTCGTAGTCGTTGCGCAGTGTGTTGAACTCCAATTTACTTTCTTCCGTAGCCTGAAATTCACGGATGATTTCGTCTTTTTTGTCGCTGTTGAAGTTGTATTGCTTGATGTAATGAGAATTCAACTCTGCCAGGTAATCCTTCAGCTCCGAAAACTTATCTGCGTCCAGTTTTTCTAACGTCAAGTCATCTACAAAGTCATACGTGATGAATGGAGTTTTCAACTGTTGCGCCTTTATCTCATTTTTGAGTAACTCCAAATCGGCAGCCAGTTTCTCTCTGTCCTCTGGCTTGTCGCTTTGTATGTGTGTTTCAACACTTCCCATTTTCCCTTTGAGTGCGGGAATCCAAAAGTTTTTGTTGAAGTTGGCAACACTCATCTCCTTGTCGTAAGGGTAGAAGAGTCGCTCGTATTTATTGGTAACATACTGATTCACCGCCAGTGCCTCAAACGACCAACGAGATGCCATTACCTCTCCGACAAATGGTACATTCTTTTGAGAAGTCACCGTAGGGTTCAACTTCTCAAATTTTACAATCGCTCCACTGAATAAGATTTGCGGTATAATAAGGAATGGAATGATGATATAAATGGTGACAGCCGAGTTGAAACTGGCCGATATGTTCAACCCTAGCATGTTGGCAAAACAAGCTGTAGTAAAAAGGATAAGCCAATAGTCAAACAACAAGTCAGTCATTCCCAAAATCATGTTGCCCACAAAAATGAAGCTGAATGTTTGTATCGCTGACAGCACAAACATGATGGTGATTTTGGAAGAGACATAACTCAACTTACTCAAGTTGAGGAAAGATTCCCGTTTCCGTATTTTTCGGTCTTTGAAAATTTCTTCTGCACTAACCGTTAAACCAATAAACAGGGCCACAATCACCGACATAAACATGTAGGCAATCAGGTTGTCGTTTTCGTAAAAAACGTATTCGCCCGTGCTCGATTTAGATGTTTGGTAAAAACGCAGGAAGTAAGCAAGAATGAACGCCAGCACTGGAGCTTCCAACAGGTTGATTAACAAGTACTGCTTGTTGGTTACCTTGGAAAGCACGTCACGGGTGATGAACACCTTAAACTGCTTCGCCATGTTAGGCGTCTTAAATGTGATTTTTGGAATTGGTGGTTTTTCTTTGATAAGCTCCTGGCTGCTCGACTTCTTGCCAAGAAAAACATCGTACCACTCCTTCGGTGAAACTTTTCGGTTTTCGGTCAGATTACCGTATTCATCCACCACCTTTGCTTCGATGATATTGAATATCTGTTCCGGATTCACATTACCACATTCGATGCATTCGCTCACATCGTTGTTGATCTGTCTGGCTTCTGTTTTGTAATAAATAACAGCATCAAGCGGGTTGCCATAGTAAATAGGGAAACCACCTGTATCCATGATCAACAGCTTGTCAAACATCTTGAAGATCTCTGACGATGGCTGGTGAATTACCACAAAAACAAGCTTGCCTTTGAGTGCCAATTCCTTCAGGAGGTCCATGATGTTTTCCGAGTCACGAGATGACAAACCCGAAGTAGGTTCATCAACAAACAACACTGAAGGCTCACGGATCAATTCCAAGGCAATGTTCAATCGCTTGCGCTGGCCACCACTGATTTTTTTGTCGAGAGGGCTACCAACTTCCAGATCTTTTGTTTCAAGAAGGCCAAGAGAATTTAGTAATTCAAGAACTACCTTGGAAATCTGTTCATCGCTGTGCCCATCAAAACAAAGCTTGGCATTGTAAAACAGGTTTTGGAAAACAGTCAATTCTTCAATGAGCAGGTCATCCTGTGAGATATAACCGATAAGGCCATTGGTCTTTTCTGCATCGCCATGGTGAATGTCGATGCCATTGATGGTAACAGACCCTGTGGTAGGAGTGTAGTTGCCATTTAGCAAATTGAGCAGCGTGGATTTACCAGAGCCGCTGGCTCCCATGATGCCGATTAGCTTGCCCGATTTTTCAGAGAAGGTCAAGGGGTTTAACCCCAACTTGCCGCCTTTAAATTTGTAGGTGATGTCATCAACGTTAAACACAATCTGAGATTCTGTTTTATCGCTTAAGAACTTGCTGATGATATCGCTGTAGTAAATCGGATTTACTTTCGAGCTTCTAATGGAAGAACCCTGCGTGAGGATGTAAGTACGCCTGCTGTCGAGTATCTGACCGTTCAAAAACAGGTCGCTCGCCCCGAGATAACGAAGGGCAATCATATTGACACTGTCAATACTTTGCAAGGCTAACATGCCTTTCATCCCTTCGGACTGGATGTGTTTGTTTTTTAGATTTCCTGCCAGCTTTTCCGCATCATTGATGATGATGATTTTGTCCGAATTGGGAACGGTTGATTCGTTGGCAGTGATAAAATTGGAAATGCTTTCGCGTTCTTCCAGTGAGATGTTAAATACATCACCAACTGTTTCGGCAAACTCTAATTCCTGATCGGTTGCTTCTTTGTCCAGGTGGATGTATTCGAGTACACGAATGAGAACGAATACTTTTTGCTTTTGAGCGAGCTCGCTGTTGATCTGCGTACAAATACGCAGCACCTTTACAGAATTTAAAGAGGTTTTCTTACGCGCACCTTCTTTGCGTTTGGAAATTTTGTGGTGTGCTTCCAGAAACTCATCGTAGTGGCTGAGGTATTGCTCTACCTGCTCCTGGTTGAGGCGTTGTCTGAGAAATTGCTCAACGACACTCCTACTCTTGTTGGTAACATCGTCAACGTTTGCGATGATCGCAAACAATTGCATTAATGCCTTTAGCAGTTTTTCACTCATGTCAGTTTAGCGCGCTGCAATCAAATAATCTGTTGTTTTACTGATTTTTTTGGTAACCAGCTCGTTGTTACTTTTTGAAGCCAATTAACAATACCGCACATCCTGAAGCACCTGCTTTAGGATCTAACTGTGCCTCAATGATACAGTCTACTGTCGACTTTAGCTCAAAATCCCAGTAGGGGGCATTTTGAAAATCAATGTTGTTGAACATGAGGTTGCGATCTTTGTCGTACAGACGAAAGATAAGATTGCCATCGTACAAGCCGCTGCAGGCAGCTACTCTGTAGGTAGTTCCTCCAAAGAGTGTGGCGTGGAATTCTGCAATCTGATCGTCCAACAACAAAGCCCGGTAGTTCTGTCCGTCAGAGAGGTACTCTGAACTGATGTGATCCGAACAAACGTCAGCAGTAATGTCGCACTGCGCGTTAACATCCAGGTCGCTGAACACCAGTGAAAAGAAGATAATTGCCCCCGCTATAATTCTGATTCGCTCCATAATTATCCAATGATTCTGTTGCGGATAGACTCTATTTTATCCGTGATCGCCTTTAATTGCTCGTCCGAGATTTTAACCTCACTCTCACTGTTAATAACAGTTGTTTTGGTTTCGGCATTGGTCGTTGCCTCTTTGAAAGTGTAGGCAAACTCAACATTTGCATACATCTTTTTGAGTTCATTCAATTCAACCACAATTTCTCCAATCTCAGCCTTTTGTCCGTATGGTTGCAACAGTTTAATCAAGTTGCCAAGAGAAGTTTTTTGCTCTCCAATCCGTCTTTTGATGTCATCACTCTGAGCCGTTTTCAGAACCTGAGTGGAGTAGTAGAGAGATTCAATCCAGCCACCAAACAAAATGAGCGAGCTGATGTCTTCTGCTTCATTGTCTTTCAAGTAAGCGTCACTGGCACGGTTGAGCTCACCAATCATCTGCATCAACGAATCTCTGTTGTCAACGTGATCTTCATAACGGCTAAACACATCCAGGTAATCCGCACCGGTGATGCCCAGGTTGCCGCCTAATTTTTTGCAGGCATTCAGGTAAGAAAAAGAGTTTTGGCTTTGTCCAAAAATAAGCATGAATCCCAGGTCTGCACTGTACACGCCAAGATTGATGGCTTGTTGATGACGGGTGGCATATTTGGCGACATCGTCAGAATTGTTGAGCAGTTGGTCTTGAAAGGGGCCTCCGTGATCTTTGACTAGAAAAGCTGTTTCCAGAGGAGAAGGGATGTTGAACAATTTACCGCCAACATTAATGATGGCCGTTTGGTTCGGGTCTGTTTGAGTGGCTGGTTGGTCTGGATTTGCGGCTCCGGAGGGAGGGGTATCTCCTGTACAACTCGTAATCAACAAAATACCGGCCAGTCCTACACTTACAGCAATGCCTATCCTATCTATTCTAAAGCCCATTTTACCGAAATTTCTAATGCTATGAAATGAAATTGCAAGTAATAAAAAAATAATCAAATGGCAAAGGACCTGAGCCCCTTTTGGCTGTAAGGTTTTTAGCCATCCCAAATGTCTGTTTTTCGCATAAAAAACAAGAGTGTTCCCAAGCCGATGACTCCCACAATTGCCCACATGATTGCCGACTCCCAATTTTGAAAAATAAGGTCACCGATAAAGAACAAAACGGCATAAATCATAACGATTGCTCCTATCCAGCAAAGCGCCAGTTGCGGCAACTGTGATTTTCCTTTTGGAATCCCCATGCGCTCCCTTACTGCTCCCCAAACTCCATCGGGCCGAACGCGTTCATAAAAGTTGGCGAGCGTTGTTTCCGATTCGGGCGGTGTGATGAAGGTGACGACCAGCCAAACAACCGTGCTAAATCCTACCGTCAACAAAAAACTTTCGGGGAATTCCAGTTCAAAAATCACGTTGAAAAAAGTGTAGCCTGCGAAGGGGGCTAAAGTAGCCGCGATTTCACTCCAGGCATTGATGCGCCACCAATACCATCGCAGAATAAGTACCATGCCCAATCCCGCGCCACATTGGATGAGGAACTTGGCCGCAGCATCAATGGAGCTGATTTGAGTGGTGGCAAAAAAGGCAAAAACCATGATGAGTACCGTAAAAAGACGCGCTTTTTGTACATAGTCTTTTTGGGCACTTTGTTCATCGGGAAATTTGCTTTCTGGCTTAAAGAACCTTTTGTAAAAGTCATTGGTCAGGTAGCTTGATCCCCAATTCAATTGTGTGGAAATGGTGCTCATGTATGCAGCAAGAAAAGCAACAAACAGCATGCCTTTGAGTCCTGCGGGCAAGTAGTCGCGCATCGCCAAAACAAAGCCGGTTCCCGCCTCTTCCGGTGGCAAATCGGGGTAGAGTACCAAAGCGCAAAGACCAACAATGATCCACGGCCAGGGACGCAGGCAATAGTGCGCGATGGAGAAGAATAGTGTGGCAAAAATAGCGTGTTTTTCATTTTTGGCGCTCATCATTCGTTGCGCAATGTAGCCACCGCCACCGGGCTCGGCACCTGGATACCAGCTGGCCCACCATTGCACAGTGAAGAAGGTTAAGAAGGCTCCAATGCCCACGCTGTAAGTCTTGATTGAATCACCCAGGGATGCTTCGCCAACATGGGGGAAAAAGTCGAATCGCCAGGCCGGTAGCTGGGCTTTTAGACCACTGATACCTCCCACCTTTTCGGTGTTTAATACAACGATGGCCAGGATGATGCAGCCGGTCATGGCGATGGTAAATTGAATCATGTCGGTAACCGCGACTCCCAGCAATCCGGAAAGTGAGCTGTAAATCATAACCAGCACCATCGCACCGCCCACGATCCAAAGTAGTTTGTCCTCATACCACATTTGATCAGGCCCGATGGATTCTATTTCGAAGAAAACCTGCAAGATTTTCATGAGTGCAAAATTGACCCACCCGATGACCACAATGTTGAGGAAGATACCCATGTAAATGGACTTAAAACCACGCAGAAATGCAGCAGCAGGCCCGCCATAACGCAACTCAATCAATTCTAATTCGGTCACGATATTCGCCCTGCGCCACAGTTTGGCAAAAAAGAAAGTGGTTAAAACGCCCCCGATCAGCATGTTCCACCAAAGCCAGTTTCCTGAAATACCGTGCTGTGCGATTACTTCGGTCACCCAAAGTGGTGTATCCGCAGCAAACGTGGTGGCAACCATCGAAATTCCCGCAACATACCACGGGAGATTCCGGCCGCCCAAAAAGTAATCGGTCAAACTGCCGCTGGCTTTATTTTTAAGCAACAAGCCGATTAGCAGCGAGAGCAGCAAAAAGGCAATAACGATGATCCAATCGATTAATTCAAGGTGCATGGAAGGGCGAGTTATCGGGCAAAGATGCCGAATTAATACACGGAATCCTATGGCATTTTATCAATAAAAAGGTGTTGATAAATGCATTTTGGACTGGCTTTTTTCTGCATTGATGATCGTTCTGGAAAGCAGTTTTTTATCGTTGGCGGTTTTGTAATTTCGCGGTGTGTCCATCGAAACCAAATTTGTAGATGTCATTTTACCCCTGCCGATACCGAACCTGTATACGTATCGGGTCATTCGCGAGCTGAATGATGCTGTGGCAGTGGGCAAAAGGGTGTTGGTGCAATTTGGCAAAAGCAAACTTTACAGTGCCGTAATTTCCAAGGTACACGACACGGCACCTCAACATTACCAGGCGAAGTACATTGAATCTGTGCTTGATGAGCAGCCCATCGTAACTGTCACTCAATTGAAGTTGTGGGAATGGATGAGCCGCTATTACATGTGTACCATTGGTGAGGTGATGAATGCCGCTTTGCCAGGAGGATTGAAAATTAGCAGCGAAACGCGGTTGATTTTGAACCCCGCTTTTGACGGAGATTTTTCGCAATTGACCGACAACGAATTTTCGGTTGCTGAAGCATTGGAAACTACACAGTCGCTTTCCGTGAATGACGTGACTGCCTTGCTGAACCGCAAGTCTGTCTATGACCTGGTGCGCGCGCTGTTGGAAAAAAATGTGGCGCTGGTAGAAGAAGAGGTGAACGATCGTTACAAGCCAAAGCTGGTGCCGTATGTTCGGTTGACCGAGCCCGCTTCGGAGGAAACTGCGTTGCGCGGGCATTTTGACGCGTTGGAAAAGGCGCCCAAACAGTTGGAGATGCTGATGGCCTATGTGCAGTTGAGCCGAATGTATTCTGACAATCCACAAAACGTGCGCAAGTCGGTATTGCAACACATGGCCAATGCAACGGCTTCGGTGACGGCACAGTTGGTGAAAAAAGAAATTTTTGAGATTTACGACAAGCAGGAAGGCCGCCTGGGAAGTTATGATGGAGATGGAAAATTAAAACTTTCCCTGTCGGAAGAGCAGACGGTTGCCTACGACAGTATCACACATCAATTGACTGAAAAGCAAGTAGTGTTGCTGCATGGAGTGACTTCTTCTGGTAAGACGGAGGTGTACATTCAGTTGATGCGCGACACCATTGCGCGGGGTAAAAAGGTGCTGTACCTGCTGCCTGAAATTGCCCTTACCACACAGATTATTACCCGCTTGCAGCGTTATTTTGGCGATAGGGTAGGTGTGTACCATTCTCGGTTTTCGCAAAACGAACGGGTAGAGGTGTGGAACAATACTATTTCGGGGAGCTTAAAATCTTATGATGTGCTGTTGGGAGCCCGTTCCGCTCTTTTTTTGCCGATTCAAGATGTGGGACTCATCATTGTGGACGAAGAACACGAGTCGAGTTTTAAGCAATACGAGCCTGCGCCACGCTACAATGCCCGCGATACTTCTATTGTTTTAGCCAGCTTGCATGGTGCTGGGGTGCTGCTGGGATCAGCTACCCCTTCTGTAGAAACCTTTTTTAATGCCAAAAAAGGGAAGTATGGTTTTGCCGAATTGACCAAACGGTATGGAGGCATTCAATTGCCAGAAATTTTTGTGGCTGATGTGAAAGAAGCGTCCAGGCGCAAGGAGATGCATTCGCATTTTTCGCCTATGCTGATCCAGGCCATGGAGAAAGCGTTGGAGCAGAAGGAGCAGGTGATACTATTTCAAAACAGGCGGGGATTTTCCCCTTACATTATGTGTGAGACCTGCGGATGGACACCAGAGTGTAAACGGTGTGATGTGGGCATGATTTACCACAAATATTTCAACAGCTTACGCTGCCATTACTGCGGCTACGAGCTGGCCATGCCCAAAACCTGTTATGCATGTGGGAGCAATCGGTTGCAGCAAAAAGGATTTGGCACAGAGAAGATAGAAGAAGAATTGAGTGTGTATTTTCCCAAGGCGCGCATTGGTCGAATGGATTTGGATACCACCCGCACGAAAAATGCCTATCAACGGATATTGGGTGATTTTGAAGATCGCGCCATCGACATTCTAGTCGGAACTCAGATGATTACCAAGGGATTGGATTTTGATAACGTGAGTACAGTAGGGGTCCTCAGTGCGGATGGCATGTTGAACTTTCCTGATTTCCGGGCATTTGAACGCAGCTTTCAGCTAATGGCTCAGGTAGCAGGCAGATCCGGGCGAAAAAACAAACGGGGGAAGGTGATCATTCAAACGTACAACCCCAATCACCAGATCATCACTCAAGTGATTGCCAATGACTACATGGGTATGTACAAAGACCAGTTATTGGAAAGAAAAAATTTCTATTACCCACCCTTTCATCGGCTGATTCGACTGACATTGAAACACCGGGATATGCACCATTGCAGTGGTGCCGCTGCTGAGTTGGCTGCTGCCATTCACACCGTTTTTGGCAACCGCATGTTGGGGCCAGAATTTCCATTGATTCCCAGGTTGCGCAACCTTTACCACAAAAACATCCTGCTCAAGGTAGAAAAGGAATCATCCATCGTTCAGTCAAAAATTCTGTTGGCAGAAATCATTGAGAACTTTAAACAGAAAAAGGAGTTTCGAAGTGTGCGGCTGGTGATTGATGTTGATCCCTATTAATGATAGATGGTTGCTACCATGCTGCGGCTGCCGCCCCGGTCGCGAAACTCGCATAAGTAAATTCCTTGCCAGATACCCAGGTTCAGTCTTCCGTTGGAGATGGGTATAGACACTGATGTGCCAACCAGCGAACTTTTTATGTGTGCGGGCATGTCGTCAGCACCTTCGTAAGTATGCAGGTAAAACGGTTCGTTTTCTTTGACAATGTGGTTGAAACTACTTTCAAAATCTTCGCGAACAGTAGGGTCGGCATTCTCATTAATGGTGAGTCCGGCAGAAGTGTGTTGCAGGAATAAATGCAGGATACCTTGTTGCGGTAGTGCGCCCATTTTGTTCAGCACCTCAGTCGTAATAAGGTGAAAACCACGGTGACGCGGTTGCAATGAAAATTCGAATTGTTCGGTCATCTGTGAAAAATACGGATTTGTACGAATTCTGATAATGTATCACCTTTGAGAGGTGAGTGAATCAGTCGATCGGAGCATAGAAAAGGAGTTCAATTTTCGCATCAGCCGAAGTGGTGGAAAGGGCGGCCAGCATGTGAACAAGGTCGAGACCAAAGTGCAGCTACAATTTCACGTAGAAAGCTCCCAGTTTCTTACCGAAGAGCAAAAACAAAAAATACTTGAGAAGCTTCATAACCGCATAGACAAGGATGGAAATTTACTCATAGTCTCTGAGAAATTTCGCACCCAGCTTGCCAACAAAAAAGCAGTTGTTGAGCGGTTTTATCAATTACTTTCAGAAGCCTTTCACGTTGAAAAGAAACGCATTAAGGTGCGCCCATCCAGAGCAATGAAGCGCCAGCGGTTGAAAGAGAAGAAACAGTTGAGCGAGAAGAAGTCACGCAGGCGGCCGCCTCCGAAGGATTTGGATTAAGGGCAGGTAGTCCACATTATGGATGCACCCGCTGTATTGAAAAAGTATTTCCGCGCAGGCGGGAATGCACTGAACACTGCAAAAAAAAACATGGGTACTGGTCTACGAGACGGGAATCATGCTAACCGCAATAAATTCTTAAAGGCCGTCTGTAATGGCCTTCCAAAGGTTGTCGTTGGGAATTGGAGCAGTAATCGTGATGCGCTCTTTTTGAATGGGATGCACAAAAGAAATGGCCCGCGCATGAAGGTGGATGGAAGCATCCTTGTTGCTTCGGTTGGCCCCGTATTTTAAATCTCCTTTGATGGGGCTGCCCATTTTGGCCAGCTGTGTTCTGATTTGATGGTGGCGACCTGTCAGTGGGTTGATCTCCAACAAGTAGTAGCGATCGGTCGAATTCAATAACCGGAATTTTAGTTCAGCTTTTTTAGAGTCTTTGCCTTCCCGGTCAGAAGCATAGGACTTGTTTTGCTTTTGATTGCGAATCAGGTAATGCACCAAATGGCCTTCACTTTCAGCAGGACGTTCTCCTACAACGGCCCAGTAAGTTTTTTGTACCTCCCTTTGCTGGAACAGCGCATTGAGTCGCGTCAAAGCTTTGCTGGTGCGGGCAAATACAACAGCACCACTAACAGGGCGATCGATGCGGTGTACCACCCCAAGGAATACTTTTCCGGGCTTTTTGTATTTCTCGGCCAGGTACCTTTTCATGATTTCCACCAATGGTTCATCTCCTGTTTTGTCGCCTTGCACAATGTCAGACGGGCGTTTGTTGACCACCAAAATGTGGTTGTCTTCGAAAAGAACCTTCGGGTAACTGTTTTTGGCCATGAAAAGAAATTATCTCGGAAGCGGAATTAATATTGCTCTTTGTCGTTGGGGAAGTCGAGCGTTTTAATGTCACGAATGTAGTTTTGCACCGATCCGTAAATCTCAGAATAGAGGTCGTTGTAACGCCTCAGGAACCGGGGAGAAAACTCCTGGGTAATGCCCAGCATATCGTGTAATACAAGCACCTGGCCATCTACACCACCCCCAGCACCAATGCCAATCACAGGAATGGAAATGGACGCTGCAACGCGCTTTGCCAGGTTGGCAGGAATCTTTTCCAGAACAAGGGCGAAACAGCCTGCTTCTTCCAGGATTTTAGCATCCTCCAACAAGCGGTTGGCTTCTTCTTCTTCTTTGGCTCGAACCACATAGGTGCCAAATTTGTAGATGGATTGAGGCGTCAACCCCAAGTGTCCCATCACTGGAATGCCTGCGGATAAAATGCGATCAACCGATTCTTTTATTTCTCGGCCACCTTCCATTTTTACGGAGTGTGCTCCGGCCTCTTTCATGATACGAATCGCAGAATGCAGCGCTTCCTTCGAATTTCCCTGGTAGGTGCCAAAAGGCAGGTCAACCACAACCAATGAGTTTTCAATGCCACGAATAACAGACGAGGCATGGTAAATCATTTGGTCCAGTGTGATGGGCAGCGTTGTTTCATGACCTGCCATCACGTTGGAGGCAGAATCACCCACAAGAATCACGTCAATTCCTGCGGCATCAATGATGCGTGCCATAGAATAGTCATAGGCAGTTAGCATCGCAATCTTCTCACCCTTTTGCTTCATCTCTTGCAGCACATGGGTGGTGATTTTTTTTACCTGACTGCTTACCGGTTTTGTCCCTTTGTCCATTGGTCTGAACTATTTAGCCGTTTGATTATTCGAATCTGCCGTTTACGTAATTCTTGCTTTTTAACTCAACAGAAGCACCTATCTTTAAAGCCTTGAAGTGACAGGGATACAAGTGTTCCAATGAAAAGCAAACATACAAAATAACTTCTAGGGCAAAGATTGCTACGGAATAGTTACTTTTGCGATAATGAGACCAAATAAGACTTCCACGTTTTCCTTTAGAGCAGTATTTTCTGCGCTGCTACTGATGGGTAGTTTCTTTCTTTTTTCCGGCTGCGAGACCGATGTTGATGTGAATGCTCCTGATAAGGACATTACCGTTGTATTTGGTCTGATAGATCGGCTCAACGATCAAGACCACTACATCAAAATCAACCGGGCTTTTTTGGAAGAGGGCAGTGCCATTGAGTTTGCTGGTCAACAAGGCATCACGGAATATGGAAGCATTGATGTTTCCATTGAAGAACTTCAAGACAATGGCAGTCCGTTTTCCCCACCTATTGTTTATACACTGTCTCCAGTAATCAATTCGGAGAAAGAAGATGGCATCTTTTACTCACCCGATCATGTGTTGTATCATTTCAATGAAATCTTGGGGCCTGCAACAAATAACCGACTGTTTCGACTCACAGTAAAGGTGCAGGATGAGAACGATGAAGAAAAAATCGTGACTGCTCAAACCCGTTTGGTGAATGATGTGTTGTTTGCAGGTCGTTTGATTAATCCTACGCAAAAGGTGACTTTGGCCAACCTGAATGAATATGCCGATGAAGTGCTGTTTGAATGGCGTTCTGCTGTGAATGGCGTAAGGCATCAAATGACCATCCAATTTCATTATGCCGATGTGCTGATGAATGGTGACACGAATTATCACACGATTGATTGGGTGTTGCCTACCGTGAAGTCTCCTAACCTGGATCAATCCACAGAGATGAAGATTGAGGTAGATGGAGAAGACTTCTACCGTATTCTTGCCAGCGAGATTCCAACATTTGACGAAACTCCCAACCTTTTGAGACGCATCCCATGCCCATGGCTCGATTTCGTAGTGGATGCTGCCGGTGAAGATGTGAGCATTTACATTGATGTGAACCAACCTTCTACCGGAATCGTTCAAGAGCGACCTGCTTACAGCAATGTCAACAATGGCATTGGCATCTTTTCTTCGCGATCAAGTTCCAAAGCTACCCGCAAGTTGAGCAAGGAATCGTTGGATGAATTGATTGAGGCGGCCCGGCCGTTCAGCGAAAACTACACCGGACAGCTAGGGTTTTGCGACTCCGAGCAGATCAATACAGGTTGCGTTCTGCCAAACTGTAACTTCTAAAATCACTTGATTTCTGTCGTTTTGTCACTTGTTTTGTCAGGCATTTAGCCTTGCAGTCTGGTTTTCCTGTCATTATGTGTCATAATTGCGTTTGATATCTGGTGGCACGGAGATTGACTATTGGGAGCAGAACAGAATCAAAACACAAAAACAAAAAACATAATTTGATATGGGCAAAATAATTGGAATCGATTTGGGGACTACCAATTCATGTGTGGCCGTGATGGAAGGAAATGAGCCAGTGGTTATCCCAAACAGCGAAGGAAAGCGTACAACGCCTTCTATTGTCGCATTTGTTGACGGAGGAGAGCGCAAGGTAGGAGACCCTGCCAAAAGACAAGCGATTACTAATCCAGAAAAAACAGTTTACTCCATTAAGCGATTTATGGGGCATTCTTTTAGTGAGGTTTCTACAGAGATTAGCCGCATGCCATATAAAGTGGTAAAAGGCGACAACGGTCTTCCTACAGTGAAGATTGACGATAGAAATTACACGCCTCAGGAAATTTCTGCCATGGTGCTTCAGAAAATGAAGAAAACAGCAGAAGATTATCTGGGACAAGAAGTAACCGGAGCAGTCATTACTGTACCAGCTTACTTTAACGATGCACAACGTCAGGCGACAAAAGAAGCCGGTGAAATTGCTGGTTTGGAAGTAAAACGAATCATCAACGAACCAACTGCTGCTTCTTTGGCCTATGGAATGGACAAGAAAAGCGAAGACCTTAAAATCGTTGTTTTTGACTGCGGTGGTGGAACACATGACGTTTCCGTTTTGGAATTGGGTGATGGTGTTTTCGAAGTAAAATCTACTGACGGTGATACACACCTTGGTGGAGATGACTTTGACCAGGTAATCATTGATTGGTTGGCAGCTGAGTTTAAGAGCGATGAAGGTTTGGACTTGCGCAAAGACCCTATGGCTTTGCAACGTTTGAAAGAAGCTGCTGAAAAAGCGAAGATTGAATTGTCGAGCACAACCAGCACAGAAATCAACTTGCCTTACATCATGCCAGTTGACGGAGTGCCCAAGCACCTTGTTAAAACATTGAGCCGTGGCAAATTTGAGCAATTGGCCGATTCACTTATCAAGCGCACCATTGCGCCTTGTAAAAAAGCGTTGAAAAATGCCGGTTACTCCACCAGCGAAATCAATGAGATTATCCTGGTAGGAGGTTCTACTCGAATTCCTGCGATTCAAGAGGCCGTAAAAGCGTTCTTTGGAAAAGACCCTTCAAAAGGTGTTAACCCTGACGAAGTTGTAGCCATCGGTGCTGCCATTCAAGGAGGTGTTTTAACTGGAGAAGTAAAAGATGTACTGTTGTTGGATGTTACACCTCTTTCTTTGGGAATTGAAACCATGGGTGGTGTAATGACCAAATTGATTGAAGCCAACACAACGATTCCTACTAAGAAATCAGAAACGTTCTCAACAGCTTCTGACAACCAACCTTCAGTAGAGATTCACGTGTTGCAAGGCGAACGTCCCATGGCAAGTGGAAACCGTACTATCGGACGCTTCCATTTGGCAGACATTCCACCAGCACCAAGAGGAGTTCCTCAAGTGGAGGTAGCTTTTGACATCGATGCCAACGGTATTTTGAATGTATCGGCTAAGGATAAGGCTACAGGCAAAGAGCAAAGCATCCGCATCGAAGCTTCTTCTGGCTTGTCAGATGAAGAAATCGAAAAGATGAAGCAGGAAGCTGAAGCAAATGCTGAAGCAGATAGCAAAGCAAAAGAGCGTGTAGAGAAACTCAACGGTGCTGACAACTTGATTTTCCAAACGGAGAAGCAGTTGAAAGAATATGGTGACAAGCTTCCTGAAGACAAGAAGCAACCCATTGAAGAAGCATTGGAAGAGTTGAAAACCGTGCACAAAGAAGAAAACCTGGATGCTATTGAAGCAGCCATGGAGAAATTAAATACTGCCTTCCAGGCAGCGTCTCAAGAGATGTATGCTGCGGCAGAAGGAGCGAATGCAGAAGGCGGACCTGCTGAAGGAACGGCTGATGCAGGAGGAGATTCAGCGGATGAAGAAGTGACGGATGTGGATTTTGAGGAAGTGAGTGAAGAGGGCAAGAATTAGTAGAACACTTTTTTTTCGTGTGACCCCCTGTCGAAACATCGGCAGGGGGTTTTTTTTAAACTGTCAGTATTTTATATTTGCCTGTTGTGAAATGCCCATAGTTTGAAAAAAATCCGTCAATACCTTCTTATACTAATTGTTTTGTTGGCAAATGCTGTCTGTTATGGACAAGCACCGCAATTTGCTGTGGTCGAGGGCAATTCGTTCACAGACTCCTCTTACTACGACATCAAAAAAGTAGGCGACAATGAGTTCTGGGTCATTGGCAAGCACGGTATCATTACCCAATTGGATGCCGATGGCAATTCTTCCAAAATAGATTACCCCAATCCTGGCATCGACTTGTTGAACATGGCGATGATGGACGAAAACAATTACCTGCTTTGCGGTGATTTTGGCTATGTGAGTCAATACAACAAAGAGGAAAAATCCTGGAACGTGCGCCAGCTGGAAGGGTTTGAAAAGTACTGCTTCTACAGCATTTGCCGGGTAGACGACCAAACAGCTTACATGTGTGGCGGCAAGTCCAAAATTGCCGGTGAGAAAAAAGTGGTTCCGTTCGGCTTTATTGTCAAAACCACTGATGGAGGCAAAACCTGGACCAAGGTGTATAAAAATACCGTCAACATGATTTGGAGCATCAAGTTCGATGCTTTGAACAATTCATTGATGGCGCTGATGTACACCCCCGTAAAGAGCCGAATGATTCAATCGAAGGATGGCGGACTGAGCTGGAAAAAAACCACGACAAAGATAAAAGGCCTTTACCATGATTTTAAGTTGGAGCGCGAGAAGGTACTGCTCTCAGGTGGTAAAAACAGTGGCTTCAACAGCAACGGCCGGGTGGTAGATGGTGAAAAAGAATTGGCGTACAACAACACCGGTATTTTTTGGGACATCGATTCTAACGAAGATTACACCATCGCTACCAGCACTGGAGGCAACCTGGTGTTTAAATCCCTGTCAGGAGAATGGCACACCGCCAAAGGTCCTTTGGATCGGAATCTCTATGAGATAGCCTTTATTGACAAGAAGTCAGCCTTCCTGGTTGGCAGTGGCCAAACAATTCTAAAGATAATTTTTCCCTGATTCCGAAAGGAGTTGTTCCGTTCAGCATTACCTTTGTGCCGTTTCGAGCCAATGGATGTTCAAAGCATTTGTTGTAACCACGAGCGAACAGCTTCATTTTGACGGATAATGCACATCAGAAATACAAACGACTGGCCAGAGCAACCATCTACGCGATCATTGCCATTTCGATTGGCTGTGGATTTCTGATACCCCGCTTAGAGTTCAACTACAATTTCGAAGATTTCTTTCCGTCCGACTCTCCAGACCTGCAGTTTTATGACGACTTCTCAAAAACCTTTGAGCCCGACAACGATTTTGTGCTCATTGCAGTAGAGAATGAGGCTGGCATTTTTGAGCAGGATTTTCTGAACGATATCCGATCGTTTACTGATTCGTTGCAGCAGTTGCCTTATGTGGAGTTGGTGAGTTCACCAACCAATTTCAACAACATTATAGTCGGCCCCTTCGGCCCCATTGAAGTGCCTTATGTGCATGTAGAAAAACCCGAGTTGTATGCCAAAGATTCGGTGCGCATCTATTCTTCAGAGCGGCTGGTAGGAACCCTGTTTGCTCCAGACGGAAAATCGGTTTGTTTGGTGATGCAGACAGAATCTTTCCTCTCCAAAGAGAAGTGTGATGTGCTTTCGGCCGCGCTGAAAGATTTGATTAAGCAGTACGATTTTGACGAAACACACGTGGCCGGTCGCATTGAAGGGCAAACGTATTTTATAGAAAAGATGCAGTTTGAAATGGTGGTGTTCATCAGCGCCTCCATGGTGCTGTTGGTTATCTTCCTCTTCTTTTCATTCCGCTCTTTTTGGGGCATCTGGGTGCCGATAACGGTGGTGCTCCTTTCAGCTGTTTGGTTGCTGGCGCTGATGAGTGCCCTGGGCCGAAGCATTGACATTATGACCACCTTGCTGCCCACTATTCTCTTTGTAGTGGGTATGTCGGATGTGGTGCACATTCTGTCGCGCTACCTGGAAGAATTGAGGGCCGGTAACGACAAATTGTCCTCGCTCAAAGTCACGTTTAAGCAAATTGGCATCGCCACATTTTTGACCTCGCTGACGACAGGAGCAGGGTTCCTAACCTTGCTGATGAGCAGCATTGGTCCCATTCGACAGTTTGGTGTGTTTACTGCGGTAGGGGTGATTTTGGCATTTATTCTGGCCTTCTCGCTGCTGCCTGCCATTTTGTGGTTGTCGCCAGCGCCCAGGATTGCTACTAAAGGAAACGACCAATTGTTTTGGCACCGCAGGCTGCACCGCACTTTTTTGTGGGTGCTCAAAAACCGCAAATGGGTCTTGGTTGGAGCCACGCTAATTATTGTGGGCTCCCTGGCAGAAATCAGTACCATAAAAGTCAACAACTACATCCTCGAAGACTTATCAGAAGACGATCCGCACAAACAGGATTTCTACTTTTTTGAAAGAAGCTTTTCAGGAGTGCGCCCTTTTGAAATGGCAGTTTCGGCAAAAGATACCAATTCAAGTTTGCTCGAATATGAGGTGCTGCTGGAGCTTGATAAAATGGAAACCTACCTGCGCGACACGTACAAAGTAGGAGCCCTTGGTTCGCCATTATCCATGGTGAAGTCGATTCACCAAGCCACCCATGGCGGGCATGAACACGAGTACCGAATGCCTGAAACCGAAGAGGAGTTTAACAGAATGAAGCGGCACATCAAACTCTTTAGCCGCATGCCCGCATTTCGCACCATGTTGGCCGAAAACAAATGGGAAGGCCGGGTCAGTGGCAAGGTCGAAGATTTGGGCGGTTACATCATCAAACGCAAGAACCAGGATTTGATGGCGCATTTCGAAAGCACCATCAACCAGGATTTGGTCGAATACCGATTAACCGGAATGCCGCTGCTGATTGACAAGAATAACGAAGATTTGGCGCGCAACATGATGTTGGGGCTGTTGTTGGCTTTTGGCCTTGTGGCACTCATTATGGGGGTACTCTACCGGTCGTTTTCGATTGTGGTCATTACCCTCATTCCCAATGTGCTGCCACTGTTGATCGTGGGTGGAGTGATGGGCATGTTGGGCATCGATTTGAAAGTATCTACCTCCATCATCTTCACCATCGCCTTTGGCATCGCGGTGGACGACACTATCCATTATATGAGTAAGCTGAAGCTGGAATTGAACAAAGGCAGGCGGTTGGCTTATGCCGTCAAAAGAACCTCCATTTCCACGGGCAAAGCCATTGCGGTAACGACCGTCATTCTGTGTTCTGGCTTTATGACGTTGCTGCTGTCGACATTCACCACGACTTACTACATCGGCTTGTTGATCAGCATCACCCTCTTTATGGCCGTGTTGTCAGATTTGATTCTGCTGCCAGTGTTGCTGCTTTTGTTTTATAAGAAGAAGTAATTACTTTTTGTTCAAGGCTTCGGCAATTCGCTTTAAATCGTCTTCGTTAAGTTTTGTGTAATTCCACCCATTTTTTGCCGCATTCTGCGCTAAGGCCCCTTTGAATTCATGGCAATATACGACACTGCCTGATTGCACGTCATAGATTCGATAAGGATAAGGCAGGTAGATGAGACTTTCATTGTCTTCCTCATTTAGATAATTGGCATATTCTGCATCGCTCACAACTTTGTGTGGATAGGGGAATACGTCTTCATTTAATTTATCACCAGCAAGCAATTTCTTTTTGATGAATCCACTTGCTATAATAAGTTTCTTGCCTTGATGCTTCGTATAATTAAGTGAAGCCAATTGTTCAGTTGATTGAATGCCATGTTCAGCCCGGTCGGCAATATTTTCTTGAATAATTTTTATTCCCCAATCGTAAATTGTTTGAGCTGGAACTCCTTGTTCGAATAAAAAATAGGTGCCAAATCCCATGATGCATTTATCATATATCTGACTGAATTTTTCTTCCCCTTTCATGAGGGAAATGAGATGGCTGTATCTTTTTTTGCCTTTAGCATCCGTTCCTTCAGAAGAAACAAAAAGATAATAACCATTGGGATCGGGGCTACTTAAACTCTTATAGGACCCGTTAAAAACTTCGTATTTTGTCAGTTTCCAGTTTTTTTCGACAGCTTTGAGCAAGTAGTTGTCGTGATTGGGAACTTTCATACCAAAATATTTTTTCTCCAATTCAGGATTTGCGATAACAGTTAAGTTATTTTGCTCGATTAGCTCTTTAGACGCTCCGACAGATTCAACACAGTCAACGTTTAGATAAAGAGGAGGAAGGTCTTGACGGGTCGCAGCGGTTTGACTTTTGCCCTGATAATTGCATAACAGGGAGGATACCAACAACAAAAGCAGAATCTGATGTTTTTTCATAGAGTTTATTAATTGATTGAAGCTCGACTCAAAGTACTATTTTGTTCTGTTAAATGAAAGTACGGAAAATCCGATTCCAGAGCATATGTCAAGAGTAACCCATCTATTAAAACTACTATCAGGCCCATTAAGTGGCATCCTCGTTTGGTGGCTGCTCATCTCGGCAGGAGAAGAATCAGTTCTCGCCAAGACGGCAGGCGTTGCTGTGTGGATGGCCGTGTGGTGGATTACAGAAGCCATTCCCATTTACTTCACCGCTTTTTTACCCGCCATCTTTTTTCCGTTTTTGGGCATCATGAGCATGAAGGAAATCGCTCCTGCCTATCTGCCACAAATCATCTTTCTGTTTATCGGAGGGTTCATTCTGGCATTTGCGCTGGAGCGGTGGAATTTGCACAAGCGCATTGCGCTCAAAATCATTGTTAGTCTGGGTGATTCGCCCTCTCGGTTGTTGTTGGGCTTTATGCTATCGAGCTACTTGCTGTCGATGTGGATACTGAACACCGCGACTGTCATGATGCTGCTGCCGGCACTGTTGGCAGTGTTGGATCAGATGAAGAATACGAGCAACAAAAAGGCTGCTCCTTACTTGCTCGGGTTGGCTTTTGCTTCATCCATTGGAGGCACTGCTTCGTTGATTGGTACTGCGCCCAACTTGTATTTTGCAGACTTTTTTAACGAGAATTTTACACAGTACCCACCCATTACTTTTGCCAACTGGTTTATGTTCGGTTTTCCAGTAAGCCTCGTGTTTTTCGTGTTGGCTTTTTGGGTGATTCGGTTCATTTATTTCCGCAAAGAATCGGAAGCATCCATCAACATTGATCACTGCCGGGAGCAGTACAAATCTTTGGGACGAATTACTTACGAAGAGAAAATGGTGGGCGTACTTTTTGTGCTCACGGTGCTGCTTTGGTTCTTTAGCAAAGACATTGCCATTGGAGATTTTAAAATGTCGGGGTGGACCAACTTGCTGCCGGAAGGCGCTTTTGTCAAAGAAAGCACGATTGCGATGTTGACCGCCTTTTTGTTGTTTGTGCTGCCATCCAAAAATGAAAAAGGGAATGCCTTAATTGCCTGGAAGGACGTGAGGAAAATGCCCATTGGTGTCATCTTTTTGTTTGGTGGCGGCTTTGCGCTAGCCAAAGGGATCGGTGATTCAGGATTGTCGGATTGGTTGGCAGGGCACCTGGAAATTGTGTCTCAGTTTCCCGGCTGGTTGGTGATTATCTGCTTGTGTTTGTTCATGACGTTCTTTACCGAAATTACCTCCAATACAGCGTCCATTGTTTTGATATTGCCCGTGCTCATGGCCATGTCTACCCAGATTGATGCCCACCCACTGATGATTATGTTGCCGGTGACCTTCTCGGCCTCGTTTGCTTTTATGCTGCCCGTTGCCACCCCGCCCAACACGTTGGTCTTTGGCAGCGATCGCCTGGAGATTCGCGAAATGGTGCGCACGGGCATCTGGCTCAATTTTATCGGAGCAGTACTGATTTTAGGAGCAGTCTTTACTTTGGGAAAATTGGTCTACGGGTTTTGAGTCACCGAGCCCAAAACGGCTTCGAGATCGGTGTCAAAATCGAATGGCAGCAGTGGCAGGTTGGTGGTGTGCACCAGCATGATGACCAACTGTTTCCTGGCCAATTCATCTTTTAACGACAGTGATTTTACCGAAGGGTTCTCCTGGCCATGTCCGCGAAAAACGATGTTGTTGTAAAACCAATAACTGTCTTGGTTGCGAAAAAGAGAATCCATGATGCCGAGAGAAGCAATGGTCTCATAATAGCTGTCGCCCAAAACAAGTAAGCCCCGTTGGCCGCGTGGTCGCGAATTATATTCGATTTCGGGGTAAACCATGGGCAAAGGCTTACCAGGAACAAACACATTCATCAACCGGTACAAATCCTGATCCTCTTCGCGCACATCATCGGTTAAGTTGTAGTTCTCTGCCCAATATTTACGCAAGCTATCGTCCCGGTCATAAAAACGGAGGATGGAATCTGCCGCGAGATAAGCGCCAAAGGAACTCCAATGCAATCCACCTTTGGAAAACAGGGGAGCAGGATTTATCGTTTTTAATTCGCCAAACCATGCGTTGAAGTCCAACACCGGAAAAGAAGCTGTGTCCAATTCCTTTTTGAAGGCAGCGTAATAATTGTTGGGGGAGAAGTGCCGCCATTCCGATTTGGGGGCGAATTCTGGAAGGTGCGCAGCCTTACTCGGGGCAATGACCAGCAAAAATTCGATGTCTTGCTCTTGCAGCCGGGCGTGAATGGTTTCCAAACGGATGCGCTGCTGTTGTATAAAGGACAATTGACTCGGATTGACAGCATGTAGTTGATCAAGTCCCTGTCGATCGAATAAATACCGTTCTCTCCCCATGATAACTTCGGGGTTGGGCGATTCGGCAAAAGCTGACATCACTACCTGGTTGCGACTTCGAATGAAAAAGGGACGCAATCCAAAATGCTGAGTCGCTACATTTTCAATATTGGCCTGAAAGGAAGCGTTGAACCAGTTGGCAGTATTTGCCAGGGGCGGAGGTGTTTTGGTATCCCCATACAGTGGTTTGAGTTTTATTACTCCAGTCAGATCCTGAAGAGGAATGAGCAACCAGACCGCGAAAAGCAGCAAAAGGAGCTTGGTAAAACGACCAGCAGCTTTCACTAGAACCGGAAATAGATGAACGGATTAAAACCACCAGCAGCAATTTCGCCAATGCATAAAATCAGCAGCACAACAACAGCAAAACCCCTCCAACCCAAATCGAGTCCACGGTTGGGAGTGGCCTGATAAAATTGCTCCAGTTGTTTTCCAAAAGCGGTGATGCCAATAAAGGAAAAGAAGGCCCCCAGGGCACCCATGGTCCAGAAACGTCTGCCAATTTGTGCGATTCCTTCGGTGGAGGTGCCGAAATCAAATAGGGCGCTTAAGTAGTCCAAAGCCAAAGGCAGCGAGTCGGCCCGGAAAAATACCCATCCAATCAGCACAATGAAAAAGGTTAAAATAATGCTTGGAATGCGTCCGATGCGCTCGGTAAAACGCAACAGAAAAAGCCGGTCGGCAATCAGGAAAAGGCCGTGAAAGGCCCCCCAGGCTACAAAGTTCCATTTGGCTCCATGCCACAAGCCAGACAGTAGAAAGACCAATCCCAGGTTGAGGTAGAGGCGTCCATTGGAGACACGATTTCCACCCAGCGGGATGTAGAGGTAATCTTTCATCCAGGAGCTTAGAGTGATGTGCCACCTGCGCCAAAATTCGGTGATGTTGCGGGAGATGTAGGGGAAATTGAAGTTCTCGGGAAAGTCGAAACCCATCATCAGTCCCAGGCCAATGGCCATATCTGAGTAACCCGCAAAGTCGAAATAGATTTGAAAAGCGTAAGCCACAATTCCTATCCAGGCGAGATAAAATGTCAGGGCAGACTCGGGGAGCGCAAAAATGAGATCAACCTGCTGACCCAATACATTGGCGATCAACACCTTTTTGGACAGTCCGATTACAAACCGAAAAATGCCTCGGGTGCGGCTGGCGGGACCGTCTGTAGCAGAGCGCTCGATGAGTTGTGTGGCAATGTCTTTAAACCGGATGATGGGGCCGGCAATGAGTTGGGGGAACAAACAAACAAAAAGCAGGTAGTCGGTGAGTTTGCCGACTTGTTGTTTTTCGCCCCGGTAGATGTCCATCAGGAAACTGATTTTCTGGAACGTAAAAAACGAGATACCGATCGGCAAGGCAATTTCCAACCAGTGCGGGCTAGAGGTTCCCAGCGCTCCCAGGATATGGTCGATATTTTCAGCGAAAAAGTTAAAGTACTTGAAGAAAGCCAGCGTGCCCAGGTTGATGACCAAACCAATGGCGAGTAGTTGCTTGCGCAGTGGCTGATTGTCGGTTTGACTCATCCGCATCGCCAAAGCGTAATCACTGATGGCGCTGGCGATTAAGGCAAAAACAAATAGGGGAGCACCCCAACTGTAAAACAACAAACTGCCCGCCAGAGCTACGTAATTTCTGAACCGTTGGGGCGTCAAAATATACGCCAGCAGAAAAAATGGCAAAAAGTAAAGCAGGAAAAGGATGCTGCTAAAAATCATTTTGGGAGTTGGATCATCTCAATTACTAAACGTGAAGTCGGAATGTCGATTGATGAATGTTGAAGTTCGAAGTTTTTGAAATGGAGTCTCTTCATACATTTTACCATTCCAGCAGATTGAGTTTCTCCTTTTTTTTCGCTTTCTACCATCATTGGACTTTTGCTATTGGTTATTCTTTATTCCAATTCCTGATTTTTCTAAACATTTTAACGCCATAGACTAAGGTGGCTCTAATCTAAGAACTTAACCAATTGCATTATAACTTGAGTTGACAGGAGTTTGAACATACTGCTGGTAGGTTAAAATGTCAAAAATATCCATGAAAGAATTATTACACAAGTAAGGTATTCACTGTTCAATGGTGTTTTTTTGTTGTGCTGGTGTTATTGCCATGGTCGATTTTGGCGGCACAGGGTTGCGCGGTTCTGGATATGGTCAGATCGAAAAGGGACCATCTCTTGTGTTGAGATGGTCCCTTTTAAAAAAAAAATTAGGTAATGGATTATTTCACCACTATGCGGTCCATTTTGGATTGACCATCAGCAGTTAATCGTACAAAGTAAATACCTTGTGCCTGAGTTGATAAATCAAGCTGGCGTTGGAATTGTGTTCCAATGTTACTGACAGTATTGTTGAGAATTACCTGTCCAAAGATGTTGATGACGGCAATTTCCAGATCTTTACCTTCAAGACCAATTACCTCCAGATTGACCAATCCGTTAGTTGGGTTCGGGTAGTAATCTACTGTGACATTGTCAAACAATTCGCCAATGCCCACACAAGGACCGTTGAAAATCATTTCGATGGAATCAGTACCACTGCAACTAGAAGGAGCTGTAATTACCAGACTAACTATTCCTGAAGTGGTAACAGTAATCGATTGGGTTGTTGCGCCTGTAGACCAGAGGTAGGTAAAACCGTCAGGTCCTTCCAAAACAACAGATGTGTCGGTACAACCGGTGATAGTATCCGCTCCAAAGTCAAGAACTGGATTCGCATTGCTAAACCCAACAGTTCCCGTTCCTGTTGCTACACAACCATTAGCATCCGTTACATCAACGCTGTAAGGTCCCTCTTCCAGGTTGCTCGCAGATATGGTCGTTTGGTTGGCCGGATCATTCCAAAGGTAGGTGTAGCCAGTTGTTCCTCCGGTTACATTGGCGGTGATAGAACCGTCATTTCCTCCTTCGCAATTTGCATCAACAACAGTGGTGGTCACGGTGAGCGGAGCAGGTTCTGATACAACAATTGTTTCAGTGGCCAGGCATCCGTTGGCATCCGTTACAATGACAGTATAAATACCGGCTGCAATGCTGCTTAAATCCTCGGTCGTTGCGGTATTCGACCACAGATAGCCATAAGGAGTTGTGCCTCCGCTAACAGTCAAATCAATGGAGCCATCTAACACTCCATTGCAACTCACATTGGAAAAGGCTGAACTAAGAGTAAGAGCAGTAGGTTCCGTTATAACTACGGAAATTGAGTCGGTACAACCGTTGGCATCAGTAGCCGTCACAGTATAGCTTCCTGCGGCTATACCCGTGATAGCCGCTGTTGTGGCGCTGTTTGACCACAAGTAGGTATAAGGAGCTGTTCCTCCAGTCGCCAAGGAAGTAGCCGATCCTGTATTATCTCCATTGCAAAGAGAATTGGTTTGAGTCACCAAAGTAACGACCAACGCAGTAGGCTCAGTGATGGTACTTGAACTAGTTGCAGTACAACCATTGGCATCAGTTATGATAATTGTGTAGGTACCTGCAGTCACACCTGAAATAGAGGCGGTGGTTGCGCTGTTTGACCAACTATAGGAGTAAGGAGAGGTTCCTCCGGTTGCGGAGCTTGTTGCACCACCATTGCTTGCACCATTGCACGTAACGTTGGAGTCTACCACCGCTGTGGCCACCAATGCTGTAGGTTCGGTGACGGTGAGCGATGTATTGGCGCTACAACCGCTGGCATCCGTAACTGTAACCGAATATGTTCCTGCGGCTACACCTGTGATTGAATCCGTTGTAGCACTATTTGACCAGGAGTATGTGTAGCTCAAGGTTCCACCGGTTGTGATTGTAGTGGCGCTGCCGGTGGACGAACCATTGCAAGAGACATTGGTTGTGGTTCCAACTGCGATTGACAATGTAGCCGGTTCAGAAACGATTGCTGAATCGATATCCGTACAACCGTTGGTATCCGTGATAGTTACAGTATATGTTCCAGCAGCCAATGCTGTTTGTACAGCTGTTGTTCCGCTGTTTGACCAGAGGTAAGAGTAAGCTGCAGTGCCACCGGTGGCAGATGCGGTAGCCGTTCCGTCAGTGAGGCCGTTACAGCTAATGTCGCCAGCAATTGCTGTGGCAACTAATGCCGCTGGTTCAGTGATGGTGGCTGTATTTGTTCCGGTACAACCATTGGCATCGGTAATGGTCACGGTGTAGGTTCCTGCAGCTATGCCAGTAATGGAAGCAGTGGTTGCAGCGTTTGACCAGGTGTAAGTATAGGTCCCAGCTCCGCCAGATGCAGATGCGGTTGCTCCTCCATTGGCAAAACCGTTGCAACTCGCATTGCTGTCAACAACGATTGCTGCAACGACTGCAGAAGGTTCCGTAATAGTAGCCGAGTCCGTGGCAGTACAACCATTGGCATCGGTTACGGTAACTGTATAAGTACCTGCTGCTATACTAGTGACGGAAGCAGTTGTTGCAGTATTAGACCATGCGTAGGTGTAAGCTGAAGTTCCACCTATGGCAGAAGCCGTTACTCCACCATCCAACTGTCCGTTGCAGGAAGCATTTGAATCTACTGCAACAGCCACTGTCAGAGGTGCTGGTTCCGAAATAACCACAGAGGTTGAATCGGTACACCCGTTGGTATCGGTAATGGTAACGGAGTATGTCCCGGCAGCAAGGCCTGATACTACAGCTAACGTAGCACCGTTGGACCAGCTATAAGTATAGGCAGGTGTTCCTCCGGTTGCAGTAGCTGTTGCACCACCGTCAGCGAGACCGTTGCAACTCACGTTGCTGCTTGATGAAATAGTAGCGACAATTGCTGTTGGTTCGGTTATGGCTACCGTATTTGTATCGGTACAGCCGTTATTGTCCGTTACCGTCACCGTGTAAGTTCCTGCTGCCAGAGCTGAGGTTGTGGCCGTGTTAGCTCCGTTGGACCACAAGAAGGTGTACCCGGGAGTCCCACCAGAGGCGCTTGCAGTGGCACTTCCGTCCGTGCCACCTGAGCAGCTGACATTGCTGGCAGAGATAGCTGGCACAAGGGCTGTAGGTTCTCCAAGTGTGGCCGAGCTCGTTGCGGTACAACCGTTGGCATCGGTAACAGTTACACTATATGTCCCAGCAGACAATCCGCCATTCGCAGCGGTGGTGATTCCATTGGACCAAAGATAGGAGTAACCCGGAGTTCCACCCGAACCGTTTGCGGAAACAGAACCATTGGTACCTCCATTGCAGGAGATAGGGCCTGTAACGCTGGTAGCAGCAGTAAGGGACAGAGGTTCCGTAATAATGATAGAGTCGATATCCGATCCAATAGTGTCGCTGACAGTTACAAAATACGTTCCAGCGGCCAGTCCGGTCACGGAAGTTGTTGTTGCTGAGGTGGACCAGACATAGCTGACCGTACCCGAAGAGCCACTTATGTTGGCAAGAGCTGTTCCATCGGCCAGGCCGTTACAAGACACATTTGTTCCGCTTATAGAGACGGTAATGCCAAGGGCGATTCCGCTGTTAAGAGTAATCCCGCCAAAGATTAAAAAGAAGGCGAGCAGTAATTTGTTAAAGGTTTTCATGCGTTGGGGTTTTAATTTTTTCTAATAGAAATTTAGTAGATGTCTGATTTTGCGCTTGACATCAGGTTAAGACATAGGGGTTCTAATGCCCTATGTTAAAGAGCTTCTGATTAAAGAAGAATGAATTGTTTGAATTAGAGTTTTCTGGGTCTTGGGCCGTTGATTGGTGGCCCATCAAATAATAGTTTTTAGGTTAATGGCAAGGAGGTGAATTTTGGGTTTGTAGGTAGGGTTACCATGGTATTTGTACTTAACTACTGAGTACGATATTACGACTAAATCTAATCCAAAAAACATCAAAAAATCTGCAAAAAAAAATATAAGGTTTAAGCTGTTTCTCTCTTGTATTGGTCGAACATAATTGGAGGTTAAGCGGATTTTGAGTGCCGATTTTTTTGATTCCCTTTTCCTCGATTTTGAAAATTTCCCAAAATTTGCTATCGCTGACACCCTAAAAGGTCCTGATAGCAGTGGTTTGTGTAGATGGGTTTTGTGGCAAGGGATTAAAAATCAATATCTTGGCGTAGTTGATTTATCCATAAAGTTTATTTTTTCTGAAGCCGGATGTCGATAGCAAAAAGGTAAATGCCGGGTAGACAGATAATGGTGTCATTGTGCTTTTTGTTGGGTACAAAAGCAGCTTGTTATTCTACGTTCCTTTTATTTTCTTCTTCGGCATAAAGTCTATACACTTCTTCCACAAACCCAAAAGCAAATTGGTCCAGATTGGGTTCTCCTGCCATTAAAATAACAAAATCGCGGTGGGCCAACTCGTTTTTCAAGTTGTTGAGGTCCACGTCTGATTGTTTCTCAATGGACTGGCGGTAAACCGATTTGTTGTAGTACCAGAAGGCCGACTCAGCATCAAACAAACGCTCATTGATCCCTAAAAAATAAAAGCTCCAATAATAGCTGTCTGCAATGGCCAGTACGTTGGGCCGAAAGTTATTTGTGTCAAACACCAACTGTGGATAGGCCATATCAAAGGAGGAAATGGGGAAAACGAGGTTGAGGAGCTTGTTCAGGTCATCGTCCGTGTGTTGTGGCTTTTTAGAAATCACTGTTTCGGCTATCTTAAAATGAGCGATGGGGGACTGGTGCAATTGCTCCATTCTGTTCACGGTAGAATCAATTGCCAACACCGAACCATACATGCTCCAATGCGTTCCGCAACGGGTAAAAAGAGGATGTTGTGCAGTTGGTTTCCACTGTAAAAACAAACTGTTGAAGTCGATGTGCTGAATGCCACGCTCGGCCAGACCACGTTTGTAAAACTCGTAATCGGTCGTGTCGTTGGCGGTAGGTTGTAATCCTTCCGGGAGAAATTCGGTGTAGAAAGTAGCTTTGTTGGGAGCCAGTAGCACCAGCAATTGCGTGCCGTTTTGCGCCAAAGTCTGTTGAATCGTTTTAAGCTTGTCCAACTTGGCGTTCAACAGCTTGGTGCCCGAAAAATCTTCACGCAGGTGCGCTTTGACATAAGGCTTTTCGAACAGGTAGTTGTCTTTTCCTACAATAACCTGGCGTGCGGTGTAATCGAAGAACCAAAAATCCAATTGATTCTTGACGCGCACCACATCGGGCTGAAAGCCAAAATGGTGGCTTAAGAAAGTCGATGTCTTTTGTTGAAATTGCCCGGACTGAATGGACGCAAAAGAAAAAGTAGGTTGTTGCGGCTTGTCAAAAGCCCCTTGCAGAGGAAGGGTGTAAACAGGTTCAAACAAATGTTGAAGCAACGGTACGAGCAGCACCACCAAAAAAATGATGGGGAAAATGCGCGCGTATCGGGTGGAAGCTTTCATCTTTTTTGAGCCAGGTAAGAATAACTTTTCCAGCTCCAGCCGCAGCTGTGGTCATCTTGCACGGCCACGATGTTCAGGCCCGCTTTGCGCAAGGCTGCTTCTACTTCCGCTCGCGGAAACCCGTGCATGCGAATGGTTGGTCCCATTTGGCGCAACACCCATTTGCGCAGAAAGGCTAGCAAGCCAATCCCAGGCAAGTAGCGGTGACTAGCCACTTGCACAAAGAGCACTCCATCCTTTTCGAGCAGTTGGGCCAAAGTAGCAAGGTATTCGGTAGCCAACTCCTTGTTCATGTGTTGAAATACAATCCACGAAGTGATAAAATCGAAACGTTCTGATTGAATGGGAGCAAGGGCAGGATCAGGAGTAACTTCAAACCGGCAGTTGAATTGCGCGTTGAGCTCCCGTGCCTTTTGGATCATAGAAGGGGCAATGTCCACTCCAATCGTCTTTTTAAAATGACGAGTCAGGGCGCGGGTAATTCTTCCGACTCCACAACCAAAATCAAGTGCCCGTTGCGGGTTGATTGACACACCAGCCTTTTTTAGGTTTTCCATGATCCAATCAACATGCTGTTTCCCGGTGGCAAAAAAGTCCGATTCGTCCCACCGGTTTCCCTTTTTGGAAGGGTCGGTGAGCACTGCCCAAAACGCATCAGTTTTGCCCCAGGTATCCCACTCCTGTTTCAGAAGATCGATGTTGTTTTCAGTTGTTTTTTTCACAAGTAGCGCCAAATATGCAATTTTGCCCCCTAAATCCGGCCCGAAATTTGACTGGATTCATACAAGATGCTTTACTTTTTCCCGTTAAATTTACATCAGAGCAAATTAGTGTAAAATCCAGTGTTTTTATTTCCCGAATGATATTTCAATCTAAATCTTCTATGCCGGCTCTTGCTGGCTTGTTTCTGGGCTTGTTGTGTTTGGTCGGTTCTACCGTCATGGCGCAGGTTCCAAAGTCAGTCATGCCCCTGGTGACGAAGTATGCCGATGAGGCAGGGGTGATGTTGAAAAATGAAGCACACCTCGTGATCACTTACGATGACAAAAAAAAAGGCGTGCCGTTGAGGATGATGGAATCTTACCACACGGACAAGTTGATAGTCAATGAGCAAATCCAGGCGGTGGCAGATGATCGCATCTATTTTAACGAGACGTTTGATCGCATTCTCAACGTGGAAGCAACGGCCTATATGATAAAGCGCGGCAAGCACAAAGGTGTGAAGGTCAACAACATCGAAACAAAGTCGAAACTCAACGGCAGCATCTTTTACCACGACAACAAGTTCAAGGAAGTCACCTATCCCAAAATTCCGCTGGGTGGCAGGGCAGTACTTTCTTACAAACAAGAGACGTTGGACCCCCGTTTTTTGGGCGGGTTCTATTTTAGCAGTTTCATGCCCACGCAAAAAGCTGAATATTCGGTGACCTTTCCGGAAGGAGTGGAGGTGAAATACAAACTCTTCAATGATCCTGATGGAAAAATTAAGTTTAGCAAGACGCTGTCTGACGATGGTAGCTGGGTGTATCGCTGGACAGCCGAAGAGGTGGATAAATATGAAATAGCGTCCAATGCACCTTCCATCAGTTATTATGAACCCCATGTGATTGTTTACATCGGTTCGTACCAATATGAAGGCGAAAAAGTACAGATCCTGTCCGATGTTTCTGATTTGTATTATTGGTACCGAAGTTTGGTGAAAGACGTTAACACCGAAGCCAATGCTGAAGTAATAACAGTGGCTGATTCGTTGACCGCAGGTGCCTCCACAGATCGGGAGAAGGTAACCGCCATCTACAATTGGGTGCGCGAAAACATCAAGTATGTGGCCTTTGAGGCGGGCATGTCCGGGTTTGTGCCAAGGCCTGCAGGTCTCGTTTGTTCGCGCAGATTTGGCGATTGCAAAGACATGTCGAGCATTCTTACTGAGTTGCTAAAAGCCAGCGATGTAGAGGCGCATTTGACTTGGATTGGTACCCGTGACATTCCCTATTCTTACACGGAAGTGCCCACTCCGATGGTCGACAACCACATGATTGCCGCAATAAAACTGGACGGGGAATACGTCTTTTTGGATGCCACCAGTCAATACACGCCTTTGGGCTGGCCCACTTCGTTTATTCAAGGAAAAGAAGCATTGGTTGGAACCAGCGAGAAATCCTATGAACTGGTGCGGGTTCCTGAAGTAGACAATGAACGCAACAAAGTAACCGATTCAGTTTGGGTGGAAGTAGATGGCGGAACTTTGAAAGGAACCGGACATGCGGCATTTCATGGCTACAGTAAGGTGGACATGGTGCGCCCATTTATGGCCCAAAGTGAAGCGGACAAAAAAGATTTTTTACAGGCCACGTTAGAGAAAGGACACAACAAGTTCAAGTTAACCGATTACACCATTAGCGGCACAGATGCTTCTCCAACTCCACTGTTGGTGAACTATTCGTTCGAAATTCCCAACTACAGCAAAGGAGTAGCAGGCTCGATTTACATCAACCTTCAGTTGGATAAAATGTTCCAAAATGTGTTTTTCAAATCAGAAGAACGCAACGGGTTGGATCGGGAAATGCGCCACAAACAATTGGATGAGTCGGTGGTTATATTAGACATACCCGAAGGATACAAGGTGAGTGATTTGCCCAAGAAAACTTCCTTCAAAGAAGAGGGCTTTGGCTTTGAGATTACTTACAAATCAAAGAAGGGAAAAGTGCTGGTGACGCGAAAAGTCTATACCACCCAGCTTGTGATAAAAGAAGCGCAATTCGACTTGTGGAACAAGATGATTGATTCCCTTGGAGAGGCTTATAGTGAAGCAGTTGTACTAAAAAGAGTAATGTGATGCGATTGAAGGTAGTGCTATGGATGTGTTTGGCTCCGCTGAGTCTTTGGGCTCAGGAGTATCAGATGGCCCAATTTGAATTGGACAAGAATCCTCCACGGGTGGAGCTAACCGAGACAGAGTCGAAATCTGTGGCGGTAGTTTTGAAAGATTTTAGGTTTGCCGAGTATGTCTTTGATGCCAACAATGATTTAGTCCTGTTTGAGACCAAACACAAGGTGGTTCGGCTAAATGAAGATTTGGCGATTGAGGAATTTAACAAAGTTTACATTCCGCTCTATGGTGGTGCCGAAATCGTGAGCTGGGGCGCCCGGGCGATAGCTGCCAACGGCAAAACCCAGGACATCGATCCCGATCAGCTCAAAGATTTAGAAGAAGCGGAAGGTTTTTCAAACATCAAAATGTTTGCGATTGAAGGGTTGGAAAAAGGCAGCGATGTGGAATATTTTTACACCGTTAAAAAACCTGTTTCCTATTTCGGTCGGCAAACGTTTCAAAGTGACCATTTGGTGCGATCGGCTGAGTTTACCATCGTGTCTCCCGATCATTTGGTATTCATCGCGAAGGCCTACAATGGCTTTCCGCAATTGGAATTGACCGAAGCCGATGGCAAGCGCACACTCAGTGCCAAAGCCGCCAACATTCCGATGTTAGAAAATGAACGGTATGCTGCCATCAATGCCAACAGAATGCGGGTAGATTATAAGATTAGCCACAACACCCAGGCGGGTAGCGAGGAGATTTTTACCTGGGATGATGCAGCCAACCATTTCTTCGGGTTGTACTACCCAAAAGAGGAAAAAGAGATCAAACGTATCAGAAAGGCTTTGGCAGAATTGAACCTGGGTGAGAAGCCTGTTGCCGAAAAGGTCGCCATCATTGAGAACTACCTCAAGACAGAGTACACCATGAAGGCAGACTTGTCGGGCGGCACCGATTTGGAGTTGATCATGAAAGAGAAAAGTTCCAATGCGGAAGGATTTTACCGGTTGTTTGCCGGCTATCTTACTGCAGCCAATATTGAACACGAAATCGTGCTCACCACCGATCGGTATGGAACCCGGTTCGATGGCGATTTTCAAACATGGAATTTTCTGGAAAACTACCTCTTTTACTTTCCAGAATTGGATCAGTTTCTGGCACCCGATTTGTTGGAATACCGGTTGGGGTTGTTCCCCTTTGAATGGTCCAACAACGATGGGTTGTTTGTGCAACTCCCATTTTTTAATGGGAAAGAAACTGCCACCAGTGAGGTGCGACACATTCCTGCCTATGATGTGAAAAGGCAGTTTGACAACATGAGCATGGAGTTGCGTTTTGATGCGTCTATGCAATCTGCGGAGATTATGGTGTGGCGTAAGTTTGGTGGTATCAACGCCATGTTTATTCAGCCCTACTACGATTTGATTCCACCGAAAGACCAGGGAGCCGTGGTGGAGGACATTCTCAAGTTTATGGGCGAGGATGCTGAAGTTGTCTCGAGTGAAGTGAAAAACCACGACCGCAATGTGTCTCCCTTGGTGAAACCCATGTTGTTTTCAGGCGAACTGAAAGTGAATTCCATTGTGGAAAAAGCTGGAAAAGATTACTTGCTCAACGTGGGCCAATTGATAGGTGGCCAGGTGGAGATGTACCAGGAAAAACCCCGCCAAAATGTGGTGGATATGGAGTATCCACACCAATACCTGCGCGAAATTTCCATCTATGTTCCCGAAGGCTACGAGTTGAAGGGATTGGAAAGCCTCAACATGGAGATTGTGCACGAAATGGACGGCAAAAAAGAACTGGGTTTCACGTCACGCTACGACTATAAAGACGGTAAGCTCTACATCGTAGTCTCCGAGTGGTACAACCGCACTGACTTTGGCCTGGAAGATTTTGAACCGTTCCGCGAAGTCATCAATGCCGCTGCGGATTTTAATAAGGTGGTGTTGGTGCTGGCCAAAAAGGAAATGGCCGATCCTCCCAAATAGTCAGGCTGCTAGCTGGCCAACCATTTTTTTAGATTGGTGTGGTACTCAGCAAAGGTATTGAGGTTGTTGTGGGTGCCGTCTTGCAGTGTCAGTAGTTCAATGTTTTCGGCAATCTGTTCCAACCTCAGACTCGAATCATAAGGAATCAGTTGATCAAAAGTGCCGTGATAAAGTTGCACCGGACACTTGATGCGTTTGAGAAATTTATTGGTTGGAAACCGGTACCTCAAAATCATGGAAGTGGGCAAGTAGGAATAATGGTGTCGCACCACATCGTCAAAACTAAAATAAGGCGTTTCGAGCATCAACAGAGCAGGCTCGTGTTTGGTCGCTAGTTTCGCTGCGATTCCTGAGCCCAGAGAGCGTCCGTAGAAGATGATGTGTTCCGGTTCATAGTACGCCCGCATTTGATCGTAAACATACTGTGCATCGCGGTGCAACATCGACTCGTTGGTGATGAGGCCGTTGCTTTTGCCATAGCCGCGGTAGTCGTAAATCAATACATCCCAGCCGTGGTTGGTGAAGTCGGAGGCTACGTTGGCCCACGTGCGCAAACTGCCCGCATTCCCATGAAAGTAGAGTACGAGTCCCTTCGGTTCGTCTGTCTTAAACCAAAGTGCGTTGAGCTTGATTTTTTTGCGGGGAGTGAAATTAATTTCCTCGAATCCACCAGAAAAATCGAACTTAAAACTGAGGGGTAATTTTTCGGGATAAAAGATGAGCCGCTCTTGGTTTTTGCTGAGCAAAACCAACAGTAGGATGACCACCAGGATCAAAACTCCAATTATTATGAGCGCCTCTTTCACGTCTTAGTTACGGCTAAAATTGAAATTAATGGGGCTACAAAAGTAGTATACCGAATTGTTGACTGTTTGGTTGCAAAAGATGCATGAGTTACCACAAGCTTTCTCCTTCCTGAACCATTTTCGTGCCACCAATTCAGTCTGCCAATATACTATTTTTCGGGTGTAAATTTTAAGAGAACCGATAAACTGCATAACTGTTCCATATGCGGCATTTAACGTTGTACAGGTGATCCTTTTTATAACCAATTAAACTTCAGGTCATGTACAAGTCACTTCTTACACTGTCATTCTTTTTTGTTTGTGGGATACTTTATTCTCAGGATGGAATTTTGGTTAATTTTTGTGGAAAGGAAAATAGTCAGCTCACTTTTAAAGAACTATCGGATTGTGGAAAGCTGGTTGCCAATGATTCGAATTGGACGGTGGCTTCGTTTGTTGTGGGTTATGTGGCCAAAGGAGTGTATTACGAAAAATCTTTCAGAGGACCGATCCTGGACACAGAAATGCTAAAAAGTTGGAAGCAGCACCAGGTGGGCGAAATCTACTTTGAAAGGATTCTGGTAGAAAACAAAACCGGGGATGTCGAAAGGTGTGGGATGCTGAAATTGGAAATGGCTTATTGAACCTGTTCCTTTTAAGATTTCTGGCATTCCACTATCAGACGTAATCAATAATGGATGCATGAAAAGAATGTGGATGACTTTGGCTGTGGTGCTTGCTGCTACAACTCTCTTTGCCCAAGATAAGCTCTCAGTGAGCATTTGTTTGGATGCAGACAATGTGCTGCCAATTGAGAAATTACTTCGATGCGGGAAGTTGACAGTAGACCAGGAGGGGTGGACCATCGAATCGTTTCGATTAAATGCCGCAGCAAATGGAGTAGACTGCGAGTTTTTAACAGAAGGAAATAAATTTAGCGAGGAAATGCGTGACGTGATCAAAACGGGCAGATTCCGAAAGCTCTATTTTGAGCGCGTAAAACTGGTGAACGAGGCGGGAAAACGAGAAGAGGTGAGTCTGTTGGTGAAAACCTTTTAACCATCATTTAGCAGTTCGAATTTTTAACGCGCTGAACACACTATCCGCAGTGCCTCAAAAGACTAAGAAAATGGGCATCAATTTTTGCGGCAACTCAAGCGGTGTAGCCGGACTGGTTGAGTTGGCTGATTGTGGCGAATTAACGGTGGGCCAGAAGGGTTGGAAGAATGCAAATGCCCAACGATAGACCTCGGGCCAGTGTGGGTGGTAAATGAAGCCAATGATACCGTTCGACTTAAGCCAGTGACTATGACCATTTTGTACTAAACTCTATCGATCACCTTCTGTTAAAACTTTGACGAACCTTGATTGCCGAGAGTACACTCGAAGTATCGCTTTTCCAATTCGGGAGCACCAGCAGAATCAAAAAGTTGTCGAGGTAACTCAATACACCGAGTCCAAACATGACCAGAAAAGGCCAGCCAGCAAATCCCCAGCCGATGATGAGGGAAAGCGACACCCAGACTGTTAATGCCCACAGTTTGGATAAATAAGCATGGTTCGCAGGTGGTTTTTGAAACTTGCCAAAACTCAGCAGATGAATGCCAATTTCGCCCAGCAACAGTACCCCGATAAAAAGCCCGTTGTCCACGATTATTTCTGGTTGCAGCAGGAAAGCGCAGGTGAGGCTGGTGGCCCAAAATAGTAGGTCGGCAATGCTGTCGAACTTGCGCAACAGGGGAGTGGCCACGCCTAATTTGCGGGCAATGATGCCATCAAAAATATCAGAAACCAAGGCAACGGTCATGCAGGCCAGCAGCCAGCCAGGTTGCTCATCGAGGGTGAAGGCCAATACAATCATAGCGGGCGATAACAGCAGGCGTAGGATGATCAACATCCAGGGTGTTTTTAGAAGGAATTGTTTCATGATAGTTTGCAGCTTTTGATGGATGGCATTTCAAGATTTTGTGTAGCGTTTTCAAAATTCTCTGTGCGTTGGATTGTGCAAAGTCATCCTTGGAACTCTGGCGAAGAAAAATAATTATACGCTGGTTCCTTTGACCGACTTTTCAGAAAGGATCTTTGATTGCAGGGCTTGGGTGACGCGAGAAAGGGAATTTTGCTAAAACTCTCCAAAATATTGGTAAGCCTTGATTTTTGTTACTTTTTATCAAGAAAAAGTAAGGACCTTGGTTAGGATAGTCATCGATATCAGGTGTACTTGTTTTTTTTATGCATTCATCAATTGCAACGACCAATAAACGCCTTTCACCACTTCGGCCATCTTTTCATAGTTCAGCGTTTCGGGCCGGTCCGTTCCTTTGTGGTAGTTTTTGTTGCGGTAAAAGGCTGTGTCGGTTATCATGAGTGCTTTGAACCCGTGCTTCCAGTAGTTGAGGTGATCGGAAAAATCTACTCCAGGAATAAATTTGGGTGCACTCAGCGAAACTACCGGTAGCGTGGTGCCTTTGCGCATGTCCTTCTTAAACTTTTCAGTGGCGCCAATTTGGCCCAGTTTGCCGATGACGGCAATGTAGTTGCCCTTGGTCGGGTAAAACCATTTGAGCAATCCTACGGGATAATCTTGTGAGTCTTCGGCATCGGAAAAATAGCCGATCATCTCCAGGCAAATCATTTGTTTGACTTTCACTCCCGCCTCTTTTAAGGACCGTGCATGCACCGCGCTGCCCATGTTTTCGGTGCGGAAGTTGGGCGGTTCCTCCAGGGCATACGCCACAAAATCGATGCGGTAATTGAGCTTGGGTGCGTTTTGCTGATACAAGCGGGCCAACTCCAGTAAACCGGCCACTCCGCTGGCATTGTCGTCTGCTCCGGGTTGATTACCACACACATCGTAATGCGCACCAATCACAATGCGTTCGGCATCTTTCGGACCGATGGAAGTAAGTACGTTTTTGTACTCAATTCCATTGACGGTGTAAGCTTGATATTCCACTTCGAAGCCCAATGCGTTCCATTCGCTGGCAATGTAGGCCACGGCCTCGTTCATGGCTTCCGGGTGAGCAGCACTGCGCGGTTTCGACAGGTTGGTGAGCTTGATGACATCAGCCTTCAATCGACTGGCTTGCGCATCGATAAAGGGCGGTGCGCTTTGGCTTTCAAATGGCCAGAGCAGCAGCAAACCTGCGGTAATCAGCAGAGCCGTGGAAAGTCCGATGGTGGTGTTTTTAACGTTCATTTTTTTGGGTCTTTGTGTATGTCTTTGAATTGGAGCATGTCTAGCAAACGCTGTTCCTTTTTGTTGTCAAAACCACACGAGGTGGTAAATTCTTTTGGATTCGCATAGGTGCCAAACAACATGTCCCACCATACGATGTCACCGTAATTACTGGTATGCTTCTCGAATTCGTGGTGAATGCGGTGCATCTCAGGGCGTTGGAAAATATAACCAATCCATTGCGGAGTTTTGATGTTGGTGTGGTAAAAGAATTCACCCAAAGCAGTGCACAAGGTGTAAATACCCGCAGCTTCCAGATTTAACCCCAACAAGGTGTAAACCAACAAGCTGCCAATAATGGAGTTGGCCACCATTTCCAAAGGGTGTTTGTAGAATGAAGTGATCACCTCAATGCGTTGCGGACTGTGGTGAATCTGGTGAAAATGTGTCCACAAAAAGTCTATGGTATGTCGCCACCGGTGCCACCAGTAAAACAGAAAGGTCGCTAAAACGTACGCCAAAATTCCTCCGGTAATCGGTCCGACTGCTTCCGAAAGGGAAAACAATGACCATGCTGACAACCATTTTTCCCAGGAATAGCCTGCCACAATTACGACCATCAGCTGGACGAAATTCACAGCCAATACGCGAATCGTCCAGGTTGGAACTTGGGGTAATTTCCAGCCGAGGTTGAACTGTTCCAACAGGAAGCAGGCGGCAAAAGCTATGAGGATGATGGGCAGCAGCATTAACCTAAAAATGATAAAATGAACAATCCAAAACCCAGAATGACAAAAGTGCCTAGCACGTTGCTACACAAGCAAATAATAAAGCCCCTGTGTCGTTCAGATACCCCCTTTTTTCGAAGTGAGTAAATGGCAGCAGGTAAAAAAGGTGCGGTAATTACAGCCAATGGGAAGATTGCATATTCAAGATACTCCCGGAATATTATCAACGTTCCAACCCATAGAATTGCGGAAAAAATAACCACCATTAGCCCGGATATCTGAAGGTGGGTGCTGCCCCAAATTTTAAATGACATGTCTTTTTTTTAAGTTAAATCCTTGGCCTTCTTTGCTATCACCCATCGGTTCCCGGTGTTTTCTTCTTCCAAAAAACCTTGCTGATTAGGAAGGCCAATATGCAGGCAGTAATCATGGTCTAAAGGCTAAGGGTGAAAGCGATGTTACACATCATGAAAATGGAGACACTCAGGTTGTAGAATAAGAACCGCCACTGCTTGTCTTCTTTGCGATCGGTGTTCCAGCGAACAACTGACAAAGTAGCCGGAATCACAAAAAGAATGGACAAGAGCGCACTGGGAAACAAGGCAATCGAATTGCCTACACACCCGTTGCCACCTTTGACAAAATTTAGACCCAGCCAAACTCCGGCCGCAGCCAGAAAGTATAAAATGCCGGAATAGAGGAGGTATTTATTTTTCATGATTGTAAGCTTTGGAACCAGGTAAAGGCCAGATTAAATATGAGCAGCGAACTAACAAGAAGGTTGGTGCCCAGCATCCATTTCTTCCGGGTTTCCGTGCGGTAATCGTTGCTCTTTATAGCGGAGGTAACCCCGGTAATCAGAAATATCAATGATAACGCGCAACTCGGAATTAGGAAGAATCCATCGGGTACATAATTATAGCTATCGCCATCGATGAGGAACATTCCCAACCAACAGCCGATGGTGGCTGCCAGGAAAAGTATGCCCGAGTATTGGAGGTGTTCGTTTTTCATGGTACGTGGTGTTAAGTTGGTTTAGTCCGCGGCCAATGCAAACAGCAGATTGAGACACATGATGATGGTGATGAAAAGATTTCCTCCTATCACCCACCAGGCTTTGCTCTCCGACCAATGATCGTTTCGCGGGAGCAAGGATATTACCGCAAGTGGAGAAAATAGTAACGCCAGCACGGCACTTGGTACGATAAAAAATGAGGTCCAGCTATAACTTGGTGAAAAGAAAGTGACCATCCAAACCGTGACCGCGATGATGACATAAAAGAGACCGGAATTAAAAACTTTTGTGTTTTTCATGACTTCGGTTTTTGTTCTTCCTCCTTGTTGAGGCCATTGGCCATTTTGAGCGCGAGACCACCCAAGAGCAACACCATGGTACCAATGCCCGCCCAAATCAACACCTGATTGGTGGTGAGATCGTCTATTTTTCGCTTGGCTTCCGTTGCGTGCGTCTGAATGTTGCCGTACTGCAACACCGGAATTTCATCGGGCAACGTGTTGGAAAAATGGTTCAGGTCATACTTCGGTGCACGGGCCTTCCAATCGCCAAATGTCAACTGGTATTTTTTGCCTGCTTCCAAATAGGCAATGACGTAATGCTTCAGCTGATAAGCCGTTAAGCCGGTCAATGTCAGAGGGGCATTGTCATCGTTGTAGATGCGCAGGTAGATCACTCTGTCTTCCAGTCTACTCAGGTCCATGAAATTGTCCTGATTGGAGGTGAGGTAGAGCGATTCTTTGACCGTCCAGTGTGCGACCTTGGGCAGTTTTTTTCTGCTTCTTCGCCTGCGGTGCTTTCTTCTGCGGGGAGCTTCCCGCATCTCCACAATGCCCAATTCCGCCCTGCGGTGAAAATAGTCGGGACCCGTCACTTGAAAATGCAACCGGTGCGCGTAAGGCAATCCCCCAAACTCAATGCGGTAAATGGTTACCTCGGGAGTTGAAGCAGTGTCCAATGTTATTTTGGGTGAGGGCACCTGCTGGTAAGAACCGTTTTCACAGGTCTTTTGCTGGTAACCCACTTGGACCACATTCATCGGGTCGGCATCCTGGTCGGAAATAACGATGCGGTAATACTCGTAATCCGATCGCGGAAAGCCAATAATTTGCAGCACTTGCGTTTCGCTGGTGTTGTAAGCGCCATTAAACGTGTAGTTGTTTTGAATGGCATACCACTGTTTTCCATCATCGCTGCCGCTCAACTCCAGTTGTTTTTTAACCGCTACATTTTTGACGCGCATGCTCAGGTTGTTGATTTCCGTTTTCTGAGGGTTGTGCACGGTAATGGCCGTGCAGTTGCGCCAATGTTTGCGGTAGCTCTGCAAATGTTTTTTCTCCAAAATCTCGTAGGGAACAAACACTGTTTGGCAGTCAGAACGATTGGCCTGCTTGTAGATGTAGGGCGCCTGGACGCCAGATGCGTCCAGTAACCTCACATCCGAGAAACGGGCATTTAACCGCACGGTAACTTTAGGGGAGAGGGGCACACGGTAGAAACCTGTTTGTGGAACTGAGTCCAAATCGCAATGGTAGCGGAACTCTCCGGCCATTGCCCCCACGGACGGTCCCAGAAACAGAGCTCCAAGTACCAGCAAGCGCCATCGGACGAATGTTTTTATCACTTGCTTTTTCATGCCACGCCCTCCCCGGTTTTAGTTTGTGTATCCTCGTCAAAAAGCAGATTCTTTAGCTTTTGGTAGAGGAAGGAAATGACGAGTAATAAGACACCCAGAGAAATGAATGCGGCTATTTTTCCGCCCTCGGAAACACCTCGGATATCGAAGATGAACAGCTTGGCCAACGTAATGGCGAAGAGTCCCAATGCCATCACACGGATGGTTTTGAATTTGTAGCGCATGCCTATGGCCATCATGCCGAAAGAGAGTGCTCCCCAAAGGATAGGATAACCAATTTTGTGCACTTGTGGCAAGATGGATTGTACGGTGGTAGTCGGATTGATGTTGGCGAATACCATCAGGTGATCCAGCTCGGCACTGGCGATGAAAACGGTGATGAGTGCCATTACCCACAGGGCGGCCTTGCCATTTTCAGTGCGCCATCCAAAGAGCTTGCGGATTTGCTTGCCCACTACGACTGCCAATGCCACGACCAAAGCCAGGTTTGCATAGTGAAAAAGGAATTCTCCAATTCCGCCCAGGTTGGCGATGTAGTTGTTGCGCAGGGCAATGTGAGCCGATTCGTTCAGCACAATGTAACCACCGATGGTCAGAAATCCAGTGACGGCAGAAACCACACCGAGTGTCGGCAAATCCTTCATTCGGGCGTAGAGGGCCAATGTCAATGCGATGAGTGCGTGATAGCTGAATATCACTAAACTCACACCATGGCCAGTCAGGGCAGAGTGTTCGGTTTGGTGCAACAGTTCAAACAGTCCTGTGAAATAGGCAACGGCAGCCAAAGACAAGGTGATAAATACAGTGTAGTATTTGAGTGAAATCTCGCCAATCAGTTGGGGGCCGGTTTCGTTGGCCAACAATTTTTTGATGGCAAACAACGCTCCCATGACTACAATGCCTGTGGTGAATCCCTTGTTGATGAAGAGCATCATGGCATCGCCTCCGGTCAGGTAAATTTGCATCCAGTCCATGACCAGGCTAATGAAGAGCAGTCCCATCAATACGATTGAACCCACTTTCATCAAATGGATACCGGATTTTTGTGACAACCAAAGGAGCAACACAGCTTCAACCGCCCAAAATAAGGTGATGTAGTTGCCTTCCAGTTGCACAGGAGCAGCCAAACTGATGAAACTCAGTACCAGTCCGATGAGAAGGAACACCAGGTTGCGATCCACGTCTTTGCGCAGGTACAGCGGGTAGGCAAATCCAAAGTTGACAACGGCCATGATGGCGGTGAACAAACCTTGGTACTGACCATTTCCTAAGGAGTTTAAGATGACCATTCCCGCTGCATAAAACAACGAGGTGTTGCTCAATAGCAGCCCGAATTCGAAGCCACCGAATTTGCGTTTTTGCCGCACGTTGTTGATGACATTCATGTAGAAGAAGGTGATGTAGAAAATGGAGCCGAAAATCAAGGCACCCAGGTAAGGGGCGTTTTCATTCCCGATAACTTCTATCAGCAACCAACCTCCGTAGAGTAGGATGGTGCCCACATAGGAAATGATGTTGAGCACATTCCATTTTTTGAAATAAGCCAGTACGAGCATTCCCAGATTCAGAATGGAGATATAGGTGAACAACACCTGGTAGTTACCCGATCCGGTGCTCACCATGAAGGGGGTGGCAAAACCACCGAGCAAAGAAAGTATGGCCAGTTCCATGCGGTCGTAGGAGATGGCCAGGAAGACCGAAAGTCCGCTGATGGCGATCATGCTCACAAACGCAATTTCCTGACTGATCAGGGCGTATTCGTGAAAGGCAATAGAAACGGTGAAATAGAAAAGCGCCAGTCCACCGCCAACGAGTACGGAGCTAAATGCTTTCATTTTTTTACGCAGGTAATGCGCGATGCCGATAAGGATTCCACCAGACAGCAAGCCGGTCAAAACACGTGGGCCGTTGCCAATCCAGTTTTGGTCAATGGCATATTTCACGAAAAAGGCAATTCCTAACACGAGGATGCCGATGCCGATTTTGTTGATCAGGTTTTCCCCGATGAACTTCTCCAGGTTGGCTGGACGGTAGTTGCGTTTGGGCATTTTTGGTGGGTTTGGTGTTTTGATTTTGTGCACCGGTGGTGGCACGTTTCTGGGCTTTGGCACCGGAATCGCAGTTGGTTTGGCCGCCTGGGCCACCGGAATCGGTTGGATGGTTTCCGCTGCTGGTGTTGCCACCTTTGGGGCTGGTTGGGCCTCTTTGCCTCCGGTTTTTTCCGGCATTTCAATGGCCGGTTTTTCGGTCCCGCGTTTGGGTGTGGCATCGTCCTTGGTAAAAAAGTGGACAAACCCTTCCGGGGTCTCCTGCTTTTCAGGTTCAAGGCCCTGGGCCAGCTGACGAATTTCCGTCAGATCATTTCCAATGCCGTCCACCTGCTTGCGCAAGGTATCGATGCGTTGGATGAGTTGCTGCTTGTTTTTCATAACGTTTGATTTTTGTGGGGTCGTTAGAAAAGTTTTTCAACTGGTGTCCTCGATACAACGCTCTTTCACCTCAAGGTACAAGAGCGCCACTCGAACTGACAGTTCTCTAAAAGACTTGGCAAACATACCTTGGATGAATGGCCGAACGAAACGAAGTTTTGAAAATAAAGGACTTTTGAATTGGGTGGTGTTTTTTACGTATGTGCTGCTATTGTTGTATTTTTGGTTTTTCAAAAAGGACTTTAAGAAATTTGAATTGGATAGCCTGCAAGAGATAATTACCACGTTGAGTGTGGAAGACCAAAAGGAATTTCGACTGTTCATCAACCGGCAAAAGCAAAAGCGCGATCGGAAAGATTTGCAGTTGTTCGACAGCCTGTTGAAGCAACCCGAGGCTATTCCCGACAACCTGGCTGCGGTGCTTTATCCAGAGGGCAATGCGGCAGCTTACCATGCGTTGCGAAAAAGATTGCACCGCCACCTCATGGACTTTATCATGCTCAAGCGGGTGAAGGATGACTCCACCAGCGCTTCGTCTGTAATGGGGCATTTGTCGTTGGCGCGTTACCTGTTGGATCACGGTTCTGATCGGTTGGCCTGGAAATTCTTGCGCAAGGCCGAAAAACAAGCACAGGAGGCCGAACATTACGATTTGCTCAACGCCATTTACAACGTGCAAATTGAACATGCCGACTCCGAGTTTGCCGATGATTTGGATGCCATCATTCCCAAGCGCAACACCAACAAACAATTAGCCGATGAAGACGAGCGGGCCAACATTGCTTACGGGCTCATTCGCAGGCAGCTGTATGAATCGCGGTTGCAGGGCAAGGCCATTGATTTTGATAAAATCATCCACGACACGCTGGAGAGATTTGAGTTGGCCGAAGCGGTGAGCCAGCGCCCAGGTTTGTTTTACAAATTGATGTTCATCACCCGGAGTGCCATCCTCGCCAAAAAGGACTTTCATTCGTTTGAGCCGTTTATCATTCACCAATACGAGCAGTTGGAACGCACCATTGGTTTTGGGAAACCGCACCATTTTTACAAGCTGAGCTTGCTCTACATGGTGGCACACGTGCTCTACCGTAACAAACAATTTGACCGCTCCAACAAATACTTGTGGGAGTTGTACCAGCAGATGCAGACCTTTGAAAAGACACTCTTCCAGCAGTTTTTTCCACGCTACAGTTTGCTAATTGCCGCCAATTACAGCTTGTTGGGGAAAAGTGAATTGGCCATTACCGAACTCGAAGAGTTGCTGAAAAACAAGAAGGTGCGGCTCAAACCTTCCGAACTGCTCAACGCACAATTGAATTTGGGCGTGTACCTCTTCCAGCAGGAACGTTATAAAGAGGCCAACCGCATTTTGATCAACATCGGGCATTCCGACAAGTGGTGCGAAAAGAAGATGGGGAAGGAGTGGGTGCTGCGAAAAAACATGGTGGAACTCGTGGTGCTCTACGATTTGGGCAAGGAAGATTTGGCCGAAAACCGGCTGCGTTCCATCGAGCGCAATTTCGCACCCATGTGGGATAATCCCATCTACAGCCGCGTCAAAAACTTTTTGGTGCTCATTCGCCAGTTCATGCACAACCCCGAACAAGTGACTTCCGAAGCCTTTATGCAAAAGGTCTACAGTTCAACGGAATACCTGCCCAACGAGCGCGAAGATTTGGTCGCCATTGGTTTCTATGCCTGGCTCAAATCAAAAATGAAGGGGGAGAAATATTACCCCGTACTGTTGGGGATTATGCAGAAGTTTTAGGGGGGGCAAACCTTTGTGATCTCTTTCAAGATTTTAAATTGAGTTTGACTCAAAATATTTTAATACGAAGGCTTCCCTTATTTCTTGATTCTCAATTGAGCTAATGTCCAAATGCAAGTCGGAATCGGCTCTTTCTGCATGATAATCTCCGAGCGTGTGGTGTTTTCCAATTCTAATTTTAAGCTGTTCAAAAGTTTCAATTCGGGCGTTTTGAATTTCAAAAAAATTGTCTTGATTACTTGATGAATAATAGCAGTTTTTTAACCACCCAGATACGTCTAAATTCCAATTGTTTTTGATATCAGGAGTTACTATAAAGCAATGTCGATTATCTAGCTCAGGGCTCTCATCTAAGATGAATGAATCCGCAACTCTTTGGCTAAATGAATCTGTTGATTTTAAGAAATACCAAACAAATTCAGATAGTTCCAAGCAAGCCTCTAGCGAGGGCGGAGCAGAATGTTCATGTTCAATTCTATTTCGAATAACAAGAAGCTTTTTGAGCATTATTGGTTTGATAATATTGAAATGTGCTAATATTTCATATTTATTCTTTTTCTTCCATTCTGGTCCAATTCCTTTAAGGTTGTATTTTGCTCCCAAATCCTTTACTCTGTAGTCAATTGCTCTTTTTAATGTGGCAATTGCATCGATTCTATGATACTTTTCTGCGTCATTTTTTAGAATATTTTCGGCATGACGCCATCCTTCATGAGGAATTTTCCATTCTGAATCATGCACATGAAATGAATCAATCTGTAGATTCCAATCGAGTATTTTGTTTGATATGAACATTCTTATTTTGTCCATTTATTCTTAAAAAATTCCATCTCTTCTCCGAAATTATTAGCCAAGGAATCATTGACAAACTTCTCCTTCTCCTCGAAGTATAAAATAAGTTCATGGCACATTTCCCAAATTTTTAGCAATTCGGAAATTTTTGGTTTCAGGCCAACGGCATTGTCAGGTGTGTAGTGCACAGCTTTGTTTCTTAATCTGTAGAGGTGTGCTAAGTCTCTCAGATCCAGTCGATTTTCTTTTGCTTCTTTGTCGTTTATATAGATAAGCCGAACCATAACTGGGGCTTGGGAAATTTTGTTGTAAGAAAATGTTTCTATTTCGTCCGTCTGGTTCAGAAAGAGCAAATGTTTATTGGTTATAGTTTCAATAAAGCAACCAAGGTTGGTGATGTGCCCCAGAAGATTTATGTCCTCAATTGTATGTGTCTTTGGAAATTGGTTTCCCTCATTCAGTGCTTGAATCTGAGCTTCCTCCCAAGCTGTGCTCATGGAATGAATTGTCTCATTGCTCAAAACATCTGGAGTCTCCATTTGCTGAAGCTTGACGGGGTGGTTGGGTATTTTAGAAGAAGAGGCTTGGATTTTAATTTTATCTTCTTCAGTGGTTTCTATTCCTTCCAATTTTTTTGACAAGATCAAAGAAGCATAGTCAAATGATAGGGCTTTATGAATGTTGTGGAAAGCTTCATCGAGGAAAAAGTCTGAAGCCTCAGAAAGCTTTGAATATGTGATTATATCATGTTCCATTTTCTCTTCTCAAATTAGTCCTTCCATTGATTCATTTCGATTATCCCTTAGTCGAAACAAGCAATTCCCTCACGTCCACATCCAACACTTCAGCAATGTTTCTGAGTACCGGCACACTTGGTTGTGTATTGTTGTTGCAATAGTTGGTGACAACCACATAGCTCTTGCCAATTTTTTCGGCAAGCCAGGTTTGTGTTCGGCCTTGTTCTTTTAGTACTTCTTTAATTCTGTTCATAAGGTATTGTAATACACAAAGTTATCAATAAACCATACAGAAAACTAAGGTATCCTGGGGGCTGGTTTTTGTCTGTATCAAAATACGATACAAAAATGTATTGCAAAATATTATATTTTGATATATATTTGTATTGTAAAACAATACAAATAAGAAACTCTATGACCGACAAAGACCTCATCATTCAACTAATTCAACAAGATTTGAAACACCACCAGTTGACTGAAGGTTTGAGGCGACTGGGCCTGGACGATGGAGGTTTGCACAGCCTCAACTTGTTGCCCATTATTGCTCAATTGATGGGCATCCCGAAAAGGAAAGTGCATGATCGCTGGGCAGCGATTTATAACAGCTTCATGCGGGAAACTCCGCAATCAAAAATCTCTGAACTTGGAGAAGCACTGCAACCTGTTGCTGAAAAATGTTATGAAATGCTGGTAAGTCATGTTGAGATTGAAAGACGGGTTCAATCGACTTGATCATCTATTAAACTCTCTTGGATGGAGATGCGACATGTGCCAGAGTATTTCATCTTTCAAAAGACTAATATTCTAGCCCTCGAACAGAAAAAAACACTTCCCCAAGACTTTTTCGCTTCTCCTTTGTTATGTAAATAGTGCTCGATGATAAACTAGCTTTGTGCCATTCAATATTCAGAAATCACCGCTCTATACCATGTCTTTTTTTGATAAGATTGTCCAGAAAATTTTTCCAAAAGAGGAGGAAATGCCGCGTTCAGAGCCTTTGGTGAAAGAACGTATTACGCGTTCGGATGAAACCCTGAGTGACTATTCTGCCTGGGAGAATACAGGCGTTTATAAAGTGATGTTGGGGGAAGTGTGGGAAGCTTATCAGCTGAAAAAGAAAAATGAAGCAGCCGATTGGCAGGTTCATTTACTAAAAACGCCTTACGCCAATGGCTTTGCGCTCACGTATCACATGGGGACCAAGCCCGCTGAATTTCAGTACTTCTTCGATTTGCTCAAGGATAAGATTCTCCAGCTTCCTTATCAGCTCAAAAATGCGGACAGAAGCCTGTTTGACCGAAAAAGCCATGTGGAAAAAAAGGAGCGTTATTATTTGAAGCCAATTATCAAAGAAACAGACGCCAACAATCTTTTTGACCAGCAGTTTGGAAATATTCTGATTGAAATGATTTGGATTGACGACAAACCGAGCTATTTGAAACTGGTGGCCAATATTTACTCAGACCGCCTTTATACAGAGGCGAAAGATTTTGAGGATTTAATGTCCATTTTATTTGAGGACGCTTAAGTAAATTGGCTGATGAGCGGATTTTCTCCAATTCACATTATCGGTATTGATCGTTCAAGCCCGTGCCTTTTAAAATCATGGGCATTATTTTGGTCAGGCGCTTCTGCTTGGTTTCAGGGCGTTTCGCCTTTTCGATGTACTCAGCGAATTCCCGTTGGTAGGTCGGCTTCATTTCATCAAAAGCTACCGAGGCATCGGGGTTTTGAGCAAATGCTTCTTTGAGCTCGTCTGGTAGTACCAGTGGCTTCTTTTTGGCAGGCTTGATTTCTTTTCCGGCCCGGTGGTTGGCGATGGTTTCTTCCACGTAGGCGATGATTAAGGGTGCGTCAATTTCTGCTGTGGAACTGAAACGCCATTGGCGCATGGCCTTGGTCACTCCTTCCTGCGCATTCATGAGTTTGTTGTGTTTGTCTTCCAGCAGTGCGCCTTGGTGAAACCACAAACCGCAATAGGATTTAAAAGCGGCCAGTCCAATCAGGTTTTTGCCGTCTAACAGGTAGGCAGGAATGCCCCATTTGACACCTTCTTCCAACTCCGTTGAGTTCAGGATTTTGCGCAGGGCTTCAATTTCTTCTTTAAACGTGGAGACGTTTTCAACGTAGTCGTCCGCTGATTTGTACATGTCCATGGTCCATCGTGTTGGTCGGCTAAATATACAATTTCTGCTTGTTTTGCTTTCGGGTTGCGGGGTTGAACTTGTCGGGCTGCCGGGTCGAAAGACCCAGCAGTCATGTCTTTTTGCCTGCCGGGTCTTTCGACCTTTCCTGCCTGCCGTGGTCTTTCGACCCGGCAAGGTTAAAATGGTTCAATGTAGACAGTACAAGAGATGAAGTCAAATGCGACACGTAGTTGTGATAAAAAACATCGAAAACCTTTGACTCTTCCTCTTTCTGATGTCAGGATTTTATGAAGTTAACATTGTTGGTTGTGAGTGGTCTATACCTTGCCGGGTCGAAAGACCGCGGCAGGCATGTAGGGTAAGGGGGTAGGCCTTTCCTGCCTGCCCAGCATTACGAAGCGACAACCTTTTTGTATGTGGATTTTGTATGGGCTTTGCCGTTGACCAGGGTGGTTACGGCCACTTTGTTGTTGGGCAGGTGTTCCGATTCAAATTCGACTTTGCTGCTTTTAATTTCTTGGGTGCTGTTTAAGCGGATGGTGATGCTGTCTTCTGTTAAGGAGAAGGTAAATTTTACCGGGAAGTCATATGAGTTGACGACTCTTAAATCCTGGTAGGCATACGCTACTGCGGCATCGGAGCCCAGCGGTGTAAATCGGGTTTCTTCTGTGTAGATATCTGCGGAATGGCTGGACCGTTCCACCATATCGAGGTTGGCTTGCAGGCTCACGTAATAAATGAGGCCTGCCAACTGACAGAGTCCGCCACCAATGGAGGGTTCTAATTCACCGTTGATGAGGGATCGGCTTTCTACAAAACCTCTTTTGAGCGAAGGATCTCCTACGGCCTTCCAAAACGAGAATATTTCGTTGGGTTGCACCAGGATGGGCTCAATGGATTGAATCGCAATGGCGAGGTTGTTTATTTTGGCTTGTGTAGAGGCCGTGCGCTTGATTGCTTGACTCAGTTCAATGGCGTGGGGAAATGACTCCGTGGAAGTGGCATTTTGGGCAAACGAAAATGCTGCGCCTGTTGTCAGATCCCGCAATGCCCTTCGAAGCAATCGAAACTTGATTTTAGCAGCCGTTGGTAGTAACTTTCTGAGCATCACTTTTTTCTGAGTACGAAGATAAGGTGCGAGCTCCATTCTCTCAAAGGCGAATTGCTCATGGCATTGTCCAGTCCGATGAACAGTTTTCTCAGGCCCTTTGGGATTTTATGAATTGGGAAAAATGCGATGCCGTGGTAAGCAACCAACTTCCAATTGGCGGCCGTCATGGCGCGCAGCGTTTTCGTGTCAATTTGATTTCCTCCGTGCCAGTTGCTGGCTTTGTAGCCGGTTAGTTTTCTCCTTTTTTGAGAGGGCACATCAAACACAAAATACCCGCCTTGGGAAGTAACGCGGGCGACCTCTTGAAAGATGCGGCTCATCTGCGGATGATCCAGGTGCATGAAGAGGTGAAAGGCCAACACATTTTCAAAATACCCATCCGCAAAGGGAAGGGATTCAGCATCGCCCACCGCCACGTTTTTTGACGGGAATTTTTCGCTGGAGACCTGCACCATTTCCGGACTCAAATCCAGGCCATACTGCGCATATTCCATAAACCGGCCTGTGCCACACGCCAGATCCAGGTTCTTTTCAGTTTTTGTTTTGTCGAGGTATCGGGTTAGCACAGCGATCTCCTGCCGGTGGATGTAGTCCCCATAGGAATTGGCAAACCTGTTTTCATCATAGGTTCCAGCCAGTTCATTGTAGTAGTTGCGGATTGCTTCTTTCACAGGATAGTTTTATGCACTGTTCTAGTCAGTCCTTTTTTCTTTGTCCTTGTATATAACTGGTCCACATTGCGAAAAATTGCTGTTAGCCACTTTGTCAATTTTTAGTTTATAGTCTTTGGCAAATTCTGTCAACAGTTTCGCAAAGATGGCCTGCTTGTCCTCTTCAACTTCTAACTTCCTGAAGTTAAATAAGTACTTGTCGATTTTTCCGTCTTTGTTGAAGTATATTTTATTAAAGCACCAAGTCGGTTTGCCCCAAGTAAAGTCATTGTTGGCAAGGTGTTGTGCAAGATCATTGAGCAGGGATACCCATGCCTCATAAAACTCATCCTCTCTGCTGTGAAAAACGGCAATTGTCGTATCCGCGCTTAGTGCGCTTGGATAAGGGCTGTCAAGGTCAGCGATTTTTTGTCCGTTAACTTCATAATCCTGGAAGGTCTTGCATTCTTGTCCAAAGGAGAAACTGCTAATGGTCAACAGAAGTATCACTATTGTAAGTCGTGTCATATTTTTTGAATTGCCCACATCGTTTAAGCCAGTGCGGAGTAGTTTAAGGTATTGTTGTACGTTTTTTTAATTCGATCAATAACTATTCTTAGGGTGCTGTTAAAAATCATTGTCACCCCCTAAAAACCGGAATGGAGATATATTCATGGCGCACATACAACAGCGCATAAAACAAAATAATAGGGAGGAAGGTCAATGCCTTCTTTGCAATATTTTTTTGTAAAAACACAGGTGATTTAATTTGAAATACTGCCAAGACAGTCAACGCAAAACCAATGAATCCAACCATCGGACTGTATGACTTGCGTACCTCATTTCCTGACCATGACTGAAAATGCTGGAAGGTGTAAAGAGCTGAACTCTCCATGCCCCCATTTTCCGTTATCGATATGCTGCTGATGGTATATGCCAACAAGGCCAGAAAGATGCCATAGCTGCCGAAAAGCAACCATTTGTTTTGCCTTCCGGTCATTGATTTGATGTAAGTGAATTTGTGTCCACTAATCTCTATGATGGCCACTACTGCGCCTGTCAGCAATATGGATTCAAGATAACCGTGAAAGAAGCTAAATACTTTAAACGTATAGCTCCGAACCATGATAAGGAGGGAGATGAAAACGGAGAAGTAGAGCAAAGTTCTAAGCACTGGTGTTTTTGGTTTTGTTAGCATTAGTTGTAGTACAGTATTGTCCTGTATACGGTATCTGCATTTTTTACAGAATCAGTTACATTCCATCTGTTCATAACAGCCATTAACTAGGGCGTTCCATAGCAACTGGAATTCCTGGTTGAATTTGAACAAACCAGCTATTCCAAAACCAATAAAAGCTGTTAATGCTAGTATGATTGCCTTTTTCTTCAATTCAATTCTTTTAGCATCTGCGTCAACTATTGAATAAACGCAGCATCATCCTAAATCAATACTTGACACTATCGGGTGTCGCCAACATCTTATTCCAGTTGATAATTTCCATTTGCCCATTGGATGGTTGGCTCCATCCATTCTTTCATGGGTTGAAATAGAAACCCATGTCCAAGTCCGGTATTTAGTTCGATTTCTTCAAAATGTTTGATTGCACAAGTCGAACTGGTCTTTCGTTCAATGGCCGAAACTCCATACGGGTCTGATTTTTCATAAATGGTCAAAACATTGCCGCAGTAATTGATCTCCGGCATATCTTGAATGTCCTCGTTTCCAAAACTGGCAATAAAAACAAAATTCAAATCGGGATTGTTGGCAAAAGTCGAAACATACTGGGCGATGTATCCACCTTTGGAAGTGCCAACCACGGTTATGTTTCCCGGTTGGATTCCTTTTTTTATTAAGCTGTCAATTTGAGCTACCACTTTTATGGCGTACGTTCTTGCGTTGACATTTCCATCTCTTTTTTCACTGATGACCTGGAATTCGTTGTTTTCAAATTCAGCTAAAATCTCTTTGTATTCCGCCCGCCCAAATTGGGGGTGTGCTTCATCCAGTGCGTGCGTTTCTAAAAAACGGTTGTGAAGGAAGAAAACAAACCGGTCGTCCTTTTCACTTCCACAGGCAGATAATATGGACCAAAGAAGAAGGACAAGTAGAAGTTTTATTTTCATTGATTTCTGAAGCTTTTAAAATTGGAACAACACCGGAACAAACGCAATATTGTTGTTAATCAATGCCTTTCCAAAAAAAAACTGACATTGTTTCCTTGCAGGACCGGGGCAAAGTCTACGAAAGTTACAGATTTGAAACGTACCGTTAAGTGAACAATTATCGCTCAATCTTCTGGCCCTTTTTGTCGATGAGGTAGGACGACCTGGTGTCGACCTGAACCACCAAAGTGCCTGTTGGCGTTTCGCTCATGTGAGAGTAAGTAAGAGGTATCAGTATTTTGCCGTTAAAATCGACAAACCCAAACTTGCGCCCTTGGCTGACGATGGCTCCGGTTGCAGTAATTGTGACGTAGTCGTAAATGGCAGGTATCAGGATTTGTTTATCAGAGCCTGTGAGTCCGTACAATACGGTAGGGGCTGGTTTGCCTGGAAGGGAAGGTTTGTTGACGTTCTTTTTGTGGATGGAGAGACCAAAATCATGCTCTTTGATGGGGTGAGCACTAAAGGAGCCATACATGGCACTGCCTGTTGGGCTGTGGAGGCGATAGTCCCGGGAAATATCGTTTTTGTACCAATCACTGAAACCTTCTATCAATTTGGAGAAAGTATAAATGGAGTCACCGACAATTCCATTTTTGTCAAATTCGATGTACTCCCCAGAAATTGTATAGCGCGGGACACCAGTATGCAAAGGCATACTAAGGATGGATTTGGCGATGCTGGACTTTCCGAGTCCTGGTTGGTCTGTGTTAATACCAGCATATTTAAACGGCAAAATGTTTTTTCCATTGGCATTGATGGCACCATATTGGGCCCCTTTCGAAACGCAAAAAACGTCCTCAAACAAGTAATTCAATGAGAGGTAGTGGAAGGGAAGGCGCGTTTTTCCGGTAAAATCTACGAGGCCAAATTTTTCCTCCTTTTTCACAATGAAAAGTCCACCTGGAACGACTTCAATGAAGGCATAACCGGGAGGGATGACCGTAGCTCCATTTTTATCAATTACCAGCCAATCTTTTTTGGTGCGCACAGCGGCATAGCCGTCCACAAAGTCGGTGACTTCATCGTATGCGCACGGAATGACCACCGCACCCGATTCATTGATGTAGCCATAGCTTATTTTCTTGTTGATGGTTTTTGGAAAAACAGCTCTTCCGCAGCTAAACATCAGTGGATGTGCCCGAAACGCATTCCACCGGGACTGGTAGTTGTCGTAAAAGTGCAGGCGCACATCGGGGTGCAAATCTTCTGAGCGAAACAAGGGAGTCACTTTAGCGGTGCTGTCGATGATGCCGTATTGCCCATTTTTGACATAAAAGGCCATGCCTTCTTTAAATTCACTGATCATTCCATATTCCTGCGAAGCCAGTTTTTTCCCCTTTCGATCGATAAGTCCGAGGCTCCAGCCATTTTCTTTGAAAGAGGTAATGTTGCAATTGAAATCGCTAAGTTCTTTCAACGTTGGAGGCAAAACCTCCTGCCCATCAATGCCCAGAATACCGTATTTCCCGTTCAGGCCTGTACGTGCCACACCCGTTTTAAAATCAAATATCTTGTCGTATTTGGGAGGACATAAGATGGTGCCTGAAGTATCTATCAATCCGAGGTAGCCGTCCTTGGCTAAGGTAGCTACCCCCGCTTTAAAACGACCCACCCAATAGGTGCTGTCGGCTGTTTTAAATGTGTGAGTTTCCCGATTGAATTCGCCTTGCAGTTTTACCTGGGCTGAAACAACGGTGGTTGTGCAAGCCGCAACCAGCAACAAAAGAAGGCGTGTAAAGTGTGTCATAGATATCAGCAACCAGTTCCCGATTGTAACAATGAACCATACCAAAGTTACCCGGTTGCTGACAAGATGATTTGGAGGGAGTTTTCCATAAAACGAATCGTTTGGATACACTGGAGAGCCAAGCTGTTTATTCTGTCGTTTCTAGGGTGTACTCCCCGTTTCGATACAGCACAACCATTTTTCCAGTTGTCCAACCGAGTTTCAATGCGGCAGCGATGGAGGCGGCTACAAATTTGGGCGTAGCAATTTGCGGTTCAAAATCGGGAGGCTTGTTGGCGCTACCTGCATAATCCCAAATGTCGTACCAGCCAAAATCTATGATGAGCAGGCTGTTTGTGTCCTCGTCAGGGCTGACGAAAATCTTGCCGGTGAACTTCCAGTAAAATTTTCTGTTTTCGACTACTATGGTGCGCAATCCTTTTTTGGATAGTGTCATGGAGGGGAGGGGTGTCCTTTGCGGCTGTAGTAAGGTTGATGATTAGGGGTTTTCCTTCGCCAGTCTATCTCGCACAAACTCCACCTTGATTTTTCCGTGGGCAGCGGGCTTGCCGTCTTCACCAAGGTTGACCATAATAATTTTTTCGATGGAGACGATGCTGCACCGCGTCATCACGTTGCGCACTTCGCAGCGCAGGGTGAGGGAAGAGTTGCCAAAATTGACCACATCCATGCCAATTTCAATGATGTCGCCTTGTTGGGCTGAATCTAAAAAGTTGATGTCTGAAATGTACTTGGTGACCACCTTTTTGTTTTCCAACTGCACAATGGCATACAACGCTGCTTCTTCGTCAATCCACTGCAACAAACGTCCTCCAAACAGGCTTTGATTGGGGTTCAAATCTTCTGGTTTTACCCATTTTCTCGTGTGAAATCTCATTCGCTATTGTATTGGTTTCTGCAATATACAACAACAGGAAAATAAGGATGTTTATTCTGTTTGCTGCCTTTTTGCCCATCTGTATCGGTAAGGATTGAATCCGATACCAGTTTTTAGTTCGAGTGTTAGTCCATTATCTCGCGGAGCAGAACGCTGATTAAAATTATAGCCCACTTGAACTTGTGGCCGAATGGAAATGATGCTGTGCGACAACAGAATGGATGTTAAGCCAAGTCCCGGGCGGGCATTGAAATAAGTTGACACATTGCGCTCCCTGACCATATTGGCTTGTAGAAAAGTGTAAGGCAAGACCCGGAATCCTCTGGAAATTGGAAAACTCCTTCTGGTAGGGTTGAGCATTCCCTTTAAGCCCCACTCTTCGTATCCTTTTCTAAATGTTCCACTCAAACTGATTCCTTTGTGCAGAAATGCATTGGTGCAATTCTTTATGGCTCGGTCCAACTGAAGTTCAAATGAATGCATTGGAGCATGAGAATGGGCATACGTTTGCCCATATAGAATGGAATAATTTTTAAGGCTCCATCCCCTGTTTCCATAAACAAGTGATGGCATCAGAAGTAACAACAGAAAAGCGAACCATTTGGTCAATTTGTGGAGGCTTTGGATGAAATCGCACCTTTGAATTGGTAAAACGGATTAGGTGCTCTTCAAGTAGGACATATAGTTTCCAAAATTCCACAACAAAACAAACCTGATTCGGTAAGAATCAGGTTTCACTCGAAATCCAAAGCAATGTATTTTTTATCTTATTTCCAGGGTGCCATATCCGGTGTAAACCAGCTCGACAGGGCAGCTTCCGTAATTCACGGGTAAGCTAATATTTGACACTTCTTGTGGCCGGCAACAAGGAAATTCATTGTAATAGTACCAGCCTGATGCCGCTGAAGCTTGTGGGGAAATTTCTGTTATTTGAATGCCGGTGTGTCCTTCAGCATAGAACCCGGTAAATGTTTCGTTCTGATCTATTTCCACAGTCGTGGAGGCAATTACCGCTTCGGCTGAATTGAGTTTGACGATTTCAACGAGAAAATCACATTCAGAGGTATTGGTGATTTCCATTTGAGCTTGTGCCGATAGGAAGCAGCAGAATGCTAGCATTACTAGTACCAATTTTTGATGTATACTTTTCATTGTAAAAGGGTTTAGGGTTTTAATCGATAAGGTTGGGTTGACCTTTGGGTTACGAGTGTGGAAAAAACGGATTTCTTCCTGCTTTATTTCTTGGATGCTTGCCTTTTTGGTACTCAGAAATGGATTGCTTGTCAATTAAATCACCAATAGGTTCAACATCAGGAAGATGCCCTCACAGCCAGCTTCAACTGTTCAAAAACCGTTTGAATTTTCGAGAGGGGAGTGGCAATGTTCATGCGCATGCAAAGCGGACAATTTTCGTCAAACCAGCTGCCGGGTGCGAGGCCAATTTTTGCCTTTTTTACCATCAATTCCATCAGCTCATCGGGGGACAATCCCAGTCCAGAAAAGTCCAACCAGATTTGGTAGGTGCCTTCGACAGGATGCATGGTGACCTCGGGCAATTCCGAATCTATAAATTCTTGAACCCAGGCGATGGTAGTCTCGAGGTAGGCAATGAGTTCATCCAACCAAGGCCCTCCGTGTTTGTAGGCAGCTATGGTGGCAAAAGCGGTGAGGGCATTGCCGTGATTCAAATACATGGTCTCCACGGTATGATTGATTTGCGCCCGTGTTTTTTTATCGCGAATGTGCAGGTAGCCATTGGCGATGCTTTGCATGCCAAATGTTTTGGATGGAGAGCCCAACAAGGCAATGTGTTGGTTTTGAGGCTGCGACAAAATGCTGTTGAACCGGTGCCCCGAATACACAATGTCGCAATGAATCTCATCGCTGATAATGCGCACGTTGTGCTTGTCAGCAAGGGCAACAAGGCGCTGTATTTCTGCTCCGTTCCAAACCCGGCCAACGGGGTTGTGTGGATTGCAAAGTATCATCAGAGAAATGTTTTGCGCACTGAATTGTTGCTCCAAATCGACAAAATCCATTTCATATTTCCCATCCACCAACTTCAGTGGACTTCGGACAATGTTTCGGTTGGCGCCTTCAATAAGCTTGGCGAACTGATGGTAAACGGGCGTTTGAATCAACACGCTTTCGCCCGGTTGGGAGAGCTCGCGCAGCAATACCGCGATTCCGGTCAGCACGTTGGGCACCTGGATGAAATTACCGGGCTCCAACGCCAAGCCATGCCTGGATTTGAACCAAGCGACAAAAGCGTTCGGCAAGTCCTCAGCGGAAAACTCATACGCATAGACTTCTCTGTTTGCGATGCGTTTTATTTCATCCGTGATGGGCTGGGCGACCTGAAACTCCATGTCGGCAATCCAAAGGGGCATCACATCGGTGGTACCAAAAAATTCTTGAAGCAGTTTTGGGCTTTTCTTGACGAAACGGTGCTCAAAATCGTTGTTGGGGTGATCAAACGTACTCATATGCTGTTGCTTTTAATGGCCGCTCTCCATAAAGACGACCAGTCCCCAAAGGACGCCATTGTAATCGCAATTTTAAGGTTTTATCTTGGATTTTCATCCAATTCCATTCCTTTCAGCATGTGTTCGAGAATTGGCGCGCATTTTTCCTGGCAGGCGGGGTAGAATTCTTTGTGTTCCCAAAAGTAGGATCGCCTGCTGAGCCCCCACCAGAATTCGGCCATGGCCAAGGGTTGCAGGTTGTTTTTAAAAGCGTACTGCAGCAGTTTGGGAGCGGCACATTCTCCGGCTCCGCTGGGCGGTTGGCTGTTGGTATTTTTGTGGAAAATAGTCCGCAGATCTTTGCTTTCTCCGGCTTGATTCAGGAAGTGGTAGTGATCAAAAAGTTGCTCTTGCAGAGCGGTAGAAAAATCTTTGCGTTGTTTTTTGAGTGCGGATATTGGCGCTTCGTTTTCTGGTTTATCCTCCTCCTCTAATGCTTTGATGGCTGCACCAAATTTGTTGAGTTCGAGCATTCCCTTGTTGAGGAAACTGCCTTCCGTGAGGGCATCAAACACTGCCGGGACAAATTTAGCGTGGTTGTTGCCATCGGCCAGTTTGCCCGAAAATGCTGACAGGTAGCCGATTTCATTTTGCGCATTGCGCACCACCATCACCCCAAACATCTTTCCGATGATTTTTCCTTCTTTGTCTGGTATCAAACCAAAGTTGTGATCCCATTCCGTTTGTGTGTAGAGGTGGTGTTGTAATTGTTCCGCTGCCAGCAAGCAAAGTGGATGCGGTTCGTAATCAAAAGGATAGGTAAACCGCTGGGGCAACTCAATTCCTTCAATGGATTGGTCAAAATGGGTGAAGAATGGATCGGTTGTCGAGTGTGGCACTGCTGATTTTTTAGACCCTGCAATTTAGAGGTTTATCCACTAAAATAATCGCCAGGGTGGGTTCAATCGGTTTTCGCCAGCCCGGTATAAAATGAGGTGGTTGCCATCCACATCGGTGAGGTGCGCTTCCCGCCAAAACCAGGATTTGTCGTTGGGCAACTCCTGAAACTCGATGCCAGCATCAATCAGTGCGTTTACACGTTCGTCCAAATCTTCGCACTCAAAATAGACTTTAACGCCTGTGCCAATAGGCAGCTGCTTCACTTCCTGAATGGAAAAAGTCGCGTTGCCGTCCGGGCATACAAAGCGGGCATAATGCGGAGTCGATTGCACGATTCGCTGAAGCCCCAGTTTTTCGTAAAAAGGAACTGACTGAGTCAGGTCCAGGGAAGGGACGGTTATTTGATTGAGGTTCATATTTGGGCACTATTGGTTTCCACACCAATTCATGATTTGAGCATAAAGGGTGTCCATTTCCATCTCCTTGTTCCCTTGATACAATTGGAGTAATTCCTGGTTAAACCGGTCGAATTGAATAAAACCCCTTTTGGTGGTCATCTGTTTTTCCATCATTGGAATAAAGGTGGCTACCTCAGCTTCAGGAAAATGATCCCGGCAGTAAAGAGAGAACAAGCTCCAGGTCATGTATTCGTTAAAAACAGCGTAAGGTGTATCGTAAGCATCCGTTCCCGGCCCTTCTTGCACCCATTTTGTCCTATCGGACATCGCGGCTTCAATTTGTGGTACCATCCCATCAGATAAGGGATTGACGAAATTATGATCAATCTCAGTGAAGACCACTTTTGATTGTATCATTTCATTGACTTCCGGGCTGTACTTTTCTCTGGCCTCGGCTCTGCAAACAAACATGATAGTTTGTTCAAAACTGTTGTCTGCAAACCTTTGTGTCGAGTGCGCACCTCCCACTAATGGGGAAAAAGTGATGCGGTAATTGCCGTATTTGTAGTGAAATTTAAGCTCCAACCAATCCTGCATTTTTACAATTGGATTCAGTTGCCTGTAATTCTCAGTCAAGGTTTGATAATAGGAAATGTGGCTGCGATAGAACGTTCTGAAATCGGTTTTTCCAGCAAAATCATTGAAGAGTGCTGTATGCGTTTCAAAAGGGTTTTTTACATCTCCGAACCCCAGGTCGTGAATGATGCCATCGTCAACAATTTGGCCTTTTTTATCGAAAACGTACCCGCAGGCATTCATCTTCAGTGCATAGTAATACGAGTAGCTGGGCATGTGAAACACTCCGGTGATGTGATTGTTGATGGTATCAATTGCCGGATGGTTTTGATAAGGTCCAAAATGCTCCATAACCTCCTTGTAATAAGCAGAAGTCATGTCGATCAGATTCGAATCTTGTTGACCAATTTTTGAAATGGCGACCATGATGTTTGCGAGCTCGTGAACCTCTGGAATCTCGACTGCAAACTTGCCCTGGTGTTGTCGGATGTATTCATCGGTGAAATGGACATTTTTTTCGACTCCGACAATTTCAGTTAATGCGCTGTCTTGCTGGTTGAGTAGCACGTAAAATTGGAAAGTGTCTCCTACACCGACTTCAAAACTTATCGAGTCGATTCCTGTTAAAAATGACACGGTAGATTTTTCTGAAGTACATTCAACCATCAACCGGTCGGGACTTGCTTCTGGTACTATTGTCCAATTGGGATAAACAATTCCTTCAATAACATAGGAGATGATGGGCGCTTGGGATTGAATAGTGCGCAAGGCATCATCATTTCCGGATTTTTCAGGTGTGCAGGCCCATAATATGGAGGCCAGCACTGTCAATGAACCAATCAAGGGAGCGTTGGGGAGCAGCATGATTTCCAGGTTTTAGTCATCCCGCTAAGCAGGGGGGGATGTTACTACAATTTAACATCTTTTGGAAAAATAGACGCACGAGTTCCCAATTTTACATGGATTTCTTCAATTCCACCAGGAGGTGTTTGCAGGCATCTTCTTTGTATCGGGTTCACTTTTTAATTCTTTGGTTCACTCCGATTGCAGGGTATAAAATGACTCCAGGTACCGGCAGCCACAAAATAAGAATCAACCATATAAGTTTGTCGATTGGGTTGGTAAATTCTCAAAACTGGGTCCAATGCGATTGCTTTCTTGGTAGGTTTAAAGGGGCGGATTGTTCGCTGTAGAATCTACCTCTAAAGAGTCCGGGGGGGGCGGTTTCATTGCCTCCCGCTGCATCGTTTGAATGTTTTGAAAGGCGATGATGCCTACAAAAAGCGCAATGGTGCCAAGGATGAAGTAAGAGTTTTTGTTGAGTTTCATGGGGGTAGTTGTTTAATCGGAAATAAGTTGGCTGGCTTCCTGTTGCAATACCACCCAGTTATTCTCGATGCCGATGGCCAATGCTTTTTTGGCAAAGATTTGTGCCTTCTCAGGAGCACCATTAAATGTATGAATCTCTGCAAGCCGCAAGTTAGCTGTTCCATGTATACCTGGATTGCTTAAAGCGTCCACTTTTTCCAATTCTTGATGGCAGATTTTTAGCGCGACATCGATTGCATTTTGGTGGCCCAACAATCGGGCATTGCTCAACCGGACATGAGCCAGGTTATAGGTGTCTGCTTCAGCTTCAAAAAGTTGCTCGGCTTCGTGGAAACAATTCCTTGCCCTATCGGGGTCCTCGATAAATAGGGTATCTCCTATCACGTTGAGTGCGGTGGCGCGAATAGAACTAGTGTCGCTGGTTTTTAGCGCCAAATTTGCATTTTCAAGGACTTCTTTGTCCTTGCCGAGGTACATGTTTAAGATGGCCGTTTTCAGGTAGGCTCTGTCAAGATGGGGCAAATCATGGGTCAACCGGACTTGAACTTCCGTAAACAAAAAAAACAGTCCCTGTTTGTAGGCCGATTGGTAGTATTTTAAGATAGATGCCAGGGCATGCAATGCTTCCGCATATTCAGCAACCGAGTTGGACGCTTTCAATTGAACCAGATCGCGCTGGCATTGCTCGATTGCCTCATCAACCTGACCCGATTGAGCTAGTTGTTCGTATGTGGAGACAGGATTAATTCTTCGTCAATTTGGCTCAGGGGTTCGTCAATGAATTCGTGAAAGTTACTGTTTCCGCTGATTTTTTTGCTCTAAGCTTAGAAGCCAGGGATTGTTTTGCTTCTAGAAAGAGGCTTCTGGAGACAATTCACTTTCTATTATTTCTGAAATAATAAGGTGAATAAAGCTTATTTTTTGCCAAAAACAGATTTCGAAAACCTTTGCAACATTGTTCGAGTTTTATTCACAGTATCATCAATTCGTATCGGTGGACCATCGCCTTTTGCATCTCCCACTTTTTGCCGACCAGTATAAATGATTTTTGTTGTTGCAATGTCTACAACAGAAAACGCTGGCGCACTGCTTGGCTCAGCATACATGTGAAAATATAATTTATTTCCAGCTTTTTCAGCTATTGCTTTGCTCAGATCAATTTTATCGACTATTTGTATTTCCCCCTTGTATATGTATTTGAGGTAGGTTATGTCGGTCAGATTTTTATTTTTGGTGTTAGTTGGTAAACCGGTTTGTTCCATCAACAGGGTTTTTGTTTTGATGGTATTAATATTCTCGGCAGTTTCGAATTGATCATTGTGAGCACCCGCATTTTTAAAACGGTATTCTCCAAGTAGAAACTTATCGGTGGTATTGAACAGCAGCTCAATCATCAACATAGTTCTTTGTAAAGTAGAATTTTTTAATATCTGCAGGCCAAAAGCAATGTCATAGCTTTCTACTTGTTTGTTTTTGTCGCTTTCGAAATCGTTGACAAATTGTTTTTGATCCCAAACGGGGTGAAAATTGCTTTGAATGGGTGTAAATGCACTTCCTTTTTTGGAATATTTGAATTCATCACCGTCCGTGGTTGACAGGCAAATAACCGAAGAACCAAATATAAAGTACCGAATGTTGAGGACAACGATATCCTTTCTTTTCTTCAATTTGAGCCTGTCCGAATGTTCAACAAACTCTATTTGAGTGTTATACCACCTCTTTTTTGCTACAGAGGCCACGGCTTTGTTATATTGATCTGAATGAGGATACTGAATAACAATCAGAGTTTTCTGTTTCCATGACTCGATGGTTTCCGGATTCCCTTCTCCAAATTGCGCGAAGCTTTGAGCGGCATAGAGTAAAAAAATAATAAAAACTCCATGTTTTAGTATATGTTCCATATTATTGGGTTTGCTGTAGACCTTTGCTTTAATGGGTATAGAATGGAAGAATTATGTCGATAAGTCTCATGAATTTTTTGCTAACGGTTTTCCTTCATTCGCTCCTCGAAATCGACAAAATCTCAATCTTCCGCTCCCGCGCTGCTTGTGGACTGTAAACAGACAATCGTTTGTCCGTTAGCTGATCGGAAACCGTGGTGTTGGCTTTTTCTTCTCCAAAGGGAATCTTGCGAATGCGCAGTTGTCCGCCTTCATCGGAAACATTGTCGAGGTAGGGAATAAGTGCCCCATCGTGGTAGTTGCGCAGAAAGTTTTGCATGCTGGCAATTCTGCGCAAGGTCAGGTGCAGGTTGTAGTCCGATTTGGCCAGTGGACTGGCGTACCCTTTTACAGCTAACTCGATGCGGGCTCCTTTTACGAGTTCTTGTTCCATCACCTTGGCGGCCACTTCCAATTGCTGCGCCCCGGCCCGAACCTCTTTGTCAAAAAAGTCTGTGATGGTTTGCCATGCTGCATCCCGATCCGTTTCACCGATACCAAAAATCTGCTGGTATTCCTGCTCCATGGCTGTGTAGGCTGTGAAAGTTTCCAGGTAGTCCAGTTGGGTAGTGGTGTCCACTGTTCTGGGATTGGGTTGGTCGTTGTGAAAATAAAGGGTAATGGGCAGGTAGTCGTTTAATTCTTCAATGGTGGCCACCGTTTCGATGGAAGGAGAGATGGTATCTGCCACCAGGAGAGTATCTTCGGCTACGGGAATGATTTCCAGCGGCTCGGGCACACCCACCTGATAAATGTCGTTGCAACAAGTAGAACCTTTGTGCGAGAGCGAACCTTCCCGGTTAGAGGTGAGAAAACCAAATTTCCTGTCTTTATCGTACGAGAAATAATAATCGTCCACTGGGCTATTGACCGGGGTGCCCAGGTTGGTCGGCACTACCATGGACTTATAGCGGCCACCACTCTTAAAAACATCAAAACCTCCGATGCCCGGATGGGTGTCTGAACTGAAATACAACGTGTCGGCCGCTTCATCAAAAAACGGACTGATCTCATTGCCGGGCGAGTTGATTCTGGAACCCATGTTGCGTAGCGGAGAGTACTTCCGTCCACCGCTGTATTCGATGTTCCAAATGTCCAACCCTCCTTTGCCGTTGGGCCGGTCGGAAACGAAAAACAGAATTTCTTTTCCTTCTACTTTGGCAATCATGGGCTGGGTCGTGGTGTAGCCTTCCATGTTGATGGCTTCTTCTAATTTCTCTGGTGTTTGCCAGGCGCTGTCTGCCCAGTTGCTCACGTAAATGGCACACACATAATCGGCATCGCATTTGGAAAAATAGAACCGACTGCTGTCAGGACTCATGCTGCCATTGGCCACATGGTAACCCGGTTCGTTAAACAGGCTGTCGATGAGCGCCACTGTTTGCCACTCCTCGTTGCGTCTTTGTGCACGATACAACCGGATGTAATCATTTTCGCTCACCGTGCTGTCGTTTTCATATTGCAGCGATGAATAGTAAAGGGTACTGTCATCAAGCAAGAGCGCACTGAACTCCGATTCGTATGTGTTCAATTTGTTGCCAAGGGGGCTTACCTCCAGGGCCATCGAATTGGCTTTGATGGAGGCCACATTCTTACACCCCTTGATCCTTCTTTTTACCCGTTTGAAAATGGGGGCTTTTCGGTCGTAGAAGCGTTTTCGGAAATCATTAAAACTCAACTCAGCACCTTCATAGTCTCCATTGCTCATCAAGGTTTCGCCCAACCAAAAATGACTTTCAGTAAACTTGTTCTCGCTGTCGTTCTCCAAGGCCCTTTTGTACCATTTCTCAGCTTTTTTAAACTCCCGGTTGAGGCGCAGCGCATCGGCATATTTGATGTTGGTCTCAGCGATATTGGAGTCCCGTTTTACCGCCTCTTTATAATACACCGTTGCTCCGGTGTAGTCGCGTTCCTCCATGGCTTCATCGCCCAGACGCACCCATTGTTTGTGCAATTGTGCCGAAGCGGGAAGCACACAGCACAGGCCGATTAAGGCGGTTAAAAAATGGAGTTTCCAGGGGCGCATCATCAAATGAAAGTCGGACAGTTTTTATACCGTTTTCTAGGAGGCAAGAGATCGCGGAAAATATAGATGATGGCCACTTCCCACCCACCGCGGTTTCGGCTGGCAATGTCCAGTCCAGAGTAGTTGATGTCGTAGCTCACGCTGGCAAACAGCCGGTTATAATCCATGCCGATGGCCAGATTGCCAGCATCACCAACGCGCCACCATCCGCCCAGGTAAATGGCTCTGTAATGATAAGGGCTGGGGTCGAGGTAATACTTGACCGAAGTTCCTAAGCTGGTTTGATTGAACGTGCCTTGACGCATGTACAATAACGTGGGCAGTATATCCAATTCTTCTGTGAGTCGGTAATTGGAACCGACATTCAGGGATAGTCTTCGATCCAAAGGAATCGTTTCAGTTTGAATCAGCGATTGATCGGGAGTGAGCAGGTTGAAGAAGGCTACTCCCGCAGTGAAGGTTTTACGTTTTTCCTTTTCATATCCCCATTGTACGCCAGCATTGAGGTTGGGGTAGGAGTAATTGTCGCGGCCAAACGATTCTCCGGTTGCCGCATCCGAGTCGTACTGATTGCCCTGGTATTGGTTGTCAAAAGACAGTTTCGAATAGTTGACGCTCTTGAACGTGATGCCCGGTTGCACTCCGAAGGTGACCGTTTGATTGGAGTCAATGGGAACACTGTATGCGCCTGCGAAATTGATTTGCAATGTGTTGAGCCGCGAAGCCCCGGCCCGGTCGTTGTAAATGGATAAACCTGCACCTGCATTGGTTAAATTGAGCGGTTGGTGTGCATCGGCTGAAATGCCAATGGTGCTAAACGGATTCGGGGTGATCGATCGCCATTGCCTCCGTTGGTTGTACACCAGTCGGTAGGCTCCGTCAAAGTTTCCTGCCAGAGCTGGATTGAGGTTCATCGGGGAATAGGGGAACTGCGTAAAATGCATGTCCTGCGCCCTACAGATGGTGCTTGCCAAAATAATGGCCCATATGATGCTAACAATTTTCAAATTACAGAACCACTTGACTTTTTTTGTTTTCCTTACCCATCGCTACCTGATTACAGTTACATCTCCCTTTTTGAAATACCGCTGACCGTCAACGCACAGTACTTCGAGGTGGTAAACAAAAACCGTGGGGTCTACTTCACGGCCTTTGAAGAGGCCATCCCAGCCCTCTTGCTGGTTGGTGGTGGTAAACATTTTTTCGCCCCAGCGATCATACACGGTGAGGTCCATCTCGCGTACATTGCGGCCACGCACCCAAAGCTGGTCGTTCTCACCATCACCATTGGGTGTGAAAGCATTGGGGATGAAAACTTCCGGTTCTCCACAAATAATTTCCAACACTTCCAACCTTAGCTGAGCATCCACTATGCACGAACTGTCGTTGGGGTCGGTTACCCGAAACGTATAATTCACCGATTCCCGTGGTGCTGCAATGGGATCGGGATCGAAAGGATCACTCAGGCCGGTTGCTGGTATCCATTCAATGGAATAGCCCGATGCCGGTGTGCCATGAAAAACCGTGCTGTTGCCCTTTAGTATGGTGTCCTGTTCGGCCGTTGCGGTCACAAAAACCGGGTCCAAAGTAGATACTGTAACCGTGATGGAGTCCGAACGTGTGCACCCGATGGAATTGACAGCAAACAAGTAAAAAGTTTGTGTTACCAGCGGATTCACAAGAATCGATGAGTTATCAGAGTTGTTGAGAATATCGGCCTCTGGCGACCAATCGTATTGAAACGTGTCCAAAGGATTGAGGCTGATAGCCGTGAGGAAAATGGAATCGCCAAAACAAATATTTTGGTCAGGGTCGACCTGAAAAGCGTAGTCGCTGATGGTCACCAACAAACTGTCTTCGGCCACGCAACCCAAAGGACTGGTTGTGCGGAAATGGTAATAATTCAATCCTTCATTGGGGTTGACAATGATGTTGCTGTCGGTGGGGCCTTCGTTGAGCACATCGGCAAATTGGCTCGTACTCGACCACAAAACGGATTGGGCAGTACCGAAAGAAGTGCCCCCAATTTCAAATGGGGTAAATCCGCTGCAGACCAAGGTGTCGTTGTCTGTGTCTACGGCAATTGAGTCGACCTCGATGGTTTGAAAGATGGTATCGCGGCAAACACCGTAATCCACGATGAGGGTGTAGTTGGTTGAATTGCCCGGGCTGGCCGTAGGGTTGGGAATACTGGTATTGCTGAGGCCAATTGCTGGCGACCAGGTATAGGTCGTAGTGGGTTGTCCTCCGGGAGCAATTCCAATGACCTCGCTCATGCCGTTGCAAATAAGTTGTGGGGGCAGGGTATAAACAGAATCAGAGTCAATTTGAATCTGGCCCGTCACCGTATCGGAAAAATTGCAGCTGTTGGGATCAGTGATGATCAGGGTGATGGTGTAAGATCCGGGCACCGTGTAAGTGTGTGAGGGATTGGTGACAAAAGAACTGTCGCCATCGCCAAAATCCCAGATGTAGGAGGGGCTTCCCTGCTCCAGGCTGTTGTTGTTAAAGGTGGCTGTAAAAGGGGCACAAGCTGTGTCCGGGCCTTCGAACTCCGCGATGACTGTGGGCAGCAGAAAGTCCATTTTAAAAACCCCGTTGTTGCAGTTGTTGCTGTTGTTGGTTGCTGATACCGCCCCGGGATTCGGGAAAATCGGGAAGTCATCGTTGCTGCCGCATCCAGCACACACTGACTGGTAAATGCGGCCTTTGCGATCGAAACGACTCGTGCCGCCATCCACATGCTCGGTGCTGGTGGCACCACCGTAAAAGGAGGCATAGGTGAGGGAAGAGGCATCGTCCGAAAGAACCATCAGGTAAAAATCACCGCCATTTGGACCTGCTGTTCCCTGGTAAGGATTGCCGGCCGTATCCATCCCTGTCACCGTGGTAGCATTGTTGTTGACCAGTTGTGGGTTGAGGTTTGGTCCACCGCCCCAACCAGATAAGTAAACGGAACTGCATAAATCCACCAGAAATGCAGTAGGGGAGATATTGGGAGTGCCATTTCCTGTGCCAAATGCAGTCGACCAAATAACCTCATTTAAAAGTGGAGAAAGCTTGCTAATGTACTGACCACCACTGGAAGTGCCGTAGTTGGCATTTTGAATGTAAGCATTGCCCAGCCGCTCCGTTTGCCCAAAGACATAGACGGTATCGTAATCGTCTAACTCCACAAAATAGTTCTGCTCGTAAGAGCCGGTTGAACCGTAGTAGGTAGAATTGATGAGGGTTTGACCGTTGGCAGAAATGTGACTCACAAAACCATCCGAGCGGCCACCGCCATAGCTATTGCTGATAGCTCCTGCACTCACTGGAAACCCTCCTTCTGTGCCACCGGCAACGTACAGGTTATTCTGCTGGTCGATGTCGATGCTGTAGATAGCATCACCGCTGGGACCACCCAGGAAACTGCTCCACAAAACGTTGGACAGCGATTGGGTCATCTTGATGATGATGCCATCTTGCCCACCGGCATTGGAAGGTTGAAATTTACCTCCAGTTCCTGGAAAATTGGCAGAACGCGAACAGGTAACGATGTACACATCGCCCGTCAAATCAATGAGCACTTCACCCCGAACTTCATCGGCATAATTATAGCGCAATTCGTTGTCAGTGTTGAGGCCATCTATCTGGCTGGTACCAAGGTAGGTTGAGCCGATGAGGCTGCCCCCATCGCTGGAAAAACGCGACACAAAAATATCTGCACCATTACTGAAAGTAGCACCCAAACCGCCCAAAGTGATGGAGTTACCCACGGCCATGCTGGTATCAAAGGCATTCGTAGTCGTGGGGAAATTGGTCGAGCTGGTGGTACCAAATAGAAACAATTCATTTTGTTTGTTCACCACCATGCTATGGGGCATCTCGGTGTTGTTTCCTCCGAGGTAAGTTGAATACACAATGTTGGTACCAGAGGTGTTGTATTTGGTGATGCCAATGTCGGTGCTGGCTCCATTGAACGAGTTGTCGAAGGCACCCAGACTAAATGGATATCCCGGTCCAAAAACAGTTCCTCCGGCATAGAGAAAACCATCATCATCGAAGGTGGCCGTGTAGCCAAAGTTGTCAGCGTTGGAGCCGGAATAAGTGGAGAAAATTAAGACAGGGTCAATGACCAGTTCCTGTGTTTGGTCGTATCCTTCCGGAAACTCAAATGCTACAGTCGTGCCGTTCAGGGTAAAGTTACAAGGCACCTTTTGGCGTTCACCGTTGATGATTTGGTAAGCGTAAGGCCGTTGTTCGATGATTTCACCCAAGGAGATGGTTAGCACCAGTTGCCCATCCCGCAAGCCGATTTTGTCCAGCCCTTGATAGTTGATTTGGATGACCTCGGGATCAGCAAATGGCTTCAATACAAAGTCGTATTTGATAGAACTGCCGCTGCCGTAAACATTCAAGTCAATCTTGTTGTAGAGGTTTTTGTAATTCACTCCACTAAAAGCCGGAACTTTTGAAGCCCATTTTTTGGGGTCCTTTCCTAAAAAGAAATTGAAGTATTCTTCGTGTTTGTCCTGCCCGTTGGTGAATACATTTTTGTTGCAATCAACAAACCGCGCCTGAAAAGCATGTTGCCGAATTCTGAGTTCACCATTTTCTCCGCGATATCCTTCGTTGTGAAACCGGGTCAGCAAATCTCCATCGTAGAGGTGGTAGGTAAAAGCGCCTTCTTCCAAAAACAACACCCCCGAAGGAATATCTGTTTTAAAGCGAACCGGGTCGGGCCATTGGTTCGCGTTTTGAACGAATTGAGGTTCGCCCGGGTGAGCCACCGCTACATGTCCAAAGACCAGTAAAAAGAAGATCAGCAGGTATTTTCGAAAAGGGATCAAATGCGCTTGGAATGAGTTCAATCTATGACGAGCTAAAGATACTTTGTTTTAGGCAATACAAAAATGAGGCCTTATCTATCAGACGACCAGTAATGAAAAGAGGTTTGCTCGGTATGTTCCTTTTTGTATTTAAAGCGTTATACTTGAAGAGCAAGCATGGGGCAACTGCAACGAAAATCATCACAACAAGAAGAGGCTAAGGCTATTTTGGCGGCCCAACAAGATCCGAAATACTTTTCGGTTCTCTACAACCGCTACTATAAGCCCGTGTTTGTTTTTGTGTACAAGCGAATCAACAATCAGGAGGTGACTGCTGATGTGACTTCGCGTGTGTTTCTAAAAGCCTTGCTCAACATCGCCAAATACAAAGACCGGGGCTTCCCTTTTTCTTCGTGGCTCTTTCGAATAGCCGTAAACGAGGTGAACCAATACTACCGCGACCTAAAAAAGGAAGCAACTGTTTCGCTGGGCGAAATGGAAGTGGAGCATTTGGTAGAAGATTTGGAGATAGAAAATACAGAACGGCATCAGCAATTGATGGTGGATGCCCTCAATGAACTAGCAGAAGAAGATGCCCGTTTGGTAGAACTGCGGTTTTTTGAGCATTTGTCATTTCAGGAGATTGGCGCGATTTTCGGATGGAAAGAGGCGAATGCGAAAATCAAAGTCTACCGAATTTTGAAAAAAATGAAAGCATTTGTCAAAAATCAGCAACAATAAGCCATGGGGCTAAACACAGAAAAATGTACCTTGGATAGGTTGCAAAAGCAATGAAAAAGTATAAAATCCATAAAGAGAAACCGAAGGAATTGTCCGAACAGGAGATTCTGAAGAACCGGGATTTTGGCCGACTCATTGCCAATTATGAGAAAGCAACCAAGCCGCTTTACCGCACCCCCATGTACAAGGACCCCAAAACCTTTTTGGTGATTGTGGCCATCGCAGCAGTTTGTTGGTTAATAGCCTCCGAATTGGACAAGGAGGAAGAACAGAAACTACCCAACCAGCAGGATACCGTGCAAACGGAGAAACCGTGACACAGTGTTTTTCCTGAGCCGTTCTCGATATAATTTGTTTTGTAGACTTCGAGGCCCTCAGTCTGCCAAACAAATTATTCCTTTAGGCTTGTATGAGTCGAACTGACATTTGATAAAAACTCTCTTGAATTGGAAACTCCTTAACTCAAAACTCTTTTCAACTCCCTTAACTCTTATTGATAAAACTTCCGGGGCGGAACGATGAAAAGAGAAAGCTTGGCATAGCGAGCATCTTCCGACTGAATGTTGATGATGGCATCCTTTTGCCGTTTTCCAGGCTCAGCCAGGTAGTACCGCAGGTTTTTGTTGTAGCCTAGCGTAACCCCAAACCACAACCAGTCGTGGATTTCGCGTTCCCAGGAAACGGAAAGTTCCAGATCGCCTCTGCGTAAGGTCAAATCGCTGGTTTCGCCTTCAATCGCATTCGATAGGTTGTACCTCCATCCGCGCACTTGAGCTGTGCCGATGAGGTAATTGGTGTTGTTGATTTTTCTGCGAACAGCAATCGATTTGGGCAATGAAAGCGACAGGTGATACTTGGGAGAAAGCTGCCGTTCGTAATTGAAAACAGGGTAGAGGCTGGTGATGCGCATCGCTTGATTAAACACAAACCCACCACCAATTTTGGTTCGGTTAGAGATTTGTCGGCTGTAGATACCACTAAAAAAGTACTTCGTGGTATTTTGGCGCCATTGTAATTGATCTGCATTTATCTCCGCTCCTCCGGCAAGCATTAACTGATCTGTTAAGCCAATCTTTTCCCGGTACAAAGCCCGCAAACCTACGCTTGTAAATTTGGCTTCACTGAGGTGCGAGTAAAGGGCCTGGTCTTCCGTAAACTCATCCTCATCAAAGAAGAACTTGTATTGGTAATACTTCAATTGAGTCGCTATCAACCGTTGTTTGTTCATCACAACGGGCACGGCTATTTTAGCCTTATAGAGGCGATCGTTATCCACCTCGTTTTGCAATGAACCCAGGTCTTCAGACGAAGAAGTGGTATGGTAGTCCATCAATGCTTCCACGCTAAACTCCGCAATCTTGGGCCGGTACGAATCGTTTGAATCTGTTTGTGCCAACAAAGCACAACAAGGAAACAAACAGATCAGGGAAACCAGGTACTTCATCAAAAAATCTATCGGGGAAAAGTGAGGCAAGACTAAAACGCTCAATTATTAATTATAGTCTCTAAAGCTAATACACCTACGCGAAATGAAGTGGAGATGTTTCTACGAAGCGTTGTACGGTAGGAATTGTTCGGTGAGTGGACATTTTATTTGGCTCGAAACTGACGCAAACACAGGTGTTTTAATTTTTTTCAAAAAAAGTTTGTTCCTTTTCACGTTCCCCTGCATTGTACTTAGTGAAGCCGGATACGAAAGACGTTCGACTTCATTTAAAACGAAAGGGCCGTTATAAATTGCACGGGTCTAAATCTGCAAAACAGAACCGGTCCTTTCGTTTTTTTTCGCATCCCTCCCCAAAAGTGAAGTGATAAGCCGCACGGGTCAGCACGAAAGCTGTCTGCTGGAATTGTTGTGCCCTTTTGAGAAGTATTGTTGAACCCTAAAAATTGGAAGCTATGGCCGGAGAGAAATTATCGAACAGACAAAAAATGATTAGCATGATGTACCTGGTACTGACGGCATTACTCGCCCTCAATGTATCAAAGGACATTTTGGACGCCTTTGTAGTTGTAAACGATGGACTGGAGGCGAACATCGCCAGTACCGAAATCAAAAACAAAGTGGTGTATGCCCAGTTGGAACTGGCCGATAAGGTGAACCCAATGAAGGCACGGCCCTTCTGGGAGAAGGCACAGGACGTGCAGGCAACCACAAAAGAACTGTACGATTTTATCGAAGGCATTAAATGGGAACTCATTCAGGAATCTGAAGATGTGACGCAGGAAATAGCGGCTGGAATGTCATTGGCCTCAGTAGAAAAAAAGGACAATTATGACATACCCACCCACATCATGATTGGCAGCTCAGAAGATGGTTCCAAGGGGCGGGCAGGTGAGTTGAAAAGACACATCGAACAGTTGCGCGAACACATTCTTGAAATTGTGGGCGATACCCCCGAAGAGCGCGCAAACATCGGTCTACTCACTGAAGAATTCAAAAGCTTAGAGGGGAACCTCACCTGGGAAGTACACAACTTTGATCATACACCAATGGCCGCAGCAGTGACCATTCTGTCCCAGTTGCAAAGTGAAGTCAGAAATGCGGAATATTACGCCATCAACCATTTGAACAACGAAGTTGACGGTGAAACCATTCCTGTGGATGCGGTGGCCGCTCGTGTTATGTCACGCACCAACTACGTGTTGCTGGGAGAAGATTACGAGGCAGATATTTTTCTGGGGGCCTATAGCTCAACGGCTCAGCCGGACATGCGCATCGGAACATTGGATGAGGGAGGCGAAAATTTGGCTCGAACCACCGATTCGTTGGTGGTGGAAAATGGCATGGGCAAGTACCGCGTAAAAGCAGATCGAGAAGGCGTTTTTACCTACGAAGGAACTGTTGATTACACAATGCCTTCAGGTGAAGTGCGTCACTATCCTTTTAAATCGGAATACATTGTTGCGCGGCCCAATGTGGTGGTTTCACCGACCCAGTTAAACCTGGTATACAAGGGCATTTCCAACCCCTTGTCAATTTCTGTGCCTGGCATCCCAGCCGAAAATATTGTGGCCTCTATCACCGGAGGAAATTCTTTGAGAAAACTGAGCAATGGGTCTTATGAAGCCAACATTGTAAATGGTTCGCCCTGGGAAGTGGAGGTGTTGGTCTCTGCGAGAACAGAAACGGGTACAAAACCAATGGGTAAAATGAAATTTAAGGTGAAAGCGCTGCCTCGTCCGTATGCCCGAATCGCTAAAATTTTATCATCTGGGCGAATGTCCGGAAATGATCTCAAAATTCAAAAACTTATTGCCGAGTACAGTCGGGACTTTCCATTCCTATTGTCAGCTCGGGTAATCTATTTCAAAATGGGCGTGAAGCTACCCAATGGAAATTATATTGAAAAGGAATCTCATTCCAATAAGCTCACGCCTGATATGGTGACCATTATCGGGAAATTAAGGCCAGGAACCAAAGTCTTTTTTGACGATATCAAGGCAAAAGGGAGCGATGATGTAAAACACGAATTAGGCAATATTAAAGTAGTTATCAGCAGATAACCCCAGCCCGTTAATCGGTAGCAGCAGGAAAGGAAGTGGCATCAGTCCACTTCCTTTTTTTTGATCCTTTTTTTCCCAATTCGGCATTCCTTTTTTGAGGCTAAATGCAATTCCGATGAGGTGCACGTCCTATTCAATTCATGATGCGATTCGAACTCCAACCTGGCGGATGCCGAAAAGTTAGTTTGGGGGAATGGGCATTTACCGAGTAGGCGTAAATAAAACCTAAGAATTATGAAAACTCATAATTACGTAAGCGCAGTTTGTTGCATGGCTGCGTTATTTTTCTTTTCAATGGATAGTTTTGGGCAGTGGTCCAACGTCTGTGGAGGCCTAAATGGAAATCTGAGACGAAACGGAAATGTGGGAATTGGAATTAATTGTCCAGGCCAGATTGGGGCAGGAGCCAAATTGCATGTGAATGGTAATCTATTGGTTGGTACCGCTCTCAATGGGGGGGCAGCTGGAGCCAACAATTTAGTTGGCGGATCCGGAAGCTCTGCTTTGGGGTCCTGGTCCATTGCCTATGGCAATGGAGCCGTGGCTACAGGCGGAACAGCTTTTGCCTTTGGTACTACTGTTACTGCAGCGGGGGCTGGATCAACCGTATTCGGAATTGGTGTAGGTACAGGAGCAGGAGCGACTGGTTCATTTGTTCTTTCTGACAATGCCTCCATTGGCGTTACCACGATCAATGCGGCAAATGTGTTTGATGCGACTTATACAAATGGGTTCTCTTTCCATACTGATCCCGCACGACAAGTTGCCGGTGGTGTCTTTATTACAGGAGGGAATGGGCGCGTAGGTATAGGCACAGCCACACCAGCTCAAGAGTTGGACGTAGTAGGAAATACAGTTGCCACTGGGACAGTTACTGCTGGTAACGGTATTCTTCCGGGAATTTCCACCAACAATGTAGACGGAACGATTCGTTTTCAAAACGGTGACTTTGAAGGACGCAAAGGTGGAATTTGGACTTCGCTTACGTCTGCGGCCGGAGACAATTTGGGCGACCATACAGCTACCCAAAACGTTGAGCTGAATGGTAATTTCCTTTCCAATTCCGGAGGCAACAGTGGTATTCAGGTCGACAATACTGGCAATGTAACCACTACCCACAATGTAAATGTAGGTAACGCTTTAAATGTAACCGGAGTGTCTACTTTGACGGGCTTGGTTGATGCCAACGGAGCCTTGGATGTTGCAGGTACTTCTACCTTAACAGGGGTGGTTACTACTGGCGGTGATGTAAACGCTGGTGGTAATATCTCTGGCAATGACATTGCCGGGGATTTGGTTACGGCCAACAATGGTGTCTTGGTTGGGAATTCTACCAGCATAGCAGACGGAACGGTTCGTTTGAACGCTGGTGATCTTGAAGGGCGTGTTGGTAGCGTTTGGAAGTCTTTGACCAATGACGGTCCTGACAACCTCGGTGATCACACCGCTACTCAAAACATCGAACTGAATGGCAACTTCCTTTCCAATGCAGGCGGGAACAATGGCATTCAAATCGATAATTTGGGCAATGTCACTGCCACAAACGACCTGAATGTTGTTGGTAATTCAGCGGTCAACGGTAGCACAAGCCTCACTGGTCCTGTAACCACAGGTAATGATGTTACGGTTGGTGATGATCTTACGGTAACAGCTACTTCTACGCTGACGGGCAATGTTACAACAACCAATGATGTGACCATGAACGGTGCTGCTCCAGATGCCGGAGATGACGAAGAAACCGTTTTGCTGATTGATGGCAACAACCTGGTGGTAACCCGCGAATTGGGAACAGCTGCATTTGTAGATGTGAGCAGCTTGTCTGGCGGAAATGATACGCTGGATAGCTTGAAGGTGAATGGCATGGTGACTTTCTGCGGAATCACCACTGATACCACTTTGGATTCAGTTATCGTGATTGAGCCCGGAACGGGAAAACTGTTTAAGCGACCTTTCCCAATGTCCACTACAACCATCATCAAAGACACGGGCATTTGCTGTGACTCCGTAGGCGATTTTCAAGCTACAGGCATGGTGTTTTTTCCAGGCCTTACACAGAGTCCAATCCAGCAATGTACTCCTGCGACACAAACTTACGTGACCTGGGACCCGACTACTGGAAAGTTGAGCCAGGCGCAACACTTTGACGACATTGCCTTGTTGCAACCAAAGCTTTTCAACCGGTGCGATTCTGTTGATACCTTGGTGACTTACAATCCGTTGACGTGCCAGTTGCGGCAGGAAAGAAGGCGCAGAGACTTTCTGTTTTTGGAGAAAAGCACCTTCAACCGGTGCGATTCTTTAGACACCATCGTTACATTTGATAGCACCACCTGGCAGATGAAGTATCAAATCAAGCGCAGAGACTTTATGCTGTTAGCGTGTGCTACACCAAACCCTCCGGGACAATGTGTGCCCATCATTGATACGGTGGTTGGTTACAACGAATTCACGAAGCAGTTGACGAAAAAGTATATGCAACGGGATTGTATGAACATTCAGATGGATCCATTGATGCCTATTATCAATCCGGGTACTAGTTACAACACGGTAGTGTACGATCCTACGATGTGTAAATTGCGTTGGGCGCAAGTGAATTTGCCACCTCCACCATCGCCTTCACCGCAACCTTCTCCAGAGATTACGGAGTTGGAGGCAACTGTCGATGCACAAGAGCAAACAATCATGGACATGCAGGATAAAATGACCGACATGGTTTCAGAGTTGGCCGATATGCGTATGATGGTAGCCGACATTTGCAATGGAGGTTGCGAAGGAGTTACAGGAATCAATTCAACTGTTTCTGATTTTGAAGTTTCTGAATTGTACCAAAACATGCCCAATCCTTTCAAGGAAAATACGGTTATCCGTTACAGCCTTGGAGAGCGTGTTCAATCAGCGACCATCTATATCTACAACCTCTCTGGAGTGCAGTTAGTTGCTTACGAATTGCCCATCAACTCGGGCAAATCTACTCTGGAGATTTCCGGTGACAAGTTGGATGCAGGACAATACCTGTATACCCTCGTAACGGATGGAATGGAAGTAGACACTAAAAAAATGCTTTTGACCAAATAGTCTGAGCAAAACAGCTAGCATTGGAGGGCCAGTCAAAAGGTCTTTACGGCCCATGAATCGCTTATTTGACGGTTCTTCCAATGCTTCCCCAAAAATCAAAGGGCTGTCTCCATCGTGAGGCGGCCCTTTGTTGTTATCAGAAAGCTGGCACGCAGCGAATCCTGGCCGGAAGAGATACAGCTGGCTGTTAAATATTTTTAATACCTTAACTTTGCATTTCAAAGTAAACGTACTTTAATTACTATTTGAACAATGGATAATCGCGAGGAACATTTAGAGGCGCTAAAAGACATCCGCGACATCATGGATCGGTCCACCCGTTTTCTGTCGCTCAGCGGATTGTCGGGCATTTTTGCCGGTGTTTTTGCCTTGATGGGGGCTGCTGTAGCCTACTACCAAATGAACATTAATCCGCTTATTAAGAGTTCCTACATCAACGAGCAGGGCCGCAGCAAAGTCCTTGATATGAACGAAGATTTAGCGCTGTTTTTGATTGCTGATGCCATGGTGGTGTTGATTGCCTCTTTGTTGGCGAGTTGGTTTTTTACCAGACGCAACGCCCGCAAAGCCGGTCAACAATTGTTGAACTCCACCTCCAGGCGCATGATGCTCAACATGATGATTCCATTGGTTTCGGGTGGTTTCTTTTGTTTGGTGATGTTGTTTCACCACGTATATTGGCTCATTGTTCCGGCTACACTTATTTTCTACGGATTGGCGCTGGTCAACGGTGGTAAATACACCCTCGGAGAAGTTCGCTACCTCGGATTGTGTGAAATTGCACTGGGGGTTATCTCGGCAGTGTACCTCGGTTATGGGTTTTTCTTTTGGTCCGTTGGATTCGGACTGCTGCACATCGGCTATGGTGTGGTGATGTATTTTAAGTACGAGCGAGATAAACGACAAGAAGCGTAGGATAGAAGAGAGCGATGAAAAGTATCATCCATCAATTAGACAAGACATTTGAAAGCCGCATTCGCCTGGGGCTCATGTCCGTGTTGGTTGTAAACGAGTGGATCGACTTCTCTGCATTGAAGCAATTGTTGGATGTGACCGATGGAAACTTGGCCAGTCACATCACCGCTTTGGAAAAAAAGAAATACATCGAAGTACGCAAACAATTCATCGGAAAACGCCCCAATACCTCGTTTCGAGTGACCAGAGATGGGCGCAAAGCATTCACAAATCACCTCGATGCTTTGGAACAATTATTAAAAAGTCAGGGCTAAAACAATAAAGGAAATACTTGCTCGTTATTTTTTTGATTTATAACTTTGAATTTCAAAGTACTTTCTAATTTATTAAACAAGAGAAAATGAATACCAGGCGATTAGAGTTGATTTTAGTAACGGTTTTGGCCGTGATTTACCACCTCCTATTCTGGCAGGAGAAGTTCGGATTGAACTTGCTGCTGTTTTCTTCCGTTTTGACTGCACTGGCGTTGGTGCGCAACCGTCAAAATGTTTTGCGCCCCACAGTAATCATCACCGTTATTGGCACGATCACCAGTGGAGCAAGCGTCATTCTCTACGACTCACTCATGGCCAAAATCATTCACCTCTTGTCCTTTCCGGTCATGCTGGGTTTCATCTACCAGGGGGAACTGCGGTCTATTTACTACGCGCTGTCTTCTGCCGTTGCCAATTTCCTAACCGTGCCTAAACGTTTGCTATACGATTCTAGTGTAGCCCTGAACAAAAAGTACAAACTCAACTGGTTGTGGCGGTTTATGAAGTTGTTTTTCATTCCGCTTATGACCTTTTGTTTGTTTCTGTTGATTTACAACTTTGCCAGCCCGTTTTTTGGCGAGTATGTGGCCCTTTCATTTACCTGGCTCAACGAAGTATTTTCCTTCATTTGGGAAACCATTTCCTTTTCACACCTCTTGTTTTGGGTGTTGGGCATCCTCATTATTACCGGCAGTTTGTTTGATGCCCGGGTCCGATCGTTTGTGGATCAGGAAGGTCGGTTGAGCGACCTGATGAAACGGGTGCGCAAAACCAAACCGTTGGGACCAACCGTGGATAGGGAAGCCTACATGCGGTTGCACGGCAAAAAGAATCCTCTGGGATTAAAGCGCGAGGCCTACGTGAGCATTATGTTGATGGTGTTGGTCAATTTATTGCTGGTGGCTGTTAATTTCATCGACATCGAAACGCTGTGGTATGGCTTTAAGGTGCCGATAGGATTTAGTCTCAAACAGTTTGTGCACGAAGGGACTTTCCTGCTGATTTTTAGCATTCTGCTTTCTATGGGCATCTTGCTCTATTTCTTTCGGGGCAACCAAAATTTCTATGCTAAAAACAAATGGCTCAAACGCCTGGCCTATGTGTGGATAGCGCAAAATGTGCTGCTGGTCATCTCCGTTTTTCTGCGCAACTACCATTACATCGACTACCACGGGTTGGCTTATAGACGCATCGGGGTCATTGCCTTTTTGTTGTTAACCGCTGTTGGGTTGGTCACGTTGTTGCTGAAAATTCAGCAACGCAAATCGTTCTACTACCTTCTTCGCGTTAATTCCTGGGCCGTTTACCTGGTGTTGGTGGCCATGTGTTTCGTCAATTGGGATGTACATGTGGTGAACTACAACCTGGGCCACCACAGGCCAAACGAGATTGACATCGACAATTATCTGGAGTTAAGCCCAAGGGTGTATCCGATTTTGTATGCCAACCTCCATGTGATTGAACAGCAAATGCGGATGCATCAGAACAACCGTCAGGTTTGGGTGGAACACACTGACCCATTTCGTTTTCACGATGCATTGGATAGAAAACGCGAGTTGTACCTGTCTGAATGGCTCGACTATGGCTGGCCCTCCTGGACGCTGGCTGATGCGGAAACCCTCGAAGCTTTTAAAGACGAATATCAAAACCTACAGGCACTGCGCCAAGCTTCGGAAGCCCGCCAAGCCGCTTACGCTCAATCTAAAAAACGATGAAAACAATCAAAAACCTATGGAGCCGGATAAAAAATTGGTCGGTGCCACAACGCATTTTCGGCATTCGGCTGCCCTCGTGGATGCGATTGCCCAAAATCAGGGCACGTTACATGGCGATATTCATTGCGGTGCTCACAGCCGTGGTGCTGGGACTTCCACAAAATTTTCTCTTCACATTGGTCAAGTCACTGGCCTTTCAACTGTCGGGCGCGTTGGCCGTTTATGCTGCCTGGTGTTGGTGGAGACGCAGGCGGTTGTTGGGCTGGTGGAGCTTGATTTGCAGCACACTTATATTTATGAGTCTTGTTCCATTTTTCCAGGGAGCGGGAGTCGCAGGATCTACCGATGCTGATTTACGCGTGGCTCACTTCAACGTTTTGAAATTCAACAACCACCACGAAAGCACCGTTGCAGCTGCCTTGGAAACCAAGGCCCATTTTATTTCCTTTCAGGAAGTGGATCAACGTTGGGGCGATTCACTGGTCGAAGGATTGTCGGAAGAATACCCTTATTACAAAATCATCCCCAAGGCCCATTGCTATGGGTTGGCGGTGTTCTCCAAATTTCCGTTGAGTCAGGTGCGATCGTTTAATGTGAGTGGAGTGCCAAGCATCATTGGCGACATCAAAACAGATGAAGGAAATGTTCATTTTTTAGCCGCCCACACCAGGGCACCGACTTCTCCCCGCAACTATTACGAGCGCAACAAACACCTGAGTGCCATCACGGCCTACCTCGAAAACATCAAAGGGCCCAAAATTGCCCTCGGTGATTTTAATGCTGTGCCGTGGGACGATGCTGTAAAAGATCTCCAGGCTGATGCGGGGTTGAGCGACAGCCGGCAAAACCTGGCACCCACCTATCCCGCATGGTTTTTACCCGGTCTCATTCCCATCGACTACATCCTGCATTCCAGCGAATTGCAGTGCATCGAGTTCGGCACCATCAAAAGTACCTTCTCCGATCATTACGGCATCCAGGGTGTTTATGCACTCGACCCGCCCGATGCCCCGCTGGCCGAAGGAATCCCATTCTCCACCTCAACTATTTCCACACCCTAACCTAACCTCAACATGAACCAGTCGAAGTCTATTTTTGACCGCGTATTTTACGCTGGTCTGGTATTGAACGGCCTTTCCATAGCTGTTTTTACCTTGATTTATATCATCCAAAGCACCACACCAATGGGCAATCGCAGCGATATGCCCGATGGGCTGCCCTTTATCAGTTTCCTGATGGTTTTTATCTACGGGGGCGTCCTTTTCTTTCATGGAATTGCCAAGCGAAAATGGAAATTTATGTGGTTGGAAAAGCACCATTTTCTGCTGCTAACAACCCTCTTTTCCATCAGTGCATTTGCACTCAACACGCAGATGCATGTGTTTGCTGAATTTACCGATTGGCTCAAAGGACTGGTGCTGCTGTTGCACGTGACCTTATACGGCTGGGTGTTTGTCGATTACTTGCCTCGCCCGGCCAGAGTCGTACTGTTTTTGGTGACAGGGATCAGTTCCGTTACGACCCTGTATTTTGCTTTGTACCTAATGCCAGCCGCGCCTATTGCCATTATTGGTGCGATTTTTTTAGGACTCAGCCTGCACCTCATCGCACCCCACATTGTGCTGCTTGCCCTCGCGGTGCAAGTGTTTAGGCAAAAAGTGAGTGCGGTGGAAGGAATTGCGCTGACAATTGGGGTGGTGATTCCCTTGATTGTTGTGAGCGTATTCCTTACGAAGTGGGTGCAAACCCGCAACCTGGTGCACGATGCCCACGCAGCGATGGTTACCCGCCCGGATAATACCATGCCTGCGTGGGTGTTGCTGAGCCAACGCTTGCCCGATGATTGGATTACCAACGAAATTATCGCCAACGAAATTAGCTATCAAGGCAGGCGCAGAGGCGGTCGTGGCATAATGGACTTTAATCTCTTTGACGGCAATTTTTCACGACAGGTACGCCACAATCCAATGGTCATCATTGCGCAAACTGTGGCCGATGACATTGGGCTGGGACGCGATGAACTGATTCACATCCTCGAAACACGGTTTGATGCCAGGCACAACTCCCACCGCAGGCTCTGGACGGGGGACAACCTATCCACGAGAGAAGTCATCAACAACATCGAGGTATTTCCCGATTACCGCATGGCCTACCTCGAAAAAACGCTCACGATACACAACAACCGCAAGTCCAGTTCTTGGCGGCAACAACAAGAAGGCGTTTACACCTTCCACCTGCCCGAAGGGGCGATAGTCAGTTCGCTTTCACTTTGGATAAATGGAGTAGAGGAGAAGTCACGACTGACCACCCGGCAGAAAGCTGACAGTGCCTATTCCACGATTGTTGGCCGGGAGAGGCGCGACCCCGCGCTGCTGCATTGGCAGGAAGGCAACCGCATCACCGTAACGGTTTTTCCATGCACGCCCGAAGAAGACCGCATCTTCAAAGTAGGCGCCACCATTCCCTTGGAGAAATACGGAGATGAATTGTTGTTGAAGAATGTTTTCTTCGAAGGGCCACAGATAGCCAACGCCCGCGAAACCAGCGTGATTCGATTTGCGGGAAAAGTGGTTCCGGCCGGGTTGGACATGCCTTCGGCTTACGAAGCTGGAGCGCAAGGTTCGTTTACCTATACAGGCGATTACCGGCCATATTGGGAACTGGCCATTCCGGCAGTACCGCTTTCCAAAAAACACTTTGCCTTTCAGGGCAAGAAGTTTCACGTAGAACTACTCAAATACGAGGAAGAAACCTTTGACCCGGAGCGTATTTACCTCGACATCAATGGAGCCTGGTCACGGGCGGAATACGACCGACTCTTAGATTGGTTCAAAGACAAAAAAGTGTATACCTATGACGAAGGCATTGTAGTCGTTGATGCGACCAATCGGGATGCATTGTTTGACCGGTTGTCAAAAGACCAGTTCAGTATGTTTCCCTTTGATCAGGTGGAGTCACCACAATCAGCATTGGTCGTGAGCCGATCCACCTTCTTGTCCCCCAACCTGAAAGACATGAAAGGAACTCCCTTTTACAGCCACTTAAAAGCATGGTTGGAAACAGACCCACCCAAGGTGCGTTTTTACAACATAGGCCGCACAGTGAGTCCCTACATCAAATCGTTGAAAGAGTTTGACTCCTTCGAGTATGCGATGGGTACGCCCTCTCAGTTGGGCGATTACATCGGGCGCAAGCAATTTCCTACTCGTACCGAAAACGCCAAAACCATCTTAATCGATCAGGCTGATATCAGCATTGTGATGGAACCCTGTGAAGTCGATATCAAAGAAGGTGGTCCCGATCACATGATGCGCCTGTTTCACTACGGTCAAATCATGCGGCAGATGGGACACCATTATTTTCAGGAAGGCAAGAAATATTACAGCCCCGAACTCAACGCCCTGGCCAATGAAGCTTTTGTGGTCACACCAGTTTCCAGCCTGGTCGTACTCGAATCGCTGAAAGATTACGATCGGTTCGACATCAAGGCCAACAAAAACTCCTTGAAGAATGCTTCCACCGGATCATCCGGGTCAGTACCCGAACCACACGAGTGGGCGCTCATTATTTTGACGCTGTTGTTGTTGGGCTTTTTGTACCTCCGGCAGCGTGGTGTGCAATTGTGGAGACGGTAGGGAAATAAACAAAGGAATGTCAGTTCGAGTGATTTTGGTTTGAGAAGCGCAGCGAGCAAATCAAAATTGTATCGAGAACAGTCCACGGGCAATGAATTTTCGAGCTGTTCTCGATACAACGCTCCTTCGCCTGGCGGCTCAGGATCGCCACTCGAACTGACAGATGGAATGAGGTGAAGAAAAATAAAGAAATGTCAGTTCGAGTGATTTTGGTTTGAGAAGCGCAGCGAGTAAATCAAAATTGTATCGAGAACAGTCCACGGGCAATGAATTTTCGAGCTGTTCTCGATACAACGCTCCTTCGCCTGGCGGCTCAGGATCGCCACTCGATCTGACAAATGGAATGAAGTGAAGGAAAATAAAGGAAGGTCACTTCGAGTGGACATAGAGAGGCGATAGCCGAACAATGTTTGTATCGAGAAGTGAAAAGAAAAACAACAAAATGTTCCATAACCTAAATACAATACAGTCCTTGCTAATCCAGCGGCCAAAAGCGAGGCGGGCGGTGTTGACTACTGTGGTTTTGCTGGTAACCTGCCTGGTTGTTAGCTGGCAGAACCTCCAGTTCTATTTGCTCTATGATTTCAACGTGTTGCTCGCCTTGCTGGTCGCTCCTTTTGTGTTGTATTTGCGTGAGCCCGGTGTCTATTCCAGCCGTTATGGCTGGTTGGCACTGGGCTTTTTAGCTGGGTACTTTTTTCTCAAAATTCAGGTGTGTTTTTATCTGGGAGCGATGAGCTTTTTGCTACTGGTGGTAGAAAGCCGTCACGGCAAGCTTAATAACCTGCCCCTGTTTGTAGCAGCGCTTGTTTCACCCTTTACCCGATTTGTTTCGCAGGTTTTGGGGGTTCCCATTCGACTGGAGTTAACCCAGCTGGCGGCAAAAATGTTGCAGCCCATCTACCCTGGCATCGAAGCAAAAGGCAATGTGTTGCATCTGGGGGAAGCTACCTTTAGTGTTGACCCTGCCTGTATGGGGCTCAACCTGCTCATCACTGGATTGCTGGGCACGCTGGTGGTCATTGCCTACCATGAGAAAAAGCGGAAATGTGCGTTGCCTTTTTGGATGGCTTGTGTGTTGGCGGTGTTGGCCTTTGTGCTCATCATTTTGAGTAACCTGTTGCGCATTGTCGGCATTGTCATTTTTGATGCACCTCCTGAAACGGCCTTGCACGACTTTCTTGGACTCTTCAATTTGGCCGTATATGTTTGGTTGCCCATGCTGGTGCTAGTGCCCCTGGTGTTTAAAGGATTGGACCGGCTGCTACCAACTAAAGATGATGCAACGCTACCTTCAAAACCAATTTACCGACAACGATGGCCCAAGTTGTGGCGGGGTGTAACCGGAACTTTGATGGTTCTCATTTTAGCAAGTTTGACCTACTTCAATGCGAACCGGGAGGACTACCGCAACAACATGGTGGCAGACTCCTTACAACCCATGGAAATGGCAGGGTTTCAAGTCACGGTTACCAAAGGCGGTGTCTGCAAAATGTTGAATGGAAAAGCCCTGATTTACATCAAACCTTCAGTAGGAGTGTATGGAGCCGATCATTCCCCCTTGATTTGTTGGCCGGGGAGTGGTTACTCCCTGAAAAATGAACGCGAAGCAGTTTTGGCCGGACACACTGTTTATACTGCTGAACTGTCCAACGCGGATGGTTCGCTCTACACTGCCTGGTGGTACGACAACGGTCAGCACCAAACGACCTCTCAGCTCGATTGGCGCTGGCGCATGATGCTGGGCGAAGCTGCATTTCAATTGGTCAACGTCAGTTGCGAATCGGAAGCCGAACTCCAGCGGCAAGTTGGCCGGTTGATGGGGCGACAATTATTTGTGCAAAATTAGGGATGAGATGAACCCCAAAACGGCTCTTACCTGGTTGGTTACTACCTCCTTTTTTGCAGGTTGCAGTTGGTGTTGGATTGATCTCCTTAAAATGTTCTTTTTGGCCTCTTACTGGTTGACGATTCCTCTTAGTGCGCTGGCCACCACAGTGTTTTTGGTGATGACAATTCTTGGGGCCGTGCTCAAAAAAGCTGCCTTGTATTGCCTGGGTGGAGTGTCATTGATGGTGCTTTTTGCTTTCATTTTTGGTTCCTACATCTCCCTGCAAATCATTGGTTACATCTATGGCATTGACACGAACCTATTCTTAATAAATCAATGAGCAATGGACGAGCCAAATGAAACAGTTCTGATCATGAGAAAAGCTGCCTATACCGCCACCATTGCTGTAATTGTTTTGACGGTCGTTAACCTCATTGGTGGCCTCATCAACAAGGCCAATGGGCTGTATCCGCAAACAGATGTTGTGCCCTTCATCTTTGTGCTGCACCTCATTTGCGGAGGGTTGTATGTTGTCAGTTGCCGACCCAAATGGCGATTGCGGCCAAGTATGCGCTGGCCATTAGCGCGAACGGCCTATATGTTGCTGGTGGTCTACGAATATGAATGGGGAACCATGCTGAAGCAGAATAATTGGCGTCCGTCCATCGAACATGTTGCTTCTTTTGATTTTTTAGGATTACACACGCTTAGCAACTACTTGTATCAGGCAGATTTGGGTTGGGTTAGTACCTGGTCGTTTCAATTTTACGTGATCTATATTTTGGGCATTTCCGTTTACCATATCCTGGTGTTGGAAGGCGCCAATTGGTTGGCTGGGCGATTGTTAAAACGTAGTGCGTCAATTTAGGGCTATGCCACAAACCCAAAGACAATGAGCAAACAGACAGATAATTTCTACAATAGGTTTTCCGTATTCTATCCTTTGGTGGACCTGTTTTTGAAACCACAAAAGAGAAAACTATTTCAAGAAATCAATGATCTTCCATCCGGGCAGTTGCTTGAAATAGGTGTAGGAAATGGGAGTCATTTGCAGTCTTATAAAGCCCATAAAATAACTGGCATTGACACCTCATCGAATATGCTTGAAATTGCAAAAAGGCAAGCAGGTGAGCAGATAGAACTCTTACAAATGAATGGAGAGGAGCTGTTGTTTCAAGACCAAGTTTTTGATTACGTTGTTTTATCCCATGTCATTGCTGTGGTTGACAATCCTGAAAAGTTGTTAGAAGAGGCTTATAGGGTGTTAAAACCAAATGGGAGAATTTTCATTCTCAATCATTTTACCCCGAAGAATTGGTTGGGGCACATGGACAAGTCCTTTCAAATTGTTTCAAAAGCATTTCATTTCAAATCAGTCTTTTATATCCATAGTCTGGCTGCCCTAAAAAAGTTCACATTTCTGAAAGAAGTTGGCTTTGGGCAGTTCTCCTATTTCAAACTATTCATTTACACCAAGGCATGAAAAGGAATTATGGCCTTGTTGTTTTACCCTTGCTGTTTAGCTTGTTCGTTTACTTGTTTTACAGAACGGAGAAAACATTAATTACTGAGATCTTCATCTCCCTTATCTCCTTGGAGAAATACCATGCGTATCGAAGTTTTATCTCAGCGGTTTTGCCGCTAAATGAACACGTCATTTATTCTTTGCCAGAAGGTTTGTGGGTGTTCAGCATCACCTTGACATCAAAGAATTTGTTTTTTAAAGTGGGGGAGCGTGAAATTAGCTTGCTCTTTTTTCCACTTGTATTTTCAATCGGCTTAGAGCTGTTCCAACTGCTTCATCTTACCAACGGGAAATTTGACTTTTGGGACATTGGACTTTCGGTTTTATTCTGGGGTTTTGCTCATTACTTAGTACCGCATAAAAGCGCCCGACAAAACATCCTGAACCCATTTACAATGCGGAGTTTCATTTGTTTGGTGACGTATGCAATTGTTTATTTAGCCCACGTATGGAAATAGTCGAACGACAAGAAAAAGTCCACTTTTTTGGTGGACGTGAATCCATGTCAATGCTTCACATTAGCGACATTCATTTGTGGTATTCAACTAATATTTTAAGGAAAATTGAAGCCTCAATTGTATCCAACAATCCCGACCTGATTGTTTTGACGGGTGACTACTATGACCTACCAATAGGTGCACGTAATTTCAGAGCATTTTTATGCAAAATTTCTCAAATGCACACGGTAATTTTCATCAAGGGCAATCACGATACCATTTATGGGACGAAAGTATCCAACCTGCTTTTAGACATTCCGAATTGTTATTCGGTAGAAAATAGCCTCTATCAATACCAATCAAAACAAGGGTATTTATACAACATTACATCGTGGGAAAATAGACACCATTTGCCCAACAATGCGGATGAAAAAAATATTGTACTGATTCACAACCCAGAAAAGATAAAAGTCAAAGAAGTATCAAAGATTCAATTGATTCTGGCGGGGCATTTACACGGTGGGCAGTTTATATTTTTCAAGACAAAGAATAATTCAAATTTCCCAGGTAGCATCTTGTACAAGCATTGTGCAGACAGAAAGCAACTAATAAATACGACATTGATCGTTAGCAAAGGGCTGGGCGATACGTTCCCGTTTAGACTCAACTGCCCAAAGGAAATTGTGAGAATAGATATTGAGTAGAAAAGCGCTGCATGATCGTGCTCAGTATTTTTTTTCTGAGTCATATCCTTTTTCATCCCCATACCAACTGACATTTCCATCTTTGTAGGTTAATTCTCGGGTCAATTCTCCTGCTTCGTTGTAATATTTCCAGGTACCTATTCTGTTCCATCCACGCTGCGTTTTACCTTCGGTTTTTATTTGTCCGTTTTCATGCCATTCCTTGTAGATATTGGATTTGGAGTTTCTTTCTGATTTTGGGTTCCCATTCTCATACCAGGACTTGTCGCTATTGTTGGACCAATCAGTTCCCGATTTCAATTGCCCATTTTCGTAATAGGACTTATAAACTGAATTGTCAGGATCTTCATAGTCTCCGGTGTGCTTGATTTTACCTGATTTGTAGAACCCTTCAGAGGAGTGGCACTTGCCCGATTTCCAAGTTGTTTCACTATACAATTCTCCAGTGTCATACCACCTTTGATGTTTCCCAACCCGAACTCCATTCTCATAGATCGCTTTTCTCCTTTTTGCTCCATTTTCGTCAAATACCAACAGCGTTCCGTTTGGTTTGTTCTTGCCGGTATTCATAAAGCTTAAGAAGGTAGTCTCACTGGTATGCAGGCTGTCGAAGTTGGTGACTTGCACTTTATAAGTGGTCTCATTGATCTTTTCAATTGGGTAATCAATATCCCACAGAGAGGTTGCGTCTTGGGCAAAGGCCAACAAAGGTGTTGCCAGAAATAGGAGGAGTGCTTTTTTCATACCTGTTTCGATTTACCATCAGTCAATTTTAAGCAGCACCACAGTTGTTCTCATGTTAGCCCTGTGAAGCTTCTCTTGTGCTTCTTTGCTTTTCTCTGTGAGGATGAGTTCAGCCGAAATTCTAGGCTGGGTCTCACCATAACCTTTGGCTTGAAATTTTGTTGGGTCTACCTCGTGTCGAGCTACTAATTCAAGTACAACGGATTCAGCCCGTTTTTGCGATAGGATAAGGTTGGATTTATCTCTGCCACGGTGGTCAGTGTGGCGCTGTATTTCAAATACGTAATTAGGGTGTTTTTTGTGGAACTCTGCCAGTTTCGCCAGTGCAGCGCTAGTGGCTGGTTGCTCAGTGTGGAGGCGCCAGCTATGGTTCCAGACCAATTCTAAATCGTGTGTTGCACCGACCTCGTGGATAGCGATGTCGGTGTAACTAAAGGATGATTCGGGTTGGCTGCAAGCCGTTAGCAAAGTGAGCGAAAATAGTAGGGTGAAGCCAAGATTTTTCATGGGCTGGGTTGAAGGGGTTTACCCCTTAATGGGAACAATGGCTAAATGTCACCCCAGAAACCTTATTTATTTTCAGTTCTTGCTCTCTTTATCGTTGTTGCTAAATATGCAATGCAACTGACCAGCACACCTACATTGGCCAACAAGCTCAGGTACCAAATCATTGGCACTTTTCCGGTGGTAAAACCAAATCCGAACAAGGCAATGGCCAATACCAGAAAGTTGAGTACGGTTAGTAAAATTAAACTAGCATTAATAAGTGGAGATACCCATTGGAATAAGGTAATGTCAGTGGGGTAGTGGTCGAAAAGTTTACTCACCAAAAGTACCGATGCAACAAGCACATAACTGCCTTCCATTCTGAAGGCATCGGTCAACAACCAGTCGAGGTAAATGATGACAAGTGCAAATACGCCAACGAGCAAGTGGGGGACATGTTTTTTGGCTATTTTATTCCTCATCTTCGGTTCGAAGATAGCCATCAATTCTTGTATGACCATTCTGTCGTATCTTACAGCACCCTAAAAACCAGTCTTATGTTACACAGTCAATCGCTCACTTTCATTGCCAAAAGAATGGGTGCTTTTTTAGCATTAGCAATGTTGATCACCTTCACTTATTCGTGCGAAACTGACGATGGTGGTGATGCCTCTTCCGGAGCTCAATACCTCATAAACAATGAAACCAGTGAATTTTTGACCGTAAGTGGCGAAGACAACGGCATTCCTGTGGAGTTGCTTGTCGACCAAATTCTTCCGAATTCTCGCATGCATTTTTACACAGCTATACAGGGGAGCGGAGGGCATTTACTTCCTTCCAATTATTTTGATGTTTTTACCATTTCAGTGGGACCGACTACCGTGTACGAAGGAGTGAGTGATGGTGATTGGGAAGAAACTACAGGGGCCAATGGCGAACGTGCCTTGGAGCTGACGATTCAATAGAGAATAGGCTACTACAGTATCAGTTTACCCGAAGTCAACGCGTTTTTCGTTTCGGCCTTGTAGAGGAAAATACCGCGTGGAAGCCCCTTTTTACTGCACAATAAACGGAAGCATTTCCACTTAGTACGCTAGTAATAGTGATTGGGGTAACCATATTCAACTTCAATGAACAAGTAAGTGTTTTGTCACGGCTGTTGCCTGGCCAATTCAAACATCGTTTTTTTGCTGTATCTACAAATGTTCCCTGAAAATAATCCACAAATGAAGCGAATATTGTTCGTATTTATCCTACGATAAAAAGCAACAGCAACAGCAACAGCAAAAACAAGGTAAAACCGAATACAATACTAATCGGGAATTGAACAATGGTCACTGATACATTCATCACTTTGTTCAGACCGTTGGTAGCATATATAATGGAGTCGGTGTATATCTGCAAAGCGGTGCGTTTTTGCCCGTTATCTTCTTCTAGTTGAGTAGCTTGTCTTTTCGCAATGTCACCAAAATCAATGCGATCGGCCACGAGCGTCAAAATTTTTCGAAGTACCCAGTTAACCAAACCTCCTACCAAGGGCACTTTTTCTGAAACCGCTTGCGTCAGCATGGGAATGGTCACAATGTGTATGATTCCCGAAAAGAGCAATCCGAGAATATCTTTTCGATTTTCCGCGGTCATTTGATTGCCCAGAGAATTGATGTCGTTGACAGCTGATTTCATAATTTCAAGGGAGTATCGGATGATTTCCCACATGTCTTTTTCATTTTCCATATCAGGAAAAGTACCCCGGCCAATATTCCGGAGAGCAAGAAGAGAACCAGCCCGAACAGACCATAGATGACGTAAAATATATGGACCAAATCCAACACAAAGAAGCCCGCGATATAGAGTGCGAAGGCTATTAGTACCGGTCGGATGCCCCAATTAAAAATGTATTGAGGAAAGACCAGCAGGGAGACAAAATTGTCAACGACCTCCTGGTTTTTGTATTTGGAAACATCAACGCCTAGCTCGTCTTTTATCTTTTGATCCAAGGCGATAACGTCTTTTTTTGTTCTGATTTTCATAAGAGGGTAATTAGGGGTAAAAGGGTAATCGAATGTAAACATTGGCACTGAAATGTTCAATTATCCGTTTATGATTCAGGCGGATTTGGGAACCTCTTTTCATATAATCCGTAACTTACCGGGTATGCCACAAAAAGACATTTCATTGACCGAACTGCTGGGTATCCAGCATCCTATTATACTGGCACCCATGTTTTTGGTGTCCAATGTCGAAATGCTGGTAGCGGCCAGCAAGGCAGGCATCACAGGCGCGATTCCGGCATTGAATTTCCGAACGATCAAAGAGTTGGAAACTGCCCTGGTCGAACTCAAAGAAAAGTGCGTGGGGCCTTTTGGCATCAACCTGATTGTCAACAAATCCAATTTTCTCTACAAAGAACAGTTGGCTGCTTGTTGCCGGCACAAGGTGGATTATATCATCACCTCATTGGGGTCACCCGAGGAAACAATCAAGGCGGCCCATCAGGTAGGGACCAAGGTGTTTTGCGATGTGGTGGATCTGGCCTATGCCAAAAAGGTAGAGGCCTTGGGAGCCGATGCGCTCATTGCCGTAAACAAAGAAGCCGGTGGCCATGCCGGGCCATTGTCTGCTGCGGAATTGGTGCCTTTGTTGGTGGAGCATTCCAACATTCCGGTCATCTCGGCTGGTGGGGTGGGAAACCATGCCCAAATGCAAGAAATGTTGGCGCTCGGAGCGGCCGGCCTGTCGGTGGGTAGCTTGTTCATTGCTTCTGAAGAGAGCGGTGTTTCGCCCGAATACAAGGAAGCATGTGTCAATTATGGAGCAAAAGACATCGTATTCACCACCAAACTTTCCGGCTCGAAATGTACGGTGATCAACACGCCCTATGTGCAGCAAATTGGCACCGATCAATCGTTGTTGGAAACCGTGCTCAATAAAAACAAACGTCTGAAGAAGTGGTTCAAAGCTTTTACTTTTTACCGGGGCATGAAAAAACTCAACAAGGCCGCTTTCAGTGCTACCTACAAAACAGTGTGGTGCGCTGGTCCAACCATTGAACACGTGAAGTCCATTCGACCTGTTGCCGACATTGTTAAAACCTTGGTCGATGGATAAGAAGGCCCTGCTGAAAAAAATGAAGTGGCAGCTTTTTCTCTTGGGAAAGTTCAAAATTCCGATGCTGGGATTCACCGGTTTGCGGTTGGTCGATATCAATGATACCACTGCACAGGTGCGCATCAAATTGAAAAGAAGAAACAAGAACCATTTAAACTCGATGTACTTCGGAGCCTTGGCGGTAGGGGCAGATGTGGCCGCAGGCATTCACGCTTTTTACTTCGCCACCATCCACCAAAAGAAGGTATCTTTTGCCTTCAAAGGCATGAGTTGTGAGTTCATCAAACGCGCTGAATCAGATTGTTTATTCGTCTCTGATGACGGTCGGAAAGTGGAAGCAGCCATTCAAAAATCCATTGCCACAGGGGAGCGGGTCAATGAAACCACCCGAGTCAATGTCTACAACACCGACCAGGAATTGGTGGCCACGTTTGACATGATCGTTTCGGTCAAATGCAAATGATAGATTATTCAAATATTTGGATGTACTCCGGGAAGTCATATTGTTTGCCACGTTGACCTCCCGTAAATTCTTGTAAAATTTTGAGTCGTTCTAATTCTGAGATTAATTTGTAGGCAGTTGGCATTGAAGTGTCGGTAAGCTCTTTGACTTTCTGAACATCAATTAATGGGTGTTGATATAGGGCTGTGAGCACTTTTTTAGCATTGTTGGCCCGGCTGCCCATGGTTTGTATTTTGATATCCACTTCTTTTTGAAGCTTCAAAATTTTGTCAAAAGTTTCAATACTGCTTTTTGCAGTTTCAATTACACCAACCAGGAAGAATTTCAACCATTGCACGAGATCTCCTTTTTCCCTCACCCGCATTAGATTGTCGTAGTAAAGTGTTCGATTTCGTTCGAAAAAATCAGATAGATAGAGTATCGGTTTCTTTAAAATCTTCTTTTCTACCAAGTAAAGCGTTATCATCAATCTTCCTACTCTTCCATTTCCATCTAAGAAAGGGTGAATGGTTTCAAATTGATAGTGGAGAATAGCAATTTTTAATAAGTCTGGAAATTTGATTGCCTCGTTGTGCGCAAATTTTTCCAAATCACTCATGAGATCGACAACCTCCGTTTTATTAGGAGGAATGAAAGTAGCATCAGAAATTGAGGCTCCTCCGATCCAATTTTGACTGCTTCTAAACTGACCGGGAATTTTATGTTTACCACGCACTCCTTGAAGCAATATTTTATGCGTTTTCTTGATTAGTCTGGAAGAGAAAGGAAGTTTATCCAGCTCCTTGATTGCCGAGTTTAATGCCTCAATGTAATTTCTGACTTCTTCCCAATCATCTCTTTTCTCTTCAGCTACATCGGCTTTGCTTTGAAGTGCTTCTTCAATGTTTGTTTTAGTTCCTTCAATTTTACTCGATTTTGTAGCCTCCTTTAGTACGTGTAGGTTAATAAATAGATCGATGTTGGGAACATATTCTGAATACATATCGAGCCTTCCCACCTGACGGTCAGCTTGGCTCAGTAAGTTAATTACTTCCATATCGTCCAGTTGCCATTCTCTGTTGATAGGTTCCGGAGAAAAGCTTTTGAAAGTTCCTTGACTGATGTAATGGCCAGGATGGAAATTTTTCATTATAATTTTTAACCAAAGGTATATATTTTTAAAGAAAAGTGTTAAAATATTTAAAATGAGCCTTCCTTATTAAAGTTTTTTTAATTTTTCGTAAATAAGGAAGTTTGTTTTTAATGATTGTACTGAATTGGAAAAACTCAATTCAATTTGGTGATGCCTGGCAGCTTCGTCATTTGGGTATATCGACTTTTAAACATCCTCTTAATATTTTGCCACTTCCGGTTAATTGCGGTATTCAATGTCCACTATCAACTCTGCAGTTGCTTTGTCTAAGGTCGCCTTCCATTTGGTGTTTTCATTGTCACCCTGCTTTAAGTATTGGTCGTTGACCAATTCAAATTGATTGTCGTCAATGTATAGGTCGAGCTCTACTTCCTGCGTGTTGATGACAAACTTGGACGTTTTGCGGTTGGCCTCACAGTTACAATCGAAATCGCTGACGGCAGGGATGTTGATGCCCGTGCGCAATTCAATGTTGTCGATGTTAAACCGTTCGCAACCTTGTCGGTGGTAGATGTGATTTACCAGTAGTTTAACCCCGCCCATAATGGTCAAAATGGCGACAACCATTATTCCCAAACCAATCATTACATTTTTCATCAGAATTCGTTTTGGTGATTTTCGGGAGTAACGTTAAAAAATGTCGTAGCGTATAGCGTCATGAAATTTTTCTATTCATTGGAGAATAGGAGCAACTCCGTGTCGCTGTCTGTAGGTGAAAATCCTTATTATTCCTTCTCCAACTGCAACGCAGCCACAAATTCCAGCAGGCGCTGGGGCCCATTCGGGATGGAAATGTGAAAGTGACAGTATTCGTAAGTCAACTTTTCATCCGGAAGAAATTCAGCCCCAAAGTGTTGAAGCATGGGCGCACAGTGAATATCCGTGTAAATAAAGATAAGCTCGTGCTCATCGAATACAACGTATTCCTCCGACTCAGCATTGCGCAGCATCAAATCGTGGAAGCCATTGCCGAAAATGACCTCCTCAAATTGAGTCATGAGTGGGAGTAGAATTGCTTTGTTGACAGAACCTACATAGTCGACAGGATGTTCCAGGTCATCAAAATCCCGGATCTTAATTTGCACGGGGTTGGGGGCCGCGTTGATGAAGGTCGTGAGCAACTTTTTAATGTTGGGTATATCTCGCAAGGAGACAACATACCGTTTGGAGTTGCCATCGGTTTGCATCACATAAAACGGTGTTTGCCTGAATTCCGCGGCACTGCATTTCATGGGTTCGTTGGGCATTGCATAGGGTTGTTCAGTAGGCGATAGCGTGCAACCATTTCGTCAGAAGTTTTTCATCAATGTCTGCGGTGCTTTTGACTTTGATGTGTCGCAGGGTATTTCCGCTGCCTTCCAGCAAGTTGTCGGGGTCATCTATCTTATCGATGTTGTAAAAACCAAGTGTCACGTGTTTTTTGGAATGCCGCAAGTAGGCGAAATCTTTGATTTTTCCGAAAACAGGGAATCCCCATTTGATGGCTTCGGTGGTGCCGTTTACGCTCTCATGCACCAGGGCGCGCAAGGATTCCAATAATTCAATTTGGCCGTCAGGAGCCTGGGCAATGTAGTCGGTTACTTGTGGGTTAAAGTTCATGTGGCGCTTGAGTTTTTGGTTTGACGATGAACCGCGCTGCGATAAAACTAACGATCAACCAGGACAGGATCAAATTAAAACTAACACCTAAGCTGTAATTGGGGGGAAGATTCCACCAATTCATCAGTTGTCCATAAGTGCCGGTGGAGGCAGCAACACCCGCGAGGCCTATGATAGTCAACCTTGTTTTAAGATCAAGGGCATTGGTCAGGAGCAGGATAACGGATAGAAAAAGTCCAACGAGCAATTGGGTGATGGCCTCTTTTATGAAATATCCGGTATAGTTGAGTTGCAGCGGTTGGGTAATGATCCAGGAGAACGTTTGGTCGGTGGTATAGGTGCTGATTTTATTGATGAACTGGTCGTCAAATTTTGTCGTGGTCAATTCATGGGGGGCAAGCCGGACTAAATTCGGAACATTGGCCTGATTGGAAGTGGTCTCCGTTTGTACCGTAACATTTTGAGTCGTTGGTATGCCCCAGGGAAGTAATTGCCCCAACCCGTTAAACAGAAAAAGAAGGAAGGCACACAAGATGGTGGAGAGGATGACACGGTTCATGGTTGCTTGTTTTTGGCGAGGTAGCTTCCCAGGCCACTTAGTTTGTCTTTCCAGAATGCTTCCAGTTTACCCAGGTAGTCCTCCACCTCCTTCAGGGCGTGCAGCTGGGCGAAGCAGTTGCGCTGTCGGCCATCCTCCTCGTCCATTTCCATGCCAACCAGGTTGGAAGCTTGCAGAATTTTTAAGTGTTTTGAAACGGCTGGCCGGGTCATGTTAAAATGCTTTGAAATGTTGTTGACCGAATTGGGGTGTTCTGCCAGCATCAGCAGTATCTCTCTTCTGGTGGGATCGGCCAGAGCTTTGAATATATCACTCATATTTTTGCAAGGTATTTCGGCAAGAAATCCACCAGAATTTTGGTATTCCAACCGTTGGCGAGGATTCTTCGAACGATGAGTTTGTTGAGCAAACCTTCAAATCCGCTGTGCTCAAAATCGAGGATGGTTTTGTCACCATCGGGTTGTAATCGAAAAGTAACCTTGGTGTCTTTTAAGGAACCACCGCTCCAGCTGAAGGAGAGCAGTTCGTTTTCAACTACCTCCAAAACGGTGCAATCGACAATGCCGCTAAAGCCCGGATAGGATTTGGTTTTGAATTGAAAATGATGGCCAACAACTGGCTCAATGTCGCAAGGCATCAGCCATTCACTCATGGCAACTTTGTTGGTGAGTGCCTGCCAAACCTGGGCAACAGGATAGTCGTAGGAAACGGAAAGTTGGATAGACGGTGTCATGTAACTGAGAAACTAAATGGTTACACAAATATAGAAAACCTTTTGGTTTCTTAAAATGAAGGGTATTTTTTTAGGGTAGGGGGCTAAAAACTACCGGTCATCTTCTTCGTACTCCGCTCTCAGCATAATAGTTTCTTTCACCTCCGTCTCCGTAAACTTCCCGTTTAAATAGGAGTATGTTCCGGTGGTTACACGCACAGAATCGAGGTGGTTTTCGTTTTCGGATTGGCCGTAAAGTGTATCATCATTGTGAGCAGACGTGTATTCGTAAGTGAACTCTTTGCTCTCTGGGTCATAGCCAGTTGTTTTTAAATCGTACCAACGGCCTTCGAAGCTGAAGAAGCTCTCAGCAATACAGGTGTTGTCTTGCAGCGTCAGTTGAATGGCTGAAACGCTGATGCATGTGTTGCAGGTGATGAGATTACCCTCAACCATATAAACTTGGTTCTCACTGTCAACAACGTAAATATTTCCGTAATAACCTTCATCAAAATAGTCGGCCTTGACTTTCCCATTGGGCAGCCGGAAGTAGATAATGTTTACCATGGAACGGTAAGAACCACCCATTTTTTCTTCGAATGAAAGCAAAGCTAATTGGTGGTCGTTTGATGTTGTTATGTCCAGTGCATTGTGCCTTAGGATGGTTGCAATCGAATAATTAAGGATGCGTTTATCGTTCAACAACTGAAAGAGTTGATCGGTTAGTAGCCCTCCCACAGAATCAATTAATTCCAATCGGTCTTCGGGACCCGAAAAAGGGGACAAGGTGTCGTAAATGGACATCAAGACTTGAATACTGTCAATCTTTTGCTGAAAATCATCGTACCCGGTTTTTTGCCCCATGGAAGAAAGGGTACAGGTGATCAGAAAACCGAAGAAGATTGACTTTAACATAATGGGTTCGGAGCATCAAACATTGCTCCACTTTTGGCTAATACAATCGACCGCTCGATGCAGGGTCTTTCAAATCTATCCAGAAGATATGTGTCTGTTCGTCATCGTCTTTGCGGCCATTGGCATCTTCTTTGGCAAAAACATACATAAAATCGTTGGCCGAATCGTACTCGGCTCCCGTCACGGAGTAATTGGTCGGAATCAGCGGGCGCTGGTTTTTGCCGTCCAGGTCGAAGTAGTAAAAACGCCTTAAATCCCGCAGGTTGATCAAGCTATCACCGTTGGTGTCTTCGTCATAAACAGACACAAAGTAATAGTTGCGGTTAACGGGCACTCCGTTGAGCGTGTCTTGCTCGAAGGCTGGGTAGTAGAGCGTTTTAATCAATACATGTTGTGCAAAGAGGTTGCTGGTGGCTTTGGTGGCCACGTTGTGCAGCGAAACGTTGAGCATGTTGTAGCCATACACTGCCTCCAAACCTGGCATGTAATGGTAGTTCCACCGGTTGTTTGGAGCGCGGTCCCAGTACTTCTGATGGTAATTGTTGGAACCGATGAAAGTGCGCTCGGATTTCTTGTTGTAGTTCACCTTGTACAAAGTGGTGAGCCGATAGTCGGAGTTGCCTGTTAGCAGTACATTGCTGGGCTGGATGGCCAATTTCGCAACGGGTGCTTTTTCGTTAAATCCAGATTCTGTCTCTTCTTCATCGGTGGACTGCACCGCAAATCCTTTCTGCATCTTTTCCTGGCGGCAGCCAGCGAACAAACAAACGAGTAGGGCAAGAGTGGCTAGGTGATAAATCGTTTTCATCAAGAAGAGTTGGGGTTGTTTCTGTAAAAGTAAGCAATGTTGGGATGTTGTTTTATCGCTTCTAATCCTGTGGCAAGCGTTTGATAATCAACCGAATTTGTCCCATGTGGTTGGCCTGATGTTCCATCACATGATACCACGCCCAGTGGTTGTTCATGTTGGCGTCTTTGATTTTTTCGCGAAACCATTTGTCGTCTTTTGTTTTGAGGAGCTTCAGCGTTTCTTTTCGAACATCGTCCCACATGTTGAGGTAGTAACTCACCGGATGGTCCACAATCTCGGCTCGTCCGGCATCGCCCAGGTTGAGAGCCGTGTTCCATTGGGCGGCCTCTTCTTTGTTAAAGCCCCGGTTTTCAAACGTGTAAACCTGGTAGTATCTCTCGGTAGCAGTGAGGTGCATGATCATCGCACCAATTCGATTCGCCTTTTCGTCCAGCAAAAAATCCAATTCTTCCAGGCTGAGGTTCTTTACGCTGTTGGTCACGCGGGTTTTTAAATCGGCCAACATGGAGACAGTCGAACCAATTTGAGGAGTGTAGCCTTTTTCCGGTTTGATGATGTTCTGGGCCTGCACCGATGTTGCTGACAAAAATAAGAGCAGGGTCAAGAATGGAGCAAATTGGGATAGTTTCATGTGGTGTCTTTTTAGGAGTGTCTGTAAGGTAGTCGCTCCTGTTAGATTAGCGTGTAAGTTTTGTGCTTACCTACACATGCTGGTCCACCAAAATGGCGTTGCCGTCAGGGTCCATGACCACAAAGCTGGCAGGGCCTTCGGTTGCCTCGTCTGCTTCAGACTGGAATTCAATGCCATCTGTTTTGAGTTGCTTTTGAATGTGGCGCACGTCTTCATATGATTCGAGGGTATTGGCGCTTTGATCCCAACCGGGATTGAAGGTGAGAATGTTGTTTTCAAACATGCCGTGGAACAACCCGATGAGGGTGTCTCCGTTTTTCATGATGAGGTAGTTTTGCTCCATGCTGCCAGCAAATTGGGCAAAGCCCATTTTTTCATAGAACTCCTTGGAATTCGTCAGGTTCTTGACAGATAAACTGACTGAGAATGCTCCTAGTTTCATGGTGTTAGTTTTTGGTTTTATGAATGATTTGTCTGACTAAATTATTGAATCCGCATTAACCGAATTTTACCAATGTCGACAAACGTAAAATGGCCCACACGCTGCATCGCTCCAGTTCTGATTTTGGCAAAGGCAGGCTGAAGGGCTTTGGGTACCTCTATTTCAACTTCTTCTAAATAGATAAAGGTACTGTCATTGACTGGTTTGAAGTTGCCCTCGTGCCCTTCTGATTCGCTCTCGTTGTAATAGAGTTCACTGTCCAGAAAAAGGCGAAAGGTATAATCTGCGGGTGCCTTGGTTTTTGACACTTCCTTCACCAAAGTGCATTCCAGGTTCGTACCATCGGATAGGGGAACATCCATGTGTTCTATTTTGACATCGAGCTGATACCGGTAGCCCCATTCCATTTTAAATCCACTGATGAATTCGATGCTGGGTTCGCTTGTTTTTAATACCAGGCGCTTAAAATGCTCATAGTTTTGAAGACTCTGGTGCGGTTCAACCGTGATGGTTTTGTATTCCGTTTTCTGACTTTGAACGTTCAGAGCCACCAATAAGAGGAGTAGGATGATGCTGCTTTTCATGAAACTACAAGATAAGTATCAGTTCCTTAAATATTGAATTAAAGCCTCAGCCTGTTTTTTAGAAACCTGAATTTGGACTTTGATGTTCGGCAACTATTTCGGCAAATCGTTTTTCTTTTAGTCCATACAAATAGCTGGTCACAATGGTCGCGCTATTTCCGGCTAAAAGGTAGAAACAACTGTTGGACACACAGGAGTAATAGTACCAGAAATCAGGTGTTACGCCTCGGGTAATGGATGATTCGATATATCCTAAAACCAGGGTGACCAGTTGTAAAACGACCAGGGACATAGCCAGGTAATAGAGGGGTAGCCTCGATTTAATTTTGAATATTCTGGCGATTACCTGAAGTATCGGAAAAGTGAAGTAAACAAGCGCCAAAGAAAGCATTGCCAGCAGTAGGGCCAGTCGTGAAAATTGCATCAAACCATAGTCTATCGGATAAAAAATGAGCGGTTGGAAGAATGCCAAAGAAAGCAGGGCCGTGCCAAAAAAGGTGATGGAAAAAGAGAGTAAGAGTAGTTTAAAATTGCTCATTTTTAATCGATTCAAGTCCGCCATTTAATGGCTGCAGACTACCTAAAACTATGCCATCGATGTGCCACTGCGCCATGATTTACTCTTCAAGTGAGCCTTTCAGCAGGTTGCTGTTAAAATTGCATTATTAACAGGTTGGGAGCAGACTTTTTGGTGAAACCAATTTAGCCAACCTTCCTCAAAATCAGAAACAATCGAAAACTGTAAAACCCTATAACACCTGGCCAGGGAAGTTGTAGAAATGCATCTGGAAGGGGCACCAACTCATTGTTGGACAAAAATTCCATGGTGTTTATTTCGCTGTTGTATTGGCCTACGAAAAATCGAAACCAATGAAATTCCTGATTGAGTTGGAGTTGTTTTATTTCCGACTCGATGGTTTCGAAGAGTGCAGCAGGCGGGTCAACTACAACTCCTTTTGAACTCTTTCTGCCGAAGTCGCCTATGTAAGCTTCCCATTCGATTTCGTTGATCGTCCAACGCTCAAAGGTGGTGCGCGAGTCGTGCTGGTTTTGTTGCTGGCAAGCCATGATAGGGTAGAACGAATTTTCTGTAAAGTTTTGCAGATTGCCTGCCTGGGCAGCGGCTGCGCTTTCGCCAAAGTCGCCAAACGACTCTACCAATTCTTGCTCATCGGAGAGCTTGATTCTTACATCCAGTTGTGAGTTGGTGATGTCTGGCCGGGGCTGTGTGTGGTAGATGTTAGAATCAACAATCGGGGTACCTGGAAGGTCCAGGATGATTTTACCGTCTTGTTCGGTTGTGCCCACTCCGTGGTGGTTGAATAATTGGGCTATTTCTGAGTTTACATTCATGAAATTGATTGATTACAAGCCATTTCTAATTTGCAGTTGGTGATTGTCATTTAAGCTCGAGGCTACAGGAGGTCCATTTTTTAGTGGATTCCAACCCATCTCCAATGCATCTTTGATGACTTGTTCCACTAGTTTTGGAGTAATAATTAGCATACTTGAGCTACCCACTTCAATCGAGTAGCTACCGTTTTCTACGATTATATTTTTATCATCTGAAATGATCACTTCCAGCTTTTTGCCCTTTCCTGAAATGTGCTGCGCGACCAGCACCATGTAGCCCGAATCTTGTGATGGACTCCAGCGGAATTCCTGGTCATCAACGATTATTTTGCGTGATTTTCGTTTGGAAAGGGTCATGGTTGATTCATTTCGCAAAAAGCTGATCCATGTTTTTAAAAGCCTTGAACTCCAGTGCATTATTTTCCGGATCGAGAAAAAACAACGTGGCTTGTTCACCCACTTCGCCTTCAAAGCGGATGTAGGGTTCTATGACGAATGGAATATTTTGGTCGCGCAGCTGGTCGGCAAGATTTTGCCAAGTGTTCCATTCCAGCACCACACCAAAATGGGGTACTGGAACAGCTTGTCCGTCTACTGGATTGGAGATGGGCTTTTCGGAGTGGGCTGACGCAGGCTTTTGGTGAATCACCAATTGGTGTCCGAAAAAGTTAAAGTCGACCCAATGTTCAGCGCTGCGCCCTTCGGTGCATCCCAATACATCGTGGTAAAAGGTGCGGCATTTATTCAGGTCGATTACTGGGATGGCGAGGTGAAAGGGTTGAATGGGAGTCATTTTGTATTCATTATTTTAAGCGTTCCAAATCCGCTTTCAGCGTTTCGATGTTGGCAGCAATGTGTTGGGCAATGTCTGCGTAGGCAGCTAATTTTTTTGTTCCGATTGACGGAATTTGTTCATTTTATTAATTCAATAATGCCAATTGGTAATTCCGTAATAATTGTTGCTATACTGAATCAGATCTTTGGGGGAATAGTCATTATCGGTTTTGTTGGTGTAGAGATAGTCGAAGTAGCCGCCTGTGCGTCCAAAGCAAACGGTAAGTCCTTCAGGTGCAGGATAAAACAAAACCCTTTCGTAGCTGAGTACGAACTCATCTTTACAGCCCTCAAAACCATAGCAACTCAATGCCTGAACTTGTTGAATGACTTGATTAAAATCGCTGCGGGTCCAACCCAGATAGGGAAGGAAGGCATCCATTTGTGTCTCTCGATAATCTCCGTAAAAAGATACCGTCCAACCGGGTTCACATGTCTTTACGGTATCTGCCCCTGCTATTGTCAGGAACCCATTTGAGTCCACTTGAAATGTATGGGCAGAGAATGCTTCTATGTTATGAAAGTTGTCAAATTGAAAACCATCGACATTGTTCGTAGTATCTTCAAATGTTATGTACATCGTATCATTTGAATAGATGTAAAAATCAATAGGCCTGTTAGCTTTTACCATTGGAACCAGGGCTTGGAATGCAGTTTCATTTCGTGTGAAATGTTCGTGCAGAGCTGACTCAGCAGCAAGGCATTCGATGGCAAAAGTAATCCGCTCGCTTTCCCAAGCCAACAAACCAAGGAATGTTAAAAAAGCCACTCCAACTGCCATTTTTTTCTTGCGTGTCATCGTTCCAATTTCGATATGTCGAATCCGTACCTGAACTCATTGAGTTGACCATCTGAACTTTCGAGCCCAACGATGTCCATGAGTTCTTCAAAATAATAACAGACAGCCTCTTGATCTTCTGTGTCGAGTAGTAGAGGGGTAAACCTGCTGAGTCCAATGCCAATTTGCTGCTGGTATTTTTTGTCGGTTGGGTTATCGGCTGTAGCTACTTTTTGAAAGTCATCTGCAGCTAAATTCATTAGCTTAATTAGCCGTGGGAGCTGGGCCGGATCGCCTGGGCCAGGATAAAATGAGTGTTGATCGGCAACAAACTTTTCTTTTTGTTTGAAGGCTTCGAATGCCTCCATGGCACGGTCAGGAGTTGGCAGAGGTTTTCCGGCTTGCTGGCAGGAGGTTAGTAGCAAAAATGCCAGGGGGAGAAAAAGGTGCTTGCTCATGACCTCATTTCTTAATTCGAATTACAGCCAAATCGTCCGTCACAACATGGTGCATATTCTCTTTTAATGTCCTGACTTTTCTTTCCAGAAAGCCATCGAATTCTGCTCCTTCATTGTCGAGCAGCAAGTAGTTGAAAATCTCCCGTTCGGTGAGTTGACTTCCTTTGTTGCCAAAGTTCTTGAAGGTGTAAATTCCATCCGTGCAAATGGACAAATCGGCAAACCCTGAAATAGACAATCTTTGTTCTTGCTGCTGGTACCAGGTTTCAAAATCTTCCGAGAGGTGGTAGCCCAGGTAATCTGGTTTATCGTCTTGCTCGTACTCAATTATTTCCCCGTCTTTGCAAATCAATCCATCGCCAACGGCCAGCAACTCGGCCTGGTTCTTTTTGCTGTCGATTATTCCTACAATCAGTGTCGACAGCAGTTCATTGGTCTCAAGGCCCAACTGGTTTTTGGTGCGCCTCGTTTCGGCCATCAACTCTTTGGTTACCGCTTTTAACGTGTCTTTTAACTCCATCGATCCTTTGGTCGCAAATTCCTGATAGAAAAAATCTCGGGCTATTTTTCGTAGAATTTTGCCGTAGAGCATGGAAGCAAAAACGGATTCTGTTCCCATGGTGCATCCATCTAAAACGGCTACGAGTTGTCGGTCGGAGGCAATTTGCTCACTGATCAAAAAGTCTTCGCAGTGATTGGTGTGGAATTCTCCAATGTTTAGTGTCGTGTATATTTTCATTCAGTTCGCAGGCAAATATACTGCGATTCCCTTAGTTACCGCTCGACTGTACCATTTATCACCACCTGATTATCATCCAGCTCTATTACCAAATGACTGATGTACTCAGGGTCAAGATTCCAGCCGTACTTTTCTCGTACCAGATAGGTGAGTTGGTTCGTATCGTCTCTTTCAGGTCGGCCGAGCAATTCAACAACCTCCTGTTTGTTTAGACCAATCAGCGTGTTGCTTTTAAGCAAATCATCCACCATGTTCTCACGCACATCATCCATAAACCAATCGATTCCCTTGTGTTTCCATGCAGTGGAATCAAACGTTGTATTTTGGTTGCACCCGTCAAGTAGCAGGACAAAAGCCAGCATTAGAGTCTTTACCAAAAACGAATTTAAAGCGATTCGTTTCATGCGTTATTTTTCTAGAGTTTCCCGCTTGTAATGCACAGGGCCTTTTCCTTCAATATTTTGAACCTCGAAGCTTTTAAGTTTTAGAATTCGCTGAAGTTTCAAATTTGGTTTCGCACAATTTGTAGCGTGTACATACCAGTTGATGATCGCAAAGCCTTTGTTGAGTGCATACTTTTTGGCCAACGAGTTAATGGAAATCAACACGCCTTCGCCACCTCCATCGATGTGGGCCAGGTCGATGTGCAACTCCTCCGCTTCTACATGGAATTGACCTAGTATTTCAGCGCTCCCGGCATTGAACACCACAGGCTTGTCCGTAAAAATGAGTGCCTCAAATTCTTCGGTGCCAATGAGCAGTTCCAATTCTTCAACAGAATAACCTTCTATTTTTAGTGCTGTCATGCTAGTGAGTTTTCCGTCATTTAATCTTCAACGAATTCATTATCTCTTTTGCCGTAGGTGTCCATTCTTCCATACTTTTCTTCGTACAGTTAAAGGTACACAGTAGCAATTTCCCATCGAGGTTGGTGAAAAACATCAGATTATATATTTCCGTGTCAAGGGCAGGAGTGACCAATTCCAGATAGCCCACTTGTTTTCCATTGATTTCTTTCATGCCACTGTCTTTCCATTCCGCTGATGGATATGCATTTTTGAAAGATTGCACAAAATTGTCTTTGTAAAGCGATAAAATACCTTGATCGGCCGGGTTTTGCGTGAGGTTGAGCGCGACATTGATTCCTCCTGATTCGTTGGTGTAAACCAGCGTGGGTCTGCGTTCAGAGGGGTATTTTGTTTTCATCATTTCCTCCGACATGATTTCAAAATCTTGCGGAACCAATAGTTCCACTTTGTCGTCCAAAAGTGATTTCTTTTCAAGTTCAACTGGTAGGGTAAATGCAGTTGCTAAAAAGACCGTAAAAACGGCAATTCCAATTCTGCTGATTTGATTCATCCTTTTCTTGGTTGGTGTTAGCTTCAATTTCATTGACTTCTCAGTGTGTGAGTTGCGCTTCATCGTCATAAATTTTTAGGCCAATTGTTGCCGCAAACTCTTTGAGCTTTGCACTACCAGATTCACTCAATGCCGTGGTGGAATTAGGCACACTTTTAACCCCCGAACACAAAAAGCAAACATTGGATTGGCCGATTATTTGAGATTGACGGTAATACACAAATGCAATGTGTGGAATAAAACACATGGCATTCACTCCTTCAAAATTTGTGGAGTCGGTAAGCAGCTCTTTTAGCCGGGCTTTTTGAGTCGGGTCCAGCGTAATTTTCCGACCAACTCTGTCATCAAAATTTCCATAGGCATCCACAATGTAGCTTTGAACGGCTGCCGGATTTCCTTCGTTCCCGTTCCAATTGTAAGCCACCACCCGGTCGCTCATGGCGATGGTTTGGCCCAGGTTTTCCAAATCAATCTGGAACAAATCACTAAAGAATTGATGCCTGTCCCATTCTATTTCGGGCTTTGATTCAAGCGTTTCATCAACAGCAACATTAGATTCTGGATTTATATTGCCGCAACCCAGCAGGACTATATTCAAAAACTTGGTGTTCATTGTATTTATTGGCAATTAGTCCAGGGTAGATGCCCCGGGAAGTTCTCCTCTTATTGACAGTGTTTTGCTTTAAGTTCTTGCACCTCTTCGCCATACTGTTGGGTATAGCCCAACTCTTCTGCCTGGTTTAAGTCTTTGCAAACGGCTTCTATAGATCCGTTTGCAACGTTTATCAACGCCCTGATTTTGTACGCATAAGAATTGGTTGGAAAAAACTCGATCGATTTATTGATGTCTTCCATTGCTCCCTTCAGATCGTTGATTTTCAATTTGCTGAAACTACGGTTACTATATGCTAATGGTTCTTCAGGTGCTAGCTCTACAGCCTTATCAAAATTGACAATGGCCTCCTTGTGTTTGTCCATCGCCTGAAAAGCGAAGCCCAGGTTGACGTATGCAGGGACATAAGTCGGGTCAATTTCAATTATTTGGTTCAGGTACTTCAAGGTTTCTGCTGGCTTGCCCATTTCATCACAAACTGTGGCCAGGTTATTCAGCGCATCCAAATTATCAGGATCCAATTCCATTGCTTTGGTTAAATCTTTATAGGAACCCTGAAAGTCTCTGAGTCTACTTTTAGTGCCTCCTCTGTTCGCCAGCAAGTGCGATTTAAATTTGGAATTTTCTGCCTTCTCAATTCCCGATGTGAAGTCGTGAATAGCCTCACTATAAAGTCCAAGGGCCTCTAGCATGGTCCCTCTCATATCATAAAGGAGGAGGGAGTCTGGCATCGTGTTAATTGCAGTACTTAGCTTTATGAAAGCTGCTTCATAGTCTTGCTTTTGAATCAGTTTATCAGCTTCGTCCATGTATGCTGTTGCAGATTGGGCGAAGATTGTATGGGTAAGAATGAGGCAGAAGCTCAGGAGTAGAATGTTTTTCATCGTTTATTAATAGTTGGTGCACTTGGCAAAAAGCGATTGTTCCAGTTGTTTTAAGTACTAATCATTCCTCACTTCACACATTTTTTCATCAATTGATACCCCCAATCGTAATGGCTGGAAGTGGCTCCAATCAGATAAGCACCCAGCGAAGTGCTGCCCGTCCAATGGTAGCGTTGCTTTTCAAAAAGTTCCTCGTTGGAGTGTTGATCAATAATTTGCTGCACGTTGGTGTGGGAGGTCGCCAGTAGCGCGCGGATCTCTTTTAGTGGACGGTTGCTGTATTGTTTTTGAATCGCCCGGTTGAGCTCGAGGTTCATCTTCCAGGTGTACCCTTCAGCAGGCATGTGCGGATTGTCGCCTGCCATTCCCACTTCGTACCAGTTCAAAAAGAGCAGTTGCCAATGGTGCAAATGGGCCAACACATCGCGGATGTTGCGGTTCAGGTATTGACGCGGAAATTCCGCCTGTTGCTGCGCAGCTGGCAGGGCATCAATCAATTGGCACAAGCGCTCAAAATTTTTGGTGCTCCGGGCTTGTAATTCGGCTTTGGAAGTAGGTTTAGGCATAAGGCAACCTAAATTAAGAAATTACCCCTGCACAGCCGCCAATTTTTTGATGTTTCGGTAACACAAATAGAGCGGGATAATACCCAAGACACCAAAAGAACAATCGACCATGCGCCACCACCAGGGGATGTCGCGGATGGGGCCGGCAATCAGCGCCAGGGGAATTACCATGGCGCAAGCAATCATGCCAAATTGGATGACCCAAATGTTCTTCACCGGGTCGATGAGCGGGCCGATAAATCCCACTGCAATTACCAGGTGTGCAAAGGCCAGCCAATCGGTGCCATAGGCCAATTGCGGGTAATGCACGTTGGTCGTACTTACCGCTTCGTAAATATACTGGAGAAAATGCTGCAAGGTGGCCGGGAGAAAGCCCAGGTAATCCATTCCGAATGCCAATTGCGTTTCTATGGGAAAGGCGGTGATACCGCTAAGAACCAGGCCAATAATAAATAGAATAATCCAGGTTCTGATGGTCTTTTTTAGTCGATTTTCGGGTAGGGTCATGAGCGAAAAATCTAAGGTGAGATTACCAGTAAAACGCCCCTAATTTGCCTTTATTTTCTGAATGGCCCAAGTTATTTTTATGCCATGATTTGAGCGGTGAAACGGATGAGTTTTTGCTACGCCTCATCGGATAAATTCAGGGCTTTTCTCAGCAAAACTTCAAACGCTTCGTCTGATGGTCGCGGTAGCTGTGCACTCACAAAATTGCCCTCAGGATCGATGAAAATAAACCGTGGAATGCCTTCAAGGTGATACGCGGTTGAAAAACCGCTCCGGTCCTGAACCAACAGGTGTTGCACATTTTGAGACTTTTCTTTAGCCGCCATCAACCAATTGGTCTTTTTCTCATCAATGCTTAGGGCGATGAAATGCACGTTTTCATTTTTGTATTTCTGTGCATATTTTTCAAAAATGGGTGACTCGGTTTTACACGGTCCGCACCAGCTGGCCCACACATCAATTACCACATATTTGCCTTTTAAATCGGACAGGTTTACTTCAGCACCTTCCAAATCAACACTGCTAAAATCAAAGCTTTCCTTGCCTCGGCTCAGGCTTTCAATGGTGTTGTAAGCAATTGCCACACGATGGCGGTAATAGCTGTCACCAAGCTCGTTCTGGTATTGCTCCATAATTTCGTGGCGCTCAGCAGGACTGATGGCTGCCTTCAGGCTGATGCTGATTTGCTTGCACAACATAAGGTCTTTGAAGTTTCCAGGCTTTAGCTGTACAATGGCATCCAGCAGTTCGATGTTGCTGTTGCCCCCGGCCGTGTCATCTTGAAGCAATTGATTGCTGATGAAGGTGAAATATTCCGGATCTCCCAGTAGGTTTTCATCGTAAAGCGGTACCAGTTTTCTCAAATTTTCAATAGCATCGGATTCCACCGTTTCCTCTCCAGGATACAACAACTGCCGCTTTTTCGTGTATTTTTCCCAGTAATTCAAGTAAGTGGTGGCAACGATTGTTTTTTCCCGATCGAAATAATCAGTTCGAGGAACGTAGTTGTCGGTTGTTTTAAAACTCTTTTTATCAGTGCTTTTGTTTTCCCATTCTTTCAGGAGGGCTTCTGAAAACAAGGCCACATCTTCCAGGTGATCTTTGTCTTCCAGATGGTAAGGAATGAAACTTCGGCTCACCGAAAAATTGAACTTTGATTCTTTCAAAAGCAACTGATTTTCGGCAATTCGGGTGCCGTAAATCATGATTTCCTTTTGATCCTTAAAAAAACGGTATTGGATAAAGGTGCTGTCGTTATTTCCGAAAAATACAACCTGACCTACTTTGTTGTCGAGCAGCGTTGCGTATTTATTCAAAGCCAGATCCTGCTCAAACTTGTGGTGAAAGGCTCCGTTAATTATTGGTATACTGACAATGGTATCCAGCAACACCAGGTCGAGAATATGTGCTTGTTGCAGGGTAATGTCGCTTTCAATTTTTCCTGCTATGACAGTATTTGTGTGGGGTGTCATTTGATTGGGCCACAAAGTATAACCTAGCAGAGTGCCACCAATGAGAACAATAACAGCTAGCCCGATGAGACGGGTCGGTTTACCAAAAAATGCACTTTTAACTGATTTGTGCCGGTACCATTGAAAGCCGATGTAAAACAGCATTGCTGCGCCAATCAGTCCAACGAAGTCGGTGTAGATAAACCAATAGCCAAAGTCGCTGCCACTGCTCAGGTCAAACATCTGAGAAACAATTCCAAAACCACTGCCACCATCAATTTTTGAGGCATTCGCCAATACCTGAAAAGGATTCCAGTCCATGGGATAAAAGGGCATGAAAATAAACGTGGCGAGTTGTCCCGTAAACCCAATTACGATGGACCAAATGAAGCTGGGAATTAGCACGGATAGTGCATATTGCAGCAAGGTTAGGTAGAGACTCGCCACAAAAAGCCGCGAGGTCAATTGCAGGATTTCCACAGCAGGAAAAGCCGTGGAAGCAGCCTCGGGAGCCTCTTTACCAAGGATGAGTATGAAAGCAAAGAGGCAACTTGAACCTACAAATAATAAAATGGCCAGGAGGTTGGCAGTTAAAATAACTCCCAGTTTACCCAGATAGATGGAGAGCTTCGATAGCGGATGTATTTCCATCAACTTCCAACCACCATTTTTGTGGTCCATTTGAGCGGACCGACTGATGTTCATGATGATAAGCAGTGGGAAAAACAAGAATCCAAAAGCGAGTAGACTACCTTCCATAAAATCCAGGAAGAAATTGTAAGGCAGGCTGGTGCCTTCTTTTGATTCGCTTTCTATCAGGAGGTAGATGAAAGTTATCAGTGGTAACAAGAGCCCAACAATGCTGCTTGCAAGATACATTCTTGTGCCTCTTATTTTGATGTGTTCTCCCCGCAGGGCTGTCAGGAAATTGGATAGTCCGTCTTTCATAACCTAGCTGTTGTTGGTAAGTTGCATGAACCATTCTTCCAGTCCATCCAGAATTTTTACTTCGTAGATATCCGCACCTTGTTGGGTCAGTTGGCGGATGTAGGCGGGTATGGCCTCTTTGTTTTCCAGTTGGACGGTTATCTGATTTCCGTTTATCAGCCGCACTTTATCGTGAGAGGCCGTCCAATCTTTGGCTGAATTGACGGTGATTTGAACTTCACAGCCCGCTTTTTTTCCTGCCAACTCAGTCATGGTTCCTTCGAACTTTAAAATGCCCTGATCGATGATGGCCACGTGGGAACACATCTTTTCAATTTCAGACAGCAAGTGACTGGAGACAAAAATGGTCACCCCGTTTTCTTTGTTGAGTTTTAGCAGCAGTTTTCTGATTTCAACAATCCCCATAGGATCAAGTCCATTCACGGGTTCGTCCAGTAGCAGCAATTCTGGCTCACTGAGCAATGCCATTGCAATGGCCAGGCGCTGTTTCATGCCCAAAGAATATTGTTTGGCTTTGCGGTGTCCGTCTTTGGCGAGGTCCACCAACTCCAATGCCGCAGGTATTTTCTCTTCCGGAATGTTCTTTAGTTGGGCCACATACCGGAGGTTGTTGTACCCGCTCAAATGCAGGTAGAGGGCGGGCGATTCCACCAAGGCACCAATTCTGGAAAACGCCTGAGGTAGCTGTTCTTTCAACGGTTGGCCAAACAGCTTTATGGCATTGTTCTGCTCGGGGAGAATCCCGGTAATGAGTCCCATAGTTGTTGATTTACCAGCTCCGTTAGGACCTAAAAAACCATAAATCGAACCTTTGGGTACCTGGATAGAAATGTCATCGAGCACCTTTTTAGAGCCCGAATATTGAAAAGACAACGAGTTGGTTTCTATGCAATTTTCCATAAAATCAATTTAATCAAATGTAGGCGAAGCTCCTATTAAACCGCATTGAATTAGACCGTTCGGGCTTTTTTTGGCCGATTATCCAGGAGACGGTTGGCGCCCTGAACATTGCATCCGAACGCAGAATGTTATTGGATATTGAAGGTTTGGGAAAAATGTGGACGTTAGAGAGTCACTTTGCCCATCACCGCGAGGTGATCAGAACTGCCGCCCGATTGCACCTCGATGCTCACCGGAGCGATGTTGCCCCGGATTAAAATGTAGTCCAACCGAATCAATGGATTCATCTTGCTCGTGTGTGGGAAATTGAAGCCCCAGCCCGTGCCCACTTCGGCTTGCAAGTCCACCCAATGGGAGCGCAACTGGCGGTAAAGCGGTTCGAATTCAGTGGTGTTAAAATCACCGATATACACCTGAGTGGGAGCAGTTGTTTGAGCAGCATCCAACAGTTGCTGCAATTTATCCAATTGGCGTTCGCGTTGATAGTAATTGGCCATCGCCAGGGCGAAAAACCGATCTGGATTTTCAACTGCCACGCCCGGAGAAGCCAAGTGTACATTGACCAGTTGAATGCGGTTGCCATGGATGTCCACTTCAGCCATTTGGGCAATCGGTCGGTTGCTGGTGTTGTTGATGATGGAAGTGTTGGACAAAGGAAACTTCGAATAAATGGCCGTGCCGTGTGTGCCATTAAGCGCCAACACATGTTGGTAAGGGTAGGATAACTTTAACGATTTATCCAGGTTAACTGCCCACTGTTTGGAGACTTCTTGCAACACCAAAATGTCGGGGTTAGCAGCCTTGATAACCGCCAATGATTGTTCCGGGCGCTTGTTTTTGAAGAAGACATTGTACGTCATTATCGAGACCTCCGTGTCGGATTGGGGAGCGTCTAAACTGGCTTTGGAGGCTTGGGTCCAACCAAACTCCAGTAGCAACAAACCCAAAGCCACAGGCAGTGCCATTTTGACCCAATTGGGAGCAACACGTCTTTTAGAAAGGAACCAAAACAACCCAGCAAAAAACACCCACACCCAACGCCCGATGATGAGGCCGGTGCCTAGCACAAAATGGTTGCGTCCGATGACCATCGCAACAACTGCCAATACTAAGACCGCAATTAAAAAGCGCAGGAAGCGGCTTGTGGTTTTGGTGGACTCCATCAGTCCAAAAATTGAATGTTGATGGCCGGTACCAGGGATCTCAAGTAGGTGGCAAAATCAGCCATCGAACCCGCTTTGACAAATGAACGCAGCGAAAGCCAGTGCTTTTTGTCGTCAGTAACGAGCTCAATTCCCATAGTCGTTCGAAAGGAAAGTACCACTAATAACACACCAAAAAGGGCCGGAAAAAACGGCAGAATCAGTGTTTCTAAATAATAAGTGCCGCCCCGATCCGATTGAAAAAAGTCGACAATATTCATGGTGTGATAGACAGCAAATGCCATAAAAATCAAACCAACGGCCAGCATCAGCGGCCAGTTTCTAAAATCTTTCCCTTTCCGAATGGTGATGGAATTGATGGCTATAAATGGGATTAATTGATAGTTGAAATTATTGCGCAAGAGGTGGACGCCTTCGGGGTTTATTCCGAATTGATTGGTGTGGAACGCGTATTTTTCATCGATAGTAGGGCCATCGGGTAATTGCTTCTTGGGAGGATTATAGACTATTCCCAATATCCGAATTCGAGCGCACATTTTGTATTACAGAGCTTAGATTTTTAGGACAAGTTGAAAAATCACCTGGATAATTCAGGGGTTAATTTATGAAACAAGCAATCGAATTACTTCAAATGTCCCGCTACAAAACCAGTGGTCCAGGCAGCTTGAAAATTATAGCCCCCCGTAATGGCATCGATGTCGAGCACTTCTCCTGCAAAATACAGGTTTTTGCACACTTTGCTTTGCATGGTATTCATGTCCACATCGTTTAAGCTCACGCCTCCGCAGGTGACAAATTCTTCCTTAAAAGTTGTTTTGCCGCGCACAGGATATTCATCGTTGGTGAGTAAACTCGTCAATTTATTGGCACCCTTTTTCCCGAGTTCGTTCCATTTTTTGGAGGGAGAGAGCTCGCTTTTTTCGAGAAGGTACAGCCACAAACGTTCAGGCAGTCCGAATGGCCGCTGGTTTGTTAAAAGCTTTTGTGGGTGCTCTTGCGCGGCTTCCTGGAGTTGTTGCACCACGTTTTCAGTGTTGCGTTCGTTGATCCAATTCACCTGTGCTTTAAACTCGTAGTTGAAATCACTCAATGTGCGGGCGCCAAAAGCAGAAAGTTTCAAAATGGCCGGACCGCTCATGCCCCAATGCGTGACCAACAAAGGACCTTCCGATTTGAGTTTGGTGCCTTGAATGCTCACCCCGGCATTGGAGGCGACAACGCCCATCAATTGGGTGATGGGATGTTTGGGCATGTTGAAGGTAAACAGGGAAGGAACCGGTGGTTCGATGTGGTGTCCCAATTCTTTGAGCCAATCGAAACCGGCCAGTTTGGGCGAGCCTCCCGTGGCGATAATGACCTTGTCATATGCGTTTGGCAGAGAGCTTCCGGAAAGTGTGAGGAGCAACTGGTCTCCGTCTGGTTCGATGGCCGTGATGCCCGTTCCCAGCTTGATGCGGATGCCCAGCCGGTTGATTTCGGTCATCAAACAATCGATGATGGATTGCGAATCGTTGGACTGTGGAAATACCCGTCCGTCAGGTTCGGTTTTTAATGCCACACCCCGTGACTCGAACCATTCCCAGGTGTGCTCAGTATTGAACCGGTGAAATGCTTTTTTGAGGCTGCGGCCACCACGCGGATAAGCCTTGCACAACTCGCTAATCGACCGACATCCGTTGGTTACGTTGCAGCGGCCCCCGCCCGAAACTTTGACCTTGGCCAAGAGCTTTTGCGACTTTTCAAAAATCACCACTTCTGCATTCGGGTAGTTCGATCGGGCAGAAATGGCTGCGAAAAAGCCGGCTGCTCCACCTCCTATAACGGCAATTTTCATGGCGTGTTTTTAGTCAAAAATTGGTGCACCGATTTTTTCCAGGCTTCGGGTGTCGAAGTTAGGTAAGATTCATGCGCTGCTTCTGGAAAGACTGTTAATTGCTTCAGTCCTTGCAAGTTTTGATGGATGGCTTCCACCTCGTCCATGGGTGCGCGTTGGTCTTTGGCGCCATGCAAGAGCAGAGTAGGAGCCTTGATTTTTTTGGCAAACTCAATGGTATTTAGGTTAAAGGCCCAATAGCCGTCTTGCGCACCTCCCCAAAATACCAGCAAATGGGCAAAACCCAACGAGGGGACACCCATCAGGTCAAACCGATTTTCGACTGTGGTCAGTAGTTTTCCATAAGGGCATTCCAGCACCAGGCTTTGCGGTTGGATGTGGTGGTTGGCTGTTGCGTTGGCGATGGCCACAGCTCCCATCGAGGCCCCAAAAAGGATGATGTTTTTTTCGCCTGTTGCCGCAATGTGGTTGTATGTATTTGCTACATCCTCGCCCTCGAAATAGCCCACAGATGTGGCTGCTCCATCCGAGTCACCGGAGCCGTAAAAATCAACCAGTACCGTGTTGTAGCCCATGTTCAAAAAGGCCTCCGCCTCGTCCAGCATGTCTGATTTTTTACCCGTGTAGCCATGAAATAGCAGTACTGTTCCAAGGGAATTGTCCGCTTTGATGTGCCAGGTATCCAAGGTGTAATCGTGGTGCGTTTTGATTTTGAGCGTTTCAAAAGGCCGTGTCGGCAGCAGCGTGTTTTTGGGTTTTGGGTTGCTGATGCCAGTCAGTAAAATAGTCAGTTTTTGAGGCAGGGTGAGCTCTTCCGGTTTTACCGTCTTTTTGCCGCTGGTATCAAAGTGCGAAAATTTAAAGGCATGCGTAAACGCAATTGCATTGACCGCAATTATTCCAAGCACAAGGAGGTAGGTGATTTTCTTTTTCAAGGGCAGCTTTAGATGGTGCAAAGAAACGGTTTTGTGTTGAGGAAAATGAGGGCTTGGGGCACTTCATTTTACCTGTCAGTTCGAGTGATTTTGGAGCATGGAGCAAAGCGGAATGAAACAAAATTGTATCGAGAACGGCTTTGGAACAGCTCTGCCCATGGACTGTTCTCGATACACCTTGGTTTTCGCCTACCGGCTCAGGCAAGTCACCCGCCTATCGGTAGACAGGCTCGAATTGACGGTGTTTTTGAGGTTTGAGTTTTATTCCTGAGAACCCTGAGGCTGCTACTGAGCACAGTCGAAGTACTCGAAGGGTCGAAGTGATATCACAGTTTAATCAACAATCCCAATTCCTCCTTCATGGTGAGCAAGGCTTCGGCATTGCCTTTGGCATCGTCCACAGGGTTGTGGGTGTGTTTGGTTTTGCGCAGGTGTTTGAAGTTTTTGAACGTGTCTTGAATCAGGCCTTTGTACAAGCTGCCCAGGTTTTGAGAACTGAACCCAAACGGGTTAGACCCGGTAAAATGGTGGAAATACCAGCAAATAAACATCCAGTCGAACCCGTTGTTGTCGCTGATAAAAATAGGTCGGTCTTTGCAATGGGTATTGATCCATTGGGCAAAATGGTTCATCACGACTTGCGGGGTGTCAAATTGCAACGTCTCGTCTCTGGTGAATCCTGAAATAGCCAATGCCTCGGGAATAAACCGGTCTGAAATGGGTTGAAGTTGTCCGTAAAAGGATTTGTCCAATGCTTCATCGACATAGACGGCTCCAAAGCTGATCATGGAATAATCTCCAGGGATCGGGCCATCACTCTCAATGTCTACCATAATGTAGGCCATTCGGGGGTAATATTTTAGCCAAAATAGGAACACCATGATGGTGTTTCTATTGGGCTGATTGCGTGATTGATAAAGGCTGCTGCACCTAAGTAGCAATTCACGTAAGAACCATCAAGAATGTTGGGGAGTGTTGATAATTAATCGGCCAACCCGTTCTGTAAGGCGTATTTTACAAGGCCAGCCATGTTGCGCACATTGAGTTTGCTGACCAAATTTTTCCGGTGGGTATCAACGGTGTTTTGGCTGATAAACAGGCGATCGGCAATTTCTGCCGTGGTGAATTCCTGCACGATGAGTTTGAGCACTTCTTTTTCGCGTTTGGCCGATTGCTGACTGGAGAGTATTGTTTTGTGTTTGTACCATTGCTGCAAAGCGAGGATTGCCGCTCCACCTGGTAATAGAAGCACCACTGAACCCTGGACCATGTATGCCAATCCATCCAAATACGATGCACATGGTTTGGCCGGTGCAGAGGCCCTGACCCGTGAGCTACAGCCCGAATTGATTTTGGTCTCCAACAATTTTTGGTATTTCCCCCTGCTATCAAACAAACTAAAAACCTGGTCGCCCGACAGCAAAGTGGTGGTCTGTTTTTCCATTGAAGGCGATTTTACCCCCGGCCTGAAATTACTCTGTTGCAAGCAGCCGATGCAGCCATCACCTTTACCAACTTTGGGGTGAAAGTGCTGCGGGAATGGACGGCCAATTACGGGTATTCACAAGAATATTTGGCCCACCTTTTGGCCTTGCCACACGGCATCGATACCCGCATTTTTTACCCACTCAAAAAGCACACGGACAGCACACCCGACCTGGCCGCCAGCCCCCAACTGGCGCGCCAATTACTCTGGCCCGATAACTCCGAAATGGCCGAAGCCTTTTTAGTGCTCAACAGCAACCAACACAGCAAACGCATCGACCTGACCCTCAAAGGTTTTGAAAAATTTGCCCACAACAAGCCTGAAAATGTCAAGTTGATCCTCAACATGGCACGGTACTTCGGCCCCCTGTAGGACCAACTTGCTATTTTGCTGCTCAAAATAATACGGCCATTGATTCGGATGAATTATCACGCGCACTGGAGCTGTTGTATGTATCAGAACCTTTCTATCGACATCAAAGCCATCGGTCTTGGACACTGGGCCAAAAGAACCGTTTCCGGTGGTCGAACATTGCACAAAAGTGGCACTTGTTCTTTCAGCAGTTACTTGACAGCCGTGTGCCGATCAGTTGTCATTCTTTGGCCAGGGCGGTTTAATCGCCAAGCCACGCATTGCTGTTTGCACTTTATCAACTCATATTGTTGCTTCGGCAACTGAAGTTGTCTGTTCAGCAATTGGCTATTGCCCACTTCCGGAAAGATGAATTAATTGACAAAAGATTCACCTGGAAGTCGCGGCATAGAGGCCCCCATCTTGCTTTTTTCGGGCATTCATTTATTAACCAAAAAATGTTACAAAATGAAAAGAGTAAGACAATTGAATGTGTTTGCGCTGGTGCTGATTGCCTTGGTTTTGACCGCGGGTTCGGCAGTGGCAAAAGTCAATTATTCCAATGGAGATAACCATGCCTACCCCAACATCACCATGGTGGACGGGCCAGGAATGATGTTGGCTCCGGGCTATATTATGGCCAGTACGAGAGTTAATAGCTCGAATGTCAGAATTCCAACACTCACCCGGGTCGATGACAATGGAGGTGTGCTGTGGCAACATGATTTTACAGATACCTCTATTCCCAATGCACGGCTGACGCATGTGGAGCAAGTGGACAACTACGGACAGGTTGCTTTTTTGGTCACAGGTTCGGCTGAGGTAAGCGGGATGTCCCATGCATTTCTCGCCATGGTGGATGAGATGGGGACTTTCATGCAAGGAACCACCTTTGATTTAGGCAACAGCTCCCTGGGATTGAACTGCATCCAGGCAACGGATGGTACGTTTGTATTGGTGGGTGTCAACTACGATACCGCTCTTGATCCGACCAATCCGAAAGAAGGTTTCTTTATCAAAGTAGATCCCAATTTGAACATTTTAAGCGAATTGGTTTTTGATTCACCCACGACCTCTACTGGAGATGATTATGATTTTGCTGAGAATGTGATTGAAACCGATACTCCCGAGCGGTTTTTTATAACTGGAATGTTAAACAACCCAATTGGTAGCGGGCCAAGTGCGCTGGCAATGTTGGTGATGAGCACACCCGGCACAGCGACCATGCTTTGGGACAAAAGTTTTGAAACAACCCCACCACCAGATCCACAACATGGTGGCCATTGGGACATTGGAGCAGATGCCCATTTTGATGGCCAGAATATTTGGCTGTTGGCCAACAACTCCATTCGACATATGCCGAACATTACCAAATTCAACATGGTTGGAAATATTTTGGTACACCGCGACATTGATGTAGGCGCTCCTGGCTCTTACGAGTTTTACGGGTTTGAATTGATGGAAAGCAACCGCACTGCCGGAGACCTGGTCATCGCTGGTTGGAACCGCTACTACGATGGCTCCCTGTTGCTCATCAATGCGTTTTTGATGGAGTATTCCACTACCATGAATCAGATCGTTTCTCAACGTTCTTATATTTTAGATAATCCACCGTATGCTTCTTATGTAGAAGATCAATGGTTGGCTCCATTTGACAACAAGCAAATGCCTTATTTTACGCCTTCCATTGCGTGCCACAGACCCAGTTCCCTTGGAGGTTATGCGGTTGCTGGTATTGAAGGCAGTAGCCCTTATGATTTGGTTTTGTTGGGCGCAAATCAGGCCCTTAATATTCCTTCAGGATGTAACCAGTATACGCCTACGGCTTTCACCTTTTCCATGGTGCGGGCAGCTTCTACTGGAATGATGCCACAACCGATACCGGTGATGGCAAATCCTGTTATGCTCAATGACAATTCGTTGTCACCAATTGTGGTACAATACTGTGCACCGAACCTCAAACGTGCTGTTGCAGCAACCGAGGAGGCCGCCATTGAGGCAATTGACTTTACGGTTTATCCGGTACCTGCGCAGGATCGATTGACATTGGAGTTGAGCTCCTTTTCGGAGGAACCAGTAACGATTCGATTGATAAACGCGCTGGGCGTGTTGGTGCACGAGCGCAACGAAGCGGCACTGAATGCTACGCAGCTGGAACTGGATTTGACCGGTATTGCTGCGGGGCATTACAACCTGGTGATTACACAAGGAAGTGAACGGGTGTTTAAGCACATCGTAGTCATCGATTAAAATCAGTCAAATCCATGAAGAAGGGTGCCTCGATTGGGGTGCCCTTTTTTATGGATTGGCAGCTAGTGGTCTCCGATGCCGTCAAAGTTGATTTCGGAAATACAGAGGTCCGATGAAGTAGCACCGGGGTAGATGGCCAGGATTTTAAATTCCAGGTCAACTCCTTCTTGGCCTGTTGCAAATAGTTGACCGATGTCAAATTCTTGCAAGCTCATGTCGTCTGCCAATTCCAGCACGAAGCGTGGCACACCGTCCACCGAGAGTAAGGCTGTTTTAACGCGGCTGTTGTTTTTCCAAACCCGTTCTGATTTTTGATAACCGTTGTGAAAATTGATGGTGGTGATGCCTAGTGTCTTGGACAGGTTCATATGTATGGTCAACGTTTCACCGATGCCTCCGTTTGAGTTGTTGACTGCCCAAGCTGAGCGCAGGTCAAAATCATGTGCATTTTTTCCTTCGTAGTTGAATGAGCCGGTAGACTGAAGTGCCGAAGAAGCGCGGATGCGTTGTGCCTGACCGGCACAGTACCAGCTACATTCTGCATATTCAGTGGCAAAGGGGTTATTATTCATTTCAATGGATTCATTTTCCAACCAAAACTGGAAATCTGCTTCGGAAACGGCCTTTTCTCCAGATGCATTTATTTGTTCATTTAGTTTGTTGTAACGTGCTAGATTGGCCTCATATTTTTGTACGGTATCCGGTGAAATTTGCGGCAACCATCCTAGTTGTGGTCGCAAGGTATCCTGGCTCAAAGCGCCCAACCATGAAAAGACCAGCAACAAGGTGACGATTGATTTCATAACGTTACAAGTTGAGCATTAACCAAGCAAGCAGTGCTGAACGGAAGGTCCAGGTTATCGTGCGGATCCAGTTGGTGCGAATGAGTTTGGTGAGGAGTCCTTCGTTGAGGCCTGCCATGAGTTGCAGGTGGATGGGCGCCTGATAAATAAACGTACTCAGAGCGATGATGAGCATACCGACACCGTTGGCAAGCATCAACGTGTCTGGTTGGTGGTAGATGACCCAGATGCCTGTGATGTATTCAACGGTCATCGCAGGAATGGCTACATATCCCGTGCTGATATTTTTTTGTGCGTAAAATTGGAGGTTATCTTTGGGTAACACCCGCATCAAGGGGTAATGTGCCAACTGCACAAACCAGCACAAACCGGCCATGAAAAAGGTGAAAAAGATGTGGGTTGTCAGTACGAGGGACATGTAAAATAAGGATTAACTCCTTCCTCAAAAATACCTAATTCCTGTTTTTAAAATCGGTAAATTGGCTTTATTAATGAAAAAGCGTTTGAATCTACTCATGCTGTTGATGGCACTTTACCTGGTTAGTTACGGTGTATTTCGGTTCACCCACATGGAGAAATGGGACTACAATGGAGAGACCTATGTTATATTTCCTGAAAATCAGTCGTTGATATATTACTTCTACCGCCCAGCAACATTGGTTGATGGCCAGTTGACCAACATGCGTTTTCACATTGGGCCGCACCGGGGTGGGGTAGAGTAGACGGTTTTACCGGCCAATGGACTTACCTTTGCTCCATGTCCAAACACATCAAAAATCAACAAGACATCCTCAACAAGCTGGGAATTGAGCAACTCAAACCCATGCAGGAGGAGGCGCAGCTAGCCATTCATTCCAACCAGGAGGTGGTGTTGCTATCACCCACCGGAACCGGTAAAACACTGGCTTTTTTGTTGCCACTGATAGGGGAATTGGACCCCACTTGTGCCGAAGTTCAGGTGTTGATTTTGGTGCCCTCCAGAGAGTTGGCGATTCAGATAGAGCAGGTGATTCGCGAAATGGGTTCCGGATACAAAGCCAATGCGGTTTATGGTGGCCGTGCGGGCAGCAAGGATCGCGCAGAGCTGAGACACCGACCAGCGATTTTAGTAGGCACTCCAGGCCGAGTGGCCGATCATTTGAGGAGAGAATCCATCCCAACCAACTTTATTCAAACCCTGGTGTTGGATGAATTTGACAAATCCCTGGAAATTGGTTTTGAGGCCGAGATGACCGAAATCATGGAGCACCTGCCGGCACTACGCAAAAAGGTATTGACATCCGCGACTCAAGGAGTTCCCATTCCTGGTTTTGTGGGGTTGCGCAATCCAGTCTTTCTCGATTACCTGGATCAAGGTACTTCTGAACTTCAAATCAAAAAAGTTTTTTCACCTGTCAAGGACAAGTTAGATTCGCTGGTTGATTTATTGAGCCACATTGGCAATCAACCCGGCATTGTGTTTTGCAATTTTAAAGACACCATTCAGCGTGTGAGCGACCACCTGACGGAATGTGACATTGCCCATGGGTGTTTCCATGGCGGCATGGAGCAAAAGGATCGGGAACGGGCACTCATCAAATTTCGCAACGGCACCCATCAACTCATCGTGGCCACTGATTTAGCTGCGCGGGGACTCGATATTCCAGAAATTCAATTCATTTTGCACTACCACCTACCGATGAAAGGGCACGAGTTTACGCACCGAAATGGTCGAACAGCCCGTATGCACAAAGGAGGAACGGCTTATGTGTTGCTTTGGGAAAAAGAGGAGATTCCTGAGTTTCTACCCGATTGTGAAGAAGAGGAAATCAAACGAGCTCCAGCACCTAAACCTTCCGCCTGGCAGACCGTTTTTGTTTCGGGTGGGCGAAAAGACAAAATTTCCAAGGGCGACATTGCCGGATTGTTTTTCAAGCAAGGTCAGCTCAACAAAGAGCAATTGGGCGTGATAGAACTCAAACAAGATTGCGCGTTTGTGGCGGTTGCCGCCACTGAAGTAAACGAACTGATCGAGAAGGTGAACAACACCCGATTGAAGAAGAAAAAAGTGCGTGTAACTGTAATCTAAAGCCGTTTGCGTTTTTCACGTGGTTCGCCATCGCCATCGCCATCACCGTCACCATCGCTTTCCTCTTTTCTTACTATTCTTTCGCTCAGTGGTTTCGGAGTTGTTGCCCGTGGTCCTGTGCGTTTGGCAATCGGTCTTTTTTGCGCTACTTCAGCTTGTTTCTCGGGGTCATCATACTTGATGCGCTCTAATAAAGTTGGCTTCTTTTGGGCCGGCCCTCTTTTATAGATGATTAGTCCGTTGAGGAAGTTGCGCAACAGTTGGTCTTGCACCGGCATGTATTTGGGGTGATCGTCTTTTCGGAAAAAGGCCCCCAGTTCACTTTTGGAGACATTAAATTCTACCAGGCTCAATATCTCAATGATATCGTCATCGCGCAATTGCAGCGCCACGCGTAGTTTCTTGAAAATGTCGTTGTTCGTTAATGCCATGTGGTGATTTTGTTTGCAAGATAAAAAATACCCAGCAAGGCAGGTTGTTTGAAGTGCAACTCAGCGTATAATCTTTTGATAAAATTTCACCCTCCTTTTAGACTGAACTAAAGGCGAGAAGGATAAGAACAATTAGCAATAAGAGTAACAGCAAGAAGATTATAAAAAGGGCCAACCAGACCAATCCTAGTATCATGCCTATATTTCCTTCCGTGGATACTTTGCGCACTTTTCTCCCTATAACGACCGCTAAAATTGCCGCAACTAGTGCAAAAGCTCCCAGTGCCCATCCAATCACTGGCAAAAATGAAAAGATGGAAAATACCCAAGCCGCTATGCCAGCAACCAAGGCCATCAATCCCATTTTTTCTTCCTCTTCAGTGGGCTCATCTGGTCTGGAGCCCCGAGCAATGCCTTCACGAGGACGGTGACCCTCTTCTGCCAAATAAGCATTGAGTGCGGTGATTTTTTTGGACATTTTTTCTTTTTGCTCCCGTATCGAAAACTTTTTGGGTGCTTCCTGCTCGTTTTTTGCAGTCAAGGATTTGGACTGTTGGTCTGAGGATAGTTCATGTGGTTCCCCTTCTTTATTGGTCACTTTTAGGTCCACCAATTCGGTTGAATGATCCATAGAAGCCGTTTTTGCCGAAGCCTTTTTAGGGTGCTTTTTCAACGGATTGGAAACATGAAATCCTTTGCGGTATTTTCTTTTTTGCAGAAAATTGTTGGAGGCCACATTGTTGGACGTGCTGCAAGAAGAAAAGAGAATGGCGATAAGAAATACGAGTGATAAGAGTCGTTTCATGCTGCTGGGTATAGATGCGTCCGGGGCATCAGGACTTTATTTGGAGTAATTGGTTTCCATCACACAAGGTAGTGGTTGTTTAGGAAAATTTGGAATAGAGGCTTAAGTTTTGTCGTCAGTACTTTTTAGTTGATAACCGGCACTGCTGTTTTTTAGGATGTATAGCATGTTAAATGGCTAGAGATACATTAAATAATATAGATATATCAGCACATATGAAAAAGAGAGTAGGGTGGTCAGTAAAAGTAAAAAAGCCAGGAGTTGTTTCATCGTGTGGAGGTGGGGTAACTTTTGTATATGAAACCGTACGGGAGGAAATTAAATCCCGTTGCCTGCGACTGGAAACAAACAGGCAGGATGACACCTGTGCAATGGATTAATTCCAGGCACAGATTGCAGTACAGCTAATCAGAAAATTAATTTCAGTTAATCCAACATGTGATCGTGGCGGGTATACACCAACGTAGGCGAAGCGTTGTTCTGCTGAATTTGCCACTGCAATCCAAGGATTTCAGCACCTCGGTAGCCGACTCCTTCTTTGGCTTGAACACCGCCCATTCTGCTCCAGTCGTACACGAGCATTTTGGTTTGGGCGCATAGGTCATCGTTTTGGATGTAAATGGTCAAATATTCCTGGCCGTCTTCCTTGGAATATGCCTTGAGCCAAATCCGCAAATCTTCATTGTTGATTTTTGAAAGTTGGCTGACCAGTTCTGCTTTGTACTCCGCAGACTCCATGTCGTACTGGTCAAATGTGGGGTTTTGGTTGGTGCATTCCGGTCGGTCACAAGCTTGTGTGAGCAATAAAATGACAGCTAAAAAGAGAAGGGTAGTAATTTTTTTCATGGCGCAGCTTTTTGTTTGGGCCGGATAACGTCTGTCGGTTGCTTTTTATTTTATTCGCGTTTAAATAGCATTTATTACAGGACATTTTTGTCCGAAATAAGCAGCGTCATTTGATGCGAAAAACCGGGGAATAAACGAGTTGTGTACTCTTTCCTTTTTTGCACGATAATTTGTATTCACCGGGAATGAAAAGTTGGTGATGCGGGAAAAAAGCGCGCGATTCGTTCAGCATGCAAAAGATGTGATTTTGTCGTTTAAACGGATGCGAGGGCATCCCACAATTCATTTGCGCTTGCATGTTTACATCCAGGATGCTCTTCCAGCTGTCTCCTTCCTTCTTATCCAGGCCCCAAACAGCAGCTGGGCGACAATCTCCGGTGGTGGTTAAGTAACCCGAAATCAATCCTTGAATGGTGTCTCCAGTGGTGTAGACCTTTTGGGTCAGTTCAATTTTTGCTCTGGTGGGTGCAGCCTTTTGAGTCCTTTCCGAATAGATATTCGAGAGGGATGAAAGGGGCATCTTGGATTGAACAGGCATGTTCCCACAGAGGTCTTCAATGGAACCGTTAAATGCTTCTTCAGGAGGAGTGAGGCAACTTTGGAAAACGATGGCCAACAAACAGAGCGTAATAATTTTTTTCATATTCATTCTTTGCTCATGCAACTACCTTGCCTCAATTGACAGTAAACTATTCGCCCGTTTCTTCCCCTTCCTCTTCTTCCTTAAAGGTGACATTTAGCTCAGTTGGTGCTGTTTTCTTTTCATTCCAACGGGTATTTTTCCAGATTTTCTGAGCCTCCTTGTCGAGGAATGTCCACACCACGATGCGGCTGGTTTTGTTGCCTTGCCCCATGGGGATGGTCTCAAATTTTTCAACCTTGGCCTCGTGCAATGCCTGTATCACACTCTTGAGATGCGTTTGTTTGGAAATCAGGCAGGAGAACCAGGCGCAACTCGGACCAAACTTTTTACTCTCCTGAATCATGCCGCGTACAAATTTCTTTTCACCGCCTTCGCACCACAATTCGTTGTTTTTACCTCCAAAATTGAGCGTGGATTTGGACACCTTCTTTTTACCCAGGTTGTTCTGCTTGCGCAATGAAGCTGCTTGCGCGGCCTCGGCCGATTCATGGTAAGGAGGGTTGCAGATGGTCAGGTCGACCTTTTCACCTCTTTTGAGCACATGGTAAAAATAGTCCTTGCCCGATTTTTGCAGCCGCAACTCAATGGCGTCTTTTAACCCAGGATTTTTGTTGATGGTTGTCTGTGCTGCTTTCATCGCCACCGGGTCGATTTCCGAACCAATAAATTGCCATTGGTATTCTTTGTGCCCGATGATGGGGTAGATGCAGTTGGCTCCCACGCCTATGTCGTAAACTTTGATTTTTTCGCCAGCAGGAATCGCACCGTAATTATTTGCCCGCAACCAATCGGCAATGTGGTGGATGTAATCAGCACGACCAGGGATTGGGGGACATAAGTAGCCTTCGGGAATGTTCCAATGCTCGATGCCGTAATGGTGCTGAAGCAGCGCTTTGTTCAACGCCTTCACAGCGTCCGGGTTGGCAAAGTCGATGGATTCGTTTTTGTATTTATTCAGAATAACAAAAGGGGCCAATTCCGGGGTGGTTTTGACCAACGCCTTTAGATCGTAGCGGCTTCGGTGCTTGTTGTTGGGATGTAGCCGCGACTTTTCTTCAGTAGGTTGTTTTGCTGGGGTGGGTACTTCTTTTTCTTCGTTGGCCATAACCGGGTCTTTTATTGCTCTTGCAAGAATACAACAGAAAAGGGGAGATTGTTTCATCATCCACGGTGTTCGTGTGTTATTTCCTAAATTCATCCCCGAAATCAAAGGCATGACCGAGACCCAACAAGGCATTTCGAAAAAGGTTTACTTCCTGGCTTTAGGACTGGTGCTGGTGAAATTGTTGTTGCTTCCATTTGCTCAGACCATGGATGCCGATGCCGTTTCACGTATTTACCTGGCGTTGGATTGGCTGAAAGAACCGCATTGGATTGCCACCAGTGTCTGGGCACCTTTTCATTTTTACCTGAACGGAATGGTGCTCGCCATTTGGAATGATCCCATTCTGGCGCCCAAGGTCGCCAATATCCTACTGGCCTCGGCTACGCTGCTGCCATTTTACACCTTTACCAGGCGGGAATTCAATGCACCGGGGGCTTGGATTGCCACCATCTTTCTCGCCATTTGTCCCATTCTTTTCCGCAACAGTTTTCTGGCGCTTTCCGGCCCGCCCTTCTTGTTTTTCCTGGTGTTGGCAATGAATCAATTGTCGCGTGGAATTCGGAACAACAACTCCATGGCCCTGGTACTAGCTGGTTTGGCCATAACGGTAGCTGCGGGTTTCCGATACGAGGCATGGCTCATCATGGCTTTGTTTGGTGGATTGACCTTGTTGCGCAGTGGTTGGAAACAGGCATTTTTATTCAGCGCGGCAGCATTGTTTTTTCCCGTGGTTTGGATGGTTTCTAACTGGTTGGAAACAGGCAATGCATTGCACAGTATCCAGGGCAATTATCACTGGACGTTGGAGATGATGAGCAACAACGATAATGTGGATTTGGAATCGTACCTGAGGCGCATCTGGTACTTTCCTTTTTCGTGGATGATTGCCGTGGGGGCACCTGTTGCATTTGTCATTTTGCGTGCTATTTTTCAAGATTACAAACGCCCATTTAGGCTCCATTCAACTGCCTTTTGGAGCATCCCATTTTGGGCGTTGTTGGCGTTTATGTTGTACAATTCATTTCAGGGTACTTTGCTTTTGCAGCACCGGTTCACCGGAACCTTGGTGGTGTTCAGCTTGCCGTTTGTTGCGGCATTCTTTCCCGAGTTGACCCGCAGGAAAGTGGGGTTGGCGATTGGTTTTGGCGTGCTTACGGTTGGGCTATCGTTTGTTTACAACACCAAAGGAGTCAAGCCTGTTCCACGTTTGAAACACCAATCAGGCGCTACCATGGCACAGGTAGTACAAAACAATGTGGAACCTGAAAGCACGCTGATTCTTGACTTCATTGGTTGGGAAAACACTTATTTCATTGCCTTGCAGTCAGGGTTGCAACGGGAGCAAATAGTCATCGTGGGCGGGGCCAAAAATGAGGTGCTTCCCATAGAGGGGATCAACCAAAAGATGCGCGAAGCTTCTGATGGAGTGGTGTTGTTGAAAAAGGGCTCTCCTCTCTATGAAAAACTGAGCGTAAATGAGGGGCGAGAACTGCTCATCAAAGGCGCAGAAGTAGCTGGTGAGTTGCTTTATGAAGACGATTCAGTTGTTCTTTTACGGTGGTAGCTAATCGGCCCCACCGCAAAATTAGCTTGCTGAATCCGCCTTACACAACTGGCGGCTAGTTTTTGAAATCCCCTCCTGTCTCCATGCTTTTGTCAATGCGTAAATCTTCCGGGTCAAAACCGTCAAACTGAAAGCCCTGAATCAACAACCGGTGCAGGAATTTCTTTTGTTTTTTGCGAAGCTTAATCGCATAAACCAGCTGTTCATGTGGCACCATGATGCCATCAATATCTCTAAAATCGGTGAATTCAATCGCTCCGCCAATCATTTTGTATCCAGGAGGTTTTATGTAAGATTCACGGATGGTGTATTGGGTAAAATCCATGAGTCCGGTTGCCTGATTGATCCAGACGAGGTACTGGTCGTTCTCATTGTGTGGCTTTTCCGATTGCCAGGTGCAAAGCACCAAATCGTATTTCTGTCCCCTGAATTCATCTTCTCCTGCATAGCTGATGATAGGAGCATCCTTCAGGCGATCAATCATCTCTGCGAAATACTGAAAGGCGGCAATGCCAAAGACGGTACTGCGGTTGGCTTTCTTGTTTTTATCGGTGAAGATGGTGTCGTTGTTGCTGATTTTATAGTAATTCCAATTTTGCAATCCAGCCACTGTGCCAGCCTCCTGGCCATCAACAAAAGTCACCTGTCCGTTGAAGGTGCCTACCTCGTATTTCAGTTCCAGCTCGCTTTTCATTTCGGGCCACATTTGAGCCATTCTGCCCAGCATCCCTTTCCAGGTATCGTGGCCTTTGTAGGAATAAACCTGATGCTTCCTGAGTTGGTCGTAGCCTTGTTTCTTCCAGGCACGTTCCAGAATTTCCTTGCCTTTGTTGGTGTTTTCGAGGGTGATGCCCTCCTTTTTTATGGTCTTGGTGCGCAGGTCAAACATGCATCCTTGCAGCAATAGAGTTGCCACAAGTAGCAGACCAGCTAATTTTAAAGGAGGTGTTTTGAAGGTCGTTGTCATCTTTCTATTTTTTAGAATACAAAGATGCGGACAGCTCGGGGCAGAGGATTTGCAGTTTAGCTCAAAGACTGTGCAAGTTGGCTCACCCGGTATCCGGAAGGGGACATTCCGAAACGAGTTTTGAATGATCGGTTAAACGTGGAGATGGTTTCATAACCGCAATCATAAGCTATATCTGAAATTCGCACCTCGTTTGATTGCAACAGGGCAGTCGCTTTTTCGAGCTTCTTTCTGGCAATATACCGTTTGGGACTTTCCTCAAAGGTGGCGGTGAACTTTCTTTTAAAGGAGGAAACGCTCATGCCGCAGAGGTGTGCAAATTCATCAATGGACAGGTTTGCATACAGGTTGTTGTTCACCGCTGTTCTGAATTCTACCGTGGCGGTTTTAAACATCCCCGCCAGAAATTCAAGGTGAGAGGGTATTTTTTGTGTCTTGCAAAGAAGTAATATAAACTCCTTCAACTTTGTTCTGATCATTTCGGCATCGGCCAGTTCGGGGTTGTCAATCAGGATGCTGATACTGTCCTTAAAACTGTTCAGCAGGGCATCGAGTTCGAACTGTTTCGAATTGTAATCCACCGTGTGTGCAGATTGCGTGACATCAAACTGAAACAAATCTTCTATTACTGATGGATAGAGCGACACGCCAACTATTTCAATGGTCTCGTTGCTTTTGCGCTGTGTTTCGTTGGTTTCGAAGAAATAATCGTAGCATTTTGCAAAGAAGCCTTTGCCTTTTTCAAAAGAAAGAAACTGCTCTGGGGTTCTGATGGAAAACTCCCCTTTGTTAACAAACATGAAACAGGCCTCGTTTTCATTGTAGAATTTCGGCAGGCGCTTAAAGCCATTGGAGACAACCACTTTTTCGAAAACAATCTGGCCTTTGTAGGTCAGTACCTTTTGTTCTTGGATCATGTATTGAAAAGGCTACTTTGTGTGGGGCAAAGATAGGCAAATGACGAGGGATAAATAGGTTTATGATCCCGAACCAGAGGCTATAGAAATCACTGTTATCAGCACGGTTGCAAAAATAGAGAGGCCCACCTCATCCGAGGTTTGGTTGGCTTGTTCGACATAATCGGCCAATACCTGATCAGCAAAAGAGAGGTCATCGCCAGCACCATGTCGCGCCAGAAAAACGGAGTCTGTGTTGATCTGAACGGCTACAGCATGGTAGTATTTGGAGCTATAATATTCCGGGTCTTCCGAATCAAACAGGTATCCTTTTTCGCGGTCTTGATAACCGGAAGAAACGAGTATTAATCCATTGGCACAGTTGTTCCATGCTTGAAATTTTAAGTGATTGAGCACGTCTTCGTTGGAATCGTAATCGCCTCCGCTGGCTTCCACTGTCCCCACCTTTCTGTATTCAAAATCCAAGGTTTCGTTTTCAAAAAACAGGTGCATGGATTGCGGTTTCTCGGCACATTCGATGGTTTCCAATCGGGAAAATTCGCTGGTGGTATGATCACCATAAGATACCAGGCAACTGGATAATAATTGGGCAGCTCCAAGGAGCAAAAACAGGAAGGTAATTCGGGTTTTCATGTCTTTAGGTTTGGCTGCTACAAACCAAAGATTGTGCTGAATGTGTTGGGAAAAGAACGGGGAATTATGGCCCTTTCTTCAAGTTGAAAAGCTCAAAGGCATCGGCTTGTGGTTCGTAGCCAACGCGTTCTTTTGCTTCTGAAATATCAAGGCGTTTGTAGCGGTTGTTGGAAATGGCATTGAGCACCTCGTACTGTATATTCTGAGCCTCAATGCTTTTTTGAAGGAGTTGGTTCAAATCATCAGGATGCGTGAAGGCACTCAGGTCGCGGGCATTCATTTCTGTGTAGTCTTCTGGAAATTCGAAGGCCCCAATGCGCAGGCAAATAGCGGATATATTGCTGTGGTAGGCATGATATGCTGACAAGGCCTCGCCAAAACATTTGGACACCCCATAGAGGTTGCCCGGGCGCACCGGCATGTTGATGTTGACCTGCACATCTTTGGAATAACCTTCAATCGTTTGAGCGCTGCTGGCAAAAATGACCCGTTTGCATCCGGATCTGGTGGCAGCTTTGAAAATGTTCAGGATCGTTTGGGTATTGGTTTCCATCATTTCGTCTGCCTCCGGGCCCTCGTCAATGATGCCGGCCAGGTGAATGATCGTGTCGATACCCTCGCACAGAGGGGGGCAGTTGGCAAAATCGGTCAGGTCAGCTTGAAACACTTCAACCGAGTTCGGAAAAAGGCCAACCTCTGTGACAATGTCAGCTACCCGGATGGAATACTGATCATGAAAGTGTTGAATAAAGTGGCGGCCTATTTTTCCAAAGCCTCCGGTGATGAGTAGTTTTCGCATCGTTTTATTGGACTAGTGTTACGACTGTTTTACCCAACAGTTTGGCCTGCTGTGCAACGTTGTCATTTGAATTTTATATCGGCCAGGTTGGCCGTAATATAGTTGTTGGCTCTGTCAAAATATTTAGCCACATCACGGCAAAGAAATTTGGCCCAATCTGGACCCTGTTCATTGCGGTAATTTGCCAATAGTGCCAGGGCGTAGGCAAACATTTGTTGGGTCATATAGCCTTGACTTCCAACACTCCAACCATGATGGCTAGTGCCATGCCAGGCTTTGGAGCTGATGACAGAATTGGCATTAAAGAGGCCAAACCCCCAAACGACAGTTGCCAGGTCTGTGAGGTACTCATCATTTTCGCTGATTTTACGTTCACCCAAAAGTTTGACATGCCCTAATTCATGCGCAAATGTGGCAATGAGTGATAACGGATCCCGAAGTTGCTGTACTTCTATCATGATTTCAAACAGCCCGTCTTGCCGCTCCTGATACATGCCAGCACTTGTTTTGGATTCTGGGTCATGTTCAGTGCCCATTCCCTCAGAGAATTCAATGGTTTCTTCCGAGTAAAAAGAAAGGTTGATTTTACCTGGATCCACATCCATCCATTCGGCCACTTTTTGGAGACAGTAAAGAGCTGATTCTTCTGTTGATTGAAGCTTGCGGTCAAAGTACCGTGTGGTCGGTGTTATTGTTGGTTGCTGCAAGAGGAAGTCTTTTCCAAGCTCTTGCTCGAACCAAAGCAGGCCGTGTTCAATCCATTCTTTTACTGTTGGTTCAACGGGGCAGGCATCTTTGATTTTCCAAAACATAAAGACGGAGTTATTGACAGTCTACACCGATTGGTCATACGCCTCCTGCAACCAGGCGGTGAGTTCTGCGTTCACTTGACTCACATCGGTTAATTGTACGCGGTGCGTACACATGGTGCCAAATGGACCGGAGTTTTGCAACCGATCGGTCAAGTCTTGCCCTGTTAGTTTTAACCCCAAATCAATGCGGGTTTTGGTGGCCGGTTTTATCAAGGCAAATTGCCGCTTGCGGATGATGCTGACTGAACCTTTTTTTGGTGTAACGACTACATCTGTCCCGAATTTTTTGACAGTCGCCAGCAATTGTTCGTAGATGGGCTGTAGGTTTTCTTTGCCTTGGTATTGGGAGACTACCAGATCATCTGGAGCAGCCGTGTTGTCTTTGGATAACGTGACAATGGTGTTGGCAAAACCGTGCGTTACACCGTGTTCGGTTTTGAGAAACTTGACTGCCTCGCCATGTTTGGCAAGCCCTTTTGCTTTCAAGACTATTTTCCATTCATCCAAAGATTTGCCTGTTTTCTCAGGCATGTTGTTGATCATTGTTTGAAGAGCAGGTTCCATGATTGTGGGAGATTGATGTTCTAAAATTAGTCGTTTTTCGGGTTGATTTCAATTCTCTCCAACGAATCTGTTAGCAAAATCCCCAACGAATCGGTCAACATTTTCATATACAGTTGGTCGGCACAATGTTCAATGTAAGGCTGGTACAATGTCAAAAGTGCCTCATCATCCAGTTGAGCATGTGCGTCTATCTCATCTTTCGAGAACACCGAAATCAACGTGTCCGTGGCACATTCACAGTAGAGGGTTTTGGCATCCAATTCTTCAGGGTTTCCCTCTTCTGAGTAAATGCAATCCTGCACCATTCTGTTTCTGTAGGTTTCGGGGCTTTCTTCTGGAACTATGTACTGTAAGTCTCCGCTAAGAAAAGGTGCCAACACCAGAAAAGGCCCCAGGCCAAACAACAACCAACTGCCAATAAACAGTGACTTAGCCGTAGCAGACAGGTCAGAGATGGGTTTGTTCGCAGAAAGTCCTTTGATCTGAGAGATGATGGTTTTCTCTTGTTTGCTTACCTGGTATTCTTTTGGGTCCACATTTTTAAAAGCCACCATGTTGGTGATCACCTGTTCGCGAATGAGCCAGTATTCTCTGTTGGTCAGGTCTTCATAAGATTGGTCGTAATTCAGTTCTTCCTTGTCGAGAATGGTCCGCAAATTTTTGATTCTGGATTGGCCGCTCAACCGGAGAAGCAGAAAAAAGGGAATGACTAGCAAGACATATGATTCGAAGTAGAGGGCTATGGCGGTAAGAGCCAAGGCAGAAAGGATCAAGAAAATCGTTTGCAAAAAGTCCTTTTTGTTGAAGAACAAGGTGGCTGCCAAATTTCCGCCATCCAATGGTGTGACGGGCAGCAGGTTTAAAATATTGAGGAACACGAAAATATTGGCTGCCATAATCAGATCCGAATTGTTAGTTTCTGTTCCCAAGACGAACAAAATCACGCCAATGATAATGCCGGGAACGGGACCGGCCAGCAGCACGATGGCGCGTTGCCTTTGAGAAATTTGCCGTTTGTTGCCCGTCACCATGGCGCCCAACAACGGGATGAAAAACATCTTGACGTCCGTATAGTTGAAAATTTTCATGGCCACAAAATGGCCGAGCTCGTGAACGAACAGCACCAGTACCAACAACAGAATAAATTGAATGTCCCGATCGAAAAAGAGGTAAAAGGCACCGATAAACAACACCAAACTTCCAATTGATTTTAAGATCGTGTTGGAGTCTTGTTCCTCTAGTGGTTTGTCTGGGAAATGGTCAGTCTCGATGGGGTGGTCGTCTTCCATGGCATTTGATTCGTGCAAAGCAAGTGACAGCTCTGCGGGTTTAGCTGCGTTTTGGGATCAGGTTACTAAACAGCAGTCCCAACCCGGAAATTATGGAAAACCATTTGATAAATTGGTAGATAACATAAGCCCATGAGTGGGCGGAATGGATGGAAAATAAGACAATTGTAGCATTTGAAAAATAAGACGGGTTTTTTTCGGACTCTCGCTCGATTATATCCGAGCTGGTTCCGGGCAGTTTGAGCGGTCTGATTTCGGTTGGGTTGTCTAATTCTCTTTTGCCCCCCCAATAGAGAAAGGTTCCTTTTCCAGAATCGGGGATTCTGTTGGCCAGAAAATTCACAGTCAGTGGTATGTTTTTGCCTTCATAGATGCTCAGTTGCACCGTTGCTTCCTTTGAGTAATCTTCTCCAAAACACTCGTTGGCACTCCACTTTACATCGGTCACCACACCCGTGCTAAGACCAACGCGGAGCGGAAGTATAAATTCTCCGGTCACAAACGTGAGAAAAATCAAGCATTGGATGGTGCCAATTGTAATTTGGAGGTTGCGTTTCATGGAGGTTGTTGGCTGCCTGTTGATTGCTTTGGATTAGGTCAGTTTTTCTAGCCGTTTTGTTCCTTTTCCATTTGGGAAAAGTAGTTGTATGTCGGGATCAAAATGGCCGGTACAATGAAAATAGCCCAGTAGAAATAGAATGGTTGATGTTTGGTGTAATCTGGCCACCAAGCTGACGGAATCGGATTGGGCCAAGCGACAAAAGCAACTAAAATTGCTACCATTAGCCAAATAGGAAGAGAGATGAAAATTTTCAAAAATAACTTCCAGGGTGGGTGGGTCGCTTGCGGGTCTTTCCAAAGTGCATAGAAGGTAACAAGGATTGGAAACCCGCTAATTAAAGAGTTGTCGATAACCGTAAAATGGAGGGCTAGCATAATTCCGGGCCAGCTTAAGGTCCAATCGGCTAAATTGCCGAGAAAGTATTGGTTGAAAATCAGCATGAATCCAAAGGAGATTGCGCAAAAACCCAAACTCATCAATAGCATATCGAGCTGGTTCTTATTCACTGCAACAGTTTCTCGTATTCAGTTTGTGTGCCCTGAAAAACATTCAAATCAACGTAGGTATCGATGCCGTTCAAGCGCCCTCGGTTGGCGTATTGCCAGAAGAGCCAGTCACGACCGTCCTTTAATTGGGGCTCTTCGTAGATGTCTCGAATCCAAATCGGGTTGAGCAACATTTCACCCAACAAATGGTCTTCGTAAAATTCTTTGGTCACGTACAAAATGGAGCGTTTGCCGTAGGTTTGAAAAAGCAATTTTTCCAGGGCTCGGATTTCACGAATCACTTCCTCATCGGTTTGTGTCAGTTGGCAGTTGCCGCCATATTCGAGATCGATAACGGGGGGGAGGACAGCTGTTTCTACTGGCACAGTTTGAATGAAGTTGGCAGCTTGTTCTTCACCACTCTTGCAAAAAGTGAAGAAATGGTAAGCACCCACATCAAAACCGTTGCTTCGGGCTTCCTGCCAGTTTTTGGCAAAGGCGGTGTCTTTAAAATCTCCGCCTTCGGTGGCCTTGATGAAGGCAAATTGAATGCCTTCCGATTGCACCGCAGCCCAATCGATGGTATGCTGGTGGTGCGATACATCAATTCCTCGAATCGGATACTGCTCGTTGGATGGATGGTTGAACTGAAGGTAACCCTGGTAAAACAACAGCAGGGCAATCAGGCCGATTGCTCCACTGGCCGCGCTGACTATCAAGGTTGTTTTCATCCATTTATTCATTGCTTCGGGCAGTTATAAAATTTTCGCGGTTAGCTTTATCCAACAGAATAATTGACAATTTACTGCAAACTTTTAAGGTGTCGGATCGACCCAGCGCAATTGGGCCAAAACGGGGTAATGGTCGGAATAGCCTGCATGCAGCACTCTCGCATTTTCGCAGGTAAAGCGGTGGTCGAACAACACTCTGTCGTAGCGTCCTTTTAATTCCCACAGGCGTGTTGGCCAATGCCACGTGTGAGACTTCTTATCAAACAGCGCGAGTGCATCCGTCATGCCTTGTTGTTTGAGCCACCTGGTTCCTTTTCCTTTGTCGTTTTCGTTGAAATCGCCCACTGCGATCAGGGGCAAATCTTGTTGGGTGCTTTTGTAAAATTCGGCCACCTCTTTTCGGTGAATTTTCAACGATTTGAAATACGCACTGCCCAGAAATCCAATCTTCCCTTTTTCATTCAAAGTTGGTTTCAAATGAACGTTCAGCAATTGCACCATTCCATGGGGTGTTTCAACCAGGTAATAACCCGCTTCAAACCAGCCTTCAGTTGCCGGTAAATAGGTCTTCCTATGAATCGGGTATTTCGAAAGAATGGCATAACCTCCTGCTGCACCTACATTTCTAAAATCAGCGTGGGGGTACTTGTGCCCTAAGTTGGGCATGAGCAGCAAACGCCACTTTTCGTTGGTTTCCTGCAAACAAACAATGTCGGCCTGCAATGAATCAATCGCGGCAATGTTGTCCGGGTGAAACGCGCCATAATTGACATTGTAGGTCACTACTTTGAGCACATCATAGGAGGCAAAAGCAACGGTGCTCACCAGCAGAAACAAAAGGAAAAAGGACAAAATTCGCATGGCAGCGAACTAGCAATAACCGTGCTAGGCTGCTACTTCAGCAATTCCAACCCCTTCATAAATTCCTCAAATTTTCCAATGTTCTTGTCGTAGGTTTCGGGCGAAGCGGTGAATTTAATCCAGAGGTAGGCGGTTTTGGTTTCGAGCAACACAAATTGATTGTGGTAGATCAAGCCATTCCAGAAAATGTACACTTTTCGTTTTGCCCCGTGTTCGATTTCCGTCAGTTCATTTTGCCCCAACCATGTTTGATCTGCGCCCCACTTTACCGGCTGTCCAAATGTGTTCCCGGTCAGGTGGATTTCTTTAAACTGGTCAAACGACTCGAACTTGTCTTTGGAACTTCCAATGATAATTAGGGCATTTTCAACTCCATCAACCGCGGGGAATGTGCCTCCCCAAACAGCATCGTTTCCAGATTCGAGGAGGTTCAACCACGAGGGAACTTTACAGGCATATTGAAAGGTGCTATCCACATAGCGCAGCTCGACAATTTCGTTTTCGATGATCTGTTTTTTCAATTCATCGATGTCCTCGTATTGCTGATATACAGTGTCTTTTTGACCACTGGCAAAGTTGGTCAGTAGTAAAAACGTGGTAAAGCAGAGAAGGTATTTCATGGGATAGGGTTGTTCAGTTCAGTGAGCACTCGAAGCATAAAAAAGCGACTTTTAATTTTTATGAGCGCGCTACGATTCTTCCTACAGTCATTTGTGGGTCCCAGTTTAGGAAAGCCTCAATTTCTTCTTGGTCCTTACTGGTAAGAAGGATTCCGGCATTGGGCTTGTTCTGGTCAGTCATATGCCTGGTATCGATGCCTGTGATCTTCTTTTCGATAAGCTGCCCCTTAAATTCAAATAGAATGTAGTCTCCAGTATGGATTGTGCCTTCAAGGATAGTCCCGGCAAAGACAATGCCTCGGCCCGTTATCTTAAAGGTGCTCGAAATTTTATATTTCGCTTTCTCGATTTCCATTTCACTCCTCTCAGCTATTCATCCCTTTGCATCATGGCATCGACACGTTTTTGTGCTTCATGCGCTGTAACTCCTTTGTAAAAGTCTTTTACAAACGGGTGGTCATGGCTTTGGTGTGGATAAATTCTCGGGCGGCTATTCCCTGGCTGTGTCACTACTGTTGTTGGAATAGATAGGGTGTCTTCATAATCAGGAAGCTGATTGCACAACCATCCAAAGTATTCCACTTCATGATCGGTGTTATTATAATTGTCATGATAATCTTTGAAACTCTTCTCGCTCAAAGATACCCACAGACCATAATCCAAATCTTCTTTAGAATCATTCACTTGTTGCGTGAGGGAAACCCGAATAAACCGACTGATCTGGTCTCCATAATCAATGACGCAAAAATCTTCGCTGAGTTCACCCAAATTATTTTGGTCTTCCTCGCTGAGGGTGTTGTAGTTAGTAGGAGAAGTATAAGCTAATGCTGGCCATCCTGAATGTACTTCCCCGCATTCGGAACAGGTATAATCGGGTTGTTTCTTTTTCTTCCAGTTAAAAAACATGCTGCGTTTTAATCTAGTTGTCCCCGAATTTTAACGGTTTCAGGAATAGGAGAATGACGAAGCCTTTAAGCATGGAACTAAAGGTAGCAAAACGGATTATTTTTTTGGGCACAGCCTCACAAAATCATCCCAGGTCAATCGTTCTACACCAGACTTGTTGGTGGCAACATTTGCCCCAATGGCTCCTCCCAATTGTGCGACAGGTATACCGCGGTATTTGCGCAACCCGCCTATCAGTAGTGGCTTCAGCCAGGGCCAGACGGCCAACGTTAGCGCTTGCGAAAATCCATACCGGTTGGTGGGTGTCAATATCATCGAAGGCTGAAAGATGCTGAGGCGCTCAAAATTCAGGGCTTGTAGTTCGTCCACCAACTCGCCTTTGATGCGCAGGTAAAAAGATGCAGACGAGGAACTAATGCCTACCGAGGCCAGTAGCTCGAAATGGCGCACCCCCGCCTTTTTGCAGGCAGTGGCAAAATCCAACACGGCTGTTTTGTCAATTTTTACGAAATCTTCCCGGTTCATTTTGGAAGGTTCACCAACACCCAGTGTGCAGACAGCCGTGGTATGTCCGGCCAACAAGCTATCGTAAGAAGCAGGGGTGAAGATGTCAATTTTGTGCTGTTCTACCCGAGCATCAGAAATGTCGGCAACCGGCCTTCTGCCCAGCAAAGTAATGCGGCCCACCTCTGGCAGGGTCAACAGTTTTTGCACGGCATGACCACCAACTGCGCCCGTTGCGCCAATCATTACGATGGACAATGGAGTTTTGCTATTGGTCATGGAGTTTTTTCAAAATCGATGTGGTAATGATCATCATGCAAGCCATTGATGAGGGGTGTTAAGCTTTTCACTACATAGATACCACTTGTTTGGAGTTGTTGACCAAAGGCGGTGGCAAATAATTCGTCTTTGAGTTCTGTTTTGATGATCACCTTTGAAATCTTCAAGCCGTTTTTGCGCGCCTGTTTTTCCAATTCGAGTATATGCTGGGCCACCAGGTTGAAATCGATTGAAATTGTTTGGTCCTTAGAGTACCGTCCCGCATTGTCGAATTCGAGCCAATAGTGGTCGGCACCGATCGTATCCAAACCGTAGTAAGGCTTTTTGTCTTGTAGCAACGGCATCATGAAGTCAACACTCAATCCATTTTGGTGCGTGCGGTGCGGAAAGATTTTGCCTCCGTGCTCGTTGGAACATTCCATGACATAAAATTGCCTTCCCGGAACTTGTTCCTCCAACTCACGGTAAGAGTCGAGCATGCTTTGTTTGACCTTGTCGCTGGTGAAAGCGCGACCACTGAGGTAGCTTTTTGCATCAAAATAACGGAAGTTGGTGCCTTTGAAAGGCATCAGTTTTCCGTGTGCCAACGTCCCCTTTGAGACGTTGCCAGCAGTTTGACTTGGCTGTTCATTATCAGGATGGGCCGCAATGTACTGCTTGATTTTTTGCGCAGTGGCATCATCTTGCGCGAGGCATTGAAGGCCGACCAAAAAAAAGAATAAAATGCCTGTTGTTTTCATATGGTCTATTATCCTACACGCAGGCAACGCATGCTCACATCAATTAAACTGTTGCCAAGGTCGTGATTAAAATACGTGATCTCCTCGTTCTGCTCCTGCAAGGCGAGTGCATACAACATCGGGATATAATGCTCCGCTGAATTCACACTGATAAGGGCCGATTGCCCAAATTTTTCGTATTGAATCAAAGGTTGGTGGTTGCGGTCGTCAATCATGGTTTGCACATGGTGGTCAAAATCCTTCGCCCAATCTGGTGCCACTTGGTTAAATTGGCGCATATACCGCAGGTTGTGCACGATGTTTCCACTGCCCACAATGAGCACACCTCTGTCGCGTAAAAAACTCAATTCCTTCGCCAAATCATAATGCGCCTGCATATCCCTGGTCTTGTTCAGACTCATTTGAAAACAGGGAATGGTTGCATTGGGATACATTTTTACCAGCACACTCCATGCACCGTGATCCAACCCCCAGTCGTGGGTAGGAGCGATCCTGGCATTGGAAATGCTGTCAGCAATACTTTGAGCCAATTCCGGACTTCCGGCAGCAGGGTAATCGACTTCATACAGGTTCCTGGGAAAACCATACATGTCGTAAATCATCTTGGGCTTTTGACCTGCGAAAACCTTGGTGATGCCTTGCGTTTCCCAGTGGGCTGAAACAATCAGGATGGCTTTTGGCGTAGGAATATCTTTGGTAATGGCGGCCCAACCTCTGGTGTAAGCGTTGTCTTCTACCGCATTCATCGGATTGCCATGGCCCATAAATAGAACGGGCATTTTAGGCGTTTTTTCAGTCAGCGAATTGAATACACTTTGCCCCATAAGTTTGGTGGTGATTAGTCCGCCCAGGGAAAGGGAGGTGTTGTATAGAAATGTTTTTCTGTTCATAGTTTTGTCTCAAAACCGCGGTGTTTCTTGCGAAGCATTCTTGTAAAGTTCGTTTTTTCCTGATAATTGGGCGCTGCTTTAATGCCCTTCCAAACTTTTGCGGATGACGGGCCGAACAAATTCATAAAATTTAAGGTGCCCCGCATTGTTGAAGTGGTTGGCTGTCTCAGTGCCGTCATAGTCTTCCTCCGAAAACTGACTGATTTCGGGGTAATAGCATTTCGACTCTAAAAAGTAACGGCCGTATTTTTGCTCCAAATCGACCTGATTGATGGCGTCTTTGGGGGACGGTGTTCCCAAGAAAATCAGCGGAACGTTGGCTGCCTGACAGATTTCATTCATGCGGTGCAACACGGGCAGGGTGACTGCCGAATCTTTGTCTTCGGTGTAGTAGAAATCGTCCCATTTTTTGAGGCGCTGTTTTTCGCGCTGGGCGAGATAGAGTTTGGATGCAATGGCAGAGTGCCGTATGATTTTTTGAAATGAAGTCACAGTATCTCCCCACAACGTAAAGCTGTTGAGGTAGAACTGGTAGGCCTCCTCAGGGGATTCAAAATAAGCTTTGGGGTAATCGGCCATCAGGTAATGCGGTCCCACTGAATTTAACCAGGCATAATCTTTAATGGTGTAACAAATCGGGACGTAAGGAGTAACTGGCCTGGGAAAGGAGGCGATGTCATTTCCGAAATAAAATGGGATAACCACCAGATCGGGCTGTAGTTCGGACACGTATTTTTCGAGGATCAGTTGGTATTGAAAAATGCCGGTCGCCCCAATGCCGAAATTCAGAAGAATGTATTCATCGTCCCGCTCCAGAAAATCGCCAAACGATTGGTCACTTGGCCATGCGCAACAACCTTCTGTGTAGGAATCGCCCACCATCATCACCACCGGTTGGTCTTTGTGTTGCCGCAGTGAGTCGATTACCGTGCGATCAAAATCAAAAGCGCTGATGAAACCCTGTTTGTTGACCACATGTTCTGCGATAACACCACTTTGAAAAAAGGACGAAATGCCCAAGGAATCGGCCTGGTAGCGTGGCTCATAAATCAAGGTGTCCAGGGGGTAAATGTTGTTGTCGATGGTGCCGGCCCGCATCCCTGCTAACTGCATCACAACATCCACCAGCAAAAGCAGACTCAGGAAAATACCAATTTGTTTTAGCCGCAGTTTCAACGCGTGTCATTTTGTTTGCGGCTCGAATTTAGCACACCGCCAGCAATAAGTCCTTATTTCCTAACAGCAGTTATATAGGCGCCTTGAGCAGACCCCTGACCAGCTTTGGTGGCTACGATAAATTCTAATGTATTTGGATCCTGAAACGCACCTTCTCGGTTGAAGGTGACCTCTGATTCGCGGACAAAGGTCCCGTCCTCATTTAGAACAGGAGCAATGGCTAAGTTTGGCGCATATTTAATCGTTATTCTGTTGCTAATTTCCTCGCCTTTGTTGTTGAAGATCAACGTGTCAATTTCTACGTCACCTGGAACAAATTTGGTGATAGTCCCCACGTACACGTTTGTGTCGTAGGAGGTGGGAGTATTAATGGTCCAGTAGTAGCTGGCCACTGTAAATTCATATTGTCCTGTGTAAGCATCCCTGAAATCTTCGGTTGTACCGTCATCGTCTTTTTTGCAACCTTGCAAAAGGCTGGCTACAGCAACCAAGGATAGCAGGAGGGAAAATGTTAGTAGTTTTTTTGCAGGCATGGGGCGACTGAATTCGTGGTTAAAGGGTTACTATTCAATACGGGAGGAGATCAAAAATGGTTGGCCTACAGTGCCAGTAATCCATGCTCACGCAGCGTTTCTACCGGTTTGGAGTGCCAGAATAATTCGAAGTGCTCCAGTTGTTCCTCGAAATCTATTTTTAAGTCTGCCCAGGTTACCTGATGCCTGGTATAAATGGAGATTTTGTCCATGCGCTCCAAGAGCCAATCACCTTCGGGCCGGTTCATAGAAACCGAAACCGTATCCGTTTTGGTGTGGAAGGTGAGTTGGAGCATCTCCCAGGTGCTGCCTCGTTTACTTTTGGTGAAATACTCGACTTCGGGCAAAGCGTTTAACCACACGATTTTTGCCGTTGGCCTGGTCCCAAAAAATGGGTCCTCGTTGAGGCAACTTTCAATGAAGTCAGGAGCAACGGTCGTGCGGGGTATTTTGAAATCAAACCAGTCGTGCAAAGGCATGTCGAAACCGATGCCGTGCATGAAGTTGAACAGCGACTTTTTTAAGCCATGGCTGAAGCGGTCGTGGTCAATGCCGGTGCTGTCTTCAAACTGGATGTCGTTGTTGGCGAAAGAGATGTCTTTGTAATCAGGCACAATGCCGTAGTCGGCCGGGGCCAATCCCACCGGACTGTGGGCCGTCAACGCAAATTGATGCCAAAAACCCGATTGCAACACGCCCATTTCAAAAAGCTGCCGCACCATTTCCAGACTATCGATCGTTTCCTGCACCGTTTGGGTTGGGTAACCATACATGAGGTAGGCATGCACCATGATGCCGGACTCTGTAAAGTGGTGCGTTACCTGAGCGACTTGCTGCACCGTCACGCCCTTTTGAATCAGTTCCAACAGTCGATCGGATGCCACTTCCAGACCTCCTGAAACGGCAATGCAGCCAGAGGCCTGCAAGAGCACACACAGGTCACGGGTAAAACTTTTTTCAAATCGGATGTTGGTCCACCAGGTCACGACCAATCCACGCTTAAGAATCTCCATGGCTACGGATCGCATCAAAGCGGGTGGAGCGGCCTCGTCCACAAAGTGAAACCCACGTTCTCCCGTTTGTTCGATGATTTGTTCCATCCGATCCACCAATATTTTGGCAGCAATGGGTTCGTAGATTTTGATGTAGTCGAGCGAGATGTCGCAAAAGGTGCACTTGCCCCAATAGCAGCCATGTGCCATGGTTAGCTTGTTCCACCGACCATCGCTCCAAAGGCTGTGCATCGGGTTGGCAATTTCAATCACTGAGATGTAGTGATCCAGCAGCAAGTCGGAATAGTCGGGAGTGCCCACATCCGCCTGGTTGTAGTCTTTCCTTGGACTGTCGTTGTTGTATACTACCGTTCCATTTTCGCAGTAGTAGGTTCGTTTTAAAGCGATCGTTTGTTCCTGATTGTCGCTTCCAATGTGGTCAATCAGCAATTCGATGGGTAGCTCCCCATCGTCTAAACTGATGTAATCAAAAAAGTCAAAAACCCGTGGGTCGGTCAACGACCGGAGTTCGGTGTTGGGAAAACCTCCACCCATGGCCACAGCCATTTCGGGGTGGTGCTGTTGGATGTATTGAGCACATCGAAAAGCACTGTAGAGATTCCCCGGAAACGGCACTGAAAAGCAGACCAGTTTGGGCTGCTCAGCTTGCAGTTTGGCAGCGAGCAGCTCCAGGGTAATGTTGTCAATGAAGGTGGGCTCGGCTTGTAATTGAGCGTGTAACTCGTCAAAATTATTGGCACTCATTCCCAGCCGTTCGGCATAGCGACTAAAACCAAAATTGGCATCGATGCATTCCACGATAAAATCCGACAAATCTTCGAGGTACATCGTAGCCAGGTACTTGGCCTGATCCTGCATGCCCATGTTTCCAAATGCCCATTCCATGTCGTCCAACTGGTCAAATCGACTGGCTTGTGGCAAGAAATTTTCGCTGCAAATCTGTCGGGCAAGGGTAGGGTTGTGGCCTTGTAAAAAAGCAACAACGGGCTCGATTGTCCGAAAGTAGTGAATGCGCAAAGTGTAGATTCGCCCAGCATTTTCAGATAGCTCCACCTGGTTCTTGTCGACCAAATCAAAAATTTCAGTTATCCGCTTGTGGGTAAAAAGCTCCAAAATTACCTCAATGCCCAGGTCCATCTGAAAAGCACCGGTATTTTTGGTGTTCAGAAAACCCTTCAAATAAGCCGTTGCCGGATAGGGCGTGTTCAGCTGCGTAAAAGGCGGAGTGATAAGGAGAAGTTCGTTCAAGGTATTTTGTCTTAAGCTAATTCTTTTGCAATTCTGACAAGGCCATTAAGTGGTTACACAAATTCAAAGAAAAGGTTTTTTACTGCTGCTGGGTCGATTCCGTTAAGCATTCTGTGCTGCCGGGTCGAAAGACCCAGCAGTCAATTTTTTTTATGCCTGCCGGGTCTTTCGACCCGGCAGTGTAATTATCACACTTGTATTCTTTTTTGCCAGATGTCGGGCAGGTTCTGCCCTGCATCAGTCGGCTACTTTACGGCAAATTTGACATAAATTGAGGCATAGAACGTCATTTTTCGAAATTGTAATTCTTTCTGTGCTGCCGGGTCGAAAGACCCAGCAGGCAATTTTTTTATGCCTGCCGGGTCTTTCGACCCGGCAGTGTAATTATCACACTTGTATTCTTTTTTGCCAGATGTCGGGCAGGTTCTACCCTGCATCAGTCGGCTACTTTACTGCAAATTTGACATAAATCGAAGCATAGAGCGTAATTTTTCGAAATTGTAATTCTTGCACCGCACCTCGGGACTTAATTCCGTCTACAAACATGAAGCTGCTAGTTGACCGAGAACCGCGAATATTTAGATTGCCGTCATCAATGAATTCACTGGATTCTTTTGCAATCAGCGCTTTGCCCGTATCTTCTCCGATGGCAGCTAGCAGGTAATCGGCTTTTTCCTTCGCTGCTTTGATGGCCTCAATACGCGCTTCCTTTTTGTAGAGTTCGATTTTTGAATGACTGACATCGGATATACGTGCGTTGTTAATTTTGAGCCCATCCAGCTTTTCGAATACTTTCCCAACGGTTGGTGCATCCGTTATTTTCAAGAGATACTGTTTTTGCGCAATGACGTCTTTTTTTGCCCATTTCACCCGCATGTAGTTGGCATTGGCATCGGATAAAGACAGGTTATTCATGGGTACGCCAATACTGGTTAGCGCAGCTTTTAAATCAATTTCTTGTTGTTCAATGGTGATTTTCTCCTTGCCTTCCTGGCGCTCGATCAGATTGATGGTGATGAAGATTTCATCCGGTACAATTTCCTTTTCGACCTTTCCGGTAACTTCGATGTAAGGCTGTTCAGGAGTTTTGTTTTCAGTATTCTGAGCAAAGGCAGCAGTGCAGGTCAGGAATAGAAAGAAAAAACAAACAGTTCTCAAGTTTTTCATCGGGTTCATTTTAGGTTTTTGAATCTGTAATTACAGATGGAAAATGGGGACTATTCCACATTTCGCTGCCTTGACCAATTATCTGGAGTAGATTATTCTTTGCTGCCGGGTCGAAAGACCCAGCAGTCAATTTTTTTATGCCTGCCGGGTCGAAAGACCCGGCAGTGTAATTGAATTAACCCAGCTCACAAGGAAAGATTACGCAGTCCTTCATACACCACAATACTTACGGCATTGGCGAGGTTGAGGCTGCGCACATGGTTGCTGTGCAAAGGGATGTGGAACAGCTGGTCGGCATGTGTTTCCCGAACGTTCTGTGACAAGCCCACCGACTCTTTGCCGAAAATGAGGAAAGTGCCATCAGTATAGTCTACTTCCAGGTAAGAGCGTTTGCCATGACTGGAGAAAAAGGCCATCGGTGCACCGGCATTGACGGTAAAAAAATCGTCTATGCCTGCATAAGTGTGCAAGGAGATGTGTTGCCAATAATCCAATCCGGCTCGCTTTACCCGTTTGTCATCCAGTTCGAAGCCAAAAGGCTGAACCAAGTGTAAATGACACCCCGAAGCCAAGCTGAGTCGGCCAATATTGCCGGTGTTCATAGGGATTTCCGGTTCGAAAAGGACAATGTTAAAAGCCACTATCAAAAGTTTGTGCCGGACCCAAAAAAGGCCGCAGCGGTAAAGCTGCGACCAAGTTACTACATCCAACCAGCTTTTCAAGGCTGATGTGAGTTGGACTTATTTCATTTTGTTGAACATGTAGCGATCAATTTTCCAAGAGCCCGCCTCTTTTTTCAAAACAAACAACTCCCGGTTTTCTTCGGCAACCGTTTCTCCAGAGGCATGGATGAGGGTGGAACCTTTGGAAGTGGAGCGAGCAAAGGCGTGGTCGCCAACTACTTCGATTTCGTCCAGGTGAAACTCAATGCTCAACGCGATGTTGGTGAACACAAATTCGTAGGCAGCTTTGACTTGCTCCGTGCCAATTGAAGTGGGTGCACCTGATGGCATGAACACACCGTTTGTTGTGTAAAGAGGCATCACCTGTGCTACGCTGGACGCATTTAAAGCATCGCGGTAAGTGAAAAGTAATTTTTTGATTTCGATTTGATCCGTTGTTTCCATGTCTGTTGTTTTTAAAGAATGAGTAGTGTTTTGTGCATGAATGGGGGTGAGCGCAAAATGCGCTAAAAAGACTGTTGTCAGTAGGAATGTTTTTGTCATGTTGCTTCGTTTTGTTTGAACAATACAAAGCTGAGGAGAAGCCCATAGATGCACCTTTGACCTTCCTTAAGAAAGAGACTTAAACTAGTTTAAGGGTAGTTGAAAAAGGGAAGGGCCTTTGCTACTGGCGCACTTGCTGACTGCGGATTCGGCTCAAAAATTCGGGGGTAATGCCGATATAGGAAGCAATTTGTGTGTTGGAAATTCGGTTCACGAGGTGCGGGTGATCGGCCAGAAAGCGTGCATAGCGTTCTTCGGCAGTCGTGCTGATCGTTTGGAGCAATCGATTTTGTAATTCAATGTACTGGTTTTCCAGAATTACCCGGAAATTGCGGTCGAATTTTGGAAACTCTGTGTAGAAAAATAGCAGGTCTGGTTTTTTGATTTGAATGATCGTGGCAGGCTCCAGGGCCTCAATGTAGAGTTCGCTGGGTTGCTCTGAATGAAAACTGCCAATGTCGGCCAGCCACTCGTTTTCGGCAGCAAACAACAGGTTGTGTGCCTTGCCTGAATCGTCCACTTTGTACATCTTGAAGCAGCCCTCCACCACAAAAGTGTAGTGCTCACACACATCGCCCATGCCTAAAATGAACTGCCTGCGCTGCACCTTTCGAATTCGGGCACGTTGCTGCAATTCGCTGATTTCAGCAGATTCCAGAGCGAGGTAGTTTTCAAAGTGTTTTATCAGGGATGCGAGAGGCATGGAGGAAAATTACTGCTTTTTTGAGGCATCAACAACTAGGAAGTAACCAGACTTTTCAACTCTTGAAGCGCCATTTCGATTTGGTCAAACACTTCCTTTTCTCCGATGTTACCAACCTGATTGAGGATAATGATGGCTGGACTTCCCCAACGCCACAATTTGTACTGCAACATGATTCTGCTGAGGAGTGGTGCCTGTCGAATGTATTGTTTCGGGTCGGCAAGCTCAATGATAAGAAGGGATTGGATATACCCATTGCGGTAAAGAATCTTTGTGATGCTGCTGCGTTCAATGGGCTGCGAAAAAAAAGGGCTTTCCATTACCGAATCACTGATGGTGAGTGCTGGTTGTTGCCGGTGGCGCAAGAAAGTGCGGATTTCAAAAATGGTGGAAAATATGACGATGATGACCAGGCCAATTTTTAACCATAAATATTCTGCTCCCTGCAAGTAGGCGACAAAAATCAAATAAAACCACGGTGTGACCATGGAAGAAATGAATCGCCAGCGCAGAAATTTTTTATTAAATGGAAATTCGTAGGTCATAGGAGGTAGTTGACAACACGTGCTTTTATAACAGATATTGCGTCAACTTGTTGGAACGCGGACCTTTAAATAATGATTCGTGGTATCGTAATTGCGCGTTTTTTCGTTGAAAACGCGGTCCTTTTTGCGGACAATGAACGCAGTATCGGAAATCCAGATGAGTTCTTGAACAAGGCCTTCTTCTAATGTCGCGCTGGCCCAATTGTGGTAGGTATGACCATTGCCTTTTTCTTTAATCTGCAAGACGCCAATAAAGCTTCGGTCGTCTCCTGAGTCTCCACTGGTGTAAGTAACCAGGAATTTATAATTGGGAGAAACAATGGGAGGTTCACTGCAACCATCAGCATTCACCCAAAGGCTATACTGGGTATTGGTGGCAACATCCAGGTAAGAACCCCAGCAGAGTGTGAATTCACCATTTGACCAACCCTCTAAAATAACCAGGTTTAATTTGGGGAAATATCCGCGGTATTCGTGCCAGGAATACCTTTGGCGCTTGGCAAAAGCGGTCATGTTTTCCAGGTTAAAGAGCCGGGTTTCATTGCCGCTGACCAGGCTAAAAGTGGTGTCTTGAAAAGAAATGATGGAGGAGTCTACCACAGACTTGATGCGGTGTTTGGATGCTAGCGCTCGGTACTCCGTTACCTCAATTTCGCTGTAAGTCAAGGTGGGCAGTTTCGCCAAATCGTCCAAATACAACAAGTTGATGACAGTGTCCTGTGCTGAAGCGCAAGGGGGCATTAGAAACAGGCCAAACAGCAACGCCAGCGCAGAGACAATACCGCGAATTGAGCGAAGGTGTTGGTGGGGAGGAAAAATTCTTGCCATAGAGGGAGTTCTCCCTCAAAGTTACAAACTAATCAGGCTCTTCCCACTGCGCTTTTCGATGTGGCAACCGTCTGATTGAATCAGAAATGGTTCCTGCACCACAATGCTGTCGTTGATTTCACCGATGAACGTAAAAACCTCCACACTTTTGGGGGCATCAGCATCGAATCCATCGGACAAAACAGGGTACCATGTATCTGAGTTAGGGCTGCCGAAGTTCGTTCGGATAGTATCAGAAGTACGTTGTCGGATGGTGTAATAATCTGTTAAGGAGTCGCCTTCGACAACGATGCCGATGGTGCGCAATTCCAACGTGCAAATTTCTTTTTCACAGGCACTGAATACTCCAACAAGCAGCATTAAAGACAAACTGAGAAGGGCAAAAGATTTCATAGAAGCAAAGGGCTTTACACTAAGATACTGTACTTCGGAAAAAGGTTGCTTGAAGCACCTTTGTGATTTAATTTAAAATAAAATATACCAATCGGTATAAAAATTACATCTTTGCTTCTAATTATGGCATCAAAAGCAGAACTCACCACACAATTTATCATAGAAAAGGTGGCCCCCGTTTTCAATAAATTGGGGTATGAGGCGACTTCTATGTCTGACATCACCAACATAACCGGGTTGACCAAAGGTGCGATTTACGGCAATTTTGAAAACAAGGAACACTTGGCAATTGAAGCCTTCAACTACAACATCCGCCAGGTGGTTTGGAAAATTGCCGATGACATCAATCGGGTCGATTCCGCTTCAGAGAAGCTGGCCGCCATCACCGCATTTTACCGCAAATACTACAACCGCACCATTGAGTTTGGAGGCTGTCCAATGCTGAATGTCGGGATTGATGCCAACCACATGAATTCGATGCTCCATGAGCGGGTGGTGACCATTTTGAAAAAGTTGCAAACCAGCATCGCAGAGATCATACAAAAGGGGGTCGAGGATGGAGAGTTTCGCGAGGGACTCAATTCAGAGCAATTGGGGGCACGCATTATCTCGCAGATTGAGGGAGCTATTTACACTTCCATCATGCTCAAAGAACCCAACCACATTGCTGATATGATGGATTTTCTGGACGAGTGGTTTGAACGGGACCTAAAACGATAACTATTTTTTTAACCAACAATATACCGATTGGTATAAAATGATTCCATGCGCATAGATTTAATTTTCATCAGAATGCTCTTTAATATCACTGGAGCAATTAGTCCGCGACTTGCTGCAACCATTGCATTTCGCTTGTTAACACGCGTTGGCCGTTCAAAGTTTAGGGAACAGGAAATGCTGTTTTACCGGTCGGCTCATCGTTTTACGGCACCCTTTGTTTTGGGAGAAATTCCCTGTTATGAAATCGGTGATCCAACAGGCAAGTTGGTTTTACTGGTACACGGTTGGGAATCAAACGCGGGCAGCATGTCAGGCATTGGCCAAAAGTTGGCTGACCTGGGTTACCATGTCATCAGCATGGATCTTCCGGCTCATGGTCACAACAAAGGCACACACACCAACCTGTTTGAATGCAAAGAAGCGCTCCGGGCAGTGATCGCGAGAATTCAGCCTGCCGAGTCATTTTCGGTTGTGGCGCATTCCCTGGGATCGATGGTCACCGCCTTTGCTCTGAGTGAAACAACTTATTCGGTCGATCAATGGGTACTGTTGACGTCTCCTGATCGAATAGCATCCATTTTTGAGCAATTCCGCGATACAGCCAAACTCCCCAAAAAATCACACGAGGTGATCCTCCACAAGGTGGAAGAAATCTTTGGAGAACCTTTAGAAAACTTAACTGTATCAAACAAAGCAAAGGAAGTGAAATATCAAAATTTGACACTGATTCACGACAGTCAAGACAAGGTTTTGTCCTATGATCATGCGCAAAATATAACTGCTGCTATTCCGCAATCCACTTTACATACGCTTCACACGGTTGGACATTACCGCATGTTGTGGAATGCTGAAGTACAATCTATGGTGGTAAACCTGTTCCAAGCTCCGCTCCAACAGGCTGCCTCAAAGCCAATAATGGCGGAAGATGCTGCGTTAGTCTACTGAAATAAAAGAGCTTCCTGAGAGGTTAATTATGTTAAGTTATTTGGTAACATTATAGTAATGTAACATTCAGTTAACATTGGGTTGATGTTTTGGTAACTTTGTGCCGTCTACAGGAATAGACTTTTGATTTTTCATCAACTAGCAATTTAAAGTACGGATATTATGGCGAAGAAAGTGAGTAAAAAAACTTCAGATAAGAAGAAGGAAACGAAAAAGAAAGACACGAAGAAAGTGGTAAAGAAGGACAGCAAAAAAGCAGCTGCCAAGAAGAAGGATACGAAGAAAAAGGCGGCTAAAAAGAAGGACGACAAGAAGGGTAAGAAAAAATAATTTGGAGGGAAGCCTCCGTGAAAACGCCTTCGATAGCTATCGGGAGCGTTTTTTTATGCCGAAAAAAAACTTGCTTGTCGATTTCCCTTGCGTGATATTTGTGCCATGTCCGAAATGGTGGCGCGTCCTAAAAAATACAGCACCTTACTGGCCCTGATTCTGGCTGGCGAGTCCATTTTCTTTCTGCCCTTTGTACTTCCGCGAATTTTCCGTCCCAGTTTACTGCGCGAATTTGACATCACGAATCTGGAGTTGGGAGCCTGTTTTTCCACCTATGGCATCGTGGCAATGGTCTCCTACTTTTTTGGCGGGTTTTTAGCCGATCGGTTTTCTGCCCGGGGGTTGATGACCACGGCTCTCTTTGCCACTGCACTCGGAGGGGTGGCAATGGCGACCACACCCAACCAAACCGTGTTGCTGATCATCTACGGCTATTGGGGATTCACAACGATCTTTTTGTTTTGGGCGGCCATGATTAAAGCCACCCGTGCCTGGGGCGATCCACAGACACAGGGCAGTGCTTTTGGCTGGCTCGAAGGAGGACGGGGCCTGACCGCTGCTTTGTTGGGTGTCATTACACTGTCGCTGCTGGCTTGGCTGGTGGGTGGAGCGACAGAACTTCCAGCTGGAAGTTTTCAATGGGTGATTTTGGCCGCTGTAGGCGCTGTTTCTTTGGCAGGAGTGGTCGTCTGGACGGTGATACCCACATGGGAATCGACTGATTCTGTTGGCAATTGGCCCACACTCAAAGGCATCGGGTCATTGGTCGGAAAACCGGCCGTCTGGATGCAGGCCATCATCATCATTTGTGCATATGTCGGATACAAGATAACTGACGATTTTTCCTTGTTTGCTCATGAAATTGTTGGCCTTTCTGAGGTAGAAGCAGCTGGCGTAGGCACCGCAGCATTGTGGTTGCGACCCTTGTTTGCGGTCATGGCAGGGTATGCTGCCGACAGATGGCAAGGCACTCGTGTCATTAGCTGGTGTTTTGGTGCAATGCTTTTGGGAGGCAGCTTGATTTTTCTTGGCATGGCACAATCCATCTTGTGGCAGTTTTTGCTGTTGATGACGACCACTGTAGTGGGTGTTTATGGCATTCGGGGCATCTACTTTGCCGTTATGGAGGATGCGAATATTCCGCTGGTGACAACGGGCACCGCAGTTGGAATTATGTCACTGGTGGGGTACACCCCTGATGTATTTATGAGCCCACTCATGGGGTGGTTGCTGGACAATCATCCGGGAGCCACCGGTCACCAATATGTGTTTGGAGTGCTGGCAGCCTTTGCGGCCGTTGGGTTAGTGACCAGCTTGATTTTTAGAAGTTGGGTGCGCAGGAAAGCCCGGTCTTTATCTTAATTTTAAAATCGTTTCCCGGGCAATGCGCTCGCTGTAGGAATTGATTTTCCAATGGCCCGGACTCCATCCTTTTAGGAAACGGTGAAAATCGGTCCATGCAACAGGGTAGAGTTGGCGCCATTCTTCTTCCAAACCGTCTACATCAAACAACAATCCTTTGAGGTTTATTGCGGTGCGCAGCTCAGAAAAATAATGATTGAGGATGGTTTCCTCGTAGCGTTCACAGTCTCGTTCGTTCAGACAACTGCCCACAAAATAAGCCACGTCTTTCATGCCACATCCACGGCCGACATATTGAAAATCAACAGCCGCCACCTGCACACCGTTGGGCGAAAAGCAGAAATTGGCCAGCTTGGCGTCACCGTGCACCAGCGTTTGAAAATGGCTGTTTTTTAGCCGAGCATCAATGTCTGTAGCAGCGGCTTTTAAGGGTAAATCACTCATGGAGGCCAGTTCCTCTGGACGCGTATCCAAATGCCAGTAGGTCCCCGTTTCCCAGAGACCAGCAGGTTCCAGATCTAAGAATTGTACATGAAAATAAGCCAGCCAGGAGAGGCAGGTTTCTATTTCTTGCCAGTTGACAGAGGTTCTGCGCGCAGAAAACCCGGAAGCATCTAAATCTTCCAGCACGATCAAGACTTCTTCATCCATCGTATCAACCGCGAGGCAAACAGGCACTTTACACCCCTCATCACATTGGTCGGCATAATGCTGGTACCAAGCCGTTTCCACCTGATATGATTTCAATTTTCGTTGATGCGACAGGTCGGTATTCCAGCCACGTGGATGATTTTGATCCGAAGGCAATTGCACATGTTTTACCACCACACTTGGTAGTTTGGAACCCTCCAAATCGATGCGCAGAATTTGCCCGTAGCCGCTCCACAATTCCTGAATGACCTCCCGCACAGAAAAGCCCCTAGCCGAAGTGCACTTTAGAATCGTTTGTTGAAATTGAGCGTTGAGTTGCATGCGATTGAGTTGAGCATTCGAAATTATTACCTTTTGGAATGAATTACCAAATGGAAAGGGGCTGCATTTTTTTGGTTTAATGTGTGCAAGCCCGTGTGAGAGCAAAGTGTGTTGGTCGAAAATATGGCCCGGGCTCGTGTGGCTTTGTGCGTTGAGGGATATATTTTCTTGACTTTTCTTTTCGGCCTTTTCTTTTGGTCAAGGCCCTATGTTTAAAAAACCACAGGTTTTTCAAACTGACTTAGTTAATTAGACCTTCCACCATCCGATATGGGGCCAAACTTTGTTCCATCTTAGTATCAGGCAAGGTGTTGGAAGTTGGTGCCTGGTACTTTTGTATGTCGCGGCAGCCCACCCGAAATACTCTATCTCTCTTTTCGAAGCCGATCAATAGCTTCAATGGCTTGTGCCTGTGTAAGAATGGCAAAATCCCGGTAACGGTGGTGCACGTCAATGATCTCGGCCAGGGCTTTTTCCACCAGAGGTTGATTCTCCCAGTGATTCAACGCGGTTACCACCGTTTCCAAACATCCTTTTTTGTAAGCGATTTGACCCAACACATGCACCAAGGTGTTGTGCACTCGGGCCGTAGGGTCGTGTTGCAATTCTGCAAGCAAAGGCAAGATATCTTGCGGATGGGTGCGGCCCCGCAGCTCGATGCCGTGACATATTTCGCGCCTCACCTCTTTGTCTTCATGGTGCAGGTAGCGTTTGGCCCAGGTTAGTACCGGTGTGGGATTTTTCTCCCCCATTTTTTTGATGGAACCAATCACCGTATTGCGCACGGTATGATGCGCATCAAACAACCCCCGATCAAAAAATGGCTCAACCACCTCAAAATCTGATTTGCCAATCTCTCCTGCCGCGTTTACAATCGTTTGGCGTACGTGGTGCGCGTCTGACAGAAACAGGTCGTTTAGTGTTTGAAGGATGTTTTTTTGAAGGTGCTCCTGTGCTTCATAAATCCGTCCCACCGCCAAATAGCCCGCTTTCCGAATATAAGTGTCATCATCGACAAAATACTGCATCAGAAATTCAATTGATGCCTGAGCGAAATCAGCTTGGAGCTCATCGGAAATCTGGGTCATCAAGGCCAGTCGTTTTTCTTTGGGCAAATCGTAAAAAGCCATCCTGAAAATTAACCGAAATTTTGAAAAGGTGCAGAAGACCGCACACTACTTAATGGCACCAGAGTATTGCATGATCTGAAAGTTGGCATGTTCGCCAGGTCCACCCGGAGTGCTGTCTTTTGACTGTAAACGAACGAGGTAGGTTTTGCCTTTGAGGTGAAACGAATGGATCCAATACTGGTTGATGGATTGCGGTTCCCCGATGATTTTACCGGTCTCTTTGTCGGTGATTAGGCAGTGTGTTTGCCGTTCCTGAGAAAATTCAACGGTCACTTTAAAAGGCAAATTGGCATACAGGTTCCAGTCGTAGGCAGGGCTTAAATTTTTGGTCGTTTTAAATGGACTGAGCTGAATGTTGTAGCGAATTTCAATGTATTTCTCCACGGACAGATCGTTGGTCAGGTTCAAGGCTTTTAACGATTCAATGTCCATTTCTCCTAGTACCTGATCCGATTTGGACAGTACCTTGAATTTGTTGTTGAGTACAAAATCCATGGACATTTTTGTTTTAGGGAGAACGGTGTCCATCGTGTCATTTCCACTTCCATAATAGATCTTGGTCGGTTGACCGGTATTCAGATCCAAGGCTACCCAATCGACTCCGCCCTCACTTTTAATAAATGGCTCCCCAGCTTCACTGAAAATGTCAGCACCGCTTGATTCAGGGTTTTTGAGAGCGATGTAGATAGTGCCAAAAGCAGTGACGGCAAACAGCACCCAAAATAAAGTTCCTTTGATTTTGATGCCCTTAAATTCGGCTTCATTCTCATTGCCCGATTTGAGCATGTCTTCCCGGAAGTCTTTTTTAAAGATCAGCCCGATGATCAACAGCAACAAAACGGTGGATAAGACCAGCAACGCATAGTTCATAGCAGTGGCGTTAAAACAGTATCAACAAAATTCAATATGACACCGAGGAGAGGGGGGCTCCATGGGCAAAGCCAAATATAGGCTTTTGAATGGTTTAGACAGATATCTGAACGGGGGGAGTTGGACACCATACATGTCAATGATGCACAGTTATTAAATGTTAAAAGCCAGGAGCCAAATAATCTCTGAGTTCCTTCAATTCTTCTAGCGATAAGTTGAAGCTATGCACGTACTCTACTTTTGAATACTCATTTCTTAATTGCTTGGCATACTCATCTTCAGCATCCAGCAATAATTGTTGGTGACGCAGATAGACATCAAAGTAGGAGGAGCTGGGGATTCGATCGAACACACCGCGCAGGCGTGGCCCCACTAATTTTTTGTCCACCTTATGACACGAAGCGCAATGTATTTTAAAGAGTTTTTCTCCTTCATAAGAGCCCAAGGCATTGCCACAAAATAATTGGTATTCTTCTGTTGTTTCAGGCAATTGGGCCCTGCATTCAGCCAATGCCGTTTCGCTTTGATAGTAATACACAGCGAAACCTCCGGCCAAAACAAAAATGGTAACGACCATGGCAATGGACAACCGCGTCAATCGGGCGATGAGTTGATCTTTGGTTTCTGTCACAACAATCTAAAAGTACGACTTTGTGCCATTCAAAAAATGGTAGCTCAGTAATTGGTAATTTTAGCCCCTCGAATTAGGATTGAAAACGGAACCAACAAGCATGCTACAATTCTTCAAACGCAACAAAACAAACATCGATTCTGTTATCGTGCCCCACGAAAGCTGGACCGAAGAGAAAAGAGACGCAAGCATCATCAACTGGCTCAATGCCGATCAAACCATGGCGATGACCTTGAATTATTTTGCTACGAAACCGGACTTGCCTTCGGTGCTGAACAAGGCGGTACTTCGAGACTACCTGCGCAATATGATTATCAGTAACAACGGGGGATTAATAGAGGTGGATACTGTAAAAATACAAGGTGTCAACGCAGTCAAGGCCATCTTCAAGGTTCCTCAAACCCCATCGGGCATGACGTATCTGGCTTCCTATACCATACCTTTTGAGACTTGCAGTTATGTGGTAAAACTACAAGTGCCAGAGATGGGTACTACCGGAACACGCGAGGCATTGATATCCAATCGGATGCTTGCTAAAAATGAATTGGTGATAGGAGAAGAGGGTATGGAAGGTTGGATGGAAGATCCTTACAATCCGACTTTTAAAGGGGGCACACTGATGAACAAAGCGGAAGATCCAAAATACGATGCCGATTTTCCCGATCACCCACTCACGATTGCACGCAAGTGGCTCACCGAGATTGCATTGACCATTGACTTCAAACCAGAAGTGCGCAAACTGAAGGAATACAACTACTAGTAGAGCCTGTTCTTTTTCTATTCAAAGTAAAGTGTAGGCAAGCCTATTCCAATGGCAATGCCATAAAGAACATCTGCCCAAACAATGCGCAGAACATTGAAGATGTAGATAAGGATGACCAAAGGAAAGGAAAGCACAGCCAACGGATTTAGCGTTTTGACTTCTACCTTAGCCTGATCAAAAAGGTTGGTTGCATCTTGATTGGAAGGAATCGCATGCATCCCGATTGATACCCCCAGCCAGATGAGTAGGTAGGATAACGGACTGTCGATATCAAAAAAGCTAATCGGCATATAGGCCGGAAAACAAATGATCAAACAGAGGAGCGTATTCACAAAAAATGGCCCCATCGATATGAGAAAGGTCGACAAGAAACTATCGGTGCGTTCATGAATGACATATCCCGAAGGGTTACCAAATTGGAAGAACACCGCTTCGAAAACAGCTACTTTTCTGATTTTGCAGAAAAACATGTGCGCTGCCTCATGAACAATAATGCCCGGAAACGAAATCGCTGAAATAATTTCACCTGGAATAAAAAACATAATTACTCTTTTTTAAATTCCCATCCGTTTGGAAACTTAGCATAAAATTCCTCGGTGGTAATGATTTCTTTTGATTGCAATCGATAGTTAATGCGCATAGTGTATTCCTGAATCTCTTCGGAATAGGACGATAGTTCCTTCGCTTTCATAATATGCCGGAGTGATTCAAGGCGAAATGAATCATTGTCTGTGGTAGCATAGATGCAAGCAAGGGCTGAGGCAACCGAAGCCCAGGAGAGTGGAATACTCTTATCAAGTTCCAATTGTTCCTGAGTGCCCGACAAAAATCCCTCGTAGTCAGCATCGTCAAAATTCATGCTAATTCTGGCTTGCCGTACCATCCTACTCACATCGTAATCATAGGGAAGGTCTTGTTCGCAGGCTAGTAATAGCGGGTACGCCTTACTTGCCTTGTCATTTTGTAGGTAATACACGCCCTTAAAGTAACTGGCCAAGGTCTTCAATTCGTGGTTTTCCGGAACCTGTTCTGAAGCAGTTTCAATGTGTATATAGGCTGCTTCAAAATTACCAGTGTCCGAGGCGACCCAGGATTGGTTCAGGTGTTCGTACGCCTCAAAAAATCGAAAATTCCAGTAAGTAGAAAACAGCACAATGGCAGCGATACCGAGCATGAAGGCTTTAACCCACATAGGAAAAGGGTAGCTTCTGGCTTTTGTAGTGCACGGCTCGCAAGATGGTATCCCGCCCATTGTTTCCAATTCCTTAGAACCAAAATCATTTTCGCAAAAGGCACAGACTATTGGGTCATAGACCTTTTCAATGTGTTTGCCCTCAAGATGACTGTCCAACGGGAAATGCGTTTTCAGGCAGTCTTCGCAGTAAACTGAATGCTCAATTTGAATGGTTTCATTCTGGGGGACGCTGGCTTTTGCGCAATGGTCGCAAGCAATCGTTTTCATGCAGATTGATTTAGGGCAATTAGGGCCTGTTTAACTTCCAATGTATTGAATACCAGCAATCCTTGCATCTGCAATTCATTCAGAAATCATGGCATTCAATTTAGCCACCGATTAGTTTTAAAAAGATCCCAGAGTCGGCAAATCGAAATAATTTGGGTCTGAGGGTTTAGGGTAAAGCCAAAATATAACAATAGAGTTAAAAAAAGAAGCCAAGCAGGTGAAAGTCAGTTTTTTTTAGGAAAAAAATAAAAAATATGACAAGTGGGGTTGGGTAGGAATGGACCCAATCCGTATTGGTTGTAGTTCCGGTGTTTTTTTACAACGACATCATATACTATCACGAACCAAAATAGAGGAAAAAAGATGGACAAGAATTGGAGAGCAATCGTATACTGATTTCACAGACGTTTGGGACAATGCTGCAGACGATGCCGAATTTATTTGGAGCACCAATGTCATCTTAGACAACCTGGTGATCGTACGGCACACCGTGGAGTAAGTCCACAAAATTGAACAAGTTTAATGGTGGGGCCTGGTTTGTTAATGAATCAATGTTCCACCATTAGTTTTTTCTGAACCATGCCTTTTTCTGTTTCAATTTGCATCAAATAGAGTCCTGAAGGAAGGTGGCTGATGTTGAGGTTGTTTTGAACCGGTAGTGTCCAGGTGCTTCCTGTGGATGATATCAGAATGACACCTTTCACACCATCGGGAGATTGTATTTGAATACTTTCTCTGGCAGGGTTGGGCCAAATTTTCACATCACCGATAGTCGGTTTTTCTTCAATTCCGACAGGGGTGCATATTCCTGAAGGGGAATAGAGGCTGGTCAGGCCAGCGTCCTTTTCACGGTAACAAAAAAGGCTAACACTGGAGTGCCAGCAATCACCACCAACACCTTGCGGGCCAAAACTACTGCCAACTCCCTCAGTCCAATATTCCGTGCAAGAGGAAGCTCCAATGCTTTCCAATTGAAGGCGCTTGCGCCAAGTACTGTCTACCAGTACTGAATCTACAACCGTGACCTCTTTCCATAAACTGTCTTGGCCCCATAGGCTGCTGTTGGCTATACTGAGGAATGTGTCTCCAATAGAGAGGCTGAAATCACAGAGCATAAATTCATTTAAACTATCATCCAGCGCAAAAACGAACCCCGAATCGGTTTGCTCGCGGAGGTAAATGGGGTCTCCGTCATAGTAACCATTTAGGTTAAAGCCGCTGTAATCGAAGCCATTGATGGTTGTGTCTTTTGTATCGTCCAACCAATAGTGGACATGCTGTAAATTGTCCAGCACATTGCCCGATACCTGAATGTATCTAACCTCCCATAACACATCATCGCGAAGCATCGATTCATAAGGTTGGGCCAACAAGTTGAAAGCAAAAAGAAGGGCAGCGGTGAGGGTAAATAAATTTTTCATGCGCGGGGCTTTAAGGGTTTGTGATAAAACGAGGTGTCTCCCAATAGGGTTGGGTGATGCTCGATTTATAACTGCACATGCACGTGGTCATCGTGACGTACTGCCCGGCAGCCGTGGAACCGGATGGTCGGAAAACGCAGGCTCAATCTCTCTTTTAAGTGTGGTTCCAGGAAAACCTTGCCCACCTGTTGATCGGTTGCCAAAAAACGGATCAGGTTGCGCGTTCGCACCGGATCAAATACCAGATCAGAGATGCCGTCTTCGAGTGTGAGGTAGGAAGCCATGTTGTATTGCCAGTAGCCTTTTTCAGCGCAGACTGCGGGTTGATCAAATTCTTTAGGTAGCGGTCCCTCAAAGGCTCCGTATCCAATCCAGGATGGTGTGACGGCCGACTGTGGTTGTCCTGTTTGGTCGGTGTACAAAAAGGCCACATCGACCTTTTCACCATCGCTGTGACTCAGGTGCGGGAAGAGTGGAAATCCATCGATAAAAGGAAATCCCGCATCCAGATAAGTAACCGTGCTGTTTGGATGAGATTGTTGCATCTGCTGTCCGACCCGAATCAGTAACTCCTGAAGTTCTGGTTTCACGTAATGTCGGTTGAGCAGGCAAGTCAATATTGTGCGCGGTTGTAGATTATCCCGTTTGAAAATAGGGAGAGGCACCCGGCCTGTGAGTGGGGCGAGGTGGGGGATGACCAACATGGTGACAATCAGGTAGAGTCCTGCGAACCCCAGCGCCTTGTAGCTCCAGCGTTCCAGGCCTTGCTTAAAGTCGAGGTTTAACAAACGGCTCAGAGGCAGGTAGAGGAGCAAAATGATGCCACCAACCTGGGTAAGTACTGTCAGCGCAACTACCAACAGGGTAATAAAAACAACGCGTAAGACTTTCACCTTCCTGGAATAAAGTGTCAACCAAAAATAGGGAAAACTAGATCGGTTTGTGGTGAGATTTTGTCACGAATTGCCACGAACGATCCGGGTAATCGTTCGGATGTTTTTCTGTATTTTGGCACCAAATCGAAAAAAATGGAACCATTCATTACAAATGATGCTGTTGTTTTAGGGTTGTTGATCTCTATTTTGGCGGGTGTCTTCTATACATCTGGTCTAAAAACACTCTTTTGGACAAAATTTTACAAGTTCGTTCCAGCCCTGCTGTTGTGTTACTTTGTTCCCTCGCTGTTCAATTCTGCTGGCCTTATTTCTGCAGAATGGTTCACCGATGGAGTTTTTGTCCATTTGGAGTCGCTTGGATTTACATTTTCAAATTATACCGATTTATCGCAGATACAAGCATTGATTGATAGTGAATCAATTACTTCAGAAAGTTTGGATCCGTTTCGGGGGCACTCTAATTTATATTTTGTGGCGTCTCGATTTTTGTTGCCCGCAAGTTTAGTGCTGCTTTGTTTGAGCATTGATATGAAGGGAATTATCAGCCTCGGACCCAAAGCGCTGATCATGTTTTTTACGGCAACGGCAGGAATTGTAATCGGTGGGCCAATTGCTATTATGGTTATTTCCGTCATTGCACCAGGAGTTCTTGATGGAGCAGGACCTGATGAAGTTTGGCGCGGGTTGTCCACAGTGGCTGGTAGCTGGATTGGTGGTGGTGCCAATCAAACCGCAATGAACGAAATATATGAACCAAGTGGAAAATTGTTTTCGGCCATGATTACGGTGGATGTCATTGTAGCTAATGTTTGGATGGCTTTTCTACTGGTTGGGGCGGGTATGTCTGATAAGGTTGACAAGGTTTTCAAGGCCGATAATTCTGCCATTAATGCCCTTAAATCAAAAATTGAAAATTACCAGGCCAGTATTTCCCGCGTTCCCACACTTACTGATATTATGGTGATTTTGTTCATTGGCCTCGGTTGCACCGGATTAGCACACTTTTTGGCCGATTTGATTTCACCTTTCATGAAGGGGCATATGGATTTTCTCGAGGATATTGGGCTTGAATCATTGGCGGGTCATTTCTTTTGGTTGGTGGTCATTGCCACTACGGCTGGATTGATACTTTCTTTTACCAGGCTGAAGAGTTACGAAGGAGCCGGTGCTTCGCGCATCGGAAGTGTTTTCCTTTATATCCTCGTTGCTACCATCGGTATGAAAATGGACATCCTGGCCATCTTTGAAAACCCCGGTTTGTTTTTGATTGGCGGTATATGGATGCTGGTGCATGTGGCACTTTTGCTAGGAGTGGGCAAACTGATAAAAGCACCGTTTTTCTTCACAGCAGTGGGGAGCCAGGCCAATGTTGGGGGAGCTGCTTCGGCACCCATTGTGGCCAGCGCGTTTAGCCCCGCTTTGGCTCCAGTAGGAGTTTTATTGGCCGTTTTTGGGTACGCTCTCGGAACGTACATGGCAATTGTATGTGCTGAGCTCATGCGAATTGTTTCTTCATAAATAGTCGCGACCATGCAAAACTTCCTCATCAAAATATTGATTTCAACCCTGGCGGTGCTGGTATGCGCGTATGTGCTGCCTTGGGCCGAAGTAGATAGCTTTTGGAGTGCTGTTATTGTTGCTTTGGGATTGGCCTTTTTAAACCGCTATGTCAAGCCATTGATGGTCTTATTAACCATCCCGGCAACCATCCTGACATTGGGAATCTTCTTGCTGGTTATCAACTCAGTGATTATCCTGATTGTGGATTATTTTGTCTCCGGTTTTGACGTGGGTGGATTTTGGGGAGCACTTTTCTTCAGTTTGGCCCTTTCTTTCGTCTCAGGGATTTTGGAAAGCTTCGACAAAAAGAAAGACAAGCAAAAGGATTCTTAGCCTTTTGTTGTTGATAACATCCCTTGAATGCCTCTTATAGCAGGGAACAAAACCACTAATTTTATTTAAAATTAGAATGGCCCAGGCAAAGGCTATGAGACGCGTCTTTCTCTTTTTATTCTGGATTACTGGCACCGTTACCCTGGCTCAGGAAACCGACATTAAGTACAACAAATTGTTGCACGACTTTGACACGGTTTACCAAGGTGTTGGAGAGGTGAACTACGACTTTATTTTTAAGAATACCGGGCAGGTGACAGTGGCCGTTGGAGCGGCAAAAGCCGACTGCGAATGCGTGTCCCCAATTGCCACCAAATCAGAAGTGCTGCCCGATGAGTATGGCTTTGTGAAGGTGCGTTTTACCCCCACTGAAACGGGGCAATTCAACGAGTGGATCATGGTCACTGTTTGGGGAGGAGGAGTGGAAGTTACCCACCAGCTATACATTCGTGGAATGGTGGTGCCTGGAGTGCCCGGCAACCGCGATATGGTCAAAGAAGCCTTTCTGACCGATTCTGAAATTTCCACAACGGTGCAGGTATCGCCCACTGATATTGAAAACCTGGAGGTATTTGGTAGCAATAATTTTGAACTGCGATCCAGCCGGATTGACAGTAGTTTGGCTGAAATTGGGTACCTCAAAAAACAACTCAACATCAAGTCAGATTTGATTGTCACCCTGACCCGGGAGTTGAAGTCCAAACAAGCAGCGGAGAAAAATTCACTGGTTAAATTGGAAGAACTGTCGCAAACAATACAAAACCTGCAGGGCAGCGACTCCATTGGCGGCATGCCCCCCTGGGAGGCCGAAAAAGAGCGGGAACGTCTGGCATCTGAACGCAACAATGCACTCGACCAAATTGGTTCACTCAGCACCCAGTTGTATAAGTTGCAGAACACAGATAGTCTTTTACGCTATGAAATTGCCGCCCAGGAGGATCTATTGATGCGCTTGCAAGTGGCCAGTGATAGCAGTAAACAGGAAGCCTCCCGATTGGCGGTGGCATTGGCTGAAAAGTTCCAGGCAGAAGCACAGGCATTGGAAAAAGCCGAACGATTGGAAAAAGAATTACAGGAAAAAGTGGTACAGGAGGAAGCCGCTCAAGCCACCATCGATTCTTTGCAACTTGCGCTGCAAACAAAAATTAGTGAAGGCAACGAATCCAGTGAAGAACTGGAATCGCTCAACTTGGAATTGCAGCAAAAAATAAAAGAAGACAGCGCACGGCAGAAAAATTTGCGGGAGCAGGAAGCACAGTTGGCGGAGTTGCAAAAAGAAAACTCAAAAGCCCGTGAGGCAGCTGAAGCACTTGCACAGCAATTAAAAGACAAAGAGAAGGAAACGGCTCAATTGACCCTTCAATTGGCTTCCACCAATGCGTCCTCTGAAGGAGTGCGTTCCACGGTAGATTCGCTCCTGCAGGAAATTGATTTGCAAACGGGCAAGCAAGACACCCGGGTGAATGAACTGACTGCTTTGAAACAACAACTGGGGCAACAACGCAAAGCGGACAGTTTGAAACGTTTAGATATTGCCGAAAGAGAACAACAGTTACAGCGCCTGGAAACAGAAAGCCAGTATGGCAAACAACAACAAGACAGCCTGACACAATTGTTGGCTCAACGCGATGAAGCTTCTCAAAAAATGCAACAAGAGTTAGCCGCCAAAGAAGCGGTCGAGAAAAGTGCATTGGCGGCACTCGATTCTTTGCAGGATGTGATGGACCAGGGAGAGTCGTTGCGGGAAGCACAGAACAGAGAAATTGAGGCGCTAAAAAAGGAGCTGGCCAACAACACCAAGGCGAATGAAGATCGACAGTCTAATTTGCAGGAAAAGGAGGCACAGCTGGAGCGGTTGGAAGCGGAAACAAAGTTATCGCAAGAATCTTTGCAGCAGTTGGAAGAGCAATTGGCGGTGAAGAATAATGAAACCGAACAGTTGCAACAAAGCCTGAAAAGGAAAACAGAAGACGAATTGCTGGCTCAAGGAGAATTGGACCGACTCAAAAAGGAGCTCGGGTCGAAGAAAAAATCGGAGACGGTCCAGGCCCGCCAAATGGAAGAATTAAAGAAGGAGCTGGAAGCCAGTAGAGTACGGGCGGGATTTCTGGCCGATGACATTCGAAAAAAGGAAGATCGTCTGGGACAACTGGCATTGAAAAATGAAAACTCCCAAAAAGAAGTCCAGCGACTGATGTCTGCTTTGAGTGAGCGGTCTGCCGAGTCGGATGGTTTGCGCAAACAGATTGATGCCATCAACCGCGATCAACGAAAATCGGAATCGGAAATCCTGCGCTTGAACAAGGAGTTAGATGTAAGCCGAGATTCAGAAATGTTTGCCAAGAATGAAATCCGTAACCTGGAAGGAAAATTATCCACGTCCGAATTGAGTGGAGAGTACTCTTTTGAGGAAATGAAAAATGAGGTGAGTATCCTTCAACGGGATTTAAAAGCGGAACGTGTTGCACGTAAACTGGCAGAACAAAAAGCGCGGGATTTTGAGTCTAAATACAAGTCGGAACAACGGGCGCGGAGAGATGCAGTCGTTTTTGCAGAAGAAATGCAGGAAGTAGCCGAGTCTGAAATTGAGGCCCGTAAAAAGGCACAGGCTCAAAGTGGTGCCAATTCAAAAACGGTAGCATCGAGTTCAGTTGTCTACCGCGTACAAATTTTGACCTCTGAAGATAAAATCGCCAACAATTCCAGCCGGTTCAAAGGCCGAAAAGATGTCATCGAATACCGCGATGGCAATGACTATAAATATGCTGTGGGGAATCAAACTACCCTCAAAGGAGCTGTGACGGTAAAGCAGGAGGTGAAGAAATTAGGGTTTGAATCAGCCTTTGTGGTTGCCTTTAAAAACGGTAAACGCGTTACCTTGAAACAGGCTCTGGAAGCACAGAAAGGACAGTAATCAAGCGACTGCTTCCTGAATTTCGCGCAGGAGGTGATACATCACCCGGGTGTCTGACTCACAATAAGCAATCAACGCTTCCCGAATGTCTATGGCCCGAAACATATCCGTTTCCGTTTGCAGCTGGGTGAAAGCCTCAGAGGCGAGACGACCGTTGTTGATCATGAGATTCTGCTCGCTGATCTCAGGAGCAAACGCTTCAATCAGGTGTTTGAGAGAAAACCTGCCACGCATAGCTGGATGGTAGTAGGCACGATCGTCAAACAGCGATTGCAAATCTTTCATTCGTGCAATGCGGTCGTCAATGTCCGCCTCATGCTCTGGAAATTGATCCGCTAGTTTGTGTAAAATGCTTTTCTCGAGGGTCAAATCAAAACCCAGAATCGAGCCATCTCCAGCTGTATCTTTTAGGAACAGTGCCAGAAATTGTCCCCTGGGATCTTCTCCGGCTTCTGCCAAAAAGGAGGTTTGGTGCCCCTCCGATTGTGGATCGTTCAACCGCAAAATGGAATACTGAAATGGCAGGTGTTGATAAGGGGAGGTATTGTTATACAACGGGATGGCAGGCATAAATACCTCAAAATCGGTGACGTGTAAAGGATACTGCAACGATTTCATAAACTGTTGCAACGGCTTCTTTTGAATCACCGGCTTTCCCTTCACCACTGCCTCTTTCTGAATCTTTTGTTCTCTGCTTAAAACCACCGAATCGGGGATGTTGGCAATCTGGTCAATGCCTTGAGCATACATGGAAAACTGTTCTTTGCGCGAGGCTCCAGTCAATTCGAAAATGGGATGAGCGGGTAATTTTGGCCAGCAAAAACCACGAAAATCACAATCATATGGATCGGAACAATGCGGCCCAATAGGTTGCTTGGGCATGGTGTCGCTAAAAACAACTTCCTTCATTTCCCACACCTTCTGTGGGATTTTTTCCTGCTTGGGCAGGATCTTATGCAGCACCGACACTTTAGTATAAAGTTGCTCCAGATCCAACTGTCCGTTGCGGACGTAATGTTTGTTGATGTAAACAATGCTAAAGTCTTCCAATGGCAGACCTGAGTTGGTAATCACCCAATGTTGCAGGGCTGCATCTTTGATGTAGGTTGGGGTGATGCGCGAAGAACTTTTCACCTCGTAAGCATACCATTTGTCGTCTCGCTTGACCAAAATGTCTAGCAGTACCAGCACTTGCTCGTGTTGAAATGCAGCTTCGTAAATCACCGTTTCACCCGACTCGATGAACCGTTTTGTCATCGCCACCGATTCGGCAAAGGCAAACCGTTTTGGAGGACTGGCATCTTTGCCACCCGGAAACAATTGCTGCGCGAGATGCCCCACCTTGTGGCCCCGATTAAAAATGGCCTGACGCTCCTTGGGAATCGGATCGCGCAACTCATAACGGTTCTTGTAGAGATAAAGTGACTTGTGGCATTGCAACCCTCGGATGAAGGTCGATTTACTCAGTATATGCCGTTTTTTACTCAAGGTGGATGCGTCCGCACAAATTTACTCGGAACTTATAGAAGAAAAAAGGAAAGTGGAGTTTTACCGCATCAAGGAAACGGAACCGGCTTGCTCGTTGCGATCGACATCAACCACGACCTCGTGTTGATAGTCGAGTACCCAGTAATACACGCCATTGGGCAGTGGCAAACCGCCTACGCTGCCATCCCAACCAAGTAAGGGACGATCAGATGTGAAGACTTTTTGTCCCCAGCGGCTGTAAACGGTGAGCTGATAGCCCGTAAAAGAACAACTGGAAGACACCAGAAATTCATCGTTGATACCATCGTTGTTGGGCGTGAAAACATTGGGGGCGATGATGGCGCAATCGATGCCTTCGAAACAGGTATTTCGGTCGAGTACTACATCCACCTGATCTGTTAAAGTACATGGGCCTGAAGTTACTGTGACAAGGTAAGTGCCGGTTTGGTTGACTTGAAGTGACGTATCAATGGAGCCATTTGACCATAGGTACCCGGTAGCTCCGGCAGAGGTGGCAATTAACTCCAAAGTATCCTCGTTGCAAATGGTGGTATCCGGACCCAACTCTGTGGTTATCGGAGCAAAGAAGGTAACGTTGAAGGTATCGATGGTAAACCCGCAGTCGTTGAATGCCGCCAACCAATAGGAACCGCTGGTGTCAATGTTTTGAAAACTAACGGTCGAACTGTCCTGCCAAATATAGCTGACACTGTCTTCACCAGGAGTGTTCAAAACGAGTTGAATGTCGTTGCAAATGATAGTATCTGCGGGCAAGCCCGCAATCGGTAAAGGAGTTACCTCAATGATAGTTGTGTCAGAAAATGTACCACACCCATTGGTGGCATTGAGTATGACTGTGTCAGATTGAGTTGCTTCAAAGGTCGAACCCGTGGAATTGTCGTGCCAGAGGTAATTCGCAGCGGCCGTAATGTTCGGGTCGATGGTGTAAGTATTTCCTTCACAAAGCACACTATCCGGCCCCAAGGTAAAAACCAGGGAATCGTCCAAAGAGACCAGTATAGTGTCATTCGTAGTTCCGCAAATATTTTGCACTGCCACTGAGTATGTTCCTGCTGCCGTCACCTCAAAAATTGAGTCGGTAGAATTGTCTTGCCAGGTATAGGTGAATCCTGGTAAGAAAGCATCTAGGATCAACGTGTCACCCAAACAGAGGCTGGTATCATTGCCCAAGTTGGCAGTTGGAAGGTTTAAAATTTCAATGTTCTGAGTGACGGTATCATTTCCTCCGGTTCCAAAAGCGATCAGAGTGACGGTATATGTTCCGGCATTTGAGTAAAGGTGAAACGGGAAAAAGTTCGTGGAAGTGTCCGCTGTACCCGAGGCCGGATCGCCAAATGACCAGAGTACTGAGTTCACGTTGGCCGTGTCTGGACTAAAGAACGTGGTGTCGTTTAGACACAAGCCAGTGACGTTAAAACTGGTGTTCAGAAAGAAACTTTGGATAAAGGTCGGAAGTCCAAGCTGGCCGCTAGCCGGAGCAATACTGACAGCCGAGTCTTGGAAATTGCAACCAATTCCCTGAACATTAGGAGAGTTAATAGCCGCAAGAAACTCGAGACCAAACTGCACGGCATAAAGTTTCCCATCGGGCGCCAATTGAATGGCCGCATTGTTGGCCGTGCTGATCTGTACGGCCGATGCTGCAATGGCAGTAGCGGAACCGGCCAGTAGGTTGTATTGGTGCGTCCCGCCTCCGCTTAGGGAAGAGATATAAAGTAAGTTTCCATTGGGCGAAAACTCAAGGCCATACAGAGTGTTGAATGGGGGATCCCAGCTGATAGGGTTGGTGATTAAACCAGTTGAATTGTCAAAATCAAGCACCTCCACATTGTCAATTGTATCGGTAAGAAAATTGCTTAGTACCACTCCAATCCGGTCTCCTTGCGAGTTGGCTTTCAGATAACCTGCGCTAAATGATCCCATTCCATGCACTTGGCCCACGTCACTGACTACAGGAGTTAGGTTAATTCCTGTTGCATCAATGAGATAGGCCAAGTACCGGCTGTTGTCAACTTCATGAGCAATGATCCAAAAATCCGTTCCGTTGGAATGTGTTACAGCTGCTACCTTTTCTGTTGATGGCGCGGCCATCGGAGTGTTTTTTGTCGCCACAACAACATCGCCAAACCCTCCATTCAGGGTAAGATCCACCTCCGAATAATTCAAACCATCGGTGCTGGGAATGGCATCAACAGTGATAACATAATAAAGATTTGGGTTCGCAGGATGTGGTACGATAATCCCAGATTGAGTAGAGGATGCATCGCCCAGCAACCCGAAACCATTCGGCATTTGAATGTGATTTTTATCCCAAACGATGCTTCCGTCCGTGTAGAAAAGTAGGTTGCCATTGTTATCGGCAATGGTGGCACAGCCTTCGAATGTGTTCATCGCACTGCCAGTGAAAGAAATTGGAGAACCGCTGTTGAAGTCAACTCCGGCAGAGTCGCCAAAAGTCCAGATATTGCCCTGTTGAGCCAAAAGAGGAAACCCCAAAAAGAGGCAAGATAGTAGAAGAAAAATTATGCGAATTCCACGGCCCATAGAGGGCGCAAAGTTACAGATTCAGAGCTATCTGAAGGAAGAAGAGTGAAATTTTACCGCATCAACGAAACCGAACCAGCTTGCTCGTTGCGATCCACGTCCACTACCACCTCGTGTTGATAGTCGAGCAGCCAATAATACACGCCATTGGGCAATGGCAATCCACCTGCGCTGCCGTCCCACCCGAGTAACGGACGATTGGAAGTAAAGACCTTTTGTCCCCAGCGGCTGTAAACCGTGAGTTGATAGCCAGTGAAAGAACAACTGGAAGACACCAGAAATTCATCGTTGATACCATCGTTGTTGGGCGTAAAAACATTGGGAGCGATGATGGCGCAATCGATGCCTTCAAAACAGGTATTGCGATCGAGCACCACATCCAATTGATCTGTTAATGTGCAGGGCTCTGAAGTTACCGTGACGAGGTAAGTACCGGTTTGGCTGACCTGAAGTGACGTATCAATGGAGCCATCCGACCACAAATAGCTGGTAGCTCCGGCAGAGGTGGCAATTAACTCCAAAGTATCCTCGCTGCAAATGGTTGTGTCCGGACCCAACTCTGTGGTTATCGGAGCAATGAAGGTAACGTTGAAGGTATCGATGGTAAACCCGCAGTCGTTGAATGCCGCCAACCAATAGGAACCGCTGGTGTCAATGTTTTGAAAACTAACGGTCGAACTGTCCTGCCAAATATAGCTGACACTGTCTTCACCAGGAGTGTTCAAAACGAGTTGAATGTCGTTGCAAATGATAGTATCTGCGGGCAAGCCCGCAATCGGTAAAGGAGTTACCTCAATGATAGTTGTGTCAGAAAATGTACCACACCCATTGGTGGCATTGAGTATGACTGTGTCAGATTGAGTTGCTTCAAAGGTCGAACCCGTGGAATTGTCGTGCCAGAGGTAATTCGCAGCGGCCGTAATGTTCGGGTCGATGGTGTAAGTATTTCCTTCACAAAGCACACTATCCGGCCCCAAGGTAAAAACCAGGGAATCGTCCAAAGAGACCAGTATAGTGTCATTCGTAGTTCCGCAAATATTTTGCACTGCCACTGAGTATGTTCCTGCTGCCGTCACCTCAAAAATTGAGTCGGTAGAATTGTCTTGCCAGGTATAGGTGAATCCGGGTAGGTAGGCATCCAGAATTAAGGTGTCTCCCTGACAAAGGCTGGTATCATTGCCAAGATTGGCGGATGGAATGTCTGAAATTTTAATATTCTTAATGACCGTATCGTTTCCTCCGAGTCCAAAAGCGACCAAGGTGACGGTAAATGTACCGGTATCGGAAAAGATGTGAAACGGGAGAAAGCTGGTTGAAGTGTCAGCTGTACCAGAGGCCGGATCGCCAAATGACCAGAGCACTGAGTTCACATTGGCCGTGTCTGTACTGAAGAAAGAGGTGTCGTTTTGACACAAGCCAGTGAAATTAATACTGATGTTCAGAAAAAAACTTGGTGCAAAATTTGGAAGACCTAGTCTGCCCGTGGCTGGCATGATGTTGACTGCTGAATCCTGAAAATTGCAACCAATTCCTGGGACATCAGGAGCATTAATAACGGCAAGAAATCCAAGGCCAGAATGGGCGGCATATAATTTACCATCGGGCGCTAATTGAATAGCGGTCTTGTTGGCTGCACTGATTTGTACGTCAGATGCAGCGATGGCGGTAGCCGAACCCGCCAGTAGGTTGTATTGGTGAATTCCTCCTCCGAAGAGGCCCGAGACATAAAGTAGATTTCCGTTGGGCGAAAACTCAAGGCCATACAAGTTGGTGAAGGGAGGATCCCAGCTGATTGGATTTGAGATTAGGCCTGTGGTATTGTCAAAATCAAGTACCTCAACGTTGTCAATTGTATCAACAGTTAGCTTGTTAAGGACCACGCCAATTCGATCTCCCTGTGAAGTGGCTTTCAGGTAGCCTATACTATGGGAGCCCAATTCATGCACGACTCCCACATCACTAACCACGGGAGTTAGATTAACTCCTGTGGCATCGATAAGATAGGCCAAATACCTATTGTTGCCTACTTCATGCCCGATGATCCAGATGTCGGTGCCGTTGGAATGTGTAACCGCAGTTACCCTTTCAGTGGAAGGTGCAAACATTGAGGTGTTTTTAGTCGCCACAACAACATCGCCAAATCCTCCATTGAGTGTTATGTCCACCTCTGAATAATTCATGCCATTCGTGCTTGGAATGTCATCAACCGTGACAATGAAATACAGGTTAGGGTTTGCAGGATGTGGCACAATAATGCCAGATTGGGAAGAGGATGAATCGCCCAGCAACCCGAAACCATTCGGCATCTGGTTGTGGTTTTTGTCCCAAACCTTGCTTCCGTGGGTGTAGAAAAGTAAGTTGCCGTTGTTATCGGAAATGGTAGCACTACCTTCGATTGTAGTCATAGCACTTCCGGTGAAGGAAACAGGAGAACCACTGTTGAAGTCAACTCCGGCCAAATCTCCAAAAGTCCAAATATTACCTTGTTGCGCCAAAAGAGGAGACCCAAAGGCGAGACAAGACAGAAGGAGAAAAATTATTCGAATACCACGGCCCATAGAGCGGGTAAAGTTACAGAATTGGAACTATCCGAATGAAGAAGAGTGAAATTTTACCGCATCAACGAAACGGAACCAGCTTGTTCGTTTCTGTCCACATCAACCACCACCTCGTGTTGATAGTCGAGCAGCCAATAATACACGCCATTGGGCAATGGCAATCCACCAACAGTACCGTCCCACCCGAGCAACGGACGATCGGAAGTAAAAACCTTTTGTCCCCAGCGGCTGTAAACGGTGAGTTGATAGCCCGTAAAAGAACAACTGGAAGACACCAGAAACTCATCGTTGATGCCATCGTTGTTGGGCGTGAAAACATTGGGGGCGATGATGGCGCAATCGATGCCTTCAAAGCAGCTGGCACGCTCTGCCACAATCGTGATCTGATCGGTTATGGTGCACAACCCCAAGCTGACGGTTACCTGGTAGGTACCTGTTTCCGTCACGTAGATGGAGGTATCAATCGAGTTGGTTGACCAGGCATAGCCGGTAGCTCCAGCCGAGGTGGCAATCAGCTCCAAAGAGTCTTCGTTGCAAATAGTGGTATCGTTGCCCAATTCAAAAGAGATGGGATCAAAGAATTGAACGGTAAACGTATCAGCCACTGTAGCACACGGATTGGTCGCTTGCAGCCAATAAGAGCCTGATGTATCTGCATTGAAAGAACCTCCAGACGAGCTGTCAGACCAGAGGTAGGTAACACCATCTTCTCCGGCTGTATTGAGCACAATGGGAACATCAACGCAATAGAAAGTATCGTTTGGAAGATTGACTGTAGGAAAAACGTTAAAGGTGACCTCCACCTTGTCACTTACCGTACCGCATGCATTGCTCAATTGCAATATGATGGTGTCCGTTTCAGAGGCGATGAAAATTGTATCTGTCGAATTGTCCTGCCACAACCAATTGGCATTGGCACTTGCCGGAATGGAAGGAGCAAAATTGAAAGCAATCCCACCACATGTGGCAGTATCAGGACCGAGTGAGAATTGAATGGAATCATCGTATTGCACCAGAATGGTATCTGAGTCCAACCCGCAATCATTTTCAACAGTGACATAGTATTGTCCCGCGCTGTCAATAGTAAATGTGGGGGCTGTGGAACTGTCTTGCCAGAGGTAATTGACAGTAGGTTGGCCAACATCCAGGGCAAGTACTGCTCCTTGGCACAAGGCGGTGTCATTGGGCAAGGTAACTTGTGGTACTTCCACCACTGAAACATTTTGAACAATGGAATCGGAGGAAGTGCCATTGGATACCACCAACTTCACGGTGTAGGTGCCCAGCGCAGAGAAAATATGGAAAGGGAAAAAGCTGGTAGAAGTATTGTTCGCGCCAGAAGCGGGGTCGCCAAAATTCCATTGAACAGAAGTGAGGCCGTTTGTATCTGGAAAAAAGAAAGCAGTGTCGCCAAGGCAGGCTTGAGTAAAGGAAAAGGAGGCAGTGTTGGAGAAGAAGGAAGTGATGAACGTTGGCAAACCGACTTGGCTAACGGGACCCAATCCTCCGAGGCTTACAGCGGAAGCCGCATAGTTGGAAGCGGCCCCAAGCAAGTTGGGTTGATTGATCACATCCAGGCTGCCAATTCCCTGGCGCGCGATGTAGATTTTACCATCAGGTGCCAGTTGCAGTGCTCCGTAATCAGGTTGTCCGGTAAACTTCAATGGTGCGACCATAAATTCGGAAGCGGCAATAGCTGCGGGAGAACCAGCTTGAAGGTTGTATTGGTACACTGCAGCCGTGTCAAACCTGACGCAGGAAATGTATAGTCTGGAGCCGTCTGGAGAGAACTCCACCCCATAAGGGCCTCCAAATCCAGGGTCCCACGAGATGGGGTTGCTGACGATTCCGGTCGAATTGTCAAAATCAAATACTTCCACGTTTTGTACCGGGTCATTTCCCATGAGGTCGCCAGTGATGGCCAGCGCGATGCGATCGCCCTGGGTAGAACCTTTTAAGTAACCAATGGGATCATTCATCGTGGAGCCGTGCACTTCACCAACTGCGCTAATCACAGGAGTGAGGTTGATTCCGGCAGCATCTATCAGGTACACCAAAAAGTTGTCCGAATCGGCCTCGTGTGCAATGAGCCAAAAATCGGTTCCGTTGGTGTGACGAACAGCTGTTATTTTTTCTACTACGAAAGGTGCAATGAGCGTGTTTTTAGTGGCCGCAACGACATCGCCCAAACCACCATTGAGGCTGAGGTCAACTTCTGAATAGTTGAGTCCATTGGCCAGCGAATTTTCGACTGCATCTATCGTGACGATGAAGTAGAAAAGTGGAACACCTGGGTGAGGAATGATGATCGCGGATTGTGTAGCCGATTCATCGCCCAACAAACCGGTTCCATTGGCCATGACGGTGTGTGACTGATCCCAAACCTCAATGCCATTGGTGTAAAAAAGGAGGCTACCAGTAGAGTTGGCGATAGAGGCACAACCCTCAATCGTTTGCATGTTACTACCCAAAATTGGAACAGGTGCAGGACCGTTGAAATCAAGTCCGGCATTGTTGCCAAAAATCCAGGTGTTGCCCTCCTGAGCTTGCAGCTGTGCGACAACCAGCAATACCAAAAGAAAACAACCAAAAGACTTCAATAAATGGGTCATTGGGATCATTAAATGAAAGGGCGCAAAATGGGTTTATTACCGCATGAGTGACACTGAACCGGCTTGTTCTGTCCGGTCAACATCCACTACTACATCGTGTTGGTATTCGATGATCCAATAGTAAACGCCATTGGGCATCTGTAAACCTTCTGCCGCGCCATCCCAGCCAAGATTTGGAGTGTTGGATTCAAATACTTTTAGGCCCCATCGGTTGTAAACCGTCAGGAGGTATCCTTCAAACTCACAATTGGAGGTGACATAAAACTCATCGTTGAACCCATCGTTGTTGGGGGTGAAAACATTGGGAGCAATAATGGCACAATCGATACCGTCAAAACAGGTGGTGCGGTTAGTGATGATTTCAATCGCATCAACCAGTGTGCACAATCCAGAAGTTACGGTTACCACATAATTGCCCGCTTGCGACACAAAAATGGACGTGTCAACTGACCCGGTAGACCAAAGGTAGCTCGTTGCCAGTGGAGAAGTTGCAATCAACTCCAGGGAGTCTTCATTGCAGATGGTGGTGTCAAATCCTAAATCGGTGACGATAGGAGGAAAGAAGGTCACATTGAAGGTGTCAATGGAAAAACCACAACTGTTGAAAGCCGCCAACCAATAAGTACCGGTGGTATCTATCTCCTGAAAACCGACTGTGGTGCTGTCTTGCCAAACGTAGTTCACACTGTCCTCTCCAGCCGTGTTGAGTATCAATTCAATGTCATTGCAAATGAAAGTGTCAACAGGCAAAGTAGCATCGGGCAATGGAATAAACAACACATTGGCGGTGTCAGTAATTGTTCCACAACCATTGGTAGCGTTCAGAATAACTGTATCAGAAGAGGTCGCTACAAAGGTAGGTCCGGTTGAATTATCCTGCCAAAGGTAGCTAGCCGTGACGGTAATGTTCGGATCAATGGTGTAGGTGTCTCCTTCGCACAAAACGGTATCGGGACCCAGCGAAAAGACCAGCGTGTCGTCAAATTGCACCTGTATGGAATCTTCCACAGTGCCACAAACATTGGAAACAGTCACCTTGTAAAGACCATTGCTGGTGACGGTGAAATTGGAGTCTGTGGAATTGTCCTGCCACACATAGGACATGGTTGGAATGAACGCATTCAAAATGAGCGTTTGTCCATTACAAAGACTCGTATCATTGCCAAGATCTACCTGGGGAACCGGGTTGATAAAAATATTGATGGTAGCTGTGTCAACAGTTGAGTCACCAATGGCAATTAAAGTCACGGGATAAGTGCCGGTATCCGGGTAAATGTGAAATGGGTCAAAACTGGTTGAAGTATCGGCTGTTCCCGAAGCAGGATCACCAAAAGACCACAACACCGAGTTGACTCCTGCTGTATCGGCAGAAAAGAAAGTCGAATCACCGAGGCAGAGCCCTGTGGTGTTGAAATTGGCCGTAACAAAAAAGCTTTGTATAAATGTGGGAAGGCCTAATTGCACTGTTCCGGGAGCAACATTGAGAAAGCCAGTCACATAATCTGCTGCGACACCCTGGAGGTTGGGGGAATTAATAACTCCGAGATCTCCATTGAATATGGCGGCATAAATTTTTTGGTCGGGTGCCAACTGAAGTGCACCAATGTTGTTCATTCCCAATTGCACATCTGTTGCGGCAATGGTCGCTGCTACACCAGAAGAGATATCATACTGGTGCAATCCGCCAGTGGACCAAGAACTGATGTACAAAAATTGGCCATTGGGAGAAAACTCCACTCCGTACGAACTGTTGAAAGTAGGCTCCCAGCTTTGTGGGTTGCTGATCAAGCCCGTAGCATTGTCAAAGTCGAGGATTTCAATATTGTTAACGCCATCATTCGTGGAACCAACCATCGCAATTCCAATTTTGTCACCTTGCGAAGAGGCTTTGAGGTATCCCCTGGAGCCACTGCCTGCAAGAGGGTGAATCTCTCCCACATCGCTGATGATAGGAGTTGTGTTCACTCCAGTTGCATCAATGAGGAATGCAACATAGCGGTTGTTGTCGATTTCATGCGAAATGACCCAAATGTCTGTTCCATTGCCATGCGCTATGGCGGTAACCTTTTCGGCTACTGTGTCAACCAACAAGAAATTTTTCGTGGCTGAAACGACATCACCCAGTCCACCATTCAAAGTCAAATCGACTTCAGAGAAATTCAATCCGGCTGCCAGTTGGTTCTCAATGGCATCCACTGTAAAAATATAGTACTTGTTCGGATTGCCCGGTTGTGGAGCGATGATCGCAGATTGTGTGGAGGAAGGGTCACCTAAAAGCCCAAAGCCATTGGGCATCAGGGCGTGGTTTTTGTCCCAAACGGAATCCCCGTCTGTGTAGAAAATTAAATTTCCATTGTTGTCAGCGATGGAAGCACATCCCTCGAGTGCCGTCATGGCAAACCCAGACAATACCACCGGGGAACCACTGTTAAAATCAAGGGCCGCATTGTTTCCAAAAGCCCAGATATTTCCTTGCTGCGCGAAGGCTCCAAACGGGAGTAACAATAGGAAAAATAAAAGGTGCTGAACCAGAGTAGGCATAAAGAAGTGTTTTACCCCGCAAAAATAGTGATTTGGGCCGCCCGCCCCGAAAAAAGATACGGAGTTTACCCACATTTTTTTCACAACTGAACAAATGCCGTTAATCGCGAAGTAACGTGAATGATCCTTTCTGTAACTGTTGCCTGCCCGTATCAAATAATTCTATTTCAAATTCAACTACCCAGAAGTAAACACCCGATGGCACTTCTTCTTTTTTAAACGTTCCATCCCAGTAGTGAGTTGGGTCTTCTGATTCAAACAACAATGCGCCCCAGCGATTAAAAATGGTCATTCGGTAATTGGAAAACGCACACTCGGAAGAAACCAGAAAACTTTCATTCAACCCATCATTGTTTGGTGTAAACACATTGGGAGCATCCAGGTAACATTGGCTGCAAACGCGTTCGTCTACCAATACGGAAATGGAATCACTCACCGTACACTTACCAGACGTTATCAAAACTGAATAGATGCCCTCGGTAGTCACATTTATTGAAGTTTCTTCTGAGCCATTTTGCCACAGGTAACTGGCTGATGGCGAAGAGTTTTGTGCCGATAACTCCAGTGAAGCCTCTGCGCAGATAATCGTATCCACTCCCAGGTCAAAATCATCCAACGGATCGATGGACAACGAAAACGTGTCACTAAATGCTCCACAACCATTGCCTACGAGCACCCAATAGTTGCCTGATTCTGTGAGTGTTCGTACTGTATCGGTGGAGCCATCTTGCCAAAAAAGGGTAAAACTCTCGTCACTGGCAACTGTGACCACAAATCCGCTGTCGTTGCAGATAGCGGTATCGTTTGGCAATTGTACCACGGGAGTTGGCAGCACAATCACCTGCATGGAATCTCTCTGAGTAGTGCAGGCGTTGGAAGCTTCCAGCCAAATCAGGCCCGATGCCGAAGGAGTGAACGTAGGATCGGTCGAACCATCTTGCCATAGATAGCTAACGCCACTTAAATTAGGGTCGATCGGTAAAAGGTTGTTCTCGCACAGCGTTTGGTCCTGCCCTAAGTTCAAAGTAAAAGGGCTGTCTTCGGAAATTTCAATGGAGTCAGAAGCGACTCCGCAGGCATTGGTGACGGTTACTGAATAAAGGTCGGCTGCTGTTGCAAGCAGTTGTTGAGCCGTAGAATTGTCTGACCAGAGGTAGGTGGCATTCGAAAAATTGGAGTTGATGAGGATAGAACCCGGAGCACAAAATCCGGTGTCGCTGCCTAAATCTACTGTGGGCGGGATCGAAATTCGAATCGTTTTTAGAACAGTGTCGGAGGTGTTTCCAAATGCAGCAATGAGGCGCGCAGTGTAACTTCCTGTATCCGTGTAAAAATGCCCTGGTGAAGGAAGGGTAGAGGAATTGGCCGCACCCGAGGCAGGGTCACCAAAGTCCCAACTCCAGGAGTCGGCATTTTGAAAAATAACGAAAAATTGTGTGGTATCACCCAAACACAATTCGCTACAAGTAAACTGCGCCTTTAAAAACAACGATGGTGGAAAGTTCGGCAACCCTAACCGGGAAATTTTTCCGCTCAGTGGTACTTGGTTCGTGACAAAGTTGCTGGCGATTGTATTGGCATTGGGTGCGTTGATAACATGCAGTCCACCTGCGCCATTTTGAGCAATGTAAATTTTTCCGTCAGGCGCCAACTGTGCTGTTCCGTAAAGTGTGCTAATGGCAAGAGGAGCGGCAGAATTAATAATGGCCATATTGGAACCAGCCGCCAGGTTGTATTGATACAAAGTCGGACTTTGTACCGCCCAGGAAGTGACATAAAGTTTGCTGCCATCGGGCGAAAATTCAATGCCGTAAGGCAGCGGGAAGGATGGATTGAGCGATAATACATTGCTGGGAATTCCGGTAACATTATCGAAATCAAACACCTCCACTTCAGGGGTGCCCAAACCCAAGTTACCATTCCCCACGATGGCCAGGGCCAGTTTATCGCCTTGAACCGATACTTTCATACATCCCCGACTAGCGTTGCTGTTGCCAGTGGCTGTGTGTTGTAAACCAACGTTGGTAGTGATGGGGGCACTAACACCGGCAGCAGTTATCAGGTAAGCATAAAAAATGTTGGATTGCCAGCCGTGCGCCAATACCCACAGATCCGATCCGTTGCCGTGCACCACCGAACACAACTTTTCAGTAACCGGAGTGGCCAAAGCTGTGTTTTTCGTGGAACCTATCACGGCACCAAGCCCACCGTTTAGCTGCATGTCCACTTCAGAGTAGCGTAACCCAGGTGGATTGCCAACAGCCGGCACGGTAAAAATATAGTAGCGGTTTGGTGTTTGAGGTCTGGGAACAATGATGACCGATTGGGAGGCAGACGAATTTCCCATTAACCCAAACCCATTGGGCATTTGGTTGTGTGTCTGGTTCCAAACGCGAATGCCATCGGTGTAAAAAAGTAAATTGCCTTGCGCATCAGCGATGCTGGAACAACCTTCCTCAGTAGACAGTTCCCCATCGGTTAGCGCCACCGGAACGCCTGAGTTGAAATCCAATCCCGCATTGGTTCCAAAGTGCCAGATATTTCCCTCCTGCGCGCGACCAACTACGGCTGACGTCAGCAAAAATGCTATTAGCATCAAATAAAAATGACAGTGGGGGTTACGCATGTGCTGTCCAAAGAAAATTGCTTCCACCATTAAGTACGAAAAAAAGTGTCAAGCGTTGGCTCAAATCAGATAAGCTTGAAACATAGCCATCCAGTTTGTTGTTCAATTTAAAATATTCGGATTGTATCTGTTAGTTTTACGCCATGTTTCGAGTCGCCTGGTCTGATATTTATGCCCACCCATTGCCAGAAAATCATCGGTTTCCAATGGCAAAATACGAGTTGTTGCCAGAACAATTGATTTATGAAGGGGTGCTGACAGAGTCAGATTTTTTTGCACCGGAACCATTGGACGAGGAAGCCATTTTGGCCATTCACGATGCCGATTATTGGGCGCGACTGAAGTCGTTGAACCTAACGCGGCAAGAAGAACGAAAAACGGGTTTCCCGCACAGTCAGCAACTGATTGACCGGGAGATTCGTATCATGCAAGGAACCGTGCAGGGTGCAGAGTTTGCTTTGCAGGATGGGGTCGGTTTCAATGTTGCAGGAGGCACGCACCATGCCTTCACCGATCGAGGCGAAGGATTTTGCTTGCTCAATGACATCGCTCTGGGGGCGCAACATTTATTGTCAAAAAACGAAGTGTCCCAAGTGCTGGTGGTGGATTTGGATGTGCATCAGGGAAATGGCACTGCTCAGATATTTTCCGGTCGCCCGGAAGTGTTTACCTTCAGTATGCACGGTGGAAAAAACTACCCCATGCACAAAGAAATTTCCGACAGGGATGTGCCGCTTCCAGATGGAATAGAAGATCACGATTACCTGAAATTATTGGACCTTCAGCTGGGTGATTTGTTTGAGCAAGTACAGCCCGATTTTGTGTTTTACCAGGCGGGTGTGGATGTGTTGAAGTCAGATAAAATAGGCCGGTTGGGGATGACCATTGATGGATGCAAGCAACGCGATCGGCAGGTGTTGGAGGCGTGTAAAAAGCATGAAGTTCCCGTACACATTACAATGGGCGGTGGGTATTCTGAACGGCTCAAAGACATTGTAGAAGCTCATGCCAATACATACCGATTGGCCAAGGAGATTTATTTTTAGCTGGACAGCTATTCCACCAACGTGTAACGCTTGTAAGCTTCTTCGCGGGAGCAAGAGTTAAAATGCCACCACTCGGTGGGCAGTACCCAAAATCCAGATGGATGCATGACTTCCCGCAACAACATTCGGTTGTCAATTTGTTGTTGAGTGAGCTGACCCTGTTGCAGCATTTCCAGCTCTTTTCTTGGAAACGCCAACTCCCCAAAGTGATCAAATTCAGTACCCATATCCAGAGGATTACCGGCCGAATCGACAATGCTCACATCGACTGCTGCACCAAAGTTGTGCAAAGAGCCATTTTTCGGATTCGACACATAACGGATGCGTTCATTAACGGGCACATCAGCGAGCAGGTCCCACATTTTTTGTTGCACACTCCTTGGGCGAACGGCATCAAAAATCAGGATGCGGTAGTGTGGGTGTTTTGACTTTAGCAGCGTGTGCGCTGCGACCAGTTTTTCGGCCACATCCGGTTGAAGGTAGAGCGCATCGTAATCGCCATAAACATCTGCTTCCAGGAAATTATTGGTGGTGGTATACCGTAAATCTACCACGAAAGTGGTGTCTAGCCCGGAAAGCTCAATCAATCCCGCAGCGATAATTTGTTGTTCCAGTTCTGTTATGACTTTAGGGACTGGCGCTGCAACAGTGTCGGGAATAACCTCAGGTATAACCACCGAGTCCTTTTCGGCAATGGGCGGTGCTTCAGTCTGTTGTTGGGGATTTTGGCAACCGACAAGCAGCAACACAACCAGCAGGCTGCAGAAATTAGTGCGTGGCATCGTAGTTCTTCTCACCGGCTGTTATCTCCGCTTTTATGAAGTTGGTTGCAGGAGGAATGGGGCAATAAAATCCACCGCCATAGGCGCAGTAAGGATTGTAGGCCCTGTTAAAGTCCAGTTTAACTGTTTCGCCAGTCGGTTTGGGAATATCGATGTAACGCCCACCTCCATAAGTTGAATTGCCGGTGGTGTTGTCTGTGAACATCAGAAACAAGCTTCCATCATAGTCCGGCTTTTTGGCAGCTCTGACGGATTGAAAGGCAGTAATCGCAAAATACTTGTCTTCCATTTCAAAATGTAGCTCAGCGTAACGGATGAATTGCTTTTGTGTTTGAGCAGAGGTTTCTACGGTAACGGTGTCTTTCCCTCCAAGAGGTTTGTATTTCGCTTCAATGATAAAATCCTCGCTGACATCGAAATGGTGCAGTGCCTTCATTCGCTTGCGATCTTTCTTGCTTTTAAACGGAGAGGTCTCTTTGTCGATGAGGTGTGCCAGCTTTTCTTGACGTTCTTTTAAGACGGTGGATTTGTAGTCGTCCTGGCCAAAAGCCGTTGCGAAAGTAGCTACAAAGAATAAAGTCAGGGCAAATAAGTGTTTGTGCATAGTGGGCAATTGTAGGGTCAGTATTGATTGCCTCAAAATTAGCAGAATTGTGCCAGACTATACAGCAAAATATTCCTCGAGTTCTTTGAGGGTATCATCGTGTGTTTTGATATCGTGCACCACCAGGCCTTTTTCTAAAACAACTACCCGTTCGCATACTTCGGTCACATGATTGAGGTCGTGGCTGGAAATCAACATGGTCATTTGTTTTTCCTCTTTCAGTTGACGCAACAGGTTTTTGAGCCGAATTTGTGTGCTGGGATCAAGGTTGGCAAAAGGTTCGTCCAATATCAGTACCTCCGGCTCTGAAAGCAATGCTGCGGCAATGCCTACTTTCTTTTGGTTCCCTTTGGAAAGGTCGCGAATGAACTTCTTGTTGCCCAGAATTTCACCGTTAAAAAACTCTGCGTAAGGCAGGATGCGTTCGGTGACTTCTCCTTGTGATAAGCCGTGTAGACTGCCGATAAAATGCAGGTATTCTTCCGGAGATAAATAACCAATGAGAAAACCTTCATCGAGGTAAGAGCCCGTGTATTGTTTCCAGTCTTCTGAAAGGTGTACCGCTGTTTCTTTTATCAGTACCTCTCCTTCTGTAGGCTTAATCAGGTCGAGTAACATGCGGAAAAGGGTAGTTTTTCCTGCACCGTTGTTGCCAACCAAACCAAAACTTTCTCCTTTGGGAATCTTCAATTCTGCCACATCCACGGCAGTGAAATCACCATAGTTTTTACGAATGTTTTTTATTTCTATCATAATCGATTGTGCTAGCGTTTCTCAATAAGTTAATCGGGTTGGCGAAAACGTTCGGCAATGTCGTATTTGCGTATCTGCAACCATTTTTCGAGCAGGTTCAGCCAAACGTTGTGCAGGGCCAAGCCAATGGCTCCGGTCACTCCCAGAGCGATGTAGCCCATCTCGGGGGTGCCAAAAAGTGCAAAGGGAGTGTAGATGACAAAGGGTAAAACCATGATCGGAATGGATACCAAAAATTGAGAGGCTCCAACACCTTGCCAGTTCATGACAGAGCTTTGTGACAAATCAATGCGCTTGGGGTTGAACGAGCCAAAAAACATAATTACAAAACTGTTGACTCCAATGTTGAAGAGCATCATGGCAAAGCTGGCCCACACCAGGTGCATGCCGAAATAGCCATACGGTAAGGTCAAAACAAAGGAGACGGCTGTGACCGTCAAAAACAGCATGAATTTCGCCTTGTAGTAGGTTTTGAACCGAATGTTGTTGGCCAGCAGGGCATCAAAGTGGTTGCCTTGCCAACCAAGTAAAAATTGGCCGTAGTTGAGAAGAAACATACCGTTCATGAGCATCACTACCAGAATGATCATAAAGTCATTGTCCACATACGATTGTTGTGGGAAGAAAATGAGGCCGTAAAGCAGAAAAAAAGCAGACATCCAAATCACGGACTTGGTGCGTTTGTTGCGCCAGATGAGTTTCAGTTCCAGTGCCAGCAATTCGCCCCATGTACCCAGCCTGCGAATGGCTTGTATTTGATTTGATTCCGCTGAGGCCTTTTGGGATTTAATCTCCATGTGGTCGAGCGAAAGCGCTTGACGAAAGAGTCGGAAGCACCAGGAATAGGCGCCAATGGCAATTAAAATAGGTACTGCCAGCAAGAGAGGATTGTCTATGACTGCGCTGAAAATGATTTCCGAATAGACGGACAGGTCAAATAATCCGAAGTAATCCAAAATGAGAGATAGGAGAAAAGCTGCTCCCAATATGGCGGCAGTTTTGTTCTTCGCTCCCATTTGCTTTTTCAAACCAATGGAAAAGAAATTGCTGGTCAACGTCAATGCCAACATCATCACCAGCCAGATGATTGATTCGCTGGCCGGAGCATAATCTTCCCACTCCAAAGCAAATGGGATAATGATGAAGAGCGGGGCAAGGTTGTTAGGATGAGGGAGGGTTTTGTTGAGCAAGTAAGTGACCAGCCGGTTTTTTCGGATGGGTAAATGGAGCAATGGCTGCACCGAAATAAGCGGCATATTTTGAAAGTAAAAACGCAGGATTAAATCGATGCCGAAGTAATAAATCAAATAGCGGTTGACTACCGCCATTGGACTGGTGTTGGGAACTACCTTGATCAACATGTCGTCTAGAAAAAAGCCGACAAGTAGCAGGTTGGCCATCATGTAAACCATGAAAAAGCCAAGGATGATGTTGACGATTAAATTTTGTTGCCAGACGGAGGTCCTCCAGGTTTCTTTCCAGCGTAATGATGACAACTTTCCGATCATGGTTTGGCAATTTGAACCCAAATATGTGGGGAACAACTTGAATGAGCAATGGAATTATGATGAGTGGAGAAATGAGAATTATGAATGGTTACTATTCTTGTTTGCATTCTACAAAGTTGATCGTTCCTGTGCGTGAGAGCTTAGTTAGAATGACGAAAGCCTTCTGAAATCTGGTATTTGCGTGTTAACATCCATTTCTCCAACAGGTTGAGCCAAATGGGGTGCAGGAGCAACCCAAGTAATCCAATCGCGCCAACAGCGATGTAGCCAGCTTCCGGAGTCGCAAACAGAATGAAAGGGGTGAAAATAAGCGCTGGAGCTCCAATCATTGGAACAATGGCTAAAAATTGAGATGCATCAACCCCTTGTGCATTCATGAATGAACTTTTATTCAATTTAATGCGAGTGGGTTGCAGCGAACCGAAAAACATGACCACAAAGCTGTTAATGCCCATGTTGAAAAGCATCGTTGCTAAACTTGCCCCGATCAACTTAGTTCCAAAATAACTATAGGGTAGGGTGCATATAAAGAAGATCGCTGTGAAAATGATGAAGAGCATGAGCTTAGCCTTATAGAAAGTTCTGAACCGAATGTTTTTTACGAGCAAGGCATCAAAGTTGTCGCCATGCCAACCCAACAACAACTGTCCGTAGTTGATGGAAAACATGCCAGTCAGCAATAGCATGGTAGACAGTACTGCATAATCGTTTTGGCCATATGCTGTAGGGAGTATGATGATTCCATATCCAAGGTAAAGGAAAGACATTAACAAAAGAGTTTTAGGCCGCTTATTGCGCCAGATAAGCTTTAATTCCAGTACCAATCACCCCATGTGCCCCATTTTTTGAGGGCTTGCATTTGACTGGATTCAGCAGAAGCCTGTTGCACCCGCTGCCCCATGTGATCGAGTGTCAAGGCATTGCGAAAGAGTCGAAAACACCAGAGGTAGGTGCCGGCTGCAAGCGAAATGGGAAGTAGCAATAAAACAGGGTAGTTGACAATCGTTCCAAAAGTGGATTGAGCATAAACCGAAAGGTTAAGAAGACCTAGGATGTCCACTACCAAAAAACTTAAAAAAAGCAGGCCCAGGATAATGGGAGTATTATTTTTCTCCCCCAGTTGATGTTTTAAACCAGTGGAAAAAAAATTACTGGTGATGATCCATGCCAGTAACATTACCAACCAAACAATTGCTTCACTGGCTGGGGCATAATCTTCCCATTCCAGGGCAAAAGGGACGATGATCGCCAATGACACAAGGTTGGTATAGTGTGGGAGTGTTTTGTTCAGCAAGTAGATCACCAGTCGATTTTTACGAATCGGAAGATGCAACAAGGGCTGCACCGAAACTAACGGCATGTTTTGCAAGAAGAATCGGAATACGAGATCGAAGCCGAAGTAGTAAATCAAATACCGGTTTACCGTATCCATCGGACTTACGTTCGGAACCATCTGGATGAGCAGGTCGTCCAGGAAGAAGCCAATAAAGAGGAAATTACACAGTAGGTAAACCAGTGAAATTCCAAGGATAATATTGACAATAAGATTTTTCTGCCAGATGGGACCCCGCCAGGTTTCTTTCCAGCGTAGATATGTCAACTTACCGATCATGTGAGTGATTTGAACTCAAATATGCCAGGAACATGGGGCGGATGAAAAGTAATTATAATTGACGACATCGATACTGCTAAAACTCCAACCGCATTTGGCCCGGTGGACCGGAAGATGGTGCATTGTTGAGGTTGGAAAGTGATACGCCCAATAGGCGGATGGGGGATTCCGGAAATTCGGGCGATTCCAGTAATTCATTGACAATAGGCCAAAGCGCTGCTGCATCTCCGACAAATTCCGGTACCGTTTTGCTCCGTGTTTGTTGCACGAAGTCAAAGAACTTGATTTTTAAAGTCACTGTTTTTCCGCTCGCATTGCTGGACGTCAGTCGTTTGTCGACACTTTCAATGATCGGAACCAGCGCTTCCCGAATGGCATCTGGTTCGGTGAGATCGGTTTCGAAAGTGCGTTCAGCGCCAATTGATTTTCGAATGCGATTGGGTTGCACTGCACGATCGTCCTTCCCATGTGCAATGTTGTAGTAATACCGACCCGCTTTGCCAAATTGTTTTGTCAACGTGTGCAGTTCCCAGCCTTTTAAGTCCTTGCCATAGAAAATGCCCAGTGATTTCATCTTTTCGGCTGTCTTTTTACCAACCCCAAAAAACTTTTCAATTGGGAGCGTATCGACAAAAGCGTCTGCAATATCCGGTGTAATCAGGTAAATCCCATCCGGTTTGTCCATGTCGGAAGCGATCTTCGCTAAAAACTTATTCATGGAAATTCCGGCCGAAGCAGTGAGCTCCGTTTCTTCCTTGATGCGCTTTTTTATTTGTCGGGCAATCAGCGTGGCCGAAGGCAAATTGATTTTGTTTTCGGTCACATCCAGATACGCCTCATCGAGCGACAGCGGTTCAACCAGGTCGGTGAATTCGCGAAACACATCCATGATTTGTTTGGAAACGGATTTGTAAACGTCAAATCGGGGGGGGACGAAAATGATGTTGGGGCATTTTCGGTAGGCCGTTTTTGATGGCATGGCTGAGTGTATTCCAAACTGTCGGGCCTCATAACTGGCCGCAGCGACCACACCGCGATCACGTGAACCTCCCACCGCCAAAGGTTTACCGCGCAACTCAGGATTGTCGCGTTGCTCGATGGATGCAAAAAACGCATCCATATCAATGTGAATGATTTTACGAATGGCGGGAGCAGACATCACCGAAAGGTACGAAGGCTAACGCGGCCTTCCCCCACCGGAGAAATATTTCTTGTAATAAGGGTTGTTGAGGTCGCTGATCACGACCCCTTTGCTGGAACTCGCGTGCACAAACCGGTTGTTTTGTAAATACACACCCATGTGAGACTTTTTCTTGCCCTGAATGTCAAAGAAAACCAAATCGCCCTCGCGCAATTCTCCCTTGCCAACTTTTCGACAACTGCTGTAGATGTCTTTGGTAGTGCGGGGCAATTGTTTTCGATACACCTCTTTGTAGAGCACATTGGAAAAACCGGAACAGTCTGCTCCAGACTTGCTCATCCCGCCATATCGATACGGTGTGCCTTCCCATGAATTGACGAAACTGTACAGCTGCGCGTTGCGAACCTGTGAAGGTTTAACCTGTAGTTTGGTCGCGTATTTTTGCTGGATCGAACTGGTACTGGTTTTGGTCGATTTGGGAGACGGCCGGGTAGCGGTGTTTTTGCTTTTACTCTTGGAACGGGAGCTTTTTGTCTTTTTGCTGGACCCGCACGAGAAGAGCGAAATACTCAAAGCCAACATCAGAACAATTCTGACGAAAGAGCTCAACCTAAACGGAGGCAGAAGTTTCATGCTTCAATAATAGCACGATCCGTACCCATTACTGCGGAAGGTTCCTCCAATTTATCAACTGCCCGGTGTTTAAATGAGCACAAAAAAAACCGTTTCCCAGCCAGATAGCTATCGTGGCGGGATCGGGATTTAGAATATAGTTGACTAGGAGTAATTAGTCACATTGCTGTCCACTTCCTGGCCATTGGTATCCAGCAAAATGGCCTTGACACTGTTTTCTCCTTCCTGACGAACGAATAAACCAGAGTTGGTGTGAACTTCTCCGCCTGGTAAACCGTCCAATTCCATTATTTGGACCGTCATTTCTCTTTCGGTTCCCCCAGGAGTCATTACGTTAGCAGTCACAGCTATGAAATGATTTGGTTCGATGTTGGCGGTAATATCATCATCGTAATTGTTGTCGTTGATGAGGTTCAGTTTTTGGGTTAGATCGTAACTCATTGCAAATTTGTTTTGGAGTTGTAAATAGATGCTGATAATACTGATCCAAACCTACAAAATTGCTGAAGAAAATAACACCGTATAAATACGGGTATTTTCAAATTCAGGAATCATTAAATGCCTGCCAGGGATAGGCGAAAAATGGGTAAAAAAGAGTGCCCAATTTTCGGTGTGAATTGCACAGGAGAATTGCCGTGCGCCTGTTATTTTGCTATCTTCGAGTATGAGATTGAGACTGTTACAAATATTAGTCATCTTTTTGGTAGTAGCCGTGCAGCAAGGCCAGGCGCAGGACCAACCCAAAATTGATAGCTTGTTCCAACAATTGAGAACCGCACAGCAGGATACCAACAAGGTTCTGTTGCTTCATGACCTTTCCCGCGAATTTTTCAGCAACGACCTCGAACGGGCCATGAAGTACACCAACCGGGCGCTGTTTCTCTCCGAAAAACTGGATTATAAAAAAGGGATTGCCCTTTCCTATAACAATCTGGGTATCATCCATTATTACAAGGCGATTTATTCTCAGGCATTGGAGTATCACGACAAGTCTCTGATGTTGATGGAAGAGCTGGGCAACAAGAAGGGAATGGCTGGCTCTTACAACAACATGGGCGCTGTACTGACCGATCAGGGGAATTACCCCAAAGCGCTGGAAGTGTACTTTAATTCACTCCGAATTTTGGAGGAACTGGGCGACAAAAAGGGGATGGCCGGAACCTATAACAACATTGGTAACGTTCACTCTTATCAGGGGAACTACCCTGAAGCATTGAGCTTTTACAAAAAATCTTTGGCCCTGAATCAGGAGTTGGGAGACGAGTCAGGCATTGCCAATTCGTTCAACAATATGGGCATCATTCACTTTGAAGAAGGAGAATACGACAAGGCCCTCGATTACCATTTTAAGTCGTTAAACATTCGTCAGGAAAGAGGAGATATGCGCGGAGTTGCAGGTTCCTATTCCAATATTGGCGATGTGTACAAAGTGGAGAAAGAGTTTGCCAAAGCACTGGAATATCAGCAAAAGGCCCTCACCATCCAGGAGGAAATTGGCGACAAGAAAGGGATGACCTATTCCCTGAAAGGGATTGGAAGTATTTACTCGATTCAGGGTAAAAAAGTGAAAGCAATCAGTAATCTGGAGCGCAGTGTTTCCATTGCCCGGGAGATAGGGGCCAAGGCAGAACTAAAGGATGCTTTTGAAGAATTGGCCATCGCCTACAAACAAATGGGAGACTACGCCAAAGCCTTTCAATATCAGGAGAGACACTCAGAATTGAAGGACTCACTGTTTAGTGAAGAAACCAACATTAAAACGGCCAACCTGCAAGCCCGTTACGAGAATGAGAAAAAGCAAAAGGAAATTGAGTTGTTGCGCAGAGCAAATGAGATTCAGGAGTTGGAATTGTCCCAAAACAGGGTTTTGATTTACGGTATTTTAGGAGGCTTCTTCCTGATCTTAATTTTCGCCTTCATTGTGACCAAAACAAACCGCGAACGGAAAGTGGCGTTTGATTTATTGTCCCGGCAAAACGATGATATTCGCAAGCAGAAGGAGGAGAAGGAAGTGTTGCTCAAAGAGATCCATCACCGGGTAAAAAACAACCTGCAGGTGATCAACAGCTTGATACGAATACAATCCAACTACATTGAAGACAGCAAGGCCCTGGAGCTGTTTGACGAATGCCAAACCCGGATTATTTCCATGGCGCTTATCCATGAGAAGATGTATGAATCCAGCGATTTGGCTGCCGTTAACATCAAGGAGTACATCACCCAACTAACCAACAACCTGATATCGACTTACCGCCTAAAGCAGTCCATTGATCTTGATATTCGTGTCACGGTGAAGCACTTGGGCATCAATACCCTCATTCCGCTGGGATTGTTGTTAAATGAGCTGATTTCAAATTCGTTGAAACACGGATTTCCAGAACGAAATGAAGGTCGGATAATGGTCTATCTCGACAAATTGGATGACATGTACCAGCTGATCGTTGGAGATGATGGAATAGGAATTTCCGCTGATAAAATGGTTGAAAGCTCTACCCTAGGCATGGAACTCATTCGGACATTGACCGGTCAGCTGGAAGGAAAAATTGAACAAATAGACCAGCCTGGGACCGCGTTCAAAATTGTTTTTGAAGGATTGGAAAAGGAGCAAACGGAAATCAACGAACTGATTTCAGAAACCGTTTAAGGTCAGCTATAACGCAAGTAGTCCCTCGATATGCTGAGCCTTTTTGTAGCGCTCAATCACCTCATCCGCTGAGAGCATCAATTCCCGACCAGTAATACTGATGTATTTATCACTGGAAGAAGTGCGCACACTCACCTGAGCTTCACCACCAAATAGAGCTTCGACCAAAGCCAACCGCCTGTTATCGTTCGGAATAATAAACTTAAACATGTACACGGAAGGCCAGGATTGCTGAATGAGTCTTTCCTTCAGGGATGCATAAAAATCTGGTTTATTCTCTTCAGCCATGATGCAGGTGCTTGCTGGTTTTGCTTTTGATATAGAAATTTACTGGAGAGCTGTGCTCTTTTTGCGCATACCTGATTACAGGTATTTAGTTTCATTTTTTTGATCCGCTAAAGTAGTAAGCTTTATCAGCAAACAAAACATTGAAGGTTGTCAGAGTGCCATAGCACCGGGTGATGTATTGTTGCAAGTGAACCTTTTCTTCGTCAGTTAATTTTTCATGGCTGTTGATGTTTTGCTCCAATACACGCAAACGGTCACGCACCATGACGATTTTATGAAAAAAGGCATCGATGGGAATCTCTTTGGATTGAAGGCCCTCTTTGCCAGGAATGAGCTCCATGGTTCCTCCGTCCCAACGCTCGCCCAAAGGTACTTCCTCCTGCAAGGCAGCATGCTTGTCCAATACATAGTTCATCAATTCTTCGAACTGAGCCAAGTTAACCGGAGGGGCGTTGTTGGCTGTTCCCTCAGCACTTTCCAACACTTCAATTTCGTCTGATGAGCGGCTGATTTCCATTTTTCCAGCGCGCGCAAAAAAGATTTCATAACTGGAGAGTGTGATGCTGGCGATGATTCCTTCTCCATAGCGCTCATGATCGATGCGCGTTCCGACAGTTAATTCTTCCATAATAAATGCAATATATAGTTGGTGCGGGTTGTCATTCTATAACTTCGTTCGGCCTTTTTTGGATGCCTGAAGTTACGAAAAACACCTTTTTGAAACCAAAGATTACTCCAACCGACCCGAGTTATATTTCTCTTCTTTCAGCAGTTTTCCTGCCTCGTCCCAATACAATGATTTGCCACTGCGCAGTCCTCCTTTTACCTTGAATTCTGATTGAAGCGTACCGTTTTGATGGTACAGGTTAAATTTACCACTGAAGGGCTTGCCCGCTTCATCTTTAAACACTTCTTTGATGAATCGCCCATTGCGGAAAATGCTTTCCCAGGCTATTGGTCCGGGGTAACTGTAAACGATCCAGGGGCCATCCTTTTTGTCCCTTTTGAAATTGCCGCTCACAAAAACGGTATCTGCTACGATCAGCTCAATGGGGCCATGTTGGTTGTTTTTTCCGCCATTGGTTTGTTTTAAAAAGCGCTCTTGAAAAGCGAGGTAAACGGAGGCCCGCTCGCTTTCGGGTAGCGGAACGGAATAAGTCGCCTGTCGGGTAGTGTCTGCGCGGTGAAAAGTCATCTGGCTGATCACCTTGTCGCCCTTGAACTCAATAATTTTGTAAGAGCGAACGATGTTCTCTCCGTTAGCATCGTATTCTGAAAAGACATCCAGTCGGCCCTTGTCGAAGGTTTGTGTGGCCACTTTTTTTCCACGTTCGTCCAACTCTGTTCTTGTTCCAATGAGCTTTCCTTGTTCGTATTTTTCAGAAGACTGCAACTTCCCATCAGGGAAATAGGCCAGCCATTCTCCATGCTTAATGTCGTCTTTGTAAATACCCTTCGACCGGATATGACCGTCTTTGTCGCGAACCGTGGCGTATCCATTTATTTTTCCGGAGCTGTAATCGTAGTAGTAAATTCGATCATCTTTGGTCTCGACCCAAAGCCGATTTTTTTCACCGTCCACATAATTTCCTGTCAGAATTGTTTGGCCATTTTGGTCTATGCGTTCGTAAGTGCCTTGCAACACATTGTCTTCATAGTATTTGGTTTCCCGGTAAAAACCTTTGCTGTATGCAAAGCAAGGAGGTGTTGCCGGTTCGTCTGAACAAGTTACCTCCTTCTTGAGGTACCGAAAATAGGTCTCTTGCACACCATCGCGTTTGCCTTTGTCGTATTCCGTCTCAACAAACAAAATAGTGCCTGTTCCCGAAAGCTTCCAACCGTATTCTTTCCAAATCCCTGTGGGCAAACCATTGAGGTAAAGCCCTTCCAAAAACAGCCGGTTGTTGCGGTAGTATTTCCAAATTCCCGTTGGCAAACCTTTGCGGTAGAGACCAACCAGCTCGGGAGTGAGGTTCGGACTTACTGCTGGCATACCAGGGGCCACAATAAACCGCTTGTAAATACCATCCAACTGGTCGTTGAGGTACGAGCCTTCTATCAGCGTGTCATTGCGAACCAGCCTGAACGGACCGTTCAGTTTTCCGCCAGCATAAGTCATTTCGGAGGTTACAGCACCATTGGCGTCTTTTTTCTGTTCAACACCATCTTGCGGAGGTGTTTGACAAAATCCAAAAACCACTGCCAAAGTCAAGACGAAGGTCAAACTGGTTCGGACAGAAAAAGATGGAATCATTGCACTATTTTTTGGGAGCCGAAAATTAATCAATTAATCACTTGAACGGATCAATAAAAATTCATTTTATTTAGCTTCCAGCCCCTGCTTACACAAGCAATATGTCGTCTGTTTGCCTCAGTTGTTTACTGGAATTTTGATTAGTTTAGCGCTTCACTTTCAAAGCACGAATAGATTATGAATCGAATTATAGGATTGTTGTTTACTGTGGCATTGGTTTTATCCATGTCATTGGTGCGAGCGCACGAAGGAATTTGGATTCCGATGTTGTTGAGTGAGTTGAACCATGACCACATGAAGGCCAGTGGGTTGCGTCTGTCTGCCGAGGATATTTATTCCATCAACAAATCAAGTCTGAAGGATGCTATCGCCCATTTTGGTGGTGGCTGTACCTCTGAGGTTATCTCCAAAGACGGATTACTGCTGACGAATCACCATTGCGGTTACTCGCAGATACAACAGCATAGCTCCGTAGAAAACGATTACCTATCCGATGGCTTTTGGGCCATGAACAAGTCAGAGGAGCTCCCCAACCCAGGATTGACAGCTACCTTCATCGTTCGGATGGAAGATGTGACCAAGAAGGTTTTCGAAGGAGTTACCGATGGTATGGAGTTAAAAGAACGGGAAGCATTAATCAGCAAAAATTCAAAAGCAGCGAAGGAAGCTGCCGTTGCCGGAACACATTATGATGGCTATGTCAGACCATTCTACAACGGCAATGAATACTACCTTTTTGTGACCGAAACATTTGAAGATGTTCGCTTCGTTGGAGCTCCACCATCCTCCATTGGTAAATTTGGTTTTGATACCGACAACTGGGTTTGGCCGCGTCATACCGGGGACTTTTCCATCTTCCGAATTTATGCTGACAAAGACAACAAACCGGCCAAATACAGCAAAGACAACGTGCCTTATCAGCCCAGGCATCACTTGCCCATCAACTTGCAGGGAGTCGAAGAAGGAGACTTTACAATGGTTTATGGCTTTCCAGGCCGCACCTATGAATACCTGAGTTCTTATGCCGTTGATTATATCACCAACAAAAGCAATCCAGCAAAAATTGAAATGCGCAAAATGTCACTGTCCATCATCGATGCAGCGATGGCTTCCAGTGATAAAACGCGCATTCAGTATGCCGCAAAACAATCCCGCATTAGCAATGCCTACAAGAAATGGATTGGCCAAAATATGGGATTAAAACGGTTCCATGCCATGGAAAAGAAGCAGGAGCTGGAAGCACAGTTTTTGAAAGAATGTGGAATGAACCCCAAGTACCAGAATGTGTATGGAACCCTGTTGAACGAATTCAAAAAGACTCAGGGAAAGATCGAAAAGTATGCCCTGGCACGAGATTATTTCATCGAAACGGTTTACTACGGCCCCGAGTCAATTCGCTTTGCAAGTAATTTTACCAAACTCGTCCAGTTGGCCTCTGATAAAAACACACCTCCGGCAGAGTTGGAGAAAGAAGTAGCAAGATTGCGCACAAGTGCCAATGGGTATTTCAAGAATTACGATGTAGAAACGGACAAAAAACTATTTGCAGCCTTGTTGAAAATCTACCACCAGAATGTGGCGTTGGAACTGCAACCTGAGGTGCTCAAGTCGGCCAATTCGCGTTACAAAGGAGACTTTAATGCTTATGCAGAGATGTTTTACGAAAAGTCTGCGCTGGTGTCGGAGGCAAGTGTTGAGAACCTGCTAAAAGGCTTCAACAAAGGGAGTGCATCCAAATTTGCCAAACGGGACCCTGCTTATTTGCTGATGCAAAGTTTTTTCAAATCTTACCGTGAAGGAGTGCGGCCCTCGTATGACAAGCTGAAAATACAAATGGATGACTTGGACAGGCGCTATATGAAAGGCCTGATGGTGCTGTTGCCCGATTACAAAAACTATTATCCCGATGCTAACGGCACACTCCGTTTGACCTACGGGAAGGTCGAAGGTTATCAGGCCAGGGATGCGGTGAACTACCGCTATTACACCACCTTGGATGGAATCATTCAAAAAATGGATCCCGATAACAAAGAATTCAACGTGCCGGAAAAATTAGTGGAACTACAAAGCAAGAAAGACTATGGTCGGTACGGTAAAGATGGTGAGATGAGGGTTTGTTTTACCGCTTCTAACCACACAACCGGAGGTAATTCAGGCAGTCCTGTTTTGGATGGACAAGGCCGGTTAATAGGTCTGAATTTTGACCGTACCTGGGAAAGTACGATGAGCGACATTATGTTCAATCCGGAAATTTGCCGCAACATCAGCGTAGACATCCGATACGTGCTTTTTATCATTGATAAGTTCGCAGGAGCCGGACACCTGGTAGAAGAAATGACCTTGATTGAAGGAGAACAAAACTAACGCAGTATGGAGTATAGAAGATTAGGAAAATCAGGTCTGCAAGTGAGCGCAATGTCGTTCGGTTCTTGGCTTACATTTGGCAAACAGGTAGGCAATTCTGTGGCCGAGGAGTGTATGAAGGTGGCCTATGACAATGGAATTAATTTTTTCGACAACGCTGAGATCTATGCCAGTGGACAGTCGGAAGTGGTGATGGGAGAAATCCTTAAAAAAATGGGCTGGGGCCGGGACACTTTTGTTGTTTCTTCCAAAGTGTTTTGGGGCGGGGAGAAAAAGCCCAACCAAGTGGGATTGTCGAGAAAACATGTGACCGAAGCTTGCCATGCGGCACTGAAGCGTTTGCAGGTGGATTATCTGGACCTGTATTTTTGCCACCGACCGGATAAAAATACACCTGTCGAAGAGACGGTTTGGACCATGCACAACCTTATCCAGCAAGGCAAAATCCTTTATTGGGGTACCTCGGAATGGAGTGCACAAGAAATACAAGAGGCTTACAGCGTGGCGCGTCAATACAACCTGGTGCCTCCCACCATGGAGCAGCCACAATACAACATGCTTCACCGTGAGCGTTTTGAAGTGGAATATGACAAGCTCTACCGTGAGATTGGGTTGGGAACAACCATTTGGTCTCCATTGGCCTCAGGAGTTTTATCGGGTAAGTACAACGATGGATTTCCCGATGATACCCGACTCAACATCGAAGGCCTCGAATGGCTGAAAGATCGGGTGATGGTAGAAGAGAACCTTAGTAAGGTTAGACAACTGACCAGCTTGGCAAAAGATTTAAGTACCACCATGCCAGTATTGGCTTTGGCTTGGTGCCTGAAAAATCCAAATGTTAGCACCGCCATTTTAGGCGCCTCAAAACCAAGTCAACTCAAGGAAAACCTGGGTGCTTTGGAGGTTGTTCCAAAAATTACCGAAGAGGTAAATGAACGCATTGAGGCTATTCTGGATAATAAACCTGCTTTTCCACAATTTTGAGTGCCGGTATTTCAGCTTACTTCTGATTTGATTTTTCCGGCTGCCCACCTCGCTTCTGAGGAGGGAGTGTTGGCGGTAGGTGGTGATTTATCTTCCGAACGCCTTTTGTTGGCCTATTGCAACGGAATTTTTCCTTGGTACATCGAAGGAGAACCGATCATGTGGTGGTCGCCCGATCCAAGGCTGGTATTGTATCCTGAGCAATTGCATGTTTCAAAAAGCATGAAGCAGGTGCTGCGGAACAACCGCTTCCAGATTACTTTCGATACCGATTTTAAATCGGTTATCGGTCATTGCGCTGAGGTGAGTCGCAAAGACCAAACTTCCCAAGATGGCTGGATCACTGACGACATGATGCATGCCTACACCAGGCTTTTCCACATGGGGTTTGCACATTCTGTCGAAGTGCGTGAAAAGGGGCAATTGGTTGGTGGATTGTATGGCGTGGCAATTGGCGCTTGCTTTTTTGGCGAATCCATGTTTTCAACCCAAAGCAATGCTTCCAAAGCCGGTTTCATTACGCTGGTGGGAGAATTGCAAAAACGGGATTTTCAAATGATTGATTGCCAGGTAACAACCGATCACTTGGTGAGTTTGGGAGCGGAAGAAATTACCCGCGATCAATTTCTCCAAGAGATCAAAGGAGCTGTATCCAAAGCGGAGAATGTTGGTAGTTGGTCTGAATGGCTGAATAGTAAGTAATGACTGACAGAGCCAACCAATACCCTTTGTCAGCTGATTTTGTGCAGCGCATTCAACAGAATTGGAAGGACAAATGCTTAATTGGATGAAAGTGATGCAAAACCGGGCGAATAATTATTATCCTAGAAATTGGCGCGTCCGAATGCAATTGCCATGACACAAGAGGAAGCGCTTCAATACTTGAATTGGCAGGGGCCTCTGGAAGAAGAGGCTCTTGGAGATCGCTTGGATGAGCGGGTGTTCACGCTGAAAAATAACTTGTTACGGCAAACGGTGATTGCACAATTGTTTCGAAAGCAACTGTTGGAATTGACTCGATTGCAGCACGCCTCAGAAGCAATTTTTGCTCCCGATTCCAAAGTAATAGTGCCACCTGTAGCACAGCAATTTGTTGCCCAATACCCAGAATCGTTGGTTGACAGCAAGTTGGAAATAGGGGTGATTAAGCTGCCCGTTACTTCTTGGAGGAAAGTGCTTTCGCTTGGGGCAACAGCTTCCTTGTTGGAATTTTTACGCGCTTACCAGCATGAATCATCCAGGGTGAAATTACTCCTGTCCAGTGTCAACAGTTTTCGATGGATGCGCCTGGCGGTAATTCTACTGGTAGAAGTTCAACAAGCTTATCAAATGGGGTATCTTGAGTTCTTTCAACCGTTGTTGACAAAGGCTGAGAAAGATGAACAGTCGCCAATTGAGTTTAACAAGACGATTAAATCTGCCGAACAGGTCGACTCAGGATTACTCATTAAAAATATGCAATTGTTGGGGTGGGAGGATACAGTGGGAGAAGAAGCTACCAATGCGTTGGTCTTAAAAGAATTAACGGCCAATCCAGATAAGTTGGCGCTGGTGTCGCCCATTTTGTCGGAAGCACTTCGAATTGCCAAATTGGAGGCAATGAAGCTCTGACTTATTTGCCTTTCATGAAAGGATATCTGGTGCCTTTGTACCTTATCAGGTGTGCTTTTACCGAACCAACCAGTATTTCAGACTCCACATAAACCGGAATCCTGTTTTCGTCAGCAGTGGCCCAAACGATCATGCCTTCGCCACCTTGGAAGATGGAGCCCTTTACCAGCAACGGGCTGAATTTATAACACAGAATTTTGCCCAGGTCCTCGTGCTCGTATATTTCTTTGCCCAGATAACGGATATAAGATTCGTGCACTTCGTTGTCAATTAGCAAGGAAAAGGGGAGGGTGTCACCAGCATTGCTGCCCTCAAAATTCATGCACCTCGAGTAGTAAATAAGCGACATGATGTCTTTGGTATTGCCAGGCACCTGCAAGGTATCGGTCGTAGGGCCATCCTTTTTTCGCTTCGGGGGATGTACGAGGTACACTTCATCCTTCTTCGGGTGAAAAATATACTCATTGTGAATATAACTACCCCCTTGCTGCGAGTCGCGAATGTAACGATAGGGCTGAAAGGTTTTCTTATCTACATGGACCTCAAACCGGTTGCGCATTTTATAGAACCAGTCCCATTTTTTATAGGTAAACCCTGTTCCAATAAAATGGTAAGTGTTCCGATTGAAAATACGGGAAGTGTCGATTTGAAAGGTGACTTCACCTGCACTGACCCACAAATTTTTATAATGGTAGTAAACCATGTAGGTGATTGACTCGCCCGGCAGGAAGCTTACCTCGGGACTCATCGAAATGGATTGTCCTTTGGCAGGAGTCGTGGATAGAATCCCATAAAGGCAAATCAAAAGTAGCAGCGGGCGCAAATTGTATCGTTTGTTATGAAACGAACCAGTTGGTTAAAAGTTCTGTTCGAAGGCAATTAAAAAGCCCCTTGAACAAGCAATTGCTTTCCAAGGGGCTTTCCCAATGTGTTGTGAATTGAGCTTAGTTGATCGTAGGACCAGCAGCGTCACCAGCACCTTCAACTTCCAATACTTCAGCACCAATTTTCAACTGAGTAGTAATAGGATCGGTGTTGGCTGTAATCGTTACAGTTTTAGTCTGGTTACCTTTTTGCTTTCCAGGCTTGTAAACCACTTTGATCTCTCCGGTAGCTCCTGGGGCGATAGGCTCTTTAGGATACTCAGGAACAGTACATCCACAAGAACCTTGTGCGTTTTGGATGATCAATGGATTGTCACCAGTGTTGGTAAATTCAAAAACATGTGTGTTTTCAGAATCCTGATCGATGGTTCCAAAACTGTGCTCCATTTGTGCAAACTGAATAGATGTTGGAGGACCTGAAGGTACAGGTGGTTCAGTTGGTTGAATAGGCTGTTGAGCCGGATTGTTTAAATCAAGAGGTTGCGGAGTAGCCGGATTGGCTACGTTGCTTGTTGGCGCAGAAACCGCAGTTGAGCTAGTTGAACCAGAACCTCCGTCCATGACAAATGTGTCTACAATCATGGTCAAAGCAATTACGCCCAAGAGAGCGATTTTAATATTTTCCTTCATTTCATTCATTTTTCCTAGATTTCAGGGGATGTTTAACAATTGGGCAAGTCAAAATTAGAAAAAAAACGTGTTTACTTGTAACTCAATTTCATTTTTTCAAATACGTTGCTTTCTATCGACTCAATGGCCTTTTTAAATACTTTGTCATAGTTGTTATAAACTTCGTAATAAGCGCTGTTGTCAAAGAGGCTTCTTCCCAGCAAAGCCTTTAGCTGCGTTGACATCAGCTCAGCAGACACGTCATAGTTTGCCTGATCGAATTCAACTCCTTCCTTGGCTACAAAATCTGTAAACTGCTTGTTTAGTTTGGCAGTCATTTCAAATTTTTTATTGAACGTGCGGTTGTCTGAATAGTCTTTTATAAGCTTTTCGCGGTTTTCGTCCAGGTAGATCAAGACAAAGTCATTCATCAATCCCTTTCTGCGAACGGTGGTATAATAGTCTGAAATATCCTGGGTATCAATCGGGACGAAAATGTCTGGCATGATACCACCACCGCCATAAACCAACCTTCTCCCAGGTGTATAATATTTGAGGGAGTCAGGTAGTTCGATACTGTCTGAAGAACTCAGTTCACCCTTGGTAAAACGGTTGCGTAGGTCTTGTCGGTACTGGTCAGACCCTTCATCGTAGGGGCGCTGAATGGAACGACCAGTTGGTGTGTAGTACCTTGAGATAGTTAAACGCACAGCTGAACCATCAGGCAGTTTAAAAGGCTTTTGGACCAACCCTTTTCCATAGGAGCGTCTGCCGATTAACAGCCCTCGATCCCAGTCTTGAATGGCGCCCGAAACAATTTCACTGGCTGAAGCTGAACCTTCATCGATGAGCACGACCAACTTTCCTTCTTCAAAATTTCCACGATTGGTAGCATAAGTATCTTTTCTAGGGGAAGCACGGCCTTCGGTATAAACCACCAGTTTGTTTTCCGGGAGAAATTCATCGGCCAGGCGGATGGCTGTGCTAAGATAACCACCGCTATTTCCGCGCAAGTCGAGAATGAGGTGCTTCATCCCTTCTTTTTGGAGTCCCTCCATGCCGGTGCGTATTTCCGTCATGGTAGTTGCAGAAAAGCGGTTTAGTTTAATGTATCCGATCTCTGGCGTGGCCATATAGCTTGCATCCACACTGAAGATGGGAATCTTGTCTCTGGTAATCTCAAAATCAAGTAATTTCTTGACACCGCGCCTTTGCATGGAAATATTGACCTGTGTGCCTTTGTCTCCACGCAAGTGATCCATGACATCTTTGTTGGTAAAACCAACACCGGCCACCACTTTGTCTTCTATCTTGATGATTTTATCTCCTGATCGAATGCCCAATTTTTCAGAAGGACCTCCCGCAATAGGGGAAACGACTACGATGGTATCGCGCAATAAATTAAACTGAATGCCAACGCCTTCAAACTTTCCAAGGAGGGGCTCATTGGCTTTATCCAGTTGAGCTTTGGTTAAGTAGACAGAATGTGGGTCGAGCTCTTCCAACATCGAGCGGATGGCTACATCAACCAATTCTTTCGAATCAACCGTATCTACATACCGCTCATTGACCACACGTAGCAGTCGGTCAAACTTATCGATTGCCAAAGTGGCATCCGTTTGAGCAAAAACCATTTGGTTCATTAAAAAGAATAAGCCAAATGCGGAAAGTAACCTCAAACTCATTGATTTAATGTTAAGTACAGAGTGCTAAGATAAAGATAGGTGCAAGAATTGCCGAATTCTTTTTGAAAGCACCTTGTATTTTTAGGATTTTTCAAATATTGTGTACACGAACAAAAAAAACGATACTACTACAGCTCTCTATTTACGGGGGATTGATGCAGTTTTTGATTTCTGGCACGTCATTTGGTTTAACTGGGTCAAACAATAAGTCACTAATAAGAAAGGAGTGCAGAAATTATGAAAAAGCACATTTTAACTCTGGTTTTGAGCATCGGCCTAATGACAGGATTTAGTAATCCTTACGGTGCAGGTTATTCAGATTTAAGTTTGACTGTTCATAATGGTGCCGCATTCACTGTGGTACTGGACAATCAACACTACACCAACGTCACGACTCAGTTCGATGTTGCAGGAATTGTTCCCGGACACCACTGGATGAAAGTGATAAAATACAATATACTCCCTTGTGGGACCAGAGGTCGGGGATTCGTAGTGTACAACGGAGCTATTGATGTTCCTTATGGCTCTACAGTTGTAGCCAACATCTGCGGACGAAACAGGTACAACCAGGCTCGCGTAACCCGAATCAGGTACGCACCACCAAGAGTTGTTCGACCTGTAAGGGTCATCAACCAAGGTCATGGTCATAGACACGGCAACGGTCATGGAAGAGTTCGTGGTCATGGTAACGGTCACAGGAATGGACGAGTTGCTCCAAACAGACCAAACAGAGGAACTCAACAACGACCAGTTGTAAGAGGGCAACGAGGGGCTAAAATCAGCTAGAAATAGCGTTCTAAATAATAGCAAAGCGTCAGAGGAAAAATTCTTCTGGCGCTTTTTTTATTCAATTACCAATTCAATTTTAATAGGGAGGTGGTCGGAATAGCCACCATAATAGAAGTCCTTGCCGTAAGATCGGCTGGGGAATTTTTGCCCAAATTTTTTAGAATAGTAGAGTAGTTGTTCGTGGTGAAAAGCTCCGGCACTGTTCTCAACTACCTTTATCCCGCCTGTGGGGCTGAGCAATCCTGTCGAAACGATCATCTGGTCCAGGTTGCTCCATGAGCCATTGTAAGCATGAGTTCCCGGCTTTACATAGGTAAACAGATTAACCAGTCCTTCCTTTGCGTTTGTCTTTGCAGCAGCACCTAGCGTTTTGCTAATACTCTTGTCGGACGGAGTATCGTTAAAATCTCCCATGATGAGAATTTGCGCTTTAGCATCTTGTTTTAAAATTTTGTCAACAGCAGCTGATAAAGCCTTGGCTGCGGCAACACGCTTTCCTTCCGATTCTTTTTGACCACCCCATCTGGAGGGCCAATGATTGATAAAAACATGCAACTCATGGCCATTTTTTTCTTTGAGGGAGGCATAAAGTATTTCACGGGTTTTATCACCCTTATCGGGCAGTGCTACCTGTAGCCAGGCTGAATCAACCAATTCAAAAGTAGCGGGGTTGTATAAAAGACCAACATCAATGCCTCGTTCATCTGGACTGTCACGGTGTAAAATGCTGTATTTAGAACATGTTAATAGGGGCTGAGAGACTAAATCGGAAAGAACAGTTCTATTTTCTACTTCACAAAGACCTACAATAGCAGGACATTCCTCCCCGGCTGCACTTTTTATTGCCCAGGCAAGGTGTTCCAGTTTCTCCTCGTATTTGGCCGTGTTCCATTTTTTTGCGGCACCTGGAGTAAAGGCCTCATCCATGTGAGTGGAGGCATCGATTGTGTCAAAAAGGTTTTCAACGTTGTAAAAAATAACTTTTTCCAATCGCTGTGCGTGACTTTGTGCAGCCACCAAAAAGAGGTAAATGAGCATGACCCAACCGTGTGCCTTCATGCAAGTAAAAGTAATATAATATCAGCAAGGCTATGAGCATCTTTTCCTTGTCATTTTTCCGAGACCAAACGAGCTGAACGCAACGGGAGTATGCTAAGAATCAGTTGTTTTCGTTTTTTTGGCGTTGCCTCCAGATGTCGATAAATGGACAATTTTGGGCAACCAATTATTGGATTTGTCGTATCAGCTGTCATATTTGAATTTTAATAGTGCCTCTTTTTTCATAGATTTGGGAGTTTTGCAGGTCGTTTTGATTTATTTATGAGCTAATTAATGGTTAAACGTTTCGCATCTTTTTTTCAATATTCATTTGGAACCGTTATTGGTTTCATTTTGATTTTTACAGCACTTTGCAATCCGCAGGATGTTCAGGCTCAGCGATTGGGTCACTTTTATCTGGCACCGCAATTTGGTACGATGTACTACAATGGCGAATTAAAGGATAATGGAGCTCCTGATACTGACTACATGCACCTCTTTTGGGGAGCAGGAGTTCGATACAAAGTGAAAAACATTGCTACGTTTGGAATAACTTACCAACAAGGCCGCATTTCAGGGGCCGATTCTTTGGGGGATTCTAATCCTGAACGAGATTTTCATTTCAAGTCTTTTACAAAAGAGTTTGCATTGACCGCAAAGGTGAATTTTATCAATTTCAATAAGGAGAGGTTGAATCCTGAGCAGATTATCTGGCGGTATGGAGTTGTTGTAGGACTTGGATACCTGAACTACAAGCCAAGAGTACTTTCTGAAGATGGCTGGCTCGATGCTCGCAAGCTAGGCACTGAAGGGCAAAATGTGCCGGATAATAGTGATTATCCTGATCCTTACAAGAACTGGACGGTTACGGCAAAGTTGGGTACGGAACTAACATTTGAGTTGAGCAGACGTGTTGATTTAGACATCTTTACCATTTACAACTTTGCCTTTACGGACTATTTGGATGATGTTGGAGGAAAATACCCTGATCCTACCGATTTGTTGGCTACTCCCCAAGGAGCTTTGGCGCTGGAATATACGGCTCGCTACGATAGCGGAGAATATCCAAATGTTGGTAATTTTAGAGCGAATCCAGACACAAAAGACGGATACCTCATGTCGGGAATCGGATTAAGCATTCGCTTTACCGATGAAAGCCGCAAGAAAGGTAACGGTCAACGTTACCGTGTGCGTGCCAAGAGAGCACGATTCTAATATCTTTAAGCTATTTATCTAAAGCAGTCCACTACAGGAAATCTTTCGAGTTAAAGGTTTTCCAGTCCTTGTTTTGGTCGCTACCGATTTAGAATCATAGAGGAAGCCATTCTTTTTCTATGGTTCGGTAGATAGTTTCAATCTATCTCAGCAAAAATTTTCCTGACTATCCGATTGGTGTTACAGCTGGATCAAGGTTGAACCTATCCAAGAACTTCAAATGGGTTGACATATCGCTTTGGCAGCGTTTTCAAAGGAACTAAGAGAAGGCAAAGCAAGGCGAACAGATAACCTAACTATTATGGGTAAGAGGCCAGCGTTGCGGTTTAAGCAAACTAAGAAATGAAAAAGAGAAAGGGGGGTAGTTAGTAGCAGACTATTTTAACAGCTCTACTGCTTCCTTCGCAGAAATGGTGTTTCCTTTGAATTTGCCCACTACAAATGCCCCTTCGATGCCACGACCGATGAGCTCTTGTTTGAACTGATTAGCAGCCTCGTAGTTGTCAAATTCGCCAATCATGTAACGAGTAGTACCATCTGAACCTTTGTCCTGGTCAATGCTACCCAACTCCATGTATTTTTCAATAACATCGGTCGGAATCTGCTCACTATAAGCGCCAATCTGAACCTTGAACTTAACCAGTCCTTTGTTTACTGACGAGCCTGATGATTGAGGTAATGGTACCACATTTTCCGCAGGGGTTGCTCCGGCTTGAACCAAACTCAATTTCTGACCTTGTTTAAACGCTACGACATGCGCTCCTTCGAAGCCTGAAGACATCAGGTCGATTTTTCGGGATGCGGCCTCAGAATAGCTGGTAAATGAACCTGCGTAGTAACGGGTCAGTCCGTCATCAGTTGTAATAACAAACAAGTCTGGAATATCATCGAAAATTTCTCTGGATAATTTTCTGGAGAAGGCACCAACCTGAATTCTATAAACTGTTTTGTTTCCATACTTTACGTCCTCAACAACCTTCGGTACACTTCGCGTATCAATCTCTCTATCAAGAGTGTAAGGAGAGTTAGGTCGTGCTGTTGGAGTTGGGGGAGTCGGAACAACTGGGTCCACGGGAGTGCCGGTAGAAGACGGAGGGGTTCCCCCACCGTTACCGGTTTCAGGCAATGTCTCTGAAGGAGTTGTAGCAGAAATTTCTGTTTTTGAAACATCAGATGTTTCGCCTTTAGTATCTGTTACAACGACTCCGCTAGTTTCAGTTCCTGCGCTTTCAAGATCACCTTTCCTTTTTAAGGCATCAGGTAGATTTTCGTAGTTACCTACTTCGATTACAATGGTTCCGTCCTCTAATTCACGGGTTTTGGCATCAGGTAGACTAAGAATTTGATTGGCCATTTCCGAGTCGATGGACTCAGTGTATTCGCCAATTTGAACCGCATAAGAAGCTTTTTTACGTTTGGTTTTTCGTTCAGACGTGGTAAGTGCTTCTTTTGTGTTTGTATAGCGTGTATAAGCACCAGTTTCATCCGTGTAGCCCAAATAAATAGAATCTATTTGCAGGTCGGATAAGGCCACTCCATTGGAATCAACATGTGCTCCTTCAGGAGAGTTGGCTTCCTTGTCAAGGTAATCAGCTACACCATCACCATCATTGTCTAAAGGACAACCTTTATCGTCTACTTGAACACCGACTGGTGTTGCAGGACAATCATCCATAAAGTCAGCTATACTATCCAGATCCGTATCTGTTTTGTCTGGTCCTGAAAAATCTGGTCCGCCTGGCGCAGGCCCGGTCAAATCATAGCTAATGCTAATTGTGGAGAACAGAAAACGGTCATTTTTCTTGTCTCCTTTACGGACACCAACACTCTCCTCTGTGACACCGTCAATGTAGTCGGTAAAGGTAAAGTGCATGGACGTTCCCATCTTAAACTGAAACTTGTCAGCAAACAGGAAGCTGGCACCCACCCCGAAAGGAATGGCCCAGGTACGCTCTGCATAATCTCCAAAACCATCAGCATTCTCCGACCGAATGTCACTTTCGTAATTGTAATCACGTTGAATTCGAATAGCAGTTTCTTGATTCTCCTCTAGTTCAGGTAGGTTACGGATGGAACCATCCGTCCAATAGTAATAAGGATTACCAAAACGATCAAGTAAGTCTGTTTTGGACAAAAATTCCAATGATTCAAAACCAATCGATACATATGGTTCTAAAACACGATCTTCTTTTAATAGGTGATCGAAATTGTAGAACAAGGCAATACCTCCAGAAGTGAGTCGCGATTCAAAATTTAGGTTGCGATCGATGGAGCGCTCATTTGCACCTACTTTTCCAAGTAACATGTAGAAGCTTAAATCCAAAAAAGGATTTAGTCGCTGCGAAACACGCACGTCATAGCCAAGTCGGCTGACAATGGGATTGTTTCCAGAAGAATTTTTGGACAGATCTCCATAGTAATTCATCATCCCTACACCCAAACCAATAGTCGGGCGAAAAACGAACTCTGTTTCTTCGTCATCTTGAGCAAAACCAAATGTGGCCGTCAAGAGGGTTAAAATAATAAGAACAGACCTTCTAAAGGTCTGCTCGAATTTTTGCGTATGACGCTGATAATCAATCAAAAGCAACAGTCTTCCTAAATAATAGATGGTACACGAATGGGCTAATGTACGGAATCTAGGTTAATTTTTGAAAAAAAGTTGCGTAGATAATGCCCAAAAAGGAATCCTAAGCAACTGTTTAGGAGTTACTTAAACCACCTCTGGTTTGTAATCATTAACGCTTCCTGAACAGTGATTCTCTCGCCAGCGTTGTAAGCTGTAACAAAAGGGCCCGGAAAATTGTGACTTGAAGTAATCTCATTTCTTTTATCACGGGCCTCTTTGTATTTACCAAAGGCACCAGCTGTGTACTTAATCCAGCCTTCATGGTTTTCGGTGTAATAGTCACTTTGGTAGTTGTACACTTTCACAAAGTGAGCTTTGTCTACCATCTTGTGTCCTGCGACAATTTGTACCCGGTAGTTAATGCCCGTTTGGGGAGCTGGAGTCGATGTGACTGCATTTGTTTTGTCTGCGTTTGCTTGAGCCAATTGCTCTGCGTCAACTCTTTTTTGTTCTTCCAGGCGCTTTTGTTCTTCAGCTGCAGCCTTTTGGCTCTCTGCTTTTTCCTGAGCTAATTTTTCTGCTTCAGCGTCTTCGGCTGCTTTTTGTTTTTCAGCTGCGGTCTTTTGATTCTCTACTTTTTCCTGAGCTAACTTCTCTGCTTCAGCGTCATCGGCTGCTTTTTGCGCTTCAGCTAATGCCGCAGCAGCTGCCGCTTCTTCCGCAGCTTTTTTGGCTGCTTCCTCCTCCGCTAATGCAGCGGCATTTTCTTCAGGGTTAGTCGGAGTTTCTTCTGGAGTCGTTGTAGGCACATCAGCAACGGCCCCCCCACCACCAATAACACCATCGAAATCAACCGCCACTTTACTCGTTTCATTGTTGGATAGGAAGGAAAACTCTCCTTCCATTTCGCTCAAAGCAGCTTCCAAAGTCTCATCTCCTGAAATGGTGTAGGAAACCACCAACGGATTATCCTCTGGAATGCTCATCCAAACAAATTTGGCTTTATCATCAACCGTAGAAAAAACGGCTAATTTATTCTCATTGACGTCAGCATCTAAATCTTCAGGGATGTAATCTTGCAATTTTGCAAACCCTTCAATGCCTTCTTTTTCAATGGTAATTTCTACCTTAAATGTATTGTCACCGACTTTGGTTACCGTCCTTTTACAATTAGCAGAAGCAGGTGATTGCGCTTCTGATTCCTCTTCCGCCATGGCCTCATCCACTATGGCTATATCTTGACGCGGCAGATCGAAGGTCTTACGCTCGTTGTCATCAATGAAGGAAAATTTGCCATCCACCACTATTGTGGTTGGTGCGTTTTCTCCAACTTCCAGGTTGTATTTTATAACGAACTCTTCAGCTTCAGGAAGCGCCATCCAAATAAACTTCACTTTTTGATCGCTGAAAGTAAACGAGGCACCTTGAGTTTCAACTTCAGTTGCCGTAAAACCTTCAGGAAAGGACTGTTGAAATTTTGCAAATCCTGGCAAGGCTCCTTTAGAGATAGCCACCTCGATGGTATAGGTTTCTCCCTTTTTGAGTTCTGTTGGAAATTTTTGGGTCACATTAACATTCTCTCCCAGGATAGATCCAAATAGGATGAATGAGACCAGATTCAGTAAAATCAAAATGTTTTTCAACATGCCAACAATTCGTTTTGGATGGACGGATTTCTATTGGAAACAAATCTATCCGAATTTGAATCTGACGAACTTCAGCAATAGCGGGAGTTACAAACATTTCGATGTTAGGCGTTGATGCTTTATGTGTTTGATTATCAGCTATTTGTGTGCTTTTTTGTGGCGTCCGTTGAAGGGTTTGAGGCTCGTTGGAGTTTTCAACTATGGAATGTTTATTTTGTATAAGTATTTGATTTTTAGCAGTTTGGGTGGTTCTTTTTCGTGAAAAACAGGGCGAAAGAACCCCACTGGCCGTATCCGGTCAACAATTGTTAACAACCGAGATGTGTTGGTGGCTAAAAGTTTGGTTTTAACTGATAGCTAGAGTAGAATTGACTAATGATGTCCAATACTTCAGCAGGAGTATCAACCACATGAAACAGATCCAAATCCTTGGAACTGATGTTCTTTTCTGTGAGCAAAGTTTCCTTGATCCAGTCAATTAGGCCAGACCAAAATGAGGTGCCAACCAGGATGATGGGGAAGGAATGAATCTTTTCAGTTTGAATCAGTGTTATGGCCTCAAACAGTTCATCCAAAGTACCGAAACCTCCCGGCAAAACGACAAAGCCCTGAGCGTATTTAACAAACATTACTTTGCGCACAAAGAAATAGTCAAAAGTGATGAGCTTATCGGGATCTATATAAGGATTGGATTCTTGTTCAAATGGAAGGTCAATGTTCAGTCCAACTGATTTACCAGCTCCTTTCTGTGCTCCTTTGTTGGCAGCCTCCATGATGCCAGGGCCACCGCCAGAAATAATTCCATATCCCTGCGAGGTTAGGGTATAAGCAACGTCTTCTGCGAGCTTATAATAAGGATGACCGGGCGATGTGCGAGCTGAACCGAAAATGGAAACGCATGGTCCGATTTTCCCCAACTTTTCAAATCCTTCAACAAACTCGGACATAATTTTAAAAATTGCCCAAGAGTCATTCGTCTTTATTGCATTCCAGCCTTTTTCATGAAAAGGCACTGGTTTGTTTTCTTCACTCATAAAATGATATGCTTTATTACAGGTTAAAGGTATAAACGTTTTTTTTCGTTAGGAGTTGTTTAAATCGCCTTCCGAAGGCAGGTGTTTGGGTCATTTCCGGCTCATAAAATAGCTGGCAATAACCGTGAAAAGTATGCCAATGGCTGTTGTTTCAATAAACTTTCCAAACATGGTTGGAAGAATAATTTTATTGGCGTCTTCCAGAGGAATCTCATAGTACCGCACCATGTGTTCAATCAATTCTGGATAAAAATCTGAAAGGCTCAACCACAATAGGGCTGGAAACAGAAATGCCGCGGCCATACTGGTGTTTAAACCCGTTAAAAAGGCCATCTTAAATGGAAAGATGCCGTGGTTCTGTTTTTTCATGGAAAACATACTCCAGCCAACTCCAGCCATCACCGTTATTGCTCCCAACAAATACCAGAACCAATGCACTTCGGTGTTTTGTATGAATCCGAGGTGAAGTATCCACAGGTTGATTCCAAGAAGGCCCAAGGCAGTTGCAGTTCCAAAAATTACTGAGTTTCTCATACTATGGTCTGACGCAATGAATAGTGGTAAAAATAGATTTTTCCGAAGAAGAAAACATAGAAAAGTACCTGCGTTAGGCGAAAATGTGGCTTGTGGTCATTCTCAATTTTATGCTACTTTTGGCACTGTCGGTATAGATTGCTCTTCCCGGCTTTTTTAAGGACCGAAAATTTCGAACCGATGAAGATCTGGAGATTATTTATTGCCCTTGGAATTTTAATCATGATCGGGCTTTCCAGTGCTTGTGAGCACGAACCTATCATTCCTGAGGAGACCAGGGATACGACAAAGGTGGATACGATGCCCATTGACACCACCGGAAATGATACCACAGGTATGGATACGGTCTTGTGTGATTCTACATCGCTAAGTTACGCCCTTGATGTTGTACCCATTATTAGTACGACTTGCGCTGTTCCCGGCTGCCATGTGGCCACTGGTGGAAATGGCATACCTTATGAATCTTACGCCCAGCTAAAAGCTAAAGTTGACAATGGTTCACTAGAGAACAGGGTTCTTCACTTGATGGAAATGCCACAGGGTGATACCTTGACCCCTTGTGAAATTGCTATATTTAGGAACTGGGTTTTGGAAGGAGCACCCCAATAATGAATAAGATGAAAAGACTGATTTATAGTTTTCTGTTACTCGGAGGCATAACGTTTCTAGCACAAAGTTGCTACAACGACATTGAGGACGAGTTGTATCCATTGACTGTGATTGATTCAAATGTCACTTACAAAACCGATATTGGACCTATCATACAAGCCAACTGTGTGAGCGGTTGCCACCAGCCTGGAGGCACTGCTGAGGGAGTTGCCATATTTGACAATTCAACGGACTTGGGTTTCGCGGAAATCAAGAAAAAAGTGGATCAAGGTCGCTTTGAAAACAGAGTGGTTGTATTGAAAGATATGCCACCTTCAGGGCCGTTGTCTAATGAAGATATTGCTAAAATACAATTGTGGCTCGCTGATGGAGCACTCAACAACTAATAGTAGGATTCGCATGAAAAAGACGACTGTAAAGCTTTTTGCACTGTTGCTGGGAACCGCCTTTTTGCACCTAAATGCACATGCTCAGGATGGCGAAGCTACCTCTACTGAATATGCAGCTAGCACATTTAAAGATTCCCGTATTGTCAATGGACATTCCGTAGAGATGAGTGTTCCAGGTCAGCTGAAATTCACTATTTCTCACCGTTTTGGAGAAGTGAGGACGGGTTGGCGTGAGTTGTGGGGATTGGATGATTCTTCGATTCGTTTTGGTTTTGACTATGGTTTGACCGACTTCCTGACAGTGGGATTTGGACGAAGTTCTGTTCAAAAGACGTTTGACGGTTCTGTCAAATTACGCATGTTGCGTCAATCTTCTGGAGCCAGGAACTTTCCATTTACCCTTGTTTACATTGGAAGTACAGCCGTCAATTCAACGGAATGGGCCAATCCCGAAAGAGAGAATTACTTTACCTCCCGCATGTTTTACACCAATCAACTGTTGTTGGCCCGCAAGTTTGGCGATGGTTTTTCCTTGCAGTTGATGCCGACACATGTGCACCGAAACCTGGTGGCAACCAGCGATGTTTCTCACGATATATTTTCAATTGGTGGGGCTACCCGCATTCAGCTGACAAAAGCCATTGCCTTGAATGTAGAATACTACCAAAATCTGGAAGAGCTGGAAGGGCGAAAAAATTCCTTGGGAGTTGGCTTTGACATTGAGACAAAAGGTCACTTTTTTCAATTGCATGTGACCAATTCACGTGGTATGATCGCGAAGAACTTCATCACCGAGACCACAACTGATTTCTTTGACGGAGGAATTCACATTGGATTCAACATCTCCAGAACCTTCGTTTTGCGCGGAAGAAAACACAACCGTGAACGTAGACACAAGTAAGATTGCTTCTAAAAATTTTTGAGAAGGCCTGACAATTTTGATTTGTCAGGCTTTTTTTATTTTCCGTTCCTGGCAATTAGAGTCACGATGAAAGACGTAGTGCTAAAATACGTATCCGAATGGACAGGTGTTGCCTTGAATCAAATTAAACTATCCAACCGTGTTGAGCAGGATTTCGGTTTGGCAGGGTTGGATACACTAAGTTTTTATGAAGGATTCTTTGAGAAGTTCGAAACCAAAAAACCTGAAGACTTTAAGCTTGATAGGTATTCTTCATCTGAAGGGCTCGAAGATTTGGGCTTAGTGATAAAGTCCATATTCTCTGCCAAAGCTAAAGAACGGCTAAAAGCTGATGACGTGACAATCGGACATTTGTTGAAAGTCGCGGAACAGTGCACCTGGACTGGCATAGCTTCATGAAAGCTAGGTGCTTCTAAGAATACCAGCCCCCCCTGGGAAATGAGCAGTTTACCCCTAGCTAGCCTCTTGCTGGATGTAGGCCTTTAGATCGTCTATTTGCTTATCACTCATGCGCTCCCTGGTAAAGTGCGGCATGTAAGGGCGGTGGCCCATACCTGGATGTGTTCCGTGGCGAACGATCTCATAGATGGAGAAAGAGTTTTCTTTGGCCATATTATGCTTCAGTTTGGCGAAGGATAATTTAGAATAGTCCAATGTAAACATCGACTCACCGTCTTCGTGATGGCATTGTCGGCAGCTAAACTCGTAGAGGTATTTTCCTTTTTCCACATCACCTGAGGTAGAAGCAATCAGCTCATCTTTGTTGGCAGGCGCATCCACAAACGTGGCTGGAGATTTTTGCAGATAGAAACTTTTGAGCCAACTGACCAACTGTGGGTGCATGTTGTTGTCATATGCTTCAGTACGCAACTTTTTCCAGTTGTTTGCATTCAAATTTAAATCACCCATTTTGTATTGCAACGACCAGCTATAGGCCAGAATAGCATCTTCTTCCCACTGCTCCAACGGACGGCCCTGCGAGCATTCCTTGGCACACAACTGAATCGCTTCACGCAAATTGTCGTGGGCAGGTTTTACCAGGTCACCATACTTCAAGATGTAATCATCGTTGTACCATGTCTCACGGTTTACCATGCCGTAAAAAGTAGTTCCCTGCAGGTAAGGAATGTCTTTTTCTATCGCATAATCCAAACGCGTTTCGGGATTACTGAACCGCAAGTTGGGGTCTTCGATTTCCATGTTGTGGCAGGAAGTGCACATAAAGTGTTTGCTGACGTAGGTCGATTTGGAGCCATTGGGTCCAACCGTCTTTCCATCCCAAACAAGGTCTCGCCCCATTTTAACCATTTCTGGCGAGGGATTTTCCATGTAGTGTAAGGGTTTTGGAGCACCCAGATAGGATAGAACCTCTTGTAGGTTGGTATCTTCATTCCAACCGGAGACTTTATCTTTTCCTTTAAAATTGACGAGCAATATAACCAGTACCACTAAAACGGATGAGGCAGCAATCTTTTTCATAGCTCTAAAATTAAACAAAAAGGAAAAAGGGGAGATCAAAACATTGAAATAGTCATGAGAACCCGGGATTAGTCCAAGAGCTGCTTGAGTTTGGAGATGGATTTTTGGTTTTCCGGGAGAAAAACAGCTGTTGAAATTTTCTCTTTCTCCTTTTGTGTTAAGTGCCAACTGAGTGAGATCGCATCTTTGGTGTCGTGTCTCAGTTGAAACTCTACAATATCAATAGGCTTATCATACCAGGCACTGGCATATTGTATCAATTCATCGTGGTGGTATTGTTGAATCACCACCCAATTTTTGTAGAAGGCACCTAAAGGGGCAGTCAACAGTTGCCAAATTGTTTTTTCTTTGCTCCCAACGTTGGGAAGCTCCCGTTCTTGATCGCGGATTTGCAGTATGACAATGCCACTGGTGTTTTTTTGAAGCCATTCCCTAAAAGTATAAATGTAGCGCACAGTGTTCAGCATGCCGAAATTATCGCGCATTCCCGCGTCCATGGCATTTATTTGTGGTTCACTTGGCAAGGTCACTTCGGGCAAAACATAAGGAAAGGTAGCGCTCATTCTAAGGGCCGACAAAAACCGGAGATTCTGCGCATTTTGCTTTTCAAAAAATCTGGAAAATTCAATGCTCTCACTGAGGGGCGCATGAGTCACCTGTGATGAAGGAAGGTTACAGGAAAGGTACGAGATCGGCTGGGATGCAATGAGTAATCGCCTGCCATCGTTGGCAATGGTAGGAGAAAGCACCATCATCGGGATTTGGGCTGAGGCCTCTGGGGCAGTGTAATCAGACAACCGCTTATCCAGCACAAAATTGGTGTTGGTGTTGAGTTGCTGCTCAAAGGCGTATGCCCTGTCTTTAACATAGGTGTAAGGACCATCTTGAAAACGTTGCAACCGCAGAAAGAGGTCGTTGACGGCAATGGTCAGCGCGATAGGATTTAGAATGTCTTGGTTGACGTTGTTGACCAGATTGGGGTCGTAAAAATCAATGGCCTTGTTTTCCTGGCTTTGCAGGTACATTTCCCGAATGTAGGAAGCACCGATCATTCCTCCGGATGAGCCCGTGATCAGTTGCGTGTGGTTCAGGAGTTCTCCATTGAGCAAGCTGTCGGCATGTTGCAACGAAGCAAATGTCCACATCGCTGAACGCAATCCGCCACCGCTCGTTGAGATAATGACCAACTTCGGACGTTCGTTTTTCTTCATGGAACGGGCCATGTTTTTGGCTTTCCAGTTTTCCAGAATACCGATCGTGTGAGCAACATCTTGCTGGTAAAGGCTGTCCCCGATATTTGTGCTCAGAGTCGACTGTTCATTATAAACAGCCTTCTCGGTGGTGTAGTCCATGCCATAAGCATGATTGGAATAGTTGAACGCGGCAAACTGGGAGAGGTAATTGAAAAGCACAAAGATGGCGATGAATGCCAGGGTAGACCATCCTTTTAACCACGAATGGAGGGCGCTGGAAAACATGAGCAGCATGGTGAAGAAAAGGAGGATACTTGCTCCTGCCGGGATTAAGAAAACCGGACTTTCCCTGAACCAGCCGAGTACCAGCACACTGGCAATGACCAGTAACTCAAACAGCGAAGCATTGATGTGGTTTTGGGCAAAAATCGATTTTAACATCTCGCGATCGTAGTGTTCGCTGCCTCGGGCCAGAGCAACTTTAAAGGGACTCGAAAGGTAGGTGTCAACCCGCCATTCTTTGGCCAGCAGAATGACTTCATGCCAACGTGTTTTGCGGTGGAAAACACCTCCGACAGGATTGGATTTTTTTTCCGCTTTCTCGGGAGGACGCTTGTTCCTTTTGAGTTTAAAAACATCCTTGTTGGTAGAGAAGAAATAGGAAAAGCTAATGGCTACGATGAGTGTAACCCCGGTTAAGAAACCCGCCATGTGCATCAAAACACTGCTCCAGGCTAGCAACTCGCTAGTCAGCTGAAAGTCGGCCATGGAGTAGAGGTAAGTGCCTAAAAAGGCCAGCGGAATAATGGAATTATTCAGGCTATACTTAAAAAATGGTCGGGACAGGGTCGCGATGAAAGGAAATCGAAATCCATTGATGATGTAGCTCGAAATGTTAAATGCCATGATAAAGCCACCGCAGGAAAATCCCAGAATAAGGTGCGATAGAAAATTGACCTCGCCCAGGTATTCTGGGTACAGAAACAAATAGGGAATGCCATATTTCAGGGCAATGGATTTGGTGATAAAGGCAAAGATGAAAATCCAAAAGAACAGCAGGATGTGGTTTTTCTTGAGGTGTACCCACAATAGCTGAAAAGGGAAAAAGAAGAGGACCCGGTAGATCCTTTGCTTGGTGGTGATATGGGCGGCAGCAGCTGTCATTTTTGGTATGGTCTCCCGCAAAGGAGATCCAATTATTCATTTATTTCGAGGTGCTTACCTGGGGTTGGTTTTTTTGAATCAGGGGAAACAAAAAGCGCAACTACTAATTAATACGTAGTTGCGCTTCATTATGTTGTCTGGCAGCAGTTATATTTTGCTTTCGACCAGATCGAGAATCTCTTTTTCCAAGGATTCCGCTTTTTGGCGAATGGCCATAGACCGAGCAAGTATGTCTTCGGCAAATGCCTTGTCGTCCAATCCAACAGCATTGATTTTGACATTCAAAAAGGCACTTATCACAGCGGTGCGGGCACAAGCAGCTCCAACAGCGGCATCAGAAAGAGAAGCTTCCAAGCCAATTTCGGCCATGGCTTTCATCACTTCCATGCTTGCATAGGCCGTTTCCAGCACCTGAAATGGAATCTCCGTAGCATATTTGGTCGCATCCTGAACTGCTTGTTTACGAGCAACTTTGTCTGCCTCAGTAGCTTTTGGCAGCCCAAATGCATCCAAAATTTTATTGAAAGAGCGGGTGTCTTCGTCTACGAGAAACAGTAATTTGGATTTGTAGTCCTGTCCTTTAGCTGCCCAGTTTGAGAATTCTTCCCAACGATCATCCCAGCCTCTTTTGTGGGAAGAAAGGTTGGCAACCATAGCGCCCAATGATACTCCTAAAGCACCGACATAAGCAGCGATGGAGCCTCCTCCCGGAGCAGGCGATTCAGAAGCTGTTTCATCGGCAAATTCCTCCAAGGTCTTGCTGACCAAAAATTTATGACCAGGATCGGCATCTTCCAGCATGTATTCAATGATGCGTTCCCTGGGATGAAATGGAGCCAAGTCATCCAATCCCAATGACTTGATAGCAATTTTGATGATTTCTGATTCAGCTATACCGGTCGATCTGCTTTGTTTGATTAGGAAATATTTGCCCGCATCTACTAAGGCTTTTAGCGGCACCAATCCAATAAGCTCTGAGCCGGTAACACGTAATCCACGCGATTCCGCTTGTTGGCAAGTCACATCAAATGCCTCGTGAATGGAGGTGATGTTGATGTTGGTTAGGTTGTAGGAGATTTGCGCGACTCCGTATTCTTCAATGAACCAACCGATACCTTTTACGGCTTTCAGCAATCCGGGGATATTTACTGGTTCGCCATTTTCGTCTTTCACAATCTTTCCGGTCAGTGGATTGCCTTCTCGCTTGGCACGACCGCGTTCACGCACATCAAAAGCAATGGCATTGGCCCTTCTGGTAGAAGTGGTGTTGAGGTTGATGTTGTAAGCTACCAGGAAGTCCCGCGCACTGATGGCGGTGCAACCTGTTCGTTGGGCACGCTCACTAAATTCAGCAGGGCCAAAATCAGGTCTCCAATCAGGGTTGGAAAGTTTTTGGGCCAGTCCTTCGTATTCGCCCGACCTAACCTTGGCCAGGTTTTGGCGTACTTCACTGATGGCTGCATTTTCATAAAAATAGCCTGGAATACCCAATTCATTGCCAACGCGTTCTCCCAGTCGGTGGGCAAATCGCACCGTTTCTTCCATGGTGATGTTGGCAATGGGAACCAAGGGACAAACGTCTGTGGCACCAAAGCGGGGATGTGCACCGCTGTGCTTGCTCATGTCAATCAGTTCAGCCGCTTTTTTTATCAATAGGAAAGCCGCTTCAATCACTTGTTCAGGAGCGCCAACAAAAGTAATGACGGTTCGGTTGGTCGCTTTTCCCGGGTCAACATTCAGGAGTTTAACTCCTTCAACTGTTTCCACAACAGCTGTGATGGCCTTTATCTTGGCGGTATCACGGCCTTCTGAAATATTGGGGACACATTCAATTAGTGGACTGTTCATTTTCGTTTCTGGCGTTTTTAAGGTTCAATGAAGTGGTGGCAAAACTATAATTTATTTGAAGACTCTAATCGGTGATTTAGCCCTCAAATCTTACTTTGGCATGGGTGCCATCGCAATAAGGTTTGTTGGCGGAAGCACCACACCGACAAAAGGCGGTGACATTGTTTTTGGTAGTCGATTCCCCGACCTCGTTTTCTACGGTAATATCGCCATGCACCAACAAAGGCCCATTTTTGGTGACTTGCGCCCGCACTGCGGCATTGGGAGAAGCTTCCTTTTTTCCTTTCGCATTCATGTAGTAGCCCAATGCTCCGGAAGGGCATTTTTTTACTTGTTCCACCAGTGCTTCCGTAGAGGCAGCATCGATGTTGATCCAAGGCTTTTCGTTGGGTCGGAATACATCGGGTAATCCACCAACACAGATGGTGGAATGAATGCAGGATTTTGGTTTCCAAACAATGGTCACCTCTCCGTTGGTATATTCTTTTTCTATGCTCATGTTGCTGTTTTTTGATCGTGATTGGTTCTCTCAAAGTTAAAGACTTCTGTAGGAAAAAAGAGGGTGGTTGCCAGCGTTTTTGTGTTGCTTTTCGTCCATTAAGTAATGTTCCCGCTTTAGAGCCTTCAAAGCATCTGTTCAGTTAGATTATGGTTAACTTTGTACGCTGATTTAAAGGCATTTCGAATCGATTTTTTTCGCTACATAAAAGCCCTCTGTTTGCTTCTGTTCTTGTTGACTGGAGCGACCAACCTGAAAGCACAACCTTTTATTGACAGTGTCGACTACCATGTTGCATTTGGTGGGGCGAATGGAACAGGAGGGTACCTGCCACATTGGATCAGTTCGAACCGGTTTGGTGTGTTGGATGAAACCAATACCAGCAGCTACCTGAGAGCGGGAATGGCTTCTTCCTGGAAGAAGAATCATTTTTCCATGGCCTGGAAAGTGGATTTGATTGGTAAATCAGACTTTTCAGAAAGTGGCATTCAAGAGTTGTATGTGCGACCGGCAATCGGTCCTTTGGAATTGAAAGCAGGCTGGATCGAAGAAACAGTTGGGATGGTAGATTCTTCCCTTTCCAGTGGTTCTCTGGCATGGAGTTCCAACGCCCGCCCACTGCCCATTGTCGGCATCGGTTTTCCAACATTCACGAAGGTTCCTTTCACCGGAGGGTACCTAAAAATAAAAGGTTTTTGGGGGCACGGTTGGTTTGGCAATGATCGCTACATCACCAACTCCTGGTTGCATCAGAAGTACGTGTATTTGCAAGCAGGAGGTAATCTCCCTGTACGTGCATCAGCGGGCTTTGTGCACAATGTGGTATGGGGTGGGACGGACCCGGTCCGGGGCGATGCTCCTGATAAACTTTCGGATTATTTTCGCGTTATTCGAGGAAAGTCTGCCAATAAAAATGAAGCAGGCAGCGCCCCCTTTCGACCAGAACGGTTGAATGCACTGGGCAATCACCTCGGCATTTGGGATTTTCGGTTGGATGTGGATATCAGCAAGTATCAATTCAGTGTCTACCATCAAACGCCATACGATGATCGTTCGAGCATGCAGCTGTTTTTGAACCCCGATAGGCTGTTAGGTGTTGCTGCGCATACCCAATCAAAAGATGGGCCTGTGACGGGAGTGGTTTACGAATACATTAATACCAAGTATCAAAGTGGCCCCGGAACTCCAGACACTGTGGGAACACAATCAAATTATGGCTACGACTATGGTGGTCGTGACGACTATTACAACAACAATATCTACCTATCAGGATGGACCAATCAATCCATGGTACTTGGGAATCCACTATTTATTACGTCTCAACGGGCGCAATTGTACCTTGACAGCATCAATGATTTTGGCAACAGCATTGTTAGCAATCGTTTCATCGCGCATCATTTGGGAATTGAAGGCCGGTTTTCGCCCAACATAGGCTACCGGTTTTTGGGTACATTTACGCAACATTTTGGGACCTATGCTGGCTTGAATAACGGGAGAAACCGGTGGGACAGCATTGAGAATCCCAATTTTGAATACCGATTCCGAGAAAAGCAGGAACAATTGTACCTCCTGTTGGAAATTTCACGTACCATCAAAATGACCGAAGGTTCCTTTGAATACTTTTTAGCTGTGGCCTACGACCATGGAGATTTGGACAAAAACGGAGGACTTTTTGTGGGAGCCAAATGGCTGGGATTGTGGAAGAAAAAGAACAAGACGAAGTCAAACAATGAGTAAACAGCCTCCTTTACCGCCAATTATTGTTTTGGGGATGCACCGTTCAGGGACCACTATGGTTACACGGTTGCTCCAGGAGGTAGGTGTTTTTATCGGACACAAGAAATACCACAACCTCGAAGCGGTCTATTTTCAACAGTTAAATCAATGGGTGCTGGACCAGCTTAATTTGTCGTGGGATCGGCCAGGCGATGGTATTATCCACGGTGAATTTGCTGTGGAGAACATGAAACGGGTACTAGAGGGCCATCTCAATGGCTTTGGAAGGCACCAATTTCTGGGCTGGAATAAGTTCATCCAATATGGAAATATTAGAGAGATGGACATCCCCTGGGGGTGGAAAGACCCCAAAAATACCTTGACCATCGGGTTGTGGAAAAAAATATTTCCTGCTGCTAAAATTGTGACAATTTGCAGAAATCCCATCGATGTTGCAGCGAGTCTAAAAGTGCGCGAGGAGCAATTACAGCAACGCTTTCAGACAAGAGGAGGGGCGGTGAAAAGAGAACGGAATTTGGACTCCAAATGGATCTACAATCAATCAAATCGAATATTAAATTTTCGTGAAGGAATCAACCTTTGGGGGGAGTACAACGTCCTTGTTAAGGACGTTGGTGAGAAATACGGTTCAGATGTACTGCAATTGCAGTACGAATCATTTTTGGAGCAACCCGCAGAAAAATTAGCAGAATTAACCAAATTTGTTGGTGTTAAGGTACGGGCAGGTGCCATTGAGACGGCAGTCAAAGACATTGATAAATCGCGTCAATATGCATTTCTGGAGAAGCCGGAGTTGGTGGAAGAATACAGAAGGATTTGCGATGACGCGTTAGTGAGAACACTGGGATACGGCAATTTAACGGCATCCCGGTAGCAACAGAAGAAGTAAATGAGTAGAAACGGCCACGTGCTGATAGTGGGTTCACTGAATGCAAAAAAGGAAGATCGTACCCTGCAACGATCAGAAACAGTTCCCCTTCAATTAATGCTTCCTGACGGAACCGTTCATCCGGTGCCTGCCTTTCGCGAATTGGGAGAACTGGGCATTAGTTCCATTGCCTGGGAGAAAGAAAATCCAACAAAATGGTACCTCTCCACCGGAAGTGATTTGCTGTGCATCGACATCGAAAGGAATACACGCGAAGAATTGCCTGTGGACAACCTGGCTGGAGTGCATGAAATTGCCTTCATCGACTCTATTCTGTGGATAGCCAATACCCGTTTTGATGAAGTCGTAGGCTTTGACCCTAAGAAAAATAAAGTGGTAGATCGCATCATGCTATCTGATTTTAGGGGGAATAAAAATGGGGCCGGCAACGGATATGCCAAAAGCGATGCTCATGTGGTGGATAAGTTTCACTGCAACCAGGTTTTTGAGTCTTATCAAGGAAATTTATTGGCATTGTCGCACCATGTCACCGGACAACAGTTGATGCAAAAGATTGCTGACAAGTTGTTGAAGAAACAAGGCAACGGTGGTATCATCAATATCCAATCGGGAGAGTTTCGTGATTTGGGATTAAATGCCCCACACAGTGTGCGCAAAGTGGACAACCGGTATTGGGTTTTTGACAGCGGTGCTGGCACATTGAATGTTTACAACAAACAATGGGAGTTGATTCATCGCTCAGCCTACATCGGTTGGGGACGTGGCGGTGATCTGGCCCAGGGACGCAAGTCATTTTATGTTGGAATCTCTGCCCCCCGCAAACGGTATTTGGGAGTGATTAAAGGTCCCCGTCAGGGTGTCAACAAATTGCTTCAGATGAATGTGGGTAACTTCAAAATCACCCGCGAAGTGGAATTGGAGTCCATTGAACAAATTAACAACCTCTACACCATCTCGGAAGAGGTCGCCTCACTGCTGTTAAAAGATTCTGCAAAAGCGCATGCCTAGAGCTCCCATTGTTATCGGAGGAGTAGGAGGCAGCGGCACACGGGTTGTGTGTCAGATTCTCAAGGAGCGCGGTTTGTTTGTCGGCAAAGACCTCAACCGGGCTTTAGACAACCTTTCTTTTACTTTTTTGTTGAAGCGGCCACAAAAATTACAGCAAGATAAATCGAGCTGGCGCGAAGTTCATTTGAATCTTTTGGCGAATCACATGCAAGGTGCAGCGCTGGATAAATCGAGCCGTAAGCTTCTCAGACAAAACTTGCTCGCGGGAGATTCTTCGGGAGAGTTAAAGTCATTTTTGTTTCGGTGGAAACGCTACAAGCACCTGAAAAAAGGAGTCAAAGAAGAATTAATTGGCCAACCGTGGGGTTGGAAAGAGCCCAATTCGCACATTTTTTTAGAGGACCTCGTGCACGTTTTCGGGCCGGAGATGAAGTATGTGCACGTCATTCGACATGGCCTGGATATGGCTTTTAGCCGCAACAAACAACAAATGGCGAATTGGGGACATCTTTATGGTGTGGCCCAACCTACAGGCCACGATGCTCCAGCTGCGCAATTGAACTATTGGATCAATGCCAACCAACAGGCAGTGGCAAAAGGTTCGGAATTGTTGGGCGACAACTTTCTATTACTCAACTACGATGCCCTTTGCGAAGAACCTCTGAAGTACGCACAAATGCTTCTCGATTTCTCTGGGCTCTTGTATCGTGAGCACGATTTGGAATTGATGGCAACCATTCCGCGAACCCCAAAATCCAAAGGGCGCTATCTGTCGATGGGGCTGGATCAATTCTCCTCGGAGCAAATTGCTGCCGTGCGGGAATTGGGTTTTGCAGTAGAAGGGTGATTTGAATCGCTCCGTTATCTATTCCTACGTGATAGAGAAAAGTCCTCAAAAAAGTCTTTTTTTACTAGAAAATGCCAATAGTTGATCGCTATTGGTCTGTTTTGGCTCATTTTGACGTGAAATCGTCCATTTTCAATGAATTCAAAAAATGTGTCGGAAGCGCTTTTGTGAATTTTGAGAAAATGCCCGATTTCTGATTGAAAACATTCGTTTTTGGTCGAATTTGAATGTTTTGGGTTGAAAATGGCTAAGAATTGTCTGTTTCTGGATTTTTTTCATCCTTAACCTCGGGGTGCAAATACCGGTAGTAATAGATCAAGGAAAAGACAAAGATGATTACCCCGATTTTTTTGATGCTGATACCAGCTGTGAACATGTGGATGAAGAGGTATAGCATCGTGTATTGACAAGTCAGCAAAAAGGTGTCGTAGTTTTTGCGCAGGTGTTTCCGATACCGGAAGGCAGCCACAAAGGGAACATAGATGAAGGCCGTTCCGACCAAGCCATAAAGAAATACATTGCCCAACAAACCGATGTCGGAGGCATGGAAGTAACGGTGCACACCGCTAAAACCATCTTCCCACTGGCTGCTCAGAAAACCATTGCCCAATAAATAATGTTTCTGAATGCCTTCCCACGCAATGGCCGCTTCTTTGAGCCTTGCACCGGCAGAAGCATCGATGATTTCACCACCCAAAAATACATTGAGACCGCTGACAAAGAGTTCGATGTTGCGCCCCATCACATCGGGGTAAATCAATTGCATAACCGTTAACACCGCCACGCCAGCCACACCAGCCCAAATGAGGTAAACAATCCGCGAGGACAGTGACTGGTTGCGTTGAAAATAAATCACAGCAGTAACAGTGATGGCCACAAATAGTGAGCGGCTGCGGGCAAAGGCCAGGATGTAAAAAATGAGTGCCACCAGTAAAAAGGCATACACCCGTTTTTTGTCATTCACCAGCTGAAAGAGCGCATAGAAAAAGAGCATGACCGTAAACGTAGAATTGATCTTGTAGCGGTAGCCGCGGCTCATGGATTCCTGCACCAGGTTAGTGTCGGTGAGTTTGGATGGATCAATGAAAAAGTTGAAGAACAGAATGATGGCAAAGAGCACCAGCGCCAGGCGCACGAAGTTCTTCTCGATTTGTTCGATGGTAATCCATGATTTTTCCAACGAAAAAACAAGCAGTATTCCAGCAATGGCATAGTATTTACTCCGTTCAGCCAGGAAGCCAAACAGGTAAGATTGCCCCGAAATTTGATGCGCCTGAAATGAACTTATCAATGGGATCATTAAAATCGGGAAAATGATCAGCGCCAGCATAGAAACATTGCGTTGGCGAATGCCCAGGAAAAAATAGAAGGCGATGAAAGTAACCAGGCACACCGTGTAGCCAATCTGTGTGATCGTATCGAGCCGATCCAGTGTCAGAATGCCGAAAAGCTGCCCAATCATGACCAAGTTGATGAGGATGAACACATTGGCGAAAACACCTTTTATGCCGTACCGATCCGCCCTCATTGCCAATCGTTGTTTTTACTGAGGGTGAGTACGGGTAGGAGCAAGCGCAGGTAATGCCTGTTGTGCAAAATAGCACCCTTCAGAATGCGGCCGGTAATTTTCAAGTAGGCGGGCACCATCAAGCCAGGAAAGAACTTTTTATAAAACAGCAAGGTGTTGCGAAACTTGAAAAACATGAACCGCAAATGCAGGTGTTTTTGCTCTCCTGAACTTTGGGTAATTGCGCCTTGCTTGTGGTAAACGACACTGTTGGGCTCAAAACCCAGGCGCATGCCGCTGCGTTTGATGCGTGTGCACCAGTCCAATTCTTCGAAATACAGGAAATAGTCTTCCGAGAGCAAACCCACTTTGGCCAGCGTTTTATGGCTGATGAACATGGCGGCTCCTATTACATAATCCAATGCAGGAGTGGATTGATCGTATTGTCCAGTATCAATTTCTCCATCTCCCAATTGCTTTAAGCTGGCAGTCCATAGGTGAAGTTGACCACCGACAGCCTGGAGTTTTTCTGGAAAGTGGTAATACCGCAATTTAGAGCCCAGCATACCGAGCTGGTTATCACTGGACTCAAAATGGTTGACCAAAGCACTGAGTGCTGTTGGGGTGACCACTGTATCGTTGTTGAGCACCCAAATGTAGTCGCCATCTTTTTGTCCATTAATCCATTTCAAGGCAAGGTTGTTGCCTCCGGCAAATCCCCGGTTTTTATTGGACTGCAACAGTATTAATGGAGCATCAGTCTGTGGCAATGATTCTGACAACACCGTAGCATTGATTACTTCAGTTTCAATGGGTTTATCAATTGCTGGTTGCACAAATTGCTGTAGCTGTTCAGGTGGGGTAAACTCAATCGTTCTTTGTCCCTTTGCCCATTCAACAACGCAATGGGACGATTCGTTGCCACTGGCATTGTCGACCACCACCACTTGAAAATTGGCGTACTCCAACCGGAAGATACTTTCCAGGCATTCCACGGTATCCTCCCAGTTGCGGTAGTTGAGTAAAACAATATATACTTTGGGAGTGGCCGTCATTGATCGGAAGTAAGCCAATGGTTCAGGTTGCGACCAAGCAATGTGGAAAGTGCTTTGATGTCTTGCTCAAAATAGGGCAGTACAGCAGCTCGTTCTTCCCTGGACAAAACAGGCACTTTTTGCGATTTATACAACATTGTTTGCATGGAAGTTTTCAGCGAAGCAGGCACCATCCCTTGGAGTGACCGGGCCAAAAAGGAATGACGTTTCCACCGCTGCAAAGCGGTCCATCTGGGCTCTTTTGCCTGGTTGTGTCGTTCCATTCCATCGGTTTTTAACGGAGCTGCATCGATGCCCAAAAAGCGGGCAATTTGTTGCAGAGTCTCCCAGGGGTGTTCTGCAAAATCTTCGTACCAAATAATAGCAACTTGCTCTGTTGGAAAGGCTTCCTTGAACCGTTGCACCTGTTCAGCATACTGGCCTAATTCAACATACAAAGAACTGACGCCCCATCCTTTTTTCGACAGTTGCTGATCGTTTTCAATCGCTTCCCCGAAGTTATTGTTGGTTAATCCCATCTTCCGATCCATCCAGTAATGAGAGTAAGCACGGTCGACTGGGTTGCGCAAAATAAGCAGGATTTTGGCAGCGGGATTAAAGGCGGCAATGTGCTTGGCTGCTTCCTCACTGTAGAGATAAGCAACACTGGCTTCTCCCTTTATTTTTTGTTGCCCCGCATGTTCAAAAAGCCGGAGATAATCGGATTCATTCGTAACAAAAGCATTGTGCAGTGCAGGGCGATCTGCCTGATCCAGGTATTGCGTCAGGTCCGTGGTAAAATTGGCTTTCATGTCCAAGCGGAAATCGTCAAAAACAATGTCTTTGGCGAAATAAAAGGGTTCCTTGATCGGACTGAAAAACACCTCGGGATGTTGGCTGAGTTGTTTGTAGAGCGCAGTAGTGCCCGCTTTGGCAGCGCCCACAATGAAAAAGTTAGGTATGTTGTCAGTCGACTGCACAAGGTTGGCGCTGCTATGAGCGCATTTTAATCACTTTCGCGGGTACGCCACCTACGATGGCATTGGCGGGTACATCTTTGGTCACAACGGCTCCCGCTGCAACCACGACATTGTCGCCAATCGTGACACCCGATAATACAACAGAACCTGCGGCAATCCAAACTCCATCGCCAATAATAACCGGGGATGCGCTGCGTCCTGAATCGGTAATGGGTGCGCTGTCAGTGATGTTGTGGTTGGCGTCAGAAATAAAACAGTGAGGGCCAATTCCGGTGTTTTTTCCGATCGTCACACGTTCCATCGAGCGAATAGTAGAAAAATCGTTTATCAACGAGCCATCGCCCATGTGAATTTCTCCACGCACAGCATTGAGAGAGGTGTAAGAAAAGACCTTGACATTTTTACCCAGGTGCACATGTTTTGGATTTTTGATCCGCACTTTGCGAAAAATATGGCACGAGTTGTCAGCATGAAGTCCCAGTAACTTCCATTTCAAAAAATTCAGCGTCCACATCAGGCGCATCAGTATGCCAAAATTCTCTCTCATGAACGCATCAGTTTGTCGGCAAATATCAAAGGTATGAATCCGAAATGTTTATAGACATAGTAGCTGGAGACAATGTTGCCCATCGTCCAGGATACGAACATGGCAATGGCTATGCCTGAAAGGCCAAGGGCAGGGGCCAACAAAAAGCAAAGTGCCGTGTTGACGAACAAGGCGGATAACCCAATGTTTTGTACGATGCGCTGTTGGCCGGTCATCTGCAAAATGCTGCCAACAGAACCAAAAGCTGCATTGACAAATTTGGCAGCTACCATAATGATCAGTGCTGTTTTGCCTGCTTCAAAAGCTTCTCCAAAAATACCCAAGGCCAATTGAGGAAAGAAAAGGAGTGCCAAAAACAGAGGGAGCGATACAGCCATGATCATCTTGGTCGCCTGGTGAGCGGTTTTAGCCAATTTTTTGACGTTGTTGTTGGCATGAAAGGCCGCAAATTTTGGAGCAGAGATGCTGTTGACTGCCATGAGTGCAATACCAGGCAAAGCCGAAAGTTTGAGTAATACATTCAGGATGCCGATGTCTGCTTCGGAGCGATAAAGGCCAAGTATCAGCACGACTGACCAATTGAGCAACATGGTCAACGAGCCAATCACCATCATCGGTGCCGATGTGCTGACGATTTCGCCATAGGTTATGGTTTCTTCAGGGCCACCTTTTTTCGGACGCACTTTGAGCCACCACAAAAAACTGATGATGGCTGAAATGACCAGCCCTCCCAGACGAACGGCTACGGGCACATGAATTTCACGGGAATAAAAGGCCGCTCCCACAATGAGCAGGGTGGCAAAAAACGTTAAGCTCGCAGATTTAAGGAAGGAAAAACCGGCAATGTGTTTCATCCCGCGCAGCGCCCCAGCATTCAACCAAAGTAACGACATGGGGGCAATGAACCAGGAGACAAGTTGAAAATAGTGCGCTAAATGAGGTTTGTTAAAAACAACGGTGGCCAGTGGTCCGGCAAAATAGAAAATCAACAGGCTGATCGGCACACAAAGCCCCAACACCAATATCAACGATTTCAGGTAGACCTGGCGCACCATGGTTTGTTTGCCTTGACTAGAAAAACCAGCTACAAATCGAACTATGGCCGTGTCTGTGCCCAGGGTGCTGAGAATAGCACCGATGTTCAAAACGGCAAAAGAAAGGGAAAGTAACCCCAGGGCGGCTGCCCCATAATAATGCGAGACCAACCAGGTAAAAAGAAACCCGAAAAAGATACCGCCCACGCGGGTGGCGAAGGAAACAATGCTTCCTTTCAGCAATTCCCTGAGATCGAAATCACCGCTTAGTTTGGATTTAACTTTTTGAATCAGAGACACGCTTCGTTTTTAAGGGAGGGCAGTTATTTTTTGCCAAACCACCTGCTAAAACCTTTTCCCTGGGTTTCGCTTTCGGAATAATAGCCACCTCCATACACACTGGCATAGGTGCCGCCATTTCCGGCTTTTTTGCTGTCGTAGCCGTTGAGCACCAGGTAAAGATTCTTCAATTCATGATCCTTCACGAGGTTCTCTGGAATGGAAAGAAAATCGGTTTCGGAATACCCGGCTCGCACTACATAAAGCTTGGCATCGCTCATTTTGAGAATTGGAACAGAGTCAGATACCAGGCCAACTGGCGGAGTATCCAACACAATTAAATCGTACTGCTCTTTTAGCTCAGCAATCATGGCGGCAAACAAAGGTGATTGCAGCAACTCCGAAGGATTGGGCGGAACGGGTCCAGATGTGATAAAGTCGATGGGGGCATCGGTCGCACGTTGAATGGCTTCACCAAAAGCTGTTTGCCCTGAGAGGATGGTGCTCATTCCAACGTGGTTGTTAGTATTGAAAGCCAGGTGTAATTTGGGCTTGCGCATGTCAAGGTCCAGCAGAATGACCTTCTTGTCGAGCATGGCCATTACACCCGCAATGCCCGAACTAATCAAGGTTTTTCCTTCTCCGCTCACACTGGACGTGACTGAAACAACCTTGTTCCCATCTCCTTTGCCGATAAATTGCAGGTTAGCTCGTAAGGCTCTGATCGACTCATTAAAAACAGACCGGTTGTTGCCGAGGTCTTTGAGGTCGATGAACGGGCCCGCCATTTTTGTTTTTGGAACAACGCCAATGATTGGCAAAGAGGAAATCATTTCCAGGGTTTCCTTGTCGTAAATTTTCTTACTGAAAAAGCGCAGCAAAACAATCAGCAATGCGGCAATTCCAAATCCCATGCCTCCGAGTAGCACGATGATTTTACGCCCCGAAATGGAAACCGGCTCCACATCCAAAATCGCTGCGTCAATCACTCGGGCAGAGGAAACCACAGTAGCTTTTGAGATGGATGCCTCCAGTTTTTTTTCCAAAAGGAAAGAGTAAACACTTTCACTGACCTGGAAGTCGCGCAGGATGTTGAGGTACAGCCGCTGAGACTCCGGCACATTGCCCAGTTCTGTTTTTAGTCGTGCAATTTCACGGTTGTAATAACTTTCGCGTTCGTCAATTTTTTCCTGAGCCAGTTGCAAGTTCATCTTGGCCGCCTGCTTCAGCTCATCCAGGCGCAGTTGCAATTCTTTTCCCAGAGGGCTTTGTTCGGTAAACCGTAAATCAAGCGATGATTTTTGAAATTGAAGGTCATTCAGTTTGTTGATGACCTCTGTCAAATTATCATCAGACAACCCGTCTACACTGACCATGGGTTGGGCAATTTGTTCTTCGGCTTCCAGCTGGCTTTTGGCCACATCAAGGGATAGTTGACGCAATTCCAACATCCGTTTTTGCACTTCAAATTCCGTTAACTGCTGTATTTCAACCAGCCCTTTTGATTCAATGTTGAGTACCTCGTTTTCGCGTTTAAAACGGGCCATATTCTCTTCAGAAACTTCTACTTTTCCCGCAAGATCCTCCAGCTGACTTTGGATAAAATCGAGTGTTTGTGTGGCCACGCGGGTCTTTTGTCCAACATCTTGTTTGATGTATTCCTGGCAAAGCTCGTTGACAAAATCCTGCGCGAGGTAGGGCGAAATATCGCGGTACTTCACACCAATTACCGTGTAGCTTTTGTTGACTTCTTCAACAATCAGGTTGTCCTGAAACCGGGCCAACAGTTCCAGCGGTTCGTTCCATTGAAAGGAGAATTGTTTGTTTTCTTCCAGGTTCAGTGGCGCAGGGTAGACCGAGGGCTCGATGCGCAGTTGAAATTTTCCCAGAGTAATCAATTCGCTCCACGTAGCAGTTTGCGTGTAGTCGGCATCATCTGAATAGCAATGCAAGGTGAAAGACTGAGCGTCCGAAAAGTCAATGTCGAACGTGTAATCGTGGGCCAAGGTGTCCAGTTGCGCAAAGTCTACGATGAAGGGAGCCTTTTTGTAAATTTCTCTTTTGGCCAATAGCTCGCGTTTGAAATAGCTGACCTGAATCGGAATGTTGGAGAGCGCCCTTTGAATCAAGGTGCGGGAATGAATGATTTCCACCTCTGCCAGCGCTTCTTCTTTGCCTGAACCATACAGGTCCAAAGGCATGATGCTGGAAATACCTCCCGCTCCCGATTCTATTTTTAAGGTAGCATCCGCAGCATATTGCTCGGCATTGTATCGGTTAAAAATCAAGGCCAATACCACCCCAACAAACAGGCCAAACAGCAGCCAATACCAGCTGCTGATCAAGCGGTTGAACAAGACCGAAATATCGAGCTTATCAGCATCCTTATTGATAGTGCGGTGCGAGTGCTGCATTAATTTCTTCGACTTAAAACGATGTAAACGGTTGCGGCAGATGTCAGTACCGAAATCAGGAAGGTGTAAGGCCGAACAGTGGTGTCAAACAGTTTGACCCCTCTGGGCTCTACGTAGATGATATCGCGATCACGCAGGATGAGTTCCGGAGCCTTCAAGCTTTCCACTTTGGTTATGTCAACGATGATGATCTCAGGATCACTCAAATCGCCCCGAATAATTTTGACGGAGTGGGGTTTACCATAAGTGCCAATACCACCAGCCTTTGCCAATACATCTATCAAGGTGCTCTTTTGGTCCACAATGCCATAGACACCTTCGTTGGCTACTTGTCCCATCACATTGACAGACAAGCTCCGTATCTCAACAGATATAATGGGATTGACAACAAATTGACTGTATGTTTTCTCCAGAGAACGGGCGGCTTCGGTAGCAGTCATTCCCGTTAGTTGAACACGGCCAACGAGTGGAAGTACCGTCATGCTATCCTTTTCTACAGAATACATTAGGTCTCCGCCTTCCCGCGTCATTTGCTCACTAAAGATGTTGGGGGAGCGCAAGTCGAAATTATTCAGAAAGCGAATGGACAGTTGATCGTCTACTTTGATGCGGTGCACACCGTTCCAGGCAGTATCCCTTTTCTGGGGATTTTCCACGTAAACAACTTGCCCTTTGGTATCGGGTTTCTTGTCTGCTTTAAAAAGTACTTTGCGGTGTTTGTATCCGCAGCTACTAACCACCATCGTCAGCAAAGACACGATCAGGATAAAACGAAGTGAGGGTGGAGTTCTCATTGATTTGTAGTGCGTTACGCCCCTATGTGCCGGGGAGATCGAGGAAGGCAAAAGTACATACTTTTTCAATCTAGTATACATTCTTGTCCCATTTGAACATTTGGCGCATCGTAATGGCAATGATTTTAAGGTCCAGAAAAAAGGTCCAGTTTTCAATGTACCACACATCGTGTTGTACCCTTTTGGCCATCACACGTTTGTGGCGTGTTTCGCCCCGGAAACCGTTGATCTGAGCCAAGCCGGTGATGCCTGGTTTGACCAGATGCCGTATCATATAGCTCGAAATGATGTGGCGGTACTGATCGTTCAACATGAGTGGGTGGGGCCGGGGGCCTACGATGCTCATTTCTCCTACCAGCACATTAAAAAACTGCGGCATCTCGTCCAGGTTATTACGCCTTAAAAAGCGGCCAATTTTAGTGACGTTGGGATCATTCCTGGTGACTTGCCGGAACTCATCATCATCGTGCCATACCAGCATACTTCGGAATTTCCAGATTTGAAACTTGCGGTAATTTTTGCCGGTTCTGAACTGCTGGTAAAAAGTGGAGCCCGGAGATTCCAAACGAATGACAATGGCTAAAAGAGGCGTTAACCAGGACAGAATGCAGATGATGACAATCATGGAAAAGAAAATGTCGAAAGTGCGCTTAACGAATCGGTTCGAATAAAGCTGCAACGGCTCCTCCCGGATGGTCATTACCGGCAGGTTGTCGAAAAATTGAATGTTTACCCGTCTGTTGGCAAGGCCTTCGAGATCGGGAACCATTCGAAAGCGGATGAGCCTGGTTTCTGCGGCTTGCATAATGGTGGCAATGCGTTCCTTGTCAGAAAGAGGCAAGGAGCAATAGACTTCATCGATGCGGTTGATTTGCAGGAAGTCAATCACCGAGTCAACACTGCCGAGGTACCCATCTTCATATTGTTGGTCTTTGGGATTGTCTTCAAAAAAGCCGAGAAAATTATAACCGTATTCAGGGTGTCGCAGCAATTCCTTTTGAATGCGTTGCCCAACCTGTTGGTAGCCAATGACCACAAAATTTTTGATGTTGTACCCCCGCCTGCGAATGTAGCGTACCCATTGAATGAACAAAAAGCGAAAGGCGAGCAGCAAAACCAAAGAGCAGGCATAGGTTGCGATAATGACTTCCCGGGAATAATAATACCCTTTGATGAGCACGATGATTGCGGCCAAAATGGACACACTCAAAAACATGGCTTTGATGACGCGAATAAAACTGTCTTGTAACTTGACCGATTGAGAGGCGCTGTAGAGCTTGAAAGTGTTGGCAGAGAAAAACCAGGCAAACAGCATGATGATGAGCAACTCAAAATACTTGGTCCTGGAGAGCACACCCAAGCTGTCAAAGCGGTTGTGCACAGCGCCCAAAAAGGAGGCAGTGATGCCCACAAATTCGGCTATGTAAAAGATGATTTGTACCAGTCTGTCGTATCGCTTGTCCATCCCTACTATCGATTTAATAGTTGTTGAAACAATACATCGTATTGATCAGCAATGCGCTCCCAAGTGTATTTTTCAAGTATGCGGGCATGCGCAGTTTTTCGTTGCTCAATAATAACAGCAGGATTTTTCTCCACGAACTGAATCATCTGAGTAACGGATTCTTCTTTTCTTTCAAAATACAGACCATGTTGCTCCTCATTTAGCACTTCTCTGCTGAAAGGAGTGTCTAGTGCAAGAATGGCACAGCGATACCCTAATGCCTTCAAGAGGGTAGGATTGGTGCCTCCAAATTCGTGGCCATGAAGGTAGCAAAAGCAATTTGCGTAAAGCTGATAGAGCACTTCGGAATCTGTGACATAGCCCGTAAAACAAAGCCGTTCGTTCGCCATGCCTTTTACCCGATCAGCATAAGCGTCCGCATAAGGAACATCGCCAACGACAACCAATTTGTGCGGACTATCGCTCTTCAAAAAACCGGCTATGAGCAGGTCGGCATTGTTGTCTGGTATCAACCGGCCTACTATCAGATAATAGCCTTGCGAGGTGATTCCAAAGTCTGCAATTTTTTCTGGGTCTGCCTCCGAACGTACCGGAGCACCGTAAGCGATGACTTCGGAGGAAGTGTTAAATTCTCGTTGATAAATCGCTTTCATCTCCTCCGAATCTGCCACCAATTGGTCAAAAGCCCTGGTGCTGATTTTGGCGGCCCAATAGAAATAGCGAGCTCCCAGTCCTTTCCACTTTGGTCGTTCCCATTCCACTCCATCGGTGTTGAGCAACGATTTGATGCCAAATAGTCGGAGCAAATAGCCGAACGGGCCATTGGCTGGGTTGACAAAGAAACAGATGGCATACCCCATAAACAGGGCATGAAGTGTACTAAGAAAACTGTGCGAAAGCTGACTCAGCGATTTTAGTTCAATGGCAGGGATATAATGCAGAAAGATGCCGTTATGTTCTTTCGGACGTTCATGAAACAGCCCACGGTGGCAATAAACATGGATCTCGTATTTATCCGACAAACGTTCAGCGGTCTCCTTTATAAAGGTCTCATACCCACTATAAACATAGGGGTAGCCTCTTGAACCGAGTATGGCAATTTTTGGCTTCACGAAGTCGTCAAAAAGTTTTCGTGGATCACTTTGGCTGCCAAAGACCACGAATTTTGCTGCCGGATAGTTTCAACAGAATTGATGGCATATTGACTGGACAATTCCGGTTGTTCAAACAATTGTGATACGGCCCGGGCCAAATCATCGGGATTTTTACTTTCAAACAATGAACCATTTTGACCATCGTTGATGAACTCTTTGTTGGGTTCCAAATCAGAAGTTACCACCGGCAACCCATAGCTCATGGCCATCAGGATGGTGCCGCTTTGGTAAATGTGTTTGTAGGGAGCAATCAACATGTTGGATGCCTTAAAAAGCAAATCCCGCTTGGCATCGTCAATGTAGTGGAGCAGGCAAGTGACCCGGTTCTGAAGACCCTTTTTTTGAATGAGCTCGGAATAGCGCGAGAAATCTTCTTTCCAGGGACGACCTGCAATGATCAAGTGGGTGTTTGCCGGAAAATCGGGCATGGCTTCCAACAAAATGTCCAGTCCTTTCACCTGTTTGATGAGACCGAAGAAAAGCAGGTAGTGTGTTTCTGGTTGCCAACCGAGCTGTTCGCGGGCAGCAGCTTGTTCGGGTATTTTTGAGATGCAGTCAAAATAATCTCCGTGGGGCATCACCTGCACCTTTGATGCGGGGAGTTGCGGTAGGTTGGCTTGCAAAGTTTTTCGGGAGAATTGGTTGTGAACAAATACAACCGATGCCATTTTACAAAGTATTTTCTCTTTCAATGCTTGTCGATCGCCCGAACCGAAACTTTCAATGTCGTGGGCAATGACAGCAATTTTCAATCCAAATCGATGGGCCAGCCAGTAGGTGAGGTAGTCCAATGGCCGGTAGTGAAAAGCATGCAGCAACACCTGTTGGATGCCCATTTTTTTGCAGCTACGGAAAGTTTTCCAATGACCTAGTAGCAAATGAATGCCCTTGCGCCATTTACTCTTTCCTAGATTGGGGTACACAGAATAGGTGCTTACCTGGGCTACTTGAGATGATGGCGTGAAATTGGAAAACAGGTGGCACATAACCCCTCGGTTGGCCAATGCTTTTACCAGCGACCAATCGTAGTAATCCATCCCGGCCATTTGGCCGACAGGGTCAAGCAGTGCAATTGACGGAGTATCGTTCATGGCAACCACGCGTTTAGATTCATTCCGGTCACTTCGGCCAATGCGATAATATCTTTGTGGAAAATACTGCGAAGTTTGGTAGCCACATGGTCAGCCATTGGCTCTCGATCCCCGGCAGGAAATCCAGCGTCCAATATTCTTTTCTGCCATTTTTTTGGCAAACTTTTTTTGAGCGCTTCTCGCAATTTTTTGTGTTCATACAAGGATTTGAGCGCACCATTTTTGGGTGAACGGTGCTGGTTGTGTGCACCAGGGGTGGGTTCAAAAGTTGGGTTCACCCCCAAAAAATCAAACACAGCTTCTAAGGTATCCTCCTGATTGTTGTGCAAGTCTTCGTCTAAAATGATTTTTACGCGACTGGAACCAAAAGTTTCCAGGTACCGGGTCACTTGCTCGTAATACAGTCCTAGCCGAACATATTGTTGGTAGAATAACGGGAATTGCTCTGGATGATCAACAATCGTTTTCAGGTCAGTTTTGACATAACCAAGGCGCTCGTCCATTTCAAAGTGCGACTGTGCCCGGAGTACCGGATCGCGCAACGAGATAAGAATGCGGGCATCCGGGGCAGCGGCTTTTATTTTGGCAGGCACTGTTGGATAATACAAATAGGAAACGCTGGCTTCACCTATCTTTTGCTGCTCCTGAGCAGCGTTAAATAACTGTAAATAGCCGTCCGTGTCGCGGTGGCGGGTGGCGTTATAATAAAGCTTTTGTTGATCCAGTTCCTCCGATGAAAAGAAATTGGGTTCTTTTTCGGCCGGCATAAAAACGTCAGGATGCTCTTTGAGGTAGTGGTAAAGCGAAGTCGTCCCTGCTTTTGGAGCACCAACTATGAAGAAATCAGGCCAGCGCATCTACCTCCAACCATTTGGGCAAAGGGCCGTGGCCTTTGCTGATTAAAAATTGGTTTAAACGCTCGTTGTGCGGAGCATAAACCTCTTGCAGTTTATCCAGTACTTCTTGCTCGATGGGAGCCTTTGCTTTTTTCTTTTCGTTGATCCCGTAATACATGGCCCGCAACCGTTTTTTTAGGCCATGGTTTTTGCGAAAAAAGGACTCCAGGTAATAGTTGGTGGTCAATGCTGCCCGGTGTAGCAACCCATTTTTATAGTGGGCTGTACGGTTTTCGACCGTGAATTCGCACTGGGCATAAAAGCTGGGATCAATGTCGAGCCACGAGCACAAATCTTGCATCACTCCCAATGGGTCAGCTTGCAATTTGTCAAAGAAAATTACTTTCACAGATTGGGGAAAAGCATCGTGCCATTGACTCAGGTAGTCCGCATAGAAGCCTTCTTTGACGCCACGCACATAATAATCCTCCTCTTGCTGAGGCGTGTGCGATTTTTCCAGGGTATCGATTGATTTACCCACAAACTCTTCGAAACTATCTTCCGCAGGTAGCAGCATCTTTGAATCGAGGTGGCGGTAATAAGACACCAGTCTTTCAACGGGTTCTCTCAATATAAATAGGACCTTTAACTCAGGCAGGGTCTGCTGAACAGCAGCTAACATCTCGGGGTTGGCATAAAGATAACCAGCGCTGGCTTCCATGCGGTAGTGTTGCGCCTGACAAGCTGCAAAGTATCTTGCGTAATTTTCTAAAGGCGCCAAGTTTCGGCCATAGCGAAGTGGCGTGAAATAGCTGGTCTCCTTGATAGAAGAACCACAAATTTCATCGTGTTGGGCGAGGTAGGTGAAAAGCGAAGTCGTTCCCGCTTTGTGCACCCCTCCAATAATCAGGTTCGGTAATCTCAATTCTGCTCTACCCATAAATATTTCGCCTCCTTGCTTCCCGGAGGATGAAAAATTAATTTTTTCCAAACATTAACAAGACGACCATTCAGCCGGCAATGTTAGGTGAGTGGATTGACCGCTACAATTGTACCTCTGCACAGCTCAGACTGTATGCCGGCACTTGTAGGGTCTTTATTTGCATATTTTTTGTTGTGTATTCCAGGCTTCCTTTCACTTCGTTGATGTCATTGCGCATCTTGCTCAGGCCAATGCTTGCATAAAGCGAATTCCCGGCAAGGCTGGCAACTTGCACATCTATGTTTCCTGCCAAACTAGTGCCATTGACTTGAACGCTGCTCAAATCAAGGGCCGCACCAGTGCTGTTGGAAACATATAAATACAGCTTGTTGGTGCTGGTATTGTGAAAAGCTCTGATACGTGGTCCTGTCACGTTGTTTTGATCAAAGCCCCCACCAGACAGCTCAACGTGATTTGTTTGGTTGTTGAAAATGCGGCTCAGCAATAAAAAGGAATAATAGTTGGCCCTTTTCATATAGCTCTCCGAAGACAATTCAGCTTCTTGACCCTGCCGGTCATTGATGAGTGCAAACCCCAGCCATTTCGTGCAGAGGTTGTGGTAAACAGCTTTTCCTAAAATGGGGTATTGCTGATTGGCCTCCATCATACTGAAAATAAAGTCGGTAGCATAAAGGGCATGAAATACCGAGTTGCCGTATACTCCATCAGAAAACCTGGGGGAAATATTCCATTCAGTTACCCACATTTTTTTACTCGTACCGTATAGCTTCTGGTAATATCGGAAGAGGTTGGGTAGCTTCTTTCCCAAAAATATGCCCGCTTGCTCATTGCCACAATTGAATTGTTCTTCCAGATTAGACCGGTCCGAACAATTTTTGATTTTACTGTAGATATGCACGATGTAGGCATCGTAAAAGTTCTCTTTGGCCAAATCCTCGTTCCATTTGATGAAGTAGGGATCGTTTTTGCGCATAGTAGGACTGTGTGCTGCCACCACTCCAATCTTTATTTCAGGATGGTTTTTGCGAAGCGCCCGTGTATAAGCTTTGCATTTGGTCAGGTACTGCTCAAAAGAGATGATTTTGCTCATTTCCTTGGAGTACACCTCATTGCCCAATTCAACCCCTGCAATGCCGACACCCTTTGATTTGACATAAGCTATCTGATCAAGCATTTCCTGTTCGTCAGCGGTGAGAATGTTGGCGACTAACAAGAGCCGTGCATTGGAGCGTAGGGCAATTTTTATGATCTCATCTACATGCTTGAAAGTAGCACCCTTTTGTTCGTCATAGCGCCTGCGCAAGCTCTTTTTGTCTTCCGGTATCTCTGACAAACGGTAGCCCAATCCATTGTCTAGCCAATGCGCCAGATTAGAAACCGCTCCACCCGGAAAGCGCAGCACTTTGGGATGCAAGGCATCAATGTCATTGAGGAGGTTTTTGTTGGTAATGTCACAATCAACACACAGGTAGTCAGTCGAGAAGCCAAGCAAATCGGTGTTGACCCGTTGGCTCTTCCTGGTGTTGATAGTAATAGGGATTCGTTTTTTTCCTTTCGGAGCAGGCCCCTCAGGTAAGGTGTCTGAGCTGCCACACGACCAAAGAGAAGTAGCGGTCAAAAGGAGAAGTGCAATCATGGCAATTGAACTGAACCAAAAAACGCTTTTCCGTTGCATCTTAACTTAGCTTTTGCAGGATTATTTGGATGTATTAAATTTCTTTGGAGGAAGAGCAAATTAACAATTAATCTTTGATCACTCCTTCATTATGCAGTGTGATTTATGCTAACATTAAATTTACTTTTTATTTACCTTTGATGACTATTGTATTGGAGGCAGTCCAGTCAACCCTATTTCTCTGATTAAAATATATCAATTCTATGAAACCCAACTTTACAATTTATTTATTGCTGGGAGTACTCACTGGCACTTTTCAGTCATCAACCGCGCAAACTAGTTTTGTTGAGGTAAGTCAAGCTTCTGGAATCGACTACGTAGTACCCGTATTCAACATGGGTGGGGGAGCCGTCTTTTTCGACTACAACAATGACGACAACCTGGATGTCTATATCACCGGGCATACCGGAAGAGATGCTTTGTACGAGAACAATGGAGATGGAACCTTCACCGATGTAACTGTCGCTGCTGGATTTGGTATGACGGAAAACATCCGTACGATGGGGGTTGTAACCGGAGATATCGACAACGATGGGTTCAGAGATATCTATATTTCTACACGAAACAATTACCACAAGAACCTGTTGTTTCACAACAATGGAGATGGCACTTTTACGGAGATTTCAGATGCTGCCGGTTTTCCAATCGACTCATTGTCTGCGAACTCTTCCTCCATGGGTGATTTTAACCTGGATGGTTACCTGGACATTCACATCATCAACCACATGGATTCTTCCGGTTGGATTTATGATACAGCGGGCAATGTAGTGGCTTACGACCACAAATGTTCTCCAAACAGCCTCTACCTCAATAACGGTGATTTGACTTTCACCGAAGTGAACATGCAAATGAATGTCGGTGATGTCGGATGCGGCCTTGCCACTGCGTTTACTGATTTTGACAACGATGCAGATGTAGACATCATGGTTGCCAACGACTTTGGACAGTGGATTGAGCCCAACGGACTTTACCGCAATGAATACCCAACGGCCAATTTTACCAATGTGGGCAACAGTTCAGGGTTTGATATCGGAATGTACGGAATGGGAATAGCCATTGGAGACTACGATCACGATCTTGATTTGGATTACTACATCACCAACATCGGAGCCAACAAATTGATGCAAAACAATGGCGATGGTACTTTCAATGAAGTAGGTGTTGCGGCTGGTGTTGATGACACTTGGGCCGATGTAAATGAAACGGAAATTACCACGGGCTGGGGAACCGCTTTTGTTGATTTCGACAACGACAAAGATTTGGACCTGTATGTAGCCAACGGTTACATCACCACACCAGTAAATGAGCCGAATGCGCTAGATGATCCAGACAAACTGTTTTCGAATAATGGAGACGGTACTTTTGACAATGCTTCTACATTAGCTGGCCTGGATGCCAGCAATGGCAAATGCCGGGGAATGGCTTACGGAGATTATGACAACGATGGTGATGTGGATGTATTGGTAACTGTTTTGGATCCTTCAGTGAACCCAACTTATCACACGTTGCTCTACAAAAATGATAACAACAACACTAACAATTACCTCAAAGTAAAATTGCAAGGGGTAAAAGCCAACCGCGATGGTTTTGGAGCGCACCTGATTATTAGTGCTGGTGGCGAAAAATGGGTGCACGAAGTAACAGCTGGTTCAAGCCATTTCTCACAAAACACAAGCATCGCTCACTTTGGTTTGGGAGATGTGACCAATGTAGAATCTTTGGAAATTATTTGGCCTGGAGGTCGGCAACAATGGTTGCACAACGTTGCGGCTAACCAAATGATAACAGTCGTGGAAGATACCACGGATTCAACTACTTCTATTGATCACCTGAAGGCGTTTGACCCGGCCACGTTCAAAGTTTATCCGAACCCTGTGACTGAGTATTCTCGAATTCGTTACACATTAAGCGATGGAGCTGATGTTGAATTGATGTTGGTCAATCAACTGGGACAGCAACTGGAATTAAAAGCCCTTGGCAAACAAGCCGCTGGCACTTACGACCAATCCATCAGCGAATTGATTGACATCAGCACGTTACCTGCCGGAATGTATACGGTGAAAATGACCGCTGGAGATGTCATCGCCAACCGCAAGTTGATCATTCAATAACGTAAATCTCAGACTATCATGTTACGCAACATTCTAACGATTGTATTGGCTGGCGCTATGGGATATTCTTCCTGGGCCCAAACAGGTTTTGCCGAGGTAAGCATTGCTTCGGGAATTGATTTTATTGTCCCAGGACAGCGCATGGGAGGCGGGGTTGCTGTATTCGATTACAACAACGATGGCCACCAGGATGTCTACATTACCGGGAATTTAGGGGTAGATGGCTTGTACAAAAACAACGGAGATGGTTCGTTTACAGAAGTGAGTACACAAGCTGGAATCATCACCAACACCACCCGAACGATGGGTGTGATTACTGGCGATTTGGACAATGATGGTTACAGAGACATCATCGTTTCTACGCAACGCAGCCACGATGCCAACTTGGTATACCACAACAACGGTGATGGCACGTTCACTGAAATCTCATATGCAGCCGGTTTTGGAAATGATTCACTTCCAACAACTTCAATGACCGTGGGTGATTACAACCTGGATGGTTACCTCGATGTTTACGCCATCAACCACAATTTTAAATTGGATTTTATGATGGATTCATTGGGCAATGACACCGGTTATATTCCCGATTGTGCTGGAAACTTGTTGTACTTGAACAATGGAGATCTTACGTTTACCGAAGTGGCCTTGCAGATGAATGTATCTGATTCTGGTTGTGGACTGGCGGCAGCTTTTACCGATTTTGACAACGATGGTGACATGGACATTATGGTTGCGAATGATTATGGTGAGTGGCACGAACCCAACGCCATGTATCGAAACGATTACCCCACCAACTCTTTTACCAATGTGAGCGCTGCGTCCAATATGGATGCCAGACAATATGCCATGGGAATTGCGATTGGAGATTACGATAGTGATCTTGATTTGGATTATTACACCACCAACATTGGTCGCAACATGTTTTTCGATAACAATGGCGATGGCACATTTGCCGAAAATGGAATGCAAAATGGTACAGACGATACTTTCAGCGATTCCACAGAGTCTTATATGACTACAGGCTGGGGGACAGCTTTTATAGACATCGACAACAATACTGACCTGGATTTATATGTGGCCAACGGATTCCTTTCATTACCGTTTGACTTGCCACAAGGTCCGAATGGACCGAATTATCAGGAGTGGGACAAACTTTTCTACAACAATGGTGATGGCACATTTACGAACATTGCCGATGCTGAAGGTGTTGCCGGTGGCGATAAATGCCGCGGCTTGGCCTGTGCTGATTTTGATGCTGACGGGGACATTGACTTCTTTGTATCTGTGTTGGATCACAACAGCCCCACTTCCCGTCACCTGTACTTGTATCGAAATGATATGATCAACAGTAATAACTACCTGCAGGTTGACTTGGAAGGTGTAGTCGGAAATAAAGATGCTTTTGGTGCTCACCTAATCATCAAGGTTGGCAACAAAAAGTGGTTGCATGAGGTAACAGCCGGTTCCAGTCATTTATCACAAAATTCCAGCATTGCCCATTTTGGATTAGGGGATGCAACCGTGGTTGATTCATTGACTATTCTTTGGCCAGGGGGCGGAGAGCAGGTATTGACCAACATTGCCGGAAACCAATTGATTCAGGTTGTAGAGGATACAGCAGTTGGATTGAACGAGTATTTCTCCCGACCTGCCGAAATGCAAATGACCATTTTCCCTAACCCGATGGTAGAGGAAGTGCAAGTGAAATATTACCTGGATGAATCTGCTAATGTTGAATTACGCTTGTTGAATTACCTCGGACAGGAAGTAGCAAATATTGTTAGCGCACGCCAGCCAAAAGGAAATCATGTGGCTCGGATTAATCGCAATGAATTAGGAAATAACCTATCGACTGGTATATATTTGATGCAACTTACTGCGGGTGATCGCATGATTACCAGGAAGCTTACAGTGAGATAAATCAACTCATTGAATTTGGTGCCTACTAGGTTTAAATGTTTTAAGCCAGTGCAGTCCGGTTTGATTGTGCTGGCTTTCTTTATTTCGTCTTTTGTAACTGCACAGGTGGAGGTCGTTTATGGCAACCATCCACAGCAGCGCTTAGATTTCTATGCTGGAGAGTCCAAGAATTCTCCTATCATGGTCTTTGTGCACGGTGGCTCCTGGAAAGGAGGAGACAAACAAGATGGGCGATCCATCAAGATTGCTCAATTGTTTCAATCCGGGGGATATGCAGCTGTTGCCATCAACTACAGATTGTCTTCTGATTCAAACTACACAGGTGCCAACGAGATGCTTTCGGACATTAACTGCGCTCTGTATTGGGCAAAATCCAATGCCGAACTGATCAATGGAGATCCAGACCGACTGGTGTTATTTGGTAATTCGGCAGGAGCCCATTTATCTGTGTTGTATGGAATGGATGTGATCAACGAGGGATACGACTGTTCCACGCAGGAAATGCAGTATCCAAACGCCATTATAGCAACAAGCGGCATGTATTTGTACGATACCGTTGGAACCAGTCTGTCCGTAGAACCGTGGGTATTTAAGGCATTTAAGCAAATGTTGCTTGATTCGATCAACTACTGGAATCAGGTCCAGCCTTTTTACCATACTGCTAACCCAGGAGACAATGGCGTTTTTTACCTGATGGCCGGGATTGAGGATACCATTGCTGATCCATTGCACAGTATTTTTATGCATGAAGCATTGCTGCAGAATGGCCATTGCAGCCGGTTGAAGGTTTTTGATTGGTTCAACCACAACCTGGCAAATGATGCGCGGGAAGGCAAAGAACCTTATGTCACCATGTTTGCTTTTCTTGATTCCTTGTGGAACAAACAGGTATGTGTTCCCGATGATCCGATAGTAGACCCAACCAATGTGCTTGAAACAGGTGGGGGAGATGATCTAAATCTAGGTGTGTTTCCCAACCCAATTTCTACCAACTCGTCCATACACTATCGCTTGGCTGAAAAGGCAGACGTAGAATTGACGTTGATTGATGCGTTGGGGAACGTGGTTTTCAGTAAACTGTTTCGCCACCAACATCCGGGCAAATACGAGCGTTCTTTTACTCAATTATTGGGGACACAGGCTCTGGGGAAAGGACTCTATTCTATCCGACTTCGGGTAGATGAGCAGGTAACGACCCAAAAAATAAGTGTAATTTGATCAGTGAATGATTGAAGTACTTTCTGATGCAATTAGCTAGATTCAAGCTGTTTTTATTGACTGCATTTTTTGTCCTTTCGGCAGCTTTTTGTGCGTTGGGTCAGGTGGAAGTGGCTTATGGTGATCACCAAAGGCAAAAGCTGGATTACTACCGGGCCAACAACCGCTATGCTCCCATTCTCGTTTTTGTGCACGGTGGTTCCTGGAAAGGAGGCGATAAACGCGCGAGTAAATCAGTCAAAATTGCTGAACTATTTCAGTCCAAAGGATATGCGGTCGTTAGCATCAACTACCGCCTTTCCTCTGACACAGACTACGGAGGTTTTCAGGATGTTATTTCTGACCTCCATTGTGCTATGGGGTGGGTGAACCAGAACGCCAACACCATTAAAGGTGATGCAGACAGAGTGGTTGTATTTGGAAATTCAGCTGGGGCACATTTAGCCGTATTGTACGGGCTCATTGTTGGTACAGGCGGATATGATTGTACTTCGGAAGAACAGCTCGTACCAGAAGTTGTTATTGCAACAAGCGGCATGTATTTGTTCGATACGGCCGGCACGAACCTGCAGGTTAAACCGTGGGTATTCAGTGCATTCGATGATATGCTGGTAGATTCAGCTACTTATTGGCGCAAGGCACAACCTGTTTACCACACGGCAACTTCGCCCAAGGCATTTTACCTGCTGGCCGGTACAGGAGATACGTTGGCTGATCCGATGCACAGTCGGTGGATGCACGATTCATTGACTGTGAATGGACACTGCAGCCGATTGAAGTTTTTTGAAGGAGCGAATCACGGACTTGCCAATGATGTGCGCGAAGAGAAAGAACCGTATGTCACCATACTGGCGCATTTGGATTCTGTTTGGAACGGGATGGTCTGTGGAGCAGTGGTACCTCCAGGTACAGAATTGCCCGAATCAGAGGTCGCTCGGGCAATGCCGAATCCAGCCCACGACATTGTCAATGTCGTGTTCAAAGAAGAAGTGACCAGGGTAGAAGAAATAGTCTTGTGGGATTTTCAAGGCAATCAGGTAGCCGATTGGCCAGGCATTGATTTAATCGAAAATCAGTACCGCATCATCCTCAATGTAGCCGAAATCAACAGAGGGCTTTACCTCCTAAAGATTCGCACCGACAAGGGAGAAACGACCGAAAAAATGTTTTTGAGGTAACCTTACGGAATCCACTTAATGTCTTTGAAGTCAGGCTTGCGTTTTTCCAAAAATGCATTGCGTCCTTCTTTGGCTTCATCTGTCATGTATGCCAATCGGGTAGCTTCACCTGCAAAAACCTGTTGACCAACCATGCCATCATCGGTCAGGTTAAAAGCAAACTTGAGCATCTTGATGGAAGTAGGTGATTTGGCCAGGATTTCCTGGGCCCAATCATAAGCTGTGTCTTCCAATTCAGCATGTGGAATGGCAGCATTGACCATGCCCATGTCTACCGCATCCTGGGCAGAGTAATTACGGCCTAAAAAGAAAATTTCACGGGCCTTTTTTTGGCCGACCATTTTGGCCAGGTAAGCTGAACCATAACCGCCATCAAAACTGGTCACATCAGCATCTGTTTGTTTGAAGATGGCGTGCTCCTTGCTGGCCAATGTTAAATCACAGACGACATGCAAGCTGTGGCCACCGCCTACTGCCCAGCCGGGAACCACTGCAATTACCACTTTGGGCATGAATCGAATCAAGCGTTGTACTTCCAGAATGTTGAGGCGCGGCATGCCATCATCGTCCACGTAGCCCTGGTGGCCACGCGCATTTTGATCACCTCCGCTACAGAATGAGTACACCCCATCTTTGGTTGAAGGGCCTTCTGCGGAAAATAGCACCACACCGATGGATGTGTCTTCCCGAGCATCTACAAAAGCCTCAAACAATTCTCCCACCGTCTTAGGACGGAAAGCGTTGCGTACATTCGGTCGGTTGAAGGCAATGCGTGCTACTCCGCTCGATTTTTGATACGTGATATCTTCGTAGGTCTTGACGGTTTTCCAGTCTGCTGTGCTCATACTATCTGCTTTTATTTTGCGTAGAACGCAAAGTAAGTGTTTCTGAACAATTTATTGAGTAGCAGTTTTGTCGTTGGCTTCAATTATTTCTTCGTGCAACAGTAAAATGGCAGCAATGCTTTTTTGATCCAACCGCTGGCAATGCATGATCGCAGTTTCAAGGTTATTGCCGATCCGTTCAAAACCGCCATTTTCAAAAATGGGCCCTGTCTCCTTCCGAAAGGCTCCACCTTCTGTGATGGCTTGTTTTAGCTCTTGGACAGTTTGAATATTTGGCAACGGAACAAAGTTTTGATGGTCCAATGTGTCTATCGTTGGATTTAGGTTGATCATTGAATTGTTCACTTTTTTACCAAAATCATTGACTTCAGATTGGGTGAGATCATCGCGGTCCTGGATCTTTTGCAGTTCCGTTGAAATCCCATTTCGGGTGGCAACCAGCTTTTTATAGATGGCATTAAGGGTATTGTGTTGGGTGTAGAGTTTCGCCAACTGATTTTCCAATTGAGCGTGTCTGGCGAGAGCAAGGTGCAACGAGCAAAAAGCAATGTCCCAACTTTTGAAATGCTTGTCGAATAATTCTTCTCTTTTGACCATCAGTAAGTTGTAGCCACTTTCAAGTTCATTTTTACCGTAAGAAACGCCACCGTAAGAAAATGACTTTTCGGTAGTAGTTCCTTCAGCAATTTGTTGCGCCTTGGTCATCAACGACTGAATTTTTTCAACCGGTTTCATCAGGTCTGTCAATTCCATTTTGAGAGCAGTAATCAGCTCTCTGTGTGAGTGGGTTGTTATGGCAGGTGCTGTAAGTTCTTCCTTCTCAGGAATATGAAGAAATCGATCAATGAAGGTGTTGTGATAGGCCTCTTGCAGTTCACTTCCATGCGTTTCCGCTTTGATAAAGGCTTCAAACTCCGTTGCGGGAACTGGCGCGCTTGGTTTTTTATTCAGGTATTTCTCATACACCAGCGTGCTCATTTGCTCCTGTATCTGAGACGGGTTGGAAAAGAGTAGCCAAGGCGAACGCAGATCTTCCTGATTATCAACAAAAGGAGTTTTTGCATTTTCCTCACGATGAGCATTGGGTGGGTGGCTCGAATACATCCCGACTTTAGAATTTTCATCAGAAGAGAAAAACCGTTTCCCTCCCCGTTGGTCCATCGGAAGGTCGTTGAGTGCTGTTTGCTGTTTTTCGGAAGAACGTTCGAGTGCCAGCGTGTTGTGCTCGTATAAGTTTTTGGTAAACAGTTGTTTTTGAGCGGCAAGGTATGCGTGATTGATCGTGTTGTTCCATTTTTCAGAACCTCCATCTAATTTCCAAAGTGCCGAAACGATGGCTTGACTTCCCGTAACACTTACCGCAACTTTATCGGCATTAAACTCCATTTCTCTGGAAAGGGAAGAGTACATCATGTTAAGTAAAGAATAAAATAGGCTCAGCAACTTTCGGATAGCCCAAATTATAGGAGTTATAACCCACGCTGCCGCAGACATGCGGATATCGGATGCACGCCATTGTTCGAGCAAATTGTCCCACTTGTCCCGGGTGAAAATCATGTTGTGAATGATCGTATTGGCTGACATAATGTAGCTTCCTATTTTCATTGTGCTTTGAGCAAAATGACCAAATTCATGGGCCGTTACAGCTTTGAATTCGGTAAGATTCAGGCAGCTTACCAGACCCAGGCCAAGGGTTAGTTCCTTCTTGACAGGCAAAATCAAACTAAGCCAATTGTTGGAGTACGCCACGTAGGCATTCACGTCAGGATCGACATAAATGTTTTTTGGTTTTGGGGCACCGGTTTCCTCACAAATACGGTTAACAAATTCAAATAAGTTCGGGTGATCACTTTCCTTCAGTTTGATGCGATTGACTGCTTTTTCGTTACGCAAAGAAAAAATGAACTTTAAAGTAAATACAAACAGCATCACCGAGCCTGCAATCGCTCCCGCTTTCAATAAAAGGGTGATTTTGTTGATGTGAATCATGTTGTAGAAAATGGCCCAATAAACCAGGTATCCTAATACGAACATCAACGACACATATAGCACGAAAAAGAGCAGGATGGAAAAAATAGCCAGTAGAGCTCTTAACTTATATGAGCCAGGAAGAGCAGTTAGGTTGGTGGGTGTTTTGGGTGGACTTGGTATGTTGATAGAGCTCATCGCAAGAGGGACATTTGGGTAGGAAAACCAAAGTTTAATTATGAATTACGGGGAAATTGGGTGGGTTAAGACCCAATCGGGATCCAAGATAACTTTTTCGTCAGATTTGACAATAACTTCAGAATGCTAATTTTCTTGTCCCGAATTCTAAACTTCCGAATTCTTTTATACCACTTGTCCCCCAACAATCACCGTGTCGATCAAATCACTGCCAAAAGAGTAGGGGAGATAGGCGTAAGAAGGCATCTCCTTGGTGATGAATACATTGGCCTGTTTGCCGACAGCAATACTCCCGTGAGTGGCACTCAGGCCCATCGCATAAGCAGCATTAATTGTGGCAGCGTTGATTGCTTCTTCCGGGGTCATTTTCATTCGGATACAGCCCAGAGAGACTACAAAGGGCATGTTGCCCGAGGGGGATGATCCAGGGTTGAAATCGGTTGCCAAAGAAACGGGTAATCCTTTGTCCATAAAGGTGCGCGCAGGCGCATAGGGTATGCCCAGGAAAAAGGAGCAAGAAGGAAGCAGCGTGGGCATGGTTTCGCTTCCAGCCAATGCGTCAAAATCTTCCTCACGCATCACTTCCAGATGATCCACAGACAGTGCTTTGTGCTTCACGCCAACTTGCACACCACCAATAGCGGTGAACTGATTGACATGAATTTTTGGAGTCAAACCTGCAGCGACACCTGCTTCCAAAATGCGGTCTGCTTCCTCTGGAGTGTAGTAGCCTGTTTCGCAGAAAATATCGATGTAATCGGCCAATCCTTCTGCCTTTACCACCGGCAAAATTTCGTTGATCAGTAAATCAATGTAGCCTTCCCGGTTTTCCTTGAACTCCGTTGGCAAGGCATGTGCTCCCAGGAAATTCGCCTTAATGGTGAGAGGGCTGACGGCCTTCAAACGTTTGATAACCCGCAACATTTTTAGTTCCGCGTCAACGGTGAGTCCGTAGCCACTTTTAATTTCGATGGCACCAGTTCCCGTTTTTTGTACTGCTTTCAATCGCTTCAGGGCTTGTTCGAAAAGGACATCCTCCGATGTCTCCTGAAGCTTTCGGGCTGAGTTCAGGATTCCTCCACCTTTGTTGGCTATTTCAGCATAAGTTAGTCCGTTTATCCGATCCACAAACTCCCCTTCACGACTCCCTGCATATACAATGTGCGTATGCGAATCACACCAACTTGGAAAAACCATTTTCCCATCGGCATCGATTATTTCGAGGTTGTTCCAATCGGTAATGCCCAAAGTATCCATCGGACCAAAATCAGCGATGACCCCATTCTCTATGGCCAACCAGGCGTTTTTGATCGTGGCCAACCGGGCCATTTCCTTTCCGCTGCGCTTTTGAACCGGTTCAGTTTCGACTTGAACCAATTCCTGAATGTTTTTAATGAGAATTTTCATGCGACTAGTTGATTTTCAGGACTGATGAACGCCCAAAATTAGGTAATTTCTAACCGGCTAAAAAGTTGAATATTGGGGTGAATATTCCTTTATTTGTAACACTTATGGCCGGAAACACCTTCGGAAACATTTTTCGTCTTACCAGTTTTGGAGAATCGCATGGAACCGCAGTAGGCGGTGTACTTGACGGTTGCCCGGCTGGACTGTCAATTGACACTGATTTTGTGCAGGCTGAGTTGGCGCGTAGACGCCCCGGCCAGTCCGCGATTGTGACGCAACGACAAGAAGGAGATCAAATAGAATTTCTCTCGGGAGTGTACGAGGGGAAATCGACAGGCGCTCCGATTGCTTTTTTGGTGCGAAACAACAATGCCAGGCCCAAAGACTACGATCACCTAAAAGATACTTTCCGGCCTTCGCACGCAGATTTTACTTACCAAACAAAATACGGTCACCGCGATCACAGGGGCGGAGGACGTTCTTCTGCCCGCGAGACCATTGCGCGTGTAGCCGCTGGAGCAATCGCCAAGCTGTTGCTGAAACAAACTGGAGTTACCATCAATGCTTATGTATCGGCTGTTGGTGATGTGGCCTTGATCAAAAATTACAAGGAACTGGATTTTTCGCTCACCGATTCAAATGTGGTGCGGTGTCCCGATGCTGAAACCGCGGCAAAGATGGAGACGTTGATTCGTTCGATTCGCAAGGAAGGCGATACCATTGGTGGCATCGTCAGTTGTGTGGCCTCTGGAATGCCAGTAGGCCTGGGTGAGCCCGTTTTTGATAAGTTGCATGCTGCATTGGGCAACGCCATTTTGGGCATCAATGCGGTAAAAGGATTTGATTACGGTAGTGGTTTTGAAGCAGCGCGGATGCGAGGGTCTGTACATAATGACCGCTTTGTTAACTCAGAAAGCGGAATCAGTACAACAACGAATCATTCGGGCGGGGTGCAAGGCGGCATTTCCAACGGAGAAGATATTTATTTCAGAGCAGCTTTTAAGCCAGTAGCTACCTTGATGCAATCGCAGGAAAGTGTGAATGCCCAAGGTGATACCGTTGAGTTGGCGGGCAAAGGCCGTCACGACCCTTGTGTGGTGCCCCGGGCTGTTCCCATAGTAGAAGCGATGACCGCACTGGTTTTGGCTGACTTTTTGTTGTTAAACCGGTTGTCAAAAATTTAACAAGAGCGATATGAAGAAATTAGCACTGCATTGGCAGATCATTGGCGGCATGGCGTTTGGCGTTTTGTGGGCCCTCTTGTCTAGTAATTTTGGCTGGAGCGGGTTTACCATGAATTGGCTTGCTCCCTTCGGAACGATCTTTATCAATTTGTTGAAACTTATCGCAGTGCCCCTGGTCTTGTTTTCCATCATCAAAGGTATGATTGACCTTAAAGATGTGGGCAAGCTGGGAAAAATGGGCGGCAAAACACTGGTGCTTTATTTAATGACCACCGTTTTTGCAGTGGGCATTGGCCTGACCATCGTTAATACGTTGAAGCCTGGCGAATTCATGTCGGATCACCAAAGGGCCGTGAACCGATTGAGTTATGAAATTTGGGTGGGCGAAACGGAAGGTGTCGAAATTTTAGACGGTAAAAAATACCTCGGCCAAGAGCAGTATGCCGGCATGGTCGCGGAAGCTGATTCTACTATGCGCAAAAGGGCTGAAAGCCGGGATGAGATAGTGAAGAAGAAAAAAATTGATCCAGACAAAGTGGCGAATGCTGGCCCGCTTCAATTCATGGTGGACATGGTACCTTCCAACATCTTCCTTTCTCTGAATAACATGCTCATGCTTCAAGTCATCTTCTTCGCAATCTTTTTCGGCATTGTGCTCATCATGATTGACCCCATGAAAGCGGCTCCGGTTGCTGCCTTTGTAGATGGCACCAATGATGTTTTTCTGAAGATGGTCGATGTTGTGATGAGCGCAGCACCTTTCCTCGTATTTGCCCTAACTGCAGGAACCTTGGCCGATATGGCCGGAGATAATCCAACTGCCTTGCTGGAGCTTTTTAAAAGCTTAAGCGCCTATATGATTCTGGTTGCTTTTGGTTTGGCTTTGATGGTTTTTGTGGTTTATCCGACCATCTACTCCATCGTGATATCCAAAAAGTTAAAAATGTCTTTTCTGGAAGCCTACACTGGTTTCTTTAAAGGAATGGGGCCAGCTCAATTGTTGGCCTTTTCTACAAGCTCCAGTGCGGCTACACTGCCAGTTACGATGGATTGTGTGCGCGACAACCTCAAAGTATCCAAAGAGGTCACCAGTTTTGTGTTACCCATTGGAGCAACAGTCAACATGGATGGTACCAGCCTCTATCAGGCGGTAGCTGTTATTTTTCTAGCACAGATTCACGATGTAGATCTCAGCCTCGCACAACAAGCAACCATCGTCTTGACCACTACCTTGGCCTCAATAGGTTCAGCAGCTGTGCCCGGAGCGGGACTTATCATGTTGATGATTGTGCTGCAGTCAGTCGGACTGAACCCTGCATGGATAGCCATTATTTTTCCAGTAGATCGTATTCTGGATATGTGTCGAACTGTCGTTAATGTGTCTGGAGATGCAACAGTTTCTTCCGTGATTGCAGCCTCAGAAAATCAAATTGGGATTGAGGCAGAAACTGACGCATAAGGCAAAAGATTAATTAATTTTGTGAAAGCGCAGATTAACACACTTAAAACAAGCAACTGACCGTTAATCTCTTCAAATAATCGAATCAAGATCATGAAAAAATTACTCTGGATTTTAGGAGGACTTGTTGCACTAGTTTTAGTAGCAGCAATTGTTTTACCCATTCTTTTCAAAGACGACATTTTTGCTATTGTCAAAGAAGAGGCCAATAACAACCTCAACGCCAAGGTAGATTTTGGCGATTTTGGTTTGACGCTATTTAAAAGTTTTCCCGACTTCACTCTTACCATTGAAGATGTTAAGGTTTCCGGAGTAGATGAATTCGAAGGAATTGATTTGGCTGCCATCAAGAAGCTGGAAGTGACCGTGGACATCATGAGCGTTATCAATGGTGACAAAATCGAAGTAGTTTCCTTTGGTTTGGTGGAGCCGAACCTCAACGTGATTGTATTGAAGGACGGAAAAGCCAACTACGACATAGCCAAAGCTTCTGATGAGCCTGAAGCAGCAGAACCAGAGCCTGAATCAGATGAGCCTGCAAAATTCAATGTATCTGTTCAGGAATACTACATCGAATCGGCCAACGTGGTTTACGATGATCGCCAGGGCGGTACTTTCGCTGAGTTGAAAAATTTCACGCACAGAGGAAACGGAGATTTTACCCAGGACATCTTCCTATTGAAAACCATCACCACTGCCGATGCTGTAACAGCGGTTTCTGGTGGGGTAAAATACCTCAACAGGGTAAAGCTCGATTTGAAATTTGATTTGGACATGGATTTGCCCAACTCTAAATACACCTTTAACGAAAATTCACTGCAACTCAATCAGTTGTTTCTGGGGTTTGACGGTTGGGTCGCCATGCCAGGTGATGACATTGACATGGACCTTACGTTCATGACCAGGGAAACAACATTTAAGAGCATTCTTTCGCTGATTCCGGCAGTATATGCTACGGACTTTGAATCGATTGAAACGGACGGTAAATTGGCATTGAACGGATTCGCCAAAGGAACAATGAGAGATGATGCCTTGCCGGCATTTGATTTGAAATTGAATGTGGCTGATGCCCGTTTTCAATACCCGGATTTGCCAAAATCAGTGGAAGGTATTCAGGTTGACTTACACGTCCAGAATCCCGGAGGGAGCGAAGACTTAACCGTTATCGACCTCAATAAATTCCACATGGAAATGGCGGGCAATCCTGTGGATATGCAGCTGCACATGCGCACTCCGATTTCTGATCCATACATGGATGTAGCGGTTCAAACGCAAATAGACTTAGAGTCCATCAAAGATGTGGTGCCCATGGAAGAAGGCCAGGATTATTCTGGTATCATCACGGCTGATGTGACCATGAAAGGAAATCAATCGGCCATCGACAATGAACAATACGATAAGTTTCAGGCAGGCGGCCAAATGAGCATTGTAGGAATGAAATACACGGATCCTGAGCTGCCTTACGCCATGTCCATTGATGCCTGTTACCTCAATTTCTCTCCGCAACATGTGGAGTTGTCCAAGCTCAATATGTTGATTGGTAAATCTGACATTGCTGCTACCGGACGCATCGATAATCTATTGGCCTACTACATGGCAGATGACCCGTTAACCGGGCGTTTTGACATGACCTCCAACCTGATAGACCTAAACGAATTTATGGAAGAGGAAGAAGGCGAATCTGCTGCTGAAGGAGAAGGAACGGGTGAAGAAGAAGAACTGTCGGTGATAGAAGTTCCTGGGAACCTCGATTTTACCATGAATGCTTCTATCTTGAAAATACTTTACGACAACATGGAAATGACCAACGTTGCCGGAGGAATTGTCATTCGCGACCAAAAGGTGGATTTACGCCAATTGGCCATGGACATGTTGGATGGGCGAATGATTGTCACCGGAGGTTACGATACCAAAATCAAAGGACATCCAGTGGTAGATTTTAACCTGGATATTTCTCGATTTGATGTGGAGAAAACCTATCAAACGTTTAATACCGTTCAGGAAATGGCTCCCATTGCTGAGCGGGCCAAAGGGAAGTTCTCCTGTAAAACATCTTTTGTCACATCCCTGGATTCGAAAATGGAGCCAGTGATGAACACACTCAACGGACAGGGGCGCTTGCAAACACACACCATGGTCATCGACAACGATAAAGGTGTTTTAGGTAAAGTGGCCAAAGTGTTGAAGTATGATGCGTTGAAAAAAATGGACATGAACGATGTCAATATTTCTTTTGAGTTCAAAGAAGGGAAAGTTATTGTAGAACCATTTGATTTTGATTTGGGCAGCGGTAAAGGCACCATGTCTGGATGGTCTGCTTTTGACAATACCATCGATTATGTCATGAACCTGGATGTACCGACTTCAGAATTTGGAGGAGCGGCCAATCAGGCATTAACGGGATTGATTTCTCAAGCCAATAAAAGCGGCTTAGGTCTTAATGCGCCTGAAAGGGTTAACATAGACGTGCTCATCACTGGAGCCACTGATGATCCTAAAATTACACCCAAATGGGCAGGCACTGGTGAAGGCAGCAACCCAGTTGATCAGGTCAAAGAGAAAGTGAAAGAAGAGCTTGACAAGAAAAAGGAAGAGGTAAAAGAAAAAGTGAACGAAGGCGTTGACAAAGCCAAAGCAGAAGCTGAAAAGAAGAAAGCCGAAGCCCGCAAGAAGATCATGGAAAATGCGAAAAAGCAGGCCGATCAGACACGCGCTCAGTCAAAAGCAGCAGCCGAAAAGGTGCGCAAGGAAGGTTATGCTCAGGCTAAAAAGACAGAGGACAAGGCCAAGAACCCTATTCAAAAGAAGGTGGCCAAAGAAACGGCCAAAAAGATGCGCAAGGAAGCTGATAATAAAGCGGACAAAGTCATCAAGGAAGGAAATGCCAATGCTGATAAAATAATGGCGGAGGCGAAGAAAAAGGCAGACGCAGTGAAGTAGTATGAAGGGAATAAGACGCAACATATCATTCAAACAAAGTAGGGCTGTTTTGGCTCTTCTTTGTTTTGTGCTTGCCTGGCAGGGAGCTTCCGCACAGGCGGTTGTTTTTAAGCCAGATGCACCGGGTGCAAAACCACCAGCTACCAGCTGCGAGGCCCCCGACAATGCCAAGGCTGTGAAGTTTTTCAATGAGGGTACCGACAGAAAGAAAAATAACAAGGAAAAGCGCCTGGAGTATTTAAACAAGGCCATCGATGCTGAGCCTGATTATGTAGAGGCACATTACTTTTTAGCCCTGGAGAAAATCAAGACAGCCCGCTCCAGAAGAACATCTTACAAGCCCGCAGAAAGGCACCTGTTAAAAGTGGTGGAGCTATGCCCGGATTACCACTACGAGCCATACTACTATCTGGCCAGCATGGCGCTCGGCAGAAATAAATACACGGAAGCTGTCAACTATTACGACAAATATTTTCAACTGACCCGAGATACAGACGATCCGCTGGATGACAAACGAGAGGACATTATTGCTGAGGATTACAAATACGCGAAGTTCTTTTCAGAATGTTACGAAAATCCAGTGCCCTTTAATCCCGTTTCGGCAGGGGAGGTGAACACGCCTGAGGATGAATACCTGCCGCTGATTTCCCCCGACAACGAACTGATGTATTTTACCCGGAAGGTAACGGAACGATCGGTGGTTCAGGCTACCGCAGTTGCTTTCGATAGAAAACCTTACCACGAGGAGTTTACCAGCAGTTCTAAGGCGGGTAATGAATTCAAGGTAGGCGCTGCGCTTCCGGCCCCCTTTAATGTTGATGCGACTTTGAATTATGGAGGAGCTTCCATTTCGTTGGATAACAAGCACATATTTGTGACGGTCTGCAAGCCTTTGTCCAACGGGTACAAAAACTGCGACATTTTCACAGCCGATTACGTTTTTGGTGAAAATGTGCATACCACCAAACAAGAGTGGCATTGGACCGAGTTGCGCAGCCTGGGAGATAAAGTCAATACCAAAGACGGGTGGGAGTCTCAACCCACGCTTTCTGCAGATGGGAAAACGTTGTATTTCGCCACTGCCCGTGAAAACAGCAAGGGCATCGACATCTTTTACACCGAAAAACAAGCCGATGGCTCTTGGGGATCTGCCAAAGACATGGGGCCTATTATCAATACGGCCGCCAACGACAAAACTCCCTTCATGCATTCCGACAGCCGAACATTGTATTTCTCTTCACAAGGCCACATTGGTTTTGGAGGGTACGATGTGTTCTACTCCCGACAAGGGAAAGATGGCAATTGGACTGAGCCAGTGAACATTGGACATCCTATCAATACGGATGAAGATGAACACGGTTTTATCGTCAGCACCGATGGGAAAATGGTTTATTTTGCTTCCAACAAGATCAATAAAGGAGGCGGGTTGGATATTTACCACTTTGATTTGTACCGCGAAGCACGGCCCGAAGAGGTGGTGTTTTTGAAAGGAGAAATCAAAGACGAAAAGGGACAACCGATGAAGAATGTCAAAATTGAAATCAAGAACATGACCACCAAAAAGATTACCGAAATTGAGGTAGATCCAATGGATGGTCGTTATGCTGCTGTGGCCGTTGTCAGCAAAGATGACGATGTGATCATGAACGTCAAGTCGGAAGGCAAGTCCTTTAAATCCATGCTGATTTCCACACCAAAAGACGATGCTGAAACAGCACCTGAGCAAGAGGAGCAACCAACTTTTCGCGAGTTGGATGTAAAAATGGAAGAGGTTCGGGTAGGTGGGGTGTATCGTTTGGAAAACATTTATTACCGCTCCAATTCAGCAGACATTTCGGAGCAGTCCAAGTTGATTCTGACAGAGTTTGCTGCCTACTTAGCAGAAAACCCAAATCTGAAAGTGGAGATTCACGGGCATACCGATAATGTGGGAGATTTTGACGCCAACCTGGCGCTGTCAGCAGATCGGGCATTCTCTGTCAGGCAGTTTCTGCAGGGATATGGTGTTGTTGCCGGCAACCTCAAACACAAAGGATTTGGAGAAAGTAATCCCTTTACGTCCAATGCCACGGCTGAGGGGCGGGCAAAAAACAGGCGGACTGAATTTCTGATAGTCGCTAAATAGTAGGGGGCTAACCCTGAAAATATTATTTTTGTACTCAACAGGATTAGTTACAACAATCAAGTCCCAGATCAACGACCAGGAAAAACAATCAACAGACATGAAACGAGTTTACTTAATACTTGCATTGGCAGCCACAGTAGGCGCTTGCAACCAACCAGCTGAAAAACCAGCGGAAGATTCAGCAGCACAAGAAACTGCCACAACTGAAAAGGCCGAAACCCTTGCTTATTTTGGCGCAATGATTGAAGCCGATGGAGCTATTGACGCCAGTGAGCTAGCCGCAAAATTGGGCGATCATGATTCTTTGGAAGCCGTCAAGGTATCCGGAAAAATCAATGAAACGTGCAAGAAAATGGGTTGCTGGATGACCATTGCAACCGGAGAAGGTGCTGAAATTCGTGTCAAATTTAAAGACTACAAATTTTTTGTTCCCAAGGATGCAGATGGCTACGATGCTATTTTTGAAGGAAAAGTTTTCCGCGATTCAGTGAGTGTTGATGTTTTGAAGCACTATGCTGAAGATGCCGGCAGATCTCAAGAAGAAATTGATGCCATTACTGAGCCGGAAACAAAACTGGCGTTTGAGGCAACTGGCGTTATTATCAAAGGGTACGAAGCTCCTGCTGAAGAAGAGCCCGGAGACCATCACCATGGTGATGGCGAAGGACTTGATCATGAAGGTGAAGAGCACGGAGACCACAGCAACCATGGTGATGGCGAAGGACATGACCATGAAGAGTACGGAGACCACCAGGAGTAACTAACTACTTTCTTTAACCGCCTTCAACATTGTTTGGAGGCGGTTTTTTTGTGCCCTGTTGTGAAGTAACAGGCATCCGAACACTTGCGATGAGACAATCATTGGAGAACTTGTTTTCCTGTCGTGTAGGGAAGCAGGTTCTCGTTAAAAGTCTCGGCAACAGGCTACCACTTTTGGAAAAATAGGCATAAAAAAAGAGGCTGTTCAAACGAACAGCCTCTTTTAAATATCGTGGGAGTAAACAATTACCCTCTTCTGCGCTCTTTGATTCGAGCTGCTTTACCTTTTCTTTCACGAAGGTAGAAGATGCGTGCTCTGCGCACACTGCCGTGTTTGTTTACCTCAATTTTGGCAATGGATGGAGAAGCGATAGGAAAGATACGCTCAACACCTAAACCTCCAGATAATTTTCTAACAGTAAAAGTTTCAGTAGCTCCGCCTCCCCTGCGTTGCAAAACAACACCTTGAAATAGCTGAACACGTTCTTTTTCACCTTCGCGAATTTTGTAGTGTACAGTGATGGTATCTCCAGCTCCAAACTCAGGAATTTCAGTGTTTACACTGAGTTGGTTTTCAACGTCTCTTATTATCTGATCCATGGTAATATGGTGTAAAATCTATTTGACCGCTTAAATTCGGGTTGCAAAGTTATGCAATATTCTAAAAAAAACAGACAATGAAGGGGGTATTTTTAGGATAATTACGCTTCATCTTCTCCCAACAAATCAGGTCTTCTTTCTACAGTCCTTGCTATCGAAAGGTCGTGCCGCCATTGCTCGATGGCTTTTGTGTGGCCTGAAAGTAGAATGTCTGGTACGGTCCAACCCCTGAATTCCGCTGGCCGCGTGTACACCGGGGGGGCCAATAAATCATCCTGAAAGGAATCGGTTAGAGCAGAGGTGCCATCGTTCAATACGCCAGGAACCAACCTTATCAGCGAATCACAAAGCACGGCAGCAGCCAACTCACCTCCCGATAAAACATAATCTCCAATCGAGATTTCACGGGTAATAAAGTGTTCACGAACCCTCTCGTCAATTCCTTTATAGTGCCCGCACAGAATGATGAAGTTTTCCTTCACAGATAATTGGTTGGCTAAATGCTGATTCAACGTCTGCCCATCGGGAGTCATGTAAATGACATCGTCATATTTGCGCTGTGCCTGAAGGTGTTCAATGGCAGCAGCAATCGGCTCAATGAGCATGACCATGCCTGCTCCACCGCCATATTGATAGTCGTCAACAGAGTGGTGTTTGTCGGTAGAGTAACTGCGAAGATCATGCAGCTCAACCTGCACCAATCCCTTTTGCTGTGCTCTTTTTAGAATAGAATCGGAAAAAGGGCTTTCCAACAACTGAGGTAAAACGGTGATAATGTCAATACGCATGATCAGGTAAAAAAGGAAAAAGGAACGACTGCGAAATACGCTTAATCGTAGTAGATTTTATTGTAATGACGAACGATGGCAGTGTTCCTGGGCAATAACTCCCGAGCCAATTGAATGGCGACTTCGGCTTCTTCACGCTTGCCACTTTCAACCAAAAAATTGGAATAACCAATGAAGGCATCCACGAGAATCGGTTCTGTAACCGTTCCGGCTTTAAAGCTCTTGTCAGCGTTCTTTTGCTTCAGGTTTGTCAAGGCCAGGTCAAGGTTCTTTTGTCCTTCACCAAGGTTTTTAGAAAGAACTTGAACCAAACCAGTCATCAAACGCACATTGTCATCACCTGGGTCAACCTTCAGAATTCGGTTGTATTCAGTGGCCGATTTGCGGTACTGTTTGTCTTTGTAGTAAAACGAAGCATTTTTGTTGGCTTCCTCCTTTAAGGCATCAATAAAGGGCAGGTTGCTATTAAACATTGAACTGTCTTTGTCCAGCTTTCGAAACTTATAAGCGTATTTCAGAGCGTCCTTCAGTGGAGCTTTGTATTTGTCCGGCTCGTAATCATCAATGAACAAATGAATCTTTAAGAAGCACATGGCCATGTATAAATAAGGTTCTGGCTGCCTTCTGTATTTGTCTTTGGCAGACATTCCCTCAGCCTTAAATGCGCAGCTCTCAAACTTTTCCATCGCATAGAGATCAAACAGTTTTTGAAACTGTTCATCTCCACCCTTGGGAGGTTGTCCATTGGCTTGACCCAATAGCATAAAAAGTCCTGCTACTACCAGTATCTGTTTCATATACTTTGCGTGAATGGTGCGCCTGGGGATCAAGGTCTTCTTCTTTGTAATTTGACCTGCAAAGAAACAAAGAATTTGTCGCATTTCAATAGATTTCATCCGCCTCAGATTATCAATTCGTTCATGTATCACACTCCTAATCAACACACAGTATGCAAAACTCATACCACCCCTGTTTTATTATGCTCCTCAGAGGATTGAGGTTATTTAAAATAACTCCTGCATAGAGGACCCAAAAGAATCACCGGACTTTGTAGTTTTGCGTCCATAATATTACAGGCATGAGTAAATCAATTGGCGATAGAATAACCTGGGTAGAAGATAAAGGTGTGCTCAGCATCAGCATCAGCGGACGCATTGAAAAATGGAAGGAAAGTCTTTTGTTTTTTTGGATTCTTGCCTGGACTTTTTGCGGCATCTATGTGGCAGTGCAATTGTTTGGAGATTATCCGAGGGATACCAAGTTGGCTTTTGCCGTCTATCTGGTATTTTGGGTTTATTTTCAATTTAAGGTAGGATATGCCTGGTTGTGGAGAAGGTGGGGAAAGGAATACATCAAAATTGATTCAGAGTCTTTTAGGATGAAGCGAGACATCCGCACCTACGGAAAAGCACACCATTGCTACATTGAAAATATCAAATCACTAAGCCGGGTCGATTATTCGAAAAATCACTTTCTCAGAGGGTATAACAACTCCTTTTGGACCATTGGCGGGGAATCGCTTTCTTTTGAATACTTAAGTAAAAAGATAGGATTTGGCCTTCAACTCAATGAGCGGGATGCCACAGAGCTAATGCGTTTGGTCAAAGAACATTTGCGTAAAATGCGATCCCAGCTTCAAAAAGGGAACTAACAGGCGCCTATTCCCAATCAATATTAAAAACGGCACTTTTTACCCTGGCCGTAGGAACTCCCTCGATAACCTCTCTTAGAATCAGGTTTTGAGCCCCTTCTTCCGCAAAAACTTCTTGCATATTTTTGATTGCGCCTACCGGCACTGCTGCCGCCAGCAATAATTCCATCAACTCTTCCCGGGTAAATTCAACGATTAGGGGTCCCAGCAGATTGGATAAGGCTTTTCGGTGAATGACTCTGGCTGCGTTGGATGCAAAACGCTCGTTCTGTGTGAGATCTCCTACATTTAATGTGGCACACAATTGAGTAAACTGCTTTTCTGTTCCCACGGCCAAAACGATCTCCTTTTCATCACTACACAAAAATACTTCGCCATAAGGAGCAATGTTTGGGTGGATGGTGCCAATGCGTTTTGGAATGTGTTGCGCCATCAGCCAGTTGGAAGCCTGATTCGCCAAGGAGGCCAGCGCGGCATCCATCAGAGAAACTGACACGAGAGCACCGGCACCGGTCCGCTCGCGTTCGAGCAAAGCCAACAAAAGGCCTTCTTTCAGTTGGTGAGCTGCCATCAAATCTATCACGGCAACTGGAATTTTAACCGGACCGCTTTCCGGGGTGCCATTCATAGACATAAACCCACTTTCGGCTTGTAAAATTACGTCAAATGCAGTGCGAGAGTCACCAGGGCCAAAACCACTGATATGTCCGTAAAGCAGGCCGGGACGAAGTGCCTTAAGCCTTTCATAATCTACCTTCAGGGCCTTGGCTGCACCACTTTTAAAATTGGTTAGCACGATGTCGCTTTGGGCCACCATCCCATCTAGTTGGTGTAAGTCTTTCGCCTCTTTCAGGTTCAGGGAAATACTCTTTTTGCCCCAGTTGGCGCTGCTGTAGTAGGCAGAAATGGAAGCATTGGGATCTTCGCCCGGAAGCTTCCAATTGCGGGTCACATCACCACCGGTTGTGCTGTTTTCTATTTTCAGCACTTCGGCTCCCAATTCGGCAAAAAAGGTTCCAACACTTGGGCCAGCCAAAACGTTTGCCAATTCCAATATACGGAGTCCTGCCAGTGGTTTTCTTTCCTTCGTTTTCATGTTGTCAAAATTAACGCTATTTCGCAACCATAAATACTAGGTGCCACTTTTCTGAGTGTTGTTATCTTTGGGGCAATTGCTCGAAATGGAGGGACAATACGAGTCAACTTGAGAATTGGAATCTTACCACATTTGGGAAAGCGAACTATTGGTGAAAAATAGCGTATTAAGGGTGTTTACAAGTCGAAATGCCCTCCGCCATTACCATGCTTTTTTCGATCCTGTAATAAGCACACTCTATGGGGATAGGGACATGACCACATCTAGCAAAGCGACATACTATCGGATTCTACTGCTTGGGATTGCCATGCTTGTTGGCATAGTCGCATGTCCTGGTTATGCTTCCAATCAAGATAGTTTACGCCATGCTTTGACCTTGGCAGATGACTCCAACAAGGTCATAGCCATGAACGAATTGGTTTGGTCACTCCGCTATGATTCCAGAGAGGAAGCCTTGGAGTTAGGTCAAAAATCGGTGCTGTTGGCTGACCAAATTGGATACATCAAAGGCAAGGCCAATGCCCTCAACAACATCGGATTTCAATTCAAGTTAAAAGGGGAATATGAAGCCGCTCTGGAGAATTATGAAAAAGCCCTCGTGCTGCATAAATCGTTGGGTTATCTGAAAGGCGTTTCTGTAAGCTACAACCGAATGGGAGTGGTGCACAAAAATCAAGGTAATTACAACCTGGCTTTGTTTCATTACCTCAAATCGCTGGCCATTGACCGGCAGCGCAATGACTCCATGGATATTGCAGCATCTTTCAACAACATTGGATCAGTATATTATTACCTGGGCAACTTTAGCCATGCCCTGGATTTCCATTACAAATCACTACAACTGAAGGAAGTATTAAAAGATAGCAGTGGCATCGCAGCTTCTTACAACAACATCGGTCTCATTCAGGATGAGTTAGAAGAATATGACAAAGCCATTGACTATTACAGAAGGGCAGCATCGATTTACAGGGCCAGCGGGTCCGCGCGCAATGCTTCGATTTGCTACAACAACATCGGCATCATTCATTATTACTTAAATGATTTCGACAGTTCACTTTTTTACTATAAACAATCACTGTTGCTAAAACAGGCCAGCGGTGATAGGAGGGGAGAAGCCGCATCTTACAACAACTTAGGGCTCATAAACAGTGCCTTGGGCAAAGTGGAGCAGGCATTGGAGTACTACCAATTGAGCTGGCAAATCAATGAAGAATTAGGGAATAAATATGGAATGGCCCTGGTGCACAACAGCCTGGGCAATCTTTACCTCGATGTAGGTCAATTGCAAAAGGCTGCGTACAATCTTGAAAATGCCTCGCGAATCGGAAAAGAAATCGGGGCAGTTGAAGTCGTTAGAGAATCAGCTGATGTGCTGGGGCAGGTATACAGTAAATTGGGCAATTCAGATAAGGCTTACGCGAATTTGAAGTTGGCTGTGGACATGCGAGATTCCCTCTACGAGGTAGAGAAGGCAGGAGAGCTCGCCCGCATGGAAACACAATTTCGATACGACCAGGAGCAAGCACAGGTGCAACAAGAACTGGAGCAAAAAGAAAATGCCAGTCAGGAAGAGTTGCAACAGATTAAGACGGTCGTTTACATCGCAGTGGTCGTGTTGTTGGTCATGGCATTGTTGATTGTCATCATTTTCGCCATCAACCGCAGCAAGCGTCAAACAAAGGCCCAACTAGAAGAAAGTGAGTCACGTTACAAACAGATAGTTGAGTCAGCCAACGACATTATCTTCCGCGCGGATGCATACGGGTATTTCACCTATGTGAACCCGACAGGACTGAAAGTGACCGGTCAGAGATCGGAGAGCAAGTTGTTGGGGATGCATTTTACCGAATTGGTGCGGGCAGATAAGCGGGAAGAGGTGATGGAATATTACAAGCAGCAATTCCGGGACCGGGTGGAAAGTAGCTACCTCGAATTTCCAATCATTACGAAGGGAAAACGAGAAGTTTGGTTGGGACAAAAGGTGCAATTGAATATGCGAAATGGTTGGATAAAGGAGATTTCTGCTGTTGCCAGAGACATTACCTTTCGCAGGCAGGCCGAGGCGAAAATTATTGAAAGTGAAAAACGCTTCCGAGAATTGTTTGAAGCCTCGCCCGATCCCATTTTCGTAGAATCACATGATGGTGTTGTGTTGGACGTCAATCCGGCTGCCTGCAACCTACACCAAATGGAATATGAAGAGCTCGTAGGAACCAATGTATTGGACCTCATTCCACCTGAATTGAGGCAAAAGGAGCAGCGTAATTTTCTCAATTTTATCGATGGGGATTTGCATTTTCTGGAAAGTACCAGCTACACGAAAAATGGTCAATCACTTCCTGTGAGCATCACTGTTAACCGGATTAATTACAATCTGAAGCCGGCATTACTGCTACATGTAAGGGACATTACTGCGCGTAAAAAGACGGAGCAGGAGCTGATTCGGGCCAAGGAGTTGGCTGAAGCTTCGACCCGCGCTAAAGAGAGCTTTTTAGCGAATATGAGTCATGAAATACGTACTCCAATCAGTGGGGTGTTGGGCATGATTCAATTGCTCACCAGTACTGATTTGACTCCGGAGCAAAAGGAGTATATAGCAGCCATTGATTTTTCTTCCCAGGGCTTGCTCAATATTATCAACGACATTTTGGACTTTTCGAAAATCGAGGCCGGTAAACTCAACTTTGAGATGAAGCCGTTTTCCCTGGCAGAAGTGGTGCACAAGGTAGTTCAAATCAACGCCTTTGGCGCAGAGGAACAAGGACTGAAACTTTCGGAAACCATTGATTCCAGTCTTCCGGCAATGGTGGTGGGTGATCAATACCGGCTGTATCAGATTCTTGTCAACCTCGTGGGCAATGCCTTGAAGTTTACCAGCGAAGGTGAAATAAATATTGAGGTAAAAGTACTGTCGAAAGCAGGAGATGGTGTGGTGGTGGAAATTGCGGTGTCAGATACGGGCATAGGTATACAAAAGGAGCAACAACAGCATATCTTTGGCAGTTTTACCCAGGCCGACAGTGCCACAACCAGAAAATACGGAGGCACCGGACTTGGTTTGACCATTACCAAAAAAATGCTCGAATTGCAAGGCGGTGATATCAGTGTTAAAAGTGATGTTGGAAAGGGAAGTGTGTTCACTTTTACCCTGCCTTATAAGGTCCAGCAATTAGCAGTCAAAGTCCCGTCAAATTCAGATTTGTCAGGTGGTTTGTCAGTGCTTTTGGCCGAAGAAGACCCAACAAGCAAATTGTTGATTACCCGCATGCTGGAACGTTGGGGGAATAAGGTAGTAACAATAGTTTCGTTGAATGAGGTTGAAAAATTGCATTCAACTGCGTTTCCGATCGATTTCGTATTAATTGATCTGGCCTTTTTAAGGTCAGCGGAAAAGGAGCAATGGGAAACCTGCCTGAAGGGTCTTGCCGCTCAAAAAATGGTCATTGGTTTGAGTGCCAAATCAGGTATGGAAGAGGCGAAAACGACTTGGCCCTGGATACATGATTTTATTGCACGACCAGTCAAACCAGAATCTCTGCGCGAACTGGTAACGTTGGTTCCTGCAAATGATCAATTGAAAAAATAAGTTTGGAACATCCACTAAATACCAATTCGTCAAGTCGGTCGACAGTTCCCAATAAATGGTGGAGTCTGTTGCGCAATGAATGGATTATTTTACTGGGTATTTTTCTCGCCATAAGCTTTGTTCTCTGGACGATTAATTTATTGATCGCCTCCTCTCGTTTGCAAGCCGAAGTAGCGACTCACGTGGAAGCCATTTCGACCCTTAAAACCGTGAACAGGTTGATGCTCGGCATCGACCAGCGGGATGCGGACATCGACACAATCAATGCGGCAGAGCGTGTCAAAAAAAATGCGGCAGACAGAGAGCAAATCAACAAACAGCTGGAAGAGCTGGCTTCCATTGGCCTTTACTCCGATAGGGTTAAGGTGTTGGGACAACACATAGAAGCATTGAAGGTTTATGCTCAATTCATCGATTCGAGCACTAGCAGTAACTTGCGGGAAAGAACACGCAAAGCTGCAGTGGATCAACGGTTTGTTTTGGCGACTCAAATGGATGAGACCATCATCTTGTCGCGCCAACGTTTGAGTAAAATTTCAATAGAGCTACAGGCCCTGTGGAAACAAGTTTACCTCGTTGTTTATGTGTCGTGTGTGCTGGCAATTTTTGCCTTGATTTTACTCATTGTTAATCGGGTGCGTTTTCGGGAAAGGAATCGCATGCAAGAGGAAGTCGCACAAGCCTTGAATGTCAAGTCTCAGTTCTTGCGCAATGTGAGCCACGAATTGCGCACACCCATCACCGCCATTGCAGGCATGGCGGACCTACTCAACGAAACATCCTTGTCATCTGAGCAAAAGGAATACCTGTCGTTGGTTGATATGTCAACGGATCATTTGTTGCATGTGGTCGATGAGATTCTCGACTATTCGCAACTGGCAGCAGGAGAGGTAACGTTGGAGCAAGTGCCTTTTGACCTGAGAAAATTGTTTTGGGGCCTGGAGCAGACCTACCGGTTGAATGCAGGGAAAAAGCGCCTGGCGCTTTCGGCAGTTCTCGATCCTGAAATTCCAGATAAATTAATAGGAGATCCACACCACCTATACCGTATTCTGGCCTATCTGCTGGGAAATGCCATCAAATTTACCGAAGCCGGAAATGTGTCGTTGAAAGCGACTATCGTGGAGAATCTGACCGAAAAAATGACCATTCGGTTTGATGTAGAAGATACCGGAATTGGAATAGCCGACCAGGAGCAGCAATCCATTTTTGAAGGATTTCGACAAGTGGATGGCAGTCAAAAAAGAAAACACTCGGGCCGGGGGCTAGGACTGGCCATACTCAAACACATTGTGGAGTTGCAAAATGGCACTATGACGCTCACGAGCCAATTGGGGAAAGGCAGCTGCTTTTCCATCGATTTACAATTTGAGTTGGCGGTGCTGGACAACGTGCATGAAGTGGAAATGGTAAGAACGGCTGGAGTCAACATCACAAGCGGAACCACCGTGCTGGTAGTGGAAGATCACCCAACCAACCAGTTGTTTTTGAGCCGTTTACTTCCCAAGTGGGGGTGTGAGGTAACCGTTGCTGGAAATGGCCTGAGAGCGCTGGAAATATTGGAGAATCAACAATTTGATTTGGCCATTATCGACATGCAAATGCCAGAAATGGATGGGTATGAAACAATTGGTCACATTCGGCACAAGTTGTCGCCACCTACTTCCACCATGCCCATTATCGCTATGACGGCTCATGCCATGAAAGGGGAGGATGAAAAATGCCTGAACGCTGGAGCTTCGGCCTACATTTCCAAGCCGATTGATCAGGCGATTTTGCAAAACATCGTTGCGCAGTATACAGTTGCTACCGCCCTGGGTGATCCCTCCGTTTCGTCACAGGCTACATCGAAAAAATTGGATTTAGGATACTTGCAAGAGGCATCTGACGGTGACAACGAATTTATGGCCGACATGATTCATTCATTTATCCAAAATCACCATCCGGCCATTGACGTGATGGAAGAACATATTCGCAACACCGATTTTGAAGCAGTGCGAAAGGCCGCGCATAAAATGGGGCCAACATTTGCCTATGTGGGTGTATTGCATTTAGAAGAAACCACCCTGGCGTTGGAAAAGGCTGCAGCAGCCAGAAAAGATTTTGAAGAGGTAAAGCGTCTTTTTGGCATTGTTAAACAAGAAGGAGAAGTAATTGTTAAGGCTTTAGAAAAAGAATTGATGGCTTTGGGGATGGATGATGCCAATAGAAATTGAGGCTATCACCGGGGATTTAGGAGAATGTTCTGAAGTAATCCTCTAAATATTTTTATTTACTATAACTTTATCGTGTTCTTACTAGTAGAACAGGAAAGCAAAAAGACCCAGCGTAGTGAAAATGAAGGCCATCATAGCGGATGATGAGGAGATGTCTCGTAAACTCATCAAGCAGTTCGCTGATCGAACAGGAATGTTAGACGTCAAAGGCGTCTATTCCAATGTGCTGGAAATTCGTGAGTTAATCAAAGAAGAAAGTATCGACATCGTTTTTCTGGACATTGAAATGCCAGGAATGAGCGGTATTGACCTCCTGCGCTCCACCGAAATTATTCCTCAGGTGATCCTAACGACCAATCACAAGGAATTTGCCCTGGAAGCTTTTGAATACGACATTACGGATTACCTCGCCAAACCGATTAACTACGCCCGCTTTCTGAAAGCCATTCAGAAGGCATTTGAAATTCACAAGACCAAAAAAAGCCAGCAAGAAACAACGGACGAAGAGCGAAAAGAGCTTTTTGTGAAGTTGGATTACCGCATGGTTAAGATAAACGTAGATGACATATTGTACATCGAGGCTTATGGCGACTACGTGAAAATTTATCAGCCGGGCAAAAAATACCTGGTTAACAGCACGCTAACCAACATCGAGCGGTCCCTGTCTTCCAGACAATTTATTCGGGTCCACCGCAGGTATGTTGTGCGGTTAGATAAAATCAGTGAAATTCGTAAAAACAGTGTGCTGATTACTGACATAGAAATTCCGGTGAGTAAATCTTACAAAGCGGAATTGATGGAAAGTATTCGGTTTATTCGTTAGTGTGCCGCAGAATGTAGAAGTACCCGCGCAACGCTTTTTCACCATTTCCCAGGTCCAACGCAAACAAGTAACGTCCATCTTCTAATTCTTCCCCAGATTTCGTTCGGGCATTCCATTCGTTGAGGTATAGCTTTTGCCTCGAAACTTCGTGGCCCTCTTCATGGAACACCACCAATTCGTTCTCAGGATATTTTTCAAGACCGCTGATAAAATCGGCTTCTGTCGCTCCGTCTGGGCGCATCAGCATGTATTTGGCGATTCGGACATCCCCCAAGGGCGTGGTGAACACATATGTGTAAATGGGGGGCTCGTGGTTGAGTTCCTCTGTTAAACGTAAATCATTAAAGTCGTGTGCTTGCTGAAGCATAAATTGAATTACTTGAAAGCTGAGGAGTGACACGGGAAACTACTGTTACAATGTGCTAAGGTGGGGCGGAAATAATTTTTGGAACTCTGTCCAGAGTAACAGGCCTATCCCCAGCGCATTATTGACCTTGCCACTTGGAAGAGTTCCAAAAATTTCAATTTCTTTCGAGAAAGGCTGTTGAACAGCTAAGTTTCCCACGTTTGATGAAGCTAAGTAATGCAATACTTTTTGCATCGGTATGGTTTATTCGCTGGACGAAAACTTTACTGCGTTGGGTATAACCAAAATTCCGCTGAATGGAACAGCGACAAAAATTGACAGTCGTGTCCCAATATGAACCGTTGAACCAGTATTTTGATGCTTTTGAATAGGTTAAACCGCATGCTTGGCTAAAGGGCATTGTCAACACCTTAGTTAACTAACCATTGTTAATCAAGAACTTATCGGATGAAAATTGGCATTCGATCTGTTTTGTATATTGCGGAAACAACGTCAATCAATTAAGAATTTATGGAGAACTTTAGAGTATCAATCAATTCATTGGTTCATCACGGAGAAGGACTTTGTGCCGCTGATATAATTATTGTAAAACCAGAGAATCGTTCGCTCGGTGATTATACCATCTACCACGAGGATGAAGCTGTTGTGGTGGAATTTTTGGTGATAGAAAATTCCTCCACTGCGCCAGAAACTACTCATCTCACCGTAGAATTTCAAGCGGCAGAATATTCTAAAATATTGAAAATTATTGCAAATGGGGCCGGTGATTCAGAAGATCTTCCTATTTAGGAAAGAGCGATTTTTTTACATCTTTTTCGTATTTCTTTTGTATACCTGCCAGGGTGTTGCTCAGGATGCTGAGAGGATGCGCGAGATGGGCGTTATCCGGTATACTCAAGGGGAATATGCCGGGGCCTTGGAGATGTTATTTACTGCCGCTCGATTGGCAGGAGACAACGACTCCTTGTCCGGTAGTATTGAGTTGGTTATTGGTAGTACCTATTTCAAGACTGGCGAGTATTCCCTGGCGGAAAAATATTATAAGCAGGCACTAAAGAACTTTGAGAAAGTAGATTTTCAAATTGGGATTGCGAAGGCATATGTTTGTCTTGGCAGTGCGCACCGCAAAAAGGGGAGGTATGAGAAGGCCTTAACATTTCATCTAAAAGCGATGAAAATGGCAATTGCACTTCAGGATTCATCACTCTATCATTCGTGTTTGCTAAATAGTGGGATTGTCTATCGTGAGATGGGGGATTTTGACCAGGCACTGAAAAACTACAACGAAGTATTGCAATTGAAACAAGTCAGCAAGGATACACATGGTCTGATCAAAGTCTATAATTCCCTGGGATTTTTGTTTCAGGAGTGGCAACGTTATGATCGGGCTTTGGAACAGTACGATCGGGCTTTGTTTCTTTCACAGGGAAAGGGGCTGCACATGATTTCAGTGATCCATGAGAACAAGGCGCAGTTATTTCGACAAATGGGAGACTTTGAAAAAGCGATCAAACACAAAGAATTGCACATCCAGGCCAGAGATAGTTTGATTGATTGGGAGCGATACGAATTGGTATCCAGACTCAATCAGGAGTTTGAAACCGAACGTGAAAGTTTGGAAGCGGAAATAAACGAAATGGAGACTTCCTTGCAAGCAGCCAACGGTGCAAAAAACGTTTTTCAATGGTTGGGAGGAGGCTTATTGCTGCTGTCGCTTTTGTTGGGTTGGCGTTTGTCGAAGCTGACAGGGTCCAAATAGTGCAGGCATCGGTTGCAATGGCTTCTCGCTTTTTTCGTTCTTTCCTGCATGTATTCAGTTCCCGTGTTACCGACCAAGTCAAAACGCATTGGTAACTTTGTATTAACCAATATGATTTCTTTATTACTTAGACTAGGCTTCGTTTGTGCATTTCTGTTGAGTAATGTTGACAGTATGGCGCAGTATTTTGGAGGCTCCAACAACGACAATGGCATCTCATTTTGTCAGCAAAATGGGCAATTGCTGCTTACAGGCACAACCCGAAGTTTTGGTGCAGGTAGCGATGATTTTTGGATTGTCCGAGCGAACAGTTCCCTGGAGGTAGTTGATCATTATACCTGGGGTGGTCGCCACAGAGATGTTCCAGCGGGCATATCGGCCACTGCTGACAATGGCTTCCTGGTGACAGGTTATTCCACGGACGAAGGGGAGGCGGGGATCAATATCGTTCTATCCAAATTTAGCGCAGATGGCCACATTCAATGGTCGTCCTATTTTGGTGGAGCAACGGCAAACGATTTTGTTCACGGCATTCGCCAAACGATAGATAAGGGTTACCTCATAACGGGCATTAACAGGGGACAGGGAACGAATGGCGCTATTTTTTTGATAAAAACGGATGCAAAGGGTGTTTTGCAGTGGGAGCAATTTTACGATACGGAGAGCAGGGATATAGGCATGGATGTAGCCCAATCGGAGGACGGAGATATGTTTCTGCTGGCCAATACCAATGCCTTTCATGATAAGGTAGCCAATTCTTCAGAATATATCAGTAAGGAAGCGTCCAAGGCCATGGTGATTAAAATCGCGGTAGATGGAAAAGAATTGTGGAGAAAATTTTTTGGCGGTATAAAACATGACATGGCGAGTAAAATAATGGCGGATGATGCTGGTGGATGCTATTTTGTTGGATCCAGTAGAAATAATACCAACGGTAGTTTCGATATGACCTTGCATCGAATTGACGGAGACGGGGAGCTACTTTGGCGCAAAAATTATGGCGGTGCCGGCTATGAATATGGAAACGACCTCGACCTGTCCGCAGCTGGAAATGTTTTATTGACTGGCACCTCCAGTAGTTTTTCCGAAGGGGAAGCCCCCGACATTTATGTTGTTTTGACAGATAGGGATGGTACCGAAATTTGGTCGAAGACGCTCGGAGGTTCGGAGACGGATGAAGGGAATTGTGGCCGTTTTTTGAGTGATGGAAATATTGGTGTACTGGGCGGTTCAAAAAGTGGAGGTAAGGCCGATTGGGATTTTTACTTTATGCGACTTACTCCCGAAGGCGAGGAATTGGACGTTTTGAATGGGACCTTGGGATCGACCACCACAGAGCCTATCTTGTTTCCGAACCCAGCGACCACCACAATTCAGGTCTACATGGGCGACAATTTTGATCAGCAGCCTGTTGAAGTGCAGTTAATCGACATGTCAGGAAAACCTGTAAAACAATGGCAGTTTACAGGCCCATTCAACGTGATAGAATTGGACAATGCGCTATCACCGGGAGCTTACATTTACCATATAGATCATGGGGGAAGTTCAACCAGAGGAAAATTAATCCTTCATTAAACCTTCGATTTACAAATCATTCAACGGCACAAACTTCCACGAAAGTTGGTTGGAGGATACCACATGTTGAAAGACCAATACCAAATCAGCTGCAGTAATTGGAATACCTTGGAAGGTATTATAAGAGTTGTTAATGCCTGATCCTAAATAGTGGATTCCATCAGTTGAAATGCCTTCATACGATTTTGCGTTAACCCCGACATCGCCCATTACATGCAAGACCTGCACCCCTTTGTTTTTGGCATGAACCAACAATGGGTAAACGGCCTCCAGGTAAGAAGCTGAATCGTCTGAGCAATTGGCGATCCAGTTTTGAAGTTCAGAATGGCCATAGTTGGAAGGGTTGGTAACATTCGGAACATTTTTGTAGATGCCCTGGTGCACTAAAAAAATAAGGTGACCTGATTGAATGGTGTCACATACTTGTTTGATAAGTTGGTATTGCTTGTTCAGGTTTTCACAATCCAAAGGAGAAATGTTACCATCGAGTACCACGGTAGTAATGCCCCTTTCACTGTGTGCGTAGTAACGCGGTCTTAAGGTTAACTCCTTGATCCATTCAAGATTACCGTTGCGGGTGTCATGGTTGCCCAAAGTCCAATGATTTCCAGGTTTTCGAAGGTCAAACAGGCGGTTGATGTAGGCCAGCGTACTGTAATTTAAAGAAGCTTCCGAACAAATATCTCCTCCCAGCCAAATGCGATCATACTGGCTCCAGTCAATCCTTTCCAGACGCGGATCCACCCGGTTTCCTGTTGCTCCCCAATCGTAGGTGTGACCAAGGAAAATATAGGAAAGAGTGTCTTTCGGTTGGGCAGAGGCCGCATTATTGCCGAGCGCAAACGAGAAGAAAATGCACAGAAACGGTAAAAGGTAATGAGCCTTCATCATGAATCAACAATTGGGTAATACAGTTTACTGAACCCTAAATTTACTGTTTTAGTCTTGAGTGAATGCATGAAAACAGTTGCGATCGGTTAGTCGGGCAGGGGGCAGGTAAGCAGTTATTAGTAGTGACTTAAGTTTATCCCCGCTACAATCCCATAAAAGTCTTGCGCGTGGCTTTAATCGGTAGCAGCCATCTGCAACTATCTCCCATTCCTGCACAGCCCACACACCTTGATTCACGAAACCTCTCTTTTGGTGCACCAAGGAAAAATGCCTGTTCCGGTAAGTGAACCAAATCTATTCCTGCTTGAAATAATCCCTGAAATGTATGGGGGTGGCTGCCTGCCTGCCTGCCTGGTGTCTATTTTCTAAAGACCCCGGAGCGCTGCCCCCATATTCGTTGTATCGGAATGAAGCCCGCTCTCCGGGATGCGATTAAAGTCAAAATATGCCCGCAATCGCATTCAAAAACAACGGCACCAAAACCAACGAAAAGAAAGGAGGAAAGATGACACGGGCAGGGCCTTAACAACAGTCAGGCGATCCATTCATCAGATGCATGCAGGCGCCACCAGCAGAAAATGAAATAAACAAAAATTCAATTATCAACCGCTGTTCAGCGCAACCAAACATGAGCTTAACTCCGACTATTGTTGTTGGTTCACATCCCAATAAGCGGCAACCTGGCCAAATTGGAAATGGATGGGGTTGTGTCCAGGATCATTTTTCCACAGATAGAGGTTGGGGTTTTTCTGGAAAAGCAAGATGGTATCAGAGCCCCCAAAAAGAAACTTGCCAAACTCATCGCCTTTTGCCACGGTTTTCCCTTCCAAATCGTACATGTCCACACCAGAAACCTGTGCCATGCCAATGGGAACAGCAGCAATCAACCCCATGGGACCGCCTGTATCGACAACAAATACGCCACGGGCTTGTTGAAATTCATACCCTCCTTCGGAAGTGTCTGGTGCATCAAATTGGCCATCGGAAGTGAGGTTGACATCCAGAAATACTTTTCCCTGCACAGCTTTACAAGCTTTCACAGTTCCAGAAACGGGTGAATGAAATCGGTGGTAATCAAATGGACTCAAGAAGTAATGCACAAAGTGGCCTTCGTTAAAATGGGCTGCCAGTTCAGCGTCTTGCAGTAATTCCTCCACGGTGGCAATTGTGTGCGTGTTTTTGAGCGTTATCGTGGTTGGCTTGCCATTGATGCCGAGCACATTTCCGTTGGCATCTATCGGGTATTCCATCTTGTAAGTACAATCAGCTGGAGACGAGATGGCGTTGTTGTTGCCCGGCTCAGCAATCGGTCTGAGCGGAGAGTGGCCCTTGTCATCAGCTCCGTTGAACTCGCGGTAGAAGAAATTGTTGAAGGTCTTCCACGTAGAGGCGTTGTCTTGATACCAAGGCATGTTGTACATTGGATCGGCAAAAAAAGAAGCCTTGGCCCACAGAGGATAGGATTCTTCCGTGTTGAGAAATGCCCCCCAGTCGATGGCAAAGTCGCGCAGCCAATCCGCAAAAACAAAATCACCGTTGGTGTAGTTTTGAAGTGTGCTTCCTGTTTCCGGTAAAGGTTGATCCACCAAAAAATAGAATTGGCACAACAAGTCGTAAACTTTTTGATTGTAGCCATTTTGCTGATCGTTGCTGGTCCACGCATCCGGATGCATGGGCTCATCTACCTCATTTGGGATTAAAACCAGGTATTCTTTTATGTAGTTCAAATAGCTTTCGGTGGATAATGGCCATCCCTGTCCACTGCCCCCAAAAACATTGTCTAAGGCATAATAGAGATCCTGATCCAAAGTGCTCCAGGCTTTGTGTTGAGCGATCGTTAAAGAAGTGAGCAAAGCCGTGCGGAAATTGGCATCGCTTTCAATTTGAGCTTTCAGTTCCTTGTAAGACTTGGTGGTTGTTGGCCATTGGGGATTGCTGGGGTTCATGGTAATTGCATTTTTAGTGAATGAACAATGTTTATTGAGGAAGGATGAAATTAGCGAATTGTCTGGTGCCGCGTTAGCGTATTTCTACCTGTTTTTAAGATGTTTCAATTAAAATAATGATGTGGTGAAGGACAGTTAACTTTGGTCCATAAAAAAAAGTTTTCCTGATGGAAAACCCTTTTGATTAGAGCATTCAATGGATTCAATAAAACCCAATGAGGAAGTTAAAAAACGACCACTGCACATTCGTTGGAAGGCACCGTAATGGGAGTGGGGCCAATAATTTCAAAGGTATCAATTTGAGAGGCCGATAGCTGCCGGGCATAGAAAGCTGTGTAGCGAACTGTAACCGGGTCCAGGTCAGTGATGAATAACGAGGTGCAAGGGGTATCGCAATCGATGAATTCAATGCCGCAATTTGATTGCAACTTTCCTACAAAAGCTCCATCCAACAGCACATCTACATACCGTCCGTTGCCCACCTGAAGTTTTGTGAAAAATCGAATTTGCCCTTTGTATTGGCACGAACCGTCATCTTCTTTTGCCAGCGGATCGTAGTTAAAGGCTTTTGAATCCATACACCCCTTGTATTCGCAACTCCCATCATCTTCGTCTGCCTCCTCGTTGTAGTTGGAAGCATTGCCATCAGTACAACCTTGCTTTTTTTGGCAGCCGCTAAAAGCCAGCAATGCGAAAATGATTAAGAGTGAGTATAGGGAATATTTCATGGAACAGGAGTTTTGGGTTATTCCTGAAAATTAGGAGTATCGAAAGTAACAAACATACTGGTTGACTGCAAGAACATCAAAATGCATCCGTCCAATCTTGCCTTGTCAAATCATTATAAGCGATTTTTTTACCCGCTTAACCAAAAGCGAGAAGGATGGGGTGTTTGCCTTGTGAACGCGAAGTCAGTTGCTTGCTGCAACAAGCGCATCCATGATTGGCTAGCACTGGTTCGAATTAAATTGACAAAAAATCAATTAATTGGATATTTAGGCCTTTGATTTTCATTTTATCGTGTCTTGGGCCTAAGATTGCTGCCGAATTATTAGTTGTGGCCTCTGATCTACTCCCATTATTCGCTTTATTACTTCCGAAAAACATACTTTTGCGGTGCAGTTTCACAGCATCATTGCCCACCTTATCAAAACAATAGATTAAATGTCAGCATCAACAATCATCTACACAAAAACAGACGAAGCTCCAGCTCTGGCTACGCATTCATTTTTGCCCATCGTCAAGTCTTTTTTGGCGAAAGCGAATGTTCACATTGAAACGCGTGATATTTCGCTGGCAGGCAGGATTTTAGCCAGTTTTCCCGATTATCTACAAGAGGGTCAACGGGTAAATGATGCATTGGCTGAGCTGGGTGCAATGGCAAAAACTCCTGAAGCTAACATCATTAAACTGCCGAATGTCAGTGCCTCTTTGCCACAACTTAAGGCGGCAATCAAAGAATTGCAAGACCACGGTTTTGCGCTGCCTAACTATGTGGATGAGCCTACTAACGATAAAGAAACGGATGCCCGATCACGTTACGATAAAATCAAGGGCAGTGCCGTAAACCCAGTATTGCGCGAAGGAAACTCAGACCGAAGAGCACCCAAAGCAGTCAAAGAATATGCGCGAAAGAACCCACATCGCATGGGGGCTTGGTCAAGTGATTCTAAAAGTCACGTGGCCAGCATGTCGGTCGGTGATTTTTACGAAAGTGAGCAATCGGTTACTGTACCAGAAGCCACCACTGCCAGCATTGTTTTTGTCGATGCAGCAGGAAATCAAACGGTATTGAAAGATGGAATTGCGCTGCTCAGCGGAGAAGTCATTGATTCTTCCGTGATGAGTAAAAATGCCTTGATCGACTTTTTAACTGCCGAAGTAGCGGATGCGAAAGCAACAGGAGTGTTGTTTTCTGTGCACTTAAAGGCAACGATGATGAAGGTCAGTGACCCGATTCTGTTTGGCCACGCTGTGAGAGCTTACTTTGCTGATGTGTTTACAAAGCATGGGCCAGCTTTGGAAGAAGCAGGTGCTAATCCAAACAATGGATTGGGCAACGTGTTGGCAGCCCTGACCAACCTGTCTGATGCAAAACGCACTGAAATTGAAGCAGACATACAGGCGGCTCTTGAAAATGGCCCGGACATGGCCATGGTCAATTCGGACAAAGGAATTACCAACCTGCATGTACCCAGTGATGTCATCATTGATGCTTCTATGCCAGCCATGATCCGTACCTCGGGTCAGATGTGGAACAAGGCAGGAGACCTGCAAGATACCAAGGCCATTATTCCAGATCGCAGTTATGCCGGTGTGTATGAAACCGTGTTTGACGATTGCAAGGCCAATGGAGCTTTGGACCCCGTAACGATGGGAAGCGTGAGCAATGTTGGTTTGATGGCTCAAAAGGCAGAAGAATACGGAAGCCACGACAAGACATTTGAAATGACTGGCAACGGAACCATTCATGTCATGGCCAGTGGCGAATCAATCATGGAGCACCAAGTGGAAGCCGGGGATATTTTCCGGGCGTGCCAAACCAAAGATGCTCCCATCAGGGATTGGGTGAAACTGGCCGTCAACCGCGCCCGTGCCACGAGTCTTCCAACCATTTTTTGGCTGGATGAGAACAGAGGCCACGATGCTCAAATCATTCAAAAAGTCAACACTTACCTGGCCGACCACGACACAGCCGGTTTGGACATCCGAATCATGACACCTGAGGATGCGACTAAATTCTCATTGGAACGCATTAGAAGGGGAGAAGATACCATCTCGGTTTCTGGAAATGTATTGCGTGATTACCTCACCGATTTGTTCCCGATTTTGGAAGTTGGTACCAGCGCCAAAATGTTGAGTATTGTTCCATTGATGAACGGTGGGGGTTTGTTCGAAACGGGTGCTGGTGGATCAGCTCCAAAACACGTTCAGCAATTTGAAGCAGAAAATCACCTGCGTTGGGATTCATTGGGCGAATTCCTGGCGCTTGCTGTTTCTCTGGAACACCTGGGTACCAATTACGATAATCCCAAGGCCTTGGTTCTGGGTGAGACATTGGACGATGCGACCAGCAAATTTTTGCTGAACGATAAATCGCCCAGCCGCAAAGTAGGAGAGTTGGACAACCGTGGAAGCCATTTCTACCTGGCGCTCTACTGGGCCCAGGCACTGGCCGCTCAGGATACAGACACAGAATTGAAAGCCTCCTTTACTGAAATGGCAACGGCACTGGCCGCCAACGAAAACGCCATTGTTTCCGAACTCAATGAAGCACAGGGCAAACCGATGGACATCGGAGGTTACTACCACCCCAACGATGATTTAGCTTCGAAGGCAATGCGACCAAGCGCTGCTTTGAATGCGATTATCGGTTAAGTAGTAAAGCGATATTTTTAAAAATTTAGGAAGAGGGAGCCAGTTTTGGTTCCCTCTTTTTTTGTCTTATCCAAAGCGGATTTACTCAATCAAGGAGTCGGTCTTCACTTTGGTCCTGTTGCCGCTATAGTTCATTTGTCATTTGAAAATGACAAAGGGGTCGTCTCGCTTATGAGACAGCCCCTTTTTTCATCCGGTGCAGTTGCGAATAATCGTTAATGCAAGAGTACTTTCTCGACCACCCGTTGTTCTTCAGATGTCCATTCTACCAACATTATTCCTCGTGGAAGATGTTGTACATCAATTTGTTTCACCCCTTCGAATGGTGCGAATTCCTGTTCGTAAAATGTACGTCCCAGTAAGTCATAAATTCGGAGCGTACCTGAGGTTCGGTAGGTGCTTCTTAGTTGCAGCACGTCATCTGCCGGATTCGGATAGACTTTAATCTGTCCAGGTCCTGTTAACACCTCATCGATGTCAGTTGCGGCAAAATAAGCAGCAGAATCCACCACTGTGAATTGGTGCATCATGCTCGAATCTTCGTGAATTAGGATGTGGCAGTGGTACATGTATCCGTCCATGGCTTTAATCGTAGGATCGGGGAAACTATCAAAGCGCGCCACAAAGCTGACCTCGGCACCAGCTCGTACCAAAATCACGTCTTTGAAGCCCATCATGTATTCAGGGAGGTTCGGATAGCTGGCATCAATGGTGTTATCGCCAGATCCTTCCTTGCCCTTGTAGCGAACAATCTGGAACTGCGTTTTGTGAATGTGAAAAGGATGCGCCACGGGAGTCGCGTTATTAATTGTCCATTCTTCCATCGTATTCACCAGCAACGTATCATTTAGAACACCCATGTCCATTGGGGTGCCATCAATTAACCAGGAACCGCCTTGGCCTGTTCTTTGTAATTCTTTTTTACGGTGCTTGAAAATGTTCGAAGTATCCAGCAAGGCATAAGGCTTTAGCGAAGCAGGCAATGAGGTGATGGGAGCGCTGGGAACTACCGAATTGTCAATGACAATCGCCATAAAGGCATCACCCGGAGTGCCCGGAGCAGGGAAACCCGCATTCGCCTTTCCTGAAGTAACAATATCACTGCCAGTAGGGACAAGGTTGCTTAAGTAAAGGGTGTCACCATTGGCGAATCCGGTTAAATCCACAATCAGTTCATTGCGTTCCCCCGGAGAAACCATAAAAGAATCTAGGGAATAGAGAGCTCCTGTACCCGGTTGGCCCATGTAATCACCATCTGAGGCAATTTGATAAAGCGTTTCAAAAGACGTTGGGTTACTGAGTGTTGTAGATACCGCCATTTGGAATGACTTACGCGGAGAACCATTCAGCACCCTGAAGCGGATGACTTCAGCAGGAACCTTCAGCACGCCATTCACTACACCGTTGATCAAGGTAAAGTCACCGTTGCCTGGGCGCTCGTTGGTCACCATACTTATCGCATTCCAGGGTTGTGTTGAAGTGTCGGTAGAATTCCAATTAAAAGCCTTTTCCTGTATAATGATCGGAAAGTCGTTTTTGCCGTAATCGTGGGGCAAAGTAGCGTAATAAGGATCTCCGGCCGGGTCTTGAACAATTATCAGTCCGGCCAAACCCATTATCACTTGTTCGGTAGTCAGTCCGCCAAGGTGTGAATGATACCACAATGTTTGAACGGAGTCGATAATGGGAAAGCCTGGTTTCCAGGTACTGTCGCCATCAAAAGCTTGATGCGGCCCGCCATCCCAGGCAGAGACCACATTCAGTCCATGCCAATGGACCGTGGTAGAATCATTGTGTGTTACTGTATCAGTAACCAATTGATTTTCAATGTTAAAATCGAACCAATCGCCTTGTTGCCAAACCAGTGTTGGTCCCAGATAACTCATATTGCTATTGCCGGTTTGGTTATAGCAATAGCTGGGTAGACTTTGATTAAGGTCGCAAGCTACTTTGATGATTTGAGTGCCTGTTCCATCAGGGATGACCCACTGAACAGAATCTACCGTGCCCATGGGGTCAAAGTTGTGGGAGCTGTTTTGGACCACCATGTTCTGCGTATTGTCGGAGATGGTGTAGGGAATTGGAACGGGGTTGTTAAAAGATTGTGCCACTACTCCCACAGTAGTCAAAGCCAGTATGGCAGCGATTAACAGTAATGAACGAGCATATTTCTTCATAGCGAAATAGTTTGGTTATTGGGTTGAATGAAAATTGGGGGGGCACAAAAGGTACTATTCTCAAATGAACTGGCAAGAGTGGTCAATTTGCTTATGGCGGTAGAAAAAGGGGCCGTCTCGGTTATGAGACAGCCCCTTGAATTGATAGACCGGTATGACAACCCGACTGAAATTGACAGGTTTCAGTCAGGGCTACTTCTTTATCAACTTGACAACGGCTTTACCATTCGATCCACTAAGTTGCAGGTAATAGGCACCGGGGGGAAGGTTGTTGTCCAGAACCAACTCCTGGGAGGACCGCCCAGCCGGTAACATTTTGGCACCGTTGTACACCATTACTCCTGAAGTAGTGAATACGCGAATATCCAGCAGTTGCTGTTTTTGGGCTAACATCTCAAAAGAAATTCTTTGGCGGAAAGGATTTGGCTTCAGGTTGAGAATCATTGCTGAATTACCTATCATGACCGCATTGTCTGAGGGGAGCACCGCCCCAGCGAAATTGGCATGGACGCCATCAGGTGCGAGTTTGGCTCGATTGTCTGGCTCTGGAAGGCCGAGTGGGGTAAAGTCGAAGAGACGGATGGTGTCGGTAGTCGTACTATCGCTATCCGGGCAAGAGCAGGATGCTGCCAGGGAAATATCGACCGACACGCTGGAAACGCCCATAAAAATGTAGGAGTTGGTAGTAGACCCATCAGGGTTGGTTGTTTGGTTGGCCATCGCAGCAGCAAAACATTCCGGGCTGAGGGCCACTTTGCCAGCGGGAGGATTACTCCCAGGACCATAAGGGGGCCAGGAGGAATTGTCTGGAAAGTTGGCATCACTGAGGGTACAACTAGAGCCAACATTTCCTTCCTGATCGCACAACGTAAAATTGATGGCGCTGGAGCTGGAGGCCCGGTCTATGTCTGAATTGCAATTGGTACTTTGTCCACCAGCATCTACTCCATCCGTGATGTCGACTGAAACAATGCTATACCCGGTTCCACCGCAAGCATCTTTGGTGGGGGGGTAAGTCAAACTTGCGCTGAAGTTGCAGGTTCCTGGGCATACCCCCGGAGGTGGCGGACAAGGTAAGGAGGTTGATTGGGCAAACCCGCGAGGGGATATGAAAAGCAAGATGGTAACAAGGAGAAAGGGTGTGAAAAATGATTTCATAATACAATTGATTTGAAGTTTAACATAGCATTTAAGAAGGGACGGTTTGAACCCGATAAAATGCATGTTTCAGTGTGTAATCCGATGGAGGAATCGAACTTTTTTGGGCCGAAAATTTGGACCATACTCCGTCTTGGAATCCACTCGAAATACTTACGATTCCCTTGCTACGATTCCGTTAAGATATATAACATCCTCAGCTTCTTGAAAATCTGGGGCACCCAGTGGTGGTGGTGCACCCGAACTTCTGCCGATGATCCTGACGCATGGACCTATGAAGGGGAAAGTAGGTGTCGGTTTGCCCTTACCTTGTTCAGGAGTTGGGAGCCGAGAATAAGATTTTCCAGGGAATTAAAAAACCCTTGTCGGGGTGACGTTGGAAGAGCTTTTATTACAAACCTCTACCGCTGCGATGGGTACAAAATGAACACAAAAAAGACCGGCTCTTCTCAGAACCGGTCTCTTTAATAACTGCTATTTTGTCCAGTATCTACTTCACTGAAATGCGGTTCACCAAATTGTGGCTTTCAGTTACAACACGTATAAAGTAAATGCCCTGGGCCTGGTTTGAAAGGTCCAATTGCTTGTGGAATACTCCACTCACGTTGTTTACTTCCTCTTCCAGCATTACCTGTCCTTGCAGGTTAACACGCCCTAGATTGTGCTGCTGTTACAAATCCAACATCTCCATTGGGAGCATAAATATTGTTGTTATCTCCTGCAACAATCGCAAAAGCGGAGTTGAGGTAAAATCCGGTACCTGCACCAAAATTGACCATGTTGTTGTTAAACACCTCAAGTCCACCACCGGAATTGATGTACATGGCTCTGTTTCCTGATGAAGTTCCTGCGACAACCAACGAGTTGTGCACCACTTCCTGAAACCCACAATTATTGAAAAATAGGCCATAATTGGTTGAAGTTGAGCCAGTACCACCAGCTACTGCGAGGTTGTTTGCGATAAGTCCTTTTTTAGTAGGAGTACCATCACAGCTGTTGAATTCAAAGGCACGAAATCCACCATTTGTTGTCACCGGACCCACTTTATTTCTGGTTACTACCTGGGCCTCATCACTAAAGAAGTTATAGACCCGATAGCTCGTGCCGCCATAATTTGAGACGGTGCGGTATACATTGTCTGTCAGCTCTAAGTCAAGGTTGTAGTACAAATGAGTTCCCATGTAGTACCAACCCTCAAAAACGTTGTTGCTAAAAACAGACCCTTTCTTCAAATCACCTGATGTACCGCGCCAGTAAACTGAATAACTTCCACCACACCAACAAAGGTGTTGTTGGTAAAGGTGTTGTAGTTATCTACCGTGTTCTCGGAAAAGAGCAGCGCCTTGTTAGTAGAAGTAGTGCCCGCTGCGGTGTCTCCATTAAAGACACAATTGTCAATGCTGTTGTTGTCAGCACCGTTGGTAAAGTGTACCGCACGGGAAAAATTAGTACTGGTAGGGGCAAAGGTCAAATCCTCAAAACTGATCCAATCCGAACCGTCTAATTGCACGATGTAGTTGGTTGCGCTGGCAGTGGCTTCGTAAGCAAGCACTACCTGACTGTTGTCCGTTGAATCACCGCGGAAGATTACTGTATTGGCACTATCTGCGCCCAATAATTGTGGAATTGCTAATTGAAGGTTGTAAGTATCAGCAGCCACATCGAAAACGACTGGTCCTGCAACACCACATGCGCTAAGAATCGGCCAATGCCTCCTGGAAACTCATGTAATTGCTTCCTGCGGTAGCCTGTGCACTATCAATGGTGTAATTTCCTGCCAGGCCAGTACATAAACTAGTCGTTAATGTATCGTTGGTGCTATTACTGTCAGCAGCTGAAAGACCATTCACATCAGAAACCCAGGTAGATAAACTATAGGTTCCATCCATGGGTACATTAACAGGAGTGGAGAATGTAAAGTCGTAGTCCTGTCCCGGTGCGAGCGGGGTTGGGAAAACAAAGTCGTTAACAGTGACCGTACTTCCACCATCAAACGAGTAGTGCAAGTCGGCTTGGAAAATAGTATCTGCCGCACTATTCGCCACGTTTACTGTTAGGTTGTTATTGCCTACCGCCAAACTTACCGGAGCTACAATGGATTGCATGGCCAGGTCCAATCCGGTTCCAGGAATGTAGATGATACCACCGTTGAACTGTCGCGGGTGAAAAGTAGGGTTAGGAATACCTCCACCATAGCCAATGTTCGTACCAGTATTAATGGTCAGGAAGGAATCTGAATAAGGATTTCCGTTGGATGCACTGAATGTTGTGTAAACCACTGAACAGGAGGCACACCCAAGGTAAAATCGGTAGGTTGTTCCTGGTGCCATAAACAAATTGACACTTAGTGGAATTTGTTGAAGTACCGGAGATAGCCCAATACTTGACCCGGTCACTGTTGCGGTTCCCAATTGCGTCCATCCATTTGCGGTGGAAATGTTAGGTGGGCCCGTTAAATCAGTGGCGGAATACCACACTTCGATCGTTTGACTCGAAGATTGGAGTGCGGCATTAAAACCTTGAATAATTATCGCAGAATTTGCGGTAACCTGAAATGCGGCTCCTCCAGACCCGTTGCCACCGTTTAGCGGAGGTACGGTGTTTAAGGTGAACTGTGCTTCAACTGCGTTGATGAACAGACCGATACATAAAAATGTAAGTAAATGTTTGAGCATAAGATAATTTTAGGATTAATATCAGGGGGGTATGCAACTATGAAAAATCAAAATGGCGGCAAAAATAGTCAAGTAAGCGTAAAGAAAAAAGGTGATTCGATGTTATTAATACACAAAAAGGTTTCGGTACTTTGCTTCAAAATACACAAAAAAGGGCGCGAAGGAATTCATTCTATTTTTAGAAATCCTCAGCCCTTATTAAAGGAGAAAGTCACGTTTTTGCCCGAGACTTCGCTGTCGCTTGAATCTTAAGTAAACCTGACTGCCGCTTAGTTTTATCCCACAAAAGAGGGTCCCCCATCTGGAAAACCCTCTTCACTCGTTTGTTGCGCTCTGTGCTACTTTGGTGTCCAGGAAAGGAGTGACTTCAACTTCGCTATCGCTGCGTTCAGCCTAAACTTCCCCTCCTGTTCTTTTTGCTGAGGCAAAAAAAAGCCTCATTCGATTTGCGAATGAGGCTTTTAATGCACTTCGTGCCCAAGAAAGGAGTCGAACCTTCACGTCCTAACGGACACCAGAACCTGAATCTGGCTTGTCTACCAATTCCAACACTTGGGCAAAAGCTTTGTGTTGACTTATTGTTGGTACCCGGAACAGGAGTTGAACCTGCACGGCCTTGCGGCCACCAGCCCCTCAAGCTGGCGTGTCTACCAATTCCACCACCCGGGTATATTGGGGGAGCAAAGGTAGAATTTTTTTCAAATTCCAACTGTTTTTTTAAGTGCTTTTGAGCATGCAAAGATTGTCTGGTTTTAATGCCGTATGCAATTTGGCATTCGCCATTGGAATACTAATTTTGTGTTGGTCACAAAAAGTCCTTTATGTCAGCAGCTGAAAGCAAACTTTGGTATTTAGAGCGCATCAACCTTTTTAAGGATTTGTCGCAGGATGAGTTGGAAGAGGTTGACAGGGTTTCACAAATGAAAACGATGCCGAAAGGGCAGTACATTTATTTTCCCGAGGAGCCATCGAAAGTAATCTTTCTGTTGAAGGAAGGCCGCGTGAAATTGGGAAGTTATTCCGATGATGGCAAAGAAATCATCAAGGCCATTTTGGAGCCCGGTGAGGTTTTTGGCGAGTTGGGAATTGTTGGACAAGAGAAACGCAGGGATTTTGCTCAGGCAATGGACAGCAGCGTGCGCATCTGCGCCATTGGTGTCAGTGAAATGCTGCGACTGATGGGAGGGAACTCCAAGCTAAGCCTGGAGATGACCAAGCAAATTGGTGATCGATTGCAACGCGTAGAGCGCAGATTAGAATCATTGATATTCAAAGATGCCAAGGAACGCATCATCGATTTTATCAAAACCAAAGCGCAAGAAAAAGGCACCAGAGTGGGCTATGAGTGGTTGTTGAAACACAACCTGACCCATCAGGATATTGCCAATCTAACTGCTACCTCGCGACAAACGGTGACCATCGTGCTCAATGAATTGCGCGAAAAGGATCTCATTCATTTTGATCGCAAAAGCATACTTATCCGCGACCTGGACGCTATCTGATGGAATACACACTCTATATCGGAAAGAAATGTCACCAATGCCAGGACATGATAGAGTTTTTGCGTGTCAATAAAGTCTCCTTTCGCACGGTGCATGTTCAAAAAGACAAGGAACGTCCGCCCATCGATCTTTTTATCTTCCCGGCATTGATGCATGATGACCGGCTATTGTGTTATGGCACGGACATTGTAAATTACATTGAAGCGAAGCAAGGAAGTGTGAAGCAAATTGGAATGCTTGGTAAAATGCGCATCTTTATGACCACTATGCTAAACATGATGGCCATGATGAAAGATATGAAATGAAACTGGCAACCAAACTGGAACGAACCCGTATATTATTCTACAACTGATTCAACTCACAACAACATGAAAAATTTGATTTTAATCGCCCTGGTTTTTGTTTTTACAGGGGCAAATGCACAAGTACTTACTGTAAATGATGCAGGTCTCATTGAAGTAAAAGAAGTGGTTATGTCTGATGGCATGACAGCCGATCAATTGTTTACCAATGCCAACAATTGGTTCAATTCAACATATAAATCTGATGCCAAACGTCAGAAAGCTTCGGATGCCGGAACCATCAAAGACACCCAAATCTTCAAAAGAGAAAAAGGTGGCGGTGTTTTCTATGATGTGAGCATCATGGTTAAAGGAGGTAAATACCGAATCGTCATGACCAATTTCATGCACAAGGATTTTTCGAAAGGAGCTTGCTCAGGTGGTAAGTTGGAAAGAGAAGAAGCATTGTGCCGTCAAGGAAAGATGTCTGAAAAAGAATGGCAGGAGATAAAAGACTTTGCAGCAACAGAAACAACTGCGCTAATTGAAAGCATCAAAGAAGGCATGGCCATAGTGATTAAAAAGGCTTCTGACGACTGGTAAAATAATAGTATTTCCAAATGTGTAAACGGGCGCCCAACAGGTGCCCGTTTTTTGATCCCACCTTTTTAAGGCATCATCCCATAGTGCCTCAGTGAGCGGCCTGAATGGAACAAATTCCGTTTTTCTTGTTTTTACTTCCAGTAATCGATGATTTTATGCCAAACACCGAAAGTCGGTAACGGTTGCATGAAACAACCCGTAATCTTGTGGTATAAAGCGTTGCACGAAACAGTTTCTTCCCCGGGAAATTGGCAACTAACAGAAACGACATTGATTCGATTAAAAAATACAATTTTATGAAGACCCGGCCGTCTCAATTTTCTTCTGAGGTTAAAGTGAAAAGTCTTGCTTTGAATAAGACCAACACTCCGGATTATTTATCCTCCATTTTGATTTCCTTCATCACCAGCTTGTTGCTGCTGTTTTGTTACACTGGCTTTGGACAGATTGTAAATGGTTACGCAGAGGTTACAGGGATAAGTGGAACTACTTTAACGCTGTCTTCCGCTGATGAAAGTGGAGACACTTTTGAAGATGGAGAAATGGTCATTGTCATTCAAATGCAAGGAGATGTTTTAGGAAATACTTCCAACACCTCTTCTTTTGGAGATATGAGTTCCATCGGTTCGGTGGGATTGTACGAAATCGCTACAGTGAGTTCACACACGGAGTCGGGAGCATTGCCCAATGGAGTTACCCTCACATCAACATTGGCCAATGCTTATGTGACTGGAGCCAACAGCCAAGTGCAGGTCATTACTTTTCCTACTTTCGGAAGCCCTGATTATACGACTACCGGAAATATGAGTGCTGCAGATTGGAACGGAACCACGGGTGGCATTTTAGCCTTTAATGTAGATGGAACTTTGACCCTCGCACATTCTTTGAGTGCTGATGGCGCTGGTTTTAGGGGTGGCGCTAGAGACTTATCTGGTTCTGGGTCCTGTGACGTAACCACTTTTTTTAGCGCCAACACCAATGCTTTTGCAGCAAAAGGAGAGGGTATTTATAAAAATACCAATGTCAACTATGCTGAGGCAAGAGGAAAAATATTGAATGGTGGTGGAGGAGGCAACGAGCACAATGGCGGAGGCGGAGGCGGTGGTGGATACACCGTTGGTGGAGATGGAGGTCCAGGTTGGAATTGTGGAGCGGGAAGCGCTGGTGGCTTGGGCGGTTTGGCACTGGGAACTTTCATTGATGCAGGTCGCATCTTTTTAGGAGGCGGAGGCGGAGGCGGTGAAGGCAACAACTCCGTTTCTACGGCAGGTGCTGATGGAGGTGGCATTATTTTGGTCAGAGCCAATGAAATTAGAACAGTCGGAACTTGTGGTATCAGTATTTCAGCCGATGGTAATTCCTCTACCCAGGCTGGGAATGATGGCGGAGGAGGAGGTGGTGCTGGCGGCTGCATTGTTATTCAGGTGGCTACCTGGAACATTGCTGCCGGTTGTCTCGTGGCTATTTCGAGCAGCGCTGGCAACGGAGGTGCTGTTACCAGTGGCGCTGTGCATGGTGGCGGTGGTGGCGGTGGCCAAGGAGCTGTTGTTTATTCCATCACTCAACCAACCACCAATACGACTACATCTACCAACACAGGAACAGGTGGTTGTAACAACAATTCCTCTCCTTGCAATTCTCTGGCAAGTCCTGGTGGAGGTATCAGTGGAACTGGAATTATTGAGAATACAACAGGTCCTCTGCCAATTGAGTTGGTTGTTTTTAACGCACAAAAAGTGGAGGACATGGTTCAATTAAACTGGACCACTGCATCCGAAACAAACAACGATTATTTTCAGGTAGAGCGATCAAACAACGGCATTGATTTTAAGTCGGTACTAGAAGTGATGGGAGCTGGCAACAGTAGCCGTAAAATAGATTACTATGAATTGGATAGAGAACCGCTGAAAACTACAGCCTATTACCGTCTCAAGCAAATAGATTTCGATGGTCAGTACAGCTATTCTTCTATTGTAGTGATTCGTCCTGATGCTGGACAAGCAACGGCAGTACTTTACCCCAATCCAGCCAAACAAGGGAGAATTGTTCGACTCGAAAACAAATTGTTGGCAGAGCAGAATGTACAATTACAAGTTGTTTCTCTTACAGGAGAAATGATGATAAACAAAGAGGTTTTAGTAGATGAGCAGGGGCAGTTAATTGTTTTGAATAGCACCACAAAGCTGCCCAGTGGAATGTATGTTGTTGCTGTTACATCAGGAACAGAACGATTTATTGAAAAGTTAGTAGTGAGGTAGTATCTAGTAGTTTCCAGAAGCAAAGCGGGCATCCAGCAGGTGCCCGTTTTTTGATCTATCTTTAAGTTTCCCTGTAATCGTTGTCCTCCTTCTATGAAAAAACTACTCTTACTGCTGTTGTTTCCGATGTTTGCCACACACTTCGGCTTTGCTCAAACCTACTTACCCTTTGTCGATACCAAGTCTCATTGGACCTTGGAGTTTCGCCTGGAAGGAGGATGGGGGCCTGAATACGAATATTTATCAGTGCTTGGAACGGTTACATTTGGAGGGATAGAGTATCATGAATTGGGCGGGCATAAAGTCCGTGAAGATTCAACAGGAAAAGTATACGGAATTAAATTCGGAGATACCAATGAGGTATTGTTGTATGATTTTGGGTTAAAGGTCGGAGACATTTTTTCCTTCCCCAATGAAGTCGATACCGGAATGTATTCTTTGGCATTGACTAGTATAGACACAGTTGAATTAGGAGGAGTAGAGCGTAGGCGTTATCACTTTGGTACCTGGGGAAATACTACTTGGATAGAAGGAATAGGCAATTCTGACCGAGGTCCCTTATATTATTGGGAGCGATGGAATTTGTGGGATTCCAGTAAGCGGCTTGTCTGCTATCGTTACGATGGCATGCCCCTTTTGGGATATTGTCCCCCAATTGGTATTGATGAGACAACGGATGAAAGCGCTCAATTTCGCGTTTACCCAAATCCTGTAACCAGCACTTCCCGCCTTGAATTTACCACTGAACTAATGGATCGCCCTACTGCGATTGAGATAATTGATTTGACCGGACGAGTTGTTCTGGCCAAACCTTTTCATCCCGAAATGACCCTGCAAAAAGGAGAATTGGATCCAGGCATTTACTTTGTCACCACTCCCGACAATACCATTCAACCCCTTCGTTTCGTGGTACTCTAATCCACCTTTTCTTGTTTTTCTTTCCTGCTTAGTCCATTCCTAAATCGGAATTGGTCGGTTCAATTTTGACCTATATCGAAAATATCCCCGTCTAAACACTTTTCTGTTAAAACAGTTCGTTTTACTGTTAAATAATGTTAAAATCAGAATTAAAGTTTGTTTTGTTTTAAAATTCAGATTTTAATTTCAAATAGTAAGGCGCGGGGAAATCATATGAAGTGACCATTACCTAGTTAAAATCGATTCTCGGAGAATGGGTTCTTTTCGAATCTGTGGGCAGCTCCCGACCTCTTTTGGAACCAGAGGAAGGAATCACCGGTGTACCCAAATCACCACAGGAAGCAAGTATTAACCAGGAAAATGAGCACTTATGAAAGCCACATTCATGCTATTGGCGCTGTCCGTTATTTCGATGGGCGCCACCTCTCAGAGCCTGCACCACACATCCGCTGTGATGGATCGGGTCTCTGCCGACTTCAAGAAATTTCACAAACTCTATCAAAAAGGGCAATTGGAAAAGCTGCAAAAGGGGCTATCCAAAGCCAAACGCAAAAACGGACGTGCTCCAGAATTGGACTACCTCATGGCGGTGGTCTATTGCGATTTGGCCGTTGAAACCGATCAGGCTACTGCCAAAAAACGCCTGTTAACAGGGGCGCTCAGCTCGTTGAAGCGTGCCCGCAAAAAAGATGTCAATAACCGGTTTGCCAATGCAGATGACGCCTTGCTCAAAAGTGTACACAACCTTTTCCGGGAACAGGCCCAGGAAGAATTGGCAGCGGGCAAAAACGCCAAAGCCAAATATTACGTGGGGCACCTGGCCAATTATTTTACCGATACCCTGTCCAGCTATGCCACGTTGTTTCCATCCGCCAAGCCAGTAGTGGTGGTCAAAAAAGAGGCTCCAAAACCAGCCGTAAAAACGGACTACGGTACGCGTTTCGTGGTACCCGGAGCCACAGTGTCCAGAGATGCTCTTGCTGATTATGCCGACAACTTTGTAGGCACGCGTTACCGCTGGGGAGGCGAGGCCCCGGGCGGGTTTGATTGTTCTGGATTTGTGTTGTATGTCTACCGGAATTTCGGGTATGACTTTAACCACAGCAGCCGGGAGATTGCCAAAATCGGGAAGCAAGTAGACAAGTCACAGATGAAAACAGGCGACCTGCTTTTTTTCGGTACCCGGGATGCGAACGGAAGGCCTAAAATTTCGCACATGGCCATGCTTTACTCCGATGAGCCCGGAAATCTACAAGTGATCCATTCTACCAACAAAGGGGTGATCATCGATGGCTTAAATGAAAAAGATTACTGGACCCGGAAGCTCTTGTTTGCCAATAACATCATTTCACCTTGAAATAAAACGACCCACATTACGAACCTTTAAACAACCAGTTATGAAGAAGCAGCACCTTTCATTCGCACTAATTGGGGCAGTAGCGATATTTGCCTCCTCTTGCAGTTGCACCACCATTCGTGAGGCCACGCCAGAAGTTCAGCAAGCTTTTATTCAACCGCCATTTGGTGACGTGAATGTACCCTTCAAACAGTTTGCCCTTGAGGCGGCAGAGGGCGGCACGTTCAGCTATGAAACAGGCTCTCGCCTGCATGTTCCGGCCAATGCATTTTTAGACGATTCTGGAAAGGTGGTGCAGGGCAAAGTAGATTTACACTACCGGGAGTTTACCAACCAGGCAGAGATTTTGGTCAGCGGAATTCCCATGGCGGTAGCACCAGATTCCAACCAGTACCTGGAGTCGGCTGGCATGATGGAAATTGAGGCGTTTCAGAACGGTCAACGCCTTTTTCCCAACCAGAACAGTCCCATACAGATTGACATGGCTTCTATGTTTGAAGCGGACAATTACAACCTTTATGAGTTAGATACCAACCAGCGATCGTGGATAGAAAAACGGAAAAATTTACCAGTGAACCGCCCTCAGGCGTCAGCCTCAGAATTCAAAGAACCCAATTACGATAAGTTGGCGGCCAATGCAGGCATTCTCAAACCAATAACACCCCGCAAAGCCGATCCCAAACGCTACAAATTCAAGTACAAAATTGACTTGTCGGAGTTTCCCGAAATGAACATTTACGATGGCATAGAATGGGAGTATGCCGGCAAAAGGAAATCAGAAAACCCTGAAAAGAACCCTTGGGTATTGCGTGCATTTTGGTATGAAATGGATCTGGACAAAACCAAGCGAGAAGGCATTTATAAACTGACCCTTAAAACGCAGGACAAAACTTTTGTCACCACCGTGCGACCAGTTTTTGATGCGGCCGACATGGATTATGCCCTGGACGTATTTGAAGATAAAGTGGCCAACTACCGCAGTTTTGTCGGGAAGAAGAAAGCCGCAACACGCAAATGGAAACAAGAGCAAGAACGCAAGCAGCGGATTGCCGCTAGCAATGCTAAAATCTACCGCACGTTTGAAGTACAGTCATTTGGCATTTACAATTGTGACCGCTTCTACCAGCAGGAAAATCTGTTTGCGATCAACGCTTCTTTTCAAGACCGGAACCGGAAGGAACTGATTGTGTCACGGGCATTTTTAATAGATGCACAAGCCAACACCGTTTTACCTTTCGATTCGGCCTCGTTAAAAGCACTGAAGTTTGATCCCAACCGATCGTACCGCATGCTGGTGATGGACACCTCCAGTACCTTGTTTAGTTATGGGCCACAATTGTTCAGTGGTTTTCGAAGCAATCGGAAATCGGCCACGTTTGTGGCGAAAAGCAACGGGAAATCAGTCGAATCCATAGAGGATGTAGCGCAACTCTTAAAACGGTCGTAGTGTGGTTGTTTCCGAGACATCGGGAATTATGGGACGAAGTCCGCTGGTACTGCTGGCGGACTTTTTTTGGCTGTTGATAAATGTCCGCAAGGACCATTGATATGAAAGTGGACTAATTGTAAATTGAGATCAGATTGTCATGAAAAAATATGCCCCACGTCAGTCGAAAAAGGGATTTTCTCCTGCTGGAGAACCTGCGGCTGTGCGCCAAAACAAGGTTGTTCAACGCAACACATTTTCCGTTCCGGACGATCATGGTATTGAAAAATTTGATCTAACCCCACTAGATCAAAATGCAAGTATTCATGCCAGCGATCATGTAAGTGGACCAAATATTACCGGAGAAAGAGCTCTCTCAGGCTTTGGCATGAAAGAAAAAAAATCTCAAAGGTTGTGGAACACCCAGGTGAAGTTTGGACCTGCCAGTGGTTTCAACGAAGCTAGCAGTATGATAGCGCATCCAGTTGGACCCGATCATGCCTTGGGCAGTACTCCGTCAGATTCTTTTAGCAAAGCCCGAAGAGATGTGCTCAAGGAGCTAACCAATCAACAAGAGTATATCTGTGGACACCTACTTTCAGAGAAACTCGGGGGACCGGGAGAACGCTACAACCTCACTGCGATTCCTGGTTCGGCTAACATCCGCCATCAATTAGATGTAGAAAACCCCATAAAGGAACTGGTAAATATCGAAGGCAAGTTTGTTCATTATTCGTTGGTCGTAGAATACGATTTCAAGCCTTTAAGTGCGATTAACGGAAATTATCAATCAATTCTTGCTGGCATATCAGACACCTGGAACAAACAGAATGATGGGAAAGACTTTCTGGATGATCCTGCAATTCCATTTGCCACAAAATTCAAGGCTACCTGGCACGAATTTGATCAATACGGAAAGGCAAAAGATGGAAAATCAAGATCAGTTTTGATGAAAGAACCTAAATCAAGTAAAATGGGCACCAATCCAGCTCGGGCCGAGAAAGGTTTTTATGGAGAATCGGGTGGGGCTTCGGCTGTCGCGGAAAGATCCAACCATTTCCATGCCCTGTGGAAACCGAACATTCCGACTGGTGAATCAAGTAGGCCTTACGAGGCTGGAATAGTTCAATTTCCATATGCACAAAAGAACAAGAATCAACAAGCGGTAATCTCTCATTACCAGAATTCCATAAACAACGTAGAGCCTTTTGCAGCCGAGCTAGAGGTGCCCAAGTTGCACAGCGAATTGAAAAAATATCTGCACAGAAAGGTATTTGGAAAGCAAAAGAGGTTGGCAGAGAAATTGGTTGAGGATTATTTGACAGAGACTGTACTTTATCCCGGCACTGTGCCGGACAACAAAATTCACATAGATAGGCTAATTGGAGAAGTTTCCGGGTTTGAAAGTTTGAGAAATCATGAGGCAAGAAGTCTGCCGTCCCCCCCGAATTGGCTGGACCTTGGACAATGGGAACTCTGGAATCGGTTGGTAAGTCCGGTAAAGACTGAAATTAATCAAATATCACCTGAACATTGGAGCGGTTTTGAAATAAGTGCTGCTATTATTCGGAAAAAAGTGCATCAGGTAGCTAAGTTGTACAAAAAGGAGCAAACCGAATTTTTTGATCACCTTAATGCTAAACATGAGGAGAGGGAAGAGAGAAGAATTCAAATAAAAAAAGAAAAAGAACAGCAACTTGCGAAGAAAAAAAAGCGTGAGATGGAAGAGTTGGATTCTATGGTTGATCTTAGAGGTACTGGGGTGCAGAAAGAAGTGTTGGGCAACAACACCATCAGCAATGAAACAACTAAAGTAGGTCGTGTTCAAAGTGATTATATAAGTACTGGTTCAAGGGGAAAGCTATATCCTGGAGAGCAGGCAGGAGCTAATAGCGGTTCAGCAAGAAAGACAAAGAAAAACCGGAAGCGCAAAAGGGGAATGACTCCAGAATTCAAATTAATGGAGCGCAGAATATTCGAAGAGCGCGTAGAAGGGCATGTAAATTGTGGTCGGAAATACAACAAAGATTTCGATAATCATGAATTATGGAATAGCACGGAGCAGAACCAGCATTCTGGTTATAAGTATGATCGCTATGACAGGGATGATTGTTACAATGATATCCGTGCTCGAAGAGGCAGTCACGGTCGTGATTGGGATTTAAAAGATAAGAATAGCAGGTCAGATCAGATAAAGAGCGACTACGTTCTAAATCGAAACTACTCTCCGGAGAGGCAGAAGAAAGGCAGTTACCAGGAGAAAAAGAGGCGATACAATAAGGAAGAAGATGATAGAACGATCGACTACCGAAAAAAATACGACCCCAATCAAAGGTTCTATTGAAAAGGGCTGTCAGTTAAGGGAAGAGCAATGAAAGAGCAATGAGAAAGGGCAGAAATTTAACCCCTAAGCCTGACTCAAAATCTCATTCCGAACAGCATACATCAAGATGCCAGCTGTATTGCAAACCCCAATTTTGTGCATGATGTTTTTGCGGTGGGTATTCACCGTGTGGCTGCTGATAAACAGTTGCTCCGCAATTTGTTTGCTGGAAAATTCTTCAGCGATGAGTTGAATGATTTCTACTTCCCGCTCGCTGAGCAAAACTGGTTGACAACTGTCAGCTAATTCCAAACCAATTTGCAGGTTTTCTGTGCCTGTCAACACATCGAGTATTTTGCCACAAAAGAAAGCCTTGTCTTCCACAGCCGCCCAAATAGCATCAACAATTTCCTGTTCATCACACACGGTGAGAATGTAACTGCGCGGCTCCAATTGCATCACATCTGCCACTGTCGCTTTTTGAACGCTGTCACCAATGTAAAGCAAACGGGTTTTTGGAGATTTTTTGAGAGCTGCCTTTAAGCGGTTCGATTCCACAACGGATTGAACGCTAAACCCGGTAACTACAACATCGGGTTGATGTTCCGTTAACAGTTTTCCCAAGTCACAGGATTGGTGGGTTTCTGCCACTAAGTCCAATGCTGGAGTGCGCTCTAAAACTGATTTAAGTCCTGTCAAAAGCAACCATCGGCTGTCGGCTATCACAATTTTTTTAGGCTCCATAGGGCGTATCTTTATTTAGATTAATTCTAAACAAGGCAAAGAAACCAATCAATTGCCAATAAAGCAATACCTGAAATGTGGTATTTGGATGAATTATTGGTGTTTTAAAAACGGAATCAAGGGCACTAAACGAATGTCAAACAATGGCATTTTTACGTATAAATCAAAGCAGAAATACGCTAATTGAAAGAACAGGCAGATAGACGGTTGTTCACAGACCAAAAAATATGAAACTTGATATTAACTAAATCATTCATTTTTATTCATTCATTAAAAATCAAAAACATGCGAAAGTTGATTTTCCTTTTAGCCTTTGTCGGCTTGTTCTCCTGCTCATTTACAGTGGATGCACAAACATTCAGAAATGCCAGCGGTTGCTCCATGGACGTTAAATTCTATTTCCGGAATACTACATCCTGTACCTTTCTTGGAGGTTACCTTCAAACGGTACCTTCCTTAACTTCCTACACTTAACTTCCTACACTTTTCCCGCAGCACCAACGGGCTACGTTTTTTGGGCTGCCGGAACGAGAGAAACCGGAAGTACCAGCCCAGCAGTTTTTGTTTATGATCCTGTGGGTGCTTCAGCATGCGGAGGTTCTACTACGACTGCCGCAACAAGCTGCGGGCCTGTCGGAGTATTGGTGTTTTCGTCAACACCTTTCAATGTGTTGGCCTTCTAGCAAAACCAATTTAGAACGAAAAAAAAGTCGCACCGAAAGCTATCGGTGCGACTTTTTTGTTGTCTTTGTTGGGGTGAAAAGAGGTATATTTATCCGCTTGGAATCAATGCCCAATCGTTGCTGAAAACACTTCATTTTACGAACAAGCACCTTGTCATCATCCTTTTGTTGGGAACGGTGGTAAGGCTTTTTTATGGCGTCAAGGCACAAAGCTGGGATGCCGCTGCCGACCAGGTTGCCTGGGGAGTTTTGTTGGAAGAATTGATTCAAGGTGCTTCTCTGCGCTACGATCAATTGATTCATTACCCCCACGAAGGAGGCAGTGTATTGATGTCATTGCTGGCCTGGTACCTGGCCCCATTTCGAAATTTTTTACCACCACTTTCTGCAGCTGTGCTGCTGGTTGATTTTATTGCACGGGGCGTTCAGTTGCTGGTCGTGCGCAAAGTTTTTGATAATTCGGTAACGTGGCTCTTTGGTCTTTGGACCATTCTGGCCGTGCCACAACTAATACCCTGGGCCACTGTGAATCTTGGATTACACGCAGTGGCTGCCTGTTTTCCCTTTTTGTTTTTGTACCTGCTCACCAGGGAAAAGCCCCTGTTGGAACAGTCCGTTCTCTCGGGGTTGCTCGTTGGGGCAGCAGTCGCCTTTTCCTATGATAATTTGGTGCTAATACCCGCCTTTTTGGTCATTGCGGCTTTTCGGAAGGACCCCCTTGCCCGCAAGTTCAAGGCCGCAGCATTGTTTGCCGGATCGATTGTCATTACTGTGACGCCACATGTGTGGGCACGCCTGTTTCTCGACAATGCTTTTGAATTAACAGGTTTTGACGCCATGTCCGTCCGTGGAACGGACTGTTCGGGTGGAGCCTTTTCTGAGCGGTGGTTAAACCTGCTACAGGTTTGGTATCAGGCACTGGTGGGAGCTTCCACGATGCCCGCCTTTTGGGGCATTCCAAATGTGGTGGTTCGGATAGTCTGGTTGTTGATCTGTCTCGTGGGATTGGGGTTGGGATTGGCCCCGGCATCAAAGCTCAAAAGCCCTTTTAAAATTGGTTTGGTTGTAGCAGTAGTCTTTGTGTTGATGTATGCATTGAGCCCATTTTACACCAGCCTCAACAATGCTGAGAGCTACACCACCTACCGACACTTCAGTTACATCCTTCCGCTGCTGGTAGTGCTGTCGATTGCCGGGATGTTGCAATCGAAACAGCGCCCCTTGCTTTTGCCCATTGGTTTGATGTTTCTGTCTGTGTTAGGTTCGGCAACATTTATTGCAACTGCAGCCCCCAAAAAACAATCAACCTCGATCATTGCTGGGTGGGTGTTGGCGAAAAAGATCGGGCACGACACAAAGCGTTTGAAGAAGGTTGCGAGTTTGCAGCCACCTGAAATACAGCGCGAATTGATCAATGGGGCCGTGTGGGGATTGACCTCCACCATCCTGGAAAATGTGGACGACCCGTATGATCCCAAAGTCGACCAACTCGTTCTGGCATTGCGGCAATTTTTACCTGAGAATGCTTACGAGGTTGAAAATGGCGTGCGGCATTCCTTTTCCGAAGGGCTCACTCCGCAGCTAAATCCGGTGCTGCTGCCCGAGTTGCTGAAGCGATTGGGCTACTAGTCGGCCATACCCATTACCGGGAAAAGTGTCTATCCATTCCCGGCCATTGTTTATCCATTCATTTCTTTCGTTCATCTGAACTTCATTGGAAGAGGCCCTCATACTGAGGTATTTTCGGTTCATCGATTCGGCCAATGGCCACATTTTATAACCGGACCCTCGTCCAAAAAAAACTGAAATGATGATCTGTATTTTACGACTCCTATCCCTGTTCCTTTTTGCCAACAGCTTTTTTCTGTTACCCGTCAATGCTCAGTCCACCATTCCCAATGCTGGGTTTGAAGAATGGGAAGCTTCCACTGCCGGGCCATTTTTTGAAGAACCCGCAGGTTGGTTTACCGCCAATCAATTTGTGCCATTTGCCTGGGAGCCGCAAGCGGAGAAGGTAACCGAGAGCTACAGCGGCCTGTATGCGCTGGCCATTGAAAACAAGTCGCAACCCTTTTCCTTTGGAGAAGTAGTGCTGGCCGGCTGGGCCCAACTAGGGCAAGTGGATTCTATCGAAATGACCCAAAATGGAGCTTTCATACAAGGTCGAATTAACGAAGGTTTTACTGACCGACCGATCTCCTTTGGCGGTTTTTTTAAGTACCTACCAACCAAGCTGCCTGACACTTGCACCATCATTTTTCGGTTAATGGATACCGTTGGAACGGTTAGTATTGTTGGAGAAGCCATTTTTCAATACACAGGTTTACCAGTAGCCGATTTCACTGACTTTGTTGCTGAAGTGGAATATTTCAACGATTCAATACCCAATATTCTCAGCATCTATATGAGCAGTTCTTCCAACTCGGACCCAGATATCATGGTGGGAAGCCGCCTCATTGTTGACGAGTTGAGCGTAAGAAGTGAAGGAGCACCACCAACCGGTGTGGCTTCCATCTCAGGAGCAGAAAACAACGTACAACTGTTTCCAAATCCTGCACAGGACAGAGTGCAGGTAGCATTCGACCTTCCCGCCAATGCACAAGGAGTTCATGTCTCGCTATACGATTTAACCGGACGAGTAGTGCTTCAACAGCAGGTGTTAACGCCCGCACAGCAATTGGATGTAAGCAGCCTGAATCCCGGCACGTATATTTACAAAGTCGCAAGCCTGAGCGAAGCAACCTTGCACGGAAGCGGCAAGCTCATCGTTACGAATTAATAGTAGCAAGCAGCCAGCATTACGCAGCGCCCGAAGCCAACAATTGGAGGATTCGGGCGCTGTTGTTGTTACCCGCGATGATGATGCCATTAAGAAATGGCGTGCAATATGCGCACGTTGTGGGGGTTCTTTCCAGCTAATTCTGGTATAGGATTTGCCTCAAAACCAGCATGTCCAAAAAAATGACCCTGCTGTTTTTACTCTCCATTTTATTCTTTGCCGCTTGCGAAAAGGAAATTGAATTTTCAGAGGAGAACCCTCCATTGTCTCTCGCACTTGTTCCTTGCACTGTTGATACTAGGCTCATTAATCCAGAGCCCTGCCCTCAACCTTTGGATAAAGTCTATCGTCCGGTTTGCGGTTGCAACGGCCAAACCTACGGCAGTGCTTGTCATGCTGAAAGAGCCGGAGTACCAGATTATATTAAAGGTGTATGCCCATAGAGAAGATGAAAAATCAAGAAAAATATGCCACATCCTACACTTAAATCGACCATCCTGTTGCTGGTTGTATTTCTAACGCTCACCTCCTGCGACAAAGGGGAGTTTCAAATTACGCATGGTGAGGTGGATTGGAGCAATTGTTTCAGTCAGGCATTGTACGATAGCCACACAGGAAATTGTACTGAGGATCAGGTTCCTGTCTGCGGATGTGACGGAAAAACCTATAAAAATTCATGTTGTGCCGAATGGAATGGTATCATTGACCATCGATCAGGTCCTTGTCGGCTTGTTACGGGTGGTTCTTCTGTCCGGCTACCGGTAGTTGTTGTCAGGGATACGGTTGGCGGAGACACACTTGTAGGAGATACACTCTTGTAAGGGAATATGGAATAACCTAATTTAGATTTCCCGTTTTATCCGCAGCATTATGACCGACACTACTTACCTGGTTCCTTACGATTTTTCGCCCGTGGCCGCCTGTGCCAAACGCTATGCCTTTAAAATGATTGAAGCAACAGGAGGACGGGTTGAACTCCTGCATGTGGTCGCCACCGATGCCGGAAAAAAGCAAGCCCGTGAACAATTAGGAGCGGTAGTGGCCCGCATGGAAAAGGAGCAACAGTATCAAACGGCCTGCACGGTGGTGGTGGGCAACATCTTCGAAGACATCAACAAAGTAGCCGAAAAAGGCAAAGCCACCATAGTGGTGATGGGCACTCACGGTGCCGATGCCCTCCAAAAGTTATTGGGCAGCAACGCCATTCGGGTCATTACCAGCTCGCACATCCCGTTTTTTGTGACACAAAGCCGTTACCGTGAAGGCGAAATAGCACGCATTGTTTTGCCCGTTGGGTTGCTCAAACGCAGCACTGAAATCGTGGATTATGCCGCTGTGCTGGCCGAAAAATTTAAAGCGGAAGTCATATTGGTAGGTCAGAACGAAGGCGATCAATGGCTGGCAGGAGCCCTCGAAAAGAATGTACTGCTCTCCCAAGAACGACTCACCGAACAAGGCATCGGAGCATCCATTAAACTGCTGCCTAAGGGAGATTTTGCAAACGAGCTCATTCACTACAGTCAGGGCATCAAAGCCGATTTGATTGCTGTTGCTTACATCCGGGAAAGTGTGGTGCCGAAATACGATGACTACGTGCAAACGCTCATCACCAACAAGCCCGGTATTCCGGTGTTGACCATCAATACTGAGACAGTTAAAGGGATATAATTACTCACGGCTTTTTTCTGGTATTTTGCCACCGCTTCAATACCGCAAGGGGATGCCTTTGTACAGGACACCCCCTTTTCGATTTTTTGTAATTGTGCTAATTCGCCAAAGCTGGCAAGAATCCCATTTTGCCCATGCCGTAATCACGCATGGCTTGCAAGATTTCCGTTTCGGTATTCATCACGTAAGGGCCGTGTTGCACCATGGGTTCGTTGATGGGGTTGCCTGTTAAAAATAACAGTACCGAGGATTCCTCCGCTGCTATCGACACCTCGGTTCCTCCGTATTCAAATTCGACCAACTGTTGAGCTCCGATTTGTTGGCCACTCACCAGTGACTTTCCTCGCAGTTGATACAGCAACACATTTCGGTCTTTGGGTACTTCCAGGTTTAATGATCCTCCAGCTTCCATTTCGATGGTCAAAGCCAGTACGCCCGTCAAAGAATTGACGGGACCGGTCAGTCCGTTCCATTGTCCCGAAATAACATTCACCCGCGCGCCATTTTCTTCGTGGAATGGAATCTCCTCGCGGTTAAAAGGCTGGTAATTGGGTTGCACCATTTTGAACTTACCGGGTAGGTTGATCCACAACTGGATGATCTCCATGGTACCTCCCGATTCCCTAAAAGCAGGGGAGGCTCCTTCGGAATGAATGATGCCCATACCTGCGGTGAGCCATTGCACACCACCGCTTTTTACCACCTCATGATTGCCGCGCGAATCACGGTGTTCCACTTCTCCGCTAAACACAAAGGTGACCGGTTCAAACCCCCGATGCGGGTGGGGCGGAACATGCATCATTTCCGCCCCCGGTGCATACGTCTTGAGTGCAGCGTGGTGCAAAAGAATAAAGGGATCAATTTGGTCTATCTCATTCGTTGGCAGGGGCTGACCGATCTTGGTATCACCCATCAGAATGTCCCTGCTGCTCACTACTTGTCTTACTGCTCGTTTCATCTCTTCAAATCAATATTGACCTTTAACGGCCTGTGTTTAGGCCTTTACTAAACTCATAAAATTGTCTTTGTGCACGTAGAACATAAAGATGTTCATGGCCAAAAGCACTGCTGAACCACCGATACCGGCTGGATCCAAAAATAAGTGGGCCAAAAAGGCATTCAACATCACCGGGAAGAGCAACGTTGCCGCCAGGGTATTGAATTTACCACTTAGAAACAGGAGGCCGGTTACAATTTCGATGACCGCTACAATGGGCATCATAAATCCTGTGCCAATGAGGGCCATCATAAAGTCCTTCATCGGCCCATCGACCATTTCCATGGGGATAAAATGTAAAAATTTGTTGAGGCCAAAAACGACTAGCATCAGGCCCATTAAGATTCTAACTACGATTACTGCAATTTTCATAACATGGATTGTTTAGGTTACTTACTGGTTAATTATTGTATTTATTCTCGCGCATTTTATCCAAAATGCCGCAGAGCTCATTGGCTTCTGCATCAGTTATTGATGATCGGTTTTTGAAACGTTGGCCCAGGTGAGCATCCAGTTTTTTTAGTAGCTCCAGGCCTTTTTCGGAAATGGCAATGTCCATTTTTCGTCTGTTCTCGGAACAAACGTTGCGGGTAACAAACTCCTTCACAATCAGGCGGTCTATCAAGCGGGTAAGATCCGGTCCTTTGTCTACCATCACTTCCTTAATATCGGCCGAAGAGCACTGCTCAGGGTGGCGTCCCCGCAAAATTCGAAGCACGTTAAATTGTTGTGGAGTCAAACCAAAGGGCTTTAAAGCTGCTTTGGTTTGGTCTATCAACCAGTTGGCCGTAAACATCAAATTGACGTGGGCCCGGTGCTGTGCATTTTCAAACTTCTTTTGCTTAATTGCCTCTTCAATGGTCATTCTTATTTTAATGTTTGTTTAAACAAATGTCGTTTAAACAAATGAAAAAGGCAAGGCTTGCAATCGCAAAAAAAAATTGGGGGGTATTACAGACCGAGTACTTCCCGTATTTTACTGGAGTAACTGGTGCCCGATTCGATGCGGGTCTTATCGGGGTTGATCATGCGGAAAACAAAGCGGCCGTTGAATCCTTTTCTGATTTCGAGTACTTTGTCCCGGTTGATGATGTGCGCTCGGTGGACCCTTGTAAATTGATCGGGTAGTTTTTCTTGCAGCGCGCTCAGGGTGTAGTCAACAATGTATTTTTTGCCGTGGAAATCGTGCAGAAAAACATACTTGTCTTCCGCGTGAAAAAACGCCACATTTTCCAGTGGGATGGGAATGATGCGATCCCCTGAAGTGATGGTGATGGAAGTGAAAGCAGGAGCTTGCTTGACCTGATTCAATTGCTGCAACAAGTTGGAAAAGTCCACGGCCTGGGTTGAGGCACCGGCCATTTGTTGCAGCTTATCCAGTGCTTTTTCGAGCCGTTCAGCCCGAATGGGTTTTAGCAAATAGTCTACTGAATTTTCTTCGAATGCCTTGATGGCATATTCTTCGTAGGCCGTGGTGAAGATGATTTTGGGCATGTGATCCAGGCTGCGCAGCATTTCAAATCCAGTCATTACCGGCATTTGAATGTCCAGAAAAATCAAATCCGGCTTTTCGGAGTTGATGAGTTGGAGCCCATCTTCCCCATTGTCTGCTTCGCCAATAACCGTTATCAGATTGGTGTGGTTGGCCAGGTGTTTTCTCAATCGCGCTCTGGCGAGCGCTTCATCTTCCACGATAATTGTTCGGAACGGAGTACTGGTCATGTTAGTCATCTTTGAGGGTGATTTTAACATGTTTGTTTGCTCCATTGTTCATTTCTATCTCGTATTTACCGGGGAACAGCAAGTTGAGTTTGTCGTAGATACTCTTCAGGCCGTAACCCGTCATCAGGTCTTTTGAAAAGTCAGGTCCATTGTCGAATACTTTGATTTCCAGTCCATGGGGAATTGATTTAACCTGAAGCCTTAAGGTGCCGCTTCTCATTTTGGAAATGCCGTGTTTGATGGCGTTTTCTACCAAAGGCTGTATCAGGAAACGGGGAATGTTTTTCTGTTTGGCTGGTTCGTCCACTTCGAGTTCAAATTGCAGTTTATCTCCAAACCGGTGGTGTTCTATTTCGAGGTAGGTTTGCACCATTTTTAGTTCTTCGTCTACCGTGGTGATATTTTCTCCCTGGGAGTTGATGCTGTAGCGGAAGAGGTCCGACAATCCGAGCACCATGTTTTCAGCGGCATCCGGTTTGGTGTGGATGAGGCTGGCAATGGAATTGAGTGAATTGTAAAGAAAGTGCGGGTTGATTTTAGCCTGCAATGTTTCCAGTTCAGCCTTGGCTTTGAGCTGGTGCAGCTTATTGATTTCGAGTTCTTTCTCTTTGAATTCCAGATCGCGCTCTTGCCTCCTGGAGTCTCTAATGAGCACAGGAATCATTATCAGCATTCCGACCATGGAAAACAGGACGAGTTGACCAAGGTAGTTGATCCAACCACCTGAATAAACGGTAGTGACTTCCAACGTTTTAGACTCAGCGGCCTTTTCATGAGCGGCTTTCTGAGTCTCCTGTACGGATTTCATGAGTCGCTGGAGCGAATCTGCAGAAATGTCAGCGTTGCTATAAAGCAAAGAATTGGTTGCACTATCCAGTTCAAAAGGCAATTCACCAAACACCGTATCAATTTTCGGCTCCCTGGCGTCTGTAATGTTGTAGTAAAGCGTGCGGGCAGTCGTGTCTCCGCCAGCATTCACCGTGTAGGTGACGGACGTTTGCAGAGCAGGTGCCGAAAAGTACCCGTCAATGACTAAAGTCGTGAAGGAAGTAAAAAGAAATATCCCCAACAACATGCCTCCGAATTTCGACAAGGCGATGACCCATTTCGACCAGTTTTTGCCACTTGCCCAGCGTTCTGCCATAAAAACAATGGCCATCGTTCCCAGTGGAATAATGAGCAACCGCAGAGACCAGGCTACCTTGGTGGGCCAGTTATCACCGTTCCCAATAATGAGGGGTATGATGATGGCAATGGGCAACAGGTAATAAAGAACCTTTAGATACGCCTTGATGGAACTGCGTGACTTTTTATGTTGGTCGTTCGTGGTCATGTCGATAGCTTGTCGCTGGGTTTATCTCGCCCGATTAGAGCAATTTAAAATTAATTTTCATCACTTGTGGGCCGGCAACTTTCTGCTCATTAAGAAGGTGTGTACCGTCTACATTGTTCTTGACATAATCAATCAAAGATTTGTCTGAACCATTAGAAGCAAGTACCTCAATGTTACCCTGAGCATCAGTTTGGTATTCGAGGTAAACAATGTTCTCCTGGTCATCCATCAAAATGGATTCGGGCACATCCAATTCTTGAATCAAAGATTCTACACTGTTGCTCACTTTTAGGTGGTTTGTTGTTGGAATTGGTCCGGGGGTAGCAGTTGCGGATAATGCAAAGAAAAAACTGATTCCGAGTAAAAGGCCGGTTGAAATAGTTGAGCGTGTTGTTGATTGCGTTTTCATAATTTCTGGTTTTTGTTTGGTTAAACGATGACTCGAAACTACAATGAGGAGTGAGGTGAAAACAACAGATTTCGGATGAACGATGGAAATGGAAGGATAAACGGAGGACAAGGTGAAATAAACAAAATTGCCTCTGATCGGATTTCTTCCCAATTGGCTTGGCATTTTTCCAGATCCTACTATTGTTGGGGCATGAAGCAGTTTTCGCTCAACCACAAAATTTCTCAATGGACGCTGATCATCGCCACGGTGTTGCCTGTTTTTGGCGTCTGTTTTACGGATGGGACCCCATCGTGGTATTTGTGTTCTATATTTTTGAGACGGTCATCATCGGAATCTTCAACATCATCAAGATGCTCAGCGTCTGCCTGATTGGTGATAAAAAGGTGGCGATGTGAAAAAAGCCAGGCGACTCAGGCGTGAGTGGATTGGGAATCATTCCCTTTTTTACCTTCCACCACTTCTTTTTTATGGGAGTGCAGAGTGTACTCTTCTTTGCTTTCTCCAGGCTCTATTCCACCGAAAGTAATGTGGAACCTGTTGACCTGCCAGGCAATTTTATGTACCACTTGTCAGACGATGTTCAGTTTGCAGTGCTGGCCATAGAATTGGTTATATGAGTGATTTTATTGCCACAGGCGAATACCGAAGAACCCCCATCAGGGATTTGATGTTTGCCCCCTACAAACGCATTATCATTCAACAGTTTGTGGTTATCCTGCTGAGTTTGTTTGCACCGAAGTTAGCTGGGGTCATTTTTGTCACCCTTTTTGTGGGGATTAAAATTGCTGCTAACTTGCTCTATCGACCAATAACCGACATGGCCATGGACAAGCTCATGCGCAGAAAGGAAAAAAGTAAACAGCGCAGGGATTTGGATGGTGACCACTAAAACTTCACTCCAATTACACAAACATCGTCAATCTGCTCGTTTTCCCCCCGCCAGTTTTCAAACTCCATATTCAGCAACTCCTTTTGTTGATCGATGGAAGTTTGCGCCAATTCTATGAGCGTTCGCTTGAACTTGCCACTTTTGTACTTCTTACCGTTGACTCCTCCAAATTGATCGGGAAATCCATCGGAAAACAGGTAAATGGTATCGCCTGATTCAAGCTGAATGGAATGGCTGTTAAAAGGGCTTTCCAGGGCGTATTTACCGATGGGCTGTTTGTCGGCCTTGACTTCGACAAGCTCAGCCTGTCGGCCTTCTTTTTCTGGTTTTATCACCCATAATGGGTTATTGGCCCCAGCCCATTGCAGCGCACCATTGTCTGTATTGAGTACCGCCAGCGAAATGTCCATCCCGTCTTTTACTTCTTCGTCTGATTTCTCAAATTCCTGAATCACCAGCTCTCGGGTTTGATCCAAAATTTTGGCCGGATCGTTTAAGTCAAATTCTCTGACCGAGCGGTTGAGGGCATTGTTGCAAATAACTGAAACCATTGCTCCCGGAACGCCATGGCCCGTGCAATCAGCTGCGGCAAAAAATACCTTATTTCCCTTGACCTCCAACCAATAAAAATCACCGGCCACGATGTCTTTGGGTTTATACAATACGAAGCTGTTGGGCAGAAATTCCCGGAGCATTCGGTCAGGAGGCAGGATGGCCGTTTGGATGCGTTTGGCATAGGTGATGGAAGCGGTAATCTCCTTGTTGATTTCTTCCAGTTCAGACTTTTGTTGAGCTATCTGCACATTTTTCAACTTAAAAATCTCCCGTTGTTGATCGGAGTTTATGGATTCGCGCATCGCCTGGTATTTGCGAAAATGCTTAAGCGCCACCTTATAATTGGCCTGCTCCTCCAAGGCATGGGAGAGCAAACGGTGAATTTCCATTTGTTTGACCGTAGTACCGAACGATTCCGTTTTGGCCAGCGCATCATTCAGGTTGTTGATGGCCTTGTCATAGAGCTTTTGGGCAATCTGCGTTCGGGCAATCAAGATTTGAGAGGTGGAAGCGGCATCGTCCAAATTATTGGTGATGCGCAATTGAAAGCTTTCCTCTGCCAGTTTTTCGGCTTTGCTAAAATGGCCTCTTGCCTCTTCCAGGGTGGCCAAATCATACAATACCCGGCCCTTCTGACCAGGAGCTTGAGCAGCAGATAACGCTTGATTGAAACAGTCTTCTGATTTGGCAAAATTCTGTTTCGCCAGGTACAGGCTGCCAAGACCTGATTGAATTCTAAACAACCCATTTAAACTATTCCCAGCAATTTCCAGTCCATCCAGGTAATGACGTTCAGAACCTGTATAATCTTTTAAGCTGTGATGAATCTCGCCCAGCTGGTAGTGCGCATACATGGCATAGGTCTTCAATTCCGATTGGGGATTGATCATGCTTCGGGCCATCAACAAATGCCGCACGGCACGCTCAAATTCGCCCAGGCTGCGCCAGTTGCCTCCTGCCAACATGTGGATCAACCCAATGATATTCTTGCTTGTATCGGCCTTTTCAACGAGTAGCTCATTAAACATCAGGCTGGCTGGTTCAGAATCTCCTGTCCAGTAACCAAGGGTAGCTGCTAAAATTTTTTGGTAAAAAGCCAGCCGGGGGGCTTCGTATGAAACTGTTTGGAGGAAATCTCCATAAGCTGTCATTTGTTTCTTTAGCTCGTTCGGATTGCCGTCAGAAACACCTTGCATGATCGCCAAAAAATAGGGTGCAAGCATGTCCGGGTTTTCCCGAGCCTGAGATAGTTTGTCTGGAATTGCGCTCAATGTAGTGGGATTGTTGCGCTAAAAATAGGAATTCCAGACGAATCTAACGATGCTTCTTTTATCGGACGATTGGCTGGAAGGTAAGGAATGAAGTAACGTGCGCCTGTGGGCTGGTGTCCCAGGGAGTGTTGGCTGACCAACTCACGCTGAGCAGGCCTAAGGTGAAAGGCGATAATTGAATTGTCTTTTTTATAGTTTCCAGTGAATAGGTGAGTATTAGTGGATGAATTGTTATCGACTAACAGGAGTGTCCCTTTTCACAGCTATTGACGGTAAAAAGCAAATGTGGTACACATTTGTTCAAGGGAAATCAGTGCAGGTTAGTATGTTGTGAGGGCGTGTTAGTTTCTTGTAAGCCTTCATTAGTTTGACCTTAAATCAGTGCATTTTGCCCGTATAGTTTTACCGTTTCAAAAACCAAGAATATCCAGATAACTGACTTGGTCAATAAACCAAGGGAATTCCTTGGTTTAAGGCGATCAGGAGAACCGGCTGAAGGAATTTTTATCCGTTTAGAAATACTGGTTGAACGCGTAATTTATGTCATTAGAGGGAAGGTGATTTATTGTTCCAGCCCCTAACTTAGCGTACCGTTTATCCGTGTTAAAAGTATGCTCCCCAACAAAAAAAATACGATGCGCATTTTGAAATTCACCCTACCAGGTATTTTGCTTTTTCTGCCTTTCGCCTTGCATTTAAAAGTACCTGCACAAACTGCCCCAGCGCAGTCATCTCAAAAGACACATGACCCACAATTGTCGGATGAAGGCAAAATAGAATCGCTGCTTAGCTTGTCCAAAAAACGACTCAATCGCCAGCCAGCCATTGCTTTGGAGTTCGCCAACATGGCCATTGCGCGGGCAAGAGAATCCAACAACAAAATTGGAGAAGGAAGAGCATGGCTCATGGCTGGAACAGCCGCTTCTACTCTTGGTAGGCAATGTGATGCTTTGCATGCAGCACAAATGGCCGAAGCACTGTTTGAGCTGGAAAATCGGCCATTGGAATTGGCCAGAGTGAAAAAACTGTTTGCTCAGGCGCATTCAAAATTAGGAGCGCTGGAGTCTGCCAGGAGGGAGGCCATCGAAGGACTTCAATTAGCCGAAGGGGATAGTAATCAATGGTTGCGGGCGGAGTTCCTGGTCTTATTGACAAACATCAGTTCCCTGGCAGATCAGTATGACACCGCACAAGAATACCTGTTATCAGCGGATTCACTTATATCGTCAGAAGCGCCAGTTATGTTGCGCGCCAAACAAAAGCTGACCAGAGCGCAATTGTTGTCGTCAATGGGCAAGGTGGCTGTAGCTCGGGAAACCGTGGAGGCCGCTTTGCAACTCGCCCGGAAAGAGGAGGACAAAGCTATGATTGGTAATTGTCTACTCCTGTTGACTCGCTTTGAAATTGCGGAAAACGATCTTCCAAAAGCGCAGAAAAATTTAGCCGAAGCAGCAAGCATTGTTGAAGAAACAGGAAACCGATACCTGAGTTTAGGAGTCAAAACAAAACAGGCAAGTCTGTCGTCCATTGGAGGAAATGCAAAGTCGTCTCTGGAGCAATTACAGATTGCGTTTGAACTGAGCCAGCAGCTGGAAGCATTAAAGGAAAATGCAATGATTCTTTTAAGAATAGCAAGAGTTCATTGGACGGTTCGAGCCGATGCCCTTGCCATGAAGTATGCCCAAAAAAGCATCCAACTTGCTGAAAGTGGAGGATTTACAAGAATACAGGGTATTGGATATATGGAGTTGGCAAAAATTTATCAGCATACCAATGAAATGGAAGATGCTCAGACCTATTTGAGCAAATCAGAGGAAATTGCTAAAAAAATCGGACTTAATGCTCTTTGGCTGGATGTGTTAACGCTGCACATTGAAATGAAAAATGAGGGAAAGGATTACCCGAAAGCCATTGAATATGCTGAAGAAGCACTGAAAGTGGCAACAAGTCTCAACTGGGAACAGAATAAGCTAAACATGCAATTTGGATTGTCCTATTATAATTACGCGAATGGGTCTCACGATGAGGCGAGAAAATGGTTGGAGATGTGCTTGAACAATCAACTTGCAATGGAGGCCTACAAAAATTCCGCCTTGCAGATATACTCTTTTGCAGGGCAGTTTTACCGGCTGTTTGATGTCGATAAAGGCATTGCCTACTTGAATAAGGCGCTGGAATTGAACCGCGAATTGAAGCGGGGAGACATCGATCGGCAAGCCTACTATTTTTTAGCCATGATTTATGAAAAAAAGGGTGACCTCACATCTGCGTTACGCTATCAAAAACTGCTTGGTAGTACGAAGGATAGTTTAAGTAAAGTAGGAAATACGCAGCAGATGGCATTGCTCAAAACCCAATTTGAAACAGAACGAAAAGACAAGGAATTGGCCGCCATCAAAAAAGATCAGAAACTACAAGAATTGTTGCTCAACAATCAAAAGGCAGAATTACTGCAAAAGAAACAGTACTTGATCATTTTGGTCCTTTTTGTTATGATGGTCCTGGTCCTGGGAGTGTTGTTTTTTTACCGGTTGCGGTTGCTTCAAAAAGCAGAAAAATTGGAGCTGGAAAAGGAAACCCGGGAAGCCAGCCAAAAGCTGGAAATGGAGGCCTTGAAAACGCGTTTTTTTACCGATGTGTCACACGAACTGCGTACACCATTGACACTGATCAAAGGGCCATTGGACCAGATGGTGACTACCCGCGAAATTAGCAGTGTCGATCAATTAGACATCATGCAGCGCAACACCGGCCGGCTCATTGAGTTGGTCAACCAGACCCTGGACTTGTCCAAAATAGAGAGCGGTTACACTATGTTGTATCTGGAGCAGCATGTGCTCGCTGAAATGGTGCGAAATATTGGTCGTTCTTTTTCTTCCATATCCGAGCAGAAAGACATCCATTTTGAGGTAATTGACCACAGCAACAACATGGCGGTGGATATGGATGTAGCCAAGCTGGAAATGGTGCTGACCAACCTGCTGGGCAATGCCTTTGAACACACGCCCATTGGGGGAGAGATTCAGGCAGTTATATCACCTGCCCAATGCCGTGTGAAAGGCATGACACAGCCAGGCGTGCAAGTCGCTGTTTTTGATTCTGGCCCAGGCATCGCTTCTGAGCATCTGCCGCACCTTTTCAAACGTTTTTACCAGGTAAATGCCGCAGGGCGAAAAGGCTCTGGAATTGGGTTGACTTTGACCAAGGAAATCATTGAATTACATCAAGGCAGTATTGCAGTTAGCAGCCAGTTGGGGCAAGGAAGTACGTTCTCTTTTTCGTTGCCATTGAAACAGGAAAGCGCTGTCGGGCAAGCGGTTTTTGTGGATGGAATGTTGGCAACCAAATCCTTGAATGGTGAGTCGGATGTATCCGAAGATGAAGTGAATGGACACGCTGGATTCGTATTGGGAAGAGCAGTCGTTTTGATTGTGGACGACAATGCCGACATGCTGACGTACCTGAAAAGTATACTGGCCCCGGAATTTGAGGTGTTAACGGCCAGCGAGGGAGAGGCCGCTATTGCCACGGCCGGGAAGCGTACAGTTGATCTGATTGTGAGCGATGTGATGATGCCCGGAAAAGATGGTTTTGAGGTGACACATACTCTGAAGAATCAGTTTGCTACTTCGCACATTCCCATCGTGTTGCTAACGGCCAAAGCTTCCCGCGAAAGCAAATTGATTGGCTTGGAAAACGGGGCCGATGATTATCTTGTTAAACCATTTGATGCAGCTGAATTACAGGTGCGTATCAGAAACCTGATCCAGCAACGGAAGCAGTTGCGCAGTGTGTTTGCCAACGGAGAAACCGAAGCGCCCCCTGCGCTCAAAAGGCACAAGTTGGACGAAGTTTTTCTGGAAAAAGCCCTGGAGGTAGCCAATAGTAACCTGCACAATCCGAATTTCAGCGTTGTTGAATTTTGCCACGAACTGGCCCTGAATCGAACCAGTGTTCATTTGAAAATGAAGGCGCTAACAGGCATGTCGGCCTCACAATTTATCAAGCACCTCAGAGTCAACAAAGCGGCTCGCTTGATTGAAGATGGAGATGAAAGCATCGCTGCTATTGCGGACATGGTAGGGTTTGGAAACCGAACCACTTTTAACAAGTCCTTTAAAGAGCATTTTAAGGTAACTCCGACAGATTTTGCCAGGCGTTTGACCGTGGGATGAAAAGAACGTTGAAGCGTGTGTTACTCTTTTTTGAACTCGTGGAAGCTGTTGAAAGTCCCACCCTGAGGGTTGGTGAGCTCGATGCTCCAATCCAGGTTCTTCTTGCCCAACCGCAGCAGTTTGTAGTCTTCCATGGCACCAGGAAACTTAAGGCTACCCGTTTGCACAAGTAGTTGCAGTGTTTCCTTTTTATCGACCAATTCCCAGGAATAAAAGTTTTGGTAGGAATTGGTAGCCGGGTCCGTGGAAGTAACCGTTTCGATGGCCGTGTTGTCATCTTTGAATTCAAATTCCCGGGAAGGACCTTCGTGATTCACTTCTACCCAGGTGCCTTCCAATCGTTTTTCAGGCGGGCGAAGAAAAATACCAATATCATCCTCGTATTTTTTGCAAGCGAAAATGGTCAAAACCATTCCTAGCAGCAACAGTAGTGCGGTTACATTTTTTTTCAATGCGAGAGGCGTTTAGCTGAAGGGAACAAAGTAGGCATAAAAGAACGGAGGCTTACCTGACCCTCAGCTTAGAATCAACAGCAGCACGTTGATAAGGTGCCTGAGGGTTGCCATTCCGTTTCGATTGTGTATCAAAATGAAAACCCGCAAGAAGGGGCTTACAGCGGCTTTGAACTAGTCGGCAGGAGTTTTGACCATTTGACCGCGCACGTTTTGGCGGGTATAGAGCAGTTGGTCAGAGTTGCCCTGCTGATCCTGGGTATAAACTTCCTCGTAATCCAGCACAGGTTGATTGTTGACCAATTTATAACGGGCTTCGCTTTTGTGGTAATCGTCCAGAGAGTTTCCTTCAACGACCACGTAATTGGTCGTAAATGTTTTATCGGTTGCGTTAAATACCGGACTGCGAAATTTTTCCCAAAGTGTGTCTCGTTCGAAGGTGGCGGAATCAGGATTAAAGAACCAAAACTGAAATGTTCGAACATTCCAATAACCGCTCATACTCACCCATTCGAGCATTCTAAAGTCATCGTGCCCGTCAAAATTCATGTCTTCCACAACAAAAACCAAAGAAGAATCGATGTACTGGTGATACAGGTTTTCTGTCACAATTATCTCTTGCACCTTTTGAGATGCGTCTTTTTTATAAACCTCAATCTGACGAATCAAGGGACCACGGACGTAAGGCTTTTTGATCATTTTGGAAGTATCCAACAGCACTTTGAATTGATGCGATTGGCCCGTAAATGTCCAGGTATCCTTTTTTATAAATTCATAAGGAATAGCAGAGCGCTGGTTGAGCCAGACAAATAGAAACGTTAAACAACCAATGACAAGGATGGCGATGAAGAAAAGCGTTTTTTTTACCATGTTTCACACATTGGTTTAGCCGACACCTTAAATGCCGCAACTTGAGTTGACTTACAACTTCATCAAACGCTCGGTTCGGTCGTTGATGGAAAGCAGATACACTCCAGGGTTCAAATTGGCAAGGTCCAGCGCATAAATGCCTTGCCCTAATCTGGCGCTTAATGTTGATAGAACGTCCATGCAGATCGTGCAGCGACCATGTTTGTAAGTCGGATCTGTACCTGCTCGTTGGCCGGGGTGGGATACATTTTTCAATCGGATGCAACTGGCTCAGAAGTGCCATTTTCCGTTACCGAAAAGGCTGGCATGTATTCCGGACCCTGGGCGTGAAGGGGAACATTTTGAAAAATCGGGGAGAGTAGGATGAGGGCACAGAGCCACTTATGGCCCATCATCAAATGCGCAAATTTCGACATGTTGTAAATAATTGAACCCGCAAATTTCGCGATTATTTCCATACGCATGCAACTGAACTTTATGGTTCTGTATCCTGATGTTACACTTCAACAGGTACTAAACTGTGTTGTTGTAATTGTCGGCCCATTTCTTGTTGGTTTTATGGTTGATCAGTTGGATTTGACAGATTTTTTTTTCGTGTTGAATACCAAGATGGAATTTTTCGTGTTACCCATTTTTCAATTCAAAAATAAACGGTACCCCCGGTAATTTTAATCACCTTGTCATGAAAATTGGATTTAGCCGATTTGGAATTTGGTTCTTGCTAGTGCTCGTTGCACCTCTGGCATTCGCACAATTTCCAGTGGTAGAATGGACTGCCGTAGATTGGGCACCCAACTCCCCGGTTACTGGTGCGAGCCAGCGACAAGGAGCCAGCGGAGAAGATTGGTGGTATTCACACAAAAACGTTTTAGACGACAACGGCACCCACATTGGCTACATCGCTTGTGGTTATTCTAAATGGATCGGTTATGCCTTCGAACAACCCGGTGGCTGTTGGACTTGCTCCTACGAACGCGAACCGGATTGGTGCCGCTTTGAAAAGCCCGGAAGAACGGATGCCTGTGCCCGACAAACCATTGCCTACTATGGCTTGGATGGAAAAATGATTTGGTGCGAACCCTACAGCTTTGGCAATAATTTCAACATCATTCAAACCACAGACGGTGGTTTCTTGGCAGTAGGCTATGCTGAAGGAACCAACGGTTATGCTGGCAGCATCGATCGGGGATCGTTGCTATACAATCCAGCGCTTGGAGGCAACGGTTCACTCGAAGGAGCCATTTTTCCGTGCAACGCAGAAACCTATCAAGATGAAAATATTCAATCGCACCTGAATGCCACCAAAATAACCAGCACTGGTCAGGTGGAGTGGTCTTACCTCTATGGATTTGAGGATGTTGCTGCACAAGGCAGCGAGGCCGAAGCGGAACGCATTGCCAAAACATTTTCACAGGGGTATGATCTGATAGAAACGCCTTTTGGCTACCGCCTGGTAGGAACTGCCCGGGACGATGCCACCGAACAGGAGGTGAACCGCTCGTTTTTAGCAGACATTGATTTTGAGGGCATGTTGCTGCAGAAAAAGACCTGGGGAGTGGCTGGTAAAAAATCAAAAGCGATTGCCATCGATGCAGACAATACCGGGACACAGCATGTCATTGTTGGATACATGGAAGGTGGGGATCGACAATTTGCTGAAAAAAGAATGGGCTATTTGCGGCTGTTGGACGTGCAGGCATCCGACATCTCACCCGTATGGACGCCCGCAGATGTTTTTTATGCCAGCGAAGCCGACTTTACTGAATTCGAGCGACACACCAGTGGCTATGATGTAGCCTTCGACAACCAAAATGACATCGTGGTGGCAGCAGTTGAAAATTGCCACCGATGCGATGTCAATGCGGCAGACAATGCCGATGGGGAAGGAGTGGCCATCAAGTACAATTTAGCCGGAGAGGAACTGGGAAAAGTATCCATCGGGAAGGTGAATGCATTTGACCTGAAAGTGGGCATTACCAAAACGATGGACGGTGGTTTTGCACTCGTTTCTTCTACTTCAAGGCTGCATCCCGAACCGGGATATGACGACTTGGTTGATCGGACTTTGTCCGATGAGTGGACCATCCAGGATTATTTGAACTGGACCAGCAATCCCAAACCATGGGACCGTACCATTTCGGGTTGGTTGAGTGAACCCAGCTTCAATCCGGCCTGCAGCGAATTTTGGTGGAGCTACTGGAATTCAGATGCCCTGGTGGCCAAGTTTGATGCGAACATGGAAGAAGAGTGGGAGTATATTTTTGATGTTGAACCCAGCCGCAGGCGAGGCATTTACCCCGGTGATTTGCGCCTTTCAGAGTGTGTGTATCAAATCACCCAAACACCCGATGCTGGCTTTCTGATATCGGGAAATACCTCTTTTAATCTGGACGATGATTACCTGGTGAAGCTGGGCATTGGTCCCGATAGGCCGACTGTTATCGCTGAGCCAGAGCTCAAAATTTATCCCAACCCCAGCAGCGAGGTGGTCAACGTCAGTGTCCAAATTCCAGACTTCATCGCTGGGGAAGCTGTTTACATTTACCTTTATAATATCTACGGAGACCGCCTCGGAAACAAATCCATTGCTGATTTAGATGAGCAGGCGCAAGTCGCTTTTAACGTTTCAGCGCTGGTTCCGGGGATTTATCTGATTCGGGTTGTTGCCGGCCCTTACACGCTTTCCTGCAGCGTGGTGGTAAAGTGAATGAAAACGCTGAGTTGGCCTGAAATTCTCTAGAAAGCTGATGGTGAAAAGGTAAGTTTAGAATGCCATTTACTTAAAGCTCGCTTTCGCTATATCCTTTCATGTGGCTCCCTTTGATGTCATATTGCGATCCCGGCATGGTCACATCAAACCAAATATTGGATGTGCCTTTACTACTTATGTCTGTCTGCTACCATTCACTACAAAAAGCCGGATTTCACAACATTCCGTTCCAGGCAGAATTGATTTGCCCTATTTTTAGGTCTTTGAACGAAAGGCATGAATTGGATCCGCATTAGCGTCACATTTCTTTTTTTACTTTTTGCATGGAGCGACCTCTGTGCAAAGGAAGACAGCACCTTGCTCAAAGCGTTCGAAGATCACCACGCTCAGGCATTGCGTTACCGTGATTTATCCCTGCACTTAGAAAGTATTGAACAGCTCAATGTGGCCATAACCATTGCAAAAGAAAATGGTTGGGCCGAAAAATTTATCGAAGCCAACATCACTTTAGCAGAGGTTTTGAGAAGTACCCGCGATTTTGAACGCTCTCTTGAAGTGTTGTTAGATCTGAACGACAGCGAAAATTACCCCTTGCTACACGTTCGGAAGTTAGGACGGGTTGCAGCTGTATACAACGAGATGTCATTTTCAAGGGGCGGGGAGCAGTACGATTCGGTTCGGCTGTATTTGGACAAAGCCATTGAGTTGGCGGTGGCCAATGAGTTTAGATTGGAGGAGGCCAGCTTGAAAAATGAATTGGGGTACCTCATATCCAGAAATGGTGGGCGAGCGTTGAGTCAACCAATTCTGCTGGAATCTGCATCGTTGTACCAACAGCACAATGACACACAAGGATATGTGAGGGCAATGCTAAATGCGCTGGACAACTACAATTGGTTGCATCAGGATAGTAAGGTGGATTCATTGTCAAAAGTGTTGGAGGATTTGGTGGAGGGAAAAAATTGGTTTCTGACGCAGTTGGATTTGTTCAATGTCATTGCGCGGGTGCACCAAGAGAGAGGCGACACCATTGGTTATTGGGAGTGGACTTCACGTGCACATTCCAGCCACATAGGACAAATTGCTTCTGTGCAATCTGGAAGTATGGCGGCTTTCCGCGTCATTTATGAAACCGAAAAATTTCAGAATGAAGCCCTCCAAAAGGCGGCAGCCCTGGAAAAGCAGGAAGCCCGCACCCGGGAATTGATAATTTACCTGTCATTGTTGGTTGTGTTGGTATTGGTTGTGTTGGCGCTTTTGCTGCGGGAAAGAAGGCTCAAACGAAAGGTAGACAGCATTAATTTGCAGCTGAATGTGGCCAACGAAAAATACCACATGCTGCTGGTAGAGAGCAATCACCGCATCAAAAACAACCTGCAAATGATCATCTCCATGCTCGAGTACGCCAGCAAGGATTTAGGCGATGAAAACAGCGTGGCCTTTCAACGCATGTCAAGTAAAATTCATACGATCAGTGCATTGCACAAGCACCTTTATTTGGACGTGCACAACGAGCGTGTAAGCATGGATACCTATTTTGGAGAAATCACCCACCTTTATCGAGAATTCGATAGTGTAGGGTTTTCCATCGAAAAACGGGTAGATGCGGTGTCAGTCAAGAGTGAACGCATCGTGTATTTTGGACTCATCTTTAATGAGATGTTGGCCAATACTATCGAGCACAACCAATCGGCTCAAAAGAAAGCCTTCATTACAGTGCGTGCGCAAGGCGACCATTTTCTATTCGATTACCACGATGGGTCAAGCTGGGAAAACACCGTATCATCAGGAACAGGGAGTTTGCTCATCAAGCAACTCATTCAGAGAGTAGGAGGCACCAATTTCCATTTTGACCCATCGAAAGGGCTTTATCAATTTGAATTTTTTGAATAAGAAAGCAGTGCAGGTGGATTCTCATGTCAAGGACGCGCTCGCCTTTCGCAACCTGGCCTTTCACCCACTACAAAAACTGTGATTTCACAACATTTCAATTTTGGCTTGATATGATTTGGGTTATTTTCGAAGGATACAAAGAAGCATGAAAAAAATAGCCTGTAGCCTTATTTTGATATTGGTGTGTTCGAGTCTGTTGGCCCAGATAGACAGCAATGCACTAAAGGCATTTGACGATCATTGCCGGCAAGCAACCATCTACAGCGACATTTCGCAGCATGCAGCAAGCATAGAGCAGCTCAATGCTGCCAGGGCCATTGCCGACAAACAAGGGTGGAAAGAAAAACGCATTGAAGCCAGCATCACCCTGGCCGAAACTATGCGCAAGACCCAAGATTTTGAAACGGGGCTTGAAGTGCTGTATGGGATAAATGGAAGCGAGCAATTTCCTGAATTGCATGTTCGGAAAATGGGCCGGTTGGCCGCTATTTATGCGGAATGGGGAGGACCATCAGAGGGGAGCAATGCCGACTCTGTAGACCGTTACCTGTATGCAGCCATTCATTTGGCAAAAGAAGGCGGATTTCGATTGGAGGAGGCCAGCCTTAAAAATGAATTAGGTTATCGGCTGGCGGGCCAAGGCGACCGTGTTGCTGGCTTGCAACTCCTTTTGGACGCAGCTCAAATTTTTGAGGAAAATGGAGATGACCACAACTTCGTGATAACCTTGACGAATGCTTTGGCGATTTACATTGCCAACGAGAATGACACTAAAGTTGATTCCGTTTCATCCATTATTGAAGAAAAAATGGATGGAAAAGGTTGGCTTAGCGCTGAGGTCAAATACTACCTCAGGATGTACCACTATGAATTTGGACGAGGAGATTCTATCGCCACGCTTGAATGGCAGGTGAGATCCATGCAAAGTAATTTAGAGCACAACAAAACCATCACTTCGCAGCGCATGTCAGGGTTGCGGGTAGTGCACGAAACGGAAAAGTTTCAGGAAGAAGCCAGACAACAAGCAGAGGCCCTGGCAAAGCAGGAAGCACGAACGCGGGAATTGATCATTTACCTTTCGATATTAGTTGGGTTGGTATTGGGCGTAGTCGCCCTCTTACTCCGGGAAAGAAGCCTGAAGCAAAAGGTAGATGTGGCCAATGAAAAATACCACATGCTGTTGGTCGAGAGCAACCACCGCATCAAAAACAACCTGCAAATGATCATCTCAATGCTCCAATACGCCAGCAAGGATTTAGGCGATGAAAACAGTGCCGCGTTCAAGCGTATGTCAGGCAAAATTCACACCATCAGTGCGTTGCACAAGCATTTGTACCTGGACGTGCACAACGAGCGGGTGAGCATGGAGACCTATTTTGGAGAAATCATCACACTCTACAAAGAATTCAACACCGCTGGTTTTTTAGTCGAAAAACGCATAGCCCCGGCAGCCATCAAAAGTGAGCGCATCGTTTATTTTGGACTCATCTTCAACGAGATGCTGGCCAATACCATCGAGCACAATCATTCCACCAACAAGAAAGCCAGTATTTCGATAACGGAGCAAGGCGACCATTTCCTATTCGATTACCACGATGGTTCCAGTTGGGAAGGCACAGCCGCAGAAGGAACCGGCAGTTTACTCATCAAGCAACTCATTCACCGGGTAGGAGGCACCAACTACCATTTCGACCCATCAAAAGGGTTGTATCAATTTGAATTTTATGCGTAAAACCAAAGTCATCATCATCGAAGATGAATTCTTCGCAGCCCAGCATTTAAACGATTTGATCACCGATTTCGGGTTTTGGGTCGTAGGCGTTTACCACAGTGGAGAAGAGTTTCTCAAAGAAACCGACTGGAGGTTTGACACCGCAGTAGTCGACATATTTTTATCCGAAGAAATGAGTGGCCTCGATGTAGCCGAGAAATTAAAAGAACGCCAAAAACCGTTTGTCTTTCTCACCGCCAACCAAGACCACCGCACGCTGAAAGATGCCGCCCGACTGGGCCCCAAAGCTTACATCAGCAAGCCCTTCAAACCCAACGATGTGTCGGCAGCATTGGAAAATATTGCCCACCAACTGGCACCCATGCTGCAAGTACGAGGCACCAACGGCATCGAAGAAATTAACCCCAACGATGTGTTGTTCATCAAATCCGATGGCGCCTACATTGAGATTTTTACCCACAGAAGTTCCGTTGTTCAGCGCAAGTTGCTAAAAGACATCGAAGAAGAGTTACCCGCCTCCTTTGTCCGGGTGCACCGTTCCTACCTCGTTAACAGCGATTACATCGAACAGCGGGCAACATCGCATTTGGTGGTACGCGGTGGTCACGAGATACCCATTTCCCGCAGTCACCGGGACAGTTTGGACGAGTAGAAAACCTTTTTTCTTCCATTCACAACAAAATCCTGTCGCTTATAACACAAATGACCTAAGGAAGAAAGCCATAAAGTAAGTTTGGCTCTGTCATCTAACACAGAGCTACATGACGCGCAAAAAATAAATTACCCCTTGTTGTTTTTGCATCCGCATCACCTTTAACCGGAGACTTATGGGTGAAGTCAGGGGTGAGTGAGGCTGAATGGACCGACCTACACGATTAATTGTTTTCTGCCCCTCTCAGTTATTGAATAATAACGGAGAAACAAACGGCCAACGGGCAGATAACCCAAAGCGCCCCCGAGAAATCGGAGGCGCTTTTTTGTTGGATGCAATGGCACAAGATGTCACCAAACCAAATGAAAGAATTAGACGTATTGTTTGGAAACCAAATGGTCGTGCTCCAATAACCTTGTCCTGTCCCTCTCTTGACAAAAAGCGCTACTTTAGATCGCTCATAAAAAAAGAATCGATCATGCCTTTTAATCCTTCGAATCAACATTGCCGAAAGCTGCTTTTACTCATTACTGCCTGCTGCTTCTTTTTCTCTTCTCAAGCGCAAAACAATTGCCTCAATTTTGATGGCATTGGCGATGAGGTAGATTGTGGTGGCATGACTCAAATTGACAATGTGAGTGAGTTCACCTATGAGGCTTGGGTCAAACTGGATTCCTGGACCAACTTTGCTCAGATTATTGGTAAAACGGACAACGCCACCAGTCAAACGCAGTTGTTGCTCGGAGGGGTTTCCGGGCGGGTCATCGGTTTAGTTGGAAACGGAACCAATGCTCAGGGTTGGACAAATTCTACCACTGCTTTACCGCTCAATACATGGACCCACATTGCAGTCGTATACGATGGAAGTGGTGCCAATAACGCAGCCAAACTTAAAATCTACGTCAATGGAACCAACGAGCCGTTGATTTTTCAAAACGCTATTCCTGCAACAACAGCAACTGTTACCGATAACTTTCACATTTGCCGCGCAGCCACAACAATTTCCAATAACGTAGATGGACAAGTGGATGAAGTGCGCGTTTGGACAACAGCACTTTCGGCTGCGACCATCGATGCCTGGAACAACATTCCTGTGACCTCCGCTCATCCCGATTATACTGGTTTAGTGGCCTACTACATGATGGATGACCCGGCAACTCCGCTTAGTTTAGCAGATTCTGTTGGTACAGCCAATGGAGCCATTTTTGATGCGGTCTACAACGCCAACGACAACGTGGATTTTTGCTACCCACCCAACATTTCTGATGTAGTTGCTGACCCTGGTTGTTACAACACACTGGATGGAGATATTGCTGTGACAACCACCGGTTTGTTTAGTCCTTATACGTACGATTGGAACACGGGCAGTCAATTGGCCAACCTCTCTGGAGTAGGAGCGGGCAACTATCAATTAACCATCACCGATAGTTGGGGCTGTGAATATGATCGAACGTACACTTTGGTAGCACCGCCAACGATCAATGTATTTGCAATGACGGCTAATGTTGAATGTTTTGGTGATACAACCGGTTCTATCAGCGCTGCGGCATCGGGTGGTTCAGGAGCGTTGACGTATGTCTGGTCCAACAGTCAATCAAGTTCTATTGCTGCACCACTTGTTGCAGGGCAGTATGGACTCACTGTGACTGACAGTACTGGCTGCACTTTCCTGGACACTTTTGATATTTTTGAACCAACCGAATTGGTTTTGGACTTTACCGATGTGACGGATGTAACCTGCATCGGAGGCAGCGATGGGTCCATCTCTGTGGCCGCTTCAGGAGGCATTCAAAATTATGCTTATCAGTGGAGTGACATCACCATTCCCAATGGAACCACCACGGCAAACAATTTGCCCGAGGGCCCGATGAGCGTGCTCGTAATAGACCAAAATGGATGTGAGCTGGTGAGCGATACGGTGGTGGACTATCAATTTGAATTGCCAATAGTTGATTTGGGTCCTGACGTTGTTACTTCCGCACCAGCGGCAACACTTTCTCCAGGGCCTCAATTCAGTTCTTATTTATGGTCCTACGGTGCCGTAACCAGCACTGTGACAATAATTGCTTCCGATATTTATTGGGTCGAATGTACCGACAGCAATGGGTGTGTTGGTAGCGACACGGTAAGCGTTGAGTTTACAACTGGCATCAATACCTTGGCTGACAATGGGGGAGTTTCAGTATACCCGAATCCGGCTGTTGATCAGGTGACGGTAGATTGGGCTGCATTCAATGTTCAACAAGTAACGATTAGTCTGGTGGATGTAGCGGGGCGAACGCTCCAAAGTCAGCAGGAAGTAGCTGGTTCCATAAGCACTGTTTCCCTCAATGGCTTAGCTCCAGGGACTTATTATCTGATGGTTTCGAGTGTTGACAAAAATGCCGTTATTCCGGTTATTCGACAATAGCATTTTTCGGTAGGTGCACGAAAATACCTACAAGGATTTCTTGCCAACTTTTCTGACCAGCCATGTGAGGATCAAAAAGATGATCAGCCATATAGCAGGGACAAATTCGTTCCACCGGATAATTAAACCGTTCTTTTTTACGTTCCTTCTTCAAACCGGAAGCTTATGAAAACCCTTTTTATTGGACTTGTCCAACTTGTCTTTGTATTGCATGTAACCGCCAAAGGAACCAGCTATAACATGCTGTTTGAACCGGGCCAAAAGACACTCACCGATGAACAGAAACAACAATTGGATGATTGGGCAAGCACCACCAAAGATGGGGAGCGCATCACCATTTATCCGCTGACCAAAGAACCCGGTTACGACATCTTTTTCTATGCCAAAAACGCCAGGGAGCAAGCCATCAAAATAGTGGAATATGGGGAAACCATTGGCTTTGAGTCGCTGGGCATGCCGGCCCGTTTTCCAAGTGGCTACAAAGGATTGAGTGTGCGTGTTGATTTGAAATACAACAAATCCAAAGCCGAAATCACCGCTGATTTACCAGGCAGTCAGTTGCAAAATCATTACCCACCGAAAGCCTCTCAGTTTTTTGTGATAGACCCCAACAGGGATACGCTGGTTGTTGGCAATGAAGGCACTCAGCTGCTTTTTAAAGCGGGCAGCCTGAAGGCCAAGGAAAAGGTGTGGGTAGAACTGAAGGAATTTTATGGTTTGGACGATTACATGAAAAATGGCCTGCCTACCGTTTCGAATGGAAAAATGATCGAAACGGGTGGCAGTATTTTCCTGAATGCTACGAAAGATGGTGTACCCGAACAGCCGGTAGCAGTGAATCCAGAAATTGGGATAGATGTAGGTTTTACGGGCAGCGAAGAAGGGACAGGCATGCAAATTTTCGTTAAAGACCCACGCTCCAAACAGAAAATGAATTGGGTGTTGCCAGAAAAACCCAAAAGAGAAGCTGATTGGCAAATGACCAAAACAATTTTGGATCCAGATGGGAACGTGGTTCAGGAATTGGTTTTTAATTCGCAAGCAGAATGGGACAAATATCAGGCAGAGGACAAGCGAAAAAAAGAGCAGCGGCAGGCCGATGCATTAAAGCGGCAAGAAATGCAAGAGACCTTCATGAAAAAGAGAATGGCCGAGCAGAAGGAGCGGGAAATTATCGGTCAAAAGTTCCACATAGTTGATTTGGGGTTCATCAATTGTGACCGGTTTATTGACGAGCCGATGATAAAATTTTCAGTGCCCGAAGATCAGCAAAGGGTAACGGAATATTACTTGGTGTTCAGCAGCGTGCGGGGCGTCATGAAGAGCCATTCGGATATAAATAATACCGCTGCATTCGGAGCAGTTCCTCGCAACCGGAGAGCCAGGCTGGTGGCGATATCGTTTGATGGTGACCAGGCTTATTATTTTGAAAGTTACGTGGTCCCCGGCCAAGGGTCGCCTCCGAACATGGAGTTAAAACCTGTAGATGAAAGTTACCTCGACCAACGGTTGGCTGCGCTGAAATAGGCTTTTTTGTGATGATGTACTCTCTTAATACCTAGGCTGCCTAGGTATGGCCGCAAGAATGGCAAGGATTACTTTAGGTTTCCCAAAAAAACCATTTAATAAGGAGTTTGTTAAATTACAACCTGTCTGAAAAAGGGGAAGGCTACATTACTTTCATCTGTATCCAAATCGGCAGGCTGACAAATTATCTAAAATTCTCCTGTGCGCGTGGGGAAATTACCACTGTCCTTGTCCTTTCTTAGGGTTATTGTTGCTAACGTTCCGTGTATGGTGTCGTAGCATCCCACAGGGGGCTATGCACTATACACATTGTGTGTGCCCAGCAAGGGCATCAGGTATCTAAAGATACCAATTATTCCAAGGGGTGAAAGTCCTCTACAGGCGAGTTGGTGAAGCCTGTTAGTAAGCCGCAAGCTGGTTTGGAGCGATTCATTCAGTGAAGGAAGCGGGACTACAAAATCCGGTACTGACGGACAGAAACGGCATAAGAGGCCATATTGAGCGGGTAAGCAAGCACATCATTGTAAAGCCCCTGACCAACAAGCTCATTGTGGTAGATGCCGCAGGAATCGGAGGAAGGAATATGTCCTTACCTGGGGAGGTCTTTGTAGTCACGAGTTGGCAGAGCAAAGAAGTCAGCAGAGGCCATAGTAGCAACAGGAAACGAGCCCCGATAAATCGGGAGGTCTCACAAGGTGGTGAAGGGCTGAACGTTACGAAGTTCCCAATTAAGCAAGGAGGCTAACCAGCCCTGCCCTAGGCGGAACAGAACAAGAAAAGGAATGATAGTGCAGGTACTAAGGCGAAAGAACCTCTAGCAAGCCAAAGGCAACGTGCAGCAGAACAAAGGTTCGGCAGGCATAGACGGCAAGGCAGTAATTGAGTTAAACAACGAGCTGGAATACTCCAGCACAACTTTAGCCCAGGAGGTGCTTAGCAGAACCTACCGTGCGCAACCCATTCTAGGGGTAGAGCTACCCAAAGCAAACGGCAATAAACGGCTACTAGGCATCCCTACCGTAACCGATCGCCTGCTGCAACAAGCCGTTTTACAGGAAATACAGGTGCATTTTGCGGTAGAATTTTTGCCTAATAGTTTCGGATTTCGTCCGGGCAAAAATCTGCACCAAGGCGTACAAAAAGCACAGGACTACATACATGAGGGTCACCAACCTATTGTTGACATTGACCTGAAGTCGTTCTTTGACGAAGTAAACCACTGCTATTTGTTAGAGCTACTTTACCGTAAAATAAAATGCCGCCACACGCTATGGCTAATCCGCAAATGGCTACGCGCGCCCATTGAAATAAAGGGCAAGCTGGTAAAACGCAGAAAAGGCATACCACAAGGCAGCCCACTAAGTCCACTGCTAAGTAACATTATGTTGCACGAGCTGGACAGAGAATTAAAGCGAGAGGGTCAACGCTTTGTACGCTACGCAGATGATTTTAGCATTTATGCTAAAACCAAAACTTCGGCACGGCACATCGGCAACAAGGTTTTTCTTTTCTTAAAGAACAAACTAAAATTGCTCATAAATCGTGCAAAAAGCGGACTGCGTAGACCTTTAACCTTTACACTCTTGGGTTTTGGCTTTGCGGCCACCTATGGTAAAGGCGACCGTGGCAAATACCAATTAGTAGTATCAGAAAAAGGCTGGCAAAGTTTAAAATCCAAGCTAAAAACCATCACCCGCAAAACCACCCCGATGAGCTTTGACGAGCGCATTATGCGGCTAAACGAAGTAATACGCGGGTGGGTCAACCATTACCGGATGGCAAGCATTTATAGCAAGCTACAAAAGGTAGAAGGTTGGTTGGGCAACCGCTTGCGGTACTGCATCTGGCATCATTGGAAGAAACCTGAACGAAAACGGAAAAACCTGATACGTTTGGGAATAAAACCTGACCAAGCCTACGCATGGAGTCGCACGCGGATGGGGGGATGGGCGGTAGCTCAAAGCCCAATTTTGAAATCTACCATTACATTGGCAAGGCTGGCAAAGCGCGGCTACTTATCAGCCGCAGAACTCTACAACAACATTGCTCCGCATCGTAACGAACCGCTGTATACGAGACCCGTATGTACAGTGGTGTGAGAGGCGCATCCCGACTATTTTAGTCGGGACCGTCTACTCGATTGTATGCCGTTTTTTTTCATTTCGTTTTTCAGCGTTGGCGAGAAAGCTCTTTGCAACCACACGGAGGAGGATTGCAATGAGCTTGAACTTGCGTTGGCTATTTCTTTTTATACTCTTCTTTTGGTTCTGCTGCCATAGCCAATTTAGGTTCAGAAGCTTTACCAATTAAATAGGATTTTATCACCTCTTCTTTCTTTTTAGCAATTCCATCAATGAGTTCTTGTGAGGTTTTGATTTTTGTTTCAGCATTTTCAATATTAGAAATTAGTTTTGTTTGAACTTTCAAGTCAGTAGGAGTAGGAATTTGTAGATTTTTATAAAATGTATCAGGTACTCTTCTGTGTCCACTTGAACCAGTCATATTTTTTTCTGCTTCTTCACGAATTACTTTACGATTTATAAAGGCAAATAGAAACTTGTTATTGGTTAACTTCTTATTTGCCCTGAACACATGAAATTCTGAACTTCCAAAGCCAATCTCATTTGTTAGTCCAGTTGCAATAGCACACTTCCCATTCTCCATACATGGAGTGATTTTAGCAATAATAATATCGCCTTCTTTAAAATAGCAATAGCTACCAGTCTTTACATCTTTTAATAAGCGGTCTTCTCTATGGGAAATAAAACCTTCTTCACTTACAGAAGCCATTTCAACGAAAGAAACCAAGGTACTTTCATTAAAGCTTCTTGTTTCTGATTTTGAAAGGTTTACTTCTGCTAGAACTTTATTGTCCAAATAATCAGAAGCATACAAGCAAACAAATTGTGTGCTTCCTGCTTGCTTTACATAAGAAAGTAACTGTCCGCCATTTATAAGTGTTTTCTTCCAGGCATCATCAAACTCTTTTCCTTCCGTTTTACATTCGATAATGAGCAGTGATTTTCCTGAATTATCTTTTACCATGATATCTGCTCGTCCTCCACTAGCACCATGTCCAACTTTCCATTTGGGTTCAAGTTCAATATGTTCAGGTTTATATTGTTGATCAAAAAGTCTGTGGACACATTCAAAAACAACAAAATTTTCCTTCTGTTTAAAATTGCACGTTTGCCTTTCGTTTATTGTAAAACCTTTGTCTTCTGGATAGATGAGCTTTTCAGTTTTGAAGTCAACTTTTAAGTAGGCGTCTGTTTCTTTGAATTTTTTAGTAAACGTGTCTCCCTTACTTGAAAATCCAAGTTTTGCTAGAAGGTCTTTAAAATTATCTTTAATTATCATTAAAATTCAAGTTTTCTGAAATGTCTCATTACCTCTCTTAGAACTGTTTCAAAATCTGGTAAATTTTGAATTTGATCAGCCATAGATTTTTGCCAACGCCCTTTGTATTGTGGTAAGCGTTGTTCTAGTTTTGTATGAAAATCAGCTGGATTCAAACCTTTATTTTCACACTTTGTTTTAAATTCATTGGTAATGATATAGCAGATTAACCCAAAAGGTCAAGACTCTTCCTTGTCGTCCTCATCCTTCTTTTTTTTCGGGGCTGGGTTTCCCGATACAGCAGCTTTGATAACGTCCTCAAAGCTCCCTTCTACTTTTAGAGGCTTTTCCTTGTCTTTTTTGCTGTCCTTGCTTTTAGCCATATCAAAGACCAAATTAATGAATATCCATCATTAATCACTATCAGATGTTGCTGGAGTACATTTGATGCAGTTCAGGCGCATTAGTATTTTGACTTAAATCCACGAGGTTTCGGAAATACAGAATGAAGCCCATCAATATGTTCGTGGAGGCTTTCTTCGACATTTTGCCACATCGGGTCCAGAATAAAATCAATACCCTCTCTCCGGGCGAGTTTCGCGGCTGGCACAAAGTCCGAATCTCCAGAAATAAGAATGATTTTTTCAATATTCCCCTTGTACGCAAGACTGGCAATATCCAACCCTATTTTAATGTCAACTTTTTTCTGTCGTATATCGAAACTTACCTGACGTTCGGTCAGATCACTAACGGCAATCTTACCTTTAATCAAGTCTTTTGTCAGATGTGCGCTAATTAACCAATCGCCTGTAGTAGCCAATTCTCCAAGCCGAAGGGCTACTTTCCTCTTTTTCTTTAAGCACTCGAAAAATTCCTTACGGGCCTTGTTCTGAGGGGTGATTGCAAAGTTTATTGGTTTTCCTGTGATGGGGTTGTGCGCCTTTCCTTCGAAGGGCTTGCAGTCATAATAAAGAACCCTATACAAATCCCCCTTGTTGTTGAGGTGGTTCATAATCTTCTCGTAGAGGAAATCGGCTTTTTCTACTCCATCATGCTTGCTACCATTTGCTACAAGCTTATTGTACCTCTTTAGGAAAAATCCACCATCTACTAAAATTGCTGTTTTGACCATTGAGCAAAAAAAAAGCCCTAGGGTTGTCACTTACGCGATGTGGTAGTAAGAGAGTTGCCAAGGGCGGGATGATAGCGCGAAATTATTCAAAAGAATGATTCCGCACATATATAATAACGAATAAATTCAAATTTTGTTGCCTTTAACATTATGCTTAAACAGCAGTCAGTAAACCCAATAGAAGCAATTTGTCCTCGGAATTAGGTTAGGGGGTGGTCAAATATAGTTATTCGAAATGAGTATAAAAATTACACTTTTGTCAGTATCTACGCAAATTTCCAGCAAATCAAACCAGATGGCAATCAGCCACGTTCGAGAACGAACACCATTGATAGTCTTTTATCAAAACAAAGGCACTCCGGCAAGTTCCTACATAAAGCTCCCTAGTGGGCTTGGTTTTGTTACCCCCTTTGTTGATGCGGCTACAAGAAGCTGTTATAGTCCTTGGTGTTGATGATCATGTGATTCAGCATGATAATATCTAGCAGGGTGGCAGCAGAAGAAAGCTGCTTTGTTTGGACAAGGTCGTACTCGGTAGGCTCTAAATTGTCATCGGTGACGCTGTGAACAAAGATTACTCGCTTGATGTCTCGAATTAATGCGTTTTTAAACACTTTGGACATTGTTACACGCATCTTGTCTTTCTGGCCTAGCCCTATCAATTCTACAAAGTCAATTACATATTCTTCTGTTAGGCCCACAATCCAAAAATGCTCCTGCAAAGTGGCCAGCTTATTATCGCGGACCAATATCTGGCGCATTACTTGAAATAAGTCATCGGAATTTGCAGCGTTGATTTTCTGCTCGTCTGTCAGTAGTACGTTCATACTGCTAATGTAATCACTTCTTTTCCTTTTTGGAATTTTTGACCCCGCAGCAGATAGAATATGTTAATAAACCCTCCTAATGTGTTAATAACTTTTCTTAGCCGCCTTTAATATCTTTTCATTACCTTTGGACTCATACAGAGAAACTATAAAAAATGAATGACACGAAAGACGATTTGGAAAAGCTAGAGCAAGACCTGTCGGTGAAATTCGAAGAAATAAAGGGTCAACTAGAGGCTGTCAGAAAAACCCGATCACTATTGGGCTTAAGTGGACTGGCAGGTCCTAATTCTGAATTACCGCCAAAGCTCAATGGTTCGAGTGCGGTAAATTTAGAATTCAAGATAGAAGTCAAAAAGCGTACTACGCTTATAAAAACGGTTGAAAGGACGGTATTAATTGGTTTGACGCATTTTGCTAAAGCAGCCGAAATATCAGACGCGTTGCTGCCATATTATCAAGGGAAAAGCCCCGACAAATTCAGGGTGCAGGTGACAGTACTGCTGTCAAAACTATATAAAGACAATATTATACAGAAGCATCAATACAGTTCGTCTCTAAAGGATTCTATTTGGGGCAGTATAGATTGGTTTGATACTAATGACAAGCCCTTGAATTCAAGGTTGAGAGATGAACATAAATCGGACAAAGAATGAAAAAGCACCCCTAGAGGTGCATGAAAAGTGTGTGAATCGTGAAGTGGAAATCCTCGGTAGGATGCAATAGTTTCCGGGATTATGTGAGCTGGTCTCATAAACCACGAATCATAATTAATCCGAGGTAAAAGGGGAGTTGACGCCAGTCATGGTCGGAAGAAATTCCGGCCATTTTTTATGTTTTAAAGAATAGCTTTGGGTCGCCTCCACACTCTATCACAATAAGAGCAATGGTAAGGTCTCTAAGTTCCATTTTAAGTCGTCTTTT